>Ga0310822_100021_pt1 | contig 391190 bp, 369 predicted proteins | sample P4_ome_2_FD_201313 | JGI IMG/M metagenome (GOLD analysis project Ga0310822, IMG submission 201313) | Sorghum-adapted microbial communities from Joint BioEnergy Institute, Emeryville, California, United States - P4_Day56_Rep2 | ecosystem: Engineered > Bioreactor > SSF (Solid state fermentation)... | reverse complement strand
AGAACGAATCGCGCAACGCCTGATCGGGCTGGACGATCCTCGCGTTGGCGAGATCGCGAGTGCAGCCTTGCAGCGCGCGCTGGAGCACATCCCTGCTTTCGAAGCCAAACGTTACCAACCGTTCTTGCATGAATTGACAAGGTCCTTTTTCAGTTATTTAGCAGTGTTTGGATCAACCGAGGAAAAACGCACGATAGTCGAGGTTTTCGACAAGAGGGGTTATTGGAAAGGATGGCTCGCCCAACCGCTCGCAATGATCGCCATCGACCCACTGCCTTTCATTGAGGAGTTCATCGAAGAAGGAATTAGCAAGAAGATCATCGACACGAGTAGTCCGGCTGCTTGTGCGCTCTGGCGATTGCGCGACGAGGCCGAGTTCGCAGCGCTTCATGAAATGTTGATAGATGCTTATGCGCGATATCGGCGCGATGCCGTGCACAAGAAGAAGACCAGCTCATCGCTCAGGGAGCGGGAAACATACGCTATCCAGGCAAGCACGGCCCGTGTCCTATTCGCGCCGTGCCGCCCGGATAAGGTCGCCGCTGATGTCTACTACAAGGACAAAGTGAATTCCCGCACGGTATTTCCCGGGAATTGGTTTCCCGCGTTCAGGACGGTCGACGCCCTGCGCGAGGTGATGACCGAGCAACCATATGAGCGCGCGCCTCTCGAGGCTGCACCGGTGGAGATCGGGCTCGCTGCCTGGCAACAGCTCGAGCACGTGCGCTGGTCATCTTTCCGCGACGAGCGCATGGCGATGTTCCGCGCGTTCACCAACTCTGGCGACGACGAGGTGAACGGCGTTGTGGACGACGGCATTGAACGGCGTGTCTATGTGCTGCGCCACGTCGTGAAGGACTCGTATTCAGGTGCGATCAATGGACTTCTGGAAGTGCGGCCGATGGCCGAAGACGGCAAGCTCGTGATTGGCGTGCGGCTGCGTCAGGCGGCGTGGTACAACAGCTTTGGCGGCATCGCCGACATGATCGCTACCGGTGGTGACCGCAATCAGTGGGCGCATCATGCCTATGTCGTGGATGGCGGGCGCAAGTTGATCGAGCACATCGCGCTTCACCGCGATGGCACGGTGGTGCCGCTCGTGGAAGAAGGCCGCGACGCTGAAGGCTTTTTCCGGTTCGCCACAGATCTTTCCGTCGACGATCTCTCCCGGCTTGTTCTCGAAATCCGGCTCGCGCTGTTAGAGGATCGCCGCTCGTTCCAGTTTGACGTGTTTGCGAGCAAGCTCGCACGCAACAGGCCAGTGCAGTAGGAGATCGCCATGTGGCCCGCATCGATCCATCCTTACCGCTTTCGAATGAGCGGCCGGCTTGGCCTTACCCTTGTCCTCGCGATGACATTCATTCAGCCGGCCACTGCCGATTGGCAGAGTGACTACCAGAGAGCACGGCGCCAGCGCGACATCGCCGGCTGGGACTTGGAGCGCGCCAAAGCCTGTGTGGCGAGAGCGTCGGCGCGGGTGGCGGCGTTGCAGCGGCGCGTGGATTTTGCGGAGCTGGAGACGTGGAGACGCCAATATGAGCTCGCGCGCCAGAAACAGCAGGAGCTGGAGGCTGCCGTCAGCTTCTATCGCGCCAACAGGGACAAAGATCCCAATGCGCAGCCTTGGAGCAGGAGCCAGCTATGGCTTTGGCTAAGGGGTGAGGAGCTGGATCGCAATACACCACCCGGCGAAACGCCCACTGCGATTGTGAGTGCGCGGGACGATGCGACACGCTTGAAAGGTAAGCTGGATCACGTCGCGCGTGAGCGAGGGGAGATCGAGAAAGCCATACGCGAGCGGGATGACTGCCAATCCCGGATTCCCGGCCTGGAGGAGGTTTATCGGGCAAGGCAGGAGCAGCTCGATGCGTTCGAGCGCGGGATTATTCCTCCCGACGATGCGGATATCGAGCGGCTGATGCGGCTCGCCGAACGGTGGAAGGCGCATGGCCGGGCGTGCGCCAACATGGAATGCCCCGAGCTCGAATGTGCGGGCGCCCGCCGCCATTTGCAGGCGCTGTTCGACGCCGAAGCAGCCCTGGAGGATATGGTGCGACAGTTGCACGCCGCGCGCGACGATGCACGCCGGCATTTTCACGCGCTGCACGAGCAGCTCGCCCGCAGCCAAGCCCGTCAGGATCTCTTGGAAAAATCACTGGCCGCGCAACAACTCCTGTACGACGCTGGAAGCGCGCTTCTCGAAATCGCGGACATCCACAGCGCGCTAAGCAAGTTGGCGGATTATGATCAATTCATGGACGCCAGCTGGTTCGACCGAGCTGATGCTCTCTACAACATCGTGAGGAACACCGAGAGCTCGTTGACCACCGTCATCAACAGACTGTCCGACAGCGAACATAAAGGGATGTTTGCCACACTCGAGAAGGGCGTAGGGAGGACAATCCGGTTCGACCCGCAGATCGTAGACGGGATTGGCGGCGCGAAGGATACCTTGGTCAACCTGAAGGACATCCTGGAAGAAGTAAAAAAATGGAAAGAAGGTGCTGCAGCGCGTGCGATCCAGCCCGAAGAGATGTTCACTCTTTGGCAGACGACGGGGAGGGCGGCGCAAATCCGCGGCAGTCTCATGCAGATCGCCGCGCGCCCCCTCAAGGCGTGGGCCGGCATGGAAATCGAGAAGGTGAAGGATGAGCTGCGGGAGCTTGCGCGGGTCATCGCGGCTGAAGACTCGGTAATCGGTCCGGCAGCGGAGTACATGTGGCGCATCAACGGCCGCCGCTACGCCGCAGAGGATGCTCTCGAGGCTTTACGCGAGGCTCGGCAGGCAGCAGAGAACTGCGTCATGCGCGGCTGCAAGGGAGCTCAAACGCTACAGCCGGCCAGATTGGCGCCGTCTTCAGGATGGGGCGAGGGGCTGCGTGATCACAACAAGCGTTTGCCCGGCTTTGTCGCTGCCCTGAGTGGCGGCGGGGAGGCGCCGTCCGGCCGCATCTGCACGGGTCAACCGGTGACGCTGGTTTTGCGGCAGAGCGGCAAGAAGCCTCCACGTGGCCGCTCGATTGTCGAGGCGATCGAAAACGTCGGCAAGGCCATCGAGACCGCCGATAAGCCAGACTGGGTCATAGAATATACTATAACCGCGCGTCCGCGTTTCGAACGGCGACCGGACGGATCGGTGGTCGCCCGCTTCGATGCAGTTGAGATGAACATTAAGGACGATCCCGGTATGCCGGACGACATGCGCCAAGCTGGCCGTCGCGAGGCTGCGGCGGTTAGTACCCGTCTCCGCCGCGCCGCGGTCGGAGTGGACGCCGCCGCTGCGGCGAATGGCGAATATTCGGTTGACTTACATTCAGCGGCGGGAGCGCTGTCGAAGCTGTCTGCCATTGGCGAGAGCGCGCGTGCCTCCTGTCGGGAGCCCGATCCTGCCAATGTCTGTCGGCCAGCCGGTAACTGAAGGGGCCCGGATTGCGCTGCGGAGAGGCTTGGCGCGTATACGCCGGGGGTGCCTATGAGTAAGCTGGCGGAGGTCAAGCCGATTAGCTGTCTACCGGCACCGCCACCGGGCTGGCACGACTATGACTACGAGGTGCTTGACGACGGCAGGCTGGTTTTGGTGCGGGTGAACATCGACGTAGCATCGGTTTCACCGCATGACCGTGCGCGAGTCTGGCCAAAGGCACGGCTGCGTCTTTCCTGCTTCGACGGTGTGACCGAGAGTGATGTCCTGGAGCTTGCCGCCGTTCCCTGGCCGAAAGTCGACAAGTTGCCGGACGGAAGATGGCTGGTCGTGGCATCGCGCTGCGCCTGGAACCAGCGCAATGTTTCGATCTTCAATCCGGATGGTTCCCGGGCGGAAAACTTTGCGGTCGGCGATGGTGTCGGGCCCATTGTGTGCCTGCCGGACGGCAGGCTTTGGGTCGGATATATCGACCAAGGCGTATTCGGGGATCCCCGCCGCAAGCACCCTGCAAGCTCAGGCCTAGCCGCGTTCGATATTGGTGGGGCGTGCGTAGGGCGTTTCTCGCATCAGGAATATGCGATCTGCGACTGCTACGCGCTAGGAGCGACCGGCACAGTCGTTTGGGCCTGCACGTACACTGACTTTCCCATTATCCGGATCGATGGCGATGGCATCCGGCTGTGGGACAACAGCATTGATGGCGCGTTCGCGATCGCCGCCAATGACACCCACGTCATACTTGCTGGCGGATATCATCCAGATGCGAACAGGCTGGTGCTTCTGCGGCTGGAAGGAAGAAACGCTGTGCCCGTCGACGAATTCCGCCTCGCAACCGACGATGGGAAGATCGCATGGGCGGGGCGCAATGGCATCATGCACGCGACAGTCGGCCGCGAATGGCTTCAAATCAGGATCGACGACTGGCTTGCGACCGTTTGGTGAGCCGTACCGGGGCGCAAACCGATAATTGACCTCGGCTTAATGGCCGACGCCCCTGCCGCCGCGCGTGGTCGAGATCGACGCCATGCAGCGACCGTGCTGCAGCGCCCATTCGGAATCGGCGGGGAATGTCCTAGTCTGCGAAGGCGAAAACATCAGGATGATGCCCCTGACTGACCGCAAAGCACTGCTGTCTGCGCTCATTGAGCACGCGCAGCTTCCTTGCCTGAGCTAGGCAGCTGGCTTTGTGGTTCATGGACAAGCTCGGCCTCGAGTGCGTGATCTCGAAGACTATCGAATCTCGATACGACACCGTGGACTCTGTACTGAAGGCGCGGGGCGGGATGATCCCAGCAACGTGACGGATCGGCGTTGCGGAGGGAAAGAGTCGGCCCAGCCGAGGAACTCTGTGGCCGGGCCAACCCCGGTGGATGCAATTTGGAACAGTGGTGAGTGGTTGCTCAACCCTCCACTGATTATCCATCAGTTTGTTTGTGCCTGTTATCAGTTGGGACAATTGTGCGCGCCAGAGAAACTGCGCAAACGAGGGTAGGCGAGGGGAATGGCCAAAGGGCCATTACAGCCTGGGCCAGATTTCGGCGCCAAGTCGGCAAATTGCAGCTTCGCCGAGCTGATCACACGCGGGGGAGAATTGTCATGAACCTTTTCGAGGACACCAATCCACGAGCTCTAAAAGACTTACTCAGTGAGATTCACAATCGCACGTCTGTTCTCCCGGATTTTCAGCGCGATTTCGTCTGGGAGCCGGGGGCGACTCAGGAGCTGATTGTATCAATCGCGAACAACTACCCGGCAGGTAGCATCTTGCGCGTTCGTGATTCCAAGCGCGTTTTTGCAGCCCGCGAGTTCGAAGGCGCCCCGCGGCTTGATGGCTGCCAACACACGTTTTTGGTGCTCGATGGACAGCAACGGCTGACCTCGCTTTATCAAGCCTTCTATGGTGCCGGAGAGCACAGATATTTCCTCGATCTTCGCAAGCTCATCGATGGCGTCGATTTTGAAGAGGCAATCTTCCACGTGCGCGCAGCAACCAAGTGGGCAAAACAGCGCGAAGACTTCGATCTCCAGGCGAAGGAATTACTTTTGCCGCTCTCCGTCCTCAAAGGAGGTGCTGGCCGGTTTGGCCAGTGGAGCCGCAAAGTTTGCCGCCGGCTGCCCCATGCGGAGAGAATAGACCTCGAGGACAAATTGGCCGAAATCGAGGAGACTTGGATCCGCGTCATCGATGACTACCATTTCCCCGTCGTCACGCTGTCCGACAAGACCGAGCCCGATGCCCTTTGCACAATATTTGAGACGCTCAACCGAACCGGCGTCAAGCTCAGCGTATTTGAGCTTCTGACGGCGCGCTTTTGGCCGCAAAACGTGAATTTGCGGGCGATGTGGGACGCCGCCTTGGCTCAGAACGCGATCCTGGCCGACTTCGATGTTGATCCGTACTATGTCTTGCAGGCGATTTCGCTCGCCAGCCGCAAGGCTCCTTCATGCAAGCGGGGCGATGTATTGAACCTGACCGCCGAGGACATCAAAGAGTGGTGGGACATGGTCATCCGGGGCCTCGTTCTGGGGCTCGAGATCCTGCGGGACGACTGCAAGGTCATGCTGCCCAAGTGGCTGCCTTATAAGACCATGATGCCGCCCCTCGCCGCCGTGATTGCAAAAGTGGGCACGCCGAGATCCGCACAGGCCGGCGTGCATCGTGAGAAACTGAAGCGGTGGTTCTGGTGTGCGGTGTTCGGTCAATCCTATGAGAGTGCGCCTAACAGCAAATCGGCCAAGGACGTCACTGAGCTCTCTGAATGGCTTATGGGCGGCGACCCACCGGAATCTGTCACCTCATTCCGTTTCGATCCTCGCGCCCTCCGTGATGTCACGCCGCGCCAGCGATCGATCTATCGCGGAGCCATCTGCCTCATGCTTTGCGGAGGCGCCAGAGACTTCCAGACGCAGGCCGTCATAAGCGGACGCCTTATGAACGAGCAGGGCATCGACGATCACCACATCTTCCCTGCCGCATATCTCGAGCGAAAAGGAGTAGCACTGTCTCGCCTTCGCGACTGTGTGCTCAATCGAACACTCATCGACCGGACGACGAACCAGATCATCAGCGACCGCGCTCCTTCGGATTACCTGGAAGAGATCCGTGCCCTCCCCGACTTCCCATTCGAAGCGGTTCTCAGTTCGCACGGGCTTCCGGCTGACGAGTCCTCGCCGTTGTTCCGCAACGACTACGAGACCTTCTTGAGTCAGCGCCAGGATTGGCTCTGGGCGAAAATCAAGGAGGTCACAAAAGCCGACGAAGCAGCGGATCTTGAAGCCGACGAGAGGGGGGGCCGCATGAGCACGCGCAAGAAACTCTTGACGTCGCCCTGCTACTGAAGGCCATTAACAAGCAACGCCGCCGCGGCCGAAACACGAGGAATGACCGCCATGCGAATCCGCGCTGCAGTGCTTGAGGAAATGGGGCGGACGCCGCCCTATGCGACCTCCCGCCCGCTCACCATCTCGGAGGTGGAGCTGGCGCCGCCCGGCCCTGGTGAGGTGCTGGTCAAGATCGCAGCCGCTGGCCTGTGCCATTCGGATCTCTCGGTGATCGACGGCTCGAGGCCGCGTCCCACGCCGATGGCGCTCGGTCACGAAGCCTCGGCCATCGTGGAGGAGACTGGCCCCGGAGTCGACGACCTCGCCAAGGGCGATCATGCAGTGCTCGTGTTCGTTCCGAGCTGCGGGCATTGCGCACCCTGCGCCACTGGACGACCGGCGCTGTGCGAGCCGGCGGCAGCGGCCAACGGCGCAGGCACGCTGCTGTCGGGAGCGCGTCGGCTTTCGCGGAACGGTGCCCCGCTTCATCATCACCTCGGCGTGTCGGCCTTTGCCGAGTATGCGACCGTGTCGCGCCGCTCCCTGGTCAAGATCGACAAGGATGTCCCGCTCGACCTCGCAGCACTGTTCGGATGCGCCGTGCTCACCGGCGTGGGTGCGGTCGCCAACACGGCGAAGGTAGAGCCGGGATCGACGGTTGCGGTCATCGGCCTCGGCGGTGTCGGCCTTGCCGCACTGCTCGGCGCGATCGCGGTCGGCGCGGAGCGCATCATCGCGGTGGATCTCTCGCCCGACAAGCTGGACCTCGCCAAGGCACTCGGTGCCACTGACGTTTTCAATGCCGCGGATTCTGACGTGGCAGACAGCATCCGCGAGGCAACGAAGGGCGGTGTTGACGTGGCTGCGGAGCTGGCAGGCTCCGTTCAGGCGCTGACGCTCGCCTACCGCATCACGCGCCGCGGCGGCACGACGGTGACGGCGGGATTGCCGCCGCCGAGCGCCATGCTGTCGATCCCGGCGGTCAGCCTCGTTGCAGAGGAGCGCACGATCAAAGGGAGCTACATCGGCACCTCCGTGCCGTCGCGCGATCTGCCCCGCTATCTCGGGCTGTTCAGGCGCGGTCGTCTGCCCATCGATCGCCTGCTGACGCATCGACTGCCGCTCGACGACATCAACGCAGGCTTCGACCGCCTCCGCGAAGGTCAGGCCGTACGACAGATCGTCCAGTTCGGAGCGTGAGCATCTGCCCTCACCTTAATGAGCGTGCTGGGCTCTCCGGGGCGGGCCTGACAAACCCATCCGGGCGGGAGACGTTTGGGAGCGACGCAAGCGGGAACACATGATCGGTGTTCTTGATTCAGGCCTTGACCTTCGCTTCGACGCCTAGAATCCCCGACGGCTTGATCATCAGAACCAGGATGAGCAGCAGGAACGCGTAGATGTCCTTGTAGTTGCCCGAGACATATCCGGCTCCAAGGCTCTCGGTGACGCCTACCAGCAGACCGCCAAGCACGGCGCCAGGCAAGCTGCCGAAGCCGCCCACGACGGCGGCTGCGAACGCTTTGATGATGACGCCGAGGCCCATGAGGATCTGGACGTAATTGATCGGGCCGACGAGCACCCCCGCCGCAGCGCCAAGCGCGCAACCAATGCCGAAGATCACCGAGATCATCAGCGGCACGTTGATGCCCATCAGGTAGGCGATGTCCTTGTTGTGGGCGACGGCGCGTACCGCCAGGCCGAGGCGAGTGTATTTCATGAACACGTGCAGACCGATCATCAGCACGAGTCCGATCGATACGATCCAGATGTAGGAGGGCGGCAGCGACAGGTCGCCGAACTCGACTGGCATGCCGAACGGCACCGGGAATGGGACCGCCTTCGGTCCCCAGATGAGAAACGCCACATTCTGCAGCACGATGGACATGCCGAACCCGGAGATGATCATGCCCATGCCAGCGACGGTGTAGCCACCGCCAGCCTCCGTCAGTCGGCGATAGAACAGCCGCTCGATGACGACCCCGACGAGGCCGGTCAGGATCATCGCCACGATAAGCGTCATCGTGTAGTCGAGGCCCAGATTGTGGAACACCATGAGCCCGATGAACGCGCCCAGCATATAAATCTCGCCGTGGGCGAAATGGAGAATATCGAGCCCGGAATAGATCAGGGAAATGCCGATCGCCACGAGGGCATAGATCATGCCGATGGACAGCCCGACGATCACGAGATCGATGAAGTAGGTCACGCGTCCTCCCAAAAGGGCTTTTTGTTCTCAGTGTGATAATCAAGAAATTCCGCCTGTGCTGGTCCGGCCGTGAGCGAATTTCTCGATCTCAATCACGCAAGCAACTCGATCCTCTAGTGTTCATTTGGCTCCGAAGTCCGTCCCTGCGCGCGCTGGCAGTCGGACACGCTAGTTCATGCTGAGCGTAGCATCCTGGCTCGCCACCGTGCCGCCGAGGTAGGACAGCCGTACATTGTCGTCATGGATGAGCGACTCGGCCGGCCCCTCGATGTGAATGACGCCATCCTTGATCACGTAGCCATAACTCGCGAGCAGCAGCGCCATGCGCACGTTCTGCTCCACCATCAGCACCGTCATGCCGTCCCGCGCGATGCGCGAGATGGTGCGGAAGATGTCGAGAACGACCTGCGGGGCAAGAGCGGCGCTCGGCTCGTCCAGCATGATCATCTTCGGCTCGGACATGAGCCCGCGCCCGATGCAGAGCATTTGGAGCTGCCCCCCGGAAAGCGTGCCGGAAAGCTGCCGGCGCTTTTCCTTCAGGATCGGAAAATACGTGTAGACGCGTTCGAGGGCTCTTGAAATCTTGGCCCTGTTCCGAACCACGAAGGCACCGAGACGCAGGTTCTCCTCGACCGTCATGGCCGGATAGGCCTCCTTTCCCTGCGTCACTTGTACGAGACCGCGCCGAACGATGAGGTCCGGCCTGAGGCCGTCGATCCTCTCTCCGTCGAAACTGATAGTCCCGGCCCAGGGTTTGATCAGCCCGGAGATGCACTTCAGCAGGGTCGATTTGCCGGTGCCGTTACCGCCGAGCAAGGCAACGATCCGACCCTCGTCGACCTTCAACGTCGCGCCATTGAGGATCTGTACACTGCCATATCCGCCAACGACGCCTTCGACACGCAGCATCTTGTTTCCTCTTGCCTATCCGGGCGTAAAGTCTGCTAATTAGAGGGGAATGGTGCGGCTAGGTAAAGCCCATTCGCAATCGGCAAAGAATTGGCATGGTTCCAAAACCGGCCAGGGAGGAAGCGATGTTCAAGGCGATGAGGCATGCGGTGCCCCTTGCGGCGCTCGCGTTGGGCGTGGCGGCGGTTCCGGCGCTGGCCGAGGACAATATCCGGATCGGCATTACGCTCCGGATGGTTGTCGAGAACGGCCTCAAGTACGGCCAGATGACGAAGGATGAGCTGGAGGCCGTGAACGCCAGTGGCGGGATCAACGGCAAGAAGGTCGAGGTGATCCTGCTCGACGACGAGTGCAAGCCGGACAAGGGCATAGCCAACGTCAATCGCTTCATACACCAGCACAAGGTTCACCTCGTCATCGGCTCGACCTGCAGCTCCGTGTCCTTGCCGATGGTCGACATCACGGCCAAGGAGGAAGTGCCGCAGATCGTCCCGCACTCCACCAACTCCAGCATCACCCAGAAGGGCAGCGCCTGGGTGTTTCGCACGGCCGTTGCCGAGCGCTTTTACGCGTCCGTGCACGCAAAGTATCTTTCTGAGAACGTCGGCAAGAAGGTCGCCTACCTCTACACGACGGACGGCGCCGGCATCGGTTTTGCCAAGGATTACATGAACTTCATGCGCCGGACCTACCAGGTCGAGCCGGTGTATGAGGCGCAGATGCAGGAGACGGATCTCGATTTCCGCTCTCACCTGCTCAAGATCAAGTCCCTCAATCCGGATGTGTTGGCGATCGGCGGCCAGCTCGAGGCCATCGCCCGCATCACGCAGCAGTCCTACGAGGTCGGGATACCCTCGCGGGTGCGCCGCGTTGCTGCCTCCGCAGCGTCGAATGCGCCTGTGCCCGAGCTCGCGGGCGAGGCCGCGAAGGGCCTTACCTTTGCTGCAGCTTTCTCCTGCAAGGATGAGCGGCCCATCGCGCAGGAGTTCGTGAAGATGGTCCAGGAGAAGTACAAGGTCCGCTGCCCGGACCACGACTTCAGCCAGGCTTACGAGACCGCGCAGCTCGTCAAGCTGGCACTGAGCAGGGCGAACCTGAAGCTCACGGAGGAGTCGCTCGCCGAGGATCGCCGTGCGATCAGGGATGCTCTGGCGTCGATCAAGGATTACCATGGCCTGGCCTCGGGCCCGATCAATTTCTGCGCCGATCCGACGCCGCAATGCCGCGACGGCAATCGCACGGGCATCCTGGTCGAATACACGAAGGGCGGAAAGGATTACGACATGCGCGTCCTTGCCCGGGTGTCGTTCGATCCGGATTTCGGGCTCGAGAAGAAGTAGAGGTCGGCATGATGAGCCACGGGCTCATCATGCCGGAAGGGCCACTGTACGCCATCTTCGGCCATAAACCTGCAACGGCATCCCGGCGCGCGTCGCCGGGATCCACTGGCCGCGGACTAGGGGGAGAACGAAAGCGAAAGCCGGGGTTCCGCCGATTGAATTGAATGGGTTGTTTCGGGGCAAAACCCCGGGATGACAGAGGGTGAGGTGCACGTATGGTGCGTTCGGCAGGGTTCCGGCATGACGGATGAGAAGGGGAGGCTTCCGATTTGAGCGTCGAAAATATTGCGGAGCCGTCCGTGGTGCGTCCGTCGGTATTCAGCCGACTAGGCGCGATGCACCCGATCGTCCCCTGGATCATCGGGTTCGTCGTACTCCTGCCTTTACCTTTGCTGATGCCCAACTCCTACCAGCAGTACATTGTCAACGTCATCTGCATAAACATCATCCTTGCCGTTGGGCTGAACATCGTGAAGGGGTTTGCCGGCCAGGTCACGGTCGGCCACATCGCCATTGCCGCCATCGGAGCGTACAGCTCGGCCGTGCTCTCGACGAAATTCGGCCTGCCGTTCTGGCTCGCGTTCCCATCGGCCATCCTCATTGCGGGACTGGCGGGGGCCATCGTGGGCATTCCCTCGTTTCGGCTCGAGGGTGCCTATCTGGCGCTTGCAACGCTCGGGCTCGCAGAGTCGGTGCGCATTTTCATTTCTGCCACCGATTATCTCGGTGCAGCCATCGGGTACGAGAACATTCCCCCGCCCTATTTCTTCGGACATGCGCTCAATACGCATGCGTCCTACTTCTACATCGTGATGCCCCTCGCCCTTATCGGCATGTATTTCTCATTCAGCATTTTGCGTTCGGACATTGGGCGTGCCTTCAAGGCCCTGCGCGAAGATCCGCTTGCGGCGGCGGCCACCGGCATCGATGTCCGCAAGTACAAGGTCATCGCGTTCGTCATCAGCGCGCTTTACGCGGGATGCGCGGGCAGCCTGCTGGCACACATGACGCCGGGCTTCATCCATCCGAACAATTACACGATCATGGAGATGGTGACCGTGCTGTTGATGATCGTTTTCGGCGGTATCGGCCACATTTGGGGCGGGGTCGTCGGCGCGATCCTCGTCACCATCATCCACGACTTCACGCGCGACTACTATCAGTACCAGATGCTGATGTTCGGCGGCGTGATCGTGCTGACCGTGCTCTACATGCCCAAGGGGATCGGCGGGCTGATCGACCAGTATCTCGTGCGGCGGCGCTTCAACGCCATCCGGCAGGTGAAGACGCATGCTGCTTGAGACGAAAAGCCTGACCAAGAGCTTCGGTGGCCTTGTCGCGGTCAACAACCTCGATCTCGCGATCCGCGAAGGCGAGGTGCGCGGCATCATTGGCCCGAACGGCTCCGGCAAAAGCACGCTGTTCAATCTCATTTCGGGTGTTTACCGGTCCGATCCCGGCAGTAAAGTCGTGTTCGACGGGCGGGACATCACCAACGAAGAGCCGCATGTGATCGCGCGGCTCGGAATCGCGCGAACGTTCCAGCTCCTGCGCATTTTCGGCGGCATGACGGTGCTGGAGAACCTGCTCATCGGTCATCACGCGCACATCCGCTACGCCATCACCTCCGCGATCCTCGGTACGCGCCGGGTGCAGGCCGAGGAGAGGCGCGTGCGGGAAGAGATGATGGAGCTGCTCTCCTTCATCGGTCTTGCCGATTACGCCGACATGCCGGCTGCGGAGATGTCGATCGGACAGCGCCGTTTGCTCGCCCTGGGCCGCGCCATCGCCATGCGGCCGAAATTGCTGATGCTCGACGAGCCTGCTGCCGGCCTGTCGCCGGTCAACGTCGACAAGCTTCTCGAGACGGTGCTGGCGCTCAAGAGCCGCTACGGGCTGACCGTCATCATCATCGAGCACATTTTGAAAGTCGTCATGGAATCCTGCGAGACGATCACTGTGCTCGATCACGGCGAGAAGATCGCCGAAGGGCCGCCGGCAGCCATCAAGGAAGACCACCGCGTCATAGAGGCCTACCTCGGCAAAGAGATGGGCGACGCCGAAGTACGCGAATTCCTGCGGGCATCCTGAGCCCTACAGGCTGCAAAGCAGACATCACGGAGAGAGAAAAGAATGCCATTCGAGCAGCCCCAGATCGTGGTCGCTGGTGCCGGTGCCATGGGCGGCCTGTTCGGCGGGCTGCTTGCGGAGCATGGGCTCAAGGTGACGTTGCTCGACCCCTGGGCCGAGCACGTCGCGGCGATCAACGACCGAGGTCTGCGCATCGTCGGCGTCGGCGGGGACCGGACGATCCCGGTGAAGGCTACGACGGACGCTGCGTCGCTCACCGAGGCCGACGTGGTGCTGTTCCAATGCAAATCCTTCGCCAACGAGGCGGCCGCGAACAGTGTCAAGCATCTGTTCGGCCGCGGTGCGGTCGCGATCAGCTTTCAGAACGGGCTCGGCAACGAGGACGTCCTGGGTGCCATCCTGGGTGCGGAAAACGTGCTCGGCGGTCTGACGGCACAGGCCGGTCTCGTCGAGGCACCCGGTGTTGTGCGGAACTTTGGCAACCTGCCGACCTATATCGGCGAGCTGCAGGGCAGATTGTCTGATCGCGCCATCTCTATCGCTAACACATTCACGCGACACGGCCTGCCCACCTCGGCCAGCGCCGATATCAAACGCGAAAAGTGGAAGAAGCTTCTCGGCAACGTCGCCCTTGGCGCCATTTCCGCCGTGACCGACCTGCGCTCATGCGAGATCATGGCCGTTCCTGAGCTTCGCGAGGTCGTCTTCCGCTCGGTCGACGAGGCGGCCGCGGTTGCGGCGGCGGAGGGATACAAGCTCGACACCGGCGAGGCGCGGGAGATCCTGATGAGGCTCGTCGACACGACCGGCGGGGGCACCGGGGCCGCCAAGTCCTCGATGCGCGAGGATATTGTACGCAAACGGCGCACGGAAATTGATACGATCCACGGCGCCGTCGCGCGCCTCGGCCGCGCGCACGGCGTGCCGACCCCCACGATCGACGCCATGGTGGCTCTCGTGAAGGGGCTGGAGTCGCAATACCTGAACGGCTGAGGGTCAATCGATGTCACGTGAATTTGAAGGCAAGGTCGTGGTTGTCACCGGTGGCAGCCGCGGCATCGGTCGTGCCATAGGTGCCGCATTCGCAGATCGCGGTGCACAGGTGGTGCTCGCGGCCTCCTCCGCGGCGAACCTCGACAAGGCTGCCGAGGCGATCGCTGAGAGGGGCGCGAAACGGCCCATCACCGTCGCTGCCGACCTGCGCGAGCAGCAGGGGTGCGAAGCCGTTTACAATAAGGTCCAAGCAGAGCTCGGGCGTTGCGATGTGCTGGTCAACTCGGCGGGTGCAACCAAGGCGGGCGCGTTTCTCGAGCAGCCTGACGACGACTGGCACGACGGCTTCGCCCTGAAGTTCTTCGCCGCGGTTCGGCTGAGCCGGCTGTTCTGGCCGATGCTGAAGCGGTCCCAGGGCTTCGTCGTCAACATCATCGGTGGCGCAGCGCGCATCCCGGACCCTGAGTTCCTGGTCGGCGGCGCCGTCAACGCGGCCTTCGCCAACTTCAGCAAGGGGCTGTCCGGCATCGGTATGCGCGACGGCGTGAACGTCAATGCCATCCTGCCCGGGCTCACCGAGACGGAGCGGGTCGAACAGCTCTTCCAACAGCGCGCCGTAGCCTTGAAAACCACGCCGGATGAAGTACGGGCACGCGCGATGGCCAAGAATGGCCTGCGCCGCCTCGGCACGCCCGAGGATGTTGCCGAGCTCGCCGTCTTCCTTGCAAGCGAGCGGGCGCGCCACATCCAGGGGACCAGTATCGCGGTCGACGGCGGCGCAACGTCCGGCGTGTACTGAAGCAGGAGACAGATCCCCCATGGACTTCGCATTGAGTGACGAGCAGCGCATGCTGATCGAAACGGCGCGCCGTTTCGTCTACGACGAGCTGGTGCCGCTCGAGGAGGAGGTCGAGGCAAAGCGGCAGCTCGATCCCGCAATCGCGCGTGCAATTTTCGAGAAGTCCCGCGCGCTCGGGCTTTATGCCGTGAACATCCCGGCGGAATACGGCGGCGGCGGCTTGTCGGCCGTCGATACCTGCCTCGCCGAGGAGCAATTCGGGCACACCACGGACATTCTGGTGCGCCGTGCTTTCGGCAATGTCTACGAGGTGCTGCTGGTCGCCACGGAAGCACAACGGGAACGCTGGCTCAAACCGGCCGTCCGCGGTGAGCGCACATTCTCCGTCGCATTCACGGAGCCGGAGGCCGGCTCGGATGCGGCCGGCATCAAAACCAGCGCCGTTCGCCGCGGCAACGGCTGGGTCCTCAACGGCCACAAGCACTTCATCAGCGACGGGCTCTACTCGGATTTTTTCGTCGTTTCCGCCGTCACCGACCCCGCAGCAGGGGCGCGCGGCATCTCTCTGTTCCTCGTGGACAAGGGGATGCCGGGCTTCACCATCGGCCGTGACCAGCCGATGATGGGGCTCGGCGGCACCAGCCACGTCGAGATGTTTTTTGAAGACGTCGAGCTCGGACCGGAGCATCTGCTCGGCGGTGAGGGAGAAGGGCTCAAGCTCGCGCTGGAAACACTTGGCAGGATTCGTCTTGCCCATATCGGCGCGCGCTGCGTCGGCAAGGCGACACGCCTGCTGCGCATGATGACCGATTACGCGCGCGAGCGCCGGCAGTTCGGGAAATCGATCGGCGAGTTCCAGATGGTCCAGCAGATGCTCGCCGACAGCGCCATGGAGATCAACGCTGCGCGCCTCATGGTGCTCCACGCCGCCTCGGAGATCGACGAAGGCCGCGACCCCCGCGAGCGCATTTCGATGGTGAAGGCCTATGCGTCCGAAACGCTGGGCCGTGTTGCCGACCGCGCCGTGCAGGTGTTCGGCGGGATGGGCTATTGCAAGGACATGCCCATCGAGCGGCTTTACCGCGACGCGCGCATTTTCCGTATTTTCGACGGCACTTCCGAAATTCATCGCATGGTGATCGCACGCAGCATGCTGAAACACGGAGCGGGGCGCTTCGCAGACGTCATCGAGTAGGGCGAGCAGTCGAATGGCTTTCAACAAATTCACCGATGCTGCGACGGCGGTCGGCCTGATCAAGGACGGCGACACCGTCGCACTCGTCGGCGGCGGTGGTGGACTTGTCGAAGCCTCATGCCTGTTCGCTGCCGTCGAGAAACGATTTCTCGAAACCGGACATCCACGCGACCTCACCGTCGTTCACGCCCTCGGGATCGGCGACCGCAAGACGCGCGGCATGAATTGTTTTGCGCACGAGGGCATGGTGAAGCGCGTCATCGGCGGCCACTGGGTCTGGTCGCCACGCATGCAGGCCCTGGCTCGAGAGAACAAGATCGAAGCCTACGTCCTGCCGGGCGGGGTGACCATGCAGCTCTTTCGCGAGATCGGCGCCGGACGGCCGGGGCTCTTCACGCACGTGGGCCTCGGCACCTTCGTCGACCCGCGCATCGAGGGCGGGCGGATGAACAGTCGCGCCAAGGACGACCTCGTCGAAGTCGTCGAGATCGATGGCCGCGAATTGCTGCGCTACCGGACCTTTCCTGTGAATATCGCCGTCATCCGCGGGTCTTTCGCCGACGCGCACGGCAACATCAGCCTCGACCAGGAGGCGGCGAACCTCGACATCTACGCGGCCGCGCTCGCGGCTCACAATTCCGGCGGCAAGGTCATCGCACAGGTGCGCACCGCCGTCGACGTCGGCGTTCTGCCGGCCCGCTCGGTGCGCGTACCAGGGGCCATCGTCGATGCGGTCGTGGTCGATCCGACCCAGTCCATCACCTACGATGTTGTCCACGACCCGACGCTCTCAGGCGAGATCAAGGGTCCGCTGCCGCCCGCTCCCGAGCCGCCGTTCAGCGTGCGCCAGGTGATCGCCCGTCGCGCTGCGGATGAACTATATGACGGTGCCGTTCTGAACTATGGCTTCGGCATCCCGGACGGCGTCGCCAAGCTGGTGGCCGCGCGTGGCCATCTCGACCGCTACTATCAGACCATCGAGCACGGAACCTATGGTGGCGCATTGCTCGACGGCACGCTGTTCGGCTTTGCGCGCAATGCAACGGCCATGATCGACGGGCCTTCGCAGTTCGACTTCTACTCCGGTGGTGGCCTCGACATTGCATTCCTCGGCTTCGGCGAGATCGACGCGTCAGGAAACGTCAACGTTTCGAAGCTCGCCGGCACCACTGTCGGTCCAGGCGGCTTCATAGACATCGCGCAAAATGCCCGCAAGGTGGTGTTCTGCGGAACATTCGACACCAAAGGAACAGAGCTGGAGCTCGGCGGCGGGAGGCTGCGCATCGCGCGCAATGGCGATGTCTGCAAGCTGGTCAAGCAGGTCGAGCAGATCACATTTTCAGGCGCCATCTCGCGCCGACGCGGTCAAGAGGTCGTCTATGTCACAGAGCGAGCCGTATTCCGGCTCTCCGACGATGGGCTCGTCCTGACGGAGGTGGCACCAGGCATCGACGTGCGTCGCGACGTGCTCGAACGCCTGGAGTTCGCACCGCAGGTGCCTCGCGACCCCGCTCTCATCAACCCAGCCCATTTCAATCCCTGAGGGACCCCTATGGCTCCGGTGCGCATCGCCGTCATCGGCTCGGGTATGATCGGGAGGCGGCACATCGAGGTGCTGAAGAACGATCCCGATCGGCACGTATTGGCTGCCATCGCCGACCCGGCGCCTGCGGCCGCGCAGCTCGCGGGCGAGCTCGGAGTGCCGCACTTTACGAGCCACGACATCCTCCTGGATCGCGAGAAGCCGGACGGCGTCATTATTGCGACGCCCAATCAGCTCCATGCGAGCGTTGGCCTTGCATGCGTCGAGCGCAAGATTCCGGTGCTGGTCGAGAAACCGATCGCAGACTCCATTGCAGCCGCGCTGGACCTCGTCGAGGCCGCTGAAAGGGCGCGCGTGCCTGTTCTCGTCGGCCACCACCGCCGCCATAATCCCATTATGCAAAAGGCAGCCGAAGTGATCCGCTCCGGCGGAATCGGCAAGGTCCTTGCCGTTGCCGGTCTGTGGCTCAGCCATAAACCAAAGGACTACTTCAACGTGAGCTGGCGTGGGCAGCCGGGCGGCGGACCTGTGTTGATCAACGGCATCCACGACATCGATTGCCTGCGAATGCTCTGCGGCGAAATCGAAACCGTCCAGGCAAAAACCGCCCGGACGGCTCGTGAGCTTCCCGTCGAAGACACGGCCGCGGCCGTGCTCACCTTTGCCAGCGGGGCCCTCGGCACGCTGCTCATCTCCGACAGTGCATCGGCGCCCTGGAGCTGGGAGTGGACATCACGCGAGAACCCGTTCTATCCGAACGAGCCTGAAAACTGCTATCTCATCTCCGGCACGCGCGGCTCCCTCACCGTGCCTTCACTCGAATTGAGATGGCATGAGGAAGGGCGGGAGAATTGGGGACTGCCGCTGAAAATGGAACGCATTCCTGTGAGGCCGGCGGATCCTTACGTGGAGCAAATGCGCAATTTCGTGGACGTCATCTGTGGTCGATCCGAACCCGTGCTGAGCGGTGCCGATGGGACCCGCACGTTGGCGGCAACGCTCGCCATCAGCATCTCCGCCGAGAGCGGGCAGCCGGTCCGCGTGGCCGATCTCCTGAAGCGCGAGAGGAGTTGACATCATGAACGCGACCAGAGCCGCCTGTGTCATCGGCTGGCCGGCAAAGCACTCGCGCTCGCCCAAAATGCACGGCTGGTGGCTGAAGCATTACGGTATCGACGGGGACTACCGCATCGAGGAAGTGCCGCCTGAGGATTTCCCCGACTTCATCGGCAATCTGCGCGGCCATGGCTACGTCGGCGCCAACATCACGTTGCCGCACAAGGAGGCCGCGTTCAGGCTGACGGAACCCGACGAGCGCGCCCGCGCCGTCGGCGCCTCAAATACGCTCTGGTACGATAACGGCGTGCTGCGCTCGACCAATACGGACGTGGAAGGCTTCATCGGCGCGCTCGACGCCGGCGCCCCAGGCTGGGACCAGTCCGGCGGCCATGCCGTGGTGATCGGCGCGGGCGGAGCTGGCCGCGCGGTCGTCTGGGGCCTCCTCGAGCGGGGCGTCACGCGCATTCATGTCGTCAATCGCACGTACAGTCGAGCGGTCGATATGGCCGAGCGCTATGGGGATCGCGTCATCCCCGAGCACTGGGAGGACCGGAACAAGGTGCTCGAAGGCGCAACTCTCGCCGCCAACGCCACCTCTCTCGGCCTCAAGGGTAACGCAGACCTCGACGTCGATCTCTCGAGGATGGCGCCGGGCGGCGTCGTTGCAGATATCAATTACGTTCCGCTCGAAACGAAGCTGCTCGCGCAGGCGCGCCGGCTTGGCTTGAAGACGGCCAATGGCCTCGACATGCTGCTTTATCAGGCCGGGACGGGATTCGAGCTTTGGTTCGGCATCCGTCCGGAGGTAACGCCAGAGCTGCGCGAGCTGCTTGCGCGCGATATTCCGAGATCCTGAAGAATGTAGCGTTCCCGAATTGGGCGAAAACGGCTGCAACAGGCCCTCCCTTCACCTCTCCCCATGGGCAAAGAGCCTGCGCCGGGCTTGATCTGGAATCGGCCCGAACGGCCGGGCGAAGGGTTAGGACACCAGCGATCGCCGATGCCGTGCGTCAGACCGCCGTCTGACAGCGCTCGAGGATCGTGCGAACGACCTCATCGGGATCGCGCTTCCACCAGTTTCGCGCCGAAAAGATCTCGACCTCGCAATGACCTTTGTAGCCCGCCTCCTCGACCATGCGGCGAATGCGGGGAATATCGATCAGCCCATCGCCCATCATACCGCGATCGAGCCGCAGATCCTGGGTATCGGGCAGCCAGTCGTTGATATGGAACGCACAGATGCGCTTACCCGCGCGGGCGATCTCAGCTTCGAGATTCGGATCCCACCACACGGCGTACGTGTCGACCGCGATGCCGACGACATCCTCCGCGTTAAGCACATCACACCAGTCGTTGGCCAGCCCGACGGTGGTCAGTACCGAGCGCGTCGCGCACGTCATCGGGTGCAGCGGCTCCAGCGCGATCGTCACATTCGCCGCTCTCGCGTACGGAACGAGCTCGGCGATCCGGTCGAGGACCCGCGCCCGTGTCGCCTTGATGTCCTTGTCGCGCGGATCGACCCCGCCCGCCACGAACACGAGGCAGCGCGCCTCGACCGCCGCCGTCTCGTCGATCGCGCGCCGCACTTCGTCCATCGCCTCGGCCGCCTCGCGGGCATCCGGCGAGGTGATCAGGCCGCCAGAGCAGAATCCGGATACGGCAAGACCTTCGCTTTTGAGGAGCTGCTGGGCCTTCGACAAGCCATATTCGCGGAGCTTGTCCCGCCAGATGCTGGTCGCGCGAACTCCATGCCGTGCCAGCACCGCAATGCTCTCCTCGAAGGAGCATTGCATCAGCGTAGCCTGGTTTATCGACAAAAGCCCTGCGTCGAGCATTTGACCCCCCATCGTGATGCGGCGCATCCCAAGTCATTGGCCGTTTAAGGTCGATAAGCAAGCATTTTCGCTGTTTCCGGGGGGCTGACGAGGGCGGGCTCAGTACGTCGCCCGGCCGCCCGTCACGTCGAATACGAAGCCAGTCGTGAAGCTGCAGTCGGGACTCGCGATGAACGCGCACATGGCGGCGATTTCCTCGATCTTCACGAAGCGCCCCATCGGGATTTTGGCGCGTGCGCGCTCGATATGCTCCGGGGTCATCTCGCGCATGAGCTCCGTCTCGGTGATGGCCGGCGCGATGCAGTTGACGGTAACGCCGACGTCGCACAATTCCCTTGCCAGTGCTTTGGAGAAGCCGATGACCCCGGCTTTCGCAGCGGAATAGGCCGGAATGTAGGGCATTCCCTCCTTGCCCGCGATCGAGGCGACCGTGATGATGCGCCCCTGGCGCCGCTCGCGCATGTGCCGGGCCGCGACGCGACAGCAATAAAAAACGGCGGTCATGTCGATCGCCACGACCCGGTCCCACTCTTCGAGGGGATAGTCCCAGGTCGGTGCGACAGGCCCGTTGACGCCGGCATTGTTGACCAGGATGTCGACTTTCCCGAAGGACCGAACAGCCGCGTCGAAAGCGCGCTCGACCGATGCGTAATCCGCCACGTCGACGATTTCGGCAGCGGCCGGCGAGAACGACTTTCGCGACCTCTCGAGCGGCGCAAGATCGCGATCCCAGATCACCACCTTTGCGCCCTCGGCCGCGAGCCGCTCGGCGATGCCGAGGCCGATGCCGCGCGCTGCACCGGTTACGATGGCCACCTGTCCAGTGAGGGTTTCGCGCATTCTCTTGCTGCCTTTCGTTCCTGGCGGGCTTTCGCTACGACAGCGTTCGCGCCCTGACGCATCGGGGTGGAAACGCAAATGGGAGATCTTCGAGATGAGCGAGTTTTACGTCAAGGTCGGCGATGGAGCGACATTCTCCAAAACGGTCGGGGAAACGGACGTATACCTTTTTGCTGGCATAACCGGCGATCTATCGCCGAACCACGTCAACAAGTCCTACATGGAGAAATCGAAGTTCGGGCGGCTTCAAGCGCACGGCGCGCTGATGGTCGGCTTCATGTCGACAGCCTCGACGCTTGCCATTGCTCACGTCCGCGATACGGCGGATGCCACGCCGATGTCGCTCGGATATGACCGCGTCCGTTTCCTGGCTCCCGTCTACTTTGGCGATACCGTCACCGTGGATTACCGCATCAGCAGCATCGATCTCGAGCGCCAACGCACGACGGCTGACATCAGCATCAAGAACCAGGACGGCGTGCTGGTTGCCGTTGGCACGCACATCTTGAAATGGGTGAAGAACGAGTGAAGGGCAGCCTACCGCCCTTTCCAGACCGGCTTCCTCTTCTCCATGAACGCACGTTGCCCCTCGACGGCATCTTCACTCGCCAACATGCGCTTGGCTGCGGGATATTCCGCGTTCATCGCAGTGGCAAGATCCGGGCAGGCCAGGCTTTGCAGCATCACCTGCTTGGAGGCTTCCAGCGCCAGCGGCGCCATATCCAGAAGCTCGCCGCTGAGCGCCATGGCGCGGGCCTTGAGGTCGGCCTGCGGCACCACCTCATTGACGAGACCCATTTCCCTCGCCTCATGGGCGTTGATGCGCCGGCCAGTCAATGCGAGCCACATGGCCTGCTTCAGCGGGAGCTGGCGCGCCAATCGCTGCAGCCCGCCTCCGCCCAAGGCAGTCAGCCCGACACGCGGCTCCGGCAGGGCGAACTCCGCGTGATCCGCAGCGATCACGAGGTCACAAGCCAGCATCAATTCGACCCCGCCGCCCAATGCAAGTCCGTTCACGGCGCATATGACGGGTTTGAAGAGATCGAAGCGGTGCGTCAGCCCGCCAAATCCGGTCGGCGGATGATGGTCGCGATTGGTCATCGCACGCTGCTTGAGATCGCTGCCCACGCAAAATGCGCGCTCACCCGCCCCGGTCAGTACGGCGACGCGCAGCTCCGGGTCAGCCGCGTAGGTGTCGAAGGCATCCGCAAGTGCGGCATGCGTTGCGGCATCCAACGCATTGAGCACCTGCGGGCGGTCGATGGTGATCCACAGAACGGCGCCCTGGCGCTCGACCCTGCAGCCTGAGCCGCTGCTCACGCTGATGCTCCTTCCGTTGCATTGGCGCTGCGTACGATCGGAGGATCCACGCTGACCGCGAGACGGACGAGATCGGCCCGGCGGCGGATTCCCGTCTTGGAGTAGATCGATTTGAATTGCGAACGCACCGTCTCGACCTTGGTACCTCGCAGATCGGCTATTTCGCCAGTCGAAAGCCCATCGACCATGGCGCGCGCGACCTCACTTTCCGCTTGCGAGAGCCCAAAGTACCGCGACAGGCGCTCCGTCGAAATGGCCTTCGCGTTCTCAGGATCGATCAGGAACACCACCGCGCCGGCGAAGCCGCGTTCCAGCTCGCCGGTGATATCGCGCAGGGGCGCGACCTCGGCGAGAAAGGGACGTTTGCCGCTCTTGCGCTCCAGCAAAAGCAGGCGCTCGGTCGCTTCGCCGCCGCCGGCAGAGGTGGCGGACGTCTCAGCAATGGCAGATATCAGCTCGGCGGTCTGGCTCGGCTTCAAGCACTCCAACCGCCCGGTCCTGGACAAGGTAATCCCATCTTTGAGGTCGAGGATGCGCCGCAGCTCGTGATTGCTGACGATCAGCGTTCCGTTGGGCGCGACAATGGCAATCCCGATCCGCACGTAATCCAACGCACTGATTACGAGGCGATGGCATTCGCGCAAAAGCGAGAACGTCCGGTTCACCTCGACGGCCTTGGCAAGGTGCGGGACGAGCCTTCCAAGGGTAGCAGGCATGGTCTCGGGGACCTGACGCCAGTCCCGCTCGGCGAACTGCAGCGCGACGAGATCCATCCAGCCTTTGTCGGCCGACAAGCGCACCCCGGCCCGCCGGTTGGCACCAATTCTTTCTCGCACCCATTTGTAATCGGGGCGATCCTCGAGTTTCGAGATGTCTCCCCAAACGTCCTCATCGCGTAGAAGCTGGAACCTCGGCGTGACCGCAAACCGAGTCGTCATCACCGGCTCGTCGTAGTGGCCGAGGGTGTTGAAGTACTCGTGAATGTCTTCGATCGGGTAGTTGCTGGTCGCCTGGAGGATCGTGAAGGGCAAACCGACCTTGTCGACGGCGACGAGGATTGCACCAATAGATCCGATCTCGCGTGCGAAGCCATCCAACGCCGCAGGCCAGTGCTCGTCGGATAGAACGGCATCGTAAATGGCCGATATGGCGCGGCCGATATTCTCCCCCATGTCGCTCGCTCCGAGACTTGGCAACAGCGAGAGAATAACGCAAACAAGGGACAAGACCAACCGATCCGTATACGAATCAGATGGCTCGAGTTGAGCCAAGGTATCGAATTTATGAACCCGAAAGGATCACCAAACCTCCTCCGAAACCACAAACTGGTAACGATCGCTTTCGACGGCACAGGGTGGTATTCTCCAGTGTCATCGCCTTGAAGCGGGAGGCATGCCCATCACGCTTGCGCAGATCATCGTCTGGCTTATCGTGGGACTGGTGGGCGGAACGCTGGCCGGCATTCTTGTCAAACGGCAGCGGACGGGCTTCGGTCTATGGACAAACCTTGGCATCGGGCTCGTCGGGGCGCTCGTCGGAGGCTTTTTGTTCTGGGCCTTCAACCTGCTGCCGACGCTGGACGAAGTGTCCATTTCCCTTCGGGACGTAGCGGCGGCCCTCGTCGGCTCCCTGCTGTTCCTGCTGGGATGGTGGGTCTGGCAGAATCTGGTGCGCTAATCCCTGCGGACCGCCCGGTTGTTTCTCCAACACGCTGAAGTGGCGGCCGGGAGGCATTCCAGGCGAGCCGGCTTCAAAATCGGCCGATTGTTAAGCTCGAATGAACAAGTTGGCTCGCATGCTCGACATCAGGTTCAACGATAAGTGATGCCTTCCCTGCTTTGCGGCTTGATCGGCATCTGCCGGGAGACGATACTGGTTGTCGCGCCAGACGGAACTGAACATGCGCCTTGAATGGCCGCGCCTCGTGGGCGGCAAACGGGCGGGAGGGGACCACCCTGCAGAGACAAGGCGGCAGGTAAGTAGTTGTCCCTTGCGTCTCGCCCGTAACTTGCGCGGCTGTGCCGCAAAGCGATTCGCCTCAATCGCGTTGCCTTGTTTGTTGTCCTCAGTCAAAGGTCAGCCTCCCAAAGCAAAGAAAATAGGAAGGGGCCCTTGCGGCAGTTCCAAGCTGTTCCGGCCGTGGCGATGAGAGCGTTGCAGCGATTCGTGAAGCTCAACGGGCGGGATTACTCGATCTCCGTTCTGCTCGGCCTGGTAACACTCGCCTCCATTCTCCCTCTTCTTCTGCTCGGGATCTTCGGCCTGACGCAATACGTGGCCGAGCAGCGAGCCGACCAGCTCAACCGCATGAGCCGTTACACCTCCGCCCTGGCCAATGCGGTCGATCGCGAGCTCACCGGGTATCTGGACCTCGCCGAGGTCCTTGCGGCATCCCGGTTTCTCACCAGCGGAGACCTGCAGGCCTTCGGTGACCTGGCCAGGGACGCGGCCACGAAGGCGCGCGGCCACATCGTCCTCATCGACCGGTCAGGACAGCAGCTCGTCAACACACGGCTGCCCCGCGACGTCGGCCTGCCCATGACAGAAGACATGGCGAGCTTGCGCGAGGTGATCGAAACAGGCAAGCCGGCCGTCGGCGATCTCTTCGTCGGCGCGGTCTCGAAGAAGCTCCTGTTCGTGGTGCGCGTCCCGGTAAAAGTCGATGGAGAGGTCCGCTATGTCCTGTCCTTTGAACCAGAGCAGGACGCGGTGGGAAAGGTCCTCCACCAGACGTACATCCCGGATGGCTGGTTCGGCGGTGTACTTGACGGGAAGGGGCACATCATCGCGCGGTCGTTTCTACACAATAAGTTCTTTGGCGAGTCAGCCAGCCCTGAATTCGTGGCGAAGCTTACAGGGCCCCAAGGATTCCTTAACAGTGTGGACCTGGAAGGTCGGGAGGGCCTTACCAGATACCAGCAGAGTGGCCTTAGCGGTTGGCACGTGCTGATGTGGGCGCCCTGGTCCGTCCTGAACGCGCCCTTGCGCGCCTCCGTCATGCTGGCGGTGGCACTCATAGCTCTCACGCTGCTCGCCTCCTTGGCGGCCGGTTTCCTGTCGGGGCGCATCATCGCTGAGCCCGTTCGGCAGCTCCTGCTGGCGGCCAAGACCCTCGGCGAGGGTAAGCCGGTCTCGTTCGAGGCATCCTACATGCGCGAAGCCAACGTGGTTGGGCAATCTCTGGTCGAAGCGGCCCACAATATCGCGTCGCGCGAGCAAGCCCTGCGCAAGAGCGAGCTGCGCACGCGGTTCGTCATGCGCGAGCTGTCGCACCGCTCCAAGAACTTGCTGGCCGTGATCCAGGCCATCGCGCGCCAGACCGGTCGCGCATCAGAGGACATCAACGAATTCAACCAGCAGTTTGGAGAGCGGCTGGCGAGCCTCGGCCGGTCACACGACCTGCTCGTTCACGGAAACTGGCAGGGTGTCTCGCTGGCGGACGTCATCACGGCCCAGCTCAAGGCCTTCATTGATACGAGCGAACCGCGGGTGACAACCTCTGGTGCGCCGGTACTGCTCAACGCCGAAGCAGCACAGAACATCGGCATGGCCCTGCACGAGCTCGCCACCAATGCCTCGAAGCATGGTGCGCTTTCCGTACCGTCTGGCCGTGTGAAGATCGAATGGAATCTGTATGGCCAGGGAGGTGATCGCCGTTTCCGGTTGAGCTGGACCGAGTCGGGTGGCCCTCCCGTGAAGCCGCCGCAGCGGAAGGGCTTCGGCCACCTGGTGGTGGAGCGGCTTGTCGCAGCCAGTCTGCGGGGTTGTGCAGAGCTCCACTGGAGACCAGAAGGGTTGGTCTGGGTGCTCGATGTACCCGAAAGCAGTATCCTGGAAGGGATGCACGAGCCGGCAGAAGAGTTGCCGGGGGAAGCGTCTCCCGCTAGTTAAGCGCGGCAGCCGGTGCTACAGATTGCGGCTGCTGTGCAGAAATCGCGCGGTGATCAGCGGCTTAGGCGAGATGCTGCACACTCCCGAGCCTAGAGAAGTTGGATCGGACGGCAGCCATGGCCAGTCCACGAATAGAGCTCCATAAAGGGGACCTGCCCGAAGGGTTGAGCTTTGGGCCATCTGTCGCGGTGGATACGGAGGCCATGGGGCTCAATCCGCATCGCGATCGGCTTTGCCTCGTCCAGCTCTCTGCCGGCGACAACACAGCCCATCTGGTTCAGTTCACCGCTGGCGATTATTCGGCACCGCGTCTCAAGGCGCTGCTCACCGATCCGTCGGTTCTCAAAATTTTTCACTTCGCGCGGTTCGATATCGCCATCCTGAAGGCATACCTCGGTGTGGCAACCGCGCCACTCTATTGCACCAAGATTGCTTCGAAGCTCGCGCGCACGTACACGGACCGCCACGGCCTGAAGGATCTCGCAAGCGAACTGGCGGGCATTGAGCTGTCGAAGCAGCAGCAATGCTCGGATTGGGGCGCAGCCGAGCTCACGCAGCAGCAGCTCCAGTATGCGGCATCGGATGTGCTTTATCTGCACGCTATCAAGGCGCGCCTCGACGCGATGCTCGAACGCGAGAACCGCCTCGCTCTCGCCCAGGCCTGCTTCGAGTTCCTGTCCGCGCGCGCCGAACTCGATTTGCTCGGCTACGACGACATCGACGTTTTCGCCCACTGAGAACGGCGCTCGATTCTTTGATCCCCCATCCTTGTGGGCCTGGCGCTCCCGGCGTGCTTGCCACAGGTCCCAATCTCTCCCTATTTTGCCGCCAGAATCAGGCGAAGCACGGATCGATCAATCATCCCTGAGCCGCACGAATGGCCCTAGCGACCGATAGCAACGGCCGGCACTTATCGGCCGAACCGGCGCCCGTGGCCTGGAGCATGGGCATCGACCGCTCACGCGCCTTCGCCATAGCGCAGCGGCATAGCCTCCTGGTGCGCTGGCTGAAGATCATCCTGCCCATCTGCACAGTGGCGGTTCTAAGCTCCTACGCCATTTTCATGCAGCGCTCGTTGGAGGTCGACGGCGGCAAGCTGGAGCTTGGACCCGTGGCGTTCTCGAGCGACGTGCTGACCATGCACAATCCCCGCTACGAGGGCTACGGTAAGGACGGCACCCGCTTCGCGATCGCTGCGCGCACGGCAGAGCAGGACATTCAGCGCGAAGGGCCGATCCGGCTCACCACCATCGAAGGCACAATCGTCCAGCCGAACAAGACAACAACGACGCTGTTGGCGACCAGGGGCGCATTCGACAGCGATGCCAACGAGCTCGAGCTGCTCGACGCGATCGAGCTCCAATCGAGCGACGGCATGAGCGCGCGGCTGAGCCGGGCCAAGGTCTTCATGAAGGAGAGCAAGATCGTCTCCAACGAGCCGGTGACGGTCGAGATGCCGACGGGCACGCTTACCGGCAACAGCATGGTGTTGCTGCAGAAGTCGCGCGAGCTGACATTCATGGACGGTGTCACCGCGCGTCTCAAGCCGCAGAGCCGGCCAGACAATGCGGCGCAAACAGACCAGCCGCATTCCATGGCCAGCCTCATAGGCTCAAGCGACGCTCCGGTAAACGTGACCGCACCAAAGCTGACCGTCAATGACGAGCACAAGACAGCTGTCTTCTCCGGCAACGTGCGTGTGGAGCAGAACGGCGCGATCCTCACCGCGCGGGAGCTTCAGGTCCTCTTCGACAGCGCGGGCTCCGGAGCCGATGCAGGCAACGCGCCCGCAGTACCAGGGACCGCGGCATCCGGGCGCGTGAAGCGCATTTTCGCTTACGATGATGTCGTAATCACGAGAGGTACTGATCGGGTCACCAGTGCGGCCGCGGAGTTCGATACGGTCGCTGAGACGTCCATTCTCACCGGCGGGGTCACGTTCGACTCCGGCTCCGACCGGCGGGCGGTTGCGGATCGTGCTGACTTGGACTTCAAGGCCGAGACGGTGCTGCTGACGGGATCGGTTGCCGTGTCGCAAGGGCCCAATACATTGGAGGGGCGCCGCCTGTACCTCGACCGGAAGAACGGCACGATGCAGCTCTCCTCCCCCGCACTCGAGGGCGCGCCCGCTGGCCGAATCAAAGCACGGTTCCAGCAGTCGAACCCGAAGCCGGCCAGCGTGGCAGCTTCGCCTAATAATGGTGAGGTGGGCGGGCTGCGCTTCCGCACGGACCCGAATGCGCCGATCGAGATCGATGCAGATACCCTCGACGTCGACGACAAGGCAAAGACGGCCACCTTTCGCGGCGACGTCGTTGTCGTTCAGGGCGATTTCCGTATCCGGACGGTCGAGCTGGTCGCCACCTATACGGGCCAGGCGGGGGTACAGCTGATGCAGCCCAGCGATCCCGAGGCGAAGAAGCCCGCCGCACAGCTTCAGCGGGTTCAGGCGCGCAGAAAAGTTGTCGTCACATCCAAAGGCGACCAGAGTGCCAGCGGGGACTGGGCAGACTTCGACGTGAAGGCGAACACCGTGGTCCTGGGCGGCGACGTGACGCTGACGCAGGGGCGCAACGTCATCCGCGGGCCGCGGCTGGTGATCGACATGACCACCGGCCTCAGCCGCATGGAGACGCGCCACGCCCAGCCCAACGGAACTGCGTCGCATCCCGGAGCTGCAGCCCGCGGGAGCAAGGCTCCGACCGCTAAGGGCTGGCCTGCCGGGGCGTGCGGCGGGCGCATGTGTGCGGTGTTCTACCCCGAGGATGCGAAGGCATTTGCCAAGCGCCGCAAGGCGGAGGACACGCCAAGCCGGCGTGATGGTGCTCACCAGCAAGGCGGCGAGGCTGCATCGAGCTGGACCTCTACGACCACTCCGGCAGGTGAGCCTCGATGAAGCGTCCAAAGCACACTTCCCAGCCAGCCGGCGTCAGGATCTGCGGACCGTGAAGCTCTTCTCCTTCCATCGGCGCCGCACCGGCTCGAGAAGACAGCCGAACGGCGCATCCGATTCCAGTCTCGCCCATTACAACGGGGCAGAAGACCCGGACTTGACCCACGATGAGCAGCCTTATGCAGCCGACGGCTGGCTCACGGTGCATGACGTCGAGAAGTCCTATCGCAAGCGCAAGGTGGTGCGCGGGGTCAGTCTCGCTGTGGGACGCGGTGAGGCGGTCGGTCTCCTAGGACCCAACGGCGCCGGCAAGACTACGGTCTTCTACATGATCACCGGGCTCGTTCCGGCAGATGCCGGCGCGATCTACATCGACGGGCGCGACGCCACGCGCCTGCCCATGTACCGTCGCGCCCGCTTGGGCATCGGCTATCTGCCGCAGGAGGCATCGATTTTTCGTGGCCTGACGGTCGAGCAGAACATCATGTCCGTGCTCGAGCTGGTCGAACCGAACCGGAAGAAGCGCCGCGAGAAGCTCGAAAGCCTGCTCGAGGAGTTCAACATCTCGCGGTTGCGGAAGTCTCCGTCGATTGCCCTTTCCGGTGGCGAGCGGCGGCGGTGCGAAATCGCGCGCGCCCTGGCGAGCGGGCCCTCGTATATGCTCCTTGACGAGCCGTTCGCCGGCATCGACCCGATCGCCGTCGGCGACATCCAGGAGCTGGTCCGCCACTTGACCCAGCGCGGCATCGGCGTACTCATCACGGATCACAACGTCCGCGAAACGCTGAGCCTCATCGACCGTGCCTACATCATCTACGACGGACAAGTCCTCACCCAGGGTCACCCGGAAGAAATCATAAAGAATGAGGACGTTCGTAGAGTTTATCTCGGAGACATGTTCGGTTAAGCAGGCCTTGCGCATGATGAACAAGGGCTGCCCCGCGCATGGGCATCTGGGTTAATCGCGTCGATGGTACTGTCCGCCAGGTTAGAGGTCCGGCAGAGCCAGCAGCTGGTGATGACACCCCAGTTGCAGCAGGCGATTCGGCTCCTCCAGTATTCGAGCCTGGAACTCAACGCCTTTGTCGAAGCCGAGCTCGAGCGTAATCCGCTGCTGGAGCGCGCGGATGGCGAGGGGGAGGCAGTCGGCACACCCATCTCAGCCGTGGACGACATCGGCGCCGACGCAAGCGAGCCATCGGAATCGGAGATTTGGCAGTCTCTCGGCCAGGGTAGTCCCGAACCTGTCGCCAGTCTCGATGCCGAGCTCGACAGCGTGTTCCCCGACGCGACCCCGGCCGATCTGGCCCCTGGCCTGCGCGACAGCGGATGGGCCTCGCTGCGGCCGACCAACGGCTCGGCACACGACGGGGAATTCGATCCGGAAGCCTTCTCCGCTTCCGAGGTTTCCCTGAAAGACCACCTGCTCAGCCAGCTGCCTCTCGCCATCGCCGACCCGGCCGACAGGCTCATCGGGCAGTTCCTCATCGATATGGTCGACGAGGCCGGCTACCTGACTGGAGAGCTTGAGACGATTGCCGAAAGGCTCGGCACGACGACAGAGCGCGTCGAGTCCGTCCTAGCCACGCTGCAAACATTCGACCCACCCGGCGTCTGCGCCCGCAACCTTGCGGAGTGCCTTGCCCTGCAGCTCAAGGACCAGGGCCGCTACGATCCCTGCATCGCCAAGCTGCTCGACAATCTGGAGCTGCTCGCCGGTCACAATCTGCCTGCACTGCGGAAGGCCGTCGGAGTGGAGATGGACGAGCTGCTCGAAATGATTGCCGAGATCAAGCAGCTCCGGCCGAAGCCAGGTCTCCTGTTCGGCTCCGTGCAGGTTCAGCCGGTCATTCCGGACATCATCGTGCGCAGGGCCAGCGACGGCGGCTGGCACGTCGAGCTCAACGCGGAGACGCTGCCCCGCGTCCTCGTGAATCGGACTTATTACGCGCGCATCGCCAAGTCGGCGCAGCGGGCCGGCGAGAGGTCCTATCTGCTGGACTGTCTGCAGTCGGCCAACTGGCTTGTGAAAAGCCTCGACCAGCGTGCCCGGACCATTCTACGCGTCGCGGAAGAAATCGTCCGGCAGCAGGATGGGTTTTTCACGCATGGCGTTCAGTACATGAAGCCGCTTACTTTGCGGATGGTGGCCGATGCCGTCTCGATGCACGAATCGACGATCAGCCGGGTCACGTCGAACAAGTATATCTCGACGCCGCGGGGCATCTTCGAGCTGAAATACTTCTTCACATCGTCCATCGCGGCAGCCGGCGATGGCGATGCCTACTCGTCGGAAGCCGTCCGCCATCTCATCCGCCAGATGATCGATGCCGAGACGTCTGAAACCGTACTCTCGGACGACATGATCGTCGACCGGCTCAAGGCCGAGGGGATCGATATCGCCCGGCGGACAGTGGCCAAGTATCGGGAATCTATGAGGATCCCATCCTCTGTGCAGAGGAGGCGCATCAAGCGCCTCGAGGCCGGCACGCGCAGCGTCGCCTGACGGGGGCAAAAGAGCAGCCACAGTCCACCGGGAAGAGAGCCTACACTCCCGCCGTTGATTGACATTACCCTGGGTCCAGGCTAACCGGGGGCGCGGGTAAGTGATAGTTTCGGACCGTTTCCGGCAATATAGGTCACTAGTCTATCCGGGCGCAGAAAGCATTCGGCCGGAACGAACGATTGCTAGCCAATGTTTGCGCGTTGTTTTTCGGACAGCAGCAAATGCTTGGACTTGCCGACAAGGAGCATTTTACTAATGGCAACGCGGCAGCCGGCGCAAATCTTCGGCCCACGCCGTCCAATGCTCCCTGGAAGGATTTTCGTTCTGAGGGCGCAACCCCTTTCGGGTCCGTCGCGTCTGACCGTCTTGCCGTCGCAATTGCAGACCATAGAGGCTCATCGGTACAGGCACCGGGGGGCACGGTCGCGGCACGGATCCTGCGGCCCGTTTCGGCCATGATCACTTCCGTCACGCTCAAGAAATCTTGTGCGCTGCACAATGCTACGCGGAGATCTTCATTGGCGCGAAATGCTGCGCCATCGGGACACAAGCGTCGTAATGCGCGGCCTGCGGGCTTGAACCGGCCGGCCTTGACGGGCCATATGCTTTTGTTGTTTCGAAGGGTTGTTGCGGAGGGATGGGCTACGAGTCACTCTCCGAAGTCAGTTGGACCGCTCGAGATTCGAGTGCCCGCCGGTGTCGCGGGCGACGTTGAGATCAAGACATTCGATCGGAACTGCAGGCGCGGACGCTGTTGGCGGCCCGTGCCTTCTTTCACTGGAGACTGGCACGACCCCGAAGGGATGGCATCACGATGGATCTAGGGGACCTGTTGACGCCCGAGGGCGTCATTCCGTCCCTGAAGGCGAAGAGCAAAAAGCAGGCGCTTCAAGAACTAAGCCAGCGCGCCGCCGAGCTCACCGGACTTCAGGCACGTGACCTTTTCGAGACACTGTTGCAGCGCGAGCGCCTGGGCTCGACCGGCTTGGGCCGCGGGATCGCGATCCCGCACGTCAAGCTCAAGAACCTGAAGAAGATCATCTGCCTGTTCGCCCGAATGGAGGAGCCGATCGACTTCGATTCGCTCGACAACGAGCCGGTCGATCTCATCTTCCTGCTGCTCGCGCCCGAGCATGCCAGCGGCGATCATCTCAAGGCACTCGCACGGATCTCGCGCCTACTGCGCGAGCCGAACACCATCGCCCGCCTGCGAGCCGCGACCGACAGTGCAGCGCTCTATGCCGTTTTGACGGAACCGGCCACGACCTCCGAGGCCGTGTGAACTCACGAGGCGCCTCAGCCGAGCACGGCCAAGGCGCCGAGCCCCAGTCCCCCGACAATGATGCGCCACCAACCGAACGGCCCGTAGCCGTAGCGGCTGACGAACTGGAGCAGCGTGCGCACAACCACGACCGCCGCGCCGAACGCCGCGAGGAAGCCGATGGCGATGCCGGTGAAGTCGTCAGCGTGCAGCAGACCCCAGTTCTTGTAGAGATCATAGGCGAACGCGCCGGCCATGGTCGGCATGGCCAGGAAGAAGGAGAACTCTGCAGCCGAGCGTTTGTCGGTGCCGAGCAGCATCGCCCCGATGATGGTGGCGCCCGAGCGCGAGACGCCCGGCATGAGAGCAGCCGCCTGGCAGATCCCGATTTTGAAGGCGAGGGAGGGCGGGAAGTCCATCACATCCTTGTAGCGGGGCCGGAACGCGATCCGATCGACGTACAGCAGTACGATCCCTCCCAGGATCAGCATCACGCAGATGAGCATCGGCGTCTCGAACAGCACGGTTTTGATGAAGCCGTGCAGGGCCACGCCGGCGGCCGCGGCCGGCACGAAGGCGAGCACAAGGCCGAGAATGAATCGGCGCGCGCGCGGACTGCTCGGCAAGTCGACGGTGAGCCTGACGAGCCTGGAGAGGTAGACCGTAAGCACGGCGAGGACGGCGCCAAGCTGGATCAGCACCTCGAACGTCTTGCCGGGAGACTCGAAGCCGAGAAAATGGCCCAAAAGCAGAAGGTGGCCGGTGGAGGAGACGGGAATGAACTCGGTCAAGCCCTCGACCAGCCCAAGCAACAGAACCTGCCAGATCGGCATGCGTCTATTCCATCCACTCTGCCACGCCGACCGGCGCATCTCGCGAGGCATGCCTCGCCCGAGCCGCATCTAGCAGATTAAACGCGTGAAGTGACCTGCAATGCAGCAAGATCCGTCCCGAACTTGACGAATCGAATGGGTGCGACACAACAAGAAGCGTCCGAGGTTGCATGACACCATGCATACGCTCATCCATTACCGGCTATGCCCCGCTTCCCGGGCGATACGAATCGTCCTGGCGGAGCTCGGGATCGAGGCGCAGCTGGTCGAGGAAAAACCGTGGGAATGGCGGCCCGACTTCCTGGCGCTCAATCCCTCGGGCGAGCTGCCGGTCCTGCAGTTCGATACCGGCGTCCTGATCTGTGGCGCGTACCCTATCTCCGAATACCTGGCCGAGGAGATCCCCGAGCACCCGATCGACGGTCGCGCCGTCCCGCTCTTCCCCGGCAACAGCGAGGAACGCGCCGAGGTGCGGCGGCTCGTGGACTGGTTCTATCGGAAGCTCGAGCGGGAAGTGGTCCGCGACCTGCTCTACGAGAAGCACTACGGCCGCGCTTCGGGCCAGATCACGGGGCCGGACCTCGCCGTTTTGCGGGCCGCTCGCACCAACTTGCGCTACCATCTGCGCTACATCAGCTTCCTGTCCGACCATCGGCGCTGGTTGGCCGGTGACGAGATGAGCTTCGCCGACATTGCGGCAGCGGCGCATCTTTCCTCCGTCGACTATTTCGGAGAGGTTCCCTGGGACGAGCATCCCCTGGCGAAAGCCTGGTATGCCCGCATCAAATCCCGGCCCTCGTTTCGGGCGCTTCTCGCGGACCGGGTACCCGGCCTCGTGCCGCCGCCGCATTATGACGACCTCGATTTTTGAAGCCGCGCTTCCGTTGCGCGGGAGTGAATGAGCCAGAACCTCAAGGACAGCTTGATCGCCCACGCCCGCGAGCTCGGCTTTGGGGGCGTCCGCGTTACGACGCCGGAAAGGATCGGTCCGGCGGGAGAGCGGCTTCGCGCCTTCCTGGCCGAGGGCCGCCATGGCGACATGGCCTGGATGGCGACGACCGCCGAACGGCGCGCCGATCCGCAGGTGCTGTGGCCAGATGTGCGCTCCATTGTCATGCTCGGGTTCAGCTACGCCCCTGGGAGCGACCCGCTCGCTGCGCTGGCGGACTCCTCGCACGGTGCGGTTTCCTGCTACGCCCAGAGCAAGGACTATCACGACATCATTAAAGGCCGCTTGAAGCAGATCGCATCGGCGTTCGCGCGAAGAAGCGGTGCGGACGTCAAGGTGTTCGTGGACACGGCGCCGCTGATGGAAAAGCCGCTGGCGGCGGCCGCAGGGCTTGGCTGGCAGGGCAAACACACCAATCTCGTCTCACGCGAGCACGGCTCCTGGCTGTTCCTGGCGGCCATCCTGACCACAGCCGAGTTGCAGCCCGATGCGCCTGAACCGGACCACTGCGGCTCCTGCCGGCGCTGCCTCGACGCCTGCCCGACGGGGGCGTTCCCAGCGCCCTATCAGCTCGACGCGCGGCGCTGTATCTCCTATCTCACGATCGAGCATAAGGGGCATATCGATGAGGAGTTCCGGACGGCCATAGGGAATCGTGTTTTCGGCTGCGACGACTGCCTGGCCGTCTGCCCATGGAACAAATTCGCCCAGGCCGCGCACGCGATGCAGCCCTATCTCCGCCCCCAGGCAGCCGGCGCGCCGATTGCCGAGCTCCTGCAGCTCGATGACGCTGCCTTCCGCGAGCGCTTCGCCGGAACGCCGGTGAAGCGGACCGGTCGGGATCGGTTCATCCGCAACGTCCTGATCGCCGCAGGCAACTCGGGCGATGCCGGTTTGATGCGCTACGTCGAGCCGCTTGCCACCGATCCCTCACCTCTCGTACGGGCGATGGCAGCCTGGGCGGCCTGGCGCCTCTGCGATACCGATACGTTCCGGCGGCTCAAGGCGCGCTATGCCGCGAAGGAGGACGATCCCGTGGTCCGAGCGGAATGGGAGCGCGACTGAGCCGCTGGGGCCCTTGTTCAGCAGCAGTTCATCTGTGGTCCGCGCTTTTGCCCCGGTTTTCACACATAAGCTGAAAGTCTGCTGCACGAGCTCCGGCCCCCTGCCGGAAGGTTCTCGCGCGTTCCTTCTTTGCCGGAGCGTGATCGCGATGCGTTCGATTTCTCGCCGCAAGTCCTCCACTCTGGTTGGACTCATCGCGGCGCTCACTTTCTCAGCCTGCACCGTTGAAGCCGGGGATGAGGCCGCGCACGCCATCGCTGCGAAGTTCGCCGCTGACGCTGCTCTTTCGGAGGAGCCCCCCGCGGACGAGCCAGCGGCGGCCCCAGCCGCCCCGCCGATCCTCATCGTGAACTCGCCCGACGCCAGAGCGCAGGCCGAGAAGGAGAAGGCGGCCGCAGCCGAGGAGGAACGCCGGCGCGAAGCGGAACGCCGGATTGCCGAGGAACGCACCCGCAAGCAGGCCGCCAGGGCCGCCGCTGAAAAAGCCGAAGCTGAACGTCTGGCGCGTGCGCAACGAGAAGCCGAGGAAGCCGAAATGCTGGCCCGCGCCCGAGCCGAAGCCGAAGCGCGCAAGCTCGCAGAGCAGAAGGCCGCTGAAGAAAGGCGTCGAGCTGAGCTTGCGGCCAAGGAGGAGGCCCGCAAGGCTGAAGAACGCCGTATCGCGGAGGAACGCAAACGCGCTGAGGCCGCGCGCCTGGCTGCGGAAAGGGCCGAAGCCGAGCGCCGTCTGAAGGCGCAACGGGAAGCGGAAGAAGCCGAGATGCTGGCCCGGGCCCGCGCCGAAGCGGAAGAGCGGCGGATAGAAGAGGAGCGGCGCTTGCGTGAGCTCGCGCAGGCCAAGGCCGAGGCCGAACGGCGCCAGGCCGCCGAAAAAGCGAGGGAAGAGCAGGCGCGATTGGCGGAAGAGGAGAGGCAACGCCAGGCCGCAGAGGCCAGGCGGCTGGCCGAAATTTCCGCGCGAGAGCAGGAACGCAAAGCCGCAGAGGCACACAAAATCGACGAAGAGAATCAGCGTCGCGCCGATCAAGAGCGTCTCGAAGCCATAGAGGCGAAGCACCTCTCCGAGCTCGCAGAGCAGGAAATTGTTCGCACCTCGCGCAGCACGCGCGCGGCGGAGTTCTGGCGCCGCTTCGAGGAAGAAGAACGCATGAAAGTCCTCGAAGCCGAGCGCCGGGCGGCGGAGGCTCAGCGTCAAGCCGCGCAACGCGCCGCAGAAGCCCGCCGGGCTGCGGCCTTGCACCAGCTCGAGGAGGAAGGTCGCCGCCGGGCCGAGCAGGCGCGCGCCATTGCGGAATTGTCAGCGGCGGCAGAGGCGCGCAAAGCGAGCCCGGCCAGCAGCACAGTGGCTCCTCATCCGGTGAGACCAGCCCGAGAAAGCTGGGCAGACGAGCACGAGAAACCATACGTCCGGCCGTATGCTCTTGGCAGATCGCACGCCGAGGACCGGATCGAAACCCGCAGCCCCGGCATCACGCGGGTCACCGTTCTCCTCGTCATGGAGCCTGGCCGGCGCGGCATCCGTCGCTTCAACAAAACGGCAGATCCGATCCTTTGTGTTGGGGCCGGGTGCTACATCAGCAACGGCGCGGGCGCACCTTCGCAAGTCATGAGGCGGGCAAAAGCGTTCGGGCCGGTCGTGGCCATCGGCTTGCGCGCCGGCAAGTGCAGCCGTTCGCTCACCTGCGTCTTCCGCAGCGTCGACCTCGAGCGGCCGCGGAGCGAGGTTCAGCCCATCGATCTCCGCATCCTGCGCCACGACCGCCGCAAGCCCAGCATCGTCATGGCGGACCCGACCTGCCGGACCGATGGCAAACGCCTGACCTGCAGCCGCACGGTCGTCGCCGACGACTACAGAATGTGGATCGTGCCGGAGAGTGTCGCCGAGCGCGCCGGCGCCGTGGCGCTCGAGTCTGCCGTACTCAACGGGCTCCGCGGTGACGGCAACGTGGCCCGGGCAGGGAGCGGTTGACTACTGCTTCTCGGTTTCCGCGAGCTGCCCGATGACATCGCAGAGGAGGTTCAAGTCTTCCGGCCGCGACAGCCTGTGATCGCCATCCGGCACGGCCGTCACCCGCGTCCATCCCCCGGTGAGATTTTTCTCCAGCTCGACCGTGTGCTGCCAAGGCACGTCGGGGTCCTGCAATCCATGCAGGATGTGCACGGGCCGGCCGGGATCCCAAGCTTGGCGGCCGATGAGATGCTTGCGACCTTCTTCGATCAACTCCCGTGTGATCGGGTAAGGCTCGCCATAGGCGGACGGCCGCAACCAGACCCCCTTCTCCGTGATCTCCCGCTTCACGTCCTCCGGAAACTCTTTCCACATCAGCTCTTCGGTCATGTCCCAGGCCGGCGCGATCAGCACCAGAGCCTTGATGCGCGATGCCTCCTCCGGCGCCTCGGCCATGAGTTGCCGCAGCAGGAGGAGGGCGATGTAGCCGCCCATGCTCGAGCCGACGACGATCACTGGCCCCTCGGTCATCCGGGTGAAGACGGCGCGCGTCTCCTCCAGCCAGCGGCCGACCGTGCCATCCTCGAACCGCCCCTCCGACTGCCCGTGGCCGCTGTAGTCGAAGCGCGTGCAGGCGAGCCCCTTCTCGCGTGCCCAATCACTCAGCGCCGTAGCCTTCGTACTCACCATGTCCGACTTGAAGCCGGGCAGCCAGAGGAGTCCGGGCGGGCGGCCCGCGTCCCGTAGAACCGCAATGCGGCGCCGGTCCGCGCCCGTTCCGACGTCGAGGTGTTGCGTGTTGGAGTCGGGCATCCTACTGAGGTCCTTCCATTCTCAACGGGGCCGTTCGTGCCGGAGCATCGCCCGACCATACTGCAGATCATCCCACGCCTCGACACCGGCGGGGCTGAGCGCACCACGATCGAGATGACGCAGGCCATCGTCGCAGCCGGCGGGCGGGCGCTCGTCGTGACGGAAGGCGGCCGCATGCTGCCGCAAGTGGTCCAAGCCGGCGGCGAGGTCATCACTCTCAACGCAGGCACGAAAAATCCGTTGTCGATGCTGGCCAACGCCCGCCGGCTCCAACGTCTGGTCCAACGGGAGAAAGTCGACCTGCTGCATGCCCGCAGCCGCGCCCCCGCTTGGAGCGCCCTCGTCGCGGCCCGCCTCTGCGGTCGGCCACTCGTCACGACCTATCATGGCGCCTACGCCGAAACGGGCGCGGCCAAACGCACGTACAACAGCATCATGGCGCGCGGCGACGTGGTGATCGCCAACTCGCACTACACGGCGCGCCTGATCCAGTCCCGTTACGGCACGCCTGCCTCGCGCATCCGGGTCATCCACCGTGGAATAGACGAAGCGAGCTTTGATCCGGAGAAGGTCTCAACAGACCGGGTGGACCGGCTTCGGGCGCAGTGGGGCGTTGAGGCCGGACAGCGGATCGTGCTCCACGCAGCCCGCTTGACGGGCTGGAAAGGGCAGAGCGTCGTCATTGCCGCAGCGGCCCGCATCGTCCAGCAGCACGGTCCCGATGGCGATTGGGTCGTCATTCTCGCTGGGGACGCACAGGGCCGGTCCGACTACGTGGAGGAGCTAATGCAGCAGATCGCCCGGGACGGGCTGGCAGGCCGCGTGCGACTGGTCGGTCACGTCGACGACATGCCGGCCGCCTATCTCGCGGCGCACGTTGCCGTGGTTGCATCGACAGAGCCGGAAGCCTTCGGCCGCGCAGCCGCGGAGGCAGAGGCGATGGGGTGCCCCGTGATTGCAACCGACATCGGCGCTGCCCCGGAGACGGTCAAAGCAGAGCCGCTAGTTGCAGCATCGGAGATCACCGGCTGGCTGGTCCCGCCTGCTGACATCGACCGCCTGGCACACTATATGCGTCTCGCTCTTACGCTGACGGATGGCGAACGGGCGAAACTTGGGCAGCGCGCTCGCGTTCATGTCACGCAGTCGTTTTCCTTGAAGGCCATGCAGAAGGCTACGTTGTGCGTCTACGACGACTTGCTTGGGACCCGCATGACCGAAGTATGGTCCGAAACAAAGCCGTATTCGAGACGCAGTGCTGACGCTTGACTTGGGCCACGACTTTCCCGATCTTCGCCTTCCAGGACAGCCGGTGGACGCATCCGCGCCCGCCGCTTTCAGCGTAAGCTCTACGAGTAGGACCGAGGCAAACCAGGGAGACTGAACATCCGCCGACCAATGGTTAGGGGCGCGCCGGAGCGCGAGCCCACAGGCCCAAGGATCAACGAGGCGATCCGGGCCAGAGAGGTGAGACTGATCGATGAAAACGGGCAGAACCTGGGCATTGTAAGCCGCTTCGAGGCACTCGAGCGCGCCAGTGCCGCAGGGCTTGATCTTGTAGAGGTGTCTCCGGACGCCAACCCGCCCGTGTGTAAAATTCTCGACTTCGGCAAGTTCAAGTATCAGGAACAGAAGAAGGCTGCCGAAGCGCGCAAGCACCAGAAAATCGTCGAAGTCAAGGAGATCAAGATGCGCCCGAGCATCGATGATCACGACTACGACGTGAAGATGCGGTCCATAAAGCGGTTCTTCGACGAGGGCGACAAGGTGAAGATCACCTTGCGGTTCCGCGGCCGCGAAATGGCCCACCAGCATATCGGCTATGACCTTTTGCAGCGCGTCAAGGCTGACCTCGGCGACCTTGCCAAGGTGGAGGCCGAGCCCCGCCTCGAGGGCCGCCAGATGGTGATGGTCCTGGCGCCGCGCTGATTGACCGGAGCGGCTTGCGCTGGCCGCTCCTTTCGGACTATAAGCGAGCCGAGCCGCCCGGCGGGGCATGCCGTGGCGGCTCCATTACGTTTGCACGAACAGATTGTCACCGCCGCACACCAGGGCCAGTGGCCGCCGGGTGTGATCGTCTCGTGAGAGCCAGGACGCGGTGCGACCAACGAGAGAAATGGAGCAAGCAAAATGCCCAAGCTGAAGACGAAAAGCAGCGCAAAGAAGCGCTTCAAGATGACCGCGACCGGCAAGGTGAAGGTTCAGGCGCAGGGCAAGCGCCACGGCATGATCAAGCGGACGGCGAAGTTTATCCGCAACGCGCGCGGCACCATGGTGCTGAGCGACAGCGACGCGAAGATCGTCAAGAAGTACATGCCATACGCTCGCTGAACCGATCGATCGGACACCAAAAGCCTCGATCCGATTCCAATCCCTTCATCTGACGGAGCACGACAATGCGTGTCAAACGCGGCACCGTAGGCCACGCGAAGCACAAGAAGGTTCTCAAAGCCGCCAAGGGCTATTACGGCCGGCGCAAGAATACGATCCGTGTCGCCAAGCAGGCGGTGGAAAGGGCGCAGCAGTACGCCTATCGCGATCGCAAGCGGCGCAAGCGCACATTCCGGGCCCTTTGGATCCAGAGGATCAACGCCGCTGCCCGCGAGCTCGGCACCACCTACGGCCAGTTCATCAACGGACTGAACAAGGCTGGTATCGAGGTCGACCGCAAGATACTGGCGGACATCGCAGTACGGGATTCCGAAGCGTTCAAGGCACTCGTCGAACAGGCGAATGCGGCCGCGCGAGCATCCGCTTCGGCGGCATCGGCCTGAGAATACCGGGCACACTTCTTTGGCCTCTTCCATGGGAAGAGGTCGGTCCGCGGGGCCGGGAGAGCGGTTAAACGGCTGCAATCCCAGAGCCCCCTTCACCCCGACCCTCTCCCTACGGGGGAGCGGGAGAACCGGAGCGAGCACAACTCTGGTTCGGATTGATTGCGGGGGCAGAGGCAGACGATGGCGACATTCCCCGAACTCGAGAAGCTCCAGTCCGAGCTGCTGAACCAGATCGAGGCCGCGACCGATTTGGCCGAGCTCGAGCGAGTGCGGATCGCCGCGCTCGGGAAGAAGGGCAGCATCTCCGAGCAGATGGCCAAGCTCGGGTCGTTGCCGGCCGACCAGCGGCGGGCGTTCGGGCAGGCCACGAATGCCGTGAAGGCAGCCGTCTCCAATGCTCTCGAATCGCGCAAAGCGGAACTGGAAGCGGCGGCAATCGAAAAGCGCCTCGCCACGGAGCGAGAGGACATTACCCTGCCGGTCCGGCTCGGACCGCTGGCTGAGGGCCGCATCCATCCGGTCTCGCAAGTGTTCGACGAGGTCATCGAGATCTTCGCCGACATGGGCTTCTCGGTCGCCGAAGGTCCCGACATCGAGACGGACGACCTCAACTTCACCAAGCTCAATATCCCGGAGGAGCACCCCGCGCGGCAGGAGCACGACACCTTCTACCTGCGTGACGGTGGCTCAGACGGCCCGCGGATGCTGCTGCGCACCCACACGAGCCCGGTACAGATCCGGACCATGCTGAGCCAGAAGCCGCCGATCAGGATCATCGCGCCCGGGCGCGTCTACCGCTGCGACAACGACCAGACGCACACGCCGATGTTCCATCAGATCGAGGGTCTGGTTATCGACGAGACCACCCATTTGGGCCATCTCAAATGGTGCCTGGAGGAGTTCTGCAAGGCGTTCTTCGAGGTGGAGGAGGTGAAGATGCGCTTCCGCGCCTCGCACTTCCCGTTCACCGAGCCGTCGATGGAGGTGGACATCGACGCCGCCGCTATCGGCAAGCCGGGGCAGTGGCTCGAGATCCTCGGGTCGGGCATGGTGCATCCGAACGTCATCCGCAATTGTGGGCTCGATCCGGACGTCTATCAGGGCTTCGCCTTCGGCATGGGTCTCGACCGTATCGCCATGCTCAAATACGGCATCCCGGACCTGCGCGACATGTTTTCCGCTGACCTGCGCTGGATGAAGCACTACGGTTTCCTCGCCGTCGATGTGCCGACGCTGGCCGGCGGGCTGTCGTCCTGACAATGCCGCTCATCTTCGGATCCGGGTAACTTTCCTCACCCTGACCCGGTAAGATGCAGGCTGGTCTGGCCTCCGTTCTCGCCTCCGTCGGGGCCTCTATGGCACTGCAATTCTGGTCCGGCCGTGCGGGGGGATACCGTTGCGGCATCGGCTTGAAGGGGCGCCGAGATGCTTGCAGTCCTGAACACCACGCCCGCCGTGCTGGTCGCAATCGCCATCGCGGCCCTGATGATTGCGGCGTCGGTGTTCATCATCTTCTATCACGACCGCAAGCACGAAGAGCTCGACCAGTGGGTCGACTTCTCGCTCAGCCGCGAGACGCTGCGCAACGCGGCCATGTACTACCGCTTCATGGCCGTCTCCATGCTGGTGTTCTACGTATTCTTCACGATCAGCTGTCTGCTGCTGCAGGCCGAAGGCCACCTCATCTTTGCCGACGGCAAGGAGCCGATCTACGCGGGGCCCATCGGCACATCGCTCTTTGCCATCGATCTCGTCCTGCGGGGCGGGTTTTTCGACATCATGGAGCACTTCGACCTGGGCGTGTCACCGATCGCGATGAACCGGAAGCTTTTCTGGTTCGTCATCTATGCCTTCGTCTTCCGCATGTTCTACGCGGTGACGCTCATCAAGATCGCCATCTCGTTCATCTGGATTCACGGGAAGATCCGGATGGCGCGCCAGGTGTTCAGGACGAGCAGCAGCCAGCTTCGCCTCTTCGAGTGACCTGCCCCTTGGCGGCCGGCACGCAAAAGGGGTAAGACGCACACGCCAAAACAGCCCCGGGCCGACCGGGGGATAGTCAAACCCGCGGGACGAATTACGAAATGAAATTCACGCTGTCCTGGCTCAAGGACCATCTCGATACCAACGCTTCCCTGGAGGAGCTCGCCGACCGGATGTCTGCGATCGGCCTCGAGGTGGAAAGCATTGACAATCCCGCGGAGAAGCTGGCCCCCTTTACCATCGCGCGCGTGATCGAGGCCAAGCAGCATCCGAATGCGGACCGCCTGCGCGTCTGCCAGGTGGAAATCGCGCCGGGCCAAGCCCCCGTCGAGGTCGTCTGCGGCGCGCCGAACGCTCGCACAGGCATGATCGGCGTGTTTGCGCCGCTCGGCTCGTACATCCCGGGCACGGGCATCACGCTGGACAAGCGTCCCGTTCGCGGCGTGGTATCCAACGGCATGCTCCTCTCCGAGCGCGAGCTGGAGCTGTCGGACGATCACGAGGGCATCATCGAGCTAGACCCCGCCCTCGGCGAGCACGTCGGGCAGCGCTACATCGACGTCGTCGGACTCAATGACCCGGTGATCGAGGTCAAGCTGACCCCCAACCGCCCTGACTGCACGGGCGTGCGCGGCATCGCCCGCGATCTGGCCGCAGCCGGACTCGGAACCTTGAAGCCGGAGCCCAAGCTCGGTCCCGTCGAGGGGAGCTTCGCCTGCCCGATCGAGATCAGGCTCGAGTTCACGCCCGAGACCGCGGATGCCTGCCCCGTATTCGCGGGACGTCTCGTCAAGGACGTGAAAAACGGGCCTTCGCCGGCGTGGATGCAGAACCGCCTCAAGGCGTCTGGCCTCCGGCCGATCAGCGCCCTGGTCGATGTAACCAACTACATTTCGCTCGACCGCGGCCGCCCGCTCCACGTCTACGACGCGGACAAGCTCAAAGGCGCCATCCGGGCGCGGCTCGGCCGTCCGGGTGAGCGCTTCCTGGCGCTCGACGGCAAGGAATACGAGGTTGACGAGACCATGTGCGTGATCGCCGACGAGAGCGGCCCACTCGGTCTCGGCGGCATCATCGGCGGCGAGAGCAGCGCGTGCACGGAGGAGACCACGAACGTCTTCATCGAGAGCGCCTACTTCGATCCGCTCCGCACCGCTGCCACTGGCCGCAAGGCCGGCGTGCAGACGGACGCACGCTACCGTTTCGAGCGCGGCGTCGATCCGGCCTATGTCATACCGGGCCTTGATTATGCGACCGACCTGATCCTGAAACTCGCAGGCGGCAAGCCGTCAAAGCGGCTCGTTGCGGGAACACCGCCCGAAGGTCGCAAGAGCATCGCGTTCGACTTCCGCCGCATCGCGCGCCTGACCGGGCTTGCGGTCAAGGATTCCGAGAGCCGAAAGGTGCTCTCCGATCTCGGCTTTGTCGTCGAGGGCAAGGGTCCGGAGGTGCAGGTCACGACACCGAGCTGGCGTCCGGACATTGGCGGGCGTGCCGATCTTGTCGAGGAGGTTGTCCGCATCATTGGCCTCGACAAGGTGCCGTCGACGCCTATCCCACGTACGCACGGCGTGACGCGCATGGTTCTGACGGAAACGCAACGACGCGCGCGCCGGGCGCGCCGTGTCCTGGCCGGCCGCGGGCTCGTAGAGGCGATGACCTGGTCCTTCATTCCGCGCCGGCAGTCGGAGCTGTTCGGCGGCGGCTCGGAGGCGCTGGAGCTCGCCAACCCCATTTCGGTCGAGATGTCCTCCATGAGGCCAAGCCTGCTGCCGGGACTGCTCTCGGCTGTGCAGCGCAACCGCAATCGCGGGTTGGCTAATCTTGGTCTGTTCGAGCTTGGAAACGCCTACCGTGGCGTTCGGCCGGAGGATCAGATCCAGATCGCGGCCGGCGTCCGTGCCGGTGCGGCGCGGCTCGGCGGAGAGGGCCGGCACTGGGACGCGCCCGCTCAGGAAGCCACGGTGTTCGACGTGAAGGCTGACGTCTTCGCAACGCTGGCGGCGCTCGGCATCGATCCGAACCGCGCGCAAATCGCCCGCGAGGCCCCGGCCTGGTATCATCCGGGCCGTTCGGGGGTCCTGCGGCTGGGCCCGAAAAACGTGCTCGCCCACTTCGGCGAGATTCACCCGAGCACACTGGCCGAGCTGGACGTGGCTGCCCCCGTCCAGGCGTTCGAGATTTTCCTGGATGCGCTGCCGCCCGAGAAGCGCAAGTCTCGTGCCCGCCCGCCGATGGTCGCGCCGGATCTGCTGCCGGTGCGCCGCGACTTCGCCTTCGTGCTCGACGAGTCGGTGCCGGCAGGCGACGTGGTGAAGGCCGCGGCGGGGGCGGACAAATCGTTGATCGCCGATGTCTCGGTATTCGATGTGTTCAGCGGCAAGAGCCTGGGGCCCGGCAAGAAGTCGGTGGCGATCGAGGTCACTTTGCAGCCGCGCGAGCGCACGCTGACGGACTCTGAAATCGAGGCCGTCGCGAAGAAGGTGATCTCCGAAGTCAAGCGCGTGACCGGCGGCGAGATCCGCGGCTGAGCAGAAGCCCCGATTCTCGCCCGTCCCGCCCTTCAGCTTTGTTGAATCGATTTGCGACGGGTCGCGGGCTTCTTGCGGCTTCTCTTGCTGGCTGATCCTCCGGCTGGCGCCGCGGCGGCTTCGGAGTGGCCGTAGCCGGCCATGGCGGCGCGGGTCTCCTCGATCTGCGCGTCGTTTAGCAGCACCGGTCCACCGATCTGAAGACTCAGGACGTATTGCTTGGCGAGCGTCTCGAGCTCCACGGCAAGCCACATGGCTTTCTCCAGCGTCGGCCCCAAGGTCAGCATGCCGTGATTGGCCAGCAGACAGCCATTCCGGCCCTCGAGGGCCGCGAGCGCTCTATCCGACAGCTCTTGCGTGCCGAAGCGCGCGTATTCCGAGCAGCGCACATCTCCGCCTCCGAACACAGCGACCATATAGTGGCAGGCCGGAATGCCCCGGCGCGTCATCGCCAGCGCCGTCGCGTAGGTGGAGTGCGCGTGGACGACGGCGCCGGCTTCTGGCCGGGCGCGGATGATGTCCAAATGGATGCGCCATTCGGACGATGGCCGCAGCGGTCCGCGGTAGGACCCATCCGACCGACTGAGCGGCATCGCGGCGATCATGTCCGGGGTCATGCTGTCGTAGGGAATGCCCGATGGTGTAATCAGCATCTCATCGCCGTGGCGCACGGAGATATTGCCGGAGGTGCCCTGGTTGAGACCGATGGCATTCATCCAGCGGCAGTGATCGATGATGGACTGGCGGAGCTGGTTTTCGCGCTTGGTCATGAATTCTTCGATGGGAACGGCTGGGTTGTTTGAGCGCCTGTTCTTAATACAGCTTTCAGGATGCCTCGAATCTGTGGCGCCGAGGACCCAGCGTACCGCCAATTACCCTCGTGGGACCGCGCTCATGATTCGCGATGCATCTCAAGCATGATACGATTCCGTCGCTTCGGAATTACAAACGGCGGGCGAGCGGAATGACATTCAAGACTGGCGCCTTTCTTTCGGCGGCACTGGCCGCGGCACCAATATCGACCGCTCTGGCCGGCGGCGATGGACCCTATGTCAACGCCGACGTCTATCCGCTCGCTATCGTCAGCACCTACGATCTGGCGAAAGATGCGTTCGTCTCCACGACCGCACTTTATCTGGCGCTGAATGGCGACCTGGCGCGGGACGGCTTCGCTGTCAGGCTGGCCGGCAGCATGGATTCGTACAGCTACGATCGAGGGCCGATTGAAATCGACGGCGATGCCTGGGCCGCCGATGCGATGATTGGCTATCGCTGGTTCCGCGGTGATCTTGTCTCCGGGATCTTCCTCGGTGCCGAGCATCAGGACCACGATCTGTCGCCGAACGACCTCTTGAATCCCGTGCGAGGGGACGAAACGGGCTTCAAGGTCGCGTTCGATGTCAAGAAGCTCGCGTCGGCCTACTCGCCATTCTACGCCGACCTCGCCGCGAGCTATTCGACGGCTTTCGACACCTATCAGGTCGACGGCCGTGTCGGTTTTGCCGTCGACCGGTTCGTCATCGGACCAGAGGCTTGGTTCCTTGGCGACGAGTCGAGCGATGTGCAGCGCGTCGGCGGATTCCTGAAAACCGAGCTCCCGCCACTTCTGTTCACCGGCACGACAACCGAGCTGACGCTCTCGGCCGGATATCAGTTCGTCGATGATGACCACGGAGCATCGACCTTCGGCGACGAGGGCGCCTACGGCAGCCTGAGGATGACGACCCTCGTCGGGCGGAGCTTCTTCGACGCACTCCGCTAGAGCTTTTCCGATTCAGGCGGAAACGGCAACAGCAGGCACCCGCTTCACCTCTCCCATGGGGCCTGTTGCGCAATTGTGCAGAAGGTCAAATTGGCCGGCAGAACGGGGCCTTGGGAGTCGTTGTTGCGACCTTTCGGCTTGTGAGAGCCCAGATTGCGCTGCCGACGGCGCAATCCGGGCGCACTTAGGGCGTGATGGCCGCCCAGCGCCTGAGGTTGAACGCGATCGCAGCGAGCGTCACCTGGGCCTGCGCCTTGATGAGGCCGATATAGCGGATGTGGGTGAGCCGCATGCGGTTCTTCCAGGTGGCAAAGGTGGTCTCGACCGCCGCCCGACGCCGGGCGATGAGGCGGTTGTAACGCTTCAGCCGTGGCGGCAGCTCAGGGTGATGCTTGTTCGGTCGGCGCGCGATGCGCGCCTTCTTGCCTTGCGCCTTGAGCCGTGCCCGGCGCGCATGGGTGTCGTAGGCGGCATCCGCCCACACCGCTGTCTCGTCGCCGCAAATGAGGCCATCCGCTGGAACGGTGTCGTTGACATTGGCCGGCGTGGCAATCGCCCGCCGGATCAGGCCGGAGCCTTCGTCCACCCCGACGTGGGCCTTGTAGCCGAAGGTGAAGCGGCCCTTTTTCCTCGCCCCGCCGAAGGCCGCGTCCGGATCATGAGCGGCCCGGTCCCCCGAAGGTGGCGCCGACGACGCCTCGATCAGCGTGGCATCGAGCATGGTGCCGCGCTTCAAAATCACCCCGGCCTTCTCCAATTGCTGGTTGAGTTCCGCAAACAGTTTCTCCAGCAGGCCGTTCGCGATCAGCAGGTTGCGGAAGCGCGAAAGCACCGTGTGGTCGGGGATGCTCTCCGCCAGCCCAAGCCCACAAAAGCGGCGGAACGACAGCCGGTCGGCCAGCGCTTCTTCCAGCTCGCGGTCCGACAGGCCGTAGAGCGACTGCAGCAGCAGAGCCTTGTACAACGCCAGCGCCGGCCAGCCGGGGCGCCCCGGACCGTCGTGACGCAAGCCCGCCAACAACTTCTCGAACCGGTCCCATTCGACCAGTCTATCGATCCGATCCAAGGTCCCGACCCGGCCGCCAATGTTGCCCCCGACGAAGGCCTCCACCAGGCTCATCTGACCTGTCCGCTTCACCGCCATCGCGAATCCCTCCCAATCCAAATGGAGTGAATCACAAGGACGGAATTACGCAACAGGCCCCCATGGGGAGAGGTCGGCCCGAAGGGCCGGGTGAGGGGCTGCAACAATCGCCACTGGCGGAACCCCCTCACACCGACCCTCTCCCCACCATGGAGAGGGAGATTGGGCGCGAGCTTGACTTGGCGTGCTTCTGTCCAAATCGGAGATGCTCTAAGCGATCTCCGCCTACTTGGCGGATATCTGGTTGACCTCGGCGATCTCGTCCGGGGTCAATTTCCACGTTGCCGCTTGAACGTTTTGCGCCACCTGCTCGGGCTTCGTCGCACCGGCGATCACACTGGCAACGACTGGCTGGCAGACCAGCCAACTGAATGCCAGGTCCAGCAGCGTGTGGCCGCGCGCCTCGGCAAACTCGGTCAGGCGGTCGACGATCGCGAAGTTCTCCTCCGTCAGATACTCCCCGGCGCGCTGCGTCATGACGGCAAAGCGCGTGTCCGGCGGCGGGGCCTGGTCGCGCTTGTACTTGCCGGTCAGCATGCCCGAAGCGAGCGGGAAATAGGGCAGCAGGCTCAGCCCGTAATGCTGCATGGCCGGGATCAGGTGGCGCTCGTGATCACGGACCAGCAGACTGTACTCGTCCTGGCACGATATGAACCGGTTCAAGTTCAGATAGCGCGCAGTCCACTGTGCATCGGCGACCTGCCAGGCGGGCAGATTCGAGCAGCCGATGTAGCGCACCTTGCCGTCCCGGACGAGGTCGTCGAGCGCGCGCAGCGTTTCCTCGATCGGCGTGTGCGGATCTGCCCGGTGGAGCTGATAGAGATCGATCCAATCGGTCTTCAGCCGCCGCAGGCTGTCCTCCACGGCCCGCATGATGTAGCGCCGCGAAGCCCCCACCAGTCCCCGGTCCGGATCCATGGGCATCCCGAACTTCGTGGCCAGCACGATGTCCTTGCGGCGATTCCCGAGGATTTCACCGAGAATGGTCTCCGATCCGCCTTTGTTGCCGTAAGTGTCGGCGGTGTCGAAAAGCGTGATCCCGAGGTCGAGCGCTTTGTGAACCACCGCACGCGAGCCTTCGAGGTCGATGCGCATGCCAAAGTTGTTGCACCCCAGCCCAACCACTGAGACCTGCAGACCCGACGGCCCAAGATTGCGCTGTTCCATTGGCACCCTCCGTTCGAGCTGCGCAAGAAAGCTCACCCAACAACGCCGACCTGCCGGGCTGGTTCAGACAGTCACGATGCGAAGGGCCGGAGCCGATGGGCGCTGTCGGCATTGACTGCCCCCGGCGGCACCTTGCCCTGCAGAATCTCGCGAGCTTGCGCCGCTGTTTCGAGCGCCTGCCCCTCGATGCCTTCTGGTGTGAGGCCACCCATGTGCGGTGTCGCGATGACGTCGGGGCGGCGCGCCAGGTGAGGTGAGGGCATCTGATCCGGTGCCCGGCCGACGTCGAGCGCAGCGCCGGCAATCCAGTGCTCGTCAAGCGCACGCTCGAGTGCCGCTTCGTCGATCAGATTGCCGCGGCTGAGGTTCACGAGGTAAGCGGTGGGCTTCATGGCCCGGAGCTGCGGCTCGCCGATCAGGTTTTCCGTCTCCTCCGTGGCGACGGCGAGCGGCACCACAAAGTCGGCCCGACGCAACAGCTCGTCCAGCTGAACCTGCTCGATGCCCTCCCTCTCGACCTTCACGTAGGGATCGTTGACGAGCACCGTCATGCCGAACGCCAACAGAAGCTCCGCCACGTTTCGTCCGAGAGGGCCGTAACCGATGATGCCGGCAACGCTGCCGTGAAGCTGCCGCCCCATCAGCGCTTGCGCCGTCTCGCCAGACCGGTACGCCATCACCATGTCCGGGATACGCCGGGCGATGCTGATCATGTGGCCGACGACGAGCTCGCTGACCGCCGGCACCCACGTACGGCTGGCATGCGTGACAAGCACGCCAGCCTGGCTCGCGGCAGGAACGTCGACGTTGCGGATATCGACGGCCACGCGGAGGAAGGCGACGAGGTCCGGCAGTTGGCCGAATATCTCGCCGTATCCGGGCGTGTTGCGATCACTGACGATAATCTGCGCGCCCTTCGCCGCCTGCACCAGCCCTGCGGCATCGAGCGGCTCATCCGCCTCATGCAGGACGACATCGCCAAGCGCCCGCAACTCCGCGAGCGCTCTGTCTCCGTAGTAGTTCCGGCGCATCTCCGGCGTGTGCGTCAGCAGAATGCGAGGTTTGGTCATGGGAAACAGCGGGCCTCGCGCATGCTGGCGGCTTCAGCTCCAGATCTGATCGGTGTCACCGTCGAACTCCGCGCTGCAATAGGGACCACCCTGGTAGAAATCGCCTATCGGATCTGGCGGCAGCTTCGCCTGCTCGGCCATGGCTTCTTCCAGGAAATCCTCGGCGCGGCCGGTCGGACGATAGCCGTACTTGAATGCAACCGAATTGTCCCACCAGGACCGCTCATTGTTCGAGGCCCCGTACATCACCTCGTAACGCAGGTCAGGATGCTCCAGCCCGATGCGGATGAGCTGCACGAGGTCGGAAGGCTTGATCCAGATGGAGAGCCGCCGCTTGTCCAGCGGCTTTTCGCCGACGTTGCCGATGCGGATCGAGAGCACGCGCATGCCATGCTTATCGGCATAAAGTGACCCCAGGCCCTCTCCGAAAATCTTGCTGACGCCGTAGCGGCTGTCTGGCCGCGGAACGACGTCGACGCCGATCCGCTGGACGCGCGGATAGAACCCAATGGCGTGGTTCGACGAGGCGAAGACGACGCGCTTCACGCCCTTTCGGCGAGCCGCCTCGAACAGGTTATAGCAGCCGATGATGTTCGATTGCAGAATGGTCTCCCACGGCCCCTCGACCGAATAGCCGCCGAGGTGAATGATGCCGTCGATTCCTTCGCAAGCGCGCTCGACGCTTGCAATGTCAGCCAACTCGGCAGGAACGAACGTCTCATTGGGCTGAAGCTCTTTCGGCTCCTTGACGTCGCTCAGCACGATTTCGGGGTAAATGGGAGCCACGAGCGGACGGATCATCGTGGCGATGCCACCCGCCGCTCCGGTCATCAAAACACGCTTCATGGGCTCGTCTCCTCTTTGCCAGCTTGGATGACTGCCCCATCTGCCGTCCTCAATCAACAGCCGACTGCCGCTCAGCGAGGCGGCGATAGCGAGAAAGGCTGCGGTTCAGGTGTAGCCGCATGGCCCGCCGCGCCGCGGGCGCATCGCCGTTCCGTATCGCTTGGAAAATCCGTGTGTGCTCGCTCTGAATGCGCCGCAGGTAATGTTGCTGATCACGCGGCGTATCGAGCGATGCACGGACGCTCTGGCGCGGGATGATATGCCGGCCGAGGAAATCCAGGAACTTGCTGAACTTCGGGTTGCCACTCGCCGCCGCCACGGCGCTGTGGAATGCAAAATCCTCACTCACGGCAAACTCGCCCTTTTCGAGCGCGGCGTCGATGGCCTCGAGCGCGGCTTCCACATCGGCGACCTGGTTTGGCGTCGCCCGTTCGGCAGCCAGTGCAGCAGCCTCGACCTCTACGGCCAGCCTGAGCTCCATGACGTGAAGGACATCGTCGATCGAGCTCAGCCCCTCGAGGTTGATGCGAAACGGGATGCTGCTCGCATCGGCGACGAAAACCCCGGCGCCCTGGCGCGAAATCACGAGACCTTCCGCCCGGAGTGCTGACACAGCTTCCCGGATAACGGTCCGGCTCACGCCCAAGGCAGCCATGAGTTCATGCTCGGTGGGGAGCCGCGTTCCAGGAGGCAGGCGCCCGCTACGGATCTCCACAGCAATCTGCTCGACGACCTCCAACGTCAGATTGCGCGCCGGCCGCAGCCTCCGCATAAGTGCCAGCTTGTCACCACGAGGTGACGGTGATACGTTTTCAAGTTGTCGGATCATCCTACAACTTACTTAACACTGGTCCGACCGCACTGCAAGGCGCACAGCGCGAAGAACGTATTCGGAGGAGCGGCCAGACCCGGATATCCCATATTCCATTCGCCAGATCAGCCGGAGTTTCTTCGGCCAAGAGCATCAAATCACTCAGGAGGAAGCGCGAATGAACAGACGTGAAGTCATCAAAATCGGTATTGCCTCTGTGGCGACTACCGGCCTCGGCGCTGCGGGCGGTTTTTCCGCGTTGGCGCAGAACAAGATCGTCCTCAAAGCATCCGACGTTCACCCGCTCGGCTATCCCACGGTCGAAGCCGTCGTCCGCATGGGCAAAAAGCTCGAAGCTGCAACGAACGGGCGAATTTCGGTGCAAATGTTCCCCGCCATGCAGCTTGGCGGCGAGAAGGAAATGATCGAGCAGGCTCAAGTCGGTGCCCTGCAACTGGCTCGCATCAGCGTCGGCCCGGTAGGCACCGTCGTCAAGGAGCTCAACGTCTTCAATATGCCCTTCGTTTTCCGTGACGAAGAGCATATGCGCAAGGTGATCGATGGCGAGATCGGCCGGGAAATGCTGGACAAGATTTCGTCCAACCCCGCCACCAGATTGATCGGCCTTTGCTGGATGGATTCCGGCACACGGAACATCTACACGAAGCAGCCCATCCGTAAGCCCGCGGATCTCGCCGGCATCAAAATTCGTATGATGGGTAACCCGATCTTCGTGGACACTCTGAATGCCATGGGCGGCAATGGAATTTCGATGGGATTCAGCGAGCTCTACACCGCCATGCAGACGGGCGTTGTCGATGGCGCCGAAAACAACCCACCGACTTTCGTCACCCATAATCACCATCAGATCGCCAAATATTACTCGCTCACCGAGCATCTGATCATTCCCGAGATTCTCGTTTTCTCGCGCGTGACCTGGGAGAAGCTGTCGAAAGAGGATCAGGATCTCATCAAGAAGTATGCCGCCGAGGCGCAGCAAGAGCAGCGGAAGCTCTGGGATGAGATGGTTCAGAAGTCGATGGAGAAGCTCAAGGAGGCTGGCGTCACCATCGTGTCGGACGTCGACAAGCAGGCCTTCCGCGATGCTGTTAAGCCGGTCTATGACAAATACGGCGCGGATTTCGCAGATTTGATGAAGCGAATCCAGGCTGTTCAGTAAGAACAAGCGCGCCTTCCGCCCAATTTGAGCCGGCGGAGGCGCGCTCGCCACAGCTGCAGCGAAGAGAGTCCCAGGGCTCTCGTCATCTCGGCCTCTCCTTCATCGGAATCGGATTGCATGTTCGCTTACTACGTGAGGGCGATGGACGTCCTGCACCGCATCTGCATGGTGACGGCAGGGCTGTGCCTGCTCATCATCACCATCATCATCCCCTGGGGTGTCTATACGCGTTACGTTCTCGGCTATGGCTCTCAGTGGCCTGAGCCGATTGCGATCATACTCATGATCGTGTTTACGTTCTTCGCCGGGGCGGTCTGCTACCGAGAGAACCTGCACATCGCGGTTATGGCGCTTCCCAGCGTGACGTCGGGCATCGCTCGAACGATTCTCGGCTGGATCATCGAGCTGTGCATGCTCGGCACGTCGCTGTTTCTGGTCATTTTTGGCTGGGAATTGGTGGGGACGACCTGGAATCAGGTGCTGGCACAAATGCCGGAAATACCCGTCGGTTTGACGTATGCCCCCATCCCGGTTGGCGGCGCCATCATCTCATTGTTCGTCATCGAGCGGCTCTGGTCAGGGCGCTTCTTCAGACCTGCCGAAGCTGAAACGCCGTTCGAGTCCGCTTCAGCGGATATGAACTGATCCGCGCCGCTTCCCGGAATAGCTCGTTATGGATGCACTGGTCCTCCTCGGAACATTCGGCCTTCTCATCGCCATCGGCGTTCCGGTGGCATTCTCGCTGGGGCTGGCCGCTATTGCTGGCGCAATCTGGTATGATATCCCGCTGCAAGCAGTGATGCTGAAGATCTCGGACGGCGTTGACGAGTTTGCCCTGCTCGCCATTCCGTTTTTCGTTCTCGCCGGGGCCATCATGGCCGAAGGCGGCATGGCGTTGCGGCTCGTCAACTTGGCGAAGGTTTTCGTCGGGTTCATTCGCGGCGGTCTGGCGCTCGTAAATGTCCTCGCCTCTACTTTTTTCGGCTGCATCTCCGGATCCTCAGTTGCGGACACTGCATCTGTCGGCTCGGTCATGATCCCGCAGATGGAGAAAAACGGCTATCCGCGTGTCTTTGCGACCACCGTCACCGTCTGCGGCTCGGTGCAGGCCATTCTGATCCCGCCCTCTCATAATGCCGTCATTTATTCACTGGCGGCCGGTGGCACCATTTCGATTGCGCATCTTTTCCTGGCCGGTGTGCTGCCCGGCTTGCTCCTTGGCCTCACTCTGATGACGATGATCCTCGTCATGGCCCACGTCCGTCAGTATCCGAAAGGAGAGGTCGTTTCGCTAAGGCAGGCGGGGAAAATCTGCGTGGACGCATTCTGGGGTCTGCTGACGATGTTCATCATTCTCGGCGGAATCCTCAGCGGTGTTTTCACGCCCACCGAATCTGCCGCGGTCGCGTGCGTTTATGCATTCATCGTAACGATGTTCGTCTATCGCGACTACAAATGGCGCGAGCTGCCGCTGTTGGTGGCGCGCGTCGTTCGCACGGTCGGCATGGTGATGATGCTGATCGGGTTTGCGGCCGCCTTCGGGTATATGATGGCGCTGATGCGGCTGCCTGCGCAGGTGACGCAATTCTTCTTGTCCGTTTCGGACAACAAGTACGTCATTTTGCTGCTGATCAATGCCATGCTCCTGCTCCTCGGCTGCCTGATGGACATGGCCCCTCTGATCGTGATCTGCACCCCCATTCTGCTCCCGGTCGCCGTCAACATCGGCATCGATCCCGTGCACTTCGGCATGATCCTGCTCGTCAATCTCGGGATGGGGTTGATTACACCCCCCGTCGGCGCAACGCTGTTCGTCGGATGCGCCGTCGGCAGGGTCACCATGGGGGAAATGGTGCGGACGATCTGGCCGTTTTATCTGGCCATGCTGGTCGTGCTGGCGCTCGTCACCTATGTCCCGGCGATCTCGATGTGGTTGCCCTCGCTGATGAAGCTTTGAAACCGCCTCAGTGGACCAATCCATTGTGGAATGGCAGGGAACAGGCTACGAAGCTCGGCAATTCAATTTGATTGGAAGGCGAGGACGCATTGGATTTCGAGCTGACGGCTGAGCAGCGCGCATTGCAGGAAACCGCACGCTCCTTCGCGCGCGAGCAGATGGCCCAGGTTGCGCGCGACATCGAGAGGACGAATGCACCGCTCTCGAAAGAATGGAAGCGACGCTATGCCGAAATGGGTTTTCTGGGCATAAACATCGCGCCCGAATATGGGGGATTGGGTCTCGGGAATCTCGAGGCGATTCTTGTCCTCGAGGAATTCGCCAAAGTGCACCCGGCGGTCGCCTTTCCGATTTTCGAGAGCGCCGTCGGTCCGATCAAAGCGGTGGAGCGGTTCGGCTCAGAGACCCTGAAGAAGTGGCTTCTGCCCAAAGTGACGAGCGGTGAAGCCGTTATCGCGGTCGCCATGTCGGAGCCGAACGCTGGGACGGCGCTGACGGATCTATCCACATCGGCGGAACTGCGCGACGGCCGTATCGTCCTGAACGGCACCAAGCGCTGGTGTACGGGCGGTGGCTCGGCTGACGGCTACGTCGTCTATTGCCGGTTGTCCGAGGCTCCCGGCGCCAAAGGGATCGGCGCCGTATTCGTACCCAATGGCGTGAAGGGCCTGACCTTTGGTGCACGAGAGGAGCTGATGGGCTTCCGCGGCACGACGACCGCCGACATCTTCTTCGACAATGTCGAGGTGCCGGAGGATCACCTGATCGTGCCGGCCGGGGGTTTTCCAAAGCTGATGGAGGCTTTCGACCTGGAGCGCTGCGGCAACGCGACCATGTGCCTCGGCATCGCAGCCGGCGCGTTGGAGGATGCGCTCGCCTACGTCCAGGAGCGGCGCCAGTTCGGCAAGCCCATCGTCGAATTCCAGGCCGTGCAGCTGAAGCTCGCCGAAATGGCGATGAAAGTGGATGCGGCGCGCCTGCTGATCTATCGCGCTGTCACGCGCGCCTCGGCCGGTTTCCCCTCGATTGCCGATTCATCCATCGCCAAGTGCTTCGCCAACGAGATGGTGCGCGAGGTCGCTGGCGCCGCTGTGCAACTCATGGGCGGCTACGGCTACTCCAAGCAGTTCGCAGCCGAGCAGCGGTTACGCGACGCCTGGGGCTGGGGCATCGCCGGCGGGACGATCGACGTGCAGAAGATCAATATCGCCTCAGCGCTGGTGGGCAGGCGCTTCGATCAGCGGAAATGACCGTGCCACGCGCGCCGTCGGCTCGCTGATGCTTAATCACCGGTACCCGGCTTCGGCGAGAAGAAGCGCTCGAACTTGCCTTCCATGTCGCGGTATTCCTCCGCATCCGGAGGGGGAGGCTTCTTCGACGTGATGTTCGGCCACTTGTCCGCATACTCGCGATTGAGCTCGAGCCACTTCTCGAGGCCCGGCTCAGTGTCTGGCTTGATCGCCTCGACTGGGCATTCCGGTTCACAGACCCCGCAGTCGATGCATTCGTCGGGGTGAATCACGAGCATGTTCTCCCCTTCGTAGAAGCAGTCGACAGGACAGACTTCCACGCAGTCGGTGAACTTGCACTTGATGCACTGATCGTTGACTACGAAGGTCATTTTGCTCGGCACCCCGTTTGTTCGGGCTTGTCTTACGACTCGGCTGCAACACTCCGCACTTTGGCAGGTTGTCGCAAGCCTTTCATTGTTCCAGAGCAAAGGACTAACAGATCACCCATCCTTCTTTGTTAATCGCTCAATGGCACGGCGCTCCCGTTTCGTCGGGCGACCGGAGCCCGGATCGCGCTGAGGCGGTCCAGGCTCGTGGTTTCCGCCTTGGCCCCGATCCGAACCAAGAGCCGGAGGCGTCAGGTCCTCATAGAGCATTTGAGCGATGGTTGCGGAGCCGCGCCGCTCACCGGCTGCCGTGATCTTCAACACACGAACGCGGGAATGCACGGTTACCGTGACGACGTCGCCTGGGCGAACCGTCTGGCTCGGCTTGTCGACGCGCACGCGATTGACGCGCACTTTCCCACCGAGCACCAACGCTGTCGCGAGACTCCGGGTCCGCACGACTCGCGCGAACCAAAGCCATTTGTCGAGCCGCTGTCCGCCACCACCAACATCCGGCGGCACAGCAGGGCTGCGGCTCATGATGAGCTGGGCTCCTGCGCCTGCTTCTCGAGCGCTTTCTTGAGCGCGCTCAATGCCGCGAAGGGTGAATCGGGATCCACCTCGCCTCGTTTCGGTGGAGCAGCGGAGCGAATCTGCACCGAAGCGCCGTGCCGCTCGTTATTGCGGCGGCGATCGTCGCCTCTGCGGCCGTCGCGGCGAGCGTCCTTACGGTCCCGATGCTTGTGACCTCCGCCAAGTGCAGCATCGGAATGCCGTGCCGCCCCACCTTGCGCCGCGGAGGCCGCGGCAGCCGGTTGCCGATCACGGCGACGCTGGTTCTGGCGTTGCGGCCGAGCTTGTTGGTGTCCCTGACCGTGCCGTTCCTCGCGCTGGCCACCATCGTGACGTCCGCGGTGATGACGGCGGTCCGGCCGCGCTCCGTTGTGGCGACGCCTGGGCCGCCAGACGTCCTCGTACTTGATCTCCTCGGCTTCCGCCGGCTTGGCCTCTCCGGCCGGCTGCTCCGAAGCAGCTGATAGTATGACTGCGGCCCCCTGAGGCTCAGGCGCACCCACCGGCTGGCCATCGGCCGCACTGACTCCCGATGCCGGGACCGCATCGACCGGCTCAGCGGGATCTTCGAGCGCCACCTCAGGCGTTTCGACCGGCGTTGGTTCAGGTTCCGCCGCGACGGACTCTGCTGAATGCCCTTCTACCGCTGCATCCGACGGCTCAGTTGGGACACCAGGCTCATCCGTCGAAGACCCGGAGACCTCCGCCGCGACCGCCCCCTCCGACTGCGCCTCACCTGACGCACCGGGCTGCTGCAGCCCGGCGGGCAGTTCCGGAGCAGGTGCCGGTTTGACCGGCCGCCGGTCGAGGCGGAATCCAAGGCTCGTGAATACGGCGCTGAGCTCGTCAGGAGAGCACCCCAGGATCGACATCATCTCTGGGATCACGACGAAGCCGCCGTCGCCCGTCGAACCTTTCGGCGGTGTGGCGGAGGGGTTCTCCGGGTTCGGCCGCCAGGCCAGAAGCGGCCGGATCAAATCGGCAAGCCGCTCCAGGATGTCGATGCGCACCGCCCGCGGTCCGCACACGTGATAGCCGCACGCCCGGTAGAAGACCTCGGGCACGTTCGGATCTGCCGGCGCTGACGTGAGGCCAGCGCGCGGCGGCTCCGGCAAGGTATCCAATGAGAGCCCATGCTCGCCGGCGTGCTTCAAGGCCCAGAGTGTCAGGGTGAGCTCCGCCGGCGCGGGTTTGAGAAGCAGAGGGAAATAGATGTTGAAGGCGCCAAACCGCACCCCGAAGCGCCGCAGCTGGGCGCGCCCGGGCTGGTCAAGCTGCTTCATCTCGTCGGCGACGGTCTCCCGCTTCAGCACACCGAAGTTCTCGGTGAGACGGAACGCGATTCCGCGGGCCAAGCCGGAAAGATCCTGCGCTTCGGAGAGCTCGACCAGAGGCTTCAGCCGCTCGCGAATCGTGTCGTTGAGCCAGGTCGTCAGCCGATCCTGAACCTTTTCCTTATCTGGCGCCTGTAGATGTTCGTCGGCCAGCAGCACGAGTTGTGGTTTCAGCGGATGCTCGCCTGGCTCGAGCCGCGCCACCTCCTCGCCCCGCCAGAGGATGCGCCCCTGGCGTGAGAGCTTGAAGGCATCGTTCTTGGCCGATGCGACGCGGCGCGTCCGCATCGACAGCTCTTTCGCCAACACTTGCGCTGCCGCACTCCGCGCCGCCTTGCCATGAATGCCTTCGGCCTGGGCGTCGGGCGAAAACACAAAACCCTTCAGCCGGCCGACGTAGTGGTTCTCGACGTGGATCGCGCCGTCGTCGCCGATGTCGGCATTCAGAGCTTCCTTGTCGCGCATCCCCCGCATCAGCGCACTCGTCCGGCGATCGACGAAGCGCTGGGTGAGTTGCTCGTGCAGCGCGTCGGATAGGCTGTCCTCGATCTCGCGGGTACGGCCCTGCCAGTGCTCGGGATCACGCAGCCAGCTCGCACGGTTCGACACGAATGTCCAGGTGCGAATGTGCGCGATCCGGTTGGCGAGCGTGTCGATGTCGCCATCCGTGCGGTCAGCCAGCGCCACCTGTCGCGCAAACCAGTCTTCCGGAATGCGCTCCTCGCCCGTGACGAGGAACTTGTAGAGGGTCGCCACCAGCTCCGCGTGGTTCTGGGAGGAGATCTTCCGATAGTCCGGGACCTGGCACACGTCCCAGAGGATGGCGGTCGCCGCGGGGCCGCGGACCATATCGACCAGCTCGCGGTCCAAACTGACGTTCTCGAGCGCGATCACGTCGTCGGCCATGCGCGCGCGGACAAGGCGCGCTTCGGATGGGAAGGCGCGCAGGCTGTCGCGCAGGGCATCCAGCGACGAGAAGTCGAGTTGGCGGTTGCGCCACTGCAGCACCTTCACGGTGTCGAACGTGTGCGTCTCCAGCCGCTCCACCAGATCGTTTTCGAACGGCTCGACGTCGCCGGTCACGCCGAACGTGCCGTCGTTCATATGGCGCCCGGCACGGCCTGCGATTTGCGCCAGCTCGGCCGGCGTCAACGTGCGGTGGCTCTGTCCATCGAATTTGCGGATAGAGGCGAAAGCCACGTGGTCGACGGTGAGGTTGAGCCCCATCCCGATGGCATCGGTGGCGACCAGGAAGTCGACGTCGCCGGACTGGTACATGGCTACCTGGGCATTGCGTGTCCGCGGCGACAGCGCTCCCAGCACCACCGCAGCGCCACCCCGTTGCCGGCGGATCAGCTCCGCGATGGCATAGACCTCGTTGGCGGAAAAAGCGACCACGGCCGTGCGCGCGGGCAGGCGTGTAATCTTTTTCTGGCCCGAGTAGGTCAGCTTCGAAAGCCGCGGGCGAGAGATGAAATTCGCCCCCGGAATGAGATCGCTGATGGCCTCGCGCATCGTGCCGGCGCCGAGCAGCAGCGTCTCCAGCTTGCCGCGGGCGTGCAGCAGGCGGTCGGTGAAGACGTGCCCGCGCTCCGGATCGGCGGCGAGCTGGATCTCGTCGATGGCCAGGAAGTCGACGTCGATCTCCCGCGGCATGGCCTCAACGGTCGAGACCCAGTAGCGCGGATGCTCCGGCTTGATCTTTTCCTCGCCGGTGATCAGGGCGACGCGGTCCGCACCGACCCGGGCGGCGATCTTGTCGTAGACCTCGCGCGCCAGGAGCCGCAGCGGGAGCCCGATCATCCCCGTCTCGTGACCGAGCATACGCTCTATGGCGAGGTGCGTCTTGCCGGTGTTCGTCGGACCCAGAACGGCGGTGACGTTCCGGATCCGCGATTCGTAATCGATGCCCATGATGAACTCAGCCTCCAGCCTTGGTCTCGTGAGAGACGCAGGCGCCCCGGACGCAAGCTAAAATGTCGCGCAAAGTCCCGTCACCGCTCAGTGCAGATCTGATGTCCTTGCCGAGATGACCCGACGAAATAAACGGCTAGACCTGCGTGTGCCCATTCCTTCCCAGAGAAGGCGCGATTTCAGTTTACCAGTCGCCGGTCCGGTCAATGGACCAGTGCGATCTGCTTCACCCCAGTCGTAATCTCGACGCGCTGTGATTTGAGGATGGCCGATCCAGCAAAGGTTGGAATCCTGATCTCATAAGGAACAAGAATATTGGCGCTCGGAATTGGACGCAAGGCAACTTCGATTCCCTTGGCTTCCGCCATGTACCGAATCACCTTGCTGTCCTTATACCCTGCGATGGGAATATAGCGCACGCCGCAGACGATTGCGACTTCCGGCTCGCCGCTCGGCCGCGCCTCTTTGATGCGCTCCTTGCGGCTGAATGACAGCTCCAGGTTGAAGCGTTGCTTGCCGTCGAAGATGGCGATCTTTCGGTCGCAAGGTTTGTCGATCTGGCCAGTCGTCATGGCCATGACCGCACTCATCGGGTCGAGCACGTTTCGCAGATGCTCATCGCGCAGCGGCACTGTCTTCTTGGAGGGCTTGCTCGGCGGCTCCAGAGTTCGATCGGCCACCGCTCCCTTGCTGAAGCTCATGTCGACGGACCCGGACTTCGAATTGCTCTTGTACTTGAAAACGTAACGCGCCGGCTGCGGCTCTCCCTGGCCCAAGGTACCGGTGCTGCTCGTCCTTCCCGACCACTTCCAGGCGCCGAGCAGCGCCGAGAATTTCGCGCTCCCGGATAACGTATAGGTCGACGCGTCGACGCTGGACTGAAAGCGGAACTTACCGATCTCGATGCCGGCAAACTCGATGCTGTAGCTGGCCTCGACCTTGCTGGGCGTTATCCCGCTCGCAGCAGCCGCAAAAGGCAGGAAGGTGCCGAGCAGCGCCAGCCCCGCGAGACAGCTGGACGAATTCATCCAGCTGAAGAGCCGGGCAGGTACGGTGCTCATGGTGACGCCTCCGGGAAGCGACATCTCAGATCATCGCCGTACGTTTCTTTTTGGTCAAATGTTTGTCGCTGGCCTCAGCCCCATGGGAAAGATCGTTAGGATCCACGCGCTTGACTGTTCCCTTGCGGCCTAAGTATAGAAGGCCGCGAACTCCCGGCCGCGATCCTGACGGGACGTTTACGATTCCGAAACGAGCAGAATTCATGCGTCCCTGCCAAGGTGCGCCACGAAAGGAAGTCGTGTCATGACCAGACGCTGTGAGCTGAGCGGCAAGCTGCCGATGTCCGGACAGCTCCGGAGCCACGCGGAGAACAAGAGCAAGCGTACGTTCCGGCCGAACCTGTGCACGGTTTCGCTGATCAGCGACACGCTGAAGCGGACGATCCGGCTGAGGGTGAGCGCGCATGCGCTGAAGTCGGTCGAGCACCGCGGCGGTCTCGATGCCTACCTGCTGAAGGCCAAGGACGAGGAGCTCTCCCAGCGTTGCCGGCGCCTGAAGCGCGACATTCAGAAGGCAAAGGCCAGTGCGGGCTCGGAAGCGACAGCGGCCGCGTGATCCCGACGTCCGAGCCTACCATCTGGCTTAGCGGCCTTTAGTCTTCCGGCTTGTCCTTCAACGTGAACTGCAGCAACAACGTGCGCTGCAGTATCGGATTGAAGTTGTCATCCGAAAGCAGCGTGACGACCGTCTCGCCGTGCGGGTCCCGGTGCACGGCGACACCCTCCATGTTGTCGATGTCGTAGGCCATATCGCCTTCGAACAGAACCTCGCCGCGCATCAGCGCGCCGGGTGCAATCTCGTCCGCAGGGATCAGCCGCAACCGCATCTTGACACCTTCGGTCCAGCGGAACCGGCGTTCGAGGATCAAGAGACCACCGTCGTCGAGCGCTGCGGCGTCGGTGATGTCGAACCCGCCGATATCGACGAGGTGCAACACCTGCGGCTTGCCGTTGACCCAGACCCAGCCGGTGTGGTTGCCGTGCTCGTCCAGGAGCCGCTCCGCGAAGGCGATCATCGAACCCTCCAGGCGCCCCGATTTGAGAACGCTGATCGCCTCGAATCCCCCATTGGAGCCCATGCGGCGGGCCTCTGGTGGAAGATCGACGTAGTGGAGCGGAGCCGATGGTCCGGCCTCGGTCATGCGGAACCGGCCGATGCGGTCGTTGCCCTCGAATCCAATCAGCACGAGCCCGTCCTTGAGAGTTCCCTCTGCAAGCGCGACCGATTCGGCATCCCGATCCCTGGTCCGTGTCAGCGGTTTTCCACTCAGCGCCTGCAATGGCCCGATCCAGGATCGCCGCAGCCCTGCCGGCCGCCTGCCGTCATAAGTCAGCTCCGCCGTGAGCCACGCACCGGTATCGGACACGGCCAGAAGACGGCGCCCCTGGTCATCGAGCACCAGTCCCGACCAGCCGCCGAATTCCTCCGCAGACGATCTGAGGACGAGGCCCCCGCGCCATCGCAATCGGCCAAAGTCCTGGCGATCGAGGTCTTCTCTGTCGAACCCTGCCAGCGGCCGGGCCGCGATCGCAACTGGCTTGGTCTCTGTGACAAGTGGCTTCTGGGCGACCGCCGCCGTGGCGAGAACGAACAGGGACACGGCGAGCGGCAGCATCAGCGCCGCAACGGCAGGGCCAAACCGGCGCGCTTCCGCCTTCCGACGCAATGCCGCTCCCTCCTGTCCAATAGCACTCGGATTGTGCAGGTCCGGAGTTAAAATTTCCGGTGCGTCAGCCTAGTGCAAAACGCGTCGACGCATTGGGCGCGCTGGTGCCGTTGCGGCTTTCTCCTCGAAGAGTTCGACGAGCTTGTCCGTCATCGCGCCAGCCAGCTCAGACGGGTCCGTAATGGTCACGGCGCGGCGGTAATATCGCGTCACGTCGTGTCCGATGCCGATGGCAATAAGCTCCACTGGCGAGCGGTTCTCGATTTCCTCGATCACTTGCCTGAGGTGCTGCTCCAGATAGGAGCCTGAATTGACCGACAGGGTCGAGTCGTCGACCGGAGCGCCGTCCGAGATCATCATCAGGATGCGGCGCTGTTCGGGTCTGCCCAGGAGGCGATTGTGCGCCCAGGCGAGCGCCTCACCGTCGATGTTCTCCTTCAACAGGCCTTCGCGCATCATCAGTGCCAGATTGCGCTTTGCCCGCCGCCAGGGCGCATCCGCGGCCTTGTAGATGATGTGACGCAGATCATTGAGCCGGCCAGGATTTGGCGGCTTGCCGGCGGCGAGCCACTGCTCGCGCGACTGCCCGCCTTTCCACGCTCGCGTGGTGAAGCCCAGAATCTCCACCTTGACCCCGCAGCGTTCCAGCGTGCGCGCCAGAATATCCGCACAGCAGGCCGCGACCATGATCGGCCGTCCGCGCATGCTGCCCGAGTTGTCGAGCACCAGGCTCACCACCGTATCGCGGAAATTGGTGTCGCGTTCGCGCTTGAAGGAAAGCGGATGCGTCGGATCAATGATCACGCGCGGCAAGCGGGCCGGATCGAGCGTGCCTTCCTCCAGGTCGAACTCCCAGGCGCGGTTCTGCTGCGCCATGAGCCGTCGCTGGAGGCGATTGGCCAATCGTGAGACGGCGCCAGAGAGGGCGCGCAGCTCCTTGTCAAGGAATGTCCTGAGCCGTTCGAGCTCGTCGGGCGTGGACAGATCCTCGGCTGCGATCTCCTCGTCGAAGGCGCGGGTGAACACGCGATAGCCGAACTTCTCAGGATCGTCGAGAACGGACGTATTCGGCCGCCAAGGCTCGCGGGTTTCGGCTGTTTCGTCGCCTTCGGCTTCAGCATCGAACTGGTCGGCATCGGAAAGATCGGTCGCGTCCTGCGACTCGCCTTCCTGGCCCTCGGCCATTTGGTCCTCGGAGACCTGCTCCTGCCCCTCCGAGCCGTCCTCGCTCGCTTCGGTCTGCTCGTCCCCGCCGTCCTGGTTCTCGTCCGCCTCCGACTCGTTCTCCTCGGATTCGCCATCGGCCAGCTCCTCGGTGAGGTCGAGCTGGCGAAGGACGTCGCGCAGCAGACGGCCGAATGCCTCCTGGTCCTCGCAAAGGCCGTCCATGCGGTCGAGCGTCTTGCCGGCGCGCTCCTCGATCCACGGCCGCCAGACCTCGACGAGGGACTTCGCAGACTTCGGCGGCGGCAGACCGGACAAGCGCTCGCGCACCAGCAACGCCAGCGCATCCTCGAGCGGCGCCTCGGAACGATCCTTCACGTCGGCGAAGCGGCCGTGACCGTACATGTCCTCGATCTTGGCCGTCAGATTTTCGGCCATGCCGGGCATCCGGTTGGCGCCGAGCGCCTCGATGCGCGCCCGCTCCACGGCCTCGAAAACGGCGCGCGCAGGGCCGGCATCCGGAACGAGGCGGCGATGGATCTTCTTGTCGTGAACGGCAGCAGTGAGCGCCAGGCTGTCCGCCCAGCCGCGGATGACTGCCACCTCGCGCGGCGAAGGCACACGCGAGGGCTCTGGGAGCTGCACGGTATGGCCATCAAGCTCGGGCCGGCCAGCAGAATAGGTGACCTGTAGCTGGTCGTCGCCCGCGATGGCGCGCACCGCCAGACCGAGCACGCGCTTGAACGGCTCAGCCGGTGGTTCCTTGCGCTTTGGAGCTTGGGCCATCGTTACTCGGCAGTTGGCAGTCGGTTGTCGGCAGTCGATCAGGCGTCACGTTCCAGCGATCGGATCAGGCCTCGCAGCATGCGGCCAACGATGTCGCACTTGGACATGACCGGCTCGATCGCTTCCCGCGAGAGCAAGTCTATTCTATGCGCGAGCATCAGGTGGGTTTCCAGCTCCTTGATGGAGCCCTGCGCAACCCGCAAGAACTGGATATAGGCTCCGCGGCTGTCGCGCCCATAGCCTTCAGCAATATTGGCTGGCACAGAAGCAGCAGCCCGGCGATTTTGGGTAGTGAAGCCGTAGATTTCGCTCCTCGGCAGTTGCGCAGTCAACCGGCAAGCCGCCTCGGCAAGGTCCATAGCCTCATTCCAGACGCGCAAGTCACGGTACGATTCTATCGCGACCGACGCGCTCGACTTGGAGCCATTTACCGACTGCCGACCACCGACTGCCGATTGCTGCATCATCAGCTCAGCGCCACGTTGGCGGCGCTCTCCGGCAGGTCCTCGCCGAAGCAGCGCTGATAGAACTCGGCCACCAGCGGTCGCTCGAGCTCGTCGCACTTGTTGAGGAACGTCAACCGGAAAGCAAAGCCCATGTCGCCGAAGATCTCGGCGTTCTCGGCCCACGTGATCACCGTGCGCGGGCTCATGACCGTCGAAAGGTCGCCGTTGATGAACGCATTCCGGGTCAGATCGGCCACGCGCACCATGTTCGAGACGACCTTGCGCTTCGCATCCGTGCCGGAAAACGCCTTCACTTTCTGCTGCACGATGCGAACCTCGTCCTCATGCGGCAGATAGTTGAGGGTGCAGACGATCGACCAGCGGTCCATCTGGCCCTGGTTGATCTGCTGCGTGCCGTGATAAAGGCCGGAGGTGTCGCCCAGACCGATCGTGTTCGTGGTCGCGAACAGGCGGAACGCCGGATGCGGTCGGATCACCTTCGACTGGTCGAGCAGCGTCAGCTTGCCCGAAACCTCGAGCACCCGCTGGATCACGAACATCACGTCGGGCCGGCCGGCATCATACTCGTCGAACACCAGCGCCGTATTGGACTGCAACGCCCAGGGCAGGATCCCTTCCCGGAACTCCGTCACCTGCTTGCCATCCTTGAGGACGATGGCGTCGCGGCCGACGAGATCGATACGGCTGACGTGGCTGTCGAGATTGATGCGCACGCACGGCCAATTGAGCCGGGCCGCGACCTGCTCGATGTGCGTCGATTTGCCGGTGCCGTGATAGCCCTGGATCATCACGCGCCGGTTGTGCTTGAAGCCAGCGAGGATGGCCAGCGTCACCTCTCTATTGAAGAGGTAGTCCGGGTCCAGGTCCGGCACATGCTCGTTCGAATTGGAGTAAGCCGGAACTTCGAGATCGCTGTCGATGCCGAAGACCTGGCGCACGGACACTTTCATGTCCGGAAGGCCGGGGCCCCCGGCTTGTTCTTGCGCATGCATGCTGATGGTTTTTCCGATAAGTTCCGTTGACACTACTCGACACGACCGGCGCCGAGTCCCGCTGGGCGACCTCGAAGGCCGCCTTATTGCACGAGCCCTGCCTGCTTCAGATAGTTATAAGCTTGGATGATCTCACGCAACCTGTCCTCCGACCCCCGATGACCGCCGTTGGCATCGGGGTGGTGTAGCTTGACCAGCGCCTTGTAGCGCGACTTGATCTCGTCGCCCCGCGCCGTCTCCGGCAAATCAAGCGTTTGCAGGGCCTTGCGCTCGAGCGGCTTCAACGCACGCCGGTATTCCTGGCGCTCGCCCTGCCGTGCCCGCCACGCTTGAAATCCTTGTGCGTTTGCCGCGCGCGCTTCCGCGAACCGGTGCAGGTCGGCGGCGGAAATGCGCTGCCGTTCGCCATTCGACCATGAATTCACCCCGACCTTCCACGTCGGCCGGTGGCCGTAGATGACACCCTGCAGATACTGCTCGACCTCCGCATTGCTCATCCCGTCGAAGTAGTTGTACGAGCTGTTGTACTGCCGGATGTGCTCTGCGCAGAAAGTGTAGTACTGGCCATCCCGGCCGCGCCCCATCGGTGCCCGGTAGCGGCCAGCTTGCGTGCATCCTTTCCACTGGCAGCATGGCCAATCCTGCTTCGCATCCCGCTTCTCCGCCCGGGGGCGATGGATGCGGATCATGTCGAAGTATTTCGAGTCGAGCTTCATGGCGCCGGAGTATGATCGCGCGGCCCGGCTCGCACAAGTCGGACTCAACGCGCGCATTGGCCGCGTGGCGATCCGGCCATAGACATCATTGACTGCATTCACTGGTTCCTGGCGGAGACGAGGCCCAAACTGATGACGAACGAGCAAGCGATCCGTGAAAAGCTGATGCTAGCACTCAACCCGGTGCGCCTCGACGTGATCAATGAGAGTGAGCTGCACGCCGGTCACCGCAGTTCACCCGGTACCGGCCAAAGCCATTTCCGCGTTCTCGTCGTGTCGGAGGCGATGCGCGGCAAGTCTCGCGTGGAACGCCACCGCATGGTCAACGAGGCGCTGGCCGCCGAGCTTAAAGGTGGGGTGCACGCGCTTGCGATCAAGGCCTACGCGCCGGGGGAAGACATTCTGCCCTGATGCGCGGACGCGGCCTCACGCGGTCGAGCTCAAGCCAGCCGGGTTGGGCTCGCCGGCACCTTTCGACGGGCTGGCGGGGATGCTTTTAGCGGCTTCACCCTGAGCGCGGTGATGCGGTTGCGGTTCTTGCGCAGGATCTCGAACCGATATCCGTAGAACGTGAAGGCCTGGCCCGGTTCGGGGATGGTCTGCGCCTCGTGAATGACCAGGCCCGCAATGGTGGTCGCCTCCTCATCCGGCAAGTCCCAGCCCATGTGGCGGTTGAGGTCGCGGATCGGCACGCTGCCGTCGACATTCACGGTGCCGTCCGGCTGGGGCCGGATGGCGGCATCCTGGACGTCATGCTCGTCCGAGATCTGGCCGACGATCTCCTCGAGAATGTCCTCGAGCGTGACGAGCCCCTGCACCTCGCCGTACTCGTCGACGACGAGCGCGAAATGCGCCTTCCGCTTGAGGAAGGCATTGAGCTGATCCTTCACGCCGGTCGTGTCCGGTACGAACCAGGGCTCCTTCAGCAGCTCCTTGATGTCGATCTTCTCGGCATCCCAATTCGCGCGGCCGAGGGCGACGAGCAGGTCCTTCGTATGCAGGACGCCGATGATGTTCTCGGGCTCGCCCTCCCACACGGGCAGCCGCGTATAATGGCCCTTCAGGACCTCCTCGACGAGCTTGTCCACCGGCATGGCGGCATTGAGGGTCTGCATCTTGGTGCGGTGGACCATCACGTCGAGGACCTTGAGATCGAGCAGGTCGAGAACACCGCCCAGCATCGCGGCATCGAGCCGGGTGACCGTTCCCTCTTTCTGCTGCAGTTCGATGGCCCCGCGCAGCTCTTCGTGCGGCGCCAGGATGTTCGCATCGTCATCGGCCCGTCCGGGCGTGAGCTTGAGGATGCCCGAGACGATGACCTGCACAAGCGCGGTGAGCGGCCAAAGCACGCGGATCAGCACGTTCATGACCGGCGCCACGCCGAGCGCGAGGCGGTCGGGAAAGGCGATGGCGTAGGTCTTGGGCAACACCTCGGCAAAGATGACGATGAGGACCGTCATCACGATGGTCGCATAGAGGACGCCGAACTCGCCGAAGATTGCGATCAGCAAGCCCGTCGTCAGCGACGAGGCGAGGATGTTGACGAGGTTGTTGCCGAGCAGAACCGTCCCGATGATGCGTTCCGGCGCGGCGAGCAAGCGATTCACGAGCTGGGCCCGGCGATTGCCCTCCTGCTCGAGGGCATGCATGCGCGCGCGGGACGCCGCCGTCAGCGCCGTTTCCGAGCCGGAGAAGAAAGCCGACACGATGATGAGAATCAGAACAAAGAACGCGGTTATAAGGATCTGAAATGTGGTCATCGTAGATCGAGCCTGAGCTGACGGCCGGCCCCTTTTGAGCTGAATGTGGATCAAGTTGCCGAGAGCCGCGCGGCGGGCAAATTAGCCGGCGACCCGCGCCAGAAAGTCCACGATCTGCGCGGGCTCGACATCCCGCGTCGTGAAAGCCTCGCCAATGCCGTTGATCAGCACGAGCGTCAACCGGCCCTGCCGCACCTTCTTGTCCTGACGCATGAGGCGGACGACGTCCTGGGGTGCCGGCAGGTCGCCGGGAATGTCCCCAATCTGGGTCGGCAGACCCACCGCCTTCAAGTGCGCCGCTACACGCGCTGCCGTCTGTGGCGGACAGAAGCGCAGCTCTTCCGAGAGCCGGATGGCGAGGCACATGCCGATGGAAACGGCCTCGCCGTGCAGGAGCCGGTCGGAGTAGCCGGTCCAGGCTTCGAGCGCGTGCCCGAACGTGTGGCCCAGATTAAGAAGCGCGCGGTCGCCGGTCTCGGTCTCGTCACGGGCGACGATCTCGGCCTTCATCTCGACGGAGCGGCCGATGGCATGCATCAGCACGGCCGGGTCGTGGCCAAAAAGGCTTTGCCAGTTTGCCTCAAGCCACGTGAAGAACGCGGCATCGCCGAGGAGGCCGTATTTTGCGACCTCGGCATAGCCGGCCCGCATCTGGCGAGCCGGCAGGGTCGCCAGCACGGACGTGTCGGCCAGCACCAGGCTCGGCTGGTGGAAGGCGCCAACCAAGTTCTTGCCTTGGGGTGTATTGATGCCAGTCTTGCCGCCGACCGATGAGTCGACCTGGGCGAGGAGCGTCGTCGGGACCTGGACATAGCGGATGCCGCGGCGGACGATGCTCGCCGCAAACCCTGCGAGGTCGCCGATTACGCCGCCGCCCAGAGCAATCACGGCATCGCCGCGCTCGAGCCCCATCGTCAGGAGCTGCTGACACAAGCGATCGAGCTGGGCGAAGCTCTTCGTCGCCTCACCGGCCGGCAGCACGATCGAGCCGGCGTGCCGTCCGGCTCCACTCAGCCCTGCCTCCAATGGCGCGAGGTGGGCGCCGGCGACGTTCTTGTCGGTCACGATCCCGCAGCGGCAGCCGCCGAGGGCCTCCCCGATCAGGCGCGGGGCCTCATTCAGCAGTCCAGGCCCGATGTGCACATCATAGGCGCGGTCCCCGAGGGCGACGCGGACGCGGCGGGCCACGTGGCCTTCTCCGGCACCAGCAGCCTGCGAGCTCTTGATTGTCACCGGCTGGCCCTACCCACCCGTCGCCTCGTGAGCGGCAGCCGAAGCAGGCTCGCCACGGGTCTCGCCGGCGAGCGGTCCCTTGAGCAGCGCGTCCAGGATTTCATCGACGATGACGTCGTGAGGCACGTCGCGGCTGTTGGCGACGAGATCGGCCTCTGCATAGATCGGATATCGCTCGGCCATCAGCTCGCGCATGCGGGCTTCAGGATCTGCGGTCTTGAGCAGAGGGCGGTTGTCCCGCCGCATGACGCGCCGCATGAGCACCGGCAGCTCCGCCTTGAGCCAGATGGAAATGCCGGCCCGCTTGATATTCTGCCGCGTCTCCGGATGCATGAACGCGCCGCCGCCGGTTGCCAGCACCTGCGGGCCGTTCTTCAGCAGTCGTGCGATGACCTTGCGTTCCCCGTCGCGGAAATGTGCCTCGCCATGATCGGCGAAGATTTCCGTGATGGTCTTGCCGGCCGCCGTCTCGATTTCCTCATCCGCGTCGACGAACGGCAGATCGAGCCTGGCGCTCAGTCGCCGGCCGACGGAAGTCTTGCCGCAGCCCATCAGCCCGACCATGACGAGCGATCTCGTGCCGAGCGAAGCGCGAATCGCCCGGACACGCTCGCACGCGGCGGCGCTCTGATGCTTCACGTTACAGCCGAATCGAACCATGACTTAGCCGGTGGATCTGCCGTCTGTCGGTGATAGTGGGCGGGTGACCGTCACACAAGTCGCCAGCCGTGACAAGTGAGGCAGAAGGCCGGCGCCGGTTAGGGCCGTCGTTGCTTGAGCCCGCGTTGCCGTTTTGGTTAATCGGGCCATAATGGCAACACTTGGAGCAGCAAATCGCATCGGATAGGTTGGCCGACATGCCCACTCTCTTTCGATTTCTGATGATCACGGGCATCGTTGCTGGCATTGCCTACGGCGGGCTGTGGGCCTTGGCCGAGTACTTCGAGCCGGTGCCGCACGAGGTCTCGACGCCGGTGCCGGGCGTCAAGGTTCGTCAGTAGCAGAAGGCCGCCGACGGAGCAGAAACGGAGCAATTGGGGGGCGCGAGAAATGAACCGCCGGCCTGCTGCTGCCCTGATGCTGGCGATCTGGCTGACGGGGGCGTGCTCGGTTGCTCCAGCGGCGATGGCGCAGGACTCCTGGCGCCCGTTCGATGACCGCTTTCCCCCATGGGGCACACGGCCGGACCGACGAGAGCCGGACGATCGCGAGCTGTACAGACGCGATCTGCCGCCCCCCCGAACCGGAACGTATGCACCTCAGCCACGGCAACCGGCCCCAATGGCACCCTTGCTCGCGCCCGTGGAACGGTCGGAGCTGCCGCCGGTGATGGCCAACGACGGGTCGGGTTTGCCCTTCGACCCGTGGGCTGGCATCGACCTCGCCACCACAGAGCAGATCATGGCGAGGCTCGAGCTGCCGCCGCTGTCGCCATCGCTGATGGGACTGTGGCGCCGCCTGATGACCGAAACCAGTTCGGGACCGGCAGGCGCCAGCATGGAGCAATTCACCGCAGTGCGCGCCGAGGCTCTTTATCGCTCGGGACAGCTCAAGGAGTTGGAAGCGCTGTTCTCGACCGCGGCGCCCGCATCGGCCGACCCGCTCATCACCGCCCTCTCGGCGCGCTACGACATTGCCGTGGGCCGGCGCGACAGGGGCTGCAGCGGGGTGCGGGAGGCAGCCGCGCGCAAGCAGGACCTGCCGCGCCAGCTCGGGGCTGAAATGCTCGTTCTTGCAGGCTACTGTGCGGCCGCGGCCGGCAACAGGTCGGCCGCATCCCTCGCGGCGGACCTTGCCCGAGAGGAGGGCCTCGACGACGCCGGGCTCATCAGTGCGCTCAATGCCATTGCCTCTGGCGGCAAGCCGCGTCCGCAGCGCAGCGGGCCCATCACGCCGACCCATTATCGACTGCTGCAGCTTGCAAAGGCGGTCGACCCGAAGACCATCGTCGAGCGGGCCGACGCCGCGCTGCTTTCCGCCCTCGTGCTCGATCCGACCACCGATGATCGGCTCAGGGTCGCTGCGGCGGAAGCGGCCGCGCAACGCAACGTCATCACGCCCGATGCCCTGGCGGAGGTCTATAGAAGCCAGCGGTTTTCTCCAGATGATCTGGCCCGTCCGCTGGCCTCCGATGTCGACCCGCTCTTCCGACGCGCGGTGCTGTTCCAGGCAGCCGAGTCGGAACGCGACCCGGTTCGGCAGGCCCAGATCATCCGCGCCTTCGTCGACGATGCGCGGCAGGCGGGCGTCTATGTCCACGCGCTGATGTCCGTGGCGCCGCTTGCTGAGGCCATCCCGCAGTCGGCGGAGCTGGCTTGGTTCGGCGAGACCGCCATCGAGGCAGCACTGGTGTCCGGCAATCACGGCAGCGCACGCGCCTGGTGGACCGCTCTGGCCGCAGGCAGGCGGGACGGCGATCGGCTCGAGCACTGGCTCGCGCTCTCGGACATCGCCAACGCCGATCTGCGCGCCCCACGCGGCCTGCACCTCCCCGCCGTCGAAGCCCTTGCCCTGCGCGGCGGCTTCAGCGCTCCGGTGCTGCATCGACTGGCCACGGTGCTCGATGCCCTCGACTACCAGGTTCCGATGCAGCTCTGGCATGTCGCGAGCAGCACGCCGCAACCCAATGACGGTTACTTGCCGGAAACCGGCGTGCTCACGGAGCTGAAGGAGGCGTCGAGCCGCGAGCAATTCGCCCGAACCGTCTTGCTCGTGATGCAGACCCTCGGGCCGAAGGGCGCGGAAGGTGCCCACATCATTGCGCTCGGCGATGCCATACGCGCGCTGAAGCGGATCGGGCTCGAGGCCGAGGCGCGGCGTGTCGGGCTCGAGGCTCTGTTCGGCGCCTGGCCGCGGTCGGCAATCCATTAGCGAACCGCCGATGCCGAACTCCGACAAGCTGATCGACTCGTTTCTGGAGATGTTGGCTGCGGAGCGGGGCGCTGCAGCAAACACCCTGGAAGCTTACCGGCGTGATCTGGAGAACTTCTCGGCTTTTCTCGGAAAGCGCCACGTCGAGCTTGCCGCGGCCGGACACGCGGACATTTCGGCCTATCTCAGATTCCTGACAGAGCAGGGGATGGCTGCGTCCTCGCGCGCGCGGCGGCTCTCCGCGCTGAGGCAGCTCTACAAGTTCCTGCTCTCCGAGGGGCGAGTTGCCGAGGATCCGGTGCTCGGCATTCAGGGCCCGAAGGTCAACCAGGCCTTGCCCAAGACGCTGTCGGTGGCAGAGGTTGACCGGCTGATCGCGACGGCCCGCGCACGCATCGAAGGCACGACCGGCCGCGAACGCTTCGTCGCGCTGCGCCTCTACTGCTTGCTGGAGATGCTCTACGCGACGGGCATGCGCGTCTCCGAGCTCGTCTCGCTCCCCCGCTCGGTCTTGCACGGCGACCCGCGCGTCCTCACCATCAAGGGCAAGGGCGGCCGAGAGCGTCTGGTGCCGCTCAATGCTGCCGCTCGTGCGGCGCTCGATCGCTATCTGGAGGTCGGGCAACATCCGGAAGACGGCCTCGCTCCGTTGGCGCGGACACGCTGGCTCTTTCCGTCGCGGAGTGCCGAAGGGCATCTCACACGCCAGCGGCTCGCCCAGGAGCTGAAGGAGCTTGCCGAGGCCGCCGGGCTCGATCCGAGGCGCGTCAGCCCGCACGTGCTGCGGCACGCCTTCGCGAGCCATCTGCTCGACCGCGGCGCCGATCTGCGCGCCGTCCAGCAGCTCCTCGGGCATGCCGACATCTCGACGACGCAGATCTACACGCATGTACTCGAAGAACGCCTGCGCCGGCTGGTCCTGGAGCACCATCCGCTTGCGGGCTCGAAGCTGCGGTGAGACCTGCCGATCAGCTGGCCGAAACGCAGGTAATACTTTACCTCACTCTCGTTCGGCTTGGCGCATCATGCTGCGTTGCGGTGTATTCTTGACTTTCGGTCGCGACCCCGGCGATTGTCCAGGCCAAATGGAACCGGCCGCCGCTTCCTTGGCTGCGGCAAACCCTGGTCACTCATGGATCGACAGCCCATCAGGACGTACATCGAGTTCGAGAAGCCGATCGCGGAGCTGGAGAGCAAAGTCGCAGAGCTCAAGGCCTTGAGTAGCGGCGATAACGCCGTCTCGCTGTCCGAAGAAATCTCCAAACTCGAGCAGAAGGCGCAGCAGATTCTGGCCGAGACCTACGCCAAGCTCACGCCCTGGCAGAAGACGCAGGTCGCGCGCCATCCGGAACGCCCCCACACGCTCGACTTCGTCAACGCTTTGGTCGAGGAATTCACGCCGCTGGCGGGAGATCGCTACTTCGCGGAGGATCAGGCCATCGTGGGAGGCCTCGGCCGATTCCGCGGCCGGTCGGTCATGGTCATCGGCCACGAGAAGGGCTCCGATACGGAAAGCCGCATCCGGCACAACTTCGGCATGGCCCGCCCGGAGGGATACCGCAAGGCCGTGCGGCTGATGGATATTGCTGACCGCTTCGGCCTGCCGGTCATCACGTTCATCGACACGGCAGGCGCCTATCCCGGCATCGGCGCCGAGGAGCGGGGTCAGGCGGAAGCCATCGCGCGCTCCACGGACCGCTGCCTCTCGCTCGGCGTGCCCATCGTGGCCGTCGTGATCGGAGAAGGCGGCTCCGGCGGTGCCGTCGCGATCGCCACGGCCAACCGCATCCTCATGCTGGAGCATGCCATCTACACGGTCGCTTCCCCGGAAGCTGCGGCGTCGATCCTGTGGCGCGATTCGGCTCGCGCCATCGATGCAGCCACCAACATGAAGATCACGGCCCAGGACCTCATGCAGCTCAAGGTCATCGACGCGATCATTCCCGAGCCGGTCGGGGGTGCCCATCGCGAGCCGGAGAAGGCGATCGCCGCAACTGGAGAAGCCATCGCAAAGGCGCTCGCCGAGTTCGAAGGCCAGTCACCAGCCGAGATCCGAAGCCAGCGGCACGAACGCTTCATGCAGATCGGCCGCACGCTCTAAGCTATTGATCCCTTTGACATTGGAGGATCATTCGAACGCCCTCCGGCTGTCAAAATCCTGTGCACTGTCGCGCTTGACATCGCGGCTGCTCGGCGTCCTATTGCCTTTGCGTCGCGTCGTTAACTGATTCTTTACCAAGGCACGCACACGAATCAGGCGGGCGCCCAAGCATGGCGCCAAGCTCGAGGGCCTGGGACGGGGGTATATGCGCGGCATCTACGTCGGCATTCTGATCACAGCGGCCGCACTGCTAGCCGCCTGCGCCAAGATTGAACTCGCCCCGCACCTGAAGCCTTTGTCGAAGGAGACGATGATGCTCCTCGGCAGAAAGGATATGCGCATCGATCAGCCCATATTCGTCCGCATCTTCAAGGAAGAGTCGGAGCTGGAGATCTGGAAGCAGCGAGACGACGGACGATTTTATCACTTCAAGACCTACCCGATCTGCAACTGGTCGGGAGACTTGGGTCCGAAGATGCAACAGGGGGATCGTCAGGCGCCCGAGGGTTTCTACCGGGTGACCCGTCACCAGATGAATCCCAATTCCAACTTCCACCTCGCCTTCAACCTTGGGTATCCCAACGCCTTCGACCGGGCCCACAATCGGACGGGCGAGTTTCTGATGGTGCACGGCAAGTGCAAATCGGCCGGCTGCTATGCCATGACCGACGAGCCGATGGAGGAGATCTACGGGCTGGCGCGCGAGGCATTCATCAACGGCCAGGAAGCCTTCGAGGTGCACGCCTTCCCGTTCCGGATGACGGACGAGAAGATGGCTTTGCACAAGAACAGCCCACACTACGAGTTTTGGAAGACGCTCAAGGAAGCTTACGACTATTTCGAGCTGACGCGCGTGCCGCCGACCATCGCGGTTTGCGAGAAGCGCTACGTCGTGAATGCAAAGTTCAGCGGCTCGATCGACCCCGCAAAGCTGGACCCCGTTGGGCGCTGCCCACCATATCAGAAAATTGAGCCCGAGCCCTTCGTGCCGACCGGCATCGACCAGCAGATCGCGGAGGAAAGGATCGTCGCACCGGGTCCGAAGAAGCGCACGCTCGCAAGCATTCGCAACGGCTCGCTCTCACTGACGCCGGTCACCGCCAGCGTGATGCCCGCCGATCCTGCTCCCACAGGCACGTCCACCACAGGCGTCTTCGTCAACGGATGGAGCTCCGTCTCGCGAGCCCTTGGGCTGGCGAAGTAGCCGCCCAGGCCGCGTCCAGCCTTGCATCCGCGAACTCGCGCATCCTCGCACCCCACGCCGAACCTGGCATGATAGGATCTCGGCTGCGCTGGGTGCGCACATCGAAAGGAGGCGTCATGCGTGCAAAGATCAATGGAATTGAAATGACTTATGAGGTGTCGGGCCGAACCGATGCCCCGGCCGTCGTGTTGCACCATCCGCTCGCCACCAATCTTTCGACCTGGGATGCACTGACGGCTGCTCTGGAGCCGACCTACCGTGTCATCAGGATGGACGCGCGTGGCCACGGCAAGACCGAAGCTCCGGATGGAGCCTACAGCTTCGAAACCCTGACTGCGGACGTGATCGGCCTCCTCGACCATCTCGATCTCGCAAAGGCGCATTTCCTCGGCCTCTCGATGGGTGGCATGGTCGGGCAGTACCTGGGCATCCTGCACCCGGACCGGTTCCACTCCCTCTGCCTCGTCTCGACGACCAGCGCTGTGCCATCGCAGGCTTGGTCGCTGTGGGACGAGCGCATTCGCGTGGCAGCCACAGGAGACCTAAGCAGTCTCGTCGATGCCGCCGTCGCCCGCTGGGTGACCCCCGCTACCGCAAAGAACAAGCCCGAACTCGTCGCTCAGCTGAAGGAGATGATGCTGAGTACGCCTGCCAAGGGTTATGGCGGCTGGTGCCACGCGATCCGCAATCTCAACATCACCGCCCGGCTGAAGGAGATCGAACTGCCGACTCGCGTCATCGTGGGCCAGGCGGACCCGGCGACACCCGTTTTGGCGGCAAAAGTGATCCACGAGGAAATCGCCGGCTCGGACCTGGTCGTGATCCCGGGCGTCTCTCACATGCTGCACGTGGAAGCTCCCGAAGCCTTCCATCCGCACGTGTTGGCCTTTCTGGCGGCACACAGTCGGTCCGTCTGAACTTCCAACGAAAAAAGCCCGGCGCTCGGCCGGGCTTTGGATGAAACGCGACGGGCGGCGTCGCCTCAGGCGCTTTGCTGGCTTTCCTCGCCTTCCTCTGCCGGAACCTCGGCGGCGGCGGCCTCGGCGACCAGACGGTTGGCCTGGCCAACCCAGTCGTCCCGTTCGATCTGACCATTGAGCTTCAGCAGCTCGTCCAGGTTGGCGATGTCCTCATCGGAGAACGCAGCGATTTGGTCGAACCGCAGGACGTTGTATTTCTTGAGCTGCGCCTCGAGCTCCGGTGTGATCCCGCTGATCTGCTTGAGGTCGTCCGGCTGGCCCTTCGGCCGCTTGAAGCCCTTGAAGGCGGCATTCAGGCGACGCGCGCGGGCATCCGTGCGCTCCACGATGCGCGCAGCCTTGCCGCGGCGGCCGCGCAGGTAGTAGAGCTTCGCGCGGCGCACCTTGCCGCGGCGCAGCACCTCAATGTCGGCGATGTAGGGCGAGTAGACGGGGAAAACGCGCTCCACGCCCTCCCCGTACGAGATCTTACGGACCGTGAAGTTCTCGTTGAGCCCGGAGCCGGAGCGCGCGATGACGACACCCTCGTAGGCCTGTGTGCGGACGTTGTCGCCCTCGATCACCTTGACCATCACCCTGACGGTATCGCCGGGACCGAACTCTGGAACGACGCGTTTGCTGGTGACCGCGCTCATCTGCTCGGACTCGAGCACTTGGATGATGTTCATGGCTGGACCTCGACCGGAGTGTCAATGCGCGCCGCGGGCTCCGACAAGCGGACCGTCGACCCCATGCGGCAGCATTTCGGGAATTCGGATCGCGGGTAGATAACGCAATCGGACCGGCTTGTCGACTCTCGCTTTGTTAGGATTACGTCAGGACTTTTCACCGGCCTTGGCAATGAGATCGGGCCGGCGCTCGCGCGTGATTCTGAGCCGCTGCTCCTGGCGCCACTCGGCGATGCGCTTGTGATCGCCGGAGAGCAGGACCTCCGGAATGGATCGCCCTTCCCATTCCCGGGGTCGGGTGTAGTGGGGATACTCCAGCAGATTGTCCTCGAAGCTCTCCTCCGAGAGCGACTCGTGCGCTCCGACAACGCCCGGCAGCAGACGGACGCAGGCGTCGATCAGCACCATGGCAGCGAGCTCGCCACCCGACAGGACATAATCGCCAATCGAGATCTCGCGTGCGCCTCGCGCGTCGAGCACACGCTGGTCGACGCCCTCGAAGCGGCCAGCCAGCACCATCACCCCCGGTCCCGCAGCCAGCTCGCGCACGAGTCGTTGGGTGAGTGGCCGGCCGCGAGGCGTCATGTAGATGAGCGGAGCGTCGGGTTGCTGCTTGCGGGCCGCGTCGATGGCCGCAGCTGCCACGTCGCAGCGCATCACCATGCCCGGGCCGCCGCCGGCCGGATTGTCGTCGACGGTCCGGTGCCGGCCGATGCCGAAATCCCGAATATTGTAGGTCGCGAGCGACCATACGCCCGAGTCGAGTGCCTGGCCGGATAATGAATAACCGAGCGGCCCGGGAAACATTTCGGGAAAGAGGGTGAGAACAGTTGCGCGCCACGGCGCCATGCCGGTGGCGTCGTGCGGCGTTGGCGCTGACATTTGCGGCTCTCCGCGGGCTTGCTGATGCGGGCTGCTGCCTGTTCTCCGATCTCAGGGGCCAAGTCAATGGCGCCAAGGGCGAAAGCCCATGACCAAGCCGACGCCCGAATCCGGCTCAGGCTGCCAACGGGCGGACCTGCTCTGGCAGAATGAGTTCGGCCGGCCGCGGCGAGTCTCCCACCTCCTGCGCCTGCGGCAGGTTGATGACCTCCGCGACCTCCAGCAGGAGCCGCTGGAAGGCGTAGTCCGCGGCCTCGAGCCGGACGAGAGAGCGCTGATGCAGCTCACGCGCCCGCTCACCCCTGGCAACGACCTCATGGATGAGCGCGGCGGCACGTTGAGAGTGCGCTTCCGGAGAGATGCGCGGCGGCACCCATTGTGATGCGGACGGCGCTAAGAATTCCTGCGGGGCGGCTTTCGAAGGTCTGGTGGCCTTTGCCGCCGCCTTAGAGCTTATTCTGCCTGCCGCCTTCGATCGCACCCTGCGAGCGCTCTGGCGCTTCGGCCTGCTCCTTGACTGCCACCCCAGCTTTTTCATCAGGCGCATCTTCAGCCAATAAAAGATTCCGACGAGAAGGGCTGAAGCCGCAAAGACCTGCCCAAAGCCGACCAGCGCCGCCTGGTAGTCGCGTGCAAAGTCGTAAAGCAGTGACATCGTCCGGCAATGAGGGTTCGGGAGGACCAGAAGGTGAAACAATACACGCTGGAAAAGCTTCGAGAATCGATAAAGTTCCAGATGCCGGAGTAGGCTCTGAGAAGTCTTAATGAACTCTTAACTTCTGTTCAGAAGCTGGGCACGACAGCGTCTGCGTGCCGCCTATCGCGTCTGCTTCAGGAGCTGAGACCGATCAGTCGTCGGATATCGTGCGGGGTCAGTCCGGCCGCTCTCAGCGCCTTGAGCGACGTATCGCGCGCACTCTTGCTGAGCTTGCGTCCGGTCGCGTCCGCGATGAGCCGGTGATGGTGGTACACGGGCTCCGGCAAATCGAGCAAGACCTGGAGCAAGCGGTGCACGTCGGTCGCCGCGAAGAGATCGAGGCCGCGCGTCACGTGGGTCACGCCTTGGCGCGCATCATCGACGACAACGGCCAGATGGTAGCTCGCAGGAATGTCCTTGCGGACGATGATGACATCACCCCAGCGCTCGGGCCGCGCCCGGATGCGACGGATCGCACGACCATCGGCGTCGAGCTCGGCAAACGACAGCTCGCTGCTCCCCGTTTTCTCCTTCAGCACTTCTAACGCCCTGGCCATGTCGAGGCGCATGGCGAACGGCTGGCCGGCAGCCCGGCGGCGGATTTGCTCCTCAGGGGGCAATGGAAGAAGAGCACGCGTGATCCGGGGGGCGCCATCGGGATCGACGAGTTCCGGATGCTCGATCGCGAACGCGCGCAACTCAGCGCGGGTCAGGTAACAGGGATAGAGCAGGCCTGTGCGCTTGAGGACTTCGGCAGCCACCCGGTAGTCGTCGAAGTGCTGCGACTGGTGCAGGACCGGCTCTTCCCACTCCAGCCCAAGCCAGGCCAGATCCTCGAAGATGGCCTGGACGTAGTCCGGCCTGGTGCGATTGACGTCGATGTCCTCGATCCGAAGCAGAAGACGCCCGCCAAGACGACGCGCCATCTCGAACCCGGTCAGCGCCGACAACGCGTGGCCGAGGTGCAGCTCGCCGTTAGGGCTCGGCGCAAAGCGGAGCACGGGTCCCGTCATGCCGCGTGATAAAAGCACGACCGTTATCCTATCTCCATCGCCGGGCCGAATGGCGCTAAGCTGCCGATCTCATCAACTTGTCACAAGCGCACAAGCGGACGGGAATGGCTAAGCTGCGAAATTCCAGCAGTCGGGCGGACGTGGACGTGGGCATCATCGAGACCGCCGAGGACATCCGCGCCGGGATGCGGGCGATACGGCGTAAGTGCCCCCATCTGCGGCGCGTGCACGACGTCACGGGCGATCCCCCGCTGCGGCGGCGACCGGCAGGATTCGAGGGTCTTGCGCGCATCATCGTCGGTCAGCAGCTTTCGACGGCAAGCGCGGCGGCGATCTGGTCGCGGCTCGAGCTCGCAGTCGCTCCTCTCGCCCCTGAAACTCTCCTAGCGGCGAGCGACGAGGTGCTGCGCAGCGCCGGTCTATCGACCCCCAAGCTGCGCACTCTACGCAATGTGGCCCGCGCCGCCGCCGAGGGCGAGCTTGCGATCGAGACGCTGACGGCGCTGCCGGATGAGGCCATTCACGAGCAATTGACCCGAATTTCCGGCATCGGCCCGTGGACAGCGGACATCTTCATCATGTTCTGCCTGGGCCGGCGGGATGCGTTCGCAGCAGGTGATCTCGCCCTGCAAGTGGCGGCCGAAGGGGCCATGGGTCTCGACAACCGCCCGAGCGCCGCCGAGCTGCTCGCCATTGCCGAGCGCTGGCGTCCCTGGCGCGGCGTCGCAGCTCGGCTGCTGTGGGCCTACCATCCCATTCTCAAGAAAAGGGGCTCTGGCGCGCCGCTCTGAGCGACACCCATGCGACATCTTGACGGACCTCGCCTGGAGCCGAGCCGACCCGTGACGGGCCTTGTCGTCCTTCTGCACGGCTATGGGGCCAATGGAGAGGACCTGATCGGGCTTGCCGAAGCCTGGCAGCCCCTCCTGCCGCAAATCGCTTTCGTCGCCCCGAACGCGCCCGAGCCTTTGCCGGGGGCAGGCTTCAGTGCGCGCCAATGGTTCGAGCTCACGTTTCGGGATCTCCACGAGCTTTGGCGCGGGGTCAATGCCGCCGGTCCCATACTGGAGAAATTTCTCGATTCGGAGCTCGGCCGCTATGGACTGCCGCCAAATAGGCTGGCGCTGGTGGGCTTCAGCCAGGGCGCGATGATGGCCCTTCATGTGGGGCTGCGCCGCGCAGCCGCGCTCGCCGCCATCATCGGCTATTCGGGAGTCATTGCCGGACCGGAGCACCTCGAAGCTCAGCTGAAGGCCCGTCCACCGGTGCAACTCATCCACGGAGAGCTCGACGACGTCATCCCCATCGAGGCCTTACACATCACGCGTGAAGCCCTGGCCCGTGTGCGGATCCCAGTCGAATGGCACATCCGCCCTGGGCTCGGCCATGGCATCGACCCCGTCGGGCTCAAGCTCGGCGGCAGTTTTCTTGCGCAGGCACTGAAGCCCGGCCATTAGCGAAAGGGCACAGGCCGAAGCTGGTATCCGCCCTCCCGAAATTTGAATCAGTTGCGCTTTTCCGCACACTTCACAGAACCGACATGCAGCGATAGTATCCCTGGTCAGCGCGAGTGCGACGTGCATTGCTCGAACCGCTAGGGCAGAGTACGGGAAGCACAGACGTGACAGCCTCAGCGACACCGCCGGAATCAATGCCGGCTCTGGTCCTGAACGCCGACTTCCGGCCACTCAGCTACTATCCGCTTTCGCTCTGGAGTTGGCAGGACACGATCAAGGCGGTCTTCCTCGACCGGGTGAACATCGTCTCCGAATACGAGAAGACGGTGCGCAGTCCTTCATTCGAAATGCGCATCCCGAGCGTCGTCGCACTCAAGAATTATGTCAGGCCTGCCCTTTATCCTGCCTTCACACGGTTCAATGTTTTCCTGCGCGACCGCTTCACCTGCCAGTATTGCGGCTCCAAAGAGGACCTGACGTTCGATCACGTCATTCCGCGGTCGCGCGGCGGTCAGACCCGATGGGACAACGTCACGACGGCGTGCGCGCCTTGCAATCTGGCGAAGGGCGGAGCCATGCCGGACAAGGCCGGCATGCGGCCGAAGCAACCGCCGTATCGTCCTACCGTCTTCGAGCTGCATCGTAACGGCAGGCTTTTCCCGCCCAATTACCTGCACGAAAGCTGGCTCGATTACCTCTACTGGGATACCGAACTCGAACCCTGACGAACGGCTCCGACAGCTCGCGCGACCATCATCTACGCCCAATCGCGCGATGCAATATCCAGGTCGGCACCAACGCGACGAGGAAGATCACCATCACCACGAGGAAGCCGTCGCGAAAGGCGAGCGTATTCGCCTGGATTGCAATCATTTGGCCGAGATACCAGAGCGCTGCGGGAATCTGCTGAATATCGGGCAAGCCGGCATGTCCGAGAAGTGCTGCGACCTGATGCAGAAGCGCAACCGTCGTGGAATTGTCGCTCGTTTGGGTCGCCGCCAGTGCGTCGGCGTGAAAAATCGTGCGGCGCTCGAGAAACACGGACAGCAGATTGACGCCGAAGGCGCCACCTAGCTGGCGCACGAAGTTGATGGCACCTGACCCTTGCGCGATCAGCTCGCGCGGCAGCACCCTCAGCGACCCGGCCGTCAGCGCCGGGAACACGAGGCCGAGGCCGATGCGCGAGATGACGGTCCACCAGGCAACCGTCCAGAATGCCGAATTGATCTCGATGGACGCGGTCAGCCAGGACGAGTAGGCGAAAATCGCCATGCCAACGCCGATCAGCAGGCCAATGGGAAGCCGGTCTGCCAGGCGGCCCGCAAGCGGAAAGACGAGGACCAGGACGAACCCTGAGGGCATCAGCAGCAGCCCGGCCTCGGTCGGCGTAAAGCCTTGTATCGTCTGCACGAAGAGCGGCACGAGATACGTCGAGCCGAACAGCCCGGCACCCATGATGAAGCTGACGAGCGCGGCGGCCGCGAATGGCACCTCCAGGAAGACCCGCAGGTCCAGCATGGGCTTTTCTGCCCTCAATTCCCACCACGTGAAGCTCGTTATGGCGACGACGGAAATTGCGAATTGCAGAAGAATGGGATCGGAGTTCCAGCCCTGGCGCTGCCCATTCGTCAGAGCCGTCAGCAGCATGGACAGGAACAGGCCGAGCAGCCCCATCCCGATCCAGTCGAAGCCCGGTCGCGGCCCGCTTTGCTGTCGGGTGGGCAGGAAAAAGTTCGAAAGGACAACGCCGAGGATCGCGAAGGGAACGCCCAGATAGAAGACATAGCGCCAGTTGAACGTGTCGATCAGCAGCCCCCCGATCCACGGGCCCAACGCCGGCGCGAGCACGACGCCGATGCCATAGATGCCCATTGCGGAGCCGCGCTGGTCCGGGGGAAACACTTGAAAGAGCAGCACCATCCCGAGCGGCTGCACCACGCCCGCCGCCGCACCCTGAATGACGCGGGCCAGTGTCAGCACCTGCTCATTCGGCGCCATCCCGCCGAGCACCGACCCCGCCATGAAGGTCAAGAGCGCGCCGATCATGCTGAGGCGCTGGCCGAAAGCCTTGTCGGCCCAGTCCGTCAGCAGCATCGTCGCCGTCATGGCGGCGAGAAAACCGGTCGACAGCCATTGCGCCTCGACCTGGCTGATTCCGAACGCGCCCATGACGTCGGGAATGGCGACGTTGACGATGGTCGTCGAAAGCACGACCGCAATCGCCGAGATCATCACGCTGCACGTGGCGAGCCAACGGTAGGCCGTCCCGTAGCGGGCGAAGAGATCCTCAGTCGACGACATCGATGCTGACTTCCACCATCATGCCCGGGCGTAACAGCCCGTCCTTCTGCTCGACGGAGACGCGGATGGGGACACGCTGCGTGATCTTGGTGAAATTGCCGCTGGGGTTCGGGCTGGGTAGCAAGGCGAACTGGCTCGTGGCGGCCTCGCCGAGGCGGATCACCTTCCCCTTGAACTCCAGATCAGAATAAGCGTCGACCGTAATCGTGGCGGGTGCGCCGAGCTTCAGCCGACTGAAGTCCGTCTCCTTCACGTTGGCATCGACCCAGACATCGGACGGGTCGTGATAGACCAGCAGGCGCGTTCCAGGCGAAACATACTCGCCCGGGTCGACGAACGTAGCGCCGACGACGCCGTCGAAGGCGGCTCGGATCGTGCCGCGATCGATTTCCACGTCCTTGCGATCGCGCTCGGCGATCTGGGCTGACTTACGCGACTCCAGAACTGCGATCTGGCGCTCCAGAACCTCGATCTCTGCGGCTTGCGCCTCCACGACGGCCAGATTGGCCTTGGCCGTGGCGATCCGGGCTTCGGTCGCATTTTGTTGCTGCTCTGCCGTGGTACGCTCGGCCAGCGCCTCCTCCAGGTTTTCCTGCGCGACGACCTTGCGCTGTGCGAGGGCCTCGATCCGGTCGTAGTGGCTGTGCGCCTTCTGCAGAACCGCCCGGCTCGCCCGATACGCCGCTTCGGCGGCAGCCACCTCAGCCTTTGCTGCATCGACCTTCTTCGCGATCTGCACGCGAATCATGTCCTGCTGCGCACGAAGCTGCTTCTGCTCCGCCTCGATCGCGGCGATCTGAGCCTCTATGGCGTCCCGCTCGAGCTTGGTCTGGCTGCGATCGATCCTGACGAGAAGATCGCCCTTCTTCACGGCATCGCCGATGACAACCGGTACCTCCAGAACTCGTCCGTTCACCTCACTGCTGACGGTTATGAGGTTGGCGGCAATGCGGGAATCGTCGATGTAGACATGGGTCCAGCGATGCACGAGCCAATCGGCGGCAACCGCCAGGAAGAGCAGGGCGATGACACCGATCGCACTCATGCGGAACCGGCGGCGCTGCCAGAAGGGCAGCGGAGCCGAAAAGGCCTTTTCCGCTTTGGGTTCGGCGATCGAAGGGGCTTCCTTCGTCCGCAAGTCCGTGACTGCGCTCAAATTCCTGCCCCCTCCAGTCTGTCGGCAATCGTCTTGAGCACCCTGCCGGCGATGGCGAGATCGCCGGCAGGGATGCCGGCAAGGAGCTCGCCCCGCAGTTCTCCGGCAATGCGATTGATTTCGGCGAGGGTCGGCCCGGCGCGTTCGGTGAGCGCGACCTTCTTGACTCGGCGATCGCTGCCGCAGGCGCGCCTTTCGACCAGGCCCTGCTGCTCCAGGCCATCCAGAAGGCGGACGAGGGTCGGCCCTTCGATGCCGATCATGTCAGCGAGCTCCCGCTGGGAAATCGGCCCAGATCGAGAGAGGTACAGCAGAGCGACCCAGCGCGCCTGGGTGAGGTCCAGGTGCCTCAATCGCTCGTCCAGCCGGGCACGCCACCGGCGGCTGACACGCGACAACTCCAACGCGAACTCTTGCGCGGTGCTCATATGAATAGGATTCTAATGATTAGAGTTCTATCATACGGCGCGAGCACTCGACCCGCAACGCTCTCCCGCACCCCCCAGCATGAGCATCAGGCCTGCAATAGAAAATGCCCCGGTTGGAGGCCGGGGCAGAGGTAACGTCATCAGGAAGATCGTGGAAGATCAGGGCCTTTCAGGCCGCCATTCGGAAATTGCGAAGACAGAGCCGTTCAGCGATCACGTCCACTGCCTTGCTCCAGCTCAGCCCCTCGACGTGCTCGAGACCGAAAGCGGTAACGGCGTCCGCGGGAGTTCCTCCGTCGCGGAAGACCCGCGCGCAGATCTGGCGCGCGACACCAATGGCGGAATGCCACTGCAGCGGATTGATGTTATTGCGAATCATGACTTGCCTCACATCTCGACGCGGCTCATTGCCGGACCATCAGGGCGGCAAACACGTTCGACGCTTGGCATCACTACGCGAGACCGTGCAATGTGACGCCTTCGGGAGACTGCAGTCATGCGCCTCACGTGCTTGCCAACTCATGGGGGGCGGGGGGCGCCCCCAATTCCGTCCTCAGTTTTCCACCGGAGGAGGTGTCGGTTCGGCGCTGATGAGCTTCGTCTCCAGACAACGGGAGGGCCTTGCGTTCCTTGCTCAGCTCTCTCAGCAACGATCCGACTACCTCGTGCAGTGGAAGCCACGGGCTTTGGGCCTGACCAACTGCGTGCATACTCGAAACGCCTCACGAGACTCGATGAACCTGCAGACGCAGAACTCCTGCTGCAGAACGCAAACTCTACGCAGACGCCAATCCACCTACTGCAGACGCGAAACGATTCACTGCAGACGCCGACTCACTGGGACACGGGGCACTTTTTCCACCGCCTGCGGTACGCTGCTCTCCAGGAACTCTCTGGAGCGGGCCGACTGATCCGCCGCTTGTGCGAGCCGCACAGCGATACGCCTACGTTTTCTCGCCGCTGCGGCCCGCTTGAGCTTGAGAAACGCGCTGCGGAGCGCGCTTCTTGGAGAAGTGCCATACGCCAACTCAACAGAACGCAACGGAACGCGACTGGTACTCGCTCGCGGCAACAGCCTCGCGAACTCTGCGGCCGTTGCTCCGGACGCCGGTACGCTGGCATCCCGCGCGATACACCTGAACAAGGAGCGCGGCAGCGGCATACGGGAGGAAGCGATACGCGATACGCTGTGCACTGGAGTTACGCTCCTCACCTAAAACACTTACGTTCGTTCTGTGTTCCGCGAACGGTCTAAACTTAATCCTTGGCATGTGGCTGAACGGTGACACGTTTTTGGCCAAGACAAGGTTTTTCACTGAGGATTTGTTCAGCTCTGAATAGCGCTGAATACGCGCCTGCGTCGGCGCGCGGGCGTTCTCAGGCCCGCTGCCAGCTGAGACGCGCTGCCGTGAAGATGGAGAGCGAAAGGAGCAGCGACAGCACGGCGTTCCAGCCGGCGAACGACAGGCCCAGGAACCGCCACGCCGCCTCGTCGCAACGAACGACGCGCACGCTCTCGAGCCGCTTCAGCAGCCCGCCAGGGCCAGCCCCAAGCGGCTCGAGCGCGAATTGGCAGGTCTCAGGCCCCGCCCAGAATTTCCACTCGACGCCGGCGTGATAGACCCCAAGCCCCGCGTTCACGAGGAAGCCTATAGCCACAAGCGCGAAAAGGGCGGCTGCAAGCCGTCGCTGTCCGGTGCTGACGAGGACGAGGGCGCCGAACAGCAGCGGAATGCCGATGTAGTAGGCATAGCGCTCCTGCAAGCAGAGCGCACAAGGCCGATAGCCGCCGATGTGCTCGAACCCGAGCGCCGTCAGGATGATCGCCACTGCCGCCAGGAGCGCAGCGGCGCCCCATCTGTAGGCTGGATCTCGCTCGGAAACGGGCAGCGGCGATGGCATGACTCACACGAGATAGCGAAGGGTAATGAACCCACCGAATAGCAGCACGAAAAACACGGTCGTCACCAGCCCCAGCCGCTGCTCGATAAATTCGCGGATGGGAGCGCCAAACCAGTAGAGGAGACCGCTGACGAGATAGAACCGCAGTCCGCGGGAAGCGATGCTGGCCAGCACGAATATCACAAAATTGAGCTGCGTGACCCCGCTGGCAATCGTAATCACCTTGTAGGGAAAGGGCGTCACGCCGAAAAAGAAGACGATGAGTGCGCCATACTCATTGTAGGTGCTGGCGAACCGCTCGAACTGCTCCGCGTAGCCGTAGAGATCCAAAAGCGGCTTGCCAAGCAGGTCGAACAGGAAGAGCCCGATCAGGTAACCCGCAGCACCTCCCAGCACAGAACCGACGGTAGCTATGGTGGCGTACGCCCAGGCCCTCATTCTCTTGGCGAGGACCATGGGCATCAGAAGGACATCGGGAGGGATCGGGAAGAACGAACTCTCGATGAACGACACCCAGAACAGCGCGTGGGGAGCCCGCCTGTGGCTCGCCAAGTCCATCGTCCAGTCGTAGAGTTTTCGCAGCATGGCGGCCGTGATTACGCTGAGAACCACGGCCTGTCCACCAAACAGAACCGCTGATCGTGGCGATCCTGTCAGACCGGAAGAGGGTCGTCGAAGGCTGCCGACAGACGCAAGACGAGCTCGTTCAGCACCATACGGCCCGACGGAGTCGCCTTGATGCGCCTGCCGCCATCCACAACGGCGATGAGACCCTGTCGGCAGAGCTCTGCAACCGTGCCCTCGCGGGGACGGACCCCGCCGATTCGCGCCAGCCGTTCGAGATCAAGGCCTTCCGCGAGCCGGAGGCCCATCAGGAGTGCCTCGTCGGCCTGCTCGCCCCGACTCAGCGGTTCGGCGGCGATCAGCCCATGCCCGAATTGCTCGACTTTCTCCAGCCAGCGCTCGGGTGCCCGCTCGTCCATCGTTGCAAGCCGCTCGCGCCCTACGATCAGCCGGCCGTGGGCACCAGGGCCGATGCCGGCGTACTCGCCATAGCGCCAGTAGAGGAGATTATGCCGGCTTTCCTCGCCGGGCACTGCATGATTGGAAATCTCGTAAGCGGGCAAGTCGCGTGCAGACATGATCTCGTTCGTCAGCTCATAGAGCGCGCTCGCCTGCTCTCCATCCGGCACACGCAGCTTGCCGGCAGCATGCAGCGCCGCGAATGGCGTCCCATCCTCGATCGTGAGCTGATAGAGCGACATGTGGCCGCCGGCTATGACGATGGCTTCCTCGAGCTCCGCGCGCCAGGCCTCCAGCGTCTGGCCGGGCCGCGCGTAGATCAGATCGAAGCTGAAGCGCGCGAACGTGCTGCTGGCGACCGAGAGGGCCGCCTTGGCCTCGGCGACGGTGTGCAGGCGGCCCAGTTGCCTCAAGTCCACGTCGCGCAGCGCCTGCACCCCGAGCGAGACGCGATTGACGCCAGCGGCCCGATAGCCGCGAAACCGGCCTGCCTCGACGCTCGACGGGTTGGCTTCCAGCGTGACCTCGACATGGCTGTCGATGGACCAGAGCCGGCCGATCTCATCCAGGATGCCGGCCACCGTGCTCGGCTGCATGAGGGACGGCGTGCCCCCGCCGATGAAGATGCTGTTGACCGTGCGCCGGCCGATGCGCTCGCGCGTCGTCTGCAGCTCGCGGCGGAATGCCGCCAGGAATCGCGGCTCGTCGACGCCGCTGGCGCGCACGTGGCTGTTGAAGTCGCAGTAGGGGCACTTCGACGCGCAAAACGGCCAGTGAATGTAGACCCCGAAGCCCGCCTCGTCAGGATTGCCGGCCATCGAGGCAGGCATCGACAAAGAGCGCGAAAGCCCGGGCGCGGTGGCTGATTGCATGTTTCCTTGCCGGATCCATCTCGCCGAACGTCAGGGTCTCGCCGTCGGGCAGGAACATGGGATCGTAACCGAACCCACGACTACCGCGCGGCGGCCACACGAGCCGGCCAAAAACCTTTCCCTCGAAGATCTGCGCCTCCCCGTCCGGCCACGCAAGGCTCAAGGCGCAGGTGAAATTGGCACGCGGCCCCGCGCCGCTCCACGCGCCCACTGCCGTGAGCTCGTCCGCGACGCGCTGCATGGCGAGGCTGAAGTCCTTGGCCGGACCGGCCCATCGGGCGGAGTAGATCCCGGGCCGCCCGCCCAAAGCCTCGACTTCGAGGCCAGAGTCATCCGCCAGCGCCGGCAGCCCCGATCGGGTCGCAGCGGCGACGGCTTTCAGGCGCGCATTGCCGGCGAACGTCGTCTCAGTCTCCTCCGGCTCCGGCAGGTTCAGGTCTTTGGCCGAGACGACCTCCAGGCCGTAAGGGCCGACGAGATCAGCAATTTCGCGCAGCTTGCCGGGATTATGGCTGGCCACCACCAACCGCGTACCCTTCTGCAGCTTCCTCATCACTCGAGACCCCAGATCCGCGGCTCGGCGAACTCCAGGCAATTCCCGGCGGGATCTCGGAAGTAGATCGAGCGCCCGCCGCCCGGCCACTCGAAATCGGCCTCGATGGGGACGCCGCGATCGATCAGTCGCTGCCGCCAGCTCTCGATCTCATCGGCGCTGGCGCCGAAACAGACGTGACCCGGCCCGACGGCGCCGTGCGGAGGGACTGGCAGGGCATTCGGCCCCGGCGGCTTCGAGGTGGCCTGCGGGTTGAACAGCAGCAGAACCTGATTGCCACAACGGTAGAAGAGCTGCCGTCCGCGGGCCTTGGAGAACGGCTCCATGCCAAGCACGTCACGATAGAACCGCTCGGCGGCCTCCAAGTCGCTGACGTAAAGAACCGTTTCCAATATGCGCGCCGGAGTCATGCCTTCGCCTTCGCTGGTGCCCCGGCGATGAAACGCTCAAGCCACCGTCAGTTTCTGAAGTCCCACCAGCTCCTTGATACCCTTGCGGGCGAGCACCATCAGCTCGTCGAACTGCTCCTGGCTGAACGGCTCTTTCTCGGCCGTACCCTGCACCTCGACGATGCCGCCCGAGCCGGTCATCACGAAGTTGGCATCCGCATCGGCCTCCGAGTCCTCCGCGTAGTCGAGGTCGAGGACCGGCTGCCCCTCGTAGATTCCGGCCGACACGGCGGCGACCTGATCCTTCAAGACGTCGCCGCCGACCATGTCGCGCGCCCGCATCCATTGGATGCAGTCGTGCAGCGCCACCCAGGCCCCAGTGATCGCCGCCGTGCGCGTGCCTCCGTCTGCCTGCAACACGTCGCAGTCGATGGAGATTTGCCGCTCGCCGAGCTTCTGCAGGTCGACGACCGAGCGCAACGCCCGACCGATCAACCGCTGGATTTCATGGGTCCGGCCGGTCGCATGTCCGATGGTCGCCTCGCGCCGGGTCCGCTCGCTGGTGGCGCGCGGCAGCATGCCGTACTCGGCGGTCACCCACCCACGCCCCTGATTTTTCAGCCACTGCGGGACGCGCTCCTCCAAACTGGCCGTGCACAGCACATGCGTGTGCCCGAACTTGATGAGACAGGAGCCTTCCGCGTGCATCGAGACCGCGCGCTCGAACGAGACGCGGCGCAATTCGTCTGGCTTGCGTTTTGACGGTCGCATGACAATGTTCTGGGTTGCACGAGCAGGCCAGCCGACCGCCGGCCAACCCCTGGCGCGGCAAACTAGGCGAGCAGGGGCCGCCGTTCAACTGCATTTCGCGGCATTTGACGAGCAGGTCGGCGTCGGCCTAGATTCGAGCACAAGGTTGTTGGTGGAAGCTGTACACCTTCAACGAGAACCATGACAGGAACGATTAGCGAGCTGAACAAGCTCAACGAGCGCTCCCGCGCGATATTTCGTCAAATCGTCGAGAATTATCTCGAGACCGGTGAACCCGTGGGCTCGCGCAACATCTCGCGCAATCTGCCGATGACGCTGTCGCCCGCGTCGGTGCGCAACGTCATGTCGGATCTCGAGCAGCTCGGGCTCATCTACGCACCACATACGTCAGCTGGGCGATTGCCGACGCAGATGGGGTTGCGTCTCTTCGTCGACGGCCTTCTGGAGCTGGGAGACCTCTCCGAGGAAGAGCGCAAGCACATCCAGTCGCAGATCGCCTTCAGGCGCGACAAGTCGATCGAGCAGCTGCTGGAGGAGGCTGGAGAGATGATCTCCGGCCTGTCGCACTGCGCTGGCGTCGTGCTCGCCGAGAAGCAGGTGAGCCGGCTCAAGCACATCGAGTTCGTGCCGCTGGAGCCCGGTCGCGCGCTGGTGGTGCTGGTGGGCGACGACCAGACGGTCGAAAACCGGATCGTTTCGGTGCCCGCCGGCCTGCCGCCTTCGGCCCTGGTCGAAGCAGCGAACTATCTCAATGCCCACGTGCGCGGACTTTCGATCGACGAGGCCCGGAGCCGGATCGAGCAGCAGATTGCCTCGGCCCGAGCCGAGCTCAATACGCTCACTCAGAAAGTGATCAAGGCCGGTCTGGCGGAATGGTCCGGCTCGCTCGGAGACCGGCAGAGCTTGATCGTGCGCGGCCAGTCGAACCTGCTGAAGGACCTCACCGCCATCGAGGAGCTGGAGCGCATCCGCCAGCTCTTCGAGGATCTCGAAACCAAGCGCGATCTCATCCAGCTCTTGGGCCTTGCGGAGCGCGGCGAGGGTGTCCGGATCTTCATCGGGTCGGAGAACAAGCTCTTCTCGCTTTCCGGCTCGTCGCTGATCGTGGCACCCTTCCAGGACAAGTCGCGCAAGATCGTGGGCGTGCTGGGCGTGATCGGGCCGACACGCATCAATTATGCCCGGATCATCCCGATGGTCGACTATACTGCCAAGCTGGTTGGTCGGCTGCTCACTTGATTTTTCTTTCCCTCAACCCATCATACCGGCCGACTCTCGAGGCGAGCAGACCGCCAGCCTCGCTTTTTGCGTACTCTCCAGAACAGCTCTGAGGACTCATGAGCGCAAAGCCTAGCCCAGAAGAACAACCAGCCCCGCACGAGGCGTCAGCCGAGGCGCAAAAATCCGAGGCGGCCGCCGCGGAGGACAATCGGCCGCAGGCGGGTTCAAACGAGCAAGGCCCGGCGACAGCCGAAGCCGGTAGCGAGCGGCCTGCAAAGCAGGAGGCAGCCGCCGCCGAAGCTGAGGCGGGGCAATCGGCGGGTGCCGAGGCACGGGTGGCGGAGCTCGAGGCGCAGGTGGCCGATTTGACGGATCGTCTGCTTAGGGCACACGCGGAAATTGACAACATCCGCAAACGCGCCGAGCGCGAGAGGTTGGACACGGCCAAGTACGCGATCACCAAGTTCGCCGGCGACATCGTGGTCCTGGCGGACAACTTCCAGCGGGCGATTGCCGTCGTGCCGGAGCGCGCGATTGAGCAGGATACGACGCTCAAGGGGCTCGTCGAGGGCGTCCAGATGATGGAGCGCGAATTCCTCAACGTGCTCGAGCGGCACGGTATCAAGCGCATCGACCCGCAGGGGCAGCCCTTCAACCCGCATCTCCACGACGCTGTCATGGAGCAACAGAACGCCGACGTGCCCAACGGCACGGTCGTGCAGGTCTTCCAGCCGGGCTACACGATCGAGGATCGCGTGCTGCGACCGGCCATGGTCGTCGTCTCGAGAGGAGGCCCCAAGGCAGCCCCGGCGGAAAAGCCCGCTGAGCAAAAGGCGGACTCTGCTGCTCAGGAGCCGGCGCAGGCCCACAGCACGGCTGAATCGGGATCGGGCGCCAGTTCAGAAAATGCCGCGCCGGACGACGATCAATCCCAATAAGGGCACCCAATTCAAGAATCTGGCGGCGTCACGCGCCGCAAGGTCAGATTGATACGGCCGCCGCCGGCGATGAGCTTTGAAGTTCCTGGCAGAATGCGGTCGACCCCGTGGTAGGCGAAGCGGGCGGCACCGCCGAGCACGACGACATCGCCCGACTGAAGGTGCAGCCGCGTCTTCGGATCGGACCTTTTCGGTCCCCCGATGTGGAAGATGGCGTCATCGCCAAGCGAGACCGATACGACGGGCGCCTTCGAATCCTTCTCGTCGGCGTCGACGTGACTGCCGAGCTTTGACCCGGGGCCATAAAGGTTGATCAGGCAAGCCTCGGGCGGAGCTGGGTACTCCGCCACATCCTTCCATAAACCCATCAGCATGTCCGGAATGGCTGGCCAGGGCTGCCCTGTCACCGGGTGTACCCGCTGGTAGCGATAGCCGCCCTGCTTGTCCGTCACCCAGCCGAGCTTGCCCGCGTTGCTCATCTCCACCGACAGCGGTTTTCCGCTCCGAGGCATGGTCGGCCGATAGAAGGGCGCCCCGCGGACCACGTCCTCGACCTGGCGCAACAGCTCAGCCTGGCGCTGTGCGTCGAAATACCCGGTGAGAAGTTTGAAGCCGCTCAGCGTCATACCGGCCTGCCCACCGCACTTGCGCACCGCACTTGAAAAAGGCTACATCCGCCGCCGCAGCAGCCGACGCTTCGACAGGTGGGGCCATTATGCAATGGCGACGCAAGTTCGCCATTTTTGTAACAAACGCGTCGCGCACTGCCGTTGCAGCCCCAATCACCCCCGCTTATATACCCGCTTGACCTACTACAAGAGCTCCAGGGGACCGTCTCACCAACCCCGCGCGGGAAGGGGGCATGACCGGGCGCCGAAGACCGGGTCCGGGCGGTCAGCCGCAGATGAGAGAGGAAAATGGCGACATGTCGAAAGTGATTGGAATTGACCTCGGAACGACGAACTCGTGCGTGGCCGTGATGGAAGGCGGTCAGCCGAAGGTCATTGTCAACGCCGAAGGCATGAACACAACCCCGTCGGTTGTTGCGTTTACGGATGATGGGGAGCGGCTCGTCGGTCTTCCGGCGAAGCGTCAGGCCGTCACCAACCCGGCCAACACCTTCTTCGCCATCAAGCGCCTCATCGGGCGGCGCTACGATGATCCCACTGTCGAGAAGGACAAGGGGCTCGTGCCCTACAGCATCGTGCGGGGCCCCAACGGGGACGCGTGGGTTGCGACCAAAGACGGGAAGCAGTACTCCCCGCAGCAGATTTCGGCCTTCGTCCTCCAGAAGATGAAGGAGACGGCCGAGGCCTACCTCGGTCATCCCGTTTCCCAGGCCGTGATTACGGTCCCGGCCTACTTCAACGACGCCCAGCGCCAGGCCACCAAGGATGCCGGCAAGATCGCCGGCCTCGAGGTGCTGCGCATCATCAACGAGCCGACGGCAGCGGCACTCGCCTACGGTCTCGATAAGAAGAAGGAGAGCAAGACGATCGCCGTCTACGACCTCGGCGGCGGCACCTTCGATATTTCGATTCTCGAGATCGGCGACGGCGTCTTCGAGGTGAAGTCGACCAACGGCGACACCTTCCTCGGCGGCGAGGACTTCGACATGAAGCTCGTCAACTATCTCGCCGACGAGTTCAAGAAGGAGAACGGCATCGACCTGCGCAACGACAAGCTCGCCCTGCAGCGCCTCAAGGAGGCCGCCGAGAAGGCGAAGATCGAGCTGTCGTCGGCTGCCCAGACCGAAATCAACCTGCCGTTCATCACCGCGGACCAGTCTGGTCCCAAGCACCTGACGATGAAGCTGACCCGCGCCAAGCTGGAAAGCCTCGTCGAGGACCTGATTGCCAGGACCCGCCCGCCGTGCGATCAGGCGCTGAAAGATGCCGGCCTCAAGGCCGCTGAAATCGATGAGGTTGTCCTCGTCGGCGGCATGACCCGTATGCCGCGCGTGCAGCAGGTCGTGAAGGAGATGTTCGGCAAGGAGCCGCACAAGGGCGTCAACCCCGACGAGGTCGTTGCTGTTGGCGCAGCGATCCAAGGCGGTGTCCTCAAGGGCGAAGTCAAGGACGTTCTCCTGCTCGACGTGACGCCGCTGTCACTCGGCATCGAGACGTTGGGTGGTGTGTTCACCCGGCTCATCGACCGCAACACGACCATCCCGACCAAGAAGAGCCAGGTGTTCTCGACCGCCGAGGACGGCCAGACCGCGGTGACCATCAAGGTCTACCAGGGCGAGCGCGAGATGGCGGCCGACAACAAGCACCTCGGCACGTTCGACCTGGTCGGCATCCCGCCGGCGCCGCGCGGCGTGCCTCAGATCGAGGTGACGTTCGACATCGACGCCAACGGCATCGTCAACGTCTCCGCCAAGGACAAGGCGACCGGCAAGGAGCAGTCGATCCGCATCCAGGCTTCGGGTGGCCTCAGCGACGAGGACATCCAGCGGATGATAAAGGAGGCCGAGGCGCACGCGGCCGAGGACAAGAGGCGGCGCGAGCTCGTCGAGTCGAAGAACCACCTCGAGGCACTTATCCACTCCACGGAGCGCTCCGTTTCCGAGGCCGGCGACAAGCTTCCGGCGGCCGTGAAGACCGACATCGAATCGGCAATCACCTCAGCGCGCGAGGCTGCCCAGAGCGACGACCTCGAGCGGATCAAGTCGGCAACCCAGTCGCTGGCACAGGCCGCGCTCAAGATCGGCGAAGCCGTCTACGGCGGCCAGCAGCCTGGCGGTGCCGAGGCTGGCGCTCCCGAGGGAGAGCCTGGCAAGGGCGGACCAGGAGCGGAGGACGTCGTCGACGCCGAGTTCGAAGAGGTCAAAGACAACAACAAGAAGGATTCGGCCTGACCTGGGCCGACAGGGGCAACAAGGAAGGCCCTCGCCGCTATGTGCAGGAGTAGGTGAGCCATCGGGCTCGCGGCATGCTCAGATCGGCGAGGGTCTTGTCCATCGGGCGGGGGCGACAGTCGCCACCCCGCGGATGGAACAAGAAGCGGGCGTCCGTAAATGGCCAAGCGCGACTACTACGAGGTCCTCGGCGTATCCAGAAACGCGAGCGAGCAGGAACTGAAGTCCGCCTTCAGGCGGCTGGCCAAGGAGTGCCATCCTGATCACAACTCCGGCGACAAAAACGCCGAGCAGCGTTTCAAGGAAATTGCCGAAGCCTACGAGACTCTGAAGGATCCCCAGAAGCGCGCAGCTTACGATCAGTTCGGCCATGCCGCGTTCGACGGCGGTGGCCGCGGGGCAGGCGGTTTCGGGCCGGACTTCGCCGCCTCCATGTCCGACATCTTCGACGATCTGTTCGGAGAGTTCATGGGCGGCCGACGGGGCCGCCAACGGTCAGGGCGCGAGCGCGGCGCCGACCTCAGGTACAATCTCGAGATTACCCTCTCGGAGGCCTACACCGGCAAGACGGCGCAGATCCGCGTGCCGTCCAGTGTCGCCTGCGAGAAATGCTCCGGTTCGGGCGCAAAACCTGGCACCAAGCCATCGAGCTGCCCGACGTGTGCCGGCTTCGGCAAGGTTCGTGCCTCGCAGGGCTTCTTCACGATCGAGCGCACCTGCCCGACCTGCCAGGGGCGCGGCGAGGTCATCGACGATCCGTGCCCGGCCTGCTCCGGCTCGGGCCGCGTCATGCGCGAACGGACGCTGTCCGTGAATATTCCTGCGGGTGTCGAGGATGGCACGCGCATCCGCCTTGCCGGTGAGGGCGAAGCGGGCCTGCGCGGCGGTCCGGCGGGCGACCTCTATATTTTCCTCTCGATCAAGCCCGACGAGTTCTTCCAGCGCGATGGTGCCGACATCTTCTGCATGGTGCCGATCTCGATGTGCACCGCCGCGCTCGGCGGCCAGATCGAGGTGCCTACCGTCGACGGCAGCGTCACGCGCGTGAAAATTCCTGAGGGCACGGAGAGCGGCAAGCAGTTCCGCCTCAAGAACAAGGGCATGCCGGTCCTGCGCTCGAAATCCTATGGCGACATGTACATCCAGGTTCAGGTGGAGACTCCAAAGAACCTGACCCGTCGCCAACGGGAGCTCCTCGAGGAGTTCGAGCGCGAAAGCCACAAGGACACCAGCCCCGAGAGCGCCGGCTTCTTCTCCCGCGTCAAGGAGTTCTTCGAGGGCCGCGGCGTCTGAAGCCACTGCCCCTCTCAGAGTTTTCCAACCGCTACCCTCATTTCGTCATCCCGGCGCTTGTGCCCGGGATCCACCTAACCACGGACTTCGCGCACGGATAGCTGGATCCCGGGCACAAGGCCCGGGATGACTGTCGTGTTTTGTCCTGGACGCAATAAACGGGACCATCGCCCCCAGCGCGGAATGCTCTACAATGGCCTCACATCATTCCATCCAGTGGGGCACCCAATGACACTCTCCGAGCGCGAAGCGCAGATTACGGCATGGCTGGCCGAGCAGAAGGACGCCATGATCGCCCTGCTGCGCGAAGTGGTGAATATCGACTCCGGCACCTACGACAAGGCAGGTGTCGACGCCGTAGGCGCACGCTTCGAGCAATTCTTTGCCGAACATGGCCTGCCCACCCGGCGCGAGCCCAACGAGCGCTTCGGAGACGCCATCCACATTCGCCTCGACGACCGGCTGACGAACGAGAAACCGGTTTTGCTGTTGGGCCATCGCGACACGGTTTTTTCCAAGGGCGAAGCTGAGCGGCGACCGTTCCGTATCGAAGGCGACCGGGCCTACGGCCCCGGCGTTGCCGACATGAAGGCCGGACTCGTCATGAACGCCTTCGTGCTGGCCGCTTTCCGCAAGTTCGGCGCGCCCGTCCCCGTCGTCGGCCTCATCACCAGCGACGAAGAGATCGGCTCACCCGCGTGTCGGCCCGTCATCGAGACCGCAGCCCGTGAGGCCCGCGCGGTGCTCAACTCCGAGCCGGGACGGCCCAGCGGCAACATCGTGACCAGCCGCAAAGGCGGTGTTTTCATGCGCATGACCATCGAGGGCCGGCCAGCGCACTCCGGTGGCAATTTCGAGAAGGGCATCAGCGCCATCGGCGAGCTGGCGCACAAGATCATCGCCATCCACAAGCTGACCGATCTCGCCAAGGGCACGACGCTCAACGTCGGCATCGTGCGTGGCGGCGAGGCGGTGAACATGGTCGCCCCATCGGCCGAGGCCGAGATCGATATGCGTTACGTCGATCCGCCCGAGCGGGCGAAGACGATGGCCGCAATCGAGGAGATCGTGGCCGCCAGCTACGTGCCGGGGACCAGGGCGGCGTTGGAGATCAAGGGCGAGTTTCTGCCTCTCAACCCGACGCCCTCCTCCGAAGCCCTGTTCGCGCATTATCAGGCCGCCGCCCGCGATGCCGGCCTGAAGGTGGAGGGAGAGTTTGCAGGCGGTTGCGCCGACTCCGGATTCACGGCTGCGGTCGGCTGCCCGACGATCTGCGCCGTCGGCCCCGTTGGCGGCGCAGCGCATACGCCAGAGGAATACCTGGAGATCGGCTCGCTCGTCCCGCGTGCGCAGGCGATGGCGTTGGCCGTGATGAGAATGGGGGCGGCTTAGCCGGGCTCGCTGCGGCGTATGGCTCTCCCGGGGAATGGCCCGATGTCATCGCACTCCGGGCGGTGCTAAACCCATTTCGGCAAAGCGATCTCCCAAGGGTGGTGCTGTGAGCAAGCTCGACATCACGGTGGTCGGGGCCGGCATCTTCGGCCTCTGGCAGGCCTTCGAGCTGACCCGCCGGGGGCATAGGGTCATGCTGCGGGAAGCCTCGGAGGAATCTGCCGTCGGCGCAGCAAGCCGCTACGCGGGCGCCATGCTTGCCCCATATTGCGAGGCAGAGTCTGCGGAACCCGTGATCCAGGATTTAGGCCGCACCGGTGTCGCAATGTGGCGCGAGGCCTACCCTGGCGTCGTCTATCGCGGCACCCTGGTCGTCGCCGGCAGCCGGGACCGCAGCGAGCTCAACCGGTTCGCGCGTCTCACCCAGGGCCATCGTGAAATTTCCGAGAGTGAGCTGGCGGAGCTCGAGCCGGATCTCGCCGGACGGTTCAGCCGCGGGCTCTATTACGAGGAGGAGGGCCACCTCGCCCCGCGGGCGGCCCTGCCCTACCTGGTCTCGGAGCTGCGCCGAATGGGCGCCACGCTGCGATTCGGAGATCCGGTGCCGGAGCCGATCTGGATGGCGGCATCGAACGGCGGCGTGGTGATCGACTGCCGTGGACTTGCCGCGCGCGGCGACCTGCCGGACCTGCGCGGCGTTCGTGGCGAGATGGCCGTTCTGCACGCACCCGAAGTGACGCTGACGAGAGCCGTCCGCCTTCTCCATCCGCGCCAGCCGCTCTATGTCGTGCCATGGGGAAACCATGTCTACATGGTCGGCGCGACCTTGCTCGAGCGCGAGGATGGTGCTCCGGTCACGGTACGTTCGGCGCTCGAGCTGCTCGGCCTCGCCTACGCTCTGCACCCAGGATTTGCGGAGGCGACGGTGGAGGAGCTGGGCGCCGGTGTGCGGCCGTCGTTCCGGGACAATATTCCCCGTGCGATCGTCCGAGGCCGGCGCATTCTGGTCAACGGCGCCTATCGGCATGGCTATCTCTTCGCGCCGGTCATGGCCAACGCTGTCGCCAACTACCTCGAGCACGGCACGGTCAACCCGGCCGTCATGAGGATCGAATAGCGCGGGACCCTGCTCTGCAGTCACGCGGCAACGACGCCGCTCGACGACTTTGCAGCGATCAGCTCCTCGGCCATCTTCTGCGCTGCCGTGAAATCCGGCTTGCCGGAGCCGAGCAGCGGCAATTTCGGCACGTAGAGCACCGCAGAGGGCACCATCAGCTCGGAGGCGCCTTTGGTCCGGGCATGGCGCAGAATCGCATCGCGCGTGGCATCCGCCTGCGTCGTCAACAGAACGAGCCGTTCGCCTTTGCGCAGATCGGGGACGGCAACGGCGACCGAAACGGCACCCGGCCATAGCTCGAGGGCGAAGCTCTCCACGACGGCCAGCGAGACCATCTCCCCGCCGACCTTGGCGAACCGCTTGGCCCGGCCTTTGAGCGTGAGATAGCCCTGCGGATCGATCGAGACGATATCGCCCGTGTCGTGCCAGCCATCCTCCGGCGGCTCGAGCACACCCGGGTTCTCGACACGGTAGTAGCCGAGCATCACGTTCGGCCCGCGCACGAACAGGCGTCCACCGTCATCGATTCCGGGCACAGGATCGAGCCTGACCTCCATCAAAGGCGACAGCCGGCCGACCGTGCCCGCTTTGTTGGTGAGCGGCGTATTGCTCGCGAGCACCGGCGCGGTCTCGGTGAGGCCATAGCCCTCCAGAATGCGAACGCCGAACTTCTCCATGTAGACATCGCGGGTGCGCTGCTTCACGGCCTCGGCCCCGGCGAGAACGAGGCGCACGGAATGCAGGTCGTAGGGATGTGCGACCCGCGCGTAGCCGTTGAGGAACGTGTCCGTCCCGAACAGGATCGTGGCGTTGGTCTGGTAGACGAGCTCCGGAACGATCCGGTAGTGCAGGGGCGAGGGATAGAGGAATACGGGCGCCCCGGCCATCAGCGGCATGACGAGCCCCGCCGTCAGGCCAAACGAATGAAATAGGGGAAGCGCGTTGAAAACCGTGTCCTCGCCGTTTGCCACAATCCGGGTCAGCGATTGCGCGACATTGGCCAGTATATTCCGGTGGGAAAGCACGACACCTTTGGGCGTCCCTTCGGATCCGGACGTGAACAGAATGACGGCCGGGTCGTTGCAATCACGAACGACTTGCGGCCTGCTGCCCAGCAGCAGCCCCGCCGTCTTGTCGGCAATGGTGATCCTCGCCCGCACATCCTCCAGGAAGACGACCTTCACGTTAAGGGAAAGCCGCTCGACAAGCTCCTGCAGACGCGCCTTCTCGACGAAAACCCGCGAGGTGAGCACGACCTCGACCTGCGCGGCCCGGCACGCTGCCAGCACGTTCTGGAGGCCGGTCGTCTGATTGATCATCGCCGGCACACGGCCGATGCTCTGCAGAGCAAAGAACGTCACCCCCAACCCGGCCGAGTTTGGCAGCATGACGCCGACGGCCGCACCCTGCGGAGCCATCGCCTCGAGCTTGCGGCCGAGCACCTGGGCAGCGAGGATGAGCTTGGCGTAGGAGAGCTTCGCGCCCAGCGCGTCGGCGACAATGGGCTTGCCGGTGCAGCGGGTGGCCTTCGCATCGGCGAGCGCCTCGAAGAGCGTCTTGTCGATCGGAGTGGTCGCCACGGCGGTGTCGATCATCACGTCCTGTAGCGCAGCGGCGGCGGCCTGACGGCGAGCCTTGCCCTTTAGCTCAGGCGGCACCGCGAGCTTACGCGGCGGCAGGATCGACACGCGCACCTTCGGAAACCAGGATTTCCTGATCTGGGAGGCGCGCAGGTAGCTCCAGGGTGAACTGCGCTCGAGCCCATCGATGCGCACGGGCACGACCCAGGCATCGGCCTTGTCGGCAATCATGGCGGCGCCATCGTAGACTTTCATCAGCCCACCGGTGACCGTCACGCGCCCCTCTGGGAAGATGACCAGCGTCTCGCCCTGCTTCACCAGATTGACCAGCGTCCGCGTCGCCATCGGCCGCGTCGGATCCATGGTGTGGGCGTTGATGAGCTTCAGGAACGGCTTGACCCACCACGCCTGCGAAATCGCCGTGTCGACCGCGAACGCCGCGTGGCTCGGCAGGATCGCGTGCATCACCGGGCCGTCCATCAGGCTGACGTGGTTCGGCGTGATGATCACCCGCTCTCCCGCCGGCGGAACATTTTCCAGCCCCTTCACCTCGAGCCGGTAGCAGAGCCGAAAAACGAACGACGCCATATCCTGCACGCCCTGCTTGCCCCAGGCCCACAGAACCAAGCCGACCACCAGCAGATTGGCGATCCCGAGCCCGGCCAGCAGCTGCGGCGCCGATAGTCCTGCGTACTGGAGCGCGGACACGCCGAGGCTGGCAGACGTCATGAAGGCGGCGTTGAGGACGTTGACGGCGGCAACGACGCGCGCGCGTCGGTCAACTGGCGCCCAGGCCTGCACGGCAGCGAACGACGGCACGATGAAAAGTCCGCCGGCAGCGGCGAGCGCGAACAGGTCGAAAGTCAGCCGTATCCCTGAGCCGGTTGCGAGGAGCTCACCGGGTGTCGTGGCTGTCGGGCCAGGCGTGATCCCGGCGGCGCTCCAGGCAAGATCCAGACTGAACAGGCCCATCAGCAGCGCGCCGACAGGCACAAGCGCAAGGTTTGGCCGCAAACGGCTCGCCTGCGCCGCCGCGACCGATCCCGCAGCGATGCCGACGGTGAAAACGACCAGGCCCAATGTGACCACCTGCGCCGTACCGCCGATCTGCTCCTTGGTCAGCGTCGGAAGCAGCGACAGTGCGATCACGCCGACCAGCCAGAACCAGGACACGATGAGACCGCCTATCCAGAGACGATGATCCGCTTTCAGATCGCGGAGCAGCGCAGCAGTCGAGCTCACCGGATTCGGGTTGATGCGCAGGCCGGAGGCCGAGTTGCCGGTCGACGGGATGGCTTGCGCGAAGAGGAGCGCGAGCACCGCCATCCCGAGCACGATGATGGCGACGAGCATTGCGTTGCCCTGTTCCGCCGCCGCTAGCCCGCCCGCCAGGGTCCCGGCGAGGATCGCGACGAACGTTGCCCCCTCGACCAGCGCATTGCCAGCCGGCAGCTCCCGGGTTTCCAGATGATCCGGAAGGATGCCGTACTTGATCGGACCGAACAGCGCCGCCATCACGCCGAACAGCGTCAGGGCCAGGAACAGGAGAGGAATGGAATTCAGCAGGAAGCCCGCGGCCGCGACACCTGCGATCGGCACCTCTGCCAATTTCAGCTTCCGCGCGACGATCGCCTTGTCGAACTTGTCGGCAAGCTCACCGCCGAGCGCCGACAGAAGGAGGAACGGCGCGACGAGAACACCGCCGGCTAGCGTGACGAGGGCGCCACTCTGCCCGGTCGCGGTGTGGTAGAGAATGAGAATGACCAGCGCGTTCTTCAGAAAATTGTCGTTGAGCGCCGAAAAGAGCTGACACCAGAAGAGCGGCGCGAACCGCCGCGAGGTCATCAATTGCTGGAACATGTGAGTTCTCGCTGAAATGGACCAGCCTGAGCACTATCGGGAAAATTCTGGTTAAAGAACGGCTCTGACGTACTGACCAGAGCAGTCTGTTTCGCACCCGGCGCACTCGAAAGAGGGGCCGGCGCATCACTGCCGGCCGGCAAGGAAAAAGAGACTTGCGCCGCAATCTTTTTGACTTTTCTGCCTCGGGTGAGGTATCAGCGCCACACGGTACCCAGCACAAGCGAAACAAAGGGAAACAGGGATGCAACGCCTGACTGCCTCACTCGTGTCCATGATTGCTGCGGCCACATTCGTGGTACTTCCCGGTGGTGCCGCCGCGGAAACAACTCTTCGCTTTGCGCACACCCAGCCAACTGCCGACACGCATCACGCCGCCGCGCTGCATTTCAAGGAGCGGGTCGAGGCCCTCACGAATGGCGAGGTCAAGGTTTCGGTGCACCCGGCGGGCGAGTTGGGCAACGATCCGGCAATACTCGAAGGCGTTCGGCTCGGAACCATCGATATCGCGAACACCGGCAATCCGTTCTTCACCCGCTTCGAGCCGCGGCTCAACGTGCTGGATCTACCCTATTCCTTCAAGAGCTATGAACATGCCTACCGGATCATCGACGGCCCGATCGGCCAAGAGCTGATCGACGGCCTCCAGAAGCACCGGATGCAGCCGCTGGCCTTCTGGGAGATCGGCTTCCGCAACATCACGAACAGCAAGCGTGCGATCCGTACGCCGCAGGATCTCGAAGGCCTGAAGATCCGCACGACGCCGAATCCCGCCCACGTCCAGGCGTTCAAGATCTTGGGAGCGATCCCAACACCGATGCCGTTCACTGAGGTCTACCTCGCTCTGGAGTCCGGTACGGTCGATGGACAGGAAAATCCACTCGCGATCATTCACTCGAACCGTTTCCACGAGGTGCAGAAGCACCTGTCGATGACGCGGCATGCGTACACCGTGTCCATCACGGTCATGAACCAGCAGAAATTCAATAGCTTGAGCGAGGAGCACCGGAAGGCGCTGCTTCAGGCCGCCAAGGAAGCGCAGCAACTGCAGCGGAAGCTCAATCGCGAGGCCGACAAGACGGCGCTCGAGGAGTTCCGTAAGGCCGGCGTCGAAGTGATCGAAGAGATCGATACGGAGCCTTTCCGGAAAGCTGTGTTCGAGCCGGTCAAGGAAACCTACGTGAAGGAGTACGGCAGCGAGATCGTCGACAAGATCATCGCTGCGGGACAGTGAAGATCCGATGCTGGCCCTGCTCCAGCGAGTCGTCGATGGCGTATGTGCCGCGTTGCTCGCAGTCATCGCGGCACTCGCCTTTTACCAGGTGATCGCGCGCTACATGCTCGGCGTCTCCACGCCCTGGGGCGAGGAGTTGCTGCGTCTGCTGTTCGTTTGGCTTGTCCTTCTGGGCGCGACGCGGACGGCTCATATGCGCATCGACCTGCTGGAGCAAGCCGTATCGCCAAGGGTGCGCCAAGCACTGGTAGTTCTGCAAACCCTCGTCGCGGCTAGCCTTCTGGGCTTCATGATTTGGCATGCCCTGACGCTCATCGAGCTGACGGCCTATGACCGGTACACCGCCTTGCCGGTCTCGGTGCAGTGGCTCTACCGGGCCATGTTGATTGGTGGGGTCCTCTGGCTGGTGTTCACGGTGGCAGGTGTCGCGGGCAGGCTACGAGGGGAAAACTAGTTCATGGCGCTGACCCTGCTCCTCGGCGTGATGCTCGCGCTCACTGCCCTGGGAATCCCGTTGGTGTTCTCCCTGCTCGGTGCCTCGGTTTTCACGCTCTTCATCATCCGGCCTGAGCTTCCGCTGACAGTCCTGCCACAGCTCTTCATCGGCGGCATCGATAACTTCGTGCTGCTGGCGATCGCCCTGTTCTTTCTCGCCGGCGAGCTGATGACGGCAAGCGGTGTCATCGACCGCATCCTGACGTTCGCCCGGGCACTTGTCGGCCACATGCGTGGCGGCCTGGGCCAGGTCGGCGTCGTGAGCTCGGTGGTGATGGCCGGCGTGTCGGGCTCCGCGGTGGCCGATGCGGCCGCCGTCGGCCCGCTCCTGATCCGCTCCATGAAGAAGGAAGGCTACCCGGCGAGCTTCTCGGCGGCCCTCGTAGAGACGGCATCGACTTTGGGACCGATCATCCCGCCGTCGATCCCGATGATCATCTATGCCGTGCTCGCGAATGTTTCTGTCGGAACGATGTTCATAGCCGGCATCCTGCCCGGCGTGCTCATCGCCATCGGCCTCAGCACCGTGGTCTACATCAGCGCCAGGCGCATGAACCTGCCGCGCTCGGAGCGGGTGTCTAAAACCGTGATCCTGTCCGAAACGCTGCGTGCGGGCCTGGCGCTCTTGGCGCCCGTGATCATCGTCGGCGGCATCCGTGGCGGCGTGTTCACCCCGACAGAGGCGGGGGCCGTTGCAACCGTCTACGTGCTGCTGATCGGTGTCTTTGCCTACCGCGCCTTGTCTTTCCGCGGCACTCTCGATGCGTTGATCCGGGCGGCACACGGGACCGGTGCCGTGCTCGTGATCCTGGGTGCCTCGTCGATCTTCGCGTGGATCATTGCCGACCAGAGAATCGGTCAGGAGCTTGCGGCCACCATCCGTGGCCTCAACCTGGAGCCCTGGGTGCTGCTTCTGGCGCTCAACGTGATCTTCTTCGTTGTGGGCATGTTTCTCGATCCCTTGCCCGCCCTGGTGATTCTGGTCCCCGTGTTCCTCCCCATGGTCACCGCGATCGGCATGGACCCGATCCACTTCGGCGTCATGATCGTGCTCAATCTGGTGATCGGGCTGTGCACGCCACCCGTTGGCGCTCTCATCTACCTCATGGCGTCGATCGGCGACGTGTCGCCCGCAGCCGTCGTGCGCGCCTCCCTGCCGTTCCTCGCGACGCTGATCATCGTGTTGATGCTCGTGACCTACATCCCGGCGGTTTCACTGACCTTGCCGCACTTGATCGGCGGTCACTGACCACCATCGCGTCAGACCACCGAAGTCATGCCGCCATCAACGAACAGCACGTGACCGGTCACGAAGCTCGCCGCATCCGACGCCAGGAAGACCGCGGCGCCGACCAGCTCGTCCACTTCGCCCCAGCGGCCGAGCGGTGTCCTGCTCTCCACCCATGACGAGAACTTCTCGTCTTTCACCAGCGCCTCGTTGAGCGGCGTTTTGAAGTAGCCGGGGGCGATGCCGTTGACACGTATGCCGTGCTTGCCCCAGTCGGCAGCGAGGCCCTTCGTCATCATCTTCACGCCGCCCTTGGAAGCCGTGTAGGGGACGATGGTGGGCCGGCCGAGCTCGCTCATGACCGAGCAGATGTTGATGATCGAGCCGCGCTTGCGCCCGATCATGTGCTGGCCGACGGCGCGGGACATGTAGAAGACGCTGTCGAGGTTCGTTCTGATGATCTCGTGCCAGATCTCGTCGGGCAGATCTTCCGTTGGCATGCGGCGGGTCGTGCCGGCGTTGTTGACGAGAATATCGATCGGCCCGATTTCCCGCTCGATGGCCTCGACGGCAGCGGTTGCCGCCTCGGAGTCGGTCACATCGAATGCCCGCGCATGAGCGGTATGGCCGGCGGATTGTACGGCAGTGAGCGCCTTCTGCAGCTTCGCCTGATCCCGCCCGTTCAGGACCACCGTCGCACCGGCTGTGGCAAGACCATTCGCAATCGCATACCCGATACCCTGGCTTGATCCGGTGATGAGCGCGCACCGGCCCTTCAGGCTGAAGCGATCGAGACTCATGGTCGAATCCTCCCTTGGTGAAGCCGTCAACATCGGCCGGAACGGCTCGGGAGACAATACAGATGCGCTCTTGGCGGACTTGCGCTTCGGGACGCATCGCACTTCAATAGGACAAGCGACAATGAGGCAAGCGGCCCTTGCAATCGGCGCCCTTCGGGGCGATGTGTCGGGTATCCGGTAGAATCTTTGTGACCATCATGGATTTGCAGTCCGATGCCGGTTCGCGCCTGAACGTCTTCGTCAACGGCGAGCCACTCGCAACTGAAGCACGCACGCTTGCCGAGCTCGTGATCGAGGCCGGATTTGCCGACACACGTATTGCAACCGCGGTCAACGGGGAATTCGTGCCCGAGCGCGCGAGGGCCGGCCGGCAGCTTGCGCATGGGGACCGGATCGAGATCGTATCGCCGCGTCAGGGCGGCTGAGGACAGATGAACGCTATCGACATCCAACAGTCACGTGCGGCCGCGCCGCTGAAGGTCTACGGAACCAGCATCGGCTCGCGACTGCTGCTCGGCACGGCACATTACCCGTCGCCGCAGATCCTGGCGGACGCGGTGAAGGCGTCGCGCACTGAGATCGTGACGGTTTCCGTCAGGCGCGAGACTGCCGGCGGCAGGACCGGGCAGCGGTTCTGGGAGCTGATCCGCGAGCTTGGCGTGCGCGTGCTGCCCAACACGGCCGGCTGCCGGACGCCTAAGGAGGCCATCACCACCGCGCAGATGGCGCGCGAGCTGTTCGAGACCGATTGGGTGAAGCTGGAGGTCATCGCCAACGACGACACGCTACAGCCGGACCTGTTCGGCCTGGTCGAAGCAGCGCGCGTTCTTGCCGAGGACGGGTTCAAGATTTTCCCGTACACGACCGAGGACCTCGGCGCCGCCGAGCGCTTGATGGCCGCCGGCTGCGAGGTTCTGATGCCCTGGGGGGCGCCCATCGGCACCGGTCGCGGGCTCAACAACAAGTACGCATTGAAAACGCTGCGCAATTACTTCCCTGGCGTGCCGCTGATCATCGACGCCGGCATCGGCGCCCCCTCGCACGCGAGCGAGGCCATGGAGATGGGGTACGACGCAGTGCTGCTCAACACGGCCGTCTCGAAGGCCGGCGATCCCGTCCGGATGGCGAAGGCCTTTGCTGCAGCCATCGAGGCCGGCCGGATGGCTTTCGAAGCGGGTCTGATGGAAGTGCGCGACATGGCCGAGCCGTCCACCCCGGTGGCCGGCACGCCGTTTTTCGATTTCGGGGGGAGGCGATGACCGCTTCTGCCGCTGACGCAGCCGGCAAACTCGACGTTTTCTATCCGATCGTACCGGACGTCGGCTGGTTGAAGCGCATCGTCCCGCTCGGGGTGCGAACCGTACAGCTTCGCATCAAGAACGCGAGCCCGGACGAGATCCGGCGGCAGATCCTCGAAGGCCTCGAACTCTGCACCCGCCACGGCTGCCAGCTGATCGTGAACGACTACTGGCGCGAGGCGATAGACGCGGGCGCCGACTACGTCCACCTCGGCCAGGAGGACTTGGCCGGCGCCGACGTGCCGACGCTCAAGGCACATAAGATCAAGATCGGCATTTCTACCCACACCCCCGAGGAGCTCGAGACTGCGCTGGCAGCCGAGCCCGACTATGTAGCTCTCGGTCCCATCTGGGAAACGAAGCTCAAGGTCATGAGGTACGCCCCCCAGGGGCTCGACCGCATCCGCGAGTGGAAGGCGCGCATTGGCGCACTGCCGCTCGTGGCCATTGGCGGCATCACGCCGGAACGGGCCTCGAGCGTCATCGAAGCGGGTGCCCAGTCTGCCTCCGTCATCACCGACTTCTTCACCCATCCGGACCCGGAAGCGCGCATTCGCACATGGCTCGAATGGGCTGACGGCATGCGGCAGCTTGCCACGGCCTGACCGACTGAGGCCAGCGCGCAGGACTGGACTGCGCACCAACGTATTCCGTACACCTCTTGAATCCAGGGCATCGCGACCTAGATCGCTTATCGGGCAGCCCATTTGGGAGCCCGTTCCCGTGATTTCCGTGGTTGTCGCTTCGAAAGGAGGATGGCTATGGCAACACTGGACTTCACTCCCCTCTACCGATCCACGGTCGGTTTCGACCGCGTCTCGATGCTGCTCAGCCATGCCATGCAGCGCGAAGAGAGTGGTTATCCTCCCTACAACATCGAGAAGTGTGGCGAGGACAAGTACCGCATCGTCATGGCCGTGGCTGGATTCAGCAAGGATGACATTTCCGTCATCGCAGAACGCAACCGGCTGACGGTTCGCGGTCAGCTCAAGGACAGGACCGAACGCACATACCTGCATCGCGGCATCGCGGCCCGCAGCTTCGAGCGTCACTTCGACCTGGCGGACTACATCGAGGTCGAGGGCGCCACGATGGGCGATGGCCTGCTGATCATCGACCTGAAGCGTGAGCTTCCAGAGGAACTGAAGCCGCGCAAGATCGAGATCACGGCCGGCACGATCACCCAGATCGAGCACAAGAAGCTGGAGGGGTCTGCGGAAGCAGCCGCCGCCTAACCGGTGCGGGAGCGCACCCGCGCCAGCAAGCCCTCACGGCTCCGAGCGGGCCGACAGGGTGTCTGCAACGTGGGGAAGCATCAGGAAATATGGAGGTGCAAGATGAACTTCGGTTCTCTGATCCCTTGGCGGTCGAAATCTCAGTCCATGGCTCGGCGGGACGATTTCTTCGATCCGATGTTCTCGCTGCGTCGTGAGGTCGACCGCATCTTCGACGAGTTCTTCAACGGGTTCGGCAGCTTTGGCGATGGTGCCGGCCTAAGCCCGCGCCCTGTCGTCGACATCGCCGATAACGATAAGGAGCTCGTCATCACGGCCGAGATCCCCGGTCTGGATGAGAAGGATCTCGACGTCTCGCTCGCCGGCGATCTCCTCACGATCAAGGGTGAGAAGAAGGCCGAGCACGAGGAGAGGAACGGCGGGGCCTACTACATGGAGCGCCGCTACGGCTCCTTCTCTCGATCCGTGCGTCTGCCGTTCCAGGTGGACGACCAGGACGTCGAGGCCAAATATGAGAAGGGCGTGCTGACCATCCGCATCCCGAAGCCCATCGAGATGCAGAAGGCGGTGCGCCGAATTCCGATCAAGGCGTCCTGATCCCGCTCGTCGGACTGCCATCTCCGCACCACCGTGGTGAGAAGGAGGTCCGAATGCGTGTCGGGAGGCGTACCCTGTCCAGGCTCTGGGCACTCAACATGCTGCTCCTGAGCCTGGCCTTCATCATCGCGGTTCTCATGCCGTGAGCTCATCCCCGCGCGGCGGCGGATGGGTCCGCCACCGCGCGGATCACGTTGCTGAAGCGCAGAGAGGAGAAACGTGACATGAGCAACTTCGTCGAAAAGCTCACAAATCGCTGGCCTGATGTGGCCAACTTCCTCCTGGGGCTGTGGCTCGTAGCGTCGCCTTGGGTGCTCGGATACGCCGGTGAGGCGACCGCAGCGTGGAATGTCTACATCTTCGGTGCCGCGATCGCTGCCCTGGCTGCAATCGCATTCTTTGCGCAGCAGAAGTGGGAGCACTGGGTCAGCCTGGCCATTGGCGCGTGGCTGATCGTGTCGCCGTGGGTGTTGGCGTATGACGCGCTGCAGGCTGCCCTCTGGAACCAGATCGTAACCGGCCTCGTCGTTTGCGTGCTTGCGATCTGGGCGGCAGCCAGCGAGTCCGGCTTCGGCGGTCTCGCGGCGCGGAGCTGACGTTTGGCCCGTAGAGTGGGAGTGTGCCGAGATCAGGTACTCTCCCGCTCTTAAGCTTGCTCGGTACCATCGAGCGCTGCGGCGCCCCTGCGTCATGAGGCAGGCTGGCGCCGCGCTGCATTATGGCCGAAAAGGTCCGCGAGTACGTCCCCCGCTGATGTCCGGAGGTCACGCGCTGATGAACGAGCTGCCCAAGGCCACGACCCTGAGCAAGGAGCAGACCGGCCGCTCAATCCTACCGGCCGATCACCCAGAGGTACGGCATGGTCGCGTTGGCGTGCTCCTGCTCAACCTTGGCACGCCCGACGCTACCGACTACTGGTCGATGCGGCGCTACCTGAAAGAGTTCCTGTCGGACCGCCGGGTGATCGAGAAACCGCGTCTGATCTGGTGGCCGATCCTCAACCTCATCATCCTGACGAAACGTCCCCACTCCAAGGGCCGGGACTACGACACGATCTGGAATAAGGAGAAGGACGAGGGTCCGCTGAAGACCATAACCCGCAATCAGGCGGAAAAGCTTGCCGCGGCGCTCGACAACCCGCGCATCGTCGTCGACTGGGCGATGCGGTACGCGAATCCGACCACAGAAAGCCGCATCAAGGCGCTGCAGGAGCAGGGCTGCGACCGCATTCTGCTCGTTCCGCTCTATCCGCAATACGCGGCACCGACCACTGCGACAGCCTGCGACCAGGCTTTCCGCGCGCTCATGAAGATGCGCTGGCAGCCCTACGTGCGCGTTGCACCCGATTGGCACGACGATCCGGTCTACATCGAGGCCCTGGCGCGCTCGATGGAGGCACATTTGGCCCGGATCGATTTCAAGCCCGAGGCCATAATCGCGACGTTCCACGGAATGCCGGAGGACTATCTGCACAAGGGCGACCCCTACTACTGCCAGTGCGAAAAGACCTCGCGCCTGCTGCGCGAGAGAATGGGATGGCCGAAGGAGAGTTGGCACACGACGTATCAGTCGCGGTTCGGCAATGACGTCTGGCTGCAGCCCTATACGGACGAGACCGTCAAACGGCTTGCTCAGTCGGGTGTGAAGAAGCTGCTGCTGATCGCGCCGGGCTTCGCCGCGGATTGCCTGGAGACGACCGAGGAGCTCGAGGTCGAGAACCGCGACATTTTCCTGGAGAACGGCGGCGAGCAGTTCACCTACGTGCCGGCCCTCAACGAGAGCCCGGACGGCATGCGCGTCATCGAGCACGTCGTGCGACGCGAGCTGATGGGCTGGGTGTGATGCCTGGCCTGTTACTTTCAGAATTGATCTGAAACATGGACTGACGAGGCGGACCCCGCCACCCTTCGATCGTGCCCATATTTCTTGTGGGCGCGATCCAGACGGAGGTTACCGATGTACAAGCACATTCTGATTGCGACGGACGGCTCCGAGCTGGCCGACAAGGGTGTGGAGCACGGGCTTGCACTCGCCAGCGCTCTTGGCTCACAGGTTTCCGTTCTTACCGTCTCTGAGCCGCTCTCGCCGGAAGCGATCCAAGCCGCACGTGCCGGCGGCATCGAGGACCCCGTCGGGCGCTACGACCAACAGATCGATGCCATCATGAAGGAGCGCTTCGCTTCTATCGAGAAGCGCGCCGAAAAGCATAACATCAAGGTCGAGTTTGTTCACGAGGTTGACGATTCGCCTGCTGAAGCGATCGTCAGGTTCGCAAAGCTGAGGAATTGCGACCTCATCGTCATGTCCTCGCACGGCCGCAGAGGGGCGAGGCGCCTCATCCTCGGCAGCCAAACTGCGGAGGTGGTAACAACGACCACCATCCCGGTTCTCGTGATCCGCTAACAGCAAGTCCGCTCGTGCAGCGCTCGTCCTGAGCTGTTCTATGCAAGCTCGCCACGGAGCAGCCGGGGTAGCTCGCCGGAGAGACCAGCCGCCTCTGAGACGAAGATTCGCTTCAGGGCGGGAATGCGGTCGACGAGGGCCAGTCCGGCCTCGCGGGCGGAGCGCACCAGCGTCATGTCGTTCGAGAATAGCCGATTGAGCGCATCGAACGTCGCCGCAGATAAGCCGGAATCGAAGCGCCGCCACTGCTCGTAACGCTCCAGCGCGCTGGAATCTCCCGGCGTCAATCCGACCCGCACAGCCTCGGCCACACACTCCGTCAGCGCAGCGATATCCCGGAACGCGAGATTGAGCCCCTGGCCGGCGATCGGATGGACTCCGTGGGCAGTGTCGCCCACCAGCGCGAATCCATGGCCGACGTACCGCCGGGCGAGGTGCATCTCGAGCGGCCATGAGGCGCGCGGCCCGGCCAGCGTCAGGCGGCCATAGCGGCCGGCGAAACGCTTGTCGACCTCTGCCAGAAAGGCCTCGTCATCATAAGCCAGGATCTCCCGGGCGCGGACCGCATCCTCCGACCACGTGATGCACGAGCGATTTCCCCTCAGCGGCAAAATCGCGAACGGCCCACCGGGTAGGAAGTGCTGGATAGCGCGTCCATTGTGGGGCAGCTCGTGCGCGACCTGAGTTACGATCCCGATCTGGTCGTAGCTCCAGCCGATGCATTTGATGCCGGCCGCCTCGCGCAACCGGGACCTCCGCCCGTCCGCGGCGACGAGAAGGCTCGTCTCGATGCTCCGCCCATCGGCAAGGTGGACGCGGAGGAACGGATCGCCCTCCGTGAACCCCGTTGCCTCGGCGGGGCGTAGGATCTGGATGGCGGGCTCCGCATCGGCAGCATTCTCCAGCGCCGTGGCAAGGGCCTCGTTGGGCACGATGAACGATGCGGGCTCGCCATTTTCGAGCGTGTTGTCGTAGGTGAGCAGGACGGGCCGCACCCCCGCTTCCAGCGGGCTGTCGGTGAGCTGAATCTCCAAGACCTCTTGCGCCTCGTCCCGCACCTTCGGCCAGATGCCGAGCACATCCAGCATGTGCCGAGGCCCGGCGGAGATGGCAAAGGCACGCACGTCGCGCCCTGTCGGAACGACCTGCCGGTCGATGACCGTGATGGCGATTTCGGGACCAAGCGTTTTCGCCAGCGCCAACGCGAGCGTCAGCCCTGCGTAGCTGCCGCCCGATATGACGATGTCGGACCTGAGCATTCCCATGTTCTGGTTCGCCTTGGGGCAACCTGTTGCGCAATGCTAGAGTTTCAGGCCGGTTTGATTTCTACCCCAGTCTCTCTACCTCTAGCGCGAGGTTCCCATGCCCTCCGAAAGATCCAAGCCAACCTCGGCCCTCGCCGCGCTCCTGTCCATACTGGACCTGGAGCAGCTTGAACAGAACCTGTTCCGCGGCCAGAGTCCTCGCCAGGGTTGGCAGCGGGTCTACGGCGGACAAGTTCTGGGACAGGCGCTCGTCGCCGCAGTGCGGACCGTTTCGGAGCCGCGCACGGCCCATTCCATGCACGGCTACTTCCTGCTCGGGGGCGATCCCAATCATCCGATCATCTACGAGGTGGAGCGAATCCGCGACGGCACGAGCTTCACGACGCGGAGCGTGAAGGCCATCCAGCATGGCCGCGCCATCTTCGCGATGAGCGTGTCCTTTCACAAGGAAGAGCCAGGATTCGAGCATCAGAGCCAGATGCCCGATGTCCCGCCGCCCGAGGATCTGCCGAGCGAGCACCAGCTCAGGGACCTGCTCGTCGCCAAGCTTCCTGAGAACATGCGCTCCTATTGGGAGCGGGAGCGGCCGATCGAAATGCGCCCCGTCGACATCTCGCGCTACCTCAAGCGGGAGAAGGCTCCGCCGGTCCAGTACGTTTGGATGCGCGCCAACGGCGCGCTGCCGGATGACCCCAAGCTGCACCAGTGCGTGCTGGCCTATGCCTCCGATTTCACGCTGCTCGACACGGCGCTGATCGCCCACGGCAAGCTGCTGTTCGACAAGGACATCCAGCTCGCCAGCCTGGATCATGCCTTGTGGCTGCATCGGCCGTTCCGGGCGGATGAGTGGCTGCTCTACGCACAGGACAGCCCCTCGGCGCACGGGGCTCGGGGCTTCTGCCGAGGCGACATCTTTACCCGTGATGGCGTCCTGGTCGCCTCGGTCGCGCAGGAAGGGCTCGTTCGCCAGCGCACGACCAGCTACGTGGTCAGTTAGCAGGCAAATCTAGCAGCTTGCCGAACTTTTAAGCAGAACCGCGCGGCCTGCGGCCTCTCGCTCTCCTCACAAGAGCCGAATCTGATCGATTTTTCAGGTGCTTACGGCTGCGTTAGTCATCTGGCACGCGTCTTGACTCTCTTCGGCTCGAGGCCATCGCCCGTTCAAAGGGAAAGGCTCTCGCGCCCCGGGCTTTCCGGGCTCCCGTGTAACCAACCGAGAGGGTCGCCGAAATGAAGCTCATCTCATCCGTCGCGCACGCCGACGGGATCCGCGCTGAAACATGCCGACAGCGACGCTCTCCAGCAGCGCAGGCTGACACGTAATCCGCACGCCTGGACACGTCATTCACCAACAAGGGATTTCCGCAAATGAAGCTCGACAGGCTTTTGCGCAGGGCCGGAGGTGTCGCGATCGCGACGGCGCTGACCGCCCCACCAGCGCTGGCACAAGATGCAGCGGCGCCGATGACGCCGACACTAGACACGGGCGACACGGCCTGGATGCTCACCTCCACCGTGCTCGTGCTGATGATGACGATCCCTGGCCTTGCGCTCTTCTACGGCGGCATGGTGCGGAAAAAGAATGTCCTCGCCACGGTGATGCAGAGCTTCGCCGCCACCTGCCTGATGACCGTGCTGTGGATGCTGATCGGCTACTCGATTGCTTTCGGAAACGGCGGATCATTCAACGCCTATGTCGGTGGCCTCGAGAAGATGCTCCTCGCGAGCCTGAGCAAGGACTCTCTGACTGAAACCATTCCGGAATCCGTCTTCATGACCTTCCAGATGACGTTCGCCATCATCACGCCGGCCCTGATCTGCGGTGCGGTGGCGGATCGGATGAAGTTCTCCAGTCTGCTGGTATTCCTGGCCGCGTGGTCGATCCTCGTCTATGCCCCTATCTGCCACTGGGTCTGGGGCGGCGGCTTCCTAGGCTCCGACGGCGTGCTCGATTTCGCCGGCGGCACCGTGGTCCACATCAACTCAGGCGTCGCCGGCCTCATCTGCGCCATCGTCCTCGGCCGGCGCCAAGGCTATGGCTCGGAAAACATGGCCCCACACAATCTCGTGCTGACGATCACCGGCGCGTCGCTCCTGTGGGTCGGATGGTTCGGCTTCAACGCGGGTTCGGCCGCAGCAGCCAACGCCACGGCCGGAATGGCTATGGCCGTTACCCAGATCGCGACAGCTGCCGCGGCGCTCGCCTGGATGTTCTCGGAGTGGATCGTCCACCGCAAGCCAAGCGTGCTCGGTATTGCATCTGGCGCTGTTGCCGGCCTCGTCGCCATCACGCCCGCTGCCGGGTTCGTGGCTCCGATGGGTGCCCTTGTCATCGGCATCGCTGCAGGCGTGATCTGCTTCCTCGCCGCGACGACGGTGAAGCGGGCCCTCGGCTACGACGACAGCCTCGATGTGTTCGGCATCCACGGCGTCGGCGGCATCGTCGGCGCGATCCTGACTGGCGTCTTCGCGGTCGAGGCGATCGGCGGCACGCCCGGCCTGCTGGAAGGCAACGCCGCCCAGGTTCCGGTGCAAATCTACGGCATCATCGCCACGGTCGCCTGGTGTGCGCTCGCCACCTTCGTGATCCTCGCGGTCGTGAATGTCCTCATGGGTCTCAGGGTCGACAAGGCCACCGAGATCGAAGGCCTCGACATCAACCTGCACGGCGAGGTCGTCCATTAGGCGCTCTCGATGTGCGCCGGCCTCTGGAACAGAACCGGCGCGATCACCATGTAATGGTCGTTTCATTCCCTCCCTAGACCAACTCGCCCGGTTCGTTTCCGCGAACCGGGCGTCTCTTTTGGCGAGGCAGAAGTGGTCCCGGAGCCCATCAGGCGGGGCGCATCCAAGGTGCGATGCGGACAACCGTGCCCGCCTCCAGCCGCGTGAGAAGGCGTAGCAGGTCCGCTCGCCGGAACGCGATACATCCGGCAGTCGGTGGGAAGCCCGGTCTCGCGCAGTGGATGAACACCGCACTGCCGCCCCCCTGCACCCTCGGGCGCTCGTTGTGATCGAGCACGATCACGACGTCGTAGAGGTGGTCCTCGCGCCACATCCGTTCCGCACTCGCGGGGTAGGGATGCTTGACCTTGCGATTGTAATTCCGGTCACCGGGCGCATCGCACCAGCCATCGTCGGGCTCAAGCGGTGTAAGGGGCACCCGAGTCAAAGGGCGCATCAGGCGATCCGGCCGGTAGAAGGCCCGCCTGACTCTGAAGGCGCCGACCGGCGTGGCACCATCGCCTTCGCGCTTCTTGACACGTCGCCCCGATCGGCCCAGAGCACACGGCAGCCTGAGCCCGCCGATGCGCGCCCAGCCGCGGGTCGATCGCATCGATAGCGCGCTGACGTGGAGCTCGTCCGTTGTCCTGGGGTAGCTTCGGTCCCCTTCACAGGCCCTTCTCACAGATGCCCTAAACACTGTTTCGCCAGCCTCTCCGGTGATACATTGTTCACAAATTTCTAAGATGCGGGAGTGACACGGAAATGAGCGCGGCACGCAAGATTCTCATCGTCGATGACGACGAGGACCTTCGTGAGACCCTACGGGATCAGCTCACCCTGCACGCAGAGTTCGACGTCGCGACCGCCGCCACCGCCTCGGCTGGTATGGAGGCCGCACGCAACGAGCAAACCGACCTGATGATCCTCGACGTCGGCCTGCCTGATCTGGACGGACGCGAGGCTTGCAAGGCGTTGCGCAAAGCGGGTTTCAAGGCACCAATCATCATGCTCACGGGCAATACCTCGGATGCCGATACGATCCTGGGTCTCGATGCCGGTGCCAACGACTATATCACCAAGCCATTCAAGTTCGCCGTGCTGCTGGCGCGCATCCGTGCCCAGCTCCGCCAGCATGAGCAAAGCGAGGATGCCGTCTTCACCATCGGCAAATACACGTTCAAGCCCGCGTCGAAGCTGCTCATCGACGAGAAGGGCTCGAAAATTCGCCTGACCGAGAAAGAGACCTCCATTCTCAAGTACCTCTACCGCGCCGGCGAAAAGGTCGTCACCCGGGACGTCCTTCTACTCGAGGTCTGGGGGTACAATACCGGCGTGACCACGCACACGCTCGAAACACACATCTACCGGCTGCGGCAGAAGATCGAGCGCGATCCCTCCAACGCCGAGCTGCTCGTGACCGAAACCGGGGGTTACAAACTGATCCCTTGACGGGTGGCGGCCTGAATTGCTTTGCCTGAGCAGAATGGCAGCCATTTGCGACGCGAAAGCACTCCCCGGTTTTTATTCAGAATTCACCGCCCGCACACTTTACCCGAACCGCCGAATCATCTGTCCTCCCCGTGCGATAAATCGGCACCTGTTTCCGCCGGTCGCTACACACCTTCGCCGGGCTGCATGGGGAGAGCAGAACATGACCATCGAGTTGCTCGTCGAGCCGTTACGCCGCGTTGCCCTCTTTCAGGGATTGCAGCCCGCCCAGCTCAATGAGATTGCCCGGCGGTCCGAGCGGATCCAATTCAAGGCCGGCGACACCGTCATCAGCGAGGGCCAGCCAGCAGATGCCGCGATTCTGATCGTCACAGGCACGGCGAAGCGCACAGAGGGTCCGAGCATCGGTGACGACACGTTCGGACCTGGAATGCTGCTTGGCGAAATGGCCATGCTGGTCGAGACCGAGTATTCTTCCACGGTCGTCTGCGTGGAGCCCATCCGCGCTTTGAAGATCACACGCGAGCGCTTGCTCGAACAGATGAGTTCAGACATCAGCCTCGCCGACCATTTCGTCGCACAGCTGTCCGGAAGGCTGCGGCAGCTTGCCGCCGAGTTCCGCAAGATCAGCGAAGTCTTGGAGCCCGCGCCACAGCCAAAGCGTCGTATGAGGGCTCCAGCGCAATTGGCCTTCGATCCGTCTGCCCAGCAGACCGCGATGCATTAGGCGAGCTTCGATCACCACCAAGCCCCGGCGAGCAGTCGCCCAAATCGCGTGGCGCAATGAAAAGCGCCCAACTCCGGGGGGAGGAGTTGGGCGCAAGGAGCGCTATCAGCGCTGGCGCCGGGAGGGACTCCGACGCCGCAGGCAGCGTCTTCGGCTAGACGGGGGGCACTACCGATACAGGGTGACGCCGCCTGTCAGCTTCCTAGTTAAGCTTAATGCGTACGAATGCAATAGAGGGTGCCTCACCTTTTCACGAAAACGTGATCAGGCTTGATCCCATTCTGCACAAGTTTCATTTGCCCGCGGCGAACAATCCACAGGCCTGGAGATCACTGCTGGAATCGCTTCAGCGTGATGTTCTCCCGTTTGAACAGGGCCGGATCGAGATCCTCCTTCGTATCCAGGCCGGAAAGTTGAACCCGGGTCTCAAGACCCTGCGCATCCACCGTCACCCACTCCTTGAGCGTCAACTCCGGCTGCTTGGTCAGGAACAGCGTAATACGCCCCGGCACGTCCGGGTCCTTGTCCTGCATCGTCAGGATGATCACGTCCTCGGCTTCCTGGACGTCTATGATGCGCGCATCGCGCGCCAAGTCCACGTCCTCGCGGAGCAATAGCCGAAAGGGCGTATTGTCGAGCTCGTAGACGTCTTCCGTGTTGAGGTCGTGGTCCTGGATGGCCAGCCACCGGCCGTCCGAGATGATCACCTTGAGGCTGGGCGCACCGTAATCGAAGCGGAACCGGCCAGGCCTCTTCACGAAAAACTTGCCCCGCATCTGCTTCTTGTCGGGGTCGGTCTGCAGAAACGAGCCTTTCAGGTTCTTCAGCTCGTTGAAGTAGTTGCTCACCTTCTCGATGGCGGCGAGCTGGAACTCTGTAAAGGGCGCCTCGGTCCCGTCTTGCGCCGCATTGATCGTGCCCGTCCAGCCAGGGCTGGCTGCATCTGCAGCCTCCGGCTGAGGCGCCGCCTGGGCCTGCTGCGCCATGGCTGGACCACTGCTGGCCGCGGATACTGCGAGCAGGCAGGCGGCGCCTGCCGCGGCCATAGCTGATAGTGCGCGCATCCCGCCCCCTGTGTTTAGCCCAGGTGATTCCTTGATAACCGATTGTCGCAACATTGAGACCAGATGTAGGCAGTCTAGCTCCCGGATATGCTCACACAACGTCGTGCGCGGGCCGAGTTGTGGATGAATATGTCGATGTCCGAGCATTCAAGCAGCTGACGAAGATACGCCCGACAGCAGAATTTCTCGTTTGCCCGTGGCAGTCGCCGGGCTGATGATGCCCTCCCGCTCCATGCGCTCGATGAGATCGGCCGCCCGGTTGTAGCCGATCGAGAGCCGGCGCTGCAGATAGCTGGTCGATGCCTTGCGGTCGCGCAGGACGATCGCGACGGCCTTGTCGTAGAGATCGCCTTCGCCGTTCTTGGCGCTTCCGGGCTCTCCGAATCCATCCACGTCCGGAGCACCATCGGTGACGCCCTCGACGTATTCAGGCTCACCCTGCTCGCGCAGGAATTGGGCGATGCTTTCCACCTCCTCGTCGGAGACGAAGGGCCCGTGGACGCGGATCACCTGGCCCGAGCCCGGCGAGAACAGCATGTCGCCCTGGCCGAGAAGCTGCTCGGCGCCCTGCTCGTTGAGGATCGTGCGGCTGTCGATCTTCGATGTCACCTTGAAGCTGATCCGCGTCGGGAAATTGGCCTTGATGGTGCCGGTGATGATGTCGACCGAGGGGCGCTGCGTCGCCATGATGAGGTGAATGCCAGCCGCTCGGGCCATCTGCGCCAGGCGCTGCACCGCTGCCTCGATCTCCTTGCCGGCAACGATCATCAGGTCCGCGAACTCGTCGGCGACGACGACGATGTAGGGCATCGGCTCGAGATCGAGCTCCTCGGTCTCGAACACCGCCTCGCCCGTCCGCCGGTCGAAACCGGTCTGAACGGTGCGCCGCATGCGATCGCCGCGCGATTTGGCGTGGCGGACACGGTTGTTGAAGACGTCGATGTTGCGGACGCCGAGGGCCGCCATCCGCTTGTAGCGCTCCTCCATCTCACGCACGACCCAGTTGAGCGCGGCAACCGCCTTGTGCGGATCGGTGACCACGGGCGTCAGCAGATGCGGGATGCCGTTGTAGACCGACAGCTCCAGCATCTTCGGATCGATCATCAGCAGGCGGCAATCCTCGGGCGACAGCTTGTAGAGCAGCGACAGCACCATGGCATTGACGCCGACCGACTTGCCGGAGCCGGTGGTGCCGGCAATCAGGAGATGCGGCATGCGGGCGAGATCGACCACGATCGGATCGCCGGCGATGGTCTTGCCGAGCGCCAGCGGCAGCCGGGCGTCGCTCGCGCGGAAGGCCTCCGCCTCGAAGATCTCCCGCAGCAGCACCGTCTCGCGCCGGGTGTTCGGCAGCTCGATGCCGATCACGTTGCGGCCAGGCACGACGGCAACGCGCACCGCAGTCGCACTCATCGAGCGAGCGATATCCTCGGCGAGGCCAATCACGCGCGAGGACTTCGTGCCGCGCGCCGGCTCCAGCTCGAACAACGTCACGACCGGGCCGGGCTTGATGTCCTTGATCTCGCCCTTCACGCCGAAATCCGTCAGAACGTCCTCCAGCAGGCGGGCGGTGCCGCGGAGCACCGTTTGCGTAAACTCCGGCCCGGGTTTGCCGCCGGCAGGCCGTTTCAGCAGATTGACACTGGGCCTGCGGAAGCCGGCCTCGCCCCGCCGCAGCGCCAGACCGCCGAGCAGGCCGGCCGTGGGGCCTCGCGCGGCCCGCGCCGGCCCTGGCTGTGCATTCGGTGGCGCGAACCGCTCGGCGATCCGGCGGCTCTCCTCGTCGGCATCAAGGTCCGGGTCGAGCGCGTCCCCGTCGGCATCCGCACGGCCGGCGCCGGGTTCGAATTCTTCTTCAAATCGGCTCGCCCGAGGAGCGCGTGGGCGCCGGGTTCGGTCAGCTTCCTCATCCGACCATGCGGGTTCGGAGGCACGCTTTCGCGATGGCACCGAAAGCACCGGTTCGATCGGCTCACGGGAGCGAGGAGCGCGCGTGCGCTGGAACAGGCTCGGCATCTGAAAATGCCAGCGCCGCTCCCCAGTCCGTAGCGCCGGCCGCGGCACCACCGTTCCTGGCTGCCAGAACTCGGATGGCCACCAGCCGCCGAGGCCGAGACAGCAAATGAACGCGGCGAGCCCTCCTGAAAACAGCAGGAGACCTGCAATCGCCCCGGCACGCGCGGGGACGAGCGCCGCAAACAATCCAGCGAACAAGTTATAGAGCAGATCCCCGATGACCCCGCCGAACCCATTGTGCAGCGGCCAATTCGCTGCGGTCGGCAGCGCCGAGCACCCCGCGGCCAGGGCGAGCACGGCGATCGCCAGCAGCATCGTGCGTGTCCGGGCAAACGTGATCCGCCCGCTCGAGAACAACTCGATCCCCCAGATGGTCGGTGCCAGGACGAGAAACGTCGACGCGAGGCCCAGCAATTGCAGCATCAGGTCAGCGACGATTGCGCCCCCCGGCCCGAGAAGATTGCGCGTCGGACCGAGGGCGATCGTGTGCGTCAGGCTCGGATCGCTGACGGACCAGGTTATCAGGCTGATCCACCCTGCCAGTCCGGCAAGGAACAGGGCCGCTCCGCTGCAGCGGCTGATCCAGGTCGAAAGCCGCTCTTCCACCGAAAGTGGAAGCAGACGCTGCTGATCGACTCCGTAGCCTTGCTGCAACATGGGCGCCCGGCGAAACCTAGGAAAGGGTGGACACGATGCGCTCAAGTGCTTCCCTGATCGTGCCCGCGTCATGCACGAGAGCGACGCGCACGTAGTTCTCTCCGGGATTCAACCCGTCCGGGCCAGGTTGTGCCAGGAATGCACCAGGCACAACCTTCACACCACAGCGTTTCCAAAGGGTTACCGTGGCTTCTTCACCTCCGCCGAACTGGCCGACATCGAGCCACAGAAAGAAGCCGCCAGCCGGCCTGCGGTATCCGTAGCGGCCTCTCAGCAGCTCGTCGCAAATGTCGAATTTGGTGCGATAGGCCTGTCGGATCGCGGCGACGTGCTGCTCCTCCGACCAGACCGCCGCGGAAGCATGCTGGACGACCCCGGGCATCTGCGGTGCCACGAGATTGCGTACCTCGGCCAAAGTCTCCAGGAAATCGCCGTCGCCGGCGGCGAACCCAGAGCGCAGGCCCGGCAGATTTGACCGCTTCGAAAGCGAGTTGAAGACGACGATGTTGCGGAAGCGCTCCGGCGTCGAAGCTGCGACCTCGAGCCCGCCAATGGGTGGGTCACCCGTATAGATCTCTGAATAGCACTCGTCGAAGAACAGCATGAAGTCGTAGCGGCGCGCCAGCTCGAGAGCCCTGCGGATATAGGCGTGGTCTGCGACGACGCCCTGCGGATTGGCCGGCGAGCAAAGATAGAAGGCCACTGTACGTTTCAGGATGTCCGTCTGGCGCTCCAGTTCATCGAGGTTGGGCAGATGACCCGTGGCCTCAGTTGCGTTCAGGAAATAGGGCTCGCAGTTCGTTGCGTAAGTGGCTCCGAGATAGGAGTGATAAAACGGGTTGGGCAGCACGATCACTGGCCGGCCATCGACCGGCTTCCGTCCGACTGCCGGAAGTGCAGCGTAGAAGAGACCTTCGCGCGAGCCGTTGATGGGATGGACCTCGCGTGCCGGGTCCACTTGCACTGCCTCGCCGTACCGGCGCCGGATCCAGGCCGCGATGGCGCCGCGAAGATCATCCGAGCCGCGGATCTTCGGATACGTCCCGAGCAGGTGCTTCACTTCGGCCATCTTGTCGATGATGAACCCGGGCATCGTCTCCTTGGGGTCGCCCGCGGTCATCTCGATGATCTTGGTATGCCCAGGCGCCACGCCTTCGAGGAGCCTGGCAATCCGCGTGAACGGCGACAGGATTACGCCCTGCGCCAAGGCCTCGAGGCCGGGAGTCCCACTCATTTCGATTTCGTCCCTTACTAGGATCCGCTGATGGGACGTCTAGTCGAGGATTGCGGCGGATGCCAGTGCGGGACGAGCGCTGGTGACAGGTTCCAGATCAGTGCGGGTGCAGACAGGGACCCGAAACTCACCGGACTCGGCGGGGATTGAGATAGTATTCCGCCTCGTAGCGCTCCAGCTTCGGCACCAGCCTGCCGGCACGCACGTCGGCGGCGAGCCGCTTGATGTGCCGTCGACATGCCGAATTGAAGCCGATCCCCGCAGCAAACAGCTTCATCACGGACATCAGCTTGTCATCGGCATGGTCCTCCCGGACCTTGCAATTCCAGTATCCGCCGAGCGTGAAGAGACGGCCATCGATGTGTCCGACCTTGCGGCTTCGCGCATCCAGCAGTGTGTAGTCGCCGCCCACGCTGAAGAAATCGTGCCGTAGGCGGTAGAAGACCGGCTGGCCCTCCCGGATCACAAAAAACGAGAAGTTTTCCGGCAACACGGGCCATTTGTTGGCCGACCGCTCCAGATAGACGATGGACTTGTCCTCGTACGTATTGATCGCGAAGGCCGTTACCGGGATGCCGCGCGCGCCGAGCGTCAATTGCAGACTGCGCCCGATCATGAGGTCCATCGTGGCGCGCCAGTTCAGGGTGTCGGAAAAGAGCCTGATGATCAGACGCCGGTCTGCGCTGGATTTCTGTTTCCAAAGGTCCTCGCGGTAGCCGATGACCCCGGTGCGCTGACCGTTCTCCTTCACCTCGGCAAAGATGTCCATGTCGGTCGAGAACTGACGCGACTTCGCTCTGTTGCGGGAATGGCGATAAATGCCGAACTCGACCGAGTTGAAATCGGTGATCCAGACGTCCAACGTGAAGCGCCGCCAGCCATCGGAGGCTGTCCTGTTCGACTTCGCGCTGGCGCTACTCCGCCGGCCTGCAGAACCAGAACTTGGTTGCTCCAGCGCTGCATCCCGCGCCACCATCTCCGCCTGGTCGACGGCTTCGGCCGCTGTGCTCTGCGCCATACCCAATCCCCCGCCCGAGATGCGATGCGCGAATCACTTTTCAGACCCTAGCATCGCCAAGCGGGATCAGAGGACCGGTTCCGGAATTCATATCTGGAAAACTGCCGGGCCGCCGGCCAGCGGCCCATGACGCGCGTCCTACTCGTTCTTCGGATCGAGGCTCGCGAAGTAAGCCGCCAAGTCGGCAATGTCCTGGTCACTCAGATCAGAGACTATGAGGTTCATCATGTCGTTTTGGCGCAGACCCGTCTTGTAGGCCTTCAGGCTGTTGATGAGATAGAACTCGTTCTGGCCGCCGATGTGAGGGGCATCCGGAATTTTGGCGACCCCGTCGAGGCCGTGGCAGGTTTGGCACCGCAGCGCCTTCTGGCGACCTGCCTCGGCATCTCCGGCCGCGTACGAGGGCCCCCCCAGAAGCAAGGCGGCGGCCATGACGGCCGCCGCACAGACAAGATCAGTTGCCTTCATAGCTGATCCGATAGAGAGCCCCGGCAAAGTCATCCGACACGAGGATCGACCCGTCGCGGAGCTGCGCGACGTCCACTGGGCGGCCCATGTACTCCGCATTGGGCGTCAGCCAGCCCTCGGCGAAGACTTCGGTCTTGTCAGCCGTACCGTCTGGCTTCAGGCTCGTGAACATCACCCGGGCGCCGACGGGATTGGTGCGGTTCCAGGAACCGTGCTGGGCCGAGAAGATCCCGCCGCGGTATTTCTCCGGAAACTGCTTGCCCGTATAGAAGGTCATGCCGAGATCCGCGGCGTGAGCGTCCATCTCGACCTGCGGGAAAACGACATTGGCCGGTGGCTCGCTGTCCTTGTACTCCACCGTGCGCACCTTCCCTCCGCCGTACCACGGGAAGCCGAAGTGCAGGCCGGCCCGGTCGGCGCGATTCAGCTCGCCCGGCGGGATTTCATCACCCATGCCGTCCACCTGGTTGTCGGTGAACCAGAGTGACTTGTCCTTCGGATTGAAATCCATGCCGACGGAATTGCGGACTCCGGTTGCGAAGACCTCCCGCTGCCGTCCCTCGCGGTTCATGCGGATGATACCGCTCATGCCGGTCCGCTTGTAGAGGTCCATCTTCTCCTTTTCGAAGACGTTGAAGGGCTGGCCGAGCGTGATGTAGAGCTTGTCGTCGGGCCCGATCCGGCAGACACGAGCGGTATGATTGAAGCTTTCTTCCTCGGGCGGAATCAGCTCGCCCTGTTTCACGACCACGAACGCAGCGACGTCGGGGCTCTCGTAGAAGAACTCTGCTGCCGGGAAGACGAGCACCCGGTTCTGCTCGGCAATGAACAGGAAGCCGTCGGGTGAAAAGCAGACGCCATTCGGGATTTTAAACTGGATGGAGGGCGCGAACTCCTTCACCTCCTCGGCGACGCCCATCTTGGCCCGATCCGTGACGGCGTAGACCTTGTTCTTCCGGGTGCCGACGAATGTCACGACACCTTGCGGGCCGACCGCCATATGGCGTGCATCGGGCACAAGAGCGTAAAGATCGATTTTGAAGCCGGGCGGCAGTTTGATGTTTTTCAGGTTCTTGCGGATCTGATCGGCCTTGGGGCCTTGCTGCGGAATCTGGGGAATGTCGATCGGTGTGCCGGTCGACTGGAATTTCGAGAGCTTTTCGAGATTGCCGGCACTGGGCTGCTGAGCGACAGCGGGTAGTGCGATCAAGGCGGCGCCAGCGGCCGCAAAGACTGAGAGGGCACGCATAAGTGTTTCCTCCGCATGGGTTTATAGTCGATCGGCTCGGTCATGCCCATCCGACCAAGCGCTTCAATGTTAGCAGAACGCACCAATCAGCGTTAGGCACTTTCGGCATGCTGACCATGCCGCCGGCGACCATCACGCCGGTTCAGCGTGCACCGAAGATGGCGCTGCCGACCCTGACGTAAGTCGCGCCGAAGGAAATCGCCGTCTCGAAATCGGCGCTCATACCCATGCTGAGCTCTTTCAGGCCGAACTCGGAGGCGAGCTTCGCAAGAAAAGCGAAATGGATGGCCGGCTCCTCGTCCGCCGGCGGAATGCACATGAGCCCCGCGATATCGAGCTTCAGTTCCTCCCGGCAATGCCGGATCAGGGCTGCTGCCTCGCGCGGCATGACCCCGGCCTTCTGCGGCTCCTCACCCGTATTGACCTGCATGAAGAGCTTCAGGCGACGCCCCTGCTTCGCCATCTCGTCAGCGACGGCCCTGGCGATCTTGGGCCGGTCGATGGAATGGATGGCGTCGAAGAGTTGCACCGCCTCCTTCGCCTTGTTCGATTGCAGGGAGCCAACGAGATGCAACTCCAGATCGGGGAAACGCTCCTTGAGCGGCGGCCATTTCGCCCTGGCTTCCTGCACCCGGTTTTCGCCGAACAGCCTCTGGCCTGCTTCGATCACCGGCAGAACGTGGGGCGCGTCGAACGTCTTTGACACTGCGATGAGCCTCACGGACGACGGCTCGCGCCCCGCATCGCGGGCAGCCGCCGTGATCCGCTCGCGAATGTTCATCAGTCGTTCAGCAGCCGCGCTCATCAGGTCATCCTGTATCACATGCGAGCCCTTGTTTTGACCCGGCTCATATGTCCGAATTCTCGGGATCCGTCGACACATGCGGGACGATCTGTCGTTTGCATCGCCATTGGCGACGGCTTATGCCGCTCGAAAAGCGAAAGGATTCCGAGCTGCTCTTGACCGCCTTTCACCTTTAAGGCTGATATCGCCGGCAATCCGTCACTCGAGAGCTGAAGTCGCCCCATGGCCATCGAACGCTACAACGCGCCCGCCCGAGAGAAGCACTGGCAGCACGTCTGGGAAAGCCGCAACGTCTTCCAGGCATCGAACGAGGACAAGCGGCCGAAGTGCTATGTGCTCGAGATGTTTCCTTATCCGTCGGGCCGGATCCACATGGGCCACGTCCGCAACTATACCATGGGCGACGTGCTGGCCCGCTACAAGCGCGCGCTCGGCTTCAACGTGCTGCATCCCATGGGTTGGGACGCTTTCGGCATGCCCGCCGAGAACGCAGCCATGGAGCGCAAGACGCATCCGGCGAAGTGGACGTACGACAACATCGCCGCCATGCGCGCCCAGCTCAAGTCGATGGGGCTGTCGCTTGACTGGTCGCGCGAGTTCGCGACTTGCGATGTCGAATATTACCACCAGCAGCAGAAGCTCTTTCTCGACTTCTACAAGAAGGGGCTCGCCTACCGCGGCGTCGGCAAGGTCAACTGGGACCCGGTCGACCAGACGGTGCTCGCCAACGAGCAAGTGATCGATGGGCGCGGCTGGCGCTCCGGAGCTCTGGTCGAGACCCGCGAGATGCCGGTCTGGTACTTCAGGATCACCAAATACGCGGACGAGCTCCTGGACGCCCTGAAGGACCTGACGCGCTGGCCCGAAAAAGTGCGCGTCATGCAAGCGAATTGGATCGGCCGCTCCGAAGGCCTGCTCATGAAATATGAGTTGTCCGGCGAGCGGTTGCCTGCGGGCTGGCGGGAGCTGGAAGTCTTCACGACCCGCGCCGACACCATCTTCGGCGGCAGCTTCTGCGCGCTCTCGCCCGGCCATCCGCTGACGCTCGAGCTGGCAAAGGACAATCCCGAACTCGCTGGCTTCCTCGAGGATTGCCGCCATGTCGGCACCTCCGAGGAGGACCTGAACCGGGTCGAGAAAAAGGGCTTCAATACGGGGCTCACGGCGACCCATCCATTGATCCCCGACCGCAAGCTGCCGGTCTTCGTCGCCAATTTCGTACTGATGGGCTATGGCACGGGTGCCATCTTCGGCTGTCCGGCCCACGACCAGCGCGACTTCGAGTTCGCGACCGCATACAAGTTGCCCATCGTACCGGTTGTCATACCCGAAGGTCAGGACCCAGCCACATTCGATCTCGGCGGCGAGGCTTATGACGGACCTGGCCGGATCGCCAATTCGGGCTTTCTCAATGGCCTCACGATCGACGAGGCGAAGGCGGAGGTCGCCCGCCGAATGGAGGAGATCGGCAAGGGCGAGCGGCGGACCATGTACCGTTTGCGCGACTGGGGTATCTCGCGCCAGCGCTACTGGGGCTGCCCGATTCCGATCATTCACTGTGATGCGTGCGGGATCGTCCCTGTGCCGGAGGATCAGCTTCCGGTGAAGCTGCCCGAGGACGTGACCTTCGACGTTCCCGGCAATCCACTCGTGCGCCATCCCACCTGGAAGCACGTCGACTGTCCCTCTTGCGGCAAGCCTGCCACGCGCGAAACCGACACGATGGACACGTTCGTGGACAGCTCCTGGTATTTCGCGCGGTTCTGCTCACCCCATGCCGACGTTCCAGTCGATCTGGATGCCGCGAAGTATTGGCTGCCGGTTGATCAGTATATCGGCGGGATCGAGCATGCGATCCTGCATCTGCTCTACTCCCGGTTCTTCGCCCGAGCCATGGTCGCCACCGGCCACCTCAACGTGAAGGAGCCCTTCGGCGGTCTCTTCACGCAAGGGATGGTGATCCACGAGACCTACAGTAACCGCAACGGCCAGTGGCTCTTGCCCAGCGAGGTGCGGATCGAAGGCGAGGGCGACCAACGCCGTGCCTACGAGATCGCCACCGGCGCCCCGGTGCAGATCGGTCCCGTCGAGAAGATGTCGAAGTCGAAGAAGAACCTTGTCGACCCGGATGACATCATCTCGACCTATGGCGCCGACTGCGCGCGGTGGTTCATGCTCTCTGACAGCCCGCCCGAGCGGGACGTCATTTGGACCGAGGCCGGCGTGTCTGGCGCCAGCCGGTTCATGCAGCGCGTCTGGCGGCTGATCTACGAGGCGCTGCCCAAGGCTGCTCCCAAGGGCAGCCCCAAGCCCGGCGAGTTCGGACCGGATGCCGACGCGCTGCGCCGTGCCGCGCACAAGGCCCTCGCCAAGGTCAGTCAGAACATCGAAACCCTCCGTTTCAACGTGGCCGTGGCGCAGATCTACGAGTTTGCCAGCACACTCCACGCCGCCCTCGGCAAGGATGGTCCCGGCATGGCCTGGGCGATTCGGGAGGCGGCGGAGATCCTCGTTCAGATGTTCGGCCCGATGATGCCGCATTTGGCTGAAGAATGCTGGGAGCGGCTTGGATACAACACCTTGCTCGCGGATCAGCCCTGGCCGACGGTCGAAGAGGCCCTTCTCGTTGACGATACGATAACCATTGCCGTACAGGTGAACGGTAGGCGTAGGGACGAGCTGACGATCGCCAGAAACGCGAGCAAAGCCGAGGTCGAGGCTGCCGCCTTGAAGCTGGAGCCGGTCATCCGTGCTCTGGAAGGGCGACCCGTGAAGAAAGTGATCGTCGTTCCGCAGAGGATCGTGAATGTCGTCGCCTAGGGGGCAGGAGGACTCGACACCGAGCTGGGAGCGACGCTCGTTTTTGAGAGCGGTCGCATTCGCTGGCCTCCTCGGGCCGGTGCTCGCTGCATGTGAAGGCGCGTCCGCCTTTCGCCCGATGTACGGCGCGTCGAACATGGCCGACACCGAAGCGAAGCTCGCCTCCGTTTCGTTCGGCACCATTCCCGGTCGCGTCGGCCAAAGGATCAGAAACGAGCTGGTCTTCCAGAGCACTGGCGGTGGCCACGGACTGCCGCCGAAGTATCACCTCGACGTCGCCATTCGCGAACAGGTGGTCTCGACTCTCGTCCGCAAGGATGGCGAGTCGCAGAGCCAGGTTTACAACCTCGAAGCCAAGTTCCAGCTCATTCGGATCGCGGACAAGGCCGTGCTTCTGGAGGGCATGAGCTACGGCCGGGCCGGGTTCGAGCGCTACGATTCGATCTATTCGAACGTCAAGGCCCGTGAGGATGCCGAGAACCGCGCGGCGCGGACCGTCGCTCAGGATATCAAGACCAGGCTCGCGGCATACCTCGCCGGCACAGCCTGACAAGCCATCGCATATCATGGGCGGCCTCGAGCGCCTGGCCGCCTGCGTAGGTACGGCATGACGGCCATCAAGACGTTTCAGGCCGATCGATTTCTCAAGACTTTCGATTCCCGCTATCGCGCGATCCTGGTGCACGGCCCGGATGGGGGCGCTGTTGCCGAGCGCGCCCGTGCCGCGGCACAACGGCTAGCCGCCCTCAGTGACCCGCCTGGCGAGATTCTGCGCATCGAGGATGCGGACCTCGAGCAGGACCCCGACCGTCTCCTCGTCGAGACGCAGACCATCCCCATGTTCGGTGGCCCAAAGGTTGTGCATACGCGCGCAAGCCGGCGGGTGAATGCCGCGTCCCTGAAGCCTCTGCTCGAGGGCGGCGCTCTTGCCGGTTCACTCGTGGTCGAAGCGGGCAATCTCAGGTCGAATGACGCCCTGCGGCTCCTGTTCGAGAAGTCGCCGCACGCGGCGGCGGTGATCTGCTATCCCGACGAGGCCCGCGATCTCGAAGCGATTGTCCGCGACACCCTGCAAGAGGCTGGTGTCGCCATTACGCCGGATGCCCGTCAGACGCTCCTCAGCCGTTTAGGAGCTGATCGGGCCATGACCCGGGGGGAGCTGGAGAAGCTCATCCTGTACGCGCGTGGCAAGAGCCAGATCGACGTGGACGACGTCGAGGCTGTCGTCGGTGATGCGTCGGAGCTCGCCATCGACAAGGTCCTGTTCGCAGTGGCATCTGGAGAGGCGAATCGCGCCCTCGCCGAATACGATCGCGTCATCACTTCGGGAAGTGGCCCGCAGTCGGTGATTGCTGCCCTGCAGTGGCATTTCCAGAGGTTGCACAAGTTGAGAACGGCGATCGACGCGGGAGGATCGCTAGAGCAGATCCTGCGCCAGCTTCGGCCCTCGCCTCCGCAGAAGGTCCAGGACGCTCTCCAGGCGCAATGCCGCATGTGGACTGGAGGCAAGCTGATCACCGCCCTTTCACGGATCGCCGAAACGCTCAAGGCGGCCAGATTGAATGACGCGCTGGAATCGCCAATGACGGAGCGCCTCATCCTCGACCTGGCGCGCATCGCATCGGATCGTCCTCCGGCCCGCAGTTACCGAGCCTGATGTTGCGGCCCAGCTACCGGCCCTTATAGTGCGCGCACGTATTCCGCGGGGGATGAGATGACCAATACGCGCTTCGACGTCGTCGGCATCGGGAACGCCATCGTCGACATCATCGGCCGGTGCACTGACGATTTCCTCGTCCGCCATGGGGCCCTCAAGGGCCATATGCGGCTCGTGGATGCTGAGACGGTCGATAGTCTCTATCGGGCCATGGGCCCGGCCGTCGAAGTGTCCGGGGGCTCAGTTGCGAACACCATGGTCGGCATTGCGTCCCTCGGCGGACGGGCTGCCTTCATCGGCAAGGTGGCCGCGGACGAGTTCGGCCAGATCTTCGCCCATGATATCCGCGCTGCAGGCGTCCACTTCGACACGGCGGCATCGTCGTCCGGCATCCCCACGGCACGCTGCCTCATCCTGGTCACTCCGGACGGCGAGCGGACGATGAACACCTATCTCGGCATCAGTCCCGACCTCGACGGCGGCGAGGTCGATCCCGAGGTGATCCGGTCCGCCGGAATCGTCTATCTCGAGGGTTATCTGTTCGACCGCCCCGAGGCGAAGGCGGCGTTCCGGCAGGCAGCCCAGATCGCTGCTCAGGCCGGGCGAAAGGTGGCCCTCAGCCTGTCCGATGGGTTCTGTGTCGATCGGCACCGGCAGGAATTCTTGGATCTCGTCAAGAACAGCATCGACATTCTGATCGCCAACGAAGACGAGATCACCTCGCTCTATCAGGTGCCGACCTTCGAGGAAGCGGCCAGGCTCGCCCAAGCCGATACGCACCTTGCTGTCTTGACGCGCAGTGAGAAGGGCTCCGTGATCTGCGTCCAGGGACAGGAGCCGATCGCGATCCCAGCCACACCGGTGAATGAACTCGTCGACGCAACTGGCGCCGGCGATCTCTATGCCGCCGGGTTTCTGTTCGGGCTCGCGCGCGGTTGCTCTCTGGAGCAGGCCGGACGATTGGGCAGCATGGCCGCCGCCGAAGTGATCAGCCATTTCGGCGCCAGGCCCCAGGTCAAGCTTTCCGAGCTGGCCCGATCGAACGGCCTCCTCTGAAAATCCAAGGACAAACCATCGAGTTTGTCTCTTCCAGCCGATACAGGGAGCTGATCCATCCCTCAACACGCCGCTGCAAGCGCTTGCGCGCTATACAAAAAATAATAGCTGAGAGGTTGCCTGGAACGGACCTCCTCTCAGGAACCCATCCCAGTCCGCGACGTTCAGATGCTCAGCAAACCGACCCAATGGTCGCAGGAGAGGAGTATCGCGATGAACAGTCGCCGACTATTGCTGCTCGCCGGGTGCTCGGTGGCTATGGGCACGCTGGTTGGAGCGGCTCAGGCCACACCGGCACCTCCGCCCGCCTCCTTTGCCCCGGAGGCGAAATCGACCCACGTGGACAAGGTGCAGTTCAGGCGCGGTTGGGGCTTCCGTGGCGTACGCGGCGTCGGAGTGCGTCGCTTCGCAGGCCCGCGCTTCTATCGCGGGGCCCGCTTTTACGGTCCGCGAAGATTTTACCGTGCCGCATACTGGGGCCCACGGCGTTTCTATAGAGCCAGATATCGGGCACCCCGCTATTATCGTTCCTGGCGGCCGCGCGTTGCTTATTGGGGTCCATCCTACTATTCCTACCGCTGGTATCGTCCCGTCCGCTGGTACCGTCCCTATCGTCGTTTCTGGGCGGGATTCGGCTTCTACAGGCCCTTCTATTACTCATCCGGCTACCGCTGGTATCGTCCCCGATATTACAGGCGCTACTACGCTCCCCGGAGATTCTATCGGCGGTATTACGCGCCGCGCCGCTACTACGCGCCTCGGAGATTCTATCGGCGGTATTACGCGCCGCGTCGGTACTACGCTCCACGACGGTACTATCGGCGCTCCTACCGGGCTCCACGGCGTTATCGGTCCCGCGCCTATTTCAGTCCTCGCAGGCAGTTCAGAGCGCCAAGGGCTCAGCGCTTCTATCGGGCACCTCGCATGGTGCGCGCTCCACGGGCCATGTACCGCGGCAGCTTCTACGGTAGACGTGGCGTCCGGCGTAGCCGGCGATAACCGGGAACGCCGTTTGAGCTGAGGAGAAGGACGCCGCCCGGAAGGGCGGCGTTTCCTCTTTCTGCTAACTCCATCAGGAAAGGAGCCTCGACTTGCCGTTCGAGTTCCTCTCGCCCACAGGCGAGCCCAGTTCAGAGCCTGCGAAGCGATACGCTCTCGATTCGATGATTGGAGCCTTTGCGAAGAATGAGGCTTGCGCGCTGTCGGGTCGGCAGGATGTTCTCTTCCAGGTTCCTGAGATTGATCGTCCGCCAGATCTCGAGGGCCCGCGCCTGAGCAGCTTCCTGCGACAAGTGCGCATACCGGTGGAAATAGGCCGCGGGGTCACGGAACGCGGTCGTCCGCAACTTCATGAACCGAGCTACGTACCACTCCTCGATCACCTTCGCGTCGGCATCGATGTAGATCGAGAAGTCGAAGAAGTCGGACACGAACGGGATCGCCTTTCCGTCCCGTGGTAGACGCGCCGGCTGGAGGACGTTCAGGCCCTCCACGATAAGGATATCCGGCCGTTCCACCACGACTGTCTGGCCCGGCAGAACATCGTAGTGAAAATGCGAGTAGACCGGCGCCTCCACCCGCTCGCACCCCGACTTCACGTCGGCGAGAAAGTTGAGCAGCCGAGCCGTGTCGAAGCTCTCCGGAAAGCCCTTCCGGTTCATCAGGCCGCGCTTTTCCAGCTCACGGTTCGGCAGTAGGAAGCCGTCGGTTGTTATCAGATCGACGCGCGGATGGTCCGGCCAACGTGCAAGCAGTGCCCGCAGCACACGAGCCGTCGTGCTCTTGCCGACAGCCACCGAGCCCGCGACGCCGATGATATACGGCACTTTCATGTCCGGCCCGCCCAGGAAGCGGAAAGTCGCCGCATGCAGCTCCTGCGCGGCCGCGACATACAGGTTGAGTAGCCGCGAGAGGGGGAGATAGATCTGCTCCACCTCCTCCATGGACAGCTCCTGCATCAGGCCGGAAAGCTGCTCCAGGTCCCGTTCGACGAGCGTCATCGGCGTATCGGCGCGCAGGCGTGCCCATTCTTCCCGACTGAACTCGCGGTAGGGTGAGAACTGGATCGCCGACTTGTTGGGCATATCCTGCCGAACCAAAGCGAGCGTCATGACATGCCCCCTTCGCCTTGTTTGGCCCGTGATGCTTTCTCCACCAGTCCGGACGTACCCATCCGGCCTTCCAGGACGGCGATAACCTCTTCCCAATCGACGCCCCGCGCCTCCAGAAGGACCAGCAGGTGGTAGAGCAAATCGGCCGCTTCGTTGGCCAGGGCGCGCTCATCCTGGCTGATGCCTGCGATAACGGTCTCCAGCGCCTCTTCGCCGAGCTTACGCGCGCATCTTTCCGGGCCGCCGTCAATGAGCTGCCGCGTGTACGAGCGCTCAGCATCTTCCGAGCGACGCTGTCGGATGGTCGCCGCCAGGCGCGCTAGGACATCATGGCTCATGAAAAGAACTCCCGCCGGCCGCCTAGGTGCGCCCGCGCACGGACAAGAGCAAAGTGCAGCCAGTCGCGTCAAGCGCCGCGTCGGCGCGGAGCCATGCTAAAGATGCCGGACGGGAATGCTTCTCTCTACGCTCTCCTCGGACAGAGCGCAGACACCTGCTTTCCAGCCCAACGGCGCTCGTCACATGCCCTGCGACCCGACCAGTCGCATGCGGATATAGTCCAGCTGGTCGTAATTGCCATACTTGATGACGAGGGTCCCGCTCTCGCCGGAGCCCCGCTTGATCTCGACCTTGAGGCCGAGCACGTCCGAGAGCTCCTTTTCGAACGCGAGCGTGTCGGCGGTCTTCTCCCGACGCCGGCTCGGTGCTGCAGTCACCGCGCCATGAACCATCGCCTCGACCTCGCGCACATTCATGTCCCGCTCAATGATGCGCTGCGCCAGGGCTTCTGCATCCTCTCGCCCAACGAGCGCCCTCGCGTGGCCAGCGGTAAGCTTACCTTCCTGGACCAGGCTCTGAACCGTCTCCGGCAGCTTGAGCAGGCGAATCGTATTCGCAAGATGACTCCGGCTCTTGCCGATGACCTCGGCCAGCTGGTCCTGCGTATAGCCGAACCGCTCGATCAGCTCCCGATACCCGATGGCCTCTTCGATCGGGTTCAGGTCAGCCCGCTGCACGTTCTCGATAATGCCGAGCTCGAGGACCTCCTGATCGGACAACTCCCGGACGATGCACGGAACGGAGTGCATGCCGATGCGCTGGACGGCTCTCCAGCGGCGCTCGCCTGCCACGATCTCGTAGCCGCCCGCCAGACGGTCCGGCCGGACAACGATGGGTTGCACCAACCCCTTCTGGCGAATGGACTCGGCCAGCTCCGCCAGATCTTCCTCATTGAATTCCCGCCGCGGATTGAGCTTGCTCGCGCGGATCTGGTCGATCGGGACGACTCTCTGCTCGCCTTCCGCCGGCAGTTTCTGCTCGGCCAGAGCCGGATCTCCGATGAGGGACGCAAGACCCCTGCCAAGCCGGCTCTTCTGGAGTGGAGTCGCCATGGTCGTTCTAATCTCCCGCGTAATTCAAGCGCTGGCCAGACGCTCAAGCGGCCTTGAAGTGACGTTCCCGCTCGATGATCTCCGCGGCCAGGCGCATGTAGGCCTGGCTGCCTGCGCTGTTCACGTCGTAAAGCAGAATCGGCTTGCCGTGGGATGGCGCCTCGGCAACCCGCGTGTTCCGCGGGATCATCGTGTCGTAAACCTTGGCGCCGAAGAAGGCGCGCACGTTCTGCGCAACTTCGCGCGAGAGCGCCGTGCGCTGATCGTGCATCGTCAGCACGACACCTTGGATCTCCAGACCGGGGTTCAGCGTCGCCTTGATCTGCTCGATGTTGTCCTTGAGCTGCGAGATGCCTTCGAGCGCGAAGAATTCACACTGCACCGGCACCAGCACGGCATGCGCCGCGACCATCGCGTTCAGCGTCAGCAGATTGAGCGACGGCGGGCAATCGATCAGCACATAGGTAATCGCGGCTTCCGCATCGGCCCGCTGTTGGCCGACGAGCCCGCCGATGGCATCCCGCAGACGAAACGGCCGTGTCGGCTCGTTCATCAGCTGGGATTCGATACCCACGAGGTCCGAGTTCGCCGGCACGATGGAAAGGCCAGGCACTTGCGTCTGCAGAGCCGCATCCAACAGACGGACCTGGCCCAGCATCACTTCGTAGGTCGTGCGAATGCGCTCCTGGTTCGCAACGCCCAGGCCCGTCGAGGCGTTGCCCTGGGGATCGAGATCCACGACGAGCACGCGTTCTCCGGCTGCGGCCAGCGCCGTGCCCAGATTGATGGCCGTCGTCGTCTTGCCGACCCCACCCTTCTGGTTAGCGATCGCGATCACCCGCAGTCCCTTGGATCTCACGGTCTTGCCGGTCACGGCTCAACCCTCCGTCTTGGCTGACACATTGCGCACCACGGCGATCTGGCCTTCCCGATCCGTCTTGCTCGGGACGAGCACGACGTCGAACCGCCAGCCAGCCCTTGCCTCGTCGATCTCGCCGTGAATATCGCGCCCCTTGAGAAACAAACCGACTGTATGAGGCGCAAAGAACGGGGCCGCCAGCCCAAGTAGGCGGCTCAACGGAGCAAGAGCACGCACCGTGACCACATCCACTTGGCCTACTTTACGCTGAGTCTCGGGGTTTTCGATCCTCGACGCGAGGATGTCCACAGGCACCCGGGTCTCGCGCGCGACTTCGCGCAGGAACGCAGCCTTTCGCGTGTCGCTTTCGATCAGCGTGAACCGATAGGGCCTCCGCTCCATCAGAACGATCGCGAGCACCAGGCCGGGAAAGCCCCCGCCCGAGCCGAGATCAACAAGGCTTTCGGCGGCCTCTGGGATGAGCGCCGCCAGTTGAGCGCTGTCGGCGAAATGCCGATGCCAGACATCCGCCAGCGTACTAGGAGCGACGAGATTGACGGCCTTCTGCCATTGTCTCAGCAGGGCCTCGTACCGCTCCAGCCGATCCACGGTTTCACGTGAAACCGAAAATGCGCGTTGAAAGGCCCCAGCTTCGTCTATCCGCTCGATGCCGCTACGGCGAGTCATGCGCTTTGACGGCGCCGATCGGAGCGCTTCAACCGGCCGAGAAGGATCAGAAGTGCCGCCGGCGTCATGCCGTCGATGCGCGCCGCTTGCGCCAAGGTCGCCGGCCGGTGCAGGCTCAGCTTCTGGCGCACTTCGTTGGACAGACCAGGCAATGTGCCAAAATCGAAGTCCAAAGGAATAGCAACCGCTTCGTCCCGCCTCAGCGTCTCGACGTCCTCGGCTTGCCGCTTGACGTATGATGCGTAACGCGCGTCGACCTCGAGCTGAGACGCGATCTTCGGCTCGAGCGTCCTGATGTCCGGCCAGATAGCAGCGAGGCGTTCCAGCGTCATCTCCGGATAGGCCAGCAACTCGAAGGCCGATCGCCTCCGTCCATCATGATTGATATCCAGCCCATGCCGCGCCGCCTCGTTCGGCGTCAGCGTCAGCCGCTCGAGCAGCCTTCGCCCCTCTGCGAGTGCCTGCTGCTTCCTCTTGAAGGCCGCCTTGCGATGCCGTCCGACGCAGCCGATCTCTACCCCGGCGGGCGTCAGGCGTTGATCGGCATTATCGGCCCGGAGTTTCAGACGGTACTCTGCGCGGGAGGTGAACATGCGATATGGCTCGGTGACGCCCCGTGTTATGAGGTCGTCGATCATCACCCCCATGTAGCCCTCGGTGCGGGAAACAACGAACGTCCGCCTGCTGCCGCCGGCCTTCAGGGCTGCATTGATCCCTGCGGCGATACCCTGGGCCGCTGCCTCCTCGTAGCCCGTGGTGCCGTTGATCTGCCCGGCCAGGAACAAGCCCGGCAATCGCTTCGTCTCAAGCGTCGGTAGCAGCTCCCGCGGATCGACGTGGTCGTATTCGATCGCGTAGCCCGGCCGCTTGATGACCACAGATTCAAGCCCCGGTATCGTCCGCAGAAACGCGATCTGCACCTCCTCGGGCAGAGACGTCGAGACCCCGTTTGGATAAATGGTGTCGTCGTCGAGACCTTCGGGCTCCAGGAACACGTTGTGCGCCCTGCGATCCGCAAAGCGGACCACCTTGTCCTCGATCGACGGGCAGTAGCGCGGCCCGATGCTGCCGATCTGTCCTGTGTACATCGGCGACCGATCCAGATTGGCGCGGATGATGGCGTGGGTTGCTTCTGTCGTCGTGGTGATGTGGCATACGACCTGCGGAGTGGGGATCCGCTCGGTGAGGAAGGAGAACGGCACGGGCGGATCGTCACCGGGTTGGACTTCCAGGCGATCCCAATCGATCGAATCGCGATGCAGCCGCGCCGGCGTGCCGGTCTTCAGACGGCCTAGCCTAAACGCCAGGGCGGCCAGGCGATCGGCGAGCTTGACGGCGGGCGCCTCACCGACGCGACCTGCAGGAATCTGGACCTCCCCTATGTGGATGAGGCCCCGGAGGAAGGTTCCGGTCGTCAGGACGACGGCGCCCGACCGGAGCTCGCGACCATCGCCCAGCGCCACCCCCTGGACGATCCCATCTCTAACAAGGAGATCGTCGACGCCACCTTCGATGACTTCAAGGTTTTCGGTCGCACGGATAGCCCGCTGCATCGCTTTGCGGTAGAGGCTCCGGTCCGCCTGCGCCCGCGGGCCTTGCACGGCGGGACCCTTCGACCGGTTGAGAAGACGGAACTGGATCCCGGCCTCATCGGCCACTCGGCCCATCAGTCCATCCAGCGCGTCGATTTCGCGAACAAGATGCCCCTTGCCCAAACCGCCGATGGCCGGATTGCAGGACATCTCGCCGATGGTCGCAAACTTATGCGTCACGAGAACCGTTCGAGCGCCCATGCGAGCCGCGGCCGCGGCAGCCTCGGTGCCGGCGTGGCCGCCGCCGACGACAATGACATCATAAGTCTTCGTGTCCATAGGTCCTTGGATGCGAGGTGCGGTTGCTATTCGGGCCGGCCGCACACTAACCGAGGGAAGCAGTGACTGGAAAGAACTACGTGGTCACTTCTTACGCGATGACTGGACGTTGCGCCGGATCCATTGGGCAGTTCTTCCGACGACAGTAATCCAAGCGCTTCCCGAAGATTTCACCAACTCCGCGTGAAGTTTCACGTGAAACATTCGGATTTGCCTCTATTTTCCGATGCAGAAGCGGCCGAAGATCTGATCCAGCACGTGTTCCGGGTCGATGCGGCCGGTCAGGCGGCCGAGCGCGTTGGCGGCAATGCGCAGATCCTCGGCCCTGAGCTCGAGCTGCCAGGGGCTGCCCTCGCGGAAAGCGACGAGAGCTTGATGACACTCCGTCAGATTCAGCCTGTGCCGCTCGAGAGTCAGGCCGGGGTGCTCGCCAGGTGCGATCCGCTCGCGGGCGATCGCCGCGATCCGCCGGGTCAGCTTGTCGATTCCCTGTCCAGTTAGAGCGGATACCACCAACATATCGTCGGGCAACGTCTTCGGCCAGCCGCCGGTGCGCAGGTCCGCCTTGTTGGTGACCCAAAGTGTCCGGTCTGCCATGTCGGCAAGATCGGGCGGTAAATGAGGCTCTGGCGCAGTCGCATCCATGAGCCACAGGACCAGATCTGCATCCCGCGTCCGCGCCACGGTTCGGCGGATCCCCTCTCGCTCGACGACATCTGTGGCCTCACGAATGCCGGCCGTATCACTGATGATCACCGGCAGCCCTTCGAGATCGAGCCGCACCTCGATCACATCCCGCGTCGTGCCCGCTTCTTCCGAGACGATTGCGGCGTCCCGGCGGGCGAGGGCGTTCAAAAGGCTGGACTTGCCGACGTTGGGCGGCCCCGCCAGCACGACCTGGAAGCCTTCGCGCAGGATCTCGCCCCTGTGCCCGTCCGCCAGATGGTGGGCAATGGAAGTCTCGAGATCGCGCACGATCGGCACCGCCCGCTCGAAAGTCGTCGTGCCGACATCTCCTTCGTCCGAAAAATCGATCGCCGCTTCGACGAGCGCAAGGGCTTCGAGGAGCGAATCGCGCCACCCATCATAGAGGTCTGCAAGCGCGCCCTCGGCCTGACGGAGAGCCTGTTTACGTTGGGCTTCCGTCTCCGCGTCGATGAGGTCGGCGAGGCCCTCGGCCATGGTGAGGTCGAGCTTGCCATTCTCGAAGGCGCGCCGGGCGAACTCCCCCGCTTCGGCCGGCCGGCATTCCGGCACATCGCCGATGGCCGAGAGCACGGCCTGGACGACGGCGCGACCGCCATGGACGTGCAACTCGGCTACGTCCTCCCCAGTGAAGCTGCCGGGCGCTGGGAACCAGAGGACAAGAGCCTGATCGATGACCTCGCCGGAGCTCGGATTGCGCAGGCGGCGCAAGGCAGCCAACCGCGGCTCTGGGCGTGGCGATGCGAGCATATCCAGCACCCTGCCTGATGCCGGTCCGGATATGCGGATGACGGCGACACCGGCCCGGCCTGGCGCACTCGAAAGTGCGAATATGGTTGCAACCTCGATCATAGTGTCGGAGTCACCCGTATGGGTACGCCAGCCGGCGCCGATCAAAACCGAACGAGCAGGAGGATGCCATGAGCGAAAACAGGCTGAGCCGGGAAACGAGCCCCTACCTGCTCCAGCACAAGGACAACCCTGTGCACTGGTGGGCCTGGGGCCCTGAAGCCCTCGCCGAGGCCAAGCGGACCAACAAGCCGATCCTGCTTTCCATCGGCTATGCCGCCTGCCACTGGTGCCACGTCATGGCTCACGAGAGCTTCGAGGACGAGGCTACCGCGGCTCTCATGAACGACCTGTTCATCAACATCAAGGTGGATCGCGAGGAACGACCCGACATCGATGCCATCTATATGAATGCTCTTCATGAGCTTGGCGAGCAGGGCGGATGGCCGCTGACCATGTTCCTCGATCCAGGCGGGCGGCCGTTCTGGGGCGGCACCTACTTCCCGCCGCAGTCCCGCTGGGGCAAGCCAGCCTTCCAGCATGTCCTGCGCGAGGTCGAGCGGATCTACCGCGAGGAGCCCGACAAGGTGCGCCACAACGCGGAACTCCTGACGGACACCTTGAAGGCCAGAGGCGCCGCGGCCGGTAAGGTGCAGATCACGGATCCCCTGCTCGAAGAGCTGACAGGCCGCATGGTGCGCGCAGTCGACGTCGTCAATGGCGGCCTCCAGGGCGCTCCGAAATTTCCGCAGTGGAGCTTCTTCTGGCTCATGTGGCGCGGCGCGATCCGCTACGACATGCCTGAGGCGGAGGCGGCCGTCGAGAAGACGCTGACCCACATCTGCCAAGGTGGCATCTACGATCATCTCGGAGGCGGCTTCGCGCGATACTCGGTGGATGAGCACTGGCTCGTCCCGCACTTCGAGAAGATGCTCTACGACAACGCCCTGCTGATCGACCTCATGACCGAGGTTTACCGTGAAACGGGCAATCCGCTGTTCAAACAGCGGATCGCGGAGACTGTCAGTTGGCTCGAGCGCGAGATGATCAGCGAGGGCGGGGGGTTCGCAGCCTCGCTCGATGCCGACTCCGAAGGCGAGGAAGGCAAGTTCTATGTCTGGAGCGCCGCTGAAATCGCGGATGTGCTGGGGCCGGATGACGCCCGCTTCTTCAACGAGATCTACGGCGTAGCACAGGAAGGAAACTGGGAAGGGCACAACATCCTGAACCGGCTTGGTGCGCTGGAGCTGCGCTCAGAGGCGGACGAGGCGCGCCTCGCCGCCTTACGGGCCAAGCTCTTCGCCCGCCGCGCGGAGCGGGTCCGGCCGGGCTGGGATGACAAGGTCCTCGCTGACTGGAACGGTCTCATGATCGCTGCCCTCGCGGGCGCGGCTTTCGTTTTCCGCGAGCCCCATTGGCGGGATCTCGCCGAGAGAGCCTTTGCGTTCATTGAAGATCGCATGATGAGCGGGGGCCGGCTCGTGCATTCCTACAGGGCCGGCCAGGCGAAAGCGCCGGCAACGGCGAGCGACTACGCGAACATGACCTGGGCCGCCCTCCGGCTGGCCCAAGCAACGAACTCTGCCCGCTACCTCGACGCCGCCGTTCGGTTCGTGGAGCAACTCGACCAGCATTACTGGGATGCGCGCTCCGGCGGCTACTTCATGACGGCGGACGATACGCCCGACGTCATCGTTCGTATGAAGTCCGCGCATGATGACGCCACGCCGAACGCCAACGCCGTGATGCTGTCAAATCTCGTCCATCTCTTCATGCTGAAGGGCGAGACGGGATATCTGGAGCGCGCCGAAGCCATACTCAATGCGTTCGGCGGCGAGCTGCAGCAGAACCTGATCGCGCACTCGGCGCTGTTGGCCCAGACGTTCGACCTTTTATCTCCGCAGCACGTCATCGTGCTGAGCGGCGGTGACGAGGCTGGCGCCGCAACCCTCGAAAAGACGGTGACGAGCATGTCGCTGCCGGGCGCTCTCCAGCACTTCGTCGAAGATGCGGAGACCGTGATCGCGGAGGCCGACTCGCTGGCCGGCAAGCGCCCGGTGGAAGGAAAGGCCACGGCTTACGTGTGCATCGGACACACCTGCTCGGCGCCGATTACAGATGCAGAAGCCCTCGCCTTCTTGCTCCACCACAAGCGGAAGGCCAGATCGTCACCGGCCTGAAGGCGAAGGTGCCGAACGTGCTTCAGCGATGAGGTCTGAGAGACGGCGCTGCTGTCGGCCATCGGCATCGAAGTTCGCCGGCGAGAGCCAGCGCTCGTAAGCCTGCTTCAGGGCTGGCCATTCGGCATCGATGATCGAGAACCAGGCCGTGTCCCGATTGCGACCCTTGTAGACGACCGCCTGACGGAAGATGCCTTCGAAGGTGAAGCCCAGTCGCAAGGCGGCGGCTCGTGACGGCTGGTTGAGGGAATCGCACTTCCACTCGTAGCGGCGATAGCCCAGCTCGTCGAAGACATAGCGCATGAGCAGGAACATCGCCTCCGTCGCGGCGGGCGTCCGCTGCAGAGCCGGCGAATACTTGATGTTACCGACCTCGATAACGCCGTTCGGCGGATCGATGCGCATCAGCGTCGCGACACCGACGGCGCGACCGGACCCAGCCTCCAGGATCGCATAGAACAACGGATCTTCGGACGCCGACGCCTTCTCGACCCAATCCCTGTAATCGGCGAGCGACGCGAATGGGCCATGACTCATATACGTCCAGCCGCGTCCGTCATCGGCCTGGTTGGCCTCGTAGAGGTCGGCCGTGTGCCGTTCCGCATCGAGCGGCTCCAGGCGACAGAACCGGCCGTCGAGAACGATGCGGGACGGCCGAGGCCTCGGCGACCACTGGGGAACCGGAAAGCCGATCGGCTGCCCGAAAGCGTTCACCCGGTCCCCCATGCTGGTCCTCGTATGTCAGCGCCGTCAGGCGTTCATGGATTGGAAGAACTCGGCGTTGTTCTTCGTCTGCCGGAGCTTGTCCGTCAGGAATTCGATCGCGTCGATCGTGCCCATCGGGTTCAGGATCCGGCGCAGCACGTACATCTTCTTGAGCTGATCGCGTGGCACGAGCAACTCTTCCTTACGCGTGCCGGACCGCGCGATGTCGATCGCCGGATAGACGCGCTTGTCGGACGCCTTGCGGTCGAGCACGACTTCGCAGTTGCCGGTCCCCTTGAACTCCTCGAAGATGACCTCGTCCATGCGGGAGCCGGTATCAATCAGCGCCGTGGCGATGATGGTGAGCGAGCCGCCCTCCTCGACGTTGCGCGCGGCACCAAAGAAACGCTTCGGCCGCTGCAACGCATTGCTGTCCACGCCGCCGGTGAGCACCTTGCCCGAGGACGGCACGACTGTGTTGTAGGCGCGGCCCAGGCGGGTGATCGAGTCGAGCAGGATCACCACGTCGCGCTTGTGCTCCACGAGGCGCTTGGCTTTCTCGATCACCATCTCGGAGACTTGCACGTGCCGCGTCGGCGGCTCGTCGAAGGTCGAGGAGATGACTTCGCCTTTGACGGAGCGCTGCATGTCCGTCACCTCCTCGGGCCGCTCGTCGATCAGCAGCACGATCAGGTAGCACTCCGGGTGGTTGGTCGTGATCGAGTGGGCGATGTTCTGCAGGAGTACGGTCTTACCGGTCCGCGGCTGAGCGACGATGAGAGCGCGCTGGCCCTTGCCCATGGGGGCCACGATGTCGATGACCCGCGCCGACAGATCTTTGATCGTCGGGTCCTCGATCTCCATCTTCAGCCACTGCGTCGGATAGAGTGGCGTCAGATTGTCGAAGTGGATCTTGTGGCGCCCCTTGTCGGGATCTTCGAAATTGATCTTGTTGACCTTCAGGAGTGCGAAGTAGCGCTCCCCCTCCTTGGGGCTGCGGATCTGGCCTTCGACCGTGTCTCCGGTACGCAGGGCGAAGCGGCGGATCTGAGAGGGAGAGACGTAGATGTCGTCGGGACCGGGCAGGTAGTTGGCGTCGGGCGAGCGCAGGAAGCCGAAGCCATCCTGCAGCACCTCGACGACACCGGTCCCTGTGATTTCGATTTCCTTGCCGGCGAGCTGCTTCAGGACGGCGAACATCAGCTCCTGCTTGCGCATGGTGCTGGCGTTCTCCACCCCATGCTGTTCGGCAAAGCTCAACAGTTCGGTGGGAGATTTGGATTTCAGGTCTTGCAGTTTCAGTTCAGTCATCGGGTGACTCCGACCGGCACGGCGCTAAGGCGGGCGAGAGGTTTCAAACCGGGCCGAATTCAGAAAGTGGGAGTTGGGCGCGGATTGGCGCCGAATGTGCGGTCTACCAGGAGATGTGGGAAATCCAGGCAGCGGACCGGCAAACCTCTCAGCCGCCGGCGACCGTCGTTCGGATATTATATAGCAGATGAACCGGCTCAGAAAAAGATGCCATCACGAGGTGCCTGTTAAAAAGGCTTCACGACCACCAGGATGACGATCCCGATCAACAGCACCGTCGGGATCTCGTTGACGATGCGGTAGAAGCGCTGGTCGTGGCGGTTGCGGTCCTCGGCGAACTGCTTGCGCCAGATGGCAAGCGCATGGTGCAGAGCGGTCAACGCAAGGACAAGGATGAACTTCGCGATCAACCAGCCATCCATGTACATCCCCCACGCCCAGGCGAGGTAAGGCCCGGTGATCCAGACGACGATCGAGGCCGGGTTGATGATGAGCCTGAGCAGGCGCCGCTCCATGACCTTGAAGGTTTCCGACTGCTCCGAGCCAGGTTTCGAGGCCGCGTGGTAGACGAACAGGCGCGGCAGGTAGAGCATCCCCGCCATCCAGGCGATGACGCTGATGATGTGGAGTGCCTTGATCCAGAGCTCCACGAAGCACCTCCCCAGCTAGCTGCGAACGAGCGCGACAAGCCGAGCCACGTTCTCGGGTGACGTCTGGGGAACGATGCCGTGGCCAAGGTTGAAAATGAATGGCCGGCCCTGCATGGCAGCCAGAATCTGGCGGACACGCGCTTCGAGTGGCTCGCCGCCGGTCACCAGCAGCAGCGGATCGAGATTGCCCTGCACGACAACGTCCTCCGTGTCGGCGAGCGCCGCCATGGCATCGAGGGACATGCCCGTGTCGCAGCTCACGCCATCGACGCCCGTCTCACGGACGTATCGGGCTGTCTTCTCGCCCGCGGCGCGCGGGAACCCGATCACAGGGATCTCCTGATGATGCGCCTTGAGCTCGCTCACGATCCGCCGGGTCGGTGCAATGACCCATCGCTCGAACTGATCGTCAGGGAGACTGCCCGCCCAACTGTCGAAGATCTGAACGGCATCGGCGCCGGCGACGATCTGGCCGATGAGGTACTTGATCGAAACCTCGGTCACGATGTCGATCAGATGTGCGAAGGTCTCCGGCTCCCGATAGGCCATCAGCCGAGCCTCGGCCTGATCGGGTGATCCGCGCCCGCCTACCATATAGGTCGCCACGGTCCACGGCGCGCCACAGAAGCCGATCAGGGCGGTGTCTCGCGGCAAAGCTGCCCTCGTCCGCAGAACCGTCTTGTGCACCGGAGCGAATGTGAAGCCCACCTGCAACTTGTCGAGCCGGTCGATGTCCTCCCGCGAGCGAATAGGCGCGAGACGTGGACCTTCCCCCTCGGCGAAAGTGACGTGCTGTCCCAAGGCGTGCGGGACGACGAGGATGTCTGAAAACAGGATGGCTGCGTCGAAATGGAAGCGGCGGACAGGTTGCAGCGTCACCTCTGATGCGAGCTCCGGGTTGTAGCAGAGATCCAGGAAGCCACCGGCCTGCTGCCGCACCGCCCGGTATTCCGGCAGATAGCGGCCTGCCTGCCGCATCAGCCAGATCGGAGGACTTGGAGGGGACAGCCGAGCGAACGGCATGAGGAACGGACAGGTTATTGCGCGCTCGGTAAGTGCCTGCGGGATTTCACGCATTATCTCTTTCTCAGACAATGAGATTGAAGACTCTTGCTGTTTTGACTCTTGGCTCCGGGGATGCCGGTAATTGTCGCGTTCTGCCCGCCTGCCCACAGGCTGGCCCGGAACCCGGCGACGGGCGACAAGATTTGGTGTGATCCTCGACGCACGGCTACTAGGCTCGATAACCGTATTGAGAGTCAACATGTTCCGCCTTTACAGCGGGCTCGAGTGGGGTGAACCAAGTGTTGAAACGCCGCCCAAGGGATGTGCACATTGCACAGAATCCACGGCATTGGAGAACGGTCGCCGGTTTGTGGCGGATCAGATCGATGGTGGATCGTTCTGTGGATGAGTAGCAGCCCCGCCGCCCTGATCGAGGAAGAGCGCCCGCCGGCGTGCACAACCGGAGACTTTGTCCACAGATGCCCCACCGCCTTCCGAGCTACTTCCACTTGCATCTTGTCTCCGATTCAACCGGCGAGACGCTAACCACGATCGCGAAGGCAGCGTCGGTGCAATACGCCAAGGTTCGCCCGATCGAGCACGTGCACCCGCTGGTGCGCACCGCTCGGCAACTGGAGCGCGTGCTGCAGGAGATCAGCTCCGCGCCGGGGATCGTCCTCTACACGATCGTCAACCGCGAGCTGACCGAGCGGCTCGAGCAACGGTGCCGGGAGCTGGCGGTGCCTTGCCTGTATGTGCTCGAACCCATCATGAAAGTCTTCGAGAGCTATCTCGGGGAGCCGCAGACGCCCATCGTCGCCGGCCAGCACGTGTTGGATGCGGACTATTTCCGGCGCATCGATGCGCTCAACTTTTCCATGGCCCACGACGACGGTCATCTTCCGGACGACCTCAATCAAGCCGATATCATCATTTTGGGCATATCGCGCACGTCGAAGACGCCAACCAGCATCTATCTGGCACAGCGCGGCTACAAGACGGCCAACGTGCCGATCGTCTCCCAGCTGCCGCTGCCTGAGCCGCTCACCCGGCCGCATTCGGCATTCGTGGTGTGCTTGGTGGCCAGCGTCGATCGCATCGCCGAGATTCGCCGCAATCGTGTGCGGCTCATGAGCGACCGCAACCTCGGGGATTACGTCGATCGCGAGCAGATCGCCCAGGAGCTGGCTCACTCACGACGACTCTGCGCCCGTCATGGCTGGCCGGTGATCGATGTGACCCGGCGGTCGGTGGAGGAGACGGCCGTCACCATCCTGAAGCTCTATCAGAGTCGCCAAGCCCAGAATACGAGCCAGGCGGAGGAGAACGATGGCTGAGTCCGCTTCCTTCCCGCAGATCATTTTAGCGTCTGCCAGCCCTACGCGGCAGCGGCTGTTGACGGCTGCGGGCATTCCGTTCAAAGCCGTTGCCGCCTGCGTCGACGAAACGGTCATTCGGGAGACTTTGACGGCCGACGGAGCCGAGGTCGATCCAGCCGACATGGCCGAGGTCCTGGCGCGCGCGAAGGCAGAGGATGTGAGCGCAAGGCATCCGGGATCCATCGTGATCGGCGCCGATCAGGTGCTGTCTTGCGGTTCTGAGCTGTTCACCAAGCCAGGGACGATGGACCGCGCGCGGGATGCGCTTCTGGCCCTTCGCGGGCGTGCCCATCAATTGCACACGGCCGCCGTGATCGCCGAGGACGGCGAGACGGAGTGGGTGCACGTCGACACTGCCGACCTGTGGATGCGCAACTTTTCCCCCGCGTTCGTCGGCCGTTATCTGGCCAAGGTCGGTGGCGATGTGCTCGGTTCAGTGGGGGCTTATCAGATCGAGGGGCCGGGCATTCAGCTATTCGAGCGGATCGAGGGTGACTACTTCGCCATCCTCGGCTTGCCGATGCTCCCCCTTCTCAAGGAGCTTCGTGCGCGGAAGGCCATTCCGGATTGAGTTGGGTCAGCACAGGGTAAGAGTGCGACATGATCGTCATCGGTCTGACTGGCTCGATCGGCATGGGGAAATCGGCGGTGGCCGCGCGCTTCCGCCAGCTCGGTGTGCCGGTCTGCGATGCCGATGCCCTCGTGCACGAGCTGTATGAGGGAGAGGCTGTCGAGCCGATCGAGGCCGCCTTTCCCGGCACGACGTCTGGCGGCAAGGTCGATCGCGCCAAGCTCGGCCAGGCCGTGCTCGGCGATCCACGTGGCCTGAAAAGGCTGGAATCGATCGTGCACCCGCTGGTGCAGGCCGCCGAGCGCGAATTCCTTCGCAAGGCCTTCGAGCAGGGCGCCAGAATGGCCGTGCTCGAAATTCCGCTTCTGTTCGAGACCGGCGGCAATGCGCGGGTCGATGTGACGGTCGTGGTGAGCGCTCCCGCCGAAGTCCAGCGGCAGCGGGTCCTGCAGCGGCCCGGTATGACCCCTGCGAAGCTCGAAGCCATCCTCGCCCGCCAGATGCCCGATGCGGAAAAGCGCCGCCGCGCCGATTTCGTTGTGGATACGGGGGGCTCCATTGAGGAGAGCTACGCCCAGGTCGATGCTATCGTCGCCGCGCTGCAGAATCGCGGAGGCAGGGCCTACCAGCAGTTCTGGAGCTGACGGAGGGGTGACGAGGGACTGAGGCCGGGGGGCCGGGGGGATGCTGCGAGAGATCGTTCTCGATACGGAGACGACGGGGCTCGACGCAACTCAGGGGGATCGACTGATCGAAATTGGGTGCCTGGAGCTGGTGAACCGCATCCCTTCCGGACGAGAGTTTCACCGGTTCATCAATCCGGAAGACCGCGAGGTCCATCCCGATGCAGAAGCCGTTCACGGAATTTCCAACAAGTTTCTGAAGGACAAACCTCCCTTTTCAGCCATCGTCGACGAATTCCTGGAGTTCGTCAGCGATGCGGCGCTCGTCATTCATAACGCGAGCTTCGATATGGGCTTCATCAACATGGAGCTCGAACGCGCCGGCCGACCGCCGATTCTGATGGATCGCGTGGTCGACACGCTCGCGTTGGCGCGGCGAAAGCACCCGGCTGGCCCGAACAGCCTCGACGCGCTCTGCAAGCGCTATGGGATCGACAACTCGAAGCGCGTCAAGCACGGCGCTCTGTTGGACTCCGAGCTCCTGGCGGAAGTCTACATCGAGCTTCTGGGTGAGCGGCAAGCGACGCTGGTCCTGGGCCAAGACGACGTTTCGGCAAGGCGCTCCAGCATCCGCCGGGCCCGGGCCGCTCGGCCGCGTCCTGCCCCGTTGCCGCCGCGGCTGACGCCCGAAGCTGAGGAATTGCATCGGGCCTTCATCGAGACATTGGGTCAGGACGCCATTTGGCGCCGTTACATGGCTGCCGCAGAGGACAAGAGCTGACGAGCGGCGCCTTTTACGCCTTGAGCGAGGGAGTCTGTGCCGCCTGCGCCTGCTGCTGGGCCTGCTGTTTGCGCCGGACATAGAGGCTGCCGAAATCGATCGGGTCGAGCAGCAGTGGCGGAAAACCACCCTCTCGTGTGAGGTCGGCGGCGAGGCGGCGCAGGAACGGGAACAGCAGCAGCGGGCAATTGATGAGCAGGAAGGGCTCGAGCGCCTGCGGTGGTGCGTTCTCGATCTTGAACAACCCTGCATAGACGAGCTCGAGGTCGTAGATCACCCCGGCCTTGTTGGTTGCGCTCGCCTTAAACTCGATGGCGCTTTCGTAGACGTCCTTGCCGACGGTCTTCGCGTTGACGTTGACTTCGAGCTGCAGGTTCGGATTGTCACCGGGCTCTTGGACCAGCTTGCCGACGTTAGGGTTCTCGAACGAGAGATCCTTGATGTATTGCCCGAGAACACGGGCCTGGAAGGGCGGCTGATCGCCAGCGGCTCCAGCAGGTTTGCTCGCGCCGTTGTTCGGTTGATCTGCCATGGCGTCGTCCTCCATTCCGGCTCGTCGGAAGCGCATTCAGGTACCGAGGCGCTGGCTATCACGCTCGAGGCCGGGCGGCAATGCCAGCTCTTTGTTCGTGAACCGTTAGCTGTCTTCAGGCCTCAGCGCCGCGGCGGGGGCCGATCATCGCTGTCCTCGTCGACGCGCGTGTACTCCCCCTCGATCACAGGACCCGGCTTGCGAGGGTCCGATTGTCGACGGCCTGCTCCGGAGCCGCCGTGCGGCCGTCCGGTGGTGAAAACGCGAATACGGGTTGCACCGGCGGATGCGAACCGGCCGAGGCTCCATGCCGCGAAAGCGTGACGCACGGGAGGGATCAAAAACAACAGCCCCACCGTATCGCCGATCAGACCTGGCAGAATGAGGAGGACGGCAGCGACGAAGGCGAGACTCCCTTCGGCGACGGGCATGATCGGCGGGCTGCCCTGTGCGAGCGCCTGACGAGCGCGGCTCATCATCGCGAAGCCTTCGCGCTTGAGCGTGACCAGGCCGAGAATGGCCGTCCCGATCACGATTGCGAGAGTCGCGGCCACGCCGATGGACTGGCCAACGCGGATCAGGACCGCGAGCTCCAGCAGGGGATAGCCCACGAACAACAGCAGAAATGTCAAACGTATCATCAACCTACCGAAAGGGCCCCGCTCGAGTGCTGCTTTGGCCGGCGGGGCGTGCGGCCAAGTCATTCCGATTGGCTTGGGCGAGACAATGCCCTAAGTTAGGGTCGCGAAGGACCATGCGTTGCGCTCAACCGCGCGACGTTTTCACCGGCCCGGGCCCTGGACCCTGTCCTGACTTCATCATACATCAAGTCAACACTGGTCCTCGCCACGAAAGCAGCTTCAGATGGATGGCAGAATCGACGTCATTACCCTCCTGTTCCTGATCGTCGCGGTCGTCGTTATTCTCAAGCTGCGTAGCGTACTTGGGCGGCGAACGGGCGACGAGGAAGCCCGTTACGAGCGCCAGCTTCGGGCGCAGCAGGAGGCAAGAGAGCGCGCCGCCGCGGCCAAGGGCAAGGTGGTGGCCCTCCCCCGCCGGGAACGTGAAGCCGCCACGGTGGGCGGTCACGAAGAAGTCGCAGCAGCCGATGCGGAAACTCGCGTGAAAAACTTCGCCGGTGGAAACACGTTCCTGGAGCAGGCGCTCCTGCATATAGCGCGAGCGGATGCGAGTTTCGACCCCGAGCAGTTCCTGCGCGGCGCCAAGCAGGCCTACGAAATGATCGTCATGGCGTTCGCCGAGGGCAACCGCAAGCTCCTGAAGGATCTTCTCAGCCGCGAGGTCTTCGACAGCTTCGTTGCTGCCATCTCCGATCGTGAGAGCCGCGGCGAGCAGATCGATCAGAGCTTCGTCGGCATCAACAAGGCGGAGATCGTCGAGGCGGAGCTGAAAGGATCGACCGCGCAAGTCACGGTGAAGTTCGTCAGCCAGCTCATATCGGCGACGCGCGATTCGGCAGGACATGTCATCTCCGGTGATCCCCAGCGCATCCGCGAGGTCACTGATATTTGGACTTTCGCGCGCGAGGTGACGTCGCGAAACCCGAACTGGCGACTCATTGCCACACAGGCGCCGTGACGAGCCAGGGGCTCGGGAGCGGACATGTGCGGCCGCGTGGGCTTGTCTGAGCGAATCTCCTGTCGAGGACCGCGTCTGCGTTGCGCCGCCTGCGCTCTAGTGCAGGAGGTGTCGTGACCGAAGCCCGTGTGACATTCGAGGCCGTCTCGTTCTCTGCCCTTCCCGGGTGGGAGGAAGACGAACACTCTGCGGCTTTCGGGGCCTTCCTGAAGTCGGGCGAACGGCTGGCCAAGGCCGCGGATGACGGCTCTCTTCCTGATCTCGACAGATGGGCGCGTCTCCTCGGGATAATCCGATCAGCACTGGATCTGGCGGGTCAGGCGAATGATGCCCGGGCATTCTTTGAAACGCACTTCGTTCCGCATCGAGTGGTTCACGCACGCAGCCACGGGCTCCTGACTGGCTACTATGAGCCGGTCCTGGCTGGCTCCCGTGTGCCTAATGGCCGGTATCACGTTCCGGTCTACCGACGGCCGCCGGACCTGGTGAACCTGATGGATGAATCGATGCGTGGCGCTGCGGGCAAGGCCTTGACGCATGCGCGCCGTACAGAGGATGGCCGGCACTTGCCGTACTATACGCGCTCCGAGATCGAGTCCGGAGCATTGTCGGGCCGCAACTTGGAGCTCCTCTACCTGGAAGATCCTGTCGATGCGTTCTTCATGCACATCCAGGGTTCGGGCCTTGTCACATTGCCCGACGGGTCGCATGTCCGCGTGAGCTATGACGGGAAGAACGGACACCCCTACACGTCGATCGGGCGATATCTCGTGGACTCCGGCCTCTTCAGGGCGGATGAAGTCTCGCTCGAGACCCTGAAGCAGTGGCTTCGCGCGGACCCGGAGCGCGGCCGACAGGTGATGTGGCAGAATGCATCCTACATCTTCTTCCAAGAGCTGTCCGTGGCCGACGCCCAATCGGCGCTTGGCGTCATGGGTATCCCGCTTACTGCTGGCCGAAGCCTGGCAGTCGATGCGAGCGTGCATCTCATTGGAACACCGATCTACGTGGTGGCGCCCGACCTCGCCCGTGCTGGCGAGCGTGGTACCTTCCGACGCTTGATGATTGCTCAGGACGTTGGCTCAGCGATCACGGGTCCGGAGCGGGGCGATATCTATTTCGGATCCGGCAGCGAGGCCGGAGATCAGGCAGGCAGGACGCGGCACGCCGGCAGCTTCTTCGTGCTGTTGCCGCGGGATGCGGAGTCCAAAGCTTAGGCCATGAGTCGGCCAGGGCGACCTCCCCGCTCCCAGCAGCGCCTCCTGACGCCGGAGGACGAGGCGCTTTGGTCATCTGTGGCTCGTAGCCTGAAGCCCTTCAGAAGGAAGGCGCGAGTGCATCCTTCTGCCGGGCATCCTGAATCGCTCCCGGCATCGGAGCCAATTGGACCGAAGCTGGAGGACGAGCTGAAAAGGGCGGCGGTGGAGCCCTCCACTCCCCGCGAAGCTCAGTCTCAGACCGGCCGCCCCAAAAGCCCCGCCAAGCCGCCACCCCTTGCGGACTTCGACCGGCGAAGACTGAAGCGTATTGCGGGTGGCCGGGTCGAAATCGAAGCCCGTCTCGACCTGCATGGTATGCGCGCCGGTGAAGCGCACAGTGCACTGAGGAGCTTCATCTTCTCCGCGTGTGCCAAAGGGCAACGCCACGTGCTCGTCATTACGGGAAAGGGTGGTGGCGCGGGCTTGAGCGATCGTCCCTTCGACTTGGACCAGCCCGACCGCGGAGTTCTGAAGCGCAGCGTGCCCATGTGGCTCGCGGAGCCGGAGTTGCGCTCAGTGGTCGTCAGCTTCACACAGGCGCATCCCCGACATGGAGGAGAGGGCGCCCTCTATGTACAGCTCCGTAGCCGCCGAAGGCGGCCTGACCATCGCGAATGAGCTTTTGCGATGAACCTCGGCTGCGGGCTCGGGCAAAATTCCGCGTTGCGAGCTATCCGCATTGGCTGGTCAGCGTCTGCACCGCCTTCGTGAGGCCCATCAGAGAAAACGTATCTTTGGTCGTCGTCCCCTGCTCCGACACGCCCTCCACGACCATCGTCGTGCCGCGCTTCATCGACTCGAGCAGCTTCAGCTCCTCGATTGGATTGCTCACGAAGGCGCGGTCCTGGTGCGTGAAGAGCTTGTAGCTCTCGCTCCCGACCGTGACGGTCACCTCGGAGCCCTCCTTGAAGGGATAACCGATCTTGACGCTCAATTCGGTGCGCACGCCATCCTTCGGCCAGGAGGAAACATAGAAGTATGCGGGATCGCGTTTCATACCCGCCGGTTCGCTGGACTGCGCCGTGGTCGCGATGAAGCAGAGCTTCTCGCCCGAATTTTCATGCGAATAGAAATGCCAATCGGTGAAGGAGTCGATGAGCTTCGTCTGCGCGCTCGCGCAAACGGCTGTCGCCATCAGGATGGCAGCAATAGCTGTTGGGCGAACTAGTCCTCGCATTGCACCTCGCGATTTGGGACGGCAGCAGAGATTGGAGATCTTCCGAAACTATAGTGATTTGCTGCAGGGCCTGTCACGATGATGTTTTGCGTAACGTTTCCGTGAGACCGACCGGTCGTTCCGGGAATTGCGCCATGGTCCTGAAGCGGTCGTACATGACGATGGCCCCGGCCATGGCGACATTGATGCAAAACGTCGTCGGGATCCTAACGACGAAGTCGCACCGCGCCAGCAGTGCATCCGAGAGCGAGCCCCGCTCCGGGCCGAGCACGTACGCTGCGCGCAAAGGATGACAGAAGCTCGGCAAATCTATGGCAGAATCGGTGAGCTCGATGCCTACCAACTTGCAGCCTTGCGGAAGCGTCATCGCATCGAGGGTCGGCCAATTGTAGTGCGGCAGGTGCCATTGCCCCTTTGACGTGTCGGCGCGTGCCTCCAGGGCCTGATAGGTCGCGCCGATGGTGAACGTGAAGCTCGCTCCGAAGGCATGGGCCGACCGCATGAGGTTGCCCAGGTTAAGCGCCTTCGACATCCGCTCGGCGCCGATGGCGAAGTAGCCGCGTGGCTTCGGCGGCCAATTCCCGCGAAATTCCGACTGGACTCTATCGTTCATGATACTCGGTGCCGTTGCCGGCTTGGCTCAGTCCGGCGGTAGCCGTTACGCTCCGGGCAGCCATCCATCGGCTGACATGGAGGAGGTGTCACATGAGAGCGGCGTTGTGCAAGACCCTGGCCGGTCCGGAAGGGATTGCCATCGAGGAGGTTTCTGATCCACAGCCTGGTCCTGGCGAGGTCCGCATCCGCGTAGAAGCGGCGGCGCTCAACTTTCTCGACACGCTCATCACCCGCGGCAAGTATCAATATAAGCCGGAGCTGCCGTTCTCGCCAGGAGCCGAAGTTGCCGGCAAAATCGACATCGTCGGTCCGGAAGTGGGAGAGTTCTCACCGGGCCAACGGGTGTGCGCCTATCTCGGCTGGGGTGGCGCGCGGGAGCTGGTCGTCGCGCATGCCGAGCACGTCATTCCTGTACCGGATGAGGTCAGCACGCCCGTCGCTGCGGGCATCAATGTGACCTATGGAACGGCTCTGCATGGCCTGATGGACCGGGCGAAGCTGAAGGCGGACGAAACGGTTGCAGTCCTCGGTGCGTCCGGCGGTGCTGGTCTCGCGGCAGTCGAGGTGGCAAAGCGGCTCGGGGCCAAAGTCATTGCCGTCGCGTCCTCATCCGAAAAGCTCGACATCTGCCGCCAGCACGGCGCGGACCAGTTGCTGAACTACACCACGACTGACCTGAAACAGGGCTTGCGCGATCTGACCGGCGGGCGCGGCGCAGACGTGATCTACGACTGCGTCGGCGGCGATCATGCCGAGCTGGCTCTCCGCTCCATCGCCTGGTTGGGCCGATACTGCGTTGTCGGATTCGCGGCCGGCGCGATCCCGCGTATCCCTCTCAATCTCGTGCTGCTCAAGAGCTGCGACATCGTCGGGGTGTTCTGGGGTGAATCCGCGCGGCGAAATCCGCGTGCGCATCGGAACAACATTGAGACCGTGCTGAAATGGGTTGCAGCGGGAGAGCTGAGGCCGCACACTCACGCCGCGCTTCCGCTTGCGGAGACATCCGAGGCGATCAGAATGCTCGACCGGAGGGAAGCCACGGGCAAGGTGATCGTCACCATGTAGCCCGCTTGCAGGAAGCCATGCGCAATTCACAACGAACAGCGGTGTGCTGAGCCCCGCGCTGGCTCAGGGGATTCACGCAAGGAGAAGCTCGATCCGATGAAAAAGCAATTTTTGATGGCCCTGGTAGCGATGGGCCTCGGTGTATTCGCGACCGGTCCTGCCAACGCCCAGGACAAGCAGCTGACGATCGCAACCGGCGGCACCGGCGGCGTCTATTACCCGCTGGGTGGCGGTCTGGGGAACATCCTCAGCAAGGAGCTCAAAGGTGTAACGGCCACGGCGGAAGTCACGGGCGGCTCCGTCGACAACATGAAGCTCGTTGGCTCGGGCAGGACGGACATTGCCTTCTCGCAGGTCGATGCGGCCTGGGATGCGATCAACGGTCAGGGCAAGTTCCCGAAAAAGCTGCCCGTGAAGGCGCTCGCCGTCCTGTATCCGAACCACATGCACGTCGTGACCGTGGACGGCACCGGCATCGAAAAGATCGAGGATCTCAAGGGTAAGCGGGTTTCCACCGGCTCACCGGGAAGCGCAACTGAGGTGTTTGCCTTCCGTGTGCTGGAAGCGGCCGGCATCGATCCCGAGAAGGACATCGGGAAGGAGCGTCTCGGGGTTGCCGAAAGCGTCAATGCCATCAAGGACGGCAAGATCCAGGCCTTCTTTTGGGTCGGTGGTCTGCCCACGGCGGCGGTGACGGACCTCGCCGCGACGCCGAACACGAAGATCAAGTTCCTCGAGATCGCGCACCTTACGCCAAAGATGAACGAGAAGTACGGCCCGCTCTATGCCGAGGCCGTCATCCCCAAGGAGACCTACTCGGGGATGGATCAGGATGCGAACAACATCACCGTCTGGAACATCCTGGCCGTGAACGACGCGATGCCGGAGGACCTCGCCTACAACATAACGAAGATCACCTTTGAGAAGCGTGAGGAGCTCGCGAAGGTCCACAAGGAGGCGTTGAACATCAAGCCGGAGCTGCAGTCGGTGAAGCGGTCCGGCATTCCGTTCCATCCGGGCGCACTCAAGTACTTCAACGAGAAGGGCATCAAGGTCGACTGAACGAGTCTGGCGTTGTCGCTCGATTTGCGGTCACCGGGCCCCTCGCGCCCGGTGACCCGTTTTAGCCGCCAAGATTCGCGAATGCGCGAGCCCAAAGGAGACTGACTTTGACGAGGACCAGCGATGGTGCATCTGCGGCCGGAGAGGCGGAGAACACTCCGGCCGCAGTCGAGACGCCGGAGCCCGATCGCAAGATCATCGAGCACTACATCGAGGAAGAGGAAGGCGCGCTCAATCGGCTCGGTGGCCTCGTCGGAAAGGCGATTACGACGATCGCGGTCGGCGTGTCGCTGTTCCATATCTATGCCGCCTACGACATCGTCCCTGCCTATGTCCTGCGGCCCGTCCACGTCGCTTGCGTCCTGTTCCTCGTGTTTCTTCTGTTCCCGGCGGTGCCGAGCCTGCGCGATCGCATCCGGTGGTGGGACTGGCTGCTCGCTTTCGCGAGCCTGGGCGTCATCGTCTACGTCCTGATGCAGGGTGAGGAGTTCGGCGATCGCGCAATCATGCCGGAGCCGATGGACGCTGTTGTCGGCATTATCTTCATTGTGCTTTTGCTGGAAGCAACGCGGCGGGCGACAGGTTTTATCATGCCCGCCTTGGCGATCGTCTTCATCCTCTATGCGTTGTTCGGCAACCACCTGGGTGAACCGTGGACCCATCGCGGCTATCCGCTCGATCGCCTCGTCGGGCACCTCTACATGACGCTCGAAGGCATTTTCGGAACGACTGTGGACGTCTCCTCGAGCCTCATCATCCTGTTCACGATCTTCGGGGCCGTTCTGCAAGTTTCAGGCGCGGGCAAGTTCTTCATCGATTTCTCGTTCGCCGCTATGGGTGGCAAACGGAACTCGGCCGGCCGCGCCGTCGTGCTGTCGTCCTTCCTGCTCGGTGGCCCGTCGGGGTCCGGCGTGGCGACGACGGTCACGATCGGCACGGTGGCCTATCCGCTGCTGGCCAAAGCCGGGTACGAAAAGAACGCCGCCGGCGGACTGCTGGCCGCCGGCGGACTTGGCGCCATCATCTCGCCGCCGGTCCTTGGCGCGGCAGCCTTTCTCATCGCCGAGTTTCTCAAGATCTCCTACTTCGACGTGATTTTGATGGCGACCATCCCGACGCTGCTCTACTATCTGGCGATCTGGACCATGGTCGAGGTCGACGCCAGAAAGACTGGCGGCACCAGCGATCTGATGGTCGAGAAAGGGACGCTCTGGCGGCTGCTTGCCGGCTACTGGTACCACTTTGGCTCGCTGGTCTCGATCATCGCCTTCTTGGTGCTCGGCTTTTCGCCCGTGCTGGCGGTGTTCTGGGCAACCATGCTGGCCATCGGCTCCAGCGCGATCCGGCCGGACACGGCGCTCGTTCCGCGCGTCGTGGTCGGCGCTACGATAGCCGTCGCAGCGGTGCTCTCCGCGATCGGGTTTGCAGACGGCAATGCCTATTCGCTGACCGTCTTCATCGCACTGGCGCTCACTGCCGCGGCGGGACTGTTCCTGCCGCAGATCGCCCCGGTGGCCGCTCGCCTGGCGCAGGCGCTGCATGACGGCACGACCGGCGTCCTCAGCGTGGCCTCGATCTGCGCGACGGCGGGAATCATCGTCGGCGTGGTGACTTTGACGGGCCTCGCGCAGCGGTTTGCCGATATCATCATCGGCTACGCGCAGGGCAGTCTGCTGCTCACCACGATTTTCACGGCGGCCATCGTGTGGATCGTCGGGCTCGCTGTGCCGGTGACCGCCTCTTACATCATGTGCGCGGTCATCGCGGCCCCGGCGCTCATCAAGCTCGGTGTTCCGGATTTCGCGGCGCACATGTTCATCTTCTATTACGCCGTGCTTTCCGAGGTGTCGCCACCAACAGCCCTGTCACCGTTCGCCGCGGCGGCGATCACGGGCGGCAATCCGTACATCACGACGCTGCAGTCCTGGAAATACACGATGCCGGCCTTCCTCGTGCCGTTCGTGTTCGTCGTAGATCCACACGGTGTCGGCCTCTTGCTGCATATGCCGGAAGGACGGAGCTGGGTGGACGTGGTGGAAATCACGCTGGTCGTGGCCGCCGGTATCGTTGCGCTCGCCTTTGCGCTGCAAAGATGGATGGTGAAGCGCAATACGCTGCTCGAGACGGCACTGTTCTGGGCCGCCGGTCTGTTGCTGGTGTTTCCCGTCGTGCTCGATGCCGCGATATTCACGCCGCTCACTGGCTTGCAGCTCACGTCCGATATTCCCGGATTCCATGTCGCCTGGAGCGTGCCTTTCGGCTTGGCGTTCGGTGCGCTGGCTGTCGTGCTCCAACGGCTGAGGACAGCCTGACTGGTTCGGGCTCTGTCTATCTGCGATCCAGCACGCGGCGGAGTACGGCCGCCGCGGCCTCAACGTCGTCACGCGACACGTCGAGGTGCGTGACGGCCCGGATCATGCCACCGTAGGACGTCCCCATCCGCACGTTCTCCGCGAGCAGCGCTTCCGTCACCGCCTTGGCCGTCAGGCCCGTACCGCTCGTGTCGAAATAGACGATGTTGGTCTCGGGTCTTGGGGCCATGAGCCTGACTCCGGGGATTTCTCGGATACGCTCGCTGAGCAGCGCCGCATTGGCGTGATCATCCGCCAGCCGTTCGACGTGGTGGTCAAGCGCATAGAGCCCCGCGGCCGCCAGAATGCCCGACTGGCGCATGGCGCCGCCGATCCGCTGCTTCCAGCGCCAGGCCTCGTCGATGAAGTCGCGCGAGCCGGCCAGCACGCCGCCGACCGGACATCCGAGCCCTTTCGACAGGTCGAGCCACACGCTGTCGCATCGGGCCGCCATGACGCGAGCCGGAATGCCGGTGGCGACAACGGCGTTCATCAGACGGGCACCGTCCATGTGAACGGCGAGACCGCGTCGATGCGCGAGCTCGGCGACAGCTTCGATCTTCTCGACGGGCCAGATCGCGCCGCCGCCACGGTTTACGGTCTGCTCGACGACGACCAGCCGTGAACGCGGTGAGTGGCGACTCGGCTCGCGAATGGCAGCGCCGAGGTCGGAGCCGTCGAATATGCCCCTGTCGCAAACGATGGGCCAGGTCTGCGCGCCGGCCAGCGCCGAGCCGCCGCCCGCCTCGGACGTGAAGACGTGCGTGCCGGCGGCACCGATGACTTCATCACCGGGCCGGCAGTGCACCAGGAGCGCGATCTGATTGCACATGGTGCCCGAGGGCAGGAACACCGCGGCTTCCTTGCCCAAAAGCGCGGCGATGCGCTCCTCGAGCGCCGTGGTGGTCGGATCTTCTCCGCGCTGCTCGTCGCCCACATCGGCATTGGCCATGGCTTGGCGCATCCCCGGTGTCGGGCGCGTGGATGTATCGCTATAAAGATCGATCAGACCGTTGTGGGCCACGGAGGTCTCCTTCAGGCAAGCAGCGCTTTAAGGGCGAGCCGCCGAAACCTAAGAGAAGAGACAACCCCATTCAATCGACATACGCCATTGGGCCGGCGTAAGGAGGACACGGGATATGAAGCTCGGAAGCGACATTGCAGCCGTTGTGACGGGTGGTGCGTCCGGCCTCGGGGCCGCGACGGCAGCGGCATTGGCCGAGAAGGGCGTCAAGGTCGGCCTGCTCGATCTCAACGAAGCCGCCGGGCGTGAGCATGCACAGCGTATCGGGGGCACCTTCGCACCATGCGACGTGACGAACGAGGAAAGCGTCGAAGCCGCCTTGGCTGCCGTCCGCAAAGCCCATGGGCAGGAACGCATCCTGGTCAATTGCGCCGGCATTGCCATTGCCAAGCGCGTCGTCCGGCGCGTCAAGGATACAGGCGCCATCGAACCTCATGATCTTGCGAGCTTCGCCAAGGTGATCCAGGTCAACCTGGTCGGCACGTTTCTGATGATTTCAAAATGCGCCGCGGGCATGCTGACGCTCGATCCTCTTGGCCCGGACGGCGAGCGCGGGGTCATCATCAATACGGCTTCGGTCGCAGCGCAGGACGGGCAAATCGGACAGGTCGCGTATGCGGCATCGAAGGGCGGAGTCGCCTCGATGACGCTGCCCGTCGCGCGTGACCTTTCTCGCGATGGCGTTCGCGTCTGCTCCATCCTGCCGGGCCTGTTCCGGACGCCCATGTTCGCCGGCCTGCCGGAGGAGGCGCAGAAGTCCCTGGCGGCAACGGTACCCTTCCCCTCGCGCCTCGGCGATCCGTCCGAGTACGCAGCGCTGGCGATCCACATTTGCGAGAACGTGATGCTGAACGGCGCGAGCATCCGCCTCGATGGCGCGATCCGCTTGGCACCGCGCTAGAAAAGTTCGCCGAAGCTTTCGGAGAACGGGCGAAGCCCGGCATGGATCGGCAGGTCAGGCCTGCGTGCCCGCAATCCGATCCATGGCCTCGGCGAGCTTGATGTCACGCGCGGAGAGGCCGCCCGCATCGTGGCTTGTCAGCGTGACGTCGACGCGGTTCCAGACATTCGTCCATTCGGGGTGGTGGTTCATCTTCTCGGCCACCAGGGCCACGCGTGTCATGAATCCAAAGGCGGCATTGAAATCGGCGAATTTGAACTGGCGGAAAATGGCATCCCGGCCCTCGACGGGTTGCCAGCCTGACAGCCGCGCCAACGCCTCTGCGCGGGCTTCGGGTGAGAGCTTCTGAGCCATGGCCGTTCCTCCCAAAGCACAGCTCGTTCGGACGTCAGCCTTCAGTACTCGTCCTCATACTCGGCGTAGTCACCCCCGACGAGCGGATAGGTCTCCTCGATTACATACGGGCCACCGCCGACCTGTGGCTTGGAGGAGAACAGCGCGAAGCGGCTGACGAGGAACGGCTCTGTCCGAAATCCGCCCTGGCGTTGGAGATAGCGAGCGACGACATCGACACTGGTGTTGCGCAGCCGGGCGATGGTGACGTGCGGCTTGAATTTTCGCGTCTCCGGCTGGAGACCTGCCGCACGGGCCGCGCGCTCATGGGCGCGGGCCAGCGCTTCCAGCTCTGGTGTCGGCTCTATGCGCGCCCAGAGCGTACGCGGTTCATTGCCGCCGAACGCGCCTGTGCCCGCAAACCGCACCTCGAAGGCCTGAACCTCGACTTCGCTCAATGCGTGGGCGAACTCGGCGGCGAGGCGGTTGTTCACGTCGCCGGCGAAGCGCAGTGTGATGTGATAGTTCTCGGGCTCGATCCAGCGCGCACCAGGAAGGGGCTGCCTCAGGCGGGCAAGTGCCTCACGCACGTCGTCCGGAAGCTCAATTCCTGTGAAAAGCCGCGGCATGGCTCGCCTCCTCGCATCACACCTTGCGGCCGATCTTCCGCGAAGGGCTAGAGAATGAACTTGCTCAGATCGGTGTTCTTCGCGAGGTCTCCGACGCGATCCCTGACGTACTGTGCATCGACGGTGATGGTTTGCCCGGCGCGGTCCGAGGCATCGAAGGAGATGTCATCGAGCACTCGTTCCATCACGGTCTGAAGACGCCGTGCACCGATGTTCTCGACCGTCGCGTTCACCTGCGCCGCCGTATCCGCGATGGCGTCGATGGCATCGTCAGTGAACTCGAGGGTGAGGCCTTCGGTTGCCATCAGCGCGATGTACTGCTTGATGAGGCTGGCCTGCGGCTCCGTGAGGATGCGGCGGAAGTCCTCGCGCGTCAGAGGCTTCAATTCCACGCGGATCGGCAGACGCCCCTGCAGTTCCGGGAGCAGATCGGAAGGCTTCGCGACGTGGAAGGCGCCCGAGGCGATGAACAGCACGTGGTCGGTCTTCACCGGCCCGTACTTGGTCGACACGGTGGTGCCTTCGATGAGCGGCAGCAGATCGCGTTGCACGCCCTCGCGGGAAACGTCGGCACCGATGCGGCCGCCATCGCTGCGCGAGCAGATCTTGTCGATCTCGTCGAGGAAGACGATGCCGTTGTTCTCGACGGCGCGGATGGCCTCCTGCGTGATCTGCTCCTGGTCGAGGAGCTTGTCGCTCTCTTCAGCGATCAGGATCTCGTAGCTGTCCTTGACGGTGACACGGCGGGTTTTCTGCCGGCCGCCGAACGCCTTGCCCAGCATGTCACCGAGGTTGATGGCGCCGATGGATCCACCCGGCACACCCGGCAGCTCGAACATGGGAATGCCGCCGCCAGTATCCGTCACCTTGATCTCGATTTCCTTGTCGTTGAGCTCGTTCGCCCGGAGGCGCCTGCGAAAGGCCTCGCGGGTGGCTGCTGAAGCATGCTCTCCGACAAGCGCATCGAGCACGCGCTCTTCGGCCATCTTCTCCGCGCGGGCCCGCACCTCGCGCCGCTTCGTCTCGCGCACGAGCGCCAGGCCGACCTCGACGAGATCGCGGATGATGGATTCGACGTCGCGGCCGACGTAGCCGACCTCGGTGAACTTGGTCGCTTCGACCTTGATGAACGGCGCATTGGCGAGCTTGGCGAGCCGGCGTGAGATCTCCGTCTTGCCGATGCCCGTTGGACCGATCATCAGGATGTTCTTCGGTTGAACTTCCTCGCGCAGATCTTCGCTGAGCTGCTGCCGGCGCCAGCGATTGCGCAGCGCGATGGCAACGGCTCGCTTCGCATCGTTCTGACCGACGATGTAGCGATCCAGCTCGGAAACGATCTCACGGGGTGAAAAGGTCGTCATTCATCTCTGCCTAGTTGGAAGACGCCAGCTTCAAGCCCAGAATGGAGCCGATCAGCAGCGTCAGGAAGAACAGGCGCATGGTCGTGGTCGGCTCATTGAAATACATCGCGCCGAGAATGGCGGTCCCGGCGGCACCGATGCCCGTCCATACCGCATACGCCGTACCAAGCGGAATGCCGGAAAGGGAGAGCTGGAGCAGCAGCAGACTGGCGACAGCAGAGCCGGCGAAAGCGAGCGTGGGCCCGAGCCTGGTAAATCCCTCTGCGTAGCGGAAGGCCGTCGTGGCCAGGACCTCGCAAATCCCGGCAGTTAGCAAATATCCCCAAGCGAGCATATGATCCGTTCCCAAGTCTTCTCAAGCCGGCGCGCCCCCATTGCGCGGTCCCGGTCCTACCTGTCGCTCGGCAGACTCTCCACGATGAGGTTCCGGTTGGTGAAGACGCATATGTCGGCCGCGATCTCCATGGCCCTGCGCGCAATCGCCTCGGCATCGAGCGGCTGGTCGAGGAGGGCGCGGGCTGCGGCGAGTGCGTACATGCCCCCGGAGCCGATACCCATCACGTCGTGCTCCGGTTCCAGCACGTCACCGGTTCCGGTCAGCACCAGTGTCGTCGTACGATCGGCGACGATCATCATGGCTTCCAGCCGGCGGAGATAGCGGTCGGTCCGCCAGTCCTTCGCAAGCTCCACCGCGGAGCGCATTAGCTGGCCCGGGTACTGCTCCAGCTTGGCTTCAAGGCGCTCGAACAGGGTGAAGGCATCGGCCGTTGCACCGGCAAACCCGCCGATCACGTCGCCGCGCAGCACGGATCGCACCTTGCGCGCCTTCGACTTGATGACGGTGTTGCCCAGGCTCACCTGGCCGTCGCCGGCGATCACGACCCGGCCGCCCTTGCGAACCGTCAGGATCGTGGTGCCGTGCCAAGTGGACTCGAAAGATGATGGCGGATTACGCATGGTCAACTCACACGCTAGGTTGGGTTGCGGGGCGCCGAAAGCAAGAGCGCGCGGAGCCAGCCCGGCGAATGACCACTACCCCGGCGGCGCGCAAGCTGATAAACGCCTGTTTTCGAACAATCAACCCGAGGGGTTATCGCAAGGTGTCCCGGACTGCCACCATTGAGCGCAAGACGAAGGAGACCGAAGTAAAGGTTACTATCGATCTCGACGGCTCCGGCGCGTTCGACATCAAGACCGGGATCGGCTTCCTGGACCACATGCTCGAGCAGCTCGCTCGGCATTCGCTGATGGATTTGAAGGTTCATGCCAAGGGCGACCTCAACGTCGATTTCCATCACACGGTCGAGGACACGGGCATCGCGATCGGGCAAGCGGTGGCCATGGCGCTCGGGGACAAGAAGGGCATTACCCGGTACGCCGACGTGCATCTGGCGATGGACGAGGCGCTGACCCGCGTCGCGATCGACGTATCGGGCCGTCCATATCTCGTCTGGAACGTCACGTTCTCCCGGCCGAAACTGGGCGACATGGACACGGAGCTGTTTCGCGAATGGTTCCAGGCATTTGCCCAGAACTCAGGGATCACGCTCCACATCGCGACCCTCTACGGAGAGAATAACCACCACATTGCCGAAACCTGCTACAAGGGGCTGGCGCGGGCGCTCCGCGCGGCCGTGGCGGAGGATCCTCGGCAGGCCGGGCGCGTTCCGTCAACCAAGGGCCGGCTTGCCGGCTGAGCACCAGCGAGTGGACAATCGGTGCAGACGTACACCGTTTACGAGCCGCCAAAGCCTCCCGAAGACCGCGTGAAGCGCGCGGAGCGGATGGTCTTCGTGCGCGACGGCTTCTCCTGGATGGCCGCGCTGTTCGCCCCGCTGTGGATGCTGGTGCATCGGATGTGGCTCGCGCTGTTCCTCTACGTCGTCCTGATGATCGCGCTGAGCGTGGCTCTTGTTGCCGTTGACGTCAGCCCGCAATGGCGAACGGTGGCCGTCATCGCCGTTCACCTGGCCATCGGCTTCGAAGCGGGATCGCTCCGCCGTTGGAAGCTGGAGCGCCGGCGCTGGCGCATGATGGGTGCTGTTATCGGCCCGTCTCGGATCGAGTGCGAGCGCCGATTCTTCCAGGCTTGGCTCGGCGAGGAATACCACGATGACGGCTCAGTGCGCATCGGCCCGCCTCCCCGCCAGGCGACAGCCGACGCGCCTGGTCCGATCGCCGGAGCGGATGCCGGGCCGGTCGCTTCGGAGGCTTGAGACGCCGGACCATGCAACGCGTCGTCATCATCGATTACGGCTCAGGTAACCTGCATTCGGCGCACAAGGCTTTCGAACGGGCCGCGCGCGAAGCTGATGTTCCGGCCGAAATCACCGTCAGCGCCCGACCCGAGGACGTCAAAGCGGCGGACCGGATCGTGTTGCCGGGCGTTGGAGCCTTTGCCGACTGCAAGCGGGGGCTCGATGGGGTGCCCGGGATGATTGAGGCGCTCGCCCAGACCGTTGTTGAGCGTGCCCGGCCATTCCTCGGCATCTGCGTCGGCATGCAGCTCATGGCAACGCGGGGCCTCGAGTTCGGCGAAACACCGGGCCTTGGCTGGATCGACGGCGACGTCAGAGCCATCGCGCCGGCGGACCCGACCCTGAAGATCCCGCACATGGGCTGGAACACGCTCACGGTCATCAACGATCACCCGCTACTCGCCGGCATTCGCACGGGACCGCAGGGTCTGCACGCCTACTTCGTCCACTCCTATCACCTCGTCCCCCGCGATCGCAGCGTGGTGGTTGCCGAGACGGACTACGGTGGCCCTGTGACGGCAATCGTCGCCAAGGGCAACACGGCCGGAACGCAGTTCCATCCAGAGAAAAGCCAGACTCTCGGCCTCCAACTCATCGGCAATTTTCTGCGCTGGCGGCCCTGAGCCTGCACCAGGCTAGCTCGCCCGAGCCAGCGGTAGCTCCGGCTGCACCAGGGGCTCGATGAGACCCGCCGGGAAAGCAATGACATTGCTTGGCCGGTCGGCGTCCTGGCGCCGCTGACGGAACCAGCGGAGCGACGTGTTGACCAGCACCGCTTCCTCGTTCACGGCCTGCACGATCAGTCCGTCCTCAGGATCCAGCATGTCGGACAGCCGGACCTGAATGTCGTGTTCCGATGCATTGGCGCGGACGTACCACGTGGTCTCGAGCGGCCGTGCCCAGGCCTGGCCGAGGTTCATGATGGCTGTCGCAATCGCGTGCTTGTTCCGGCGCGATCTGGCGAGGTCGTAGGAGATGAGAAAGAGGCGCATAGTGGTCTCCTGGCGAAGAAGACGCGGTACGCGCGACCAGAACCGCGGAACCGGGGCATTCGTTAACAGAACGTAAAGGGAACATGCCGCGAGTCGGGATCCTAGTCCAGCAAAAAGTTCGTCGTTTGTTCTCGAACTGGAGCACCTGCTCAGCTCACTCGAACAGCGTAAGCTGATCCGGATGCCGGCCGCGGGGGATCCGCCGGTGCGGGCCGGGATCGATGCGATCCGTTAGCCCCGGGTAACGCTCCTGGAAGATTCGCCACGCTTTCTCGCGGGCCGCAGGGAAGCGCTGTCCTTCCCAGATCTCGTAAAGGCGCCGCGGATCGCACTGGTAGCGGCGGCAGAGGTCGATCCGCCGCGCGCGCAGCCAGCGTGCGATCCAAACATCGATGGCGTCGGCCTCGGTTAGGGGGCGGCGTGCTGTTTCGATTTCGCTGGCGGCGGCATTCATAACAGTGCTTGACGCGATACGGCTTTGATTCCTTTATCGCCCGCGATCGTAGCGAACGTGTGACTCGAACGGGGGCTCCCCGCGCGCTGTCTTCTCACATTGAGACATAGCATTGATCCTCTTCCCCGCCATCGACCTCAAGGACGGCCAGTGCGTCCGCCTGAAGCTCGGCGAGATGGACGCGGCGACCGTGTTCAATGACGATCCTGCTGCGCAGGCCCGGACTTTCGAGGCGCAGGGGTTTCAATGGCTGCACATCGTGGATCTCAATGGGGCGTTCGCCGGGAAGCCAGTGAATGCAGGCGCCGTGGAGGCGATCCTCGCCGCGGTTTCCCTGCCGGTGCAGCTCGGCGGGGGCATTCGCGATCTCGCGACGGTGGAGATGTGGCTCGGCAAGGGCGTGCGGCGCGTCATCCTCGGAACCGCGGCCGTACGCGATCCCGCACTCGTGCGCGAAGCCTGCCGCCTGTTTCCTGGCCGCATCGCTGTCGGGATCGACGCCAAGGGCGGCAAGGTGGCCGTGGAGGGCTGGGCAGAGGTGAGCGAGCTCACCGCCATCGAGCTGGCGCGCCGGTTCGAGGACGCGGGCGTGGCCGCGATCATCTACACGGACATCGAGCGCGATGGCGTGCTGAAAGGCCTGAACCTGCCGGCAACCGCAGAGCTGGCGCGGGCGACACGCATTCCGGTGATCGCCTCAGGCGGCCTGGCCTCGCTCGCCGATGTCGAAGCGCTGCTACGGCCCGAGTACGCGATGCTCGAGGGCGCGATCACGGGCCGGGCGCTCTACGATGGCCGGCTCGATGCCAAGGCGGCGCTCGCCCTCATTTCGCGCCGTGCCGGATCGAAAGGGTGAGCGCCGAGCGCAGCAGGCACACCACCATCGCGAGCTGACACCAGACCACCGAGAGTTTCGCCTGCTTGCGACAGGTTTCGTAATCTTGCAGGCAACGGAATGCGGGATCGCTGTACTCCGCCGGCTTGCCCTGCTCCGCCAGGCCCGACATCCGCTTGGCGATGTTGTCGAGCCGGGTGATGATGCGCTTGCGCAAATGTTCGGGGAGCTGCTCGAAGGCCTTCTCGTCGAACGGCTCGCCGGGATTGCGCTCCTGAATGTCCTTTAGCTGCGTCCCCGCCACCTTGAGATTGCGCAGGGCCGCCTTGACGAAACGGTGCTCGGTGCCGGCCTCGTCGAGTGCCGCGATCTTCTCTCGAAGCAGCTTGATGTCCTCTGCCGCGAGCCGCTTCCGGCGGACCGCCTCGGCAACGTGCTGCAGATCGTGGCTGGTGTCCTTGGCCATATCCCCCGCCCTTAGATTTGCGTTCGGAGCGCGCATCGACGATGACGCAAGATGACATTGCATTGAAGGCGCATACGGGCCAAGAAGCAGCTATGCTCAAGATCCGCATCATCCCCTGTCTCGATGTGAAGGACGGCCGCGTCGTCAAAGGCGTCCAGTTCGTCGATCTGATCGACGCCGGTGATCCCGTCGAGGCTGCCGCCGCCTACGATGCCGCGGGAGCCGACGAGCTCTGCTTTCTCGACATCACGGCCAGCCACGAGAATCGCGGGACTTTGCTCGATATCGTGCAAAGGACGGCAGAGCGCTGCTTCATGCCGCTGACGGTCGGCGGCGGGGTGCGCTCCGTCGAGGATATCCGCCGCCTTCTCGAGGCCGGAGCCGACAAGGTTTCCATCAACACCGCAGCGGTGAAGAACCCGCAGTTCGTGCGCGAGGCATCCGAGAAGTTCGGTGCGCAATGCATCGTGGTGGCGATCGATGCCAAGAAGGTCTCACAGCCGGGTGAAGCAGATCGCTGGGAGATCTTTACTCACGGCGGGCGCAACCCGACCGGCATTGACGCCGTGGCGTTCGCGCGGGAGGTCACGGCTCTGGGCGCCGGAGAGATCCTGCTCACCTCGATGGACCGCGATGGCACCAAGAGTGGCTTCGATGTGGCGCTGACGCGGGCGGTGGCCGATGCGGTCAGCGTGCCAGTCATCGCCTCGGGCGGCGTCGGCACGCTCGATCATCTCGTCGAAGGCGTGCTGCTCGGCCACGCTAGCGCAGTACTCGCCGCCTCCATTTTTCACTTTGGGACCTACACCATAGGTCAGGCGAAGCGACATATGGCGGCTGCGGGTATTCCGGTCAGGCTCGACCAGACCTGATCGATCCGGGCGCCGCACTCTGTGCAAAATGTCTGATCGACCGGGCCGGTGGCAAATCTTTTTGCTTTTCGCAAGGACACTTCATCAGTAATAATACATCAGAATAACAGTGTCCGGACCAGCCGCAATGGAACCCGAGGATGAGGCCTATATCGGCTATATCATTGCGGATGTCGCGCGACTTTTGCGTACGGTATGCGATCGCAGGGTCCGGGAGCTCGGACTGACGCGCGCACAGTGGCTCGCCGTAACCCGCCTCCATCGCCGTCCCGGTCTCAGCCAGTCCGAAGTGGCCGACCTGCTCGAAGTCGAGAAGGCCACGGCGTGCCGGCTGCTCGATCGGCTGGAAGCCAAAAAGTGGATCGAGCGGCGGCCCGACAAGAAGGACCGGCGGGTTAAGCGGATTTATCTCACGCCCCGCGCCAATCGTGTCCAGGCTTCGATCGCGCCGATGGCCGAAAGCACGGTGGATGACGCGTTGAGCGACCTCTCGATGGAGGAGCGGCAGCAGCTTCTGGACATGATGGTTCGCATCAAGGGCAAGCTGCAGACGCTCGCAGGTCACGAAACCGAGTCGATGGGCACCGCAGTGCCGGTCGAAGAAGAGGTGCGGGCGGTCTGAAGGACCGCTTTCGAGAAATTCTCGATTTGGACAGAAGCGCCAAATCAAGCTCGCGCCCAATCTCCCCGTTCCCGGCTAACGGAGTGCTTGCTGTTGGCGTTTCTAGCCCCAATAGGAAAAGCTCTAGCTGATCTGGCGGACCATCCCGTCCGAGACGGACAATCGGCCGTTCGGGAGAGTGTGTAGCCATTCTCGCGCAACCACTAGTATCGGCGGCGCCTTGAGTCCCAGCTCGCGCGCGACCAGACAGCCGACGATCAGGATTGCGTCAGGTGTTCCGAGCAGAATGGCCGCGGGGGCCACGCGATTGTGGATCAGCTCGAGCAGCACTGATGAGGAGGAGGAAGATCCGATCGGATCGGCAAGAGCCAGAATGGAACCACTCACGCTGCGTCCGCGCTCTGGGTGGCTACCGAGAATGATCTCGCCTGTCGCAGGATCTACGCCGCCCCAGAAGCTCAGAGGGGCGGTCAGCTTCAGCAATGGACCTTCCGCAGATCCAGGATAGAGCACCTGCCCGGCTATCATCTCCGTGCTCATGACCACAGCGCCTCGTCGCGAACGAGCCGACCCTGGACTGCCGTCTCGACGCACTCCGAGAGGCTGCCGTAGACGACCGACCAGCCCGTGTTTCCTGGGGCGTAGTTGGCGAATTTGCCGGAGTTCGTCAGGAGGACGCCGGACTTGGCCGGAAGAATAGGCGTCACCACAATGCAAGTATCAACGACGACCGTCACGCCGGCAGCTTCGATATCGGCAAGCTTTCCCCGCTCCTCGAGCTGCTTCAGCACGTGCCGGCCGGTGTGAGCATAGAAGGGCAGCGACAGGCGCCGCCCGTCGACGAGATCTGCAATTGTCATCATCTCTTCAAACGACAGGTGAGGACTCCCCACCGCGACCGCATCGACCTGATCCGAGCTGCTCGTGCTGAGCCAGCCGCGTGCGATGCGCACCATCTCAGATGTCAGTTGAACGGTCACCTCCGGATCGTGCCCGCTGAAAGCATCGGCCCGGGTCTTGGCTTCCGGTGTCACGCCGATGACGTGGAACAGCCCCACAGCACCGAACGAGGCAGCTGCGGCGCCGAGCGCCTTCATCCGGTCCTCAGAGGCAAAGGTCTGCAGCCCGTCTATGGCCACGATGCTGGAGCCGGCATTGCGGCCAATCCACGCGCCGAGCACCGGCCAGAACGCATCGAGGTTCCGGAGCGCAGCTGACAGCAGGCTGGTGTCGACTAGCATTGTCGCTCGCCGGTGCTCCGGCAGATGCAGGCCGTACCGCGGAGCCCGGCCGACGATGGCGCAGGCGATGTCGAGGAAATCGCCGTATCGGTTCGTTCGGGCGCCAAGCACCGAGTTGCAGAACGCCACCGCATTGGATTCGCCCCAGGCGACATCCACACCTGCGGGCGGCCGATGCCCGGCCTGGTAGGGCGAGCATGTCCAAGTCGGCTTGCAGCCAAGGGCCTCATAAGCGCGCATCAGACGCAGCGCCATGTCGCGGCGCCGGTCGTCCAGACGGACGCGTTTCGGGTGCAGCAGGTCAAGCGCTCCGACGTTCAGGGTCGCGGGAACGGCAACTTGGCCGCCAAGCTCAACCAGCTTCTCGGCGAACAACACCCCGGCATCACCATGGTAGAGGCAGCCATCGATATGAGCCGAGTGCACCGGGATCAGCCGGTCGGCGCCCAGCAGCCGGCCGGTTTCGGCGACAATGCGCATGGCCATCGCAGAAGCCTCCCCGCGTGCGCCGCCGGCAATCGCGCGCTCTTCCGATGTCAGCTCCATCACTCCCCTCGACAGGCAAAACAGGTCATGGATAATCCGAATGTTTGTTGAGCAGCAACCTGCGCCATAGGCTGGACACATGCCACATACGCCGAAGCTGCTGTTCCTTGCCGGATCTGCCCGCGAGGGCTCGCACAACAAGCAGCTGGCCCGCCTTGCTGCGCAGATCGCCGATGCCAACGGTATCGCCGCCACGTTCGCCGATCTCGGCGACTATCCCATGCCGATCTACGACGGCGATCACGAGGTCCAAAGCGGCGTGCCGGACAACGCGCGCAAGCTCAAAGCGCTCTTTCAGGTGCACGACGGCATCTTCATCGCAGCGCCCGAATACAACGCTTCGATCACACCGCTGCTCAAGAACGCGCTCGACTGGATTTCCCGCGTGCGGGAGGAGGGTGAGCCGCCGCTGCAGGTGTTCAAGACACGCGTGTTCGCCATTTCATCTGCGAGCCCGGGGCGTTTCGGCGGCGTGCGTGGCCTGATCACCTTGCGCCAGGTCCTCGCGGTCGGACTGCAGGCGATGGTTCTGCCAGAGCAGGTCTCGGTGCAGCATGCCGCGGACGCGTTCGACGAGAAGGGTCACCTGAAAGACAAGGCGCAGCAGGACCTGCTCAAGAGGCAGATCGAACGGCTGGCGCGTGCCGCCAAGGTTCTGAATGGACTCTGACCTCGCGGTCGCTTGTGAGCCCAGGAGAACCCATGCTACAGGGCCCTGGCGCTCCAGGCAGCGCGGACACGAGGCGGCGCTCAATGCACAACGGCGAGATTGCCAGGGACGACATCACACATCGGCTGATCGTGGCGTTGGACGTGCCGACGTACGCAGAGGCATCAGCCGTCGTCACGGATCTCGGAGACGCCGTTCACTTCTACAAGATTGGCCTCGAGCTGTTGTTTGACGGCGGCTTGCGGCTTGCTCAGGAGCTGCGCGACGCGGGCAAGCTCGTCTTCCTCGACATGAAGTTCCTGGACATTGGAAATACCGTTGAGAAGGCGGTGAGAAACGCTGCCAGGCTTGGCGTCAATTTCCTGACTATCCATGCGATCGATCGGAAAACGCTGCGGGCGGCGCGCGACGGCAGAGGCGATAGCGGCCTGAAGCTCCTTGGTGTGACGGTTCTCACCAGTCTCACGGCTGACGATCTGGCGGAGCAGGGCATTTCGGAAAGCCCGTCAGAACTCGTGCTGCGGCGCGCCAGGATGGCTCAGGAGGAGGGCATCGACGGTGTGATCGCCTCCGGGCACGAGGCGGCCTCGATCCGGCAGATGGCGGTTGATTCCTTCACAATCGTCACGCCCGGCATTCGCCCGAGCGGCAGCGCCGCCAACGATCAGGCGCGTGCAATGACGCCGGAAGCCGCCATTCGCGCCGGCGCCAATCACCTCGTCGTCGGCCGGCCGATCCTCGGCGCGCCGGACCGGCGGAAAGCGGCCCTGGACATTCAGGCCGAAATCAGAGCAGCTTTATCAGCTTAGCAGAACAGGGGGACCTCATGCCCAAGGGTTACGTCATTGCGCGCGCCATCGTCACCAATCCCACCGCGTGGGCCGAGTACGCGGCCAAGGCCGGCGAGGCGATGAAGATCTACGGCGGCACGCCGATCGTGCGCGGCGGCCGTTGCGAGGTGACGGAGGGCGAGGGCCGCGCCCGCAACGTCGTGATCGAGTTCGAGAGCTTCGATGCGGCCCGGAAGTACGCCCACTCTCCCGAGTACGCTGCCGCACGCAAGCTGCGGGAGAACGCCGGCGTGATCGATATCGTCGTCGTCGAGGGCGCACCCTGATCGACTGGAAGCCTGCCGCCGGCCGCCGCTAAAACTCGATTGTGACGACTGCAATCTGACGAGTGGCCGGCTGTGGGCCGGCCACAGCCGGTTTGCGCCGTAGCCGCCTTCACCTCTCCCATGAGGAGAGGTCGGCCCGAAGGGCTGGGTGAGGGGCCGCAGCGCCAGCAGTCATAAGAGCACCCCCACCCGTTAGAGCACCCCCACCCGTTTCTCTCTCAATGTGCGCGAGTTTGGTCTGACTACGCTTTGTCGACCCAGCGCGCCTCGATGCGCTCCCCCGGCATCAGATCGTACGGGTCCTTCCAACCCGGCAGAGCCTTCATGCGCTGCGTCCAGGTGAAGATGTTCTTGTGCGAGATTTCGAGATCGTAACCAAGCTCGGACGTCGGATAGAACATGTAGCCGGCGAGAGAGAAGTCGGCGATCGTCGGCTCCGCTCCGAGCATGAACGGTGTTCTCGTAAGGTGCTCGTTGACGATGCCTAATGCGCCGTCGGCACGCGTCTTGAGGAATGCCAAGACTGCTGGATCGGGGGCCTGCGGCGCGAAGGAGCGCAGGAACCGGTACGTGGCGAGATAACTCGTGAACTTGTGGTTATCGAACAGGATCCAGCGCAGCGCCTCATATCGCTCATCTTCGGTCTTGGGTGCAAACTTGCCGGTCTTCTCGGCAAGCCACGCCAGAATGGCTCCTGACTGGGTCAACCGCTTGCCATCGGCCTCGAGCACCGGCACCTCGCCCATGGGGTTGACGCGGGCGCGCCAATCGGGGTCGCGCGTGGCGCCGGTCATATAGTCCACGAACACGGGCTCCCAAGCGATCCCGGCGCAGTTCAGGTATAAGGCAACCTTGTAGGAATTGCCGGACTGGGCGAAGCAGTGGAGGCGGTAGGTGGGCATGGAAGTCCTCTCTCATGACGGCGTCCAGCGGAGGGGTACCACGGTCAATGCCAATGGCGCATGCATGACCGCACTGCCGAAACGATTGAACCCCGGGGCAGGTTGATCGCCCCGGGGTTCATTCGTGACACGCGGAAACTCTGATCACTTCATCGTCGGGAGAACGAACTCTGCGCCTTCCTTCACACCGGAAGGCCAGCGTGAGGTGACGGTTTTCGTCTTGGTGTAGAAGCGGATGCTATCCGGGCCATGCTGGTTGAGGTCGCCGAACGCCGACCGCTTCCAGCCGCCGAAGGTGTAATAGGCGACGGGCACCGGGATCGGTACGTTCACGCCGACCATGCCCGTGTTCACCCTGGTCGCGAAGTCACGCGCCGTGTCGCCGTCACGGGTGAAGATGGCAACGCCATTGCCGTACTCGTGATCCGAGGCCAGCTTCAGGCCCTCCTCATAAGTCTTTGCGCGAACCACGGACAGCACCGGCCCGAAAATTTCTTCCTTGTAGATCCGCATGTTCGGCGTCACCTCGTCGAACAGGCAGCCGCCCATGTAGAATCCGTTTTCGTAGCCCTGCATGCGGAAGTTGCGGCCATCGACGCGGAGCTTGGCGCCCTCCTCGATGCCGAGCGCTACGTAGTCCTTCACCCTCTGCAGGTGCTGCTTCGTGATCAGAGGCCCGAAATCGGCATCCGGCGAGGTCGACGGGCCGATCTTCAGGCTCTCGATACGGGGAATGAGCTTCTCGACCAGCAGGTCCGCCGTCTTCTGGCCGACGGGAACGGCAACCGACACCGCCATGCAGCGCTCGCCGGCTGAACCATAGCCGGCGCCGATCAAGGCGTCGACGGCCTGGTCCATGTCGGCATCCGGCATGATGATCATGTGGTTCTTGGCGCCGCCGAAGCATTGCACGCGCTTACCCGTCGCGCAGCCCCGCGTATAGACGTACTCGGCGATCGGCGTGGAGCCGACGAAGCCGACGGCCTGGATGTCCGGGTCGTCGAGGATGGCGTCGACCGCCTCCTTGTCGCCGTTGACGACATTGAGGATGCCGGCCGGCAGGCCCGCCTCGATCATCAGCTCAGCGAGCATCAGCGGCACGGAGGGGTCGCGCTCCGACGGCTTCAAGATGAAGGCGTTACCGCATGCGATCGCCGGGGCGCACTTCCATAGCGGGATCATGGCAGGGAAGTTGAACGGCGTTATGCCGGCGACGACGCCGAGGGGCTGGCGCATCGAGTAGACGTCGATTCCCGGTCCGGCGCCTTCGGTGAACTCGCCTTTCATCAGATGGGGGATCCCGATGGCGAACTCGACCACCTCGATGCCGCGCTGAATGTCGCCGCGCGCATCGGCGATGGTCTTGCCGTGCTCGCGGGCAAGCTTGTCGGCGAGCTTGTCGTTGTCGCGCGCCACGAGCTCGATGAATTTCATCAGCACACGCGCGCGGCGTTGAGGGTTGGTTGCCGCCCAAGCAGGCTGCGCCGCCTTGGCGTTCTCGACAGCGGCGCGCACTTCGTCCTTTGAGGCGAGAGGAACGCGGGCTGCGACCTCGCCGGTCATCGGCCAGTACACGTCACCAAATCGGCCGCTCGTTCCCGTGACCCGCTTTCCACCAATGAAGTGATAGAGCTCGTCCGCCATGGTCTCGTCTCCGGTGCCGCCATTGTTTGCGTCCATCCTAGGATCGGCGCGGCCCATAATCCAGTTGGTTATCGCCGCACACGCGCGCAGTATATCCGTCCCGGGCGCCAAGTGGACTGCGAGGGTTTCGATGATACCCCATCCGAAAGGCGCGCTTGCATCCGAACGCGCGCGCATATTAACTGATAGCCGTCAAGAAGATACGCCGGTCGAGAAAGGCTGGCAGGGAGGGAGTGCTGACGTGGAAGGGGCGAGTGCGACTCGCGTGTCCAGCCTCGAGCTGGATACCATGCCGAAACTTTTGCTTCGGAATGCAGCTCAGTTTGCGTCCCGGCCGGCCTACCGCGAAAAGGACCTCGGAATCTGGCAAACGTGGACGTGGTCGCAGGTGTGCGACGAGGTCCGGGCATTCGCGATCGGCCTTTATGTTCTCGGCCTGAAGCGCGGCGAGACGGTCGCCATCATCGGCGATAACCGGCCCCAGCTTTACTGGACCTTTGCTGCAGCGCAAAGCATCGGCGCCATTCCCGTGCCCGTGTACCAGGACGCCGTGGCCGCTGAGATGGTCTACGTTCTCAGCCATGCCGAGATCGCGTTCGCGGTCGTTGAAAACCAGGAGCAGGTCGACAAGATCCTGTCACTCGCCGATCAGATCCCGACGCTCCGGCGCATTGTCTACGAGGACCCCCGCGGCCTGAAGAAATACGATCACACCCGGCTCCACGCTTTTGAGGAGGTGCAGAGGCTCGGGCGCGAGGAGCTGAAGGCAAACCCGGGCGCCGGTGACTGGTGGCTCGACGAAATCAATCAAGGCAAAGGCAGCGACACCAGCGTCATCCTCTACACGTCCGGCACGACGGGGCAGCCCAAGGGCGTGGTGCTCAGCTTCGAGAACCTGATCCGCACGGCGCGGAACGCCAACGCTTTCGACAAGCTCTCGGAAAAAGAGGAGATCGTCGCCTATCTGCCGATGGCCTGGGTGGGCGATCATATCTTTTCCTATGGCCAGGCTTATGAAGCAGGCTTTTGCGTTTCCTGCCCCGAGAGCATCGAGACGACTGTCGTCGACCGGCGGGAGATCGGACCGACGTTCTTTTTCGGACCGCCGCGCCGCTTCGAGGCGGCACTGACCGACATCTTCGTCCGCATGCAGGATGCCGGCCGCCTCAAGCGGTGGATGTTCGACCGTTTCATGGACGTGGCGCGCCGCTGCGGAGAGCCGATCCTGGAAGGAAAGCCCGTTCCCCTATCGGATCGGATTCTCTATTGGATCGGCGACAAGCTCGTCTATGGGCCGCTCCGCAATCAGCTCGGGTTGAGCCGGCTGAAAATCGGCTATACGGCCGGCGAGGCCATCGGGCCGGAAATCTTCAAATTCTACCGTTCGCTCGGGATCAATCTCAAACAGCTCTACGGCCAGACGGAAGCCACCGTCTATGTCACCATGCAGCCCGACGGAGAGATCTACGCAGACACCGTCGGCCCGCCCGCGCCGGAGGTCGATATCAAGATCGATGACAACGGCGAGGTTTTGTTCCGCAGCCCCGGCGTTTTCCAGCTCTACTACAAGAACGAGGAAGCGACCGCCGCCGTAAAGACGCCTGACGGTTGGGTGCGTACGGGCGATGCCGGCTTTTTCGATTCGCGCGGCCATCTCGTCATCATCGACAGGGCGAAGGATGTCGGCCGCTTGAAAGACGGCTCGCTGTTCGCGCCGAAATATCTCGAGAACAAGCTGAAGTTCTTCCCCGAGGTGAGGGAGGCCGTGGCCTTCGGCCATGGTTTCGACTTCGTGACGATGTTCGTCAACATCGACCTCGTTTCGGTCGGGAGCTGGGCCGAGAGAAACAATGTCGTGTACGCGAGCTATCAGGAGCTCGCGGCGCACCCGGACGTGTACGCCATGATCGAGCGGCGTGTGGACGAGGTGAACGCGATGCTGGCGAGGGAACCGAAGATGGCCTCTTCGCAGATCCGCCGTTTCCTCGTGCTGCCGAAAGAGCTCGATGCCGATGACGGTGAGCTGACGCGCACGCAGAAGGTGCGCCGCGGCCTGATTGCCGAACGCTATGCGCCGCTGATCCGCGCCCTCTACGACGGCTCGAAGCAAGCTCACATTCGGACCGAGGTGACGTTCGAGGACGGCCGCAAAGGGATCATCGAAGCCGATGTCCGCATCGTCGACATGCCAGAGCATCAGCCGGAGGTCCAGGCGCTGAAGGAGGCCGCGGAATGAATGCGGAGGCCGCAGTTCTGGATCGTCCGACGGCCGATCCGAAACCGGCAGAGCGGGAGGTGCTGCTCGCCGTCGAAAACGCCTCCCTTTCGTTCGGCGGTGTGCACGCTATCCGAGACGTCTCGTTCGATATTCGCAAGGGTGAGATCCGCGCCATCATCGGCCCCAATGGCGCGGGCAAAACCTCGATGTTGAACATCATCAACGGGTTTTACCACCCGCAACGGGGCACGATCACTTTCAAGGGCAAGCGCCGCCACCGGATGCGCCCGTCGATCGCCGCCAGACAGGGCATCGCGCGCACGTTCCAGAACGTCGCCCTGTTCAAAGGCATGTCGACGCTCGACAACATCATGACTGGGCGGACGCTGAAAATGCGCACCGGCATTCTCGGCCAGGCGGTTTACTGGGGTTGGTCGCAGAAGGAGGAAATTCGCCATCGGGAATTCGTCGAGCGGATCATCGATTTTTTAGAGATCGAGCACATTCGAAAAACGCCCGTCGGCAAACTGCCTTATGGACTTCAGAAACGTGTCGAACTGGGGCGTGCGCTCGCAACCGAGCCGGAGCTGCTTCTTCTCGATGAACCCATGGCGGGCATGAATCTCGAGGAAAAGCAGGACATGAGCCGTTTCATCCTCGATGTGAACGATCAGCTCGGCACCACCATCGCTCTCATCGAGCACGACATGGGTGTGGTGATGGACCTGTCCGACCGGGTCGTGGTGCTCGATTACGGCGTCAAGATCGCAGATGGGACGCCAGACGAGGTCCAGAACGACGAGAAGGTCATCGACGCCTATCTTGGAGTGGCGCGTTGAGTATGCTCTCGCGCGAGGCAGGAATGGTCGAAAACGCAGCTGCGGCTCGGCAAAATGATGCTCGGGCGGGATCATGGATCGGCACCGCACACGGTCATTTTATGCTGTCTGGGTTGAGGGCTGGAGGGGATTGAGTGGAAGGTCTGGGCCCATTCTTTGAGGTGCTGGTCGGCGGATTGTTGGCAGGCGTGCTGTACTCGCTCGTCGCCCTTGGATTCGTGCTGATCTACAAGGCCTCCGGCGTCTTCAATTTCGCACAAGGTGCCATGGTGCTGCTGGCAGGTCTGGCCCTGGTGCGGTCCCTCGATCTGCTGGTCGCGAATGGAATGCCATTCGAAGTCGCGGTCGTCGGCGCTCTTTTGTTTGCCGGCGCGATCATGGCGATCACTGCATGGCTGATCGAGCGATATGTGCTTGGGCCGCTGCTCAATCAAAACGAGCTGACGCTATTTATGTCGACGATTGGCGCCACATTCGTCATCGAGGGCGCGGCGGAAATGCTGTTCGGGTCCGATGTCTACCCGCTGGCGCTCTACCCGACGGACGCCTGGATCCTTTTGGACGAGGTCTTTCCCGGTGGCATTCTGATCAGCAAGCTGGATGTGTGGGGTGGCGTGATCGCCGGAATTCTGGTGGCAGGGCTGGCCGCCTTCTTTCAGTGGACGAAGACGGGCCGCGCGCTGCGCGCCGTCGCAGATGACCATGCGGCAGCACAGTCCGTCGGAATTCCCATCAGCTGGATCTGGTTTGTCGTCTGGCTCGTGGCGGGGCTGGTGGCGCTTGTGGCAGCAACCGTATGGGGCACCAAGCTCGGCGTGCAGTACTCGATCACCTTTCTGGCCCTGAAGGCGCTTCCCGTCCTGATCATCGGCGGTTTCACGTCGATCCCTGGCGCCATCGTTGGCGGCCTCATCATCGGCGCCGGCGAGAAGCTGGCTGAAATCTATCTCGGGCCGCTCATCGGTGGCGGCATCGAGTATTGGTTTGCCTACGTCCTCGCACTTGCCGTTCTAATCGTGCGGCCGCAGGGGCTGTTCGGCGAGCGCATCATCGAGCGGATCTGAGGAGGGCAGCGCGCTGTGCTTTACCGCGAGGCTGGGCAGTTCAAGACCACTTACGCCGCCGATCTGGCGATCTTTCCAATCCGCCAGGACAGGATCGCGCTGGGCGTCCTGCTGGCCTTCGCCTTCGTCGGAGTTCCTCTTCTGGCCGAATTCGAGATCGGCGCGTTCGGGCACGATTACATCTTCAAAGCGATTCTGATCCCATTTCTAATTCTGTCGCTGGCGGCCATCGGACTGAACATCCTGACAGGCTACTGCGGGCAGATCTCGCTCGGCGGCGGCGCCTTCATGGCAATCGGCGCGTATGCCGCCTACAATTTCGCGCTGCGCATTCCCGAACTGCCCCTCCTGGTATCGATCCTCCTTGGTGGCGCGATGTCAGCACTGGTCGGCATTTTTTTCGGCATCCCAAGCCTCAGGATCAAAGGGCTTTATCTCGCCGTTGCCACGCTCGCAGCCCAGTTCTTCTTCGATTGGCTGTTTCTACGCGTGCAATGGTTCACCAACTACACGCCGTCGGGCTCGATCAGTGCTCCGACGCTCGATTTCTTCGGCTGGGTCGTGAACACCCCGGCGGAGCGCTACATGCTTGCCCTGCTGTTCGTGACTTGCTTTGCGATCATTGCCAAGAACCTGACCCGCGGAAATATCGGGCGGCAATGGATGGCCATCCGCGACATGGACATCGCCGCCGAGCTGATGGGTATCCGGCCGCTTTACGCAAAGCTGTCGGCCTTTGCGATCTCGTCGTTCATCATCGGTGTTGCCGGTGCGCTTTGGGCCTTCGTGCACCTGGGCTCGTGGGAGCCGCTGACGTTCAATATCGATCGCTCGTTCCAGCTTCTGTTCATGGTGATCATCGGTGGGCTGGGCTCGATTTTGGGCAATTTTCTCGGGGCCGCTTTCATTCTCATTCTACCGATCTTCCTCGACCAGGTGCCCCACGCGCTGGGTATTCCGCTGTCGGTGGAGACCGTCTCGCATCTCGTGTTCATCATCACCGGGGCGTTGATCTGCTTTCTTCTGATCGTCGAGCCACACGGGTTTGCCCGGTTGTGGTCAATTGCGAAGGAGAAGCTGAGACTCTGGCCGTTCCCCTACTAGAGCGGCGAGAAGGGAAGGCAGGCCTGCAGGGCGGAGCGGCAGGTCGCAGCCAGAACTAAAAACAAAGCCCGCGCGTGAGGTGCCCGGCTTGCCCGGGCCGAACCAAGGAGGATGAGAAGAATGGCTCGCAAGAGTTGGGGACTGGCAGCCGCCGCGGCGTTTGCCGGCTTGGCTTTGGCCATGCCGGCACAGGCACAGAACGAGCAGTTCCTGCCGGCGCTCGTCTACAGGACCGGCCCATATGCGCCAAACGGCATTCCCTTCGCCAATGGCGTCGCCGACTACTGGACTCTCGTCAACGAGCGCGACGGCGGCATAAACGGGGTGAAGATCGTTTTCGAGGAATGCGAAACCGGTTATGCGACCGACAAGGGCGTTGAATGCTATGAGCGCCTCAAGGGCAAAGGCCCAACCGGCGCCGGCTATTTCTCTCCGCTCTCGACCGGCATTACCTTCGCGCTCACCGAGAAAGCGCCCGGCGACAAGATCCCATTGCTGACCGGCGGCTACGGCCGCTCCGATAGCCGCGACGGCTCGGTGTTCACCTGGAATTTCATAGCCCTTGGCACGTATTGGACGGCTGCGGACGTTGCGATCCAGCACATCGCCAAAGAGCTCGGTGGCATGGACAAGCTCAAGGGCAAGAAGATCGCGCTCGTCTACCACGATAGCCCCTACGGCAAGGAGCCGATTCCGCTGTTGCAGAAGCGCTCGGAGCTGAACGGCTTCCAGCTCTTGCTGATCCCGGTCACGCACCCGGGTGTGGAGCAGAAGTCGCAGTGGCTGCAGGTTCGGCAAAACCGGCCCGATTACGTCCTGCTTTGGGGCTGGGGCGTGATGAATTCCACGGCCATCAAGGAGGCTGCGGCTGTTGCCTATCCCCGTGACAAGATCATCGGCGGATGGTGGTCGGGTGCGGAGCCCGATGTCACCCCCGCGGGCGCTCAGGCGGCAGGGTACAAGGCTTTGATGCTGCAGCACGGCTCTGGCAAATTCCCGGTTCACGCCGAGATCGAAAAGTACGTCTACGGCAAGAAGCTTGGTGCGGGGGAGCTCGGCGATATCGGCCACGTCCTCTACAATCGCGGCTTGATCAATTCCATGATCGGCGTGGAGGCGATCCGCACGGCGCAGGAGAAGTTCGGCAAGAAGCCACTGACGGGCGAGCAGATCCGGTGGGGCTTCGAGCACCTGAACTTGACGGCAGAGCGCATCAAGGAGCTCGGCTTCGAAGGCATGATCCGGCCTTTGAAGTTCTCATGTGAGGATCACGAAGGCGCCCGCGTCGCGCGCGTCCACCAGTGGGACGGCAAGGCCTGGCACGTGATCTCTGACTGGTACGAGGGTGACGACTCTCTCCTGGCTCCGCTGGTCAAGGAGACCGCAGCGGCTTACGCCAAGGAAAAGGGGATCACCCCGCGTGATTGCTCGAAGGTTGAGTAGGAGCGAATAGCGAATGGCGAGTAGCGAATAGGGGGTATGGATCTTTCTACCTATTCGCTATTTCGCTACTCGCTATTTGCCAATTTAGGATTGAGCTTGTGACTTCTATCGCTCCGGCCGCCCCCATTCTCTCCGTCAACAACATCGAGGTGATCTACGACCACGTCATCCTCGTGCTGAAAGGCGTGTCGTTGAAAGTGCCGGAAGGCGGGGTCGTGGCATTGCTCGGTGCGAACGGTGCCGGCAAGTCCACGACGCTCAAGGCAATCTCGAACCTTATTCGGTCGGAGCGGGGTGAGGTCACCAAGGGCACGATCGAGTTCAACGGCGAGCGGGTCGACGGCCTGACGCCAAACGATCTGGTCCGGCGCGGCTGCATCCAGGTCATGGAAGGCCGGCACTGCTTCGGACACCTCACCGTCGAGGAAAACCTGTTGACGGGAGCTTTCACGCGGCGCGATGGCGGCGGCGCCATTCAGCAGGATCTCGAGAAAGTCTACAGCTACTTCCCGCGGCTCAAGGAACGCCGCAACAGCCTCGCCGGCTACACATCCGGCGGCGAGCAGCAGATGACCGCCATCGGCCGTGCGCTCATGTCGCGGCCCAGAATGATTCTGCTCGATGAGCCGTCGATGGGTCTCGCACCGCAGATCGTGGAGGAGATTTTCGGTATCGTTCACAATCTGAACCAGCGCGAAGGCGTCAGCTTCCTGCTGGCGGAGCAGAACACGAATATCGCCCTCAAGTACGCCACCTATGGCTACATTCTGGAGAATGGCCGTATCGTGCTCGACGGCGCGGCCGAGGAGCTGCGCGAGAACGAGGACGTGAAGGAGTTCTATCTCGGCGTCGGCGGCGGGCATCGGAGGAGCTTCCGCGAAGGGAAGTCCTACAAGCGGCGGAAGCGCTGGCTGGCCTGAGCAGGCTCCTGTCCCCAGGATCGCCCCTAGTTCTTTTGGGGGCACCCGCGCCCATTGGTGGTCGCTGTAGCGCGACGAGAGGCGGGCTGGTGATCCCGCGCAACATGCTTTAGCACCGTCACATGGGATAATCCGACCAGTCGCTGATTCCCATCTTCGAGGAGATCATGACGTCTGCGCATTTCGATCAGCTCGAGACCCGCGACCCCGAGCAGCGGGAAATCGCTTTGTTCAACCTGCTTCCGAGCGTCATTCGGCGTGCCAAGGAGCTTGCGCCCGGTTGGGCGCGGCACCTGGCCGATGTCGATCCAGACGCCGTCACCAGCCGGGAAGCGCTGGCCAAGCTGCCCATCCTCCGCAAGTCGTCTCTCCCAGAGCTGCAGATCGCCCAGTTGCCGTTTGGAGGGTTTGCTACGGCGGCTCCCTCGGAAATGGCGCGCATCTACATGTCGCCGGGCCCGATTCTGGAGCCCGAAGGGTTCGGTGAGGACTGGTGGCGAACGGCGCGGGCCCTGTTCGCCGCGGGCTTCCGCAAGGGCGACATCGTCCATAACACGTTCTCCTATCACCTTACGCCGGGTGCCTGGATCTTGGACGCGGGAGCGCGCGCGCTCGGCTGCACGGTAGTTGCGGCAGGGCCCGGCAACACGGAGCAGCAGCTCGAGGCCATTGCCCGGCTGAACCCGACCGCATACGTCGGCGTGCCGGATTATCTCAAGATCCTCCTCGACAAGGCCAGGGAAGCCGGGCGGGAGATCAAGTCGTTCAAACGCGCGGTGGTATCGGGCGGCGCGCTCTTTCCTTCGTTGCGGCAGGAATACCGGGATCGCGGCATCGAGGTCTTCCAGATGTACGCGACGGCAGACGTCGGCGTCATCGCTTACGAGAGCTCCGCGCTCGATGGCATGATCGTGGACGAAGGCGTCATCGTCGAAATTGTGCAGCCGGGCACAGGCGATCCGCTGCCGCCGGGAGAAGTGGGCGAAGTCGTGGTGACCTCGTTCAATCGTGACTATCCCATGATCCGCCTGGCGACAGGCGATTTGTCCGCCGTCATAGAGGGTGTCAGTCCCTGCGGCCGTACGAACATGCGCATCAAAGGCTGGCTCGGCCGCGCTGACCAGACGACGAAGGTCAAAGGCATGTTCGTGCACCCGGGGCAGGTAGCGACGGTCGCAAAACGCTACCCCGAGCTTGGCCGGGTCCGTCTAGTCGTCGGACGGAGCGGGGAGCAGGACACGATGGTCTTGAAGGCCGAGTCCAAATCGCAGGATCCGGCACTTGCCGCCCGCGTGGCCGAGACCCTGCAGGACGTGACGAAACTGAAGGGTGTCGTCGAGCTGGTGGGACCCGGCACTCTGCCCAATGACGGTAAGGTCATTGTGGACGAGCGCACCTACGAATAGGAGCTCCGGCTCGCGTCTTCCCAAACCCCCGCCGGATGGCCGGGAAGTGGTGAACTGGAGTGGTGATTCCAAAGATCACCACTCCGGACTTGAGCGAAACCTCGGGCTATCCCGAAAACGTGTTAGCGAACTGCTTCCGCAATTCGGCCTTCTGCACCTTGCCCATGGCGTTGCGCGGCAGCTCGTCCGTCACGAAAACCCGCTTCGGGAGCTTGAACTTGGCAAGGCGTTCGGACAGTCTGGCGATCACCTCCGTTTCGCTCGGGAGCGTCGCGCCGGGTTGAGGGGTTAGGACTGCTACGACTCCTTCGCCGAAATCGGGGTGCGGAACACCTATTACGGCGGATTCGCTGACGCCGGGAAGAGCATTCAGCTCCTGCTCGATCTCCTTCGGATAGACGTTGAAGCCGCCGGATATGATGAGATCCTTGGCGCGGCCGACGATGGTCACGCGACCATCCTCGGACATCGTCGCCAGGTCGCCGGAAATGAAATAGCCGTCCGGCCGGAACTCTTCCCTGGTCTTCTCCGGATTGCGCCAGTAGCCCTTGAAGACGTTGGGGCCCTTGACCTCAAGCACGCCGACCTCGCCCGGCGGCACCGGCTCTCCTTCCGGGGTGGCGATCCTGACCGAGATGCCGGGAAGCGCATAGCCGACCGTGCCGGCAATCCGCTCGCCGCCCTTGTAAGGGTTCGACGTGATCATGCCGGCCTCGGTCATGCCGTAGCGCTCGAGAATCTTGTGTCCGGTACGGGCCTCGAACTCCTGGTGGGTCTCGGCGAGCAGCGGCGCCGACCCGGAGATGATGAGCCGCATCCGGGCGCAATGCTCTCGGCCGAACGACGGATTGCCGAGCAAGCGCGTGTAGAAGGTCGGCACGCCCATCATCACCGTCGCCTCGGGCATCAGGCGCATGACGGACTCCAGCTCGAATTTCGGCAGCCAGATCACGCGCGACGAATTAAGGAACGCCGTGTTGAGCGCGACGAAGAGCCCGTGCGTGTGGAAGATCGGCAGCGCGTGCAGCAGGACGTCGCCGGGCTCGAATCCCCAATAGGAGTGCAGCACCTCGGCATTGGACGACAGGTTGCGATGCGTAATCATGGCGCCCTTCGAGCGCCCTGTCGTGCCGGAGGTATAGAGAAGAGCGGCCAAATCCTCCGAATCGCGCGCGACGGTCTCGTGCTCGGCGCTCTGCTGCCGGGCAAGGTCGCTCAACGAGCCGCTGCCATCGGCCTCGAGTGTTAGCACCTTGGCGGTTTTCAATGCGGCGGCGATCGACTCCACGCGCGGCAGCTTCTCGTTCGGCACGACGATCAGAGTGGGCTCCGCATCATTGATGAAGTAATCGAGCTCGGCGGCCGTGTAGGCGGTGTTGAGCGGGTTGAAAACGGCGCCGATCTTTAGCGTCGCCAGGTAAAGGTGCACGTTCGCGAGCGATTTCTCCACCTGCGCCAGCACACGGTCACCCGGCTTCACGCCCAGCGACACCAGCGCGTTCGCCATGCGCGCAACGTCATCTGCGAGGCTGGCGTATGAAACGTCGGCGCCGCCCGGAATGGAAAACGCTATTGCCGAACCTGCGGCGCGGAACCGCGCTTCGAGTGCCGCGTAGAGATTTCCTTCGATCGCCATCGGTTTCTGCCATGGATTTAGGTGTGCGCCGGCCCTGCCCGGCTGAAGGCAGGGGGATAAAACGTCTTTTGGCCGCGATAGGCAAGTCCTGGCTGGACGACTGCGTCACGCAGCGCGCGCCTCACTGAGGCGATGATTGGCCAGAGCAGGATCAGCTCTGGCCTCCAGCGGCCCGTTCTGAAAGCTCCTCGGTCACCATGTCAGCGGAGTACGCTGCTGCCGCAGTGCCTCCGGCACGAGGATCGAGCTCGAAGACCGTCGGGGTGGTTTTCGGCACCGCGACAAAGCCTTCCTTGTGCTCCGCCGGCAGCTTCGGACGCAGCTTCACGCGGATCAGCATGACGAGTGCGATGAGCAAATGCGCGGCCGCGGTATGCAGGAAGAGTGCTCCGTGCCCACCCTCGCTCATGACGAAGCCGGCCATTAGCGGACCGAGTACGGCGCCGATGGAGAAGGTCAGCAGCAGCCCGCTCGACACCTCTACGGCGCGCTTCTTGTGAACGAGGTCATTGGCATGCGCAACGCACAGCGTGTAAATGGGAAAAGCGCAGCAACCGTAGAGAAGTGCCATCGGGAAAATGGCCATGGGGCTGCTGGTGCTCATTATGTAAAGGCCGGCGCCGGCAAAGGCTCCAGTGGTGCCGAGCGTCACGAGCAACGGCCGCCGGCCGGCACGGTCCGACAGATAGCCGATGGGCCATTGGCTGGCCGCGCCGCCGAGAACGGCCACCGTCATGAACATCGCGACTTCGGCCAGCGAGAAGCCGGCGCTGCGGCCATAGAGCGGCGCGAGCGCCCAGAACGCACTGTTCGCAACGCCTGTGAAGAAGCAGCCGGCCACCGCAGCGGGCGAAATGTTGAACAACCAGACAGGTCGCACCCGGGCGGTTTTCGGCGGAATCGGCGCCGATGTCTTGGTGAGTGCGACGGGAACTGCCGCCAGCGAATAAAGGATGGCCACGAGCGAGAACAGCTCGAACCCGCCCGGGCTTCCAATCGCCATCATCTGCATGCCGACGGTGACGACGGTCAGGTTCACGACCGTGTAGGACGCGAGCACGCGTCCCCGCGTCTCCATGGTCGATGCGCCGCAGAGCCAGCTTTCTATCCCCATGAAAAGCCCGGCAAAGCAAAGGCCGTTGAGGGCCCGCAGCAGCGACCAGGCGATGGGCTCTGGCCAGATCGCGTGCAGCAGCGGCGTGATGGTAACGATGGCGGTGAAAGCGACGAACCCGCGGATATGGCCCACGCGCGCAATCACTTTCGGCCCGAGCAGACAACCCGCGACGAGACCTGCGTAATAGAACGAGCCGAGCAGGCCGATCTCGAGCCGTGAAAACTGTTCGACATCAGCGCGCACCGGAATCAGCACGCCGAGCAAGCCATTTCCCATCAAAAGGATCGCGGCGGCAATCAGCAGCGCGGTGACGGGTCTGAGGAGGCCGGCCATGGGGCTTCGCTGGTGTGCGCGGATCCGCGCGGTTGAGGCAAATTGATCAGCATTTTGCCATACGAGTGGCATCGGCCAGTATTTTGGCGTGATCGAAGGCCAGCGGCAATCTGCGCCAGTCCGCGACCCAACGGGCTGCCGCCGCGTCGTCGCCTGCCTGAACTTTGCTCGACCTCACACGTGTCAAAAATACGACGGACGCGGTATGCCCACGCGGGTCGCGCTTCGGGTCCGAGTAGACCCCGACGAGCGTCAGCCGGCCGGCTTTCACGCCCGTCTCCTCAATCAGCTCGCGCCGGCAGGCATCTTCGACCGTCTCGCCCACATCCACGAAGCCGCCGGGCAACGCAAGATGCCCCTTGAACGGTTCATTCTTGCGCTCGATGAGCAGCACCTCGCCACGCGGGTTGAATACGACGCAATCGACCGTCAGCAGGGGTGTCTTGGGGGGAGGCATGGTTTCTAAATTTCTGAAATGAATGATGTCGGGCAGGTCCATCCCTCCCATCTTGTGGGAGGAATGGAGGAATATGGAGCGCTATTCCGCGGCCAGTTTCACTGGCGCCGAATTACTGAATGCCTGCAGTAGGTCTGCCTCGCGGGCTTTTGCGGCCTTGTAGTTCGCAAGCTTCACGTGACCGAAGCCCTTGATTTCCAGCGGCAGCTCGGCGAGCGCAACGGCGATGCCGTGGTTGCCCTGGTTGAGGTTCGCGGCCAGGTCATCCAGAAGACGCTCGTAATCGGCGATCATTTGACGTTCCAGCTTGCGCTCGGCCGAATAGCCGAACACGTCCCACCGCGTACCGCGCAGCTTCTTGCCCTTGGCGAGCAGGCGGAAAACCGGGAGCATCCAGCCGCCTAAGCGGATCTTGCGCGGATGGCCGGTCGTCTTGTCCTTGAAAAATCCGGAAAGGATCGGGGGCGCGAGATAGAATTCCATCGCCCGGACGCCCTCGAATTGCTCATTGACCTGCCGCTGGAAGGCTCCGTCCGTGAAGAGCCGAGCAACTTCGTACTCATCCTTATAGGCCAGCAGCTTGTGGTAGGCACGGGCAACCGCGGTGGCGAGACCTGACCGGCCGGGTGCCTTCTCGTTTTCGACCCCGGCAATCCAGGCGACCTTTGCCCGATAGCGGGATGCCAGCTCTTCGTCCTGATAGGCCGCGAGCTGGCGAGCGCGGAACGCGACGAGGCCGTCGAGTGTCTCCGGCTCGCTGGCATGCTGGTCGGCCGGCTTGGCTACACGGTCTACCGCGGCTTTGTCATGGGCCGCGAGACGGCCAAGCCGGAAGGCGGAGCGGTTCATGTCGACGGACGCGCCGTTGAGCACGATCGCCTGCTCGATGGCGGCCGCACCGATCGGCACGTAGCCAAGCTGATAAGCGTAGCCGAGCAGGAAAATATTGGACGCTATCGAGTCGCCGAACAGCTTCACCGCATAGTCATGGGCGTCGAACGTGTGCAGCGGTCCTTTGCGTACGCGGTCGGCGATGGCTTGCAGCAATTGGTCTCCGGGCACGGTCAGCTTCGGATTGCGCGTGAAATCACCCGTGATCATCTCGTGGGTGGATACGACGACGGCGGTCTCATCTGGCCGGATGGTTTCGAGGATCTTGTTCGATGCCGTGACGACGAGATCGCCGCCGAGCACGAGGTCGGCATTGGCGACGCCGATGCGAATGGCGTGAATCTCGTCAGCCGTGCGCGCCACGCGCATGTGACAGGCCACCGCGCCGCCCTTCTGCGCGAGACCCGTCATGTCGATGCTGCCGAACCCCTTGCCTTCGATGTGGGCAGCCTGGCCGAGAACGGCGCTGACGGTGACGACACCCGTGCCACCGACGCCCGTGACGAGCATGGAATAAGGCCCGTTTAGGCTTGGGGCCTTCGGCTCGGGCAGGGAGGCTACAAGCTCGTCGAGCTTTCCGTTGCCGGAGGCGGCTCCCTTTGATTTCCTGACTTTGGCACCGTGCAACATGACGAAGCTCGGGCAGAAGCCCTCGATGCAGGAGAAGTCCTTGTTGCACGCGGACTGATCGATGGCGCGCTTACGGCCGAGCTCCGTTTCGAGCGGGACGACGGCCACGCAATTCGATTTCTTTCCGCAATCGCCGCAGCCCTCGCAGACCTCGGGGTTGATGAAGACGCGCTTGTCGGGATCGGGAAACTCGCCGCGCTTGCGGCGGCGCCGCTTCTCCGCAGCGCAGGTCTGATCGTAGATGAGAGCCGTGACGCCTTCCGTCTCGGCCAGCGACCGCTGCACGGCCATCAACTCGCGGCGATGATGCGCCGTAACGCCATTGGGCAGACTGTAGGCGCCCTTGTACTTATCCGGCTCGTCCGAGACCACCTCGACGCGGCGGACGCCCTCTGCCAGAAGCTGTTGCGCAATCTGCGGGACGCCGATTCCTCCGTCGAGCTTCTGCCCGCCCGTCATGGCGACGGCGTCGTTGTAGAGAATTTTGAAAGTGATGTTCGTACCGGCCGCCATGGCCGCTCGGATGGCAAGGCTGCCGGAGTGCAGATACGTGCCGTCGCCGAGATTCTGAAAGACGTGCTTGCGTTTCGAGAACGGCGCCTCGCCGATCCAGTTGGCGCCCTCGCCGCCCATCTGCGTGAAGCCTTCGGTCGAGCGGTCCATCCACTGGGCCATGTAGTGGCAGCCGATACCGGCGTACGCCCGCATGCCCTCCGGAACCACTGTGGAGGAATTGTGCGGACAGCCGGCGCAGAAATACGGTGTGCGCAGCAAGGCTTCCGGCTGAGACGGCCGATTGCCCTTGAGCTGCTTCAGCTCGGCAACTTTCGCCTTCAGAGCTTCGCCGCCGAGAGTCCACCGGATCAGCCGCTCGCCGATCGCAATGGCGATGTCGGTCGGTTCGAGAGCGCCTTTGGCCGGGAACAGCGGTTGCCCGTTCTCGTCATTCTTGCCGATCACGCGCGGATGGTTCGGCGCGTCGAAGAGCTGCTCCTTCACCTGCGTCTCAATCAGCGAACGCTTCTCCTCGACCACCATGATCGTGTCGAGGCCCTCCGCGAAGCTGGCGATGCCGCGCGGCTCCAGCGGCCAGACCATGCCGACCTTGTAGAGGCGGATGCCGAGCTCGTTCGCCTTCACCTCGTCGATACCGAGCTCATCGAGGGCCTGACGCACATCGAGATAGCTCTTGCCTGTCGTGATGATCCCGAGCTTGGGCGCCGGCCCGCCGCTCATGACGAGGCGATCGAGCTTGTTGGCGCGACTGAACGCGAGAATGGCGGGCAGCTTGAAATCATGCAGCCGCGCTTCCTTGGCCAGCGGCTGGTCATTGAGCCGGATGTTGAGGCCGTCCGGCGGCATCCGGAACTCGTCTTCGCTGGGGATGACCACCTTCACACGATCGATCCGGCCGTCGACCGTCGCCGTGCTTTCGATGTTGTCCTTCACGCACTTGAGCGCGACCCACACACCGGCGTAGCGCGACAGGGCGAAGCCGAGCAGACCGAAGTCGAGGATTTCCTGGACGCCTGCCGGGTTAAGCACCGGGATCATGGCATCCATCATCGCGAATTCCGACTGGTGCGCGGAGGTGGAGCTTTCGCAGGTGTGGTCGTCGCCGAGAAGCGCCAGCACGCCGCCATACTTCGAGGTTCCGGCATGATTGGCGTGGCGGAACACGTCGCCAGTGCGGTCGACACCAGGTCCCTTTCCGTACCAGATGCCGAAAACGCCATCGTACTTGCCCTCGCCCCTGAGCTCAGCCTGCTGTGAGCCCCAGAGAGCGGTGGCGGCCAGGTCCTCGTTAAGGCCCGGATGGAAATGGATGTTGTGCGGGTCGAGGATGGATCGCGCGCGCAGAAACGCGCCTTCGAGCGACGCGATCGGCGAGCCGCGGTAGCCCGTGACGTAGCCGGCGGTATTCAGTCCGGCTTGCCGGTCGCGGACCTGCTGCATCAGCGCGAGGCGGACGATGGCCTGAGTTCCCGTCAGGATCTGACGCGTCTCGCTGAGATCGAACTTGTCGCTCAGACTGACTGCGCGCTTCGGCATTGGGCACCTCGGAATTGGGCGTCGACGCAGCGTTCGCGAGTCGAGCCACCCCCGACTAGGTCAGTATTGCTGACATGTTCATTACGCGAGTAACGCCGAACGAGCAAACGCCAGCAGATCGCCAGCGTACGATCTCTAGAATGTTCGTTGCAACGGCCTGGGTGCAACCGACCGGCTGTGCACTGCAACAGAGTCAGGGCCTGCCGGTCAGCCGCCCGGGTCCAGAATATTCAAACTAGTTGCGGCGAGTGAACTTGCCTGTGGTATTGGACATAGCTGTCCCGAATGCGCGCTGAATCTGGTGAGGTTACGCCGATTTCCTCGATGAGTGCGGCTGTGGCCTGATCGATCGCCGTGGCGAGCATTGGAGGAAATTCCACGACCTCCAGATCTGGCATGGCTGTGATGACCTGCTCTGCAAGGCAAGCATGGCTGAGCGATTCGGCCGATGATACGGCCAGCTCATGCGCGGCGAGAGCTTCGAGCGCGAGCCGGGTAGATTGGTCCAGGCGCTCCCAAATCGCCATCCGCACATGCATGGCGATCGCCATGCCATTTCGATGGATACCGCCGATGTGGAAATGCGTGGCCACTTGGGGCAAACCGAGCATCAGGCCTGCGAGCGGGTTGCCCCATTCCACTGCGGTGAGCTCACGATTCGCCAGACCGTCACGCAGCTGAGATGCGGGCCATTCGCACGGAATGGCTCCAAGTTTGCTGGCAACTGACGCGCCAGGTCCGCCTACCGCCAAAGAAGCGCCGGCCAAATCCGCGGCACTCCGGATCGGGCAAGCGGTCCACAGTCCGGGGCTCTGGCCCGTATGCCCCGCCAGAAGGGGCTTCAATCCATGGCGCGCCGCAAGATCGTCCCAAAGCATCTGTCCGCCGCCCGCGACGAGCCACGCCTGCAAATGGGCCAAATCGAGCCCGTACGATCCGGGCAGACCGCAGAAGAAGGCAAAGGCCGGGTCCTGCTCGACCGAGACCGGGCCGAAGACGAGATCTGCTTCTTCTGAAGCCTCGACCGCCACCAGATGGCATCTGCCGTCGAGCAACTGGCCCAGCCGAGTGAGCATCCGCTGAGCGGCATCGCCGAAAACCGGCACGTCGGGTTCCCAAGCGGCCGCGAATGCCAGCTCAATGGTGCCGCGGGAAAGAGCCGGTGCAGCTAAAGGGTCGGGATCAGCTCCCGCAAGCACCGGCGTGGATGACAGGGCGAGGCCCGACCCGGCTGCCACCGTCGTTGATTTCAGAAATGTCCTGCGGTCCATGCCAACCCCTCCCCGCATCGCGTGTCCGATGCTTCCCTGCCGGGCATCAAACCCGAACAGAAGATCTCTGACAATGCCCTGGTGAGCAGTGAAGATCAGTTGGCGGCGAGCATTCGGCCGATGATCTGCTGAAACGAGGCCTGACCGGTGTACCCGGTGATCCGACCAGCCTCCCGGCCATCGATGAGCAGGACGGCCGTCGGCACGATCGTCAGCGGACCCGAAAGAGCGGACTCCAGCGGACCCGCATCATTCACATCGACAAATCGGATCGGCAGCTCGCTGGATCGGCCGGAATTCCGGTATTCCGGCAGAACGTCACGGCGGAACAGGCGGCAATAGACGCAATCGGCGGTTTCGAAGACGACCAGCTCGCGGCTGACCTGCCCGCGCCGCATATCCTTCTTCGAAGCGGGCGCCGTCAGGGCGCCAAGCGTAGCTCCGGCCACCACTGCCGCGAGCGTCAGCATAATGAACTGGCTACGCGACACGCCCCCCTCCCAGCGGAACAGCCTTGTGATCTGCCCTGCGCAACCCGCCGATGTTTAACCAGTCGTTAACGGATCGCCAGAACAGAAATGAACGTGTGGTTAAGGACGGTGTGCGAAACGAATGAGGACGCCCCAGCCATCCGAGCGGCGTCGCCCATTTCGGGCCACACATTCAGCTTCTCGATTGTCGCTTGGCCATGGTGTACCACTTGAGGTCAGCGACCGCGTAAGAAGGGCGGCGCAGCGCAATTGGGAACGCGATCAGGAGATGGGAGGCACCGAGCCATGTCGATTAGCCGCCGTACGTTCATCGCGACTGCCGGAGCGGGCATCGCCGCCCCTGCCGTTCTCCGAGTGACAAGGGCAAATGCCGCCGAGGTGACGCTGAGGCTGCATCATTTCCTGCCGCCCGTCGCCAGCGTTCCGAAGCACATGCTGGAGCCATGGGCCAAGCGCATCGAAAGCGGGACAGGCGGCCGGTTGAAGATCGAGCTTTATCCCTCCATGCAACTCGGTGGGAAGCCGCCGCAGCTCTACGATCAGGCGAAGGACGGGGTGGCGGACATCGTCTGGACCCTGCCGGGCTACACCGCGGGCCGGTTTCCCTCCACCGAGGTGTTCGAGCTGCCGTTCGTGGCGGCGCGGACGGCGCGCGTCAACGCACGCGCTGCTCAGGAGTTTGCCGATCAGCACCTGAAAGAAGAAACGAAAGACGTCAAGCTCCTCTGCTTCTGGTGCCACGACCACGGGCTCATTCATGCGAAGCGGCAGGTCAAGACCATGGAGGACCTGAAAGGCCTCAAGCTGCGCTTCCCCACGCGGCTTGCCGGCGAGGCTTTGGAAGCACTGGGCGCAAGCCCCATCGGCATGCCCGTGCCGCAGGTGCCAGAGAGCCTGGCGCAGGGTGTGATCGACGGTGCCGTCATTCCTTGGGAGGTCGTGCCGTCGATCAAGGTGCACGAGCTCGTCAAGTATCACACCGAAATTCCGGGCTCGCCGACGTTCTACACGGCCACGTTCATGCTCGCCATGAACCGGCCGAAATACGAGAGCCTGCCCGATGACCTGCGCAAGGTGGTCGACGAGCAGTCGGGCATGGCGCTGGCGATCGAGGCCGGCAAGATGTTCGACGATGTCGGCGCGCAAATTTCGGAGATGGTCAAAAAACGCGGAAACATCATCGAGGCCATCAGTGAGGAGGAGAAGGCCCGCTGGATGGAGACGACCAAACCCGTCATCAGCAAGTGGATCAAGGAAGTCGCGTCGCGAAATATCGACGGCGCCAAGCTGCTCGAAGCGGCGAAGGCGTCATTGGCCAAATACGAGCAGGCCTGAGCAAGGAGGGCGACATGCCGAAGGGCTACTGGGTTGGACATGTTTCCGTGACCAACCCTGAAGGGTATAAGGACTACGTCGCGGCCAACGCCGAGGCTTTCCGCAAATACGGTGGTCGCTTTCTCGTGCGCGGCGGCAAATACGAAACCCGCAGCGGCACTGAGCGCCAGCGCCATGTCGTCATCGAATTCGACAGTTTTGAGCAGGCGAAGGCGTGCTACGATTCTCCGGAATATCAGGCGGCCGCAAAAATTCGCGACGCAAATGCGATCGTGGATCTGGTGATTGTGGAGGGGGTCGATTAGCGTCGGGAAGAAAAAAAGGCCGCTTTTTCAGGCGGCCCTTTGGAATATTCGAGAGCATCGCGCGTCGATGCTCCAGGGCGGATACGAATATTCTCACTTCCTAGTTGGTCACAGCTTTCCGGCGCGAACCAATTCGCGTGCCGCTTCAACCGTGTTCTTCAGCAAACACGCAATCGTCATCGGCCCAACGCCGCCCGGAACCGGCGTGATGGCGCCAGCTACCTGCGCTGCCTCTCCGTAGGCAACATCGCCCACCAAGCGGCTTTTGCCGTCCGGCCTCTCGACCCGATTGATGCCGACGTCGATCACGATTGCACCCGGCTTGATCCAGTCGCCCCGGACCATCTCCGGCCGGCCGACGGCAGCCACGACCAGATCGGCACGGCGGGTCACCGCCGGCAGATCGCGGGTGCGTGAATGGGCGATGGTCACGGTGCAGTCCTCGCGCAGGAGGAGCTGCGCGACCGGCTTGCCGACGATATTCGAGCGGCCGATCACGACAGCTTCCAAACCGCGCAGGTCCGGCTGCACGGACTTTGCGAGGATGATGCAACCAGCTGGGGTGCACGGCACGAGCGATCGCTCGCCCGAAGACAGTCGGCCCACGTTGATGGGGTGAAATCCATCCACGTCCTTGGCAGGGTCAATCGCTTCGATCACCTTGCGGGTGTCGATCTGCGGTGGCAGCGGGAGCTGTACCAGGATGCCGTGCACGTCCTTTGACCGGTTGAGCTCGTCGATCAGGCTCAGCAGATCCGCCTCGCTGGTCGACGCTGGTAATCGGTGCTCGAAGGACCTCATCCCGGCTTCGGTCGTCTGGCGCGCCTTGTTGCGGACGTACACCTGGCTAGCCGGGTCCTCGCCGACGAGCACGACGGCCAGCCCTGGCGTTATGCCGACCTCGCGCTTCATCTGCTCGACCTCGGCAGCAACCGAGCGGCGCACCTCCGCCGCGATGGCCTTGCCGTCGATGATCTTTGCACCCGCCATGAGGTCCTCCTCAGCTCCCATTCTGCGACTTGGGCGCTCTCATACCAGCCAGCCGCTCCGCAAGCTGCTGTCGCAGCGCCTCTGCGTTGCCCGCAACCGCCACGGTCTTGAGCCGCGACTTCGCCCCGGCAATCACGCCCACGCTATTCTTGGGAACGCCCAGCCAGCCCGCTATGAGCTTCTCCAGCGCTGCATTGGCCGCACCGCCCTCGGGAATGGCCCTGACGCGCGCTTTCAGCGCCAGGCCTTCCGCGGTCTTCTCCAGACCATCGATGCTGTCGCGCTGGGATCGGGGCGTGAGACGCACCTTGATGGCGATTCCCTTGGGGATCGCTCGCCAGATTTCGTTGCCCGAATCCGGAGGTGTCACGTCACCCGCTCAGCAGCCCGCCGATGAGCCAGTCGCGGATCACCACAGAACGCACGAAGAAGATGCCAAGCAGCAGCACGACGGGCGAGAGATCTATGCCGCCGAGGTCGGGCATGTAGCGCCGGATGGGCCTGAGCAACGGCTCCGTCAAGGCGTTGAGCGCCTGCCAGACCGACCGCACGAACTGATTGTAGGGGTTGATGACATTGAACGCGATCAGCCAGGAGAACACGACGCTGGCGATGACCACCCATACGTAGAGATTGAGCAGGTAATCGATGAAGAGCAGCAAGGATATCATCGCGCGCGGGTCTCCTCAGGTTTGCTGCCGCAAAGGTGTAGACGAAGGGGTACGCATGGGGCAAGCGCAGCAGTCGGATCCGGTAAGCGGCACAACGGCGAGAGGTGGCAGACCGTCGCTGCGGTGCACAAGCCCGGGCATGCGCCTTGCTTGACAACCCGCGGGGGCCGCCCCTAAATGCCAGCTCCCATGCGCCAGCCGCGCGTGTCTGGGGCCGTAGCTCAGATGGGAGAGCGCTGCAATCGCACTGCAGAGGTCAGGGGTTCGATTCCCCTCGGCTCCACCAGCACTCTTTAGGGAAAATCAGCGCCTAACAGCTTCCGGATCGTAACTGGACCGTTGCGAGCCGCGACAGCGGCCTATTCACCTCCGCCAAAATGCATCGCCGTCGGGCCGTAGACCACCCAGAAGTAGTAGGCCGCGACGGCGAAACCAATTGCGATGACGATCCCCCGCACGAGCGCGCGCGGGGCGCGATGCGAAATGATCCCGCCAAGATAGCCGCCGATCAGCCCGCCGATCGCCATTGGCAGACCGAGACCCCAGCTCACTGTGCCCTCGAGTATGAGCACGAGGACAGCGACCCCGCGCATGAAGCCGGTCAAAAGGTTTTTCACCGCGACGCCACGCCGAATGTCGCCCAATCCCATGTAGCCGAGCGCGCCGATAACCATGATGCCGACTCCCGCCCCGAAGTATCCTCCGTAGAGCGCTATGACGAACATCGCCACCATGGCGACCGGCCACGTCCATGGTCCGAGATTGGGCTCAACGCGCCCGCTGTTGGCGTGCGAGGTGAGGTAAGGGCGCAGGAGGATCAGCAAGGTTGCTCCCAGCACGAGCCACGGCACCAGATCGAGCAAATCGCGATCGCCCGCCCACGACAGCACCAGTGCACCCGCCAGGCCGCCGAGAACACAAGGGATCAGCAATAGCCAAAGCCACACGCAGCGTATCGCTTGGGTAAGCTCATCGCGCGTGCGCCAGACGGCGGCCGGATAACCCGTGACCAACGCGATGGCACTGGTGGCGTCTGCCGCCACGGGGTGCACAACGAGCAACAGTAGCGTGAACGTGATCAGGCCACCCCCGCCGGCCAGCGCGTTGATCACGGCCGCGACGATGGTGGCGAGAAAAAGGGCGAGGATCTCCATGGCGCTCGGCATGTCTGCTGAACATGTCCTCACCTAAACTGCAACGCGGCGCCGTTGGCTGAATGTTTTAATAAACCATTAACATGTCGGTTCGCCTGCGTGCGCAAGATGCGGGCAGGATCGGGAGAAAAGCGACCACGTCGCATCAGTCACCCACGGCCACGCCCTCTCGCCGAGGGTCGGCACCGCCCTCCAGACCATCCTCACGCACCACGATGATATGCAGGCCGGAGGTCAGCAGATCCGGCGCAATCGAGTGGCCGAACGGCTTGAGGCGCATGGCGTGCCATAGGGACGGGGTGGACAGCCAGGGCCGCAGGAGAGCCTGCCAGTCCGTCGCGGGGTCGTACTCGATCTCGAAGGCATCCCCGCGGCTGCCGAAATTAACGAGCGCCGCTGCGGACTGCGCGTCCATCTCCCAGTCGATGAGGGCGACCAGAGCTTTCACGACGTACAGAATGATCCGGCTCCCGCCCGGCGAGCCCAGGACAGCCTTGAGGCGGCCCGCCTCATCGAAGACGATCGTCGGCGCCATCGAGCTTCGTGGCCGCTTGCCCGGCGCAACGGCGTTGGCCACAGGCAGGCCGTCCGCATCCGTGGCACGGAAGGAGAAATCGGTCAGCTCATTGTTGAGCAGAAACCCTGCCGCCAGCACACGTGAGCCGAATGCCGATTCGATGGTGGTCGTCATCGCCACCGCATTGCCAGCGCTGTCCACGATGGAGATATGGCTTGTTCCAACGCTCTCTTGCGTGCTGTCGACGCCGAAGGCGTGGCGGCGAACGCCGGGCGGGATGCCAGGAGCTGGCCTCGGCATGGCCCAATCCGGGTCGATGAGCTTGCGACGGTCCTCGACGTACTGCGGATCGAGCAGCGTTTCGGGCACGTCAACGAAATCGGAATCGCCGATGTATCTGTTGCGATCCGCGTAGGCCAGTTTCTCCGCCTCGGCGATCAGGTGCATCGCCCGCGGGTTGAGCGCAGCCTCGGGGCCACGACCGAGGTCGAAGGGCTCGAGCAATTTCAGCGTTTGCGCCACGGTAATGCCGCCCGACGACGGTGGTCCCACCCCGCACACGCGATGGCGCCGGTACGTAATGCAGACGGGTGGGCGTTCCTTGCTCGTATAGCTTGCGAGATCGGCCAGCGTGATGTCGCCCGGGTGATTGGGTGCGCCGGCGGCTGCGGCGACGATCGCCTCGGCGATCGGGCCTGAATAGAAGGCGCGCGAACCTGCCTCGGCGATCCGGCGCAGGCTGTCCGCAAATGCAGGATTTTTGAGAATGAAACCCGCGGGACGGGGGCTTCCTTTCTCGTCGAAGAATAGCCGACGGGCGGCGGGGTCGAAATTGTCGGCCCCCATCCACGTCAGCAGCAGATTGAGGCGGGGCGAGACCGGAAAGCCCGTCTCGGCGAGTTCGATCGCGGGCTCGAACAGGCGCGCCCAGGGCAGCTTTCCATGCCGCTGGTGCACTTGCTCGAGCATATGCACGAGCCCCGGAACGCCGATGCTCAGCCCCGAATGCACGGCCTCGTCGAAAGGCAGCGGACGCCCGTCCTGCAGAAAGCGGTCAGCGCGGGCGGCTGCCGGGGCCGTCTCACGACCGTCATAGGTTTTGAGCTCATGAGCTGTTGCATCCCAGTGCAAAAGGAAGGCGCCGCCTCCGATGCCCGAAGACTGCGGCTCGACGAGGTTGAGAACGAGTTGCACGGCGATGGCCGCATCGGCGGCGCTGCCGCCTTCCTGCAACACGCGTCTGCCCGCCTCGACGGCAAGCGGGTTGGCGGCCGAGACCATGTAGGAGCGCGCACGGGCGAGTTGCTTTTCAGACTGCCCCGTGCCTGGCTCGGGCGCAATGCGCGCGCGCTGGGCCGCTACCTCCGCCGGGCTGCCGATGAGCGTGGTTACGGCGATCACCGCCGCCAGAAGGGCGACGCCGAGACGTCGGAAGCTCATTCGCGCGCTCGCAACACGTCCTATCGTCATCAACTCGGGTTTCCTGCGATCGGCGTTGTTTCGAAAGTAATTACAGCATTCTCGCGAACGCTGGAGACTTGCCTTCCTGCATCGCACGAAGCACGCCGGCCCGAAAGTCACCCTGGCCGGGTTGTCGAGAATGGCGCGTCCGACATTTTATTTGCTGTTGTCTGGTGTCACTTCTCTACACCAAGTAGCCTCAGCGCGTTGCCGCCGGCGACCATACGCTGCTCGGCTGCATCGAGGCCGCAGGCCGTCAAAGCACGCTGCAGGCGGTCGGCAACGGCCTTTTCGGAAAATATCGGCCAGTCGGTTCCCGCAAGAACGTGATCGGCACCGAGGAGATCGATGGCACTGCGGATCAAGACGGGATTGAGCCCCATCGTGTCGACATAGACATGCCGCCGCGCCAGCTCCGGTGCATCGCGCCTGATCTGCGCCCCGTCACCGAATGCACCGGCCAGCAGGACCCCACCGATGGCAAGCGTCGTGACGACGACGCGAAGCCCAGGCAGCTCTTCGAATGTGCCGCTTTCCAGCAGAGCAATCAACGCGGCCGCATTGATGGTGCCGCGCGAGAACATCGATCCACGACGTCCATAGCGGCCGAAGCGCTGCCGGAGCTGCTGATCGTTGATCGGATGTACGAAGACCGGCACGCCGAGAGAGGCTGCCATCGCAAGTGTCGGGCGGGCCTGGGGCGCGTCGAGAAGAAGATCTCCTTTGGCGCTTTCGACGAAAACGCCACGAAGGCCGAGGTCGCGGACGGCACGGGAGAGTTCCCGGGCGGCATCATCGCCGCTGTACGCATCGACGGTTGCCAGTCCGTAGAGCTGGCCCGGGTGATCTCTCACCAGCTCGGCGAGCTGATCATTGATGCGCTGGACCAAGGAGGTGTCGACCCTAACGTCGGCACTGCGGATGAATTCAAGCGGTGTATTGACGATCCTGCCCGTGATCCCGGCTTCCTCGATGGAGGCCAGCAGAGCTTCGCGGCTTGCCAACTTGCGATTGATTTCGCGAAAGAAGTCTCGTTGCGCGGGCGGTGCCGCAGCGCCGGCCACCGGAGTGAATGCGGGGCCGACGAAGTGGCTGTGAAAGTCGACGACGCGCAATTCGAGACCGCTCGCCTCCCCGTGGCTTGCGGCCGCAGCGCTGACAGTGCGTCCATGAGAGCCGGCGGCCAGCCCAGCAGCACCTGCAGCAAGGTAACCGAGGACTTGCCGGCGTTGGGGCTTGCCCGAACTCATTACGCTTCCTCCTGCCGAACCGTTTGATGCCAGAAACATAGCCGATCGCCAGGCAATCCGTCAGCAATCTGACGAGCAGGGTTCGCCCCCTCTTCGCCTCCAGTGTGCGGCCTTCAACCGACATGTCCGGCATGCTGGAGGACCGCAGGAAAGGCATGCGTGCGAGTGAACAGTCGGGTGAGCGTCAGCAGCGTGGTCAGGAAGGTTCCGGCGGCGAGGCCGATCCAGATGCCGATCGCGCCCAAGCCATGCGCCTCGCAGAGATAGATGCCGAGCGGCGCACCGACCGCCCAATGACCGACAAGCACGTAGATCATGGGGGCTCTGGTGTCCTTGCGCCCGCGCAGCAGTCCTGCTGCAGCCGATCCGGGACCGATCAGAAGCTCGACGAGGCCGAGGAGGATCAGCAAGACGACGGCGAGCTGCATCGCCGCCATGCCCGCTGCGCTGTCGTCGAAGAAGGCCGTGGCGAAGGGTTCAGCGACGATGGCAAGCGTTAGGAAAATGGCCGTCCCGAAGGTGGCTGAAAGTCCCAGGCTGCTGAAGATCAGAGCCCGACAGGCACCTGCATCATGTAGGCTTTCGGCACGCGCCATACGGACCATCGATGCCTGAAGAAGGGCTGCCGGCAGGGCATAGACCACGCCGGCGGTGCGCAGCGTCAACGTATGCGCAGCCACATCGGCCGCCCCCAACGTCGCAGCGTAGAATGTTGCGCCGAGAAAGATGCCGAGCTCGGCAACCGTGGCGATGCCGATCGGGATTCCGACGCGCAGCACCGCGACCAGGCCGCGCCAGTCCGGCTTCGCCTCGGATATCTGCGAAACCGAGTGGGGCGTCCCGCGGCGGACGACGATAACGAGAACGGCGAGGCTTGCCAGGGCGACGATCAACGACGAGATGCCGGCGCCTGTCGGACCGAACGAAGGGATAGGACCGACGCCGGTCATGAAAACATAATTCCCAATGGCGTTGAGCGGCAGCATCGCCAACGTGACCTTCAGAAAAACCTTCGGCTTCTCCGCCGCCGTAAGCACAGTGCGATAGAGAATGACGGCGAGCATAGGAACGAGCGCCAGCGCCATGGCGCGCGTGTAACCCTGCCCGTCTGTGAGCAGGGTTTGCTGGATACCGAATTCTTCCAGCCAGCCCGGCGCAAGCCAGATCAGCGGGACGGCGGACACTGCCAGCAGGCCCACCGTCATCCAACCGATGCGCTCGATACGCGCGCGCTCCAGCGCATTCGCCTGCGCGACCGCCGTAGTATAGAAGGGTGCGATGCCCGCAAGGATGCCGGCACACAGGTAAAAGACGATCGAGTAGAGATCGCTTCCAACTGCTATTGCCGCGAGCGCCTCTGTGCCGAACAGCGCCGAGACCATGATGGTATCGGTCACGCTCATGCCCATGTTGACGAGCGAGATCAGCGCGATTGGCGCCACGAGCCGGAGAAGTGCGAGCGCCTCTTCGAGGCGCTTGGCCCATTCAGCGTTCTCGGCGGTAACAAAGGTGGGATTCGTGTTGGCTTGTGCAGGGGAGCTAGACATATCGAAAACTCTTGTTCGTGCGCTGAGGACGGAAGCACCGGTGGCACCCCAGGGGCAGGCCCTCGGTCCGGCGGTGCTGCGTTTTTTTCTGGGTTGGGTTCAGTCGACCCTAGAGCCCGGCCTCAAACGGTGCCGAGTGCGCAGGTGACCCGCGCATTAATTCCGGGACGGCTATGATGATTGAAGTGCGCTCCATGACCGACTCTGCGCCCGGGAGTGGGCGCCGGCGCGATATTGCAGAGGCGGCGGGCAGGCGGCAGAGCCGAACGGACCAGAAACGGGCCGTTTGTGCCAATCAACTATGCTCGGCGATCTGTCTGTACGGCTACGGGATATGAGTATTTCGGAGTCGCCAAGGCCGGGCGGCCGGTGGTCTCCCGTACGCCTCCGTCGCCAATTGGCTACACATTCGAGCGCTAATTCGGGATGTCCCCCTCGGGCGGTGTCGGCCCGACAGCCGGCGATCGGCGAAAAAGGCAATCTGGTGCTCACCGTCGTCTGCTGAACGCTACTACCGCGAGCTGCTGTTGCGCATCAACTCGCCTGCCGGAAATGCCGGCGGTTGCCAATCGATTCTCGATCGTGCATGGTGCAGGAAATGCCGGATGAACCGGCTGCGAGCTGTCATCTCATCACGACGCTGAAACCTGGCAGCCATATCGGGGGGACATCGCTTTGGCCAGCAATGCTCGTATCTCGCGTCGAGTTCTGGCCGATCAGGTCCACGAGATCCTGACAGAGCGTATTCTCGACCGGATCTACAGGCCGGAAGAACGCCTCAACATCGATAGGATAGCGCGCGAGCTGGGCGTCAGCTCCTCGCCAGTCCGCGAAGCTTTGAGCCGCCTCACGGCCGAGGGGCTCGTCATATCCTCGTCCTTCATCGGATTTGCCGTCGCGCCGATGCCGGATGCCGCCTGGTTCGAAGAACTCTATGATTATCGCGAATTGGTCGAGACATGGGCTGTACGGATCGTCGCCGACCTGCAGCGAAACGACGTGATCGCCGCTTTGCATGCGGCCATCGTGAGGCTTGAGGAGGGCAGCTATGGTCCGGCCTTTCGTGAATATTGCAGCGCCCACGGTGCCGACGAGGCATTTCACCAGATCATGATCGAAGCTACGGGCAACCGGGTTGTTGCCAGGACTTACCGCGAGCTCAATCCGCATCTGCAGCATGCACGGCTCTACCTGAGCCACCCGCAGGATGCCGGCCTCGTTGCTGCCGAGCACCGCGCGATCCTCGACGCTATCGAGAAAGGTGACGGCGACGCAGCAGTCGCAGCGATGCGGTCGCATCTAAAAAACTCGCGCGCCCGTCTGCTTGGCGGCCCGGGCGAGGATCAATCCACGAGCAACTTGACGGGAGAAATCAGCTTATGAAGGGTTTTGTTATAAAATCTCTGGCGCTGGCAGCGGTGATGTCGCTTGCGATGCTGCCGGTAGGGGCCTCCGCGGAAACTCTGCGTTTCGGACACGCGAATAACTCCTCAGAAATAGCTTACGATCTGTTTCAGGAATTCGCCGACCGCGTAACAAAGCAGACGAACGGGGAGGTGACCATACGGGTCTTCCCGGCCGAGCAGCTCGGCAAGGAGGTCGATCTTGTCAAGCAGGTCAAGGAGGGAGCGCTCGACCTATCGGCGCCGTCCATGCCGGCCGCTTCGACTCTGGTCCCTGCACTCGAAATGGCGAGTGCGCCTTTCCTGTGGAACAACTGGACCGAAGCCGAAGCAATCATCACGAGCGCCGCTTTCGATCCGGTTTTCGACGAGTTGCGCGACAAGCACAATATCGTGCCGCTGACGCGCATCTGGTATTGGGGCTGGCGAAATCTGACGACCGCCGACCGCGAAGTGCGCAAGCCGGAGGATATGGAAGGCCTGAAAGTCCGAGTTCCAGAGAGCCCTGTCTGGGTGGAGATGATCCGGGCCTTCGGCGCGGCACCAACGCCGATTCCGTTCGGTGAGGTTTACACCGCCTTGCAGCAGAAGACGGTCGATGCGCAGGAAAACCCGATCCCGACCATCTACGGCCGCAAGTTCTACGAGGTTCAAGGCGTGTTGGCCATGACACAGCACATGCTGCAGAACAACATGATCGTCATCAATAAGGACAGCCTCGCCAAGCTCAAGCCCGAGCATCAGATTTTGCTGTTCCAAGAGGCCGCCCGCGCTTCATCGATGAACACTTATTTGCAGCAGAAGCGTGAGAACTCGATGCTCGAGGACATCCGCGCATCAGGCAAGACCAAGATCATTGCCGATGTCGACAGGGCGGCCTTCGCCGAGAAGGCGAAAGCCGCGTTGCCCGCGCTGGAGGAGCGGTGGGGCAAAGAGAATCTTGACCGGCTCCTGGCTGCCATCGAACAGGCGCGCAAGCGCTAGATCCGGTGCATCATATGCGTGCATTCCTCCGTCGTTTGGATGATGCCGCAGCTCGCGGCGAGGAGATCTTCCTCGCCGCAGCGTTGGGCTTGTTGACTGTTCTGGTCGTTGCAGCGGTCGTCTTCCGTTATGCGCTGCACGATCCGCTCACGTGGTCGGAGGAATTCATCGTCCTGCTGTTTGGCTGGGCGATCATGATCGGTACGGCCTACGCGTTCCACCAGCGCAATCACATCGTCATCGACGTAATCCTGCTGTTCGCGCCGCGCTGGCTGCGCATCGTGCTCGGCACGCTCTCGACGATAGCAACTTTTGTGGTGCTCGCAGTGCTGGTCTGGTTCGGCTGGCAATACACGATGCGCGAGTTTCCAAACCTCACCCCGATGCTTGGCATTTCCGCCGCCTGGTCGATCCTGCCACTGACGATCGGGTGTGCGCTCTCGATGCTTCACGTTTTGCGCAGACTTCTCGACGACGGACCGCAATCGGCCCTTTGGGTCGAAATGATATCCCGAAAGACTGACGAATGATCACGACGCTGCTTGTCGTCTTTGCAGTGCTCTTGGTTATTGGCACGCCCATTGCCATCGCGATGGCGGGATCTGCCATCCTGCTCATCTGGGTTGACGGCATTCCGCTCACTGTCGTCGCGCAAAGGGTCGTTGCGGGTGTGCAGTCGTTCCCGCTTCTCGCCATTCCGCTGTTCATCCTGGCCGGTTCTCTGATGAACGAATCGGGCATCTCCGAGCGGCTGTTCGGCTTCACACGTGCGCTCGTCGGGCACATCCGCGGCGGGCTTGCCCATACGGCGATTGTCGGCAACGTCTTCCTGGCTGGAATCTCTGGCTCGTCGGTCGCCGATACGGCAGCCACGACGCGCGTGTTCGTCCCACAGCTCCAAAACGCTGGCTATCCCAAGGCATTCGGTGCAGCGGTATCTGCCACCGCTGGCACGCTCGGCCCAATCATCCCACCATCGATCCTGATGGTGGTTTACGCTTGGCAGGCCAATATCTCGCTCGGAGCCCTGTTCGTCGCGGGCGTGCTGCCAGGTCTGGTGATGGCCGCATCGATGATGACGGCGATTGCCATTCTTGCGCGCGTGCACGGCTTCCGGCCCGATGGCGAGTTCTCGCTGGCCAACGTTTGGCTCCAGTTCAAGCGTGCTTTGTGGGCACTCATGATGCCGGTGCTCATCCTGGTCGGCTTCCGGATGGGTTTGTTCACGGCGACCGAGATTGCCGGCGTCGCTGCGGCCTATGCCCTGATCGTAGGTTTTTTGATCTACCGATCGCTGTCTCTCCGCGACCTGCCGCGCATCCTGGTACAGACGGCCCGCGAGACGGCCGTCATCCTTTTCATCGTGGCCGCGGCCACGCCGTTCAGCTGGATTCTCGGCATCGAGCAGGCGCCTCAGCTGGTCGTCGAATTCGTATCAAGCATTTCCACGAACCCTTGGGTCGTGCTGCTGATCCTGAACGTCGCCCTGCTGCTCGCTGGAATGGTCATGGAAACGCTCGCCATCATGATCATTCTCGTCCCGATCCTGCTGCCATTGCTGACCAGTCTCGATATCGACCTCGTGCATTTCGGCATCATTCTGCTCGTCAATCTCGTGCTCGGGCAGCTGACCCCGCCCGTGGGCGTGCTTTTGTTTGTCGTGATGGCAATGACCGGGTTGAAACTGACGGCGCTGATCAAGGAGCTATGGCCGCTGCTGATCGCGGTGCTGTTGGCGCTCCTCTTTATCACCTACGTGCCCGGGCTAAGCCTTTGGTTGCCCAGAGTTCTCGGGTTCTGAACGGCAGGAATGGACACCGGACAAGGATTGGTTTGGGACATGGCCAGGATCAGTGAAGTCGAGGTCATCGAGTTCAAATTCACGGTCGCCAATCTCGGGCTTTCGGCAGAGTCGGCGCGTGCCGTCTACAACATTGGATACAAGCCCGGCGGCAACCTCGAGCTGACCAAATACGCCGTCGTCATTCGCAGTGATGACGGCGCCGAGGGGCAATATGTGACTCACTGGGGCGGCACGCGCGCGTCGATGGCGCAGACGCTCGCTCTCGCGCCCAACCTCATTGGCCGCGATCCAGATGCCCGGGAGGAGATCTGGAACGACATGAAGCGCGAGCTGCGCCAGCACGATGGCATGGGCATCGGCCCGATCGACATTGCGCTCTGGGACCTTGCCGGTAAGCGCTTTGGCGCGTCGGTCTCGCAGCTCCTTGGTGGATTCCGAACCCGCCTCAAGACATACGCCTCGACTTACCACGGCGACCGCAATGGCGGACTGGATTCTCCAGATGCGTACGCCGATTTCGCCGAGCGCTGCTACGAGATGGGCTACCGTGCCTTCAAGATCCATGGCTGGCACGACGGCGATCCGCGGGAGGAAGCGCGCAATGTGCTGCATGTTGCCAAGGCCGTCGGTGATCGTATGACGCTGATGCTCGACCCCGCTAACGAGCTGCGGACATTCGCTGATGCGCTCTACGTGGGGCGGGCTTGCGATGAGGGCGGCTATTTCTGGTACGAAGACCCGCTGCGGGACTGCGGCGTGTCGGCGTTCGCGCACAAGAAGCTGCGCGAAATGCTGAAAACGCCCATTCTTCAGACCGAGTACCTGCGCGGGTTCGAGACCAAGGCGGATTTCCTCATCGCCGGTGGCACCGACATGCTGCGCTCCGATCCTGAGTACGATCTCGGAATTACGGGCGCGATGAAAATCGCGCATCTGGCAGAGGCGTTCGGCGTCGACGTCGAGATCCACGCCTGCGGGCCGGCGCACCGGCACTGCATGGCGGCGACACGCAACACCAACTTCTACGAGCTGGCCTTGGTGGGGCCCGACACGCCAAACGCGGTGCCGCCGGTCTACACCTGCGGCTATTCCGATCAGCTCGACGCGATCGGTGAGGACGGCTGCGTACCGGTCCCGACCGGACCCGGTCTCGGCGTCACTTATGATTGGGAATTCATCCGCAAAAACCAGACATTCGCCCAGGTATTCAGGGCGTGAGGCCTAGCGCTGCTGAAAAACCGGTGTACTCGGTTGCACACTAGAAACAGTCGCTCTCGCTGAGCAAAACGCAGGCGGATGCTTTCAAGATGGCTTCATCAGCGAGAGCGTTTCACCGCGACCATCACATCGTCGCTCCGATCTGCCAGGGCACGTATTCGGCATCGCCGTAGCCGAGCAGCTCCGACTTGGACCGTTCGCCTGAGGCAACGCGCAAGATGGTTTCGAAGATCTCCTGCGCCTTGGCCTCCAGTGGGACTCCATCGAGTATGTCGCCACAGTTGATGTCCATGTCGTCGATCATATGGTGGTAGACGGTCGAGTTGGTGGCGAGCTTGATCGAGGGGCTCGGTTTGCAGCCATAGGCGGACCCGCGCCCAGTCGTGAAGCAGACGATATTGCAGCCACCAGCCACTTGGCCCGTGGCCGAAACCGGATCGTAGCCGGGCGTATCCATGAAGACGAAGCCCTTGGCCGTGATCGGCTCCGCATACCGGTAAACGGCGTTGAGCGTCGTCGAGCCGCCCTTGGCTGCCGCACCGAGCGACTTCTCGAGAATCGTCGTGAGGCCGCCCGCCTTGTTCCCGGGCGAAGGGTTGTTGTCCATGCTCATGCGGGCGCGCGCCGTGTAGTCCTCCCACCACTGAATGATCTCGACCAGCTTCTCGCCGACCTCGCGAGTCGCGGCGCGGCGGGTCAGCAGGTGCTCGGCGCCGTAGATCTCGGGCGTTTCGGCCAGCACGCCCGTGCCGCCGTGCCGCACGAGAATGTCGGTCGCAAGCCCAAGAGCAGCGTTGGCGGTGATGCCGGAATAGCCATCGGAGCCGCCGCACTGCAGCGCCACCATCAGCTCGGACGCGGGAATCGTCTCGCGCCGCGCCTTTGCCGCGATCGGAAGCATGCTGCGAATTGCATCGACGCCGGCCTCGATCGTCTTCTTCGTGCCGCCGGTCTCCTGAATGGTCATCGTCCGAAATGTATCGCTCTCGGTGATGCCATAAGCTTCCTTCATGCGGGCGATCTGAAAGCCCTCGCAGCCGAGACCGACAACGAGAACGCCGGCCATGTTCGGATTGCAGGCGTAGCCCCAGGTCGTGCGTTTCAGGATCTCGAACGTCTCGCCATTATAATCGATGCCACAGCCCGTCCCGTGCACCAGCGGGATGACGCCATCGATAGTCGGATAATCGTCGAGCAGCCCGGAACGCTTGACCTCCTCGGCAATGAAACGAACGACCGTCGCCGAGCAGTTTACGCTGCTGATGATGCCGATGTAATTGCGTGTACCGGCGCGGCCATTGCTGCGACGGAACCCTTGAAACGTCGCGCGGGCCTCCGGCGGCAGCAGCGGCTCGGGCTTGGCGTCCTGGCAAAATGCGTAATCCCTTTCGAAGGCGGCAAATCCGCAGTTTTGCGTGTGCACGTGCTCGCCGGGTGCGATGTCCTCCGTGGCGAAACCGATAATCTGCCCGAACTTCAGCACCGGCTCGCCCTTGGCGATCTTTGCGATGGCCATCTTATGGCCGCGTGGGATGCGGCTGCTTGCGGTGACGCCCCGCGCGACCGCGCCGGGTGCAAGGCCATCCACGGCAACGATGACATTGTCCCGATCGTTGAGAAGAAGTGTACGCGGTTCGGCCGAGGCAGCCGGCAAATTGTCCTGCATCGGAGGAGTTCTCCCGTCATTCTGGGCTTGCAGGTTGGAACTGCCGCCCACATGACCATGGCGCCCGGCTTCTTGCAATGGCAATGCGCCGTCCACGAGGAATGTCTCCTCGAGTTTGAAAAGTTCCTTTAGTTTTCGTCAGCGTAACGCCGGCGCAGAGTCCAAATCGCCTCGAGGTTACCCGCCAGGGGAGAAGCGAGGGCGCCGTGAATGCGGCTCGCGCCATCCTCCTTCAATGAAAATCGCGCGATTTGGGTAGGACGGCTTCGAGCCGTTTCGGAATGGTGCGTTCCTCCCGCGGGTGGCGGGCGAAGCGGGGGTGGCCCGTGTTCCTGGCCGAGCCGGGGTCAGGTCGCTTGACTTCGTCTGCGTTGGCCAGGGCCAAGTTGAAATCCTCTTTCCATTCGGACAGCTCAAGCAACAGATCGCTTCGGTCCGCGAGCGAGGTCGCAACGACGTGAATGATGTCCTCGTGGCGCTGCACGCGGCCGCGCACGAGAATCAGCCGTCCTCCCATGATGACCTTGCGGAAGCGCTCGAGCATTTTCGGCCAGACGACGATATTGGCAATGCCCGTCTCGTCTTCTAGGGTCATGAAAACGACGCCCTGGCCGGAGCCTGGCCGTTGGCGCACGAGAACCACGCCCGCCACGGTCACCCACTGGCCGTCCTTGAGATTGCGGAGCGCGGCACAGGGAATGGCCCGCTCGCCCGCGAGTTGGGGGCGCAAAAAACTCACGGGGTGGGCTTTGAGCGACAGCCGCAGGGTCTGGTAGTCGTTCACGACGTGCTCAGGGAGCTGCATTTCCGGCAAGGCGACTGCCGGTTCCGCGCCAGCTTCCCGCGCTTCGCTCCAGGCGAACAGCGGCAACGGACGAGCGGCCGTCAGGGCACGCACCTCCCACAACGCCTGCCGCCGATCGAGTCCCACCGAGCGGAACGCATCGGCCGCGGCGAGTTTCTCGATGGTCGCCAGTCGAACGCCGGCCCGCGCCCAAAGATCGTGCACGTCGCGATAAGGCCTGACTCTCTCTCCCCGGTGGGGAGAGGGTCGGGGTGAGGGGGGTCCGGCGATTGCGGACACGGTGCGAGCGGCAACGATCTTCTGGGCGTCATCCTCGATCAGGCCATCGACTTGGCGCAGGCCAAGCCGGAGCGCGAGTACGGGCCTTTCGCCTCTCTCAGCGACGGGCTCCAGCGTGCAGTCCCAGTGGGAGAAGTTGATGTCCACCGGGCGCACCTCGACACCATGCTCGCGGGCATCGCGGACGATCTGGGCCGGGGCGTAGAAGCCCATGGGCTGCGAGTTGAGGAGCGCCGCGGCGAACACCGCCGGGTAGTGGCATTTGATCCAGGCGGAGACGTAGACCAGGTGGGCGAAGCTGGCCGCGTGGCTCTCCGGAAACCCGTACTCGCCGAAGCCCTTGATCTGGCTGAAGCAGCGCGCGGCGAATTCAGGATCGTACCCGCGTGCCACCATGCGGCTCACCATCTTGTGCTCGAGCTTCCCGATGGTGCCGGCGCGGCGGAACGTGGCCATCGCCTTGCGCAGCTCGTTGACCTCCGCGTCCGTGAATTTCGCCGCCACCATGGCGATGCGCATGGCCTGCTCCTGGAACAAGGGCACGCCCTTGGTCTTGCCGAGGATCTGGCGCAGCTCATCCGGTGGTCCGTGCTCGGGCGCGGGCGAGGGATAGACCTCCGGCTCGATCCCCGACCGGCGCCGGAGATAGGGGTGCACCATGTCGCCCTGGATCGGCCCAGGACGGACGATCGCCACCTCGATGACAAGATCGTAGAAGGTGCGCGGCTTGAGGCGCGGCAGCATATTCATCTGCGCTCGGCTTTCGACCTGGAACACGCCGATCGAGTCCGCGCGGCAGAGCATATCGTAGACGGCTTGGTCCTCGCGCGGGATGTTGGCGAGTGTCCAGTGCTCGCCATAGTGGGTCTCGATGAGATCGAAGGCGCGATGGATGCAGGTCAGCATGCCGAGGGCGAGCACGTCGACCTTGAGGAGGCCGAGAGCTGCCAGGTCGTCCTTGTCCCACTCGATGACGGTGCGGTCCTCCATCGCTGCATTGCCGATCGGCACCACCTCCGATAGCAGCGAGCGGGTGAGCACGAATCCGCCGACGTGCTGGGAGAGGTGTCGCGGAAAACCGATCAGCTCGTCGGCGAGGGCGAGAACCGTAGCGAGCAGCGGATCGCGAGGATTGAGCCCTGCCTCGCGCACGTGTGCCTCCGGCACCGTCCCGCCCGAAATTCCCCAGACCATTCCGGCCAAGGCGGCAACGGTATCCTCCGATAGCCCCATGGCCTTGCCGACCTCCCGGACGGCCGAGCGCGCGCGATAGCAGATGACGATCGCGGCAAGCCCGGCGCGCTCGCGGCCGTAGCGGGCGTAGATATACTGGATCACCTCCTCGCGCCGCTCGTGCTCGAAATCGACGTCGATATCGGGCGGCTCCTTGCGCTCGGGGGAGACGAAGCGCTCGAACAGAACGTCGATCTCTGTGGGGTTCACCGCCGTGATGCCGAGGCAATAGCAGACGACGGAGTTCGCGGCCGAGCCGCGGCCCTGGGCGAGGATGTTCTGGGAGCGGGCGAACTTGACGATGTCGTAGACGGTCAGGAAGTAGGGAGCGTAGTTGAGCTGGGCGATCAACCCGAGCTCGCGCCGGATCAGAGCGGCGACTTTTTCCGGAATGCCTTCAGGAAAGCGCCAGCGGGCGCCCTCCCAGGTCAGCTCCTCGAGGTGGGATTGAGGGGTCTTGCCTGGCGGCACCGGCTCGTCGGGGTATTCATAGACGAGCTCGTCGAGCGAGAAGCGGCAGGCATCGGCGATCGCGAGCGTACGGGCAAGTGCTTCTTCATAACCGGCAAAGAGCCGGGCCATTTCGGACGGCCCCTTCAGATGGCGCTCGGCATTGGGCGCGAGCTTGAGGCCTGCCTCGCGAATGGTCATGCCCTCGCGGATGCAGGTGAGGACGTCCTGCAGGGGCCGGCGCTCAGGCACGTGATAGAGGACGTCGTTGGTGGCTACGAGCGGCGTGCCCACGCGCTCGGCCAGCCGGGCAAGGGCGGCAATGCGCGCGCGGTCGTCACCCTGGTAGCAATGCGAAGCGGCGAGATGGACGGGAGCGGGCGCAAGCGCCGCTTTGACATGCCTGAGTTCGGTCTCGAAATCCTTCCCCTCTTCTGCTTGCAGAGATAGGCCGGGGATGGGGGGATTCCCGCCGGTGGCAGACGTGGGAACCCCCTCACCCCTACCCTCTCCCCGCCGGGGAGAGGGAGTCTGTTGTGTGCGGGCCGGAAATGGAATCACTGTAGCGCCAGGGCTTTGTTTTCCCTGAGATATCATCTCGCGCCAATCCCAGTCTTCCGGAGCCAGAGCGATGAAGATTTGGCCCTCGCGGTGGTCCGCGACATCGTTAAGAAACAGCGTGCATTGCCCTTTTTCCGCCCGCCGCTGCCCGAGCGTCAGGAGTCGGCAGAGGCGGCCGTAGGCGGCCCGATCAGTCGGCAGGCAGAGCAGGCTCGGCGCATCCTGGAGGTCGAGGCGGGCGCCGACGATCAGCCTCAGCCCGGCCTCCTTGGCGGAAGTATGGGCCCGCACAACGCCGGCCAGCGTGTTGCGGTCGGTCACGGCCAGCGCGGAAAGGCCGAGCGCTTTGGCTTGGGCGACCAGCTCGTGGGGATGCGAGCCGCCACGCAGGAACGAGAAATTGGTGGTGACCTGCAGCTCGGCGTAGGCGTGTGCGGAGGAAGACATGCCGGCGCTCCTCACCCGAACAGCCCGTGCATGTACCAGACGGGAGGTCCGGCCTCGGGGGTGCGGTCGTAGAGACCCTCCCGGAACACCCAGTAGCGACCGCCGCGGTCGTCCTCGATGCGATAATAGTCTCGCGGGCGGGGCGGCTTGGCGGAGTTTCCGATGGTCCGCCACCATTCGGGCTCGATGCGCTCCGGTCCCTCGGCCTTGGCGACGGTGTGGCTGACGCGCCGCCATGTGAAGCGCGCTGGCGGGCCTTCCGGCACCTCGGCAAGAACGGTGATCGGCTCGGGGGTTGCAAACAAAAGCAGTGGACGGATGGCGCCGCGCATACAGGACTCTTGTGCCGAAAAACGAGTTTTCGGGAGCTCTTTTGCGGTCAATATCGGAATGCGGACCTCGGCCTGCTCGGGAATATGGCTGCTGAAACGGGCAAGGCGCACCACGCGCTCTGCTCCGAGGCGATTGGCGAGCTTATCGATGAGCTGTGTGGGATCGCCACGGGCATCAGAATCCAACCCGGCACTCAGAGATGCCTGCGTAGGATCGAGCTGTTCGAGGCTTGCAGCCTCGAGTGTCAGCACGTCGACGCCGAACCCGGCATCAATGGTCGAGACCTTTGGGGCCAGGAGCTTGAGGAGATGGATAGGCTCGCGGCAGGGCTTGCTGGTGCCGGCCCGAACCTCGGCCATGGTGCCGTCGACGCGATAGAGGCAAAGCTGTAGGCGGCGTGCACCATGGGCAGTCTGGTCGAGCAATTTGCATAGGTCTGCGGCGAGCTCCGTAACCGCACTCTCGATTCCTTCCGCTGAAATGAGTGGCTCGGAGAAAACGCGTCGGGCAATATACCGAGGGGGCTCGGAAAGCACGCATCTGGCCTCCGGCGCCTGCCCGAGAGCAGCATCGAGACGGGCCAGCACCACGCCCGCAAGGTCTGCCGGATCTTTCGTCCGGCGGCGGCCCGTCCGAAGCTCGCGGAAGCGGCGGGCCAGTGCGGCACGCGGAAGCTCATAGAGCTGGCCGATGCGGCGCAAGCCGAGCCGTTTCAGAAGCAGCACGGCCTCGTCCTCCAGACCGAGCGCTTCTACGGGCAGACCGGCGAGTGCGCCCTGCATCTGGCCGGCGGGCGCAATGGCGAAGCCCTCCGCGCCGACCGGGGCGAACCGGGCCAGCGCCGTGGCCGCGAGGCGCGTATCAGCAAGGCCGGCGCGGACCGTCAGTCCGAAGGCGCGGAGGCGACCCGCAAGATCGCGCATCAGGTGGTGCTCGCCGCCAAAAAGATGAGGCACGCCGGTGACGTCGATCCAGAGACCCTTGTCTCCATCGCTGTTTCGGGCCGGACCATAGCGACCACTCCAGCGGGCAAGGGCGACAAGGGCGGCCTGGTCCTTGTCGCGCTCGATCTTGCGCGTCAGCAGCCCTGGAAAGATGGCTCTGGCATCGGCGAGGGACTGACCCGGGCGAATGCCTTCGCCACGTGCCAGCAGGTTAACGGCCACGACGACGATGCCCCGTGCGCCCGCTTCGACCAGTGCGAGCGGGCGGTCATCGGGCACCGCGTCCGGATCTGCGCGGCGCATCCGCTCGATCGGCCATGCCGGAAGCCAGACGGAAGCAAAGCGCCTCATCACACCACTCCAAACTGAAAGAGGCTGTCGCGGCTGAAAGCGGCTGCGCCCGGCAGCGTTCGAGGTCGACCGTGAACCGGGGTGCACCCAGGGCGCGTGGATCGAAGGGATGCGGCGCACTCGGCGCCGGCCCGACCCGCCAGCGCGTCGCCGTTGCGGCCGTCACCTCGGTGCGGGGATGCGTGAGGAGGAGACAAGGCGAGCGGTGCGCGGCAGCCGCCAGCGCCAGACGCCGGGCCGGCGTGAGCGGGACCGTATGAAGCAGCCCTAGAACGAGGGCTAGGCTTTCCGACCTCAGCCCCTCCTCCATCGCCCACAACGTGTCCGCCGCATTGGCTGTCTCGACGATGATGAGACGGTCGGGCGCAAGGCCGAGCGTCCTGAGCCCTGAGCCGTAAAGGCCGCCAAGCTCATTGGCCAGGGCGGCAGAGCGGCAGCACAGGATCGGGCTTTCCGCCCTGCCGTTATGCATCGCACTCCGGCGGACACCGAGAGCCAAGGAGAAGGCAAATGCGGCGGCCCAGGTCGCGGCCCAACTCACGCCCGGCTCACGAAGGGCAGGTTTTATTTCATGCACGCCGCCGATTTCGAGGCCATCAGGGCCGAGCAGGGCATCGACCTCACCCGCTCCGAGCAGCCAGACCGGGCCGGCTCCATTGCCTTCGGTCCGCTGTGAAGAGGTGGCGCCGGCTCCAAGGCCTGCATGGCTGGCAGGACTGGCAGGCGGCAACGCCGGCTCCTGCCATGTCACGCCGCCGTCGCGCTCGATCCTGCGGATCCGCTGCCGCAGATCATCGACCATACTCTTGCGCAGGCGAGCAGCCGTCTGCCCCGGGTCGCTTGGCCGCGGGGAGGCCGCAAGCCTCTTGGGCCCTGGATCAGGAAAAATCCGATGTTTGTCAGCGGCTTGAGCCATAATGGCGGCTGCGGTGTCATTTCTATGTTCCTGTTATGTTCTAGAAAATGCACCTGCATGTCAACCCCGTCGTGAGGCCGCTCGTGCTCAGCGGCGACACCCTCTTCAGAAACGATCCAGGCCCGTTGACGGCTGGTACTGATTCGGAACTCCTCAGTCGTCCGCCCGTTATGAAGTCAGTCCACCTCGCAGAATCTTGACCAGACTGTGGCTTTCATGTGCCGGCATTTTGAACGAGTTTGCGGTATAGAAACCCTTCATCTTGCTTTTCATCAACAGGTGCACCCGGTGGAGCGCGCGGCCCATCGGACCTGCAAACGTGAACCAACAGCGGAGTACAGGATGGTTCTACGAAAGATCATGAGTCGGGTTGTCGTTGCAGCACTTGCCGGCCTCCTCCCCGCCGCAGCCGTTGCAGCTCCTGGCTATCAGTCCAATTCGCTTTGGGGCGGCACCGCCGAATGGGGCGGAGAGCGACAGGTCGTCCCGTTCAGTACGAAGTACAATCCGGGAGAGATCGTGGTCAGCTTCGGTGATCGGCGCCTTTACCTGATCGAAAGCCGGGGCAAGGCGATCAGCTATCCGATCGCGGTGCCGCGAGAGGACAGCCGCTGGCAGGGTACGACCAACGTGTCGATGAAGCGGGAGAACCCGTCCTGGACCCCGACGCCGTCGATGCTGCGCGCCAATCCGAAGCTGCCCCCCTGGGTCCCCGGTGGCCATCCTATGAATCCGCTTGGCGTGCGGGCGCTCTATCTCGGGTCCAGCCTCTACAGGATCCACGGCACGGATGCGCCGTGGACCATTGGTCAGGCGGTCTCGGCGGGTTGCATTCGGATGTACAATAAGGACGTGCTCGACCTTTACCCGCGCGTGCGGGTCGGCACCAAGGTCACCGTCACATGGCAGCGATTCACGACGACGGCTGGCGCCGACCCGGTCAGGGAACACAAGACCGCTGGCTGGTTCCCCTGGAAGGCCACGCGTTAGATTGATCGCTGACATCATGTCGTTGAAAGGGCGGCCCCGGAGCCGCCCTTTTGTGTTGGTTCCGATGTCCTATGGGCTGCTGAGGAGACAGGCTCGAAAGCTGCGGGATAGATTACGCATCAGCTCCGCGTAGAGTTGTGGGCCCGGCTGGAGCGTAAGTCCCTCCGGGTCCAGGATGCCGGTCATGGCGTCCGTGCCTTCGGCGATGACCTCGATGGCGCGCGACGGAAGGTAGGGTTCGGCAAAGACACAGCGGGCTCCGGCTGACCTGATCAATGACCGCAGCTCCTGCAGCCGCTTTCCGCTTGGTGGGAGATCCGGGTTGACGGTCACCGAGCCGACGGCTGCGAGCCCGAACCGGTTTTCGAAGTATTGAAAGGCATCGTGGTAGACGACGAAGGGCTTGCCGACGACGGGCGCAAGCTCTCGGGCTAGCTCCTCGGAAAGATCGGTCAAACGGCGTAGCTCGGCCTGCGCATTGGTCGCGAAGGTGGTCGCCTGGTCCGGTGCGATGGTGGCGAGCACCTCGGCAATGTACTCAACCATGGCCTTGGCGTTCTCCGGATCAAGCCAGATATGCGGATCATGCGGCCCTTCGTGCCCGTGCTCGAGACCGGGTTCTTCGTCAATCTCTGGGCCATGCGCTTCGTGTCCGTCGAATACACCTCCTCTGCGCATCTCGAGCAAAGTCAGGCCGGGTGCATCGATGAGGCTCACCACGCGCACGGAGCCCGGCAGGGATTGCACCAGCTTGCGCGTGAAGGGCTCCAGTTGCTCCGAGACGCGAAAGAAAACGTCAGCGTTGTGCACCTTCTGCGCATCGGAGGGCTTCATGGAATAGGAGTGCGGCGAGGTCTGCCCGCCGACCAGCAGCTCGGGCGTGCCGATGCCCGCCATGACGCTGGAAACCAAGGCGTGAATGGGCTTGCTCGTCGCGACCACGCGGACTTCGGCCCGCAGAGCACCAGGTAGGACCAGGAGAAGCACGGCGGGAAAGATCCATAACATTCGTAACGCTGATCGAATGACATCACCCATTGCTCGACCACCTTTGATGCAAACCTCGGCCCGGCGAAGCTCGGTATGGGAATGTTATAACATATCACTTCCAATTGCGAAGCCTAGCGATGGCCTATCGATGCTGGCGTCGGGGATTTCGTGGACGTCCAATTCTGCGCAAGTCGCGGCGAGCCAACCTTCGCGCTTCTCTAGCCCAGAAACAGCTCCCGCGGCTAGGCCGCTTGGCGTTGCCGGATCGCCTCGCCCCGGTAGCTCAGCGCCTCGGCGATGTGGATGCGGCCGACGACGTCTGCACCATCCAGGTCGGCGAGGGTGCGAGCAACGCGGAGAGTACGATGGAATCCGCGGGCCGAAAGCTGTAGCGTTTCAGCGGCTTGCCTGAGCAAGGCGATGCCGTCGGCGTCGGGGCGGGCGATTTCTTCGAGAATACGCCCCGTTGCCTGGGCGTTCGTGCGAACGCCGGCGGCACCGAGTTTTGCGAAGCGTTCTCGTGCCCGCTCCCGGGCTGCCGTCACACGAGCCCGCACGACGGCACTGCTTTCCGCCGGCGCCGGAAGGACCAGATCGGCGGCGGTAACCGCAGAAACCTCGATCTGCAGGTCGATCCGGTCGAGCAGCGGTCCCGAAATACGAGCTTGATACTCGGCTGAACACCGTGGGCCGCGTTTGCACGTCTGACCCGGGGCGCCACCCCCGCATCGGCAGGGGTTCATGGCGGCGATAAGCTGGATACGTGAGGGATACGTGATGCGGTGATTGGCGCGCGCGATCACGGTTTCGCCGGTCTCCAGCGGCTGGCGCAACGAATCCAGCACTTGCGGTGAAAACTCCGGGAGCTCGTCAAGAAAAAGCACGCCGAGGTGCGCCAGCGAAACCTCACCTGGTTTCGGCCGCGTGCCGCCACCAACCAGGGCGGCCATGCTCGCCGAGTGGTGCGGTGCCCGGAACGGCCGCTGGGTTCGCAGCTTGCCTCCCAGGAGCTCCCCGGCGAGCGAATGAACCATGCTGACTTCCAGCATCTCCTGTGGGTCGAGGGGCGGCAGAATGGAGGGAAGCCGCGAGGCAAGCATCGACTTACCGGAGCCAGGCGGTCCGATCATCAGCATGTTGTGCCCGCCCGCAGCGGCAACTTCCAAGGCCCGGCGCGCTGTTTCCTGGCCCTTGATGTCTGCGAGATCCGGAAGGGCCTGGTCGTCCTGGGCAAGGTTCGGCTCGGGCCGCCGCAATGTCTGAAGGCCCTTGAAGTGATTGACCAGTGACAGCAGGTGCGGTGCGGCGATGATGTCCATGTCGGCAGCGGCCCAGGCCGCTTCCGGTCCGCTCGCCGCGGCGCAGATCAGACCCTTGCCCATGGCATTGGCGCCGATGGCTGCGGGCAAGGCGCCGGGTGTCGCGCGGATCTGTCCGTCGAGCGCGAGCTCGCCAATCGCGGCAAATCCCTCGATGGCGTCGGGCGAAATGGCCTCCATGGCGACCATCAGCGCCAGCGCGATCGGCAGGTCGAAGTGGCTGCCTTCCTTCGGGAGGTCGGCCGGGGCGAGGTTGACGGTGATGTGCGTCCACGGAATGCCCAGACCGATCGCATGCAGCGCGTTCCGCACCCGCTCGCGGCTTTCGGCGACGGCCTTGTCCGGCAGCCCGACGATGGCGAACACGTGCTGCCCGGGGCTGATCCTGACCTCCACCTGCACTGGGCGTGCCTCGATGCCCACGAATGCCAACGTGGAGATCCGACCGTACATGATGCCCCCCGCAACTCCTCTTGGGACTGAGGTTAATCACCGGGGAATGCTTGCGGGCGATATTATACTTGCCAAACCCATGACGACTGACTATATTGGAATCACAAGGAGATTCCAAATGTCAGCCCTCCTCTCTCAGAAGCACCTACAGGATGAAGAAGCCGCCTACACCTGGGTAGAAGCCCAGGTGTGGCCGAACGGTCCTCAGTGCCCCCACTGCTATGAGCAGAAGCGCGTCTCCAAGATGAAGGGCAAGGCAACCCGCCTCGGCCTTTACAAGTGCTACGCCTGCCGCAAGCAGTTCCGCGTCACCGTCGGCACCATCTTCGAGAAGAGCCACGTTCCTCTGCATCTCTGGCTGCAAGCCTTCTACCTGATCGCCGGCAGCAAGAAGGGCATCAGCGCCAACCAGATCCACCGCACCTTGGGAGTTACCCTCAAGACCGCGTGGTTCATGGGCCATCGCATCCGTGAGGCCATGCGTGCCGGATCTCTGATCCCTCCAATGGGCGGCGCTGGAGAGATCGTCGAGCTTGACGAGACCACCCAAGGTCGCCGCAAGGATGCTCCCAAGAAGCTCCCGACCCGCGTCTATGGTGGCTGGGCTCACCGCAACATCGTCTTCTCGCTGGTTCAGCGTGGCGGGCAAGTGCGCAGCTTCCACGTTGAGGCCACCACCATTGCCGAGCTGCTACCGATCATCCGCGCCAACATCCGCAAGGAGACCGCGCTGATGACCGACGCGGCGATCTGGTACAAGTACATGAATAAGGATGGCGAGTTCGCCAGCCATGACAGGGTAGACCACAGCAAGGAGGAGTACGCGCGGTACGAGGAAGGCCGCCCGGTGATCCACACCAATACTGTCGAGGGCTACTTCTCGCTGTTCAAGCGCGGCATGCGCGGCGTCTACCAGCACTGTGCTGAGAAGCACCTGCATCGCTATCTGGCGGAGTTCGACTTCCGGTACAACAACCGCGTTGCACTCGGCATCAACGACGAGCAGCGGGCCGTCAAGATGCTCAAGGGTGCCCGTGGGAAGCGGCTGACGTATCGAACGACTGATAGGCCAGCCCAGTGAAGTTGAGCTAAGACGCTTATTACGCAAAAAGTGAAAAAGCCGCCCAGAGCAGGGCGAATCATCTAAGTTGCCGTTTGGCAACGGCCTCTCTGCGTCAACTCATCCGCTCGCTTGGCCCTGCAGAGCAAGCGTCTGGACTGAGTGAGCAGAAAGGAGGTGGCTCATGGCTTGCACCAAGAAACCACGCCAAGTGCGTGACGGCAAAAAGCCTGGGCCAAAGACCGTCACGGTGGACCAGCACCGACGGTCTAAGCCCAGTCCTTGCAAGTGACCTAGCGTATAGCGGGGCGTAGGCGTTCAGTGCCGAGGCCGTTGCCACCATGAGAGAGATATAGGGGGTTCGCCAGACGGCGGCCCCCCTTTTTTCTTGACCGAGACACTAAACTGATTCGATGACTCTGGCAATGCAAGAACAATGTTAGTGCAATGCCTGAGACCAAATCCGGGGACAAGAAGACCAGCTTCACAATCTCCCTGTCGCCGCAGGCGATTGAGATGGTGGAGGATCTGATCAAGCTCGGAATCTATGGTACGAACCGAGGTGAGGTGGTGAGAGCGTTGGTCAACCACCGTCTCGAAGACCTGATAGGCAAGGGCGTGCTCAAGCCGCCAGTGCCAAGGAGTTGACATATGCCCAAACGCAAAAAGCCAGAAGAGAAGCCCGACGAGCAGTTCAAGCGGTTCGTCGAAACTGCCCGCGAGCACGGGGTAGACGAAGCTGCGGCCGAGAAGGCGTTCAAGAAAGTTGCTTCTTCTTCCTCTTCAAAGAAGAAAGAGCCGCGAAATACTCGGGATTAGGCTCAAAGCTGTGAGCTAGCTTGTTTATAGTTTGGACGTTCGCGCGGGCGATCTCAAGAAATTCAGGGATGCTGGCGGCTTTATCCTTGTTCAAGGCCACGCCAAATCTGTGAGAGTAGTAGGCTAGATAGTCCCCAAGTTGAAGGGCTCTAGCTGAGGTCTTCTTCGCAAATGTCACTGAGTGGAGATGTTCATTGATCTGATTCACGGCGATCACGCGGTTGATGTCCTGTGCGATCCCGCTATCGATCGATGTGCTGGACTCTATGATGATTGACAGGCCACCTTCCCTAATAGCAGACCAAACTTCTGGATCAGCACACAGGTGAGTTAAGGCGATCTGCATGCAATAGGCCGGTGCTGAAACGGCCGGGAACTTCCTCTCCTTCTTCTTGACCGCAGCTAGATCAGCCTTCAGAGCGCCAGCAGAGACTCCTCGCAGAATGTGGTCCTGAGCGTATCCGTACCACTCTGTTGCGAACCGTAGCTTCCGCGGTAGCGACCAACCACTGAAATGATCCTCACCGTGATCGAACAGCTTGGCCCTGAAGAACGGTATCCTTTCGCGCTCGAACAGACGCTTCGTCTTGCGCTCGAACTTTCCCCATGCGTCAGCATCAGCAACGTAGCCAGCCATGATAGCAATTGGGGAAGAAGCATGGGTGCCGCTATCGTCAAAATACCCGACCAGCACAATAACCACCCTGTTCGATAGATCGCTTGCCCAATCTAAAGACGCGATTATCGATTCGATACCTTCGAGCTGAGGCATGGCTCAGCTCCTCAGTACACGAACATGGTGGGTTTGGCAAATATAATATGCCCTGCTTGCGTCAAGAACATTATGAGAACTCAACCCGCAGGCATGGGACGGAACGAGGCGGCGATACCATACGTTCGGTACATGGAGATGCAGAGAATACTGAATGAACGGGAATGCACTCATGGCCAGGATTGCGGGTGCGAGCATCGTCGTCACGGGGGCCTCAAGTGGCGTCGGCCGCGCGACGGCGTTGGCGCTGGCGGATCACGGGGCGCGCCTGACGCTCGCTGCGCGCGGCCGCGAGGCACTCGAACGCGTGGCCTCCGAGTGTACAGAGCGAGGCGGCCCTGCCGTCGCGGTTCCGACGGACATTTCCGATTCCGATGCCACAGTGAAACTGGCTGAGGCGGCGGCGAGTACGTTCGGAGGCCTGGACGCCTGGATCAATGTCGTGGGAGTCGGTGCCTTCGGCCGCTTCGAGGAAACGCCGATAGAGGCGCACCGGCGGGTGATCGAGACGAACCTCATCGGCGCGGTCAACGGCGCTCATGCCGCGATTCCCTATTTCCGCGCGCAGGGGCAGGGAATCCTGATCAACGTGAACTCGCTCGGCGCGTGGGTGCCGTCGCCTTACTCCGCGGCTTATGCCGCCGGGAAATGGGGCCTGCTCGGTTTCTCGAAAAGCCTGCGGGCAGAGCTGTCCCGGTCCCGGGGCATCGCTGTCTGCGACGTCTTTCCGTCATTCCTGAACACCCCGGGGCTCGATCACGCTGCGAATTATACGGGGCGTGAACTCGCCGCCGCGCCCCCCGTCTATGAGCCGGAGGCGGTGGCCCGGGCGATCGTGAACCTCATCCGGCGGCCCCGATCGGAGGTGACGGTCGGGGTCCCGGCGAAGCTCGCATGGCTTATGGGCACCATAGCTCCAGGGTTTGCGGGCTGGTTGGCTGGCCGTGCAATTTCCGTCTACCTGAACCGCGCCGGCACCGTTCCAATCACAGACGGCAATCTGTTCGAGACGGGTGGCGGGACGAACCGAGTCCACGGACACCAGACCGCGCAGAACAGGAAATTGTTGGGCGCAGGCCTGGGCACCGTGGCACTGGCAGCTGCGCTCGGCATGGCGCCGAGGCTGCTCCGCGGTAAGCCTTCTGCCACGCCTGAGCGTATCGTCTCGCAAGGTAGAGCGAATTAGGCGCGCCGCGTCCGTACCTCCACGGCGTCCCAGAACAGGGCCGCAATGTCGGGACCACCGAAGTCTTTGATCTGACGAATGCCCGTCGGCGAGGTGACGTTGATCTCGGTGAGATAGGGACCGATCACGTCGATGCCCGTGAAGATCAATCCGCGCCGCTTCAGCTCCGGCTTGAGCCGCTCGCAAATTTCGAGATCCCGCTCCGTAAGCTCGGTCGGCATGGCCCGGCCGCCCACGTGCATGTTCGAGCGCGTCTCGTCCGGGGCCGGGACGCGATTGATCGCACCGACCGCCTCGCCATCGATCAGGATGATGCGCTTATCGCCCTTGCGAATTTCAGGCCGATACTGCTGGACCATGAAGGGCTCCCGGAACACCGTCTGGAACAGCTCGACCAGCGAGTTCAGGTTGGTGTCGCCTTCCGGAATGCGGAACACCGAAGAGCCGCCGTTACCGTAAAGCGGTTTGAGAATGATGTCCTTGTGGCGCTCGCGGAAGCGCTTCACGTCATCGAGATTCCGCGTCACCAGCGTCGGCGGCATGAGGTCTTGGAAATCGAGGACCCACACTTTCTCGGGCGCATTCCTCACCCAAGTCGGATCGTTGACGACCAGCGTCTTCGGATGAATGCGCTCCAATAAATGCGTCGTGGTGATGTAGGCCATGTCGAATGGCGGATCCTGGCGCAGGAGCACGACGTCCCATTCGGCAAGGTCCACGAGCCGGCGGTCGGAAAGCTTGTAATGGTCCCCGACCCGATCCTCGACCCTCAACGCTGCGCCCCGGGCGATCAGTCGCGCGCCATCGAGCGCCAGGTTGGGCGGCTCGTAATAGAAGAGCTCATGCCCACGCCGCTGGGCCTCGAGCAGGAGCGCGAACGTGGAATCGCCGCGAATGTCGATGCGGTCGATGGGGTCCATCTGGCAGGCGATTTTCATTGGCATCACATGAGTCCGGTGTGAGCGGGTCGGCCCTTCGATTTTGAGGCGCTCAGGTGAGCTGCAGGGCGTTCGGCTGATGGCGGGGCAAATGCCCAGGCACGATCAGCATGGCGTCCAGGCCGATCTCATAATCACGATAGGCCGGATGACGCCAGACCCACTGCTCTGCGGCGCGGGCAATGCGCCGGGCCTGCCGGATGGTCTTTGCCGCCTCGGCTGCTTCCATCGTCGGTCGCCTTTTGACTTCCACGAAGGCAAGCCTGCGCCCGCGCACAGCGATGAGGTCGATCTCACCGAGCTTCGAGCGATAACGCCGCGCGAGAATGCGATATCCCTTGAGGCACAGGAGGAGGGCTGCGACGAACTCAGCGAGTCGACCGCTCTGCTCCCGCTGTCTCCTGATGTTGATCGAGGGGCGCCCTTCCTTGTGGCCGATGAAACTCACGTGCGACCTCGCGTCATTCGGACGGCCAGATCGTACACACGGGACTTGGGCACGCCAAGCGCCTCTGCCACCTCACGGCTCGCATCCCGGACGCTGCTCTCGGCAAGGCTCTGTTCAAGCCGAGCCGCGATGGCCTCGTCGGAGACCTCGGTTGGAGCTGGCGGCCCGACGAGAAGCACGAACTCGCCGCGCATGTCCTCGCCTGATGACTTCTTGGTGAGGTCGCCGAGCCGCCCGCGCACGACCTCCTCGTGAATCTTCGTCAGCTCACGGGCAATGGCGGCCTCCCGCTCGCTTCCGAGCATCGCGGCCATGTCGGCGAGTGCGGCTTCGACCCGAGACGGCGCTTCGAAGAAGATGAGGGTCGCCTTGATGCTGGCAAGCTCCGCCAATCGGGCGCGGCGCGCAGCCTGCTTTGTGGGCAGGAAACCTGCGAAGAGAAAGCGGTCGGTCGGCAGCCCGCAGGACGTGAGCGCAGCGAGCGGGGCCGCGGGTCCTGGGATGCTCACGACGCGATAACCCGCCGCAACTGCGCTCCGCACCAGCTTGAAGCCGGGGTCGGACAAGAGCGGCGTGCCGGCATCGCTGATGAGGGCGACCGCTCGGCCTGCCGCGATCTCCTCCAGTACACGCGGAAGCTCCCGATCCTCGTTGTGCTCGTGGAACGATCTCAGGTCGCGGTCGATCCCGTACTGCACCAGGAGCTGGCGGCTGTGGCGGGTATCCTCGCAGTAGACGGCATCGGCCCGGGCGATCGTGCTGATGGCCCGCAACGTGAAGTCTGCCAGGTTGCCGATGGGCGTGGCGACGAGATACAGTCCCGGAACGAGCGGTTGCGCCAGCGCATCATCGAGCCGCGCCAGGACGTGCCGCCGCAGGGATTCTACGCTGACGTCCCCGGATTCCTCCTTGCTTATCCGCCGATTTTTCGCCAAGCCGTTACCCTCAAGGTGCAGTTTCCGCCGACGACCAGTTGCAGGCTTCGCTGAGTGTCGTGGCCGTGGCAGCCTAGCCTAATCCACGCCGCTATTGCAGATTTCGATGCAACTCTTCGAGCGAGCTTCCGGCAGGCCCGCTTCGAAGTGGGCGGGCGACCGGGGGGTGACGAGCGAAATGGCGTTTCATGCGGCTTGGGTCCGGCTTGGATCGGCCCTCGCTCTGGCGGTGCTCGCGGCAATTCTGGCAGCCTGTGCCATTCAAGGTGGCGGCGCCAGCTTAAGTCCGTCCGGGGACGGAGCCGTCGATCCGCAGGGCTCCAGCGCGCGCCCTTCAGTCAAGGTCGCGCTGTTGCTGCCACTGACGTCGACGGGGCACACCGAGGCTGTCGCGAAGGCCATGAAGCAGGCGGCCGAGCTCGCCATCTTCGAGCTCGACAACCCCAACGTGCAGCTCATCGCGAAGGACGACAAGGGCACGCCGGAAGGAGCGCAGGCTGCCGCCGAAGAGGCGATTCGGGAGGGCGCCGGGATAATCCTAGGGCCTCTGTTTGCAGGATCCGTCCGCGCGGTCGCTCCCGTCGCACGGCAGGCGGGGATCCCGGTCCTTGCTTTCTCGAACGACAGCCAGGTGGCCGGCAACGGCATCTACCTGCTTGGTTTCCCGCCGCAGCAGGAGGTTGAACGGGTTATCGGGTACGCCCTGTCACGAGGTCATCGCCGGTTCGCCGCGCTCCTGCCGGAGGATGCCTACGGCAAGATCACCGAGGCCGCATTCCGAAAGGCGGTCGGCTCGGGCGGCGGTGCGATTGCCGCGCTTGAAACCTACCCGCCAGCGTCGAATGCGATGGTCGAGCCCGCTGAACGGATCGTCGCCGCGCTGCGCCAAGCCGAGGAGGCGCAACAGCCGATCACGGCGCTGTTCATCCCAGGCGGCCCCGAGGTGCTGCCACGGCTCGGCCCGCTGCTGTCATATGCCAACATCGACACCGCCCAGGTGAAGCTGCTCGGAACCGGCGGCTGGGATTTTCCGAACATCGGGCGCGAGAGGGTGTTCGTCGGTGGCTGGTACGCCTCGGCGGACCCGCGGGGCTGGCGCGATTTTTCAGAGCGGTTTGCGAACACCTACGGCAGCTCGCCGCCGCGGCTCGCCAGCATGGCGTACGATGCCGTCAGCATCGTCGTCCGGCTCTCAAGCGAGCCCGCGGGAACGCGATTTTCAGCAGCCAGTCTCACCCGGCCGCAGGGATTCACCGGAATTGACGGTCCGGTGCGCCTGCTGCCGAGCGGTATTGCCGAGCGAGGGCTTGCCGTTCTCGAGGTCCAGGACATCGGCGCCACCGTCATCGATCCACCGAGGGGCTTCAGCAGCGCGGGCAGCTCCTCTCTTTCCAGCGGCTTCAACTGACAAGCCTTTGCAGGTTCGTGCAGCTTGCTCGCGCGAAGATGCAGTTTGCCGAATGGCCCGGCTCTGCTAATCCACCCGAGACCGCTCCTCTTTTTCCTTCCCGGAGCGCCAATCGCGCTGCAGTGGGTTCATGCTCGCCATCCTGACCATCGTCATCCCAGTCTTCGGCGTCATGTTCGCTGGCTGGGTCACCGAACGCTGGCGCTTCCTGCCGGAAGGCAGCGCCAAGACGATCGCCCTGTTCAGCTTCAATGTGGCGATGCCGGCCTTCCTGTTCCGGGCCATGCAGGAAATCGGCGAGGTGCCGGAAGCGCCGTGGAAGTTCGTGGTGGCCTACTTCGGCGGCATCGTGATCGTCTGGGTGGCAGCGGCACTGGTCGCTCGCACGGTGCTTCATCGCAGTGCCGCCGACGGGGCCGCCATCTCCATGGGGTCCTGCTTCGGCAACACGGTGATGCTCGGCATACCGCTGGCCCTCACCGCTTTCGGACCGGACGCCGCAGCGCCGATCGGCATTCTCGTGTCCCTCGATTCGCTGGTGCTGTGGGTCATCGCCACACTGCACATCGAGTGGGCGAACCGCCAGGCGCGGACGACGCCGTTCTTCCGAGCGGTGGGCGGTGTCGTTCTGGATCTTGTGCGCAACCCCGTGGTGATGGGAATCGTTGTCGGATCGGTCTGGCGCATTGCGGGGCTAGGTGTTCCCGAGCTGGCTGACCGGTTTCTCGCGCTGATCGGACAGGCCGCGGTGCCATCCGGTCTATTCGCCCTCGGCATGTCGCTGGCGACTTACAGGATCGCTGGCCAGATGCCGACGCTCGCGACCATCTTCGCGATGAAGATGCTGCTCCTTCCGGTGGTGGTGTATTTTCTGGCCGGATGGGTGTTCAACCTGACGCCCGTCTGGGTGGCCGTAGCGACCCTGTTCGCGGCCATGCCTGTCGGCGCCAATGCCTTCCTGTTTGCGATAAAGTACGATCGTGCGGTGGGTTCCGTGTCGGCTGCCATTGCCGTCAGCACTGTTGTTGCGGTCGGGACCGCATCTGCCGTGCTCTACATGATGGGGATCGGCTGATCACCAGCTCGCGGGGGAGGTGGTCCTCCGCAGCATCAACCGGTCCCGTGGTTTGGTAAACAATACGGACGTGTTGCAAGGGTTTCGGCGCTCCGAACTGCGCCGAATGGGACGAGCTCAAGACTTCCTGGCTTCGGCAACCGCTTCTTTGAGCGCTTTCTCGTTCATGTAACCGGGGTATATTTTCCGGCCGATAACAAAAGCCGGCGTTCCTTGAAGGTTGAAAGCATTCGCTTGGGCCATGTTGCGCAGAATGATGCCGTCAATATGACTTCTGTTCTTCTTGTATTTGGAATAGAGGTCGGTCGGATCGAGGCCCGCTTTTTTGAGAACCGCATCGACATCTTCCCGGCTTAACCTCCCCGGCGTGTTCATGAGTGCGTCGTGCGCCGTCGCGTACTTGCCGTCGGCTGCCGATGCGAGGACGAGATTGGCAGCGTAAACCGAGGGCTTTCCGAAGATGGGAAAATCCTTCATGACGAGCCTGATTTTACGATCGCTCGCGACGACCTTCTTGAGCTCGGGATGATTTTTCTTACAGTACGGGCATTGGTAGTCGAAGAACTCTGCGATTGTGACGTCGCCATTGGGATTGCCCAGGACTGGAATGTCGGGATCGAAATAGACATCCTCGCTCGGGAAACCTTGGGCACGCAAGGAATTCGAGAACCGAGGCGCTGCTCCCAAAGCGGTTGCAGCGAAAAGTGACGCAGCGAAGAACTGCCTTCGATCAAGCATTTCAGCTTTCTCCTTTTTGTTTTGCTCCAAGCACGACCACGCGCGCGCCTTTAGGGACACGTTTGTAAAGATCGATGATGTCTTGGTTCATAAGGCGAATACAACCGGACGAGACCGCTTTGCCTATGGACCAGGGTTCGTTCGTTCCGTGGATGCGATAGAGTGTGTCCTTACCGTCCTTGTACAAGTACAAAGCGCGAGCCCCGAGTGGATTGTGGAGCCCTCCTTCGAGCCCATTGGCATAAGGGCCATAGCGTTCCGGCTCCCGCTTGATCATATCGGCCGTCGGAGCCCAGCCGGGCCACGCCGCTTTTCGCTCGATGATTGCTTCCCCCTCAAACTCCAGCCCGGCCTTAGCGACGCCCACTCCGTAGCGCATGGCTTTTCCGCCTTCCATAACGAGATACAAAAATCGGTTCTGCGGATCGACGATAATGGTCCCCACCGGCTCGTCCGTTTGATAATCGACGATTTGGCGCAAGTATCGAGGATTGGTCTTTGAAGTATCGACAGCCGGAATGATCGTCCCGTTGTCGTTGACCTCGCCGTAGGGATTGGAATGCACGCTGCCCGGGCCTTCTTGGCTCGCTTCCGCGACGCCGACTAGCGACCGAGTTGTTGCCGTGCATCCAGACGCGGCGATCGCGGCAGACGCGAGTAGAGCTACGCGCAGGGTGGTTCTAAACCCGCTACTCAATATATACAAACTGGCCTCCTTATCGTTCGATGTTCTGATTTCGAGTTTCGATTGCAGTCCTTGCGGAGGGGTTTGCCGGGAGTAGAAGCACCGGACGACAGCAGAAATGCCAGTAGCCGGCCCTGGCGACGGCAAGGAACCTTCCGCATTATGCGAGGTTCTCGGGTAACGCTGGACACATCAGAAACTCTGGACCTTTGCGGCCGACCTGGATAGGAGTTCGGCCGTCACCTCACCAACGAGCCGGGTTCCCGCAACTTCCCTGGCGTCGCGATCGAAAAACACCATCGTCGGGGGGCCGACGACGCGGAGCCGCTGCATGAGCTCCGGGCTGTCCTTGTGCAGGGCTGAAATGTCGACCTTTACGAGGTGAAGGCCTTCTAAGCTTCGTCTGACTTCGTCGTGCGGGAGAACGGAGCGCTCGATCACGCGACAGGTGATACACCAGTCCGCTGTGAAATAAACGAGCGTTGGCTTTCGACCGCTTACGGAGCGAAGCTCCTTTTGCAGCTCGGGAACTGATGTGACGGTTGCAAAATGCAGGTCGCCATCTGTGCTAGGCGGAGCTGAGTTGGTCAGTCTGGCCAGATGCTGCCATAGACCTGTCGGCGCTGTCGCGGCTCCGATCATCAGAATCATGCCGTAGGTGATCGCCATGAGCCCGGTGGTTCGGGCAAGCAGGATGAAGCCCCGATTTCCAGTCGCAAAGCGAAAGGCCCACATTCCTGTCCCGACGAGAAGGGCGGCCCATAGGACGAGATCTAAGCCCGCGGGCAAGAGCGGCGTCGCGATCCAGATAGCGGTTGCGAGAAAGCCGATGCCGAAGGAAGTTTTTACATGTTTCATCCAGGCGCCAGCTCGCGGCAGGATGCTTGCGCCCATCGTTCCGACAACGATTAGCGGTATGCCTTTGCCTATTCCCAGCGCAAAGAGGGCGGCAGCTCCGAGAAGCATATCGCCTGACTGTGTGAGGTAGAGAAGCGCAGCAGCGAGTGGCGCGGTCACGCAAGGGCCGATGATGAACACCGAGGAGAACCCCAGAACGGCCACCGACGCCTTCGATACTTTGAGTTTCCCCGTTCTCGCCGCGATCCAGTTGACCCAGCCGGCAGGCAACCGCGGCTCGAAAAAACCGAAACTCGCCAGCGCCAGGAGAATGAAGGCGATCGAAATGGCGCCTGTCGTGAACGGCGACTGCAAAACAATCTGCAGGTTCTGGCCGGACCACCCCGCCAATGCTCCGAGCAGTGAGAAGGCCGACGCAGAGGAAAGGACGTAGATTGCGGACAAGACGAAGCCCCGCCGCGCGGTCAGCCGGTCTCCTTCACGTGCCAGCGTGGCGGCAAGGATTGGATAGATCGGGAAGACGCAAGGGGTAAACGCGATGAGCAGGCCGAAACCCAAAAAGCTGAAGACGACGAGCGGCAGGCCTCCTTTGCGGAGCAGCGATTGAACGAGCCCCTCTTCCTGAGCAAGACGGAATGCCGCAGCGGGTTTCTCCGCAGCCCCAACGGAGGCAGCGATGCCAGGACTTGGAACGTTGCCGGAGTCGCTGTTGGTTGCGACCTCGAGTGTTAGGGGATTGACACGCTTCGTCTGCGGTACATAGCATATGCCGCCTTCCTGGCAGCCCTGATAGGTAATCTCGATCGGTTCCTCGGAAGCCGCGACAACGGTCGCACTTGCCCGCCTGTAGTAGACCTCCGTCGCTCCAAAGACGGGATCGTCTTTGATGCTCCCCTGTGGAGTTTCAACTTTGAGATCAGATCCGTCGACGCCTTTTGCAGCGATATGCGCACGGTACAGGTAATAGCCGTCGGCTATTGTCCAATCGACGCGCACCTTTCCGTCAGTCGTCCTCGAAGCTCGGATCTGGAAGGCTTGGTCGGCGGGGAGCGGATCGGCTGCAGCAGGTGCGGCAAAGATGCCAAGGAGCACCAAACCGAGAATGACAAATCTCATCCTTCTCACCCCCGATACTCGATAGGCGTTCTGCATGAATGCTCGGATCGAAGGCGGAGATGTCGCCGGCAGCTTAAGGCAGCCTTAAGCCGCGGATGCCACCCGTGAGGCCCCGTACGGAATGACACACCATGCGGATCTTAATTGTAGAAGACGATCCTCTTTTGCTCGACGGATTGGCTATCGGGCTTGGGCTCAAGGGTTTTACGGTCGATGCCGTCGCGAACTGCGAGGATGGTCGCATTGCTGTCCGCATGCATAGCTACGATTGCATCGTGCTCGACGTCATGCTTCCTGACGGCTCGGGGCTGGACCTCTTGAAAGAGCTCCGTGCGGCCAAAAATTGCACGCCAGTGCTCCTCCTCACGGCGCGCGATCAGGTGCCAGAGCGGATTGCGGGTCTCGACGCCGGCGGAGACGATTATGTTGGCAAGCCATTCGACCTCGACGAGCTGGCCGCACGGCTGCGAGCCCTAGCTCGCCGTGGCGCCGGGCGCGCCACGGCGTATCTGGAATGGCGCGGCGTGGTGCTCGACCCTGCTGCTCTCAGGGCAACGAAGGATGGAGTATCCCTGAAGCTCACGCGTCGCGAATTTGCCGTGCTTCGTGCCCTGATGGAACGACCGACGGCCATCGTCTCGAAGGCGGCTTTGGAGGAGGCTCTATACGGCTGGCAGGAAGAGATCGAAAGCAACGCGGTCGAGGTTCATGTCCATCATCTGCGGGCCAAGCTGGGTCAGGATTTCATCAAAACGGTTCGGGGATTAGGCTACAGACTTGCGGAGGAGGGTGCGTGAATTCCATTCGTGGCCGGTTGCTCGCAATTCTCATCGGCACGACGCTGTTCGTATGGATTGCCGCGATCACTTGGATCTACACGAGTACACAGGCCGAGGTGGAGCGCGTGCTCGATGCGCGTTTGACGGAAGCGGCGCGCATGGTGAACTCGCTGTTGGCAGATCATAGGATTCCGATCCGAGATGACGCCACGTCGAGCAAGCCGGCAATTCGCGCCGCTACAAAAGTCTATGAGCGTCAACTCTCGTGCCAGATTTGGTCTCTTGACGGAACGCTCGTCGCGCGATCCGAAAGCGCTCCGGGGCTGCCGCTGACGAAGGCGATGGAGGGTTTTTCGGAGGATATCGTCGATGGCGAGACCTGGCGTGTTTTCACGATTGAAAACCCTGAGCTTGGCGTTCGTGTCATGGTCGGTGATACACTACGGATGCGTGACCGGCTCGTTGGCGATGTCGTGAAAGGAATGGTGCATTCGGCGGCCGTGGCCATACCTTTTCTCGTCGGCCTGATTTGGCTGAGTGTGAGTCATGGACTCATCCCTTTGAGCGACCTGGCTTGTGCGCTTTCGCGACGATCGGCGAACGAATTATCGCCTTTGCCGACTGCTGGAATTCCCAAGGAAATTGCTCCGGCTGTTCAGGCCATCAATGAGCTTTTTGGACGGGTGGAGGCAGCCCGTGAACGGGAAAGGAGTTTTACGGCATTTGCTGCGCACGAACTGAAAACGCCCCTCGCTGGACTAAAAACCCAGGCCCAAGTTGCGCTATCGAGCACCGACGCCGCTGTTCACGCCAATGCCCTCCAGCAGATCGTGGCCGGCGTGGACCGGACAAGCCGACTGGTTAACCAGCTGCTGGATATGGCAGCACTCGAGGCAAGCGATGTGCAACCATGCTCATCGGATGAAAGTTTGAACCATCTTGTGAATTCCGTAGTTGCAGACTTGCTTTCCCTGGCATCCACGCGAGGAATTGCGATAGAGGTCGATAGCTCGAAAGACGACGTGCGAGCCAAAGTTGAACCGCAGTTTTTCATTCTTGCCCTCCGCAATTTGCTGGAGAACGCACTGGACCACGCGAAAAGCGTGGTGAGATGCCAGGCGCTCGATCAGGGCCAGTGGGTCCAAGTTGTCGTCGAAGACGACGGCCCTGGTATCCTCGAGCCGGAATTAGAACGAGTGACGGCAAAATTCGTGCGTGGTCGAAACAAATCGATGACCGGAAGTGGGCTGGGTTTAGCGATTGCAAAAATCGCCATGGCTCGCATTGGCGGCAAGCTCACGCTTCATAATCGGGAACCAACCGGCCTTACCGCAATGCTTGAAATTCCTCGCCGAGCTGCCTGATCAGGCAGGAACCGAATCCATAGGCTACACCGGCCGAGAGTATTGCTGGAGAACTGTCTACTCGAGGTGGAGGAGCGCGAAGACCGCGTTGGCGAGCGGCTGCGATGGACCTGTTCAAGCCTGGCGACCCCGGCAGGATTCGAACCTGCGACCCTCAGATTAGGAATCAGGGGTTCTGGATAGCTTGGAGATTCACTGGCTTGCCGTGGATTTCCTAGAGTCCAATGATTTCCGTCAGTTCTGCGTCCGGAGTGACCTCGTGTTGTCTGGACTTTTCCTCTGCCGTGCTTACTATGTGCTTGCTGGATGAAGGGATAAGGCATGGCTACGATGAGGATCAGCAAGCGCGCGGTCGACGCCGCTGAGCCCGGATCGAAGGACATATACCTTTGGGATGACGATCTGACGGGGTTCGGCGTCAAGATTACTCCAGCCGGAGCGAAGACCTACCTCATACAGTATCGAATTGGGGGCCGGAAAGGTCGCACGCGGCGCTTCACGCTCGGTCGCCATGGCATAGTAACCGCTGACCAAGCTAGGACCGAAGCTCGTCGGCTACTGGGCGAGGTCGCTGCCGGACGTGATCCGGCTTCGCAACGCGATCGGTCCCGCACAACTCCGACGTTTGGCGCTGCGCTTGAAGATTTCTTTACCCATCACGTGGCCACCAAACTGAAGGCCAGTACGGCAGCGGGCTACCGAAGCCTTGCGCGCTTGTATCTGCCTAAGTCGCTGCTTTCAAAGCTCGTAGTAGACATAGGTAGGCCCGATATCACCAGACTTCATACCGCCCTGCAGGACACGCCTTACCAAGCCAATCGCGTGCTCGCCCTCCTCTCCAAATTTTTCAATTGGGCGGAGAAGCAAGGGCTAAGACCCGACGGATCGAATCCGTGCCGCCATATCGAAAAGTACCGCGAGCGCAAGCGCGAGCGCTTTCTCTCCCAGGAGGAATTCACAAGACTGGGCGAAGCACTGGCAGAAGCCGAGCGAGTGAAGTTGGCGTCACCCTGGGTGATTGCAGCCATTCGGCTACTGGTGCTGACAGGTGCCCGCCTCACGGAAATCCGTGCTTTGCGCTGGGATGAGGTGGACTTGGAACGGCGTGCTCTAAGACTGCGGGACAGCAAGACGGGGGAGAAGACTATTCACCTGAGTGACGCCGCAATCCAAATCCTCGAGAACCTGCCGCGGCTGCCCAGTAACCCCTATGTGATCTGTGGCAATAGGGAGGGCGCCTGCCTCGTCAACCTGCAAAAGCCGTGGCGTCGGATAAGGTCCTTGGCAGGCCTTCAGGATGTCCGCATCCACGATTTACGGCACAGTTTTGCATCTGTAGCAGCGGCTCAGGGCTTATCGCTTCCGGTTATCGGGGCGCTTCTTGGTCATTCGCAGCCTGCGACTACGGCTCGATACGCGCACTTGGCTAGTGACCCAATTGCGGAGGCTAACGCTCTGGTGTCAAGACAGATCTCGATTGCACTGGGCCATTTGAGGGATGGTAGCGGGTGATGTCGACCGCATGAGGCCCACTTCACCAGATCGGAGAATTAAGGATGGAGGAAACGTTCGGCACCTATCGACCAGCTTCACTCCCATGGAAGGCAATCCAGGCCCGAGATTGGCTTCGGGAGAGTGAGCGGGATCTACCTGCTAAAGAAGCATCCAAACCTGCTCTGATGGCCCGCATCAGCGAACTCGAGTGCGATCTTGAAGCTGCCCGGAGACGTGGAGACATCGAAACCGCCCTAGAACTTGCCCGCCAGTCGGGTGGGCTGATCGAGCGCTATAGAAACTGCCGCAAGACTGGCGTGGGAAGGAGACGGTTACGATTGCAGCGAACTAGCGCGGCAAGGAGGGGAGCCCAGAACTCAGAGAGTTTTCAGGCTCGACTTCGTGCCATAGTTCCTCTGGTTAGAAATATTTTGCGGATCAATCCAACTCTCAGTAACGGGCGAATTGCCCAAATCCTGATTGAGCGCGGGCTACCGCCGGAACTGGGAGAACTTAGCTACAACACTATCCGGCAGAACTACATTCCCCGCGCTCGCGCCTTGGCCGCTGAGACACTCCCAGGGTAACTGTCAGAATCGTTCATCGGCTTGATTGCCAGTCTCTGGAGCAGGCCCCAACTCACCCCTGGGCGACGCCAGAAGCGTCGAAGAAACATGGGGTGACTGCATGTCCAATCAGTTCTACCCGACCGCTCGCGCAGCCGAGCGGCTCGGAGTCTCATCGTCCTTTCTCTGCAAGCTCAGGTGCACCGGAGGTGGCCCGCCCTTCATCAAGATTGGTCGCCGGGTTCTGTACTCCGAGCGGGACCTGGAAACTTGGGCGGCCTCCCGCCGTCGGACGAACACCTCTTGCGAGTGCAGAAAGGATCGGTGATGAACATGCATTTCAATGGCATCGAGCTTGCCACGATTCTCGACGAGGTGGTCTCGCTCATCAGGGAGCATATTGCGCTAACGGAGGATCAGGCTGTAACGGTCGCTCTCTGGATCGCGCATTGCCACGTTCATGATGCCGCTAACTGCTCGCCCATCCTGGCAATACAAAGCCCGACAATGCGTAGCGGCAAAACGAGTCTCCTTGAAATCGTCGAGCAGCTCGTTCCTCGCGGCAATCTTGTATCCCACGCGAGCGTGGCAGCAATCTACCGGTTCAAAGGCCAAAAACCGACGCTCCTGTTGGACGAAGCCGACCGGTACATCCGTCACACGAACGGTGACTTAATCGCCGTCCTGAACGCCGGCCACAGGCGTGACAGCTCGAAGATCCTACGTACTGCCGAGACAAGGAGGGCAGGCGTGAAAACGTTCATGCCTGACGTGTTGGACGCCTGGTACCCGAAGGCTATCGCCTCCATTGGACCACTGCCGGACACGGTTCAGGATCGCTCGATTGTCATCCATCTTCTCCGAAAGCGTCCCGATCAGCAAACGAGGAAAGTGGGACCGCAATGCCGGAACAAGGCTGTGAAGTTGAACGCCCAGCTCGGCCGTTGGGCCGCTGAGAAAATTCGGAAGATTGAAACGCTGCTGACTGCGCATAACGTGACTGATCTGTTTCTCGACGACCGCGCAGCCGACAACTGGGATCTCATGTTGGGTATCGCAGATATGGCGGGAGTAGTTTGGAAGGACCGCGCTCGTGCGGCTGCTCGGACCATCTCCCAACAGACTCGCGATGGCGACCAGGCTTCAGATGTCGAAGCACTCTTGAGCCAGATCAGGCTGGTATTCCAAGGGCAGCAATGTGAGACGATATCAGCAGAGGAATTGGCAGGAGAGTTGGTAGACCTCGATGGTAGGCCGCTATCCGCAAAGCGCCTTGCAAGCCTTCTGAAGCCCTTCGGCATTGCATCGAGAAAGACGCGAGACTGCAACATCTATCGCTACGCAGATTTCGAGGATGTGTTTGCTCGGTATCTGCCGCCCATAAGCAAGGGCGCGGAAGATGGAGATCTCGATGACTATTCGGATGTCCCGTTCTAATGATGGCTGAGAAAGACCGCATTCGCCTTCGCTCTGAAGAAGTGTACCCCATGCCATGCCATGGCGAGGTCACGCGAGGCACCCTGCCCTTGTACCGGCAGGCGCCAATGACGCTGGCGCATTGGGCTGGCTTCGCAGCCTTCGAGCTGATGCCGCTCTACACGGCAAGTTGCAATCCTGAAGGCATCGACAAAGCTCTTTGGGGATAAGGCGCGCTGCCCGGTTGTCGATCCCGGACGCGGGGCTGAGCACGCCACGTGCCCCGCTTCCAACGCCAGTTCTATGACATCGCCAAGGTCAGCAATGCGCCGATCGCGAGCGAGGCGCTCATACGCATTGCGAGTCTACGGGATCGAGGAAGAGATCAGGGAGCAAAGCGCCGAGGCGCGCCGCAGAGTCCGGCAGACGCGATCGCTTATGGCCTCAGTCACTGGACCGGCCTCATCCGCTCCTTCGATGAGGGGCCTATCGAAATTGATTCAAATACCGTCGAGCGTTCCATGAGACCCAATGCATTGAGCCGGAAGAATGCCCTCTTCGCCAGCAGTGACGAGGGGGCGCAGAACTGGGCAGCTATTGCATCGCTGATCGAAACGACCAAGCTCAACGGCGTGAGCCCGCACGTTTGGCTCGCCGATACCCTGATCAGGCTCGTCGACCGCTGGCCCGCATCCCGCATCGATTGAACTGGATGCCCTGGGCCGACGCCAACGCCAGCAACTGACCGTCAACCTGCTGACGGTGCCCCGCTTGCAAGTTAGAGCAATCCTCGCCGCCTCCTTCCTCGGGAGGCTCGGAGGTGGCCAGTCTTGTGCAATGTCTCTGATGTCCCGCGCCACCAGAACAGCACTTTTGGACGTGTGACTAACGGTAAGCCCGTGGGCGCTCCCACATTGCCGTGCGGGGCGGCCGGTTGGCCTCGCCATCTAATGGGCCACCATCTCGGACCGGCGAAAGATTGTAAGCGAAGTCCGCTCCTCGCGGGCGCGCTTCGCGGCCCCGCGAGAGCTTAGGGTTGGAAGATGTGGAGGTTGTGGAGCTTCCTCGCGGGTCCGAGAGGAGTAAATCTACCTATGAGTAAGAAGTGATCTCTCGTTGACCTCCTCCGGATATCTGCGGTCAGCGGGCCGCTGGGCACGCGGCCCGCACGATCTGCTTCATGACGCAGTGCGTTCACCACAGCTAGAACAACGGCGGTAATCGGTACTGGCATCTTTGGCCGCGCGTGTTACGCGGCGGCCCTTTCGAGTTTCCACTAACAATTGCTATCCATCCCTTGGCCCACAACTTCCACATCCTCCACAGGCTCCAAGCTGTAGAGCGGGCGATCCGCCTCACAAGGATTGGCCACGGGGTCACGTCTCATCTAACCGGCATCTCCAGCTGTACTGTACGACCATGTCCGCGGCGTTGTCCCCATGGCCACCGCAGGAGTTGGATCAAGCAGGAAGCCGATGACGTAGAGATAGTGCCCAGGTCGTGAAGCTCGGCCCAGAACTTCACGCCGACGAAGTGAGCCAATGGGACGGTCTGCAGGCAATCTTCGAGACCCACGGGATCAATCACCCGGAAGCCACAGCCTCGACGGGGCCTGTACCAGCCAAGCCGAAGCTACTTCTCCCGGCTGCGCCGCATGACTTCCGGCCAGCACATCACGAGCCTGTCCGCTGCCTCGCGCAGTATGCCCATGAGGCGGCTCAGCAACTGCGCTCTGGCACATCGTGCGCTCAGCTGGCGGTCGCGCACCCGATCAGCAGGAACTCGAAGGGTATTGGCAGGGGAGAGGAATGATGCACAAATAAATGGGCCGGCATCCTCACGGACCCGGCCCGAATCTCGTCCTCAGGGGGTGTGCGGGGACCACAGTGACCGTTTCCCGAGGCTCACGGCCCCTATATATACCCGGTCACCTACTGATGCAAGATGTTTTTCAACAAGATGAAGCTCTAGAAGAACTTTTCCTGGAGACACTCACGAAGGCCCGCTTGACAAGGTATCTTCTGAAGACAAAGGGCGATTCTAAGCAGGCGCTTGCACTGTATTACTGGAACGCAAGACTTAGCCAGTCCTTGTACATATCTCTCCAGACATGGGAAGTAACCCTCAGGAACAAGATGAACAACTTCCTGTGTTGGAAGTTCAAGTCGACTTGGCCCTTCAAGGATACACGTCACTTGCAACTCACTGGCAATGATGCCCGCCGACTTACAGAAGCTATCAGTAGACAAAGGCAGCAGCGCGGGGTGGCCATGGTAACAACAGATGCGGTAGTTGCCGACCTCTCGGCAGGATTTTGGGTGTCTCTCCTTTCAAAGTCCTATGATGTACCGTACCGGTGGCGGCACAACTGTTCTAGGGTTTTCAGTTACGACGCGATCGGCCGCGACAAGGCCTTCTCCCTGTGTAGCGACCTGCTCGACTTAAGGAATCGGGTTGCACATCACGAGCCGATATTTCACCTCCCGCTCGATCAGCACCGAAACAGTATAGATGTACTATTGAGGGCGCTATGCCCCGCGGCCCATGCATTCGTAAGCTCAGCTTGCACATTCCACGAAGTGTGGACAGACAAACAACTGCCGAAAAAAGCTGGATGAGGGCAATTAATCTGAATTAATTCTCGCTCGCTGCGCCTCTCTTCTCACGTTCCCATTCATGAGTATGTATCCCGTCCTGTACTGCACCGATGGCTGGGTCGTGAGACAGATCCTAGCCGGTACGCTGCCGGACATCTTCTACGACTGGTACCCCTACGACAAAGCCGAGGCGACCCAGGCATCGGGCGAGACGCTGATCGTCGAGTGGACCGACCCCGAGGCGGGAACTCAGCAGTGGATGCCGGATGCGCTCCTGGTGGCCTACAGAGCGCAATGGGATGAGGCTGTCTCCGGACGGAGCGGGCAGACCATCCACTGAACAAGTCATGCACACCCGTAGGTGGCGCTTTCCACAGATCTGTGGACTACGTGTGAATCTGGTGTGGAGTAGACTGTCCGGTAGTCTTCCCTCTACCGCTGAAATCGCATAGCCACGACGAAAAGGGGCGCTCCGTGTGATTCGGAGCGCCCCTGTGGAGACGTGGCCGAGTGGTTTAAGGCATCCGACTCAAAATCGGACGGGGGCTCGCCTCACAAGCAACCGCCCCCCGTGGGTTCGAATCCTACCGTCTCCGCCACTATCTCGGGGCGTCCCTTGCGGGCGCCCCGTATTCTTTTAGCTCCCTCCATCCACTGACACCACCAGCAAAGTGCGGCCGGCGGCAGCGTGTGGATGACGCACTTGACTCCATATGGACTGATTTGGAGACTCCAACAAGAGTCTAACGGGATTCTCCACAGTGGCGAAGGACACAATAGCTGTGAGGCTATCGCCCCAGGCGATAGCCATGATCGACGCGCTTGTGCCCTTGGGTCTGTTCGGCACAAGCCGTGGTGAGGTGGCGCGATCTTTGATCCTAGATCAGCTTAAGAAGTTGGCGGCAGAGAAGATCGTCGACATCAAACCTACCGACCAGCCACCGACCACAACCTGAACCGCCCCGGCTCGGCAGATCGGAGCCTTCACGTAGGCAATGCGGCGTGAGGCCTGCCACTCGATGACATCAAGACCCGCTTCAGCAGGGAGGCGGTGGCACGGCGGTGCTGGGCACCTTTTTTTTATGCGTTCGCGCTGTTCGACTCGACAGAAGTTTGACCCCTCAAGCAGGCGACACGAATGGGCATTACGGACGAAAGCCCACCCGTACACCTGACCGGAGGCGTGTTCGAGAACTCGCCGCGGTTGCTACACTTGGGAAGCTGCCAATTGTCCATGATGTGCCATCGGGCAACTTGCGTATCGAACTCCTGCACGTCAGGTCGCAGCAATCGACGTCCACACGGCTGCCCGCCTTCGGAGATGGTTGCATCCGTCGAGGAGACTGAGAACAATGGCTCGTTGCTTAAGACACGCGAGGACTGCGGACGGCTCTGGGGGTATAATTGCAGTCCGGCCAAAGACCGGGACGAGGAAGAAGCTCTCTGCCATAGCGAACACGGGGTCCTCAACGCGGTACATCGGCCCTCACCGTTGTCTCCGCTCCTTGACCGAGGCCATCGACACAACGACAGCCGGTGGCATGCTGGTGTTTCACATCTTCGGTGCCCTGGCGCCGTTCGAGCGCGCCATGATCCGCGAAAGAACAACGGCCGGACTGGAGGCCGCCCGCGCCCGTGGCCGCAAGGGTGGGCGCCGACCAAAGCTGTCAAAATCGGACCTTCGCATAGCCAAGGCCCTGCTACGCGATCCAGAAGCCGGTGTTACGGAGGTGGCCAAGCAACTTGGTGTGTCGCATGCAACGCTCTACCGGCACTTGCCTGGCGGGCGGAGCACGGCGATACGGAACTGACGATTATACGATCTCAACATACCCAATCAGTTCGGCCGAATAGCTGCCGTCGCCATTTGCAGCACCCTTGTGCTTCAGCTCCCGTTGCAAAGTCGGTTCCACGGCCGCTGCGAAGAGTGAAATGCGTTCTTCATCAGATAGCCTGGGCTGTGCAGCTTCGGAGCGCAAGACATGGTCGGCTTGGCGTTCGACAGCGGGAACACGGGTGCCGTCCATATTCACCGCTATCGGCTGTACCGCAAGTCGCCTTTCGCCATTGCCGGCCGACATTTCGATCATCCACAGCGACAATAGCGTAACGCCGTTACCATCTCCGCGCGCCGCCGCGCCGAGGCCCTCGGGAGCAACGCTGCGCCAACGTCCAATCTCTTTCTGGACGATGGGATGGTCCAACCCCATCAGCTCAACCTTCTCGTTTGAAGTTGCTGCGTCGCGGTTGAGAGTGAACCGTGTTTTCAAATTGCCGTCTGCGCCAACTAGGTCGTATGTCTGGTCGTCTACCTTCACGAGCTTCTCGTTTCGGTCGCTCAGGGCGGCTGACAGGAAGTTGATTAGCCTGTCCATGCCGGACGAAACGTCAGAGAACGGCTTGTAGTCGTCGAGGCTAAATCCATCCAAATCCTGGAATAGGTCGAAGACTACTTCCCGAGCTTCACGGGCGTTGGACAACGCCGCCTCCAGCTCTACGGCTGTCCGCTTCAACTCGGGATCTGACAGGGCTTCCTGGTAGAGACGGTCGTAGTTCAGTCGCTCGGAAAGCTGGCCTAGAATCTGCGAGCGTAGGTCCTCGGCTATGTTGCCCTGGTCATCGACCTTGCCGAGGGTCCTAGCGATTTCCGTGAGCTTGTCATCGAGAAGGAGGAAGATGCGCCCCTCGATGGTGTCGGATAGCACCAGATTGTAGACCTGTGCCGTGTGCACCTGACCGTATCGATGGATGCGTCCTATGCGCTGTTCCATGTCCATCGGGTTCCATGGCAGGTCGAAATTGAACAGTATTCTGGCGAACTGAAGATTTATCCCCTCGCGGCCGGCGGCCGTGCAGACGAGCACGCGCGGACCGTCCTTCAGCCTAAAGCGCCGCTCTGCCGCGACTTTCGCACTATGATCGCCGCCGCGTAGAACGACGACACCCTGGCCTGGATAGACCTGTTCGATCTCCCGTGCGATTAATTCAACGGTGCCGAGATAGGTAGCGAAAATGACAACCTTCTCGTTCGGATTTTGACGCCAAAGCGTGCCCAGCCCGTCAAGCAGCTTCTGTACTTTAGTTTCGCGCTGCTCCGGAAAGACCGCCAGCAAATCCGCGATCCGCAGACGTTCCTCTGGCAGGTGAATATCGACTGCGGCTGAAGCGGCATCCTCCATATGCGACGAGGCAAATTCGCTACCATAGGGATCGGAGGCCATTTCGAGCGCCTCTTCATCCAGCTTTTTAGCCAACCGATACTTAAGGTCTGCCATGATGCGATCGACCTCCGTCCGGCCAATCGGATCATGAGCGAGGCCCCATTCGGTGTGGATCAGCGCACGCGCTTCATCGAACAGCCGTTCGCGGCCTTCGATGTCGAGGTCTCGGTCACGCAGCAGAGCTTCATGTAAGGTCAGCATGAGCATCCGTCGCTTCAGCGTCCGGCGTACCGCGGCGAAACTGGATGCGGCGATCTTCTGGAAGATAGCCATTAGGAAGCCGAGGGCGCGACCTTGATTTCCTTGCCGTTTGGCGAGGTTGAAGCCGTCCTCAAGATACTCCCGGAGCTTCTCATAAAAGCGCCACTCCTCCTCACGCATGAGGAAAGCCTCCGTATGCACCCAACGCCGTGCGAAGAGCGGGGTGCCATCTGGTCTGCAAGCGTCCGCCTTTGTGCGGCGGAACATGACGGTGTTTAGGCGGTGCCGGTGCTCGACCATCTCGTCCGGACTGCTGAAGAGGGTCGAGTTGAGAAGCTGAATGAGCATCCAAAACTGGAAGTGGTTGCCCTGGTGTGGTGTCGCGGATAGTAAGATGAGGTCCCGCGTATGCCCCTTGATCGCCTCGGCGAGCTTATAGTTTCCGGTCTTCCTTATCTTTCCGCCGGTGCGGTATGCGGTAAGGTGATGTGCTTCGTCGAATACCACCAGGTCCCAGCGCGGTGCTTCGAGCAGGCGTTTGATACGCGCCGGCCTCTTCAGCGTATCGATGCTCGCGATCAGACGATCATGCTTCGCGAAGGCGTTGGTCTTACGGTCGGTAATGTCACCTTCCGAGCCGAATACCTCGAAATCGAGATTGAAGACCTCATTGAGTTCCCGATGCCAGTTGTTCACTAGGCCGGCGGGGACTACCATCAATGCGCGATCTAGTTCACCACGGCTCGCCAGCTCTCGGAGTATCAGCGCGGTTTCAATCGTTTTGCCCAAGCCGACCTCATCGGCGATCAAGAAACGGCGGGGTGAAGCGGTCGCAATGCGATGGGTCAGCACGACTTGGTGCGGCAGAAGGTCAATCCGTGCGGATGTAAGCGCCGATGCGCTCTCCATGACCGGCAGCGCATGGGCCTCGTATGATAGCCAGACCGCACGCAAGCGTTCGGGAGTGCCCGCGACCGAGCGTAGGACGCGCTCTGTCCGCGATAGCTCCCGCTGAACATTCGCCAGCGGCACGCGTCGTTCACCGCTGCTAAAGAATGCGCGCAGATACCCGTCACGCGGCACATCGAGCACTACGCCTGCACCGAGCTCGGGGTGCGTTATCCGTTGGCCTGGGGTGAAGGTTACGCCATCCATCAAAACCGCCTCAGGTAATCCGCAGATGGAACAGGCCGACCGGCTTGCCCCCTTCAGCCATGACGATTTCCTGCGGATACTCGCGGGCCTCCCCCCAGAGGATGCGGCCGAACTCGATCTCCTGGCCGATATACGGCGCTGAACATTTCCAGCGGACGGCATCGGTCGCCATGTCGGTGCGGAACCGACGATCGCCCTTCGGCAGCCAGAAAATTAGTGCAGCCTCGCCCGAGTATTCGTCCTGGAATGATAGGATCGCGGATTTCAACTCGTCACCCAGCCAGCTATCCGCATCGGGGGGAGCGAGAAGGTCAAGACAGGCGTCTAGCCCGGCAACGACCAGCGTGTTCCCGCTATTGCTAGGCAAATCGTCGGGCCAACTCTTGGCCGCACACATGAGCTTCCGGAGGCTGAAGACTTCGGATGGCTTGGCGACAGCCGACAAGGCTTCGTCGTCCCAGACCCAGCTAATGCCGCGTCGCTGCCACACAGTGTCGAGCATCTGCTTCATGCTCACTCCTCCAGGAACAGCGACATCTGTGCCACCTCCGCCTTATGGCTGGCGGCCCAGTTGTTGTAGATCGTCAACGCCCGCGATGCCGCGTTTCGCGTCTGCTGCTTGGCGGCGCGCTTGCTCAGCCATTCGAGCAACCCCTTCAAGGCGGGATGCGGCTTGAAATTCTGATTCTTCAATGTGTCGGAGGCATTAATGCCGCTGCCGTCGTAGCAGGCGCCAATCAACACCAGTGCCTGGTCGAGATCGACCGTCAGCTTCCGCTTGTGGCGACCCTGCCAATCGCGGGCGAAGGCGAGAGGATCGACGACGTGGAAGACCTTCTTCTCCTCGCGGGCCCAGCCGCGGTTGGTGAACTCGTCCGGCGCGATGCCCGAGCCACGCAAGAGCTTCTGTATCTGGTCGCGGGCAAGCTCGGTCTTGCCGTCAAAGATGCGCAAGAACTGCCGCGTGAGCGGCTCCGCTGTCACCGGCGGCGGCTCGGTTGTCTTATTCGCATCTTCGTCGATGAGCTGGTTGATGCCGACGAGGGCATCCTTCACGGAGATCGGGCGCCCTTCATCGACATAGACCTTGCCGTAATGGCGGGAGAAATACTCTAGCGCCTTGCCACGTCGAATGACTTGAAGGTCGGCCGCCGGGAGACCAGCGCGAGCGTGGTTCTCCAACATGTCTTGAAGTTGGCGCACATCCGCCAGCACTTCGCGCCGCATACGGCCCCAGCTGACTGGCTTCGGTTCTTCGGTACGCTTCCGGCAGACATGAATTATGTCGTACTCAACTTTCTGAGAGCCAAATTGGCCATCGCCCTTCGTTTCATCTGACCTGATGGGATACGTGGCTTCCAGATAAAAGCCAGCGTCGAATAGAGATTCCAGGACCGACACCCACGGAGCATCTTCGCTGTGATGGAAGGTGAATGCGAGCATACCGCCTGGTTTCAGGATTCTATGAGCTTCCTTCCAGCAGGCCGTGAGAAGCCGCTGGTAAAAGCCGTTTGGATCTTCCGGTTCACGATAGCGGTTAGCGACGGCTTCGAGCGTCTTGGGGGTGTACTCAGCCGAAAACGCGTCCGGATATCGATCCCGTAGGACGAGGCGCAGCCAAACATAGAAAAAATCGGAGAGCTCAGAGTATTGTACTAGGTCGCCGAAAGGAGGATCTGTGATCACCAAGTCGACGCTGCCTGCTGAATATACATTCAAATCAGTAGAAGAGGATTGGATGACGCAGCCCCCTTTTACGGGATCGAGAGGAAATACCTTCTCGCTTTTTCCGGAACATTGGGCAGCCAGATCAGGGCGAGTCCGGAATAGTTGATCGAGGCTGATAAGTTCCCATGGATGCTTGGCCCAGTGGGCGGATTCGACGGCACCCTCGACACATGACGACCAGTTCCCTCGTCCAAGCCAACCAAAAACACTGTTCTCAATTGCTGTAAGCTTTGGGTGAAAACTATTGCGAGAATAGTGAGGCTCCATCTTATCTGCGCCAGAGTTCCAGAAACAGAACATGTTCTGATTTCGTAGATACTGCTGGAAAGCTGCGAGAACATACTCGCGTGTTTTCCAATCATGGTTTCCAGAGGTGACAATTGACTTCAAGAGGAGCGCGTGCACTAGCAGCTGACGAGGATTAAACATCGTCCACCAGTGTGTGAAGTGGTGTCCTTCGACGTCATGCGGTCCAATTTCGGCGCCAATCGGAATTGCACTCCGGGGCCAAAAGCCAGCGAGGTCTCGGTCTTTGCGATTTTCCCATTCAGCACAAGCCGCGTCGAACTGGCGCGCGAGTCGCAGGCCGAAGGGGGCAAAGAATCTTCCGTTGTAAGGACGCCCGCTCTGATCAGCTCCCGGCGCATACCCCTGAATAGCGTATCCGGCCAGAGGGGCTGCCTTCCCGAATTGCCTAGCCGAGTCAAGCAAATCTTGGACATTACCGCATGACGCACACTCAAAGTGTGAGCGTTTAGGAACTGTTCCGGCTGTCCCATCGGTGCGGAAGGTCGCACCCGTCTCTGGGCAGGTAACCTCATCAGGAAGTGGACCACGAACCTCCAAAAGGCGTATCTTCGACGCCCTTTCGTAGTTCCATCTTTGAGAAGAGATTATGTCGTCATGCGGCGAGCCCCCTAAAGGCGCTCCATGTGAATCGACCTTGGGACTACCAGCGAGCCATTCCGGATGGATGAGCAGGGAAAGCTCAATCTTCTTGCTCTTGCTCTTGCCGAGCTTGACCATTGACGTATGCTTGCAACTCGGGCAAGTCACCCGGCCCCTGGGGTCTAGGATCGAGTAAGGCTTCTCATCGGGTGCGACGTAGAGCGGAACGTCGGGCGCCATGCGCGCTTCGGCATCCTCAATATCGAACTCGGAGCCGCAGGAGGGGCAAGAATGGGCCCAGCTTTTGACGGTCAGGGTCTTCACCGCCATGACAGGCGTGGTCATAATCGGCGTGCGATGCCCGCAGCCCGTAACCTGACACGGGCCATGCTTGGCCCAGAACGTGTAAATAATCTCTGGCCCGTCGTAGCTGTAGTCCTTCCGTTCTTCCGGCTTGAGGGATAGCGGGTCGAAATCCGGTTCCATCACCTTGCCGGTCGGCTTATGTGTCCAGGTGCCTTTCTCGCCGTTCGGCCCGTCGCAATAATAGAATGGCATAATCTGAGGCTTGACCTCGGCCTCGATGTCGGCGAGCAGCCGCTTGACCTCATCGAGATCCACGTTGGCCAGTTCCTGCTTTACCACGAACCATGCCACCGGGTTGAGGTCGTTGCCCGACATCTGCATTCCGAGGCGCGAGCCCTCGACCAACGTCGTACCGCCGCCCATGAAGATGTCCGCGACCTTCAGGCGCTTGAACGCGCCCTTCTTCTGGTGGTTGGCGTAGTAGTTGTCCCACACCAGCTTGGCCGCCAATGCCGGGTCATCGGGGGCCTTTGCCGCCGCTGCGATGAGCATGGCGCGGAAGACGCTCGACCGACGCCGTGCCCACCATTTGGACATCTGATAAATGGGCTTGCCGGCGTTGCCCTCGATAACCGCAACCTGGTTGACGGGTACAATAGGAAAGTCGACTTCGAGGCAGGTCTTCGGGCGGTTTGGATCTCCGAAATCCACCGTTTCCAGCGCAACAGCTTTACCCGCGCCTACCGCGCGCGCCACTTCCTGGGCAATGAGTTCCTTTTTCGTCGCCACCTGCACCCTTCCTTATTTCGTTATTTCGACAAAGGGCGATAGCATCTCCAGCAGTGAAAGCCCTCCGTGTGCCAGGGTCGGATAGCCGCCCTGGCTCTTCCATTTCCACCGGCCAACCGCGAGCAAGTAATTGCCGTGTGGGCTTGTTGCCTGCAATGCAACGGGCGGCACAAACGGGCCGGGGTTGTGCTCCCCCTGCACTAGCCGACCGCTCTTCAAGACATCTTTCAGGAAAGTGGCCTGTTCGTCGGCGGCATCGAAGAAGAGGCCCGTCGCCGCGTATCCGTGATCGGAGGTGATGACCAGTCGCCGCCCTGTCGCCAGTCGCTCGACGAACGTCCAGAAATCGTCGCTCGTGAGCTGTTCAACTACATTGCGGGTTAGTGTACCGAGGCCCTGACCGGCACCCGACCCATCGTGGAGTTTGCTGTCCGGCCACTGGTGCCAGAAGACCCAGTTGGGTGATGCGTCAATGAGACCAGCGCAGTCGGCCCAAGGCAGGTCAACACATTCCGTCTTGCATGGCGCTAAACGGTGCGAGTGCCCACCGCCGTTGTTCTGAACCTGGCTTCGGCTGTTGAAGCCGAGGGCACGGGCAAAAGCGTTTGTTTCGCCGGGTACCTCCGCGCCATAGGCGGTTGCGCTGTGAAGGGTGAAGCCGCGCTCCTTCGCCCCTTCAATGAGCCAAGGAAGTTCGCGGATGCTCAGGCCATCGAGTATGAGGACGGCTTTGGCGCTGTAGGGTTTGGTCCACCAATTGGCGAGACGGTCGGAATTTCGCTCGACAGCATCGCCAAACGCTTCCCACAGGTCCCATGCGCTTGCCGACAGGAAGTGATCCAGCACGCCTACGGCACGATCCCGCTTCGTTACCTCGCCAGGAGCGTTGCTCAAGGACAGCGGCTCCGCACAGATTGCGATGGCGCTGTCGATGACGGCACGCCAAGCATCGGACGGCGTGGCCGTCGTTAGCCGGCGGACCTGCTCGATTGCGAGCGCCATCAGCTCCCCTCCTTGTCGAGTGACAGCTCAAACGTCATGCCGTCCGGCAGCCTTTTGAGTAGCTCCTTGAGCTGTGCCCCCGTTGCCGACGAAACCTTGAGCGTCACTTCCTTCACCGGAGTTGCCGGACCGATGCCCCAGCCTTCGAGCTTGCCTATGAGGTTAAGCGGCGAGGTCGCCGGATTAGACAGCGTTGTCCGAAGGCCATTCCCCGTACCGTCACCGAAGATACCGCCACAGGGCTGTGCAGGTGGAAGCGGGTCTGCTGGTTTATCGCTGGCTACACCGGGTGAAAGCGGCGTCGGTGCGCTATCGCCTTCAAACAGCCCGCCCACACTCGGTGTGCCGGGGGCTGGAGCGGGCGGCGTCGCGCCGCCGGTGGAGGGGACAGCCGAAGGTGGGAGCAGGAATATCTCGTCCAATTGTCGTCCGGTGAAGGCCAGCTTCGCACGTAGGCGTTTCCAGGCTGTGTCTTCGTCCTCTCCAGCCTGCGCCTGGAGATACTCCATGCCGCGAAGATTGATGGCTACCTTGCCGCGTGCGCACATGCGCAATATGCGCTCCTTCATTGCGGTTTCGCCGAGCCACGGGATGCAGTCCTGTCCCGACGGCCGAGGTTCTTGAAGTTCGCGCAGTAGCTTGCCAATGGAGGCATTGTCGGCCGCAGCCTCCAGGATCAATTCCTCGAAATCCTCCGGTACGAACAGGTCGTTGACCAGGGCCTGTTCAATCGCCTCGGGAACCTTTGCGCCTTGCTCTTTGAGCGCCTCTACATGGAACTCGCACTTCTTCGGGTCTGCGAAGCTCCAGCGATGCAGAACAGCGAAGCGATCAAATCGCTTCTTCAGGATGTCCCGCAGCTCGTTCTGGTACTTGGTCTGGAGTTTTCGGTACTCTGGACTTTGAGCGCTCCATTCCTGCGCCTTCATCTCAGCACGCGCGAGGACCAGCAGGTCACGGTCATAAAAGATGTTTGTCGTTCCCGCGCGCGGCAGCAGGAAGCGCACCGTATTGCGACGCTTCTGGAGGTGATCCTTGAGCCACCGCCCAAGGCGCTCATTCAAGCGATCCGGCTCTTCGGGCAAGACAAGGATTGGCAATCGGTCATCCCACCTGTCCGGTTGCTCGCTTTCATCCAGCCCGGTCCACGGTTCACTCAGCCATGAACGGGGTAACGCGATGACGCGAAATGTCTTGGCGACCTCCTCGGAACCGCCGATGACGTAGCGTATCTCTTTCGCTAGCTGCGCTAGGTCGGAGCCGTCGGTGAAGAGCTTGTCATTGCGTGCCGAGGCCATCACCTTGGCCTGAGGGTTCTCTTCTTCTCTGAAGACCAGCCGTGGGCCGTCCTGGTGGATGTTGAAGCTGTTCTCGATGATGGTCGCCAATTCGACCTGGAACGCGTTGTCGTCAATGGATTTGTCCTTGGTGATGTCAGCTTGAAGCACAGCGGGCTCGGCCCCAGCCATATTGCCGACGGCGATCGAGCGAAGCCAAAGAGCGCCGACGATCTCATGCAAGTGTGGTGCCTTAGATGCATGGTCGGTCACCGCCTCTACAACTGAGGTTAGGTTCCGAAGCGCCTTCTCACGAAGCGCCCGGTGCTGCTGGTTCGCAACAGAGTCCAGCAATGCGCCAATCCCGGATGCGTCGTCATCAAGCCGAAAGTCAGCAGCTGTAAGAATAGGCGTCTCATCCCCACGGCTCTTGAACAGGTTCGCAAGAATGCGGATGAGGTCGCGCGTTTCCTGAGCATCTGTGGCGACGAGTACCTGATCTTCCAGCAACTGGAGCAGGTGCGGCGCAAACGGCCATGCCTCGACGAACTCCCGGCTTTTGCGATCCTGTTCAGACGTCGGCGTCCCAAGCAGCCGGAAATACTCCGACATATGGCTTCCAATCAGGCTCTCAATCGAAGACGGAGCAATCTGAAGACGGTTCTCAAACAGGCGATGGAGAAGCATACGCCGCCTGTCGAGCTGGATTCGCTCAGGACTTCCTCCCGCTTTGAAATCGATCTGGATGGGATTTACCCGATGAATTTGCTGGTAGGCGTCGGTGTCGCCGTTGCGAACCGAAACCACTAGGACAAGCAAATCGGGATGCTCTTTGGCGATCTCGGATAGTATCTGAATGAAGTTGAAGGCCCAGTTTTTCCAAGGGTATTGCTTGGTGTTGGTGAGGCCGTCGTACCAAGTCTGAAATTCATCCAGGAGCAACATAGTGGGCGTATGGCGTAGTAGCTCAAGAATGAGCTGATCCGACGGGATATCGGTTTTGGATGCGCCCATGCCCTCCCATTTGCCTTTGATGTAGGTGCCATGCGGATGACGCTCGAAAAGGAGGTCCCACAAGAACTTGTATCGCTGACGGTGTAGGCTCTCTCCAATGACGAGCATCTCCTTCCGGAGCTGGATGTTCGCAATGCGTGGATCACTGAGCGTATTTGACCAGCTTTTCAGCCATGCGGCGGTCGAGGCGGAGTCGTTGACTGCATGAAACAGCGTTGCCATTAAGTGAGACTTACCGAGACCGCGCTCACCGATTACGACTACGGGACGGCCTTGGTTCGGGCCGACCGCCTCAATCCCCTTAAGAAGGTCATGAGTCGGGTAGGTAATCTCAAGGAAGTCTTGAGCCGATACCTGTGTCGCACCTGTATTAGCCTCATTCGAAAGCTCGATTGCCGTACCTTTGAGGCGGCGTCCTTTGAACTCTTGTCTTAAATTCAGGCCAAGCATCAGGCGGCTCCCTCCGCATTCTTCGATTTCTTCTCCGCAGTCGTGGGTAATGCCAGAAGGACTATTTGTTGATCTTCCGGCTTGCGCGCTTCGGGATCGGTATCGAGGCCCAGACGTTTCAGCGTGTAGTAGAGAAAAGCGCGACGTACACTGATTTCAGCCACGCCGTCGTCCATGCCGTAGTCGAGTTCAATCACCCGACGTTGGTTGGGCGAGAGAGCCGGGTGCGGGCAGATGCGCAAGGTTATTAGCTCGTTCCAATCGGTGTCCGTCGCCGGGTCTGCGGCTGCCGGTCGCGTACTTCGCGTATCAAGGATGCGCGACAGCAGAAAGTCCTTGAAGACGGATTCGATGGTACAGAGTGCGCGCGCATGCCAGCGGAAGCCGTCAAAGCCGAGGGCATGGGGCTCGATCGAGCGCCACATCGGCTCGGGACGGGACAGCGACTGGTATCGAATCTCTAGGGCTTCGCGTCGGCGAATCGCCGCTATGACTTCGCGCAGAATTTCAGATTTGACGCCTCTTGCCGGTGTCGGCGGTGAGGCGAAGTCGAGGGATGCTCCAGCCCAGGCATCATGGCGGTCGAGGAGCCCGTCACCGATGGATTTCAGTTGTGCTAGGTAGCGGCCAGCGTCCGGCTTGAGGAACAGTGGTTTAAATGAGTCGGTTCGTACATAGGCTTTGGCGCTTTTGTCATACGCCATGTTCGACGTCGCCATGCCCAGATAGCGATTGAGGTCGGACGAGGCCTGTTGAGCCGATATTCCGAATGTTCCTGTTAAATCGCTGCGGTTCACATGCCCCTCCCAATAGAGGCGGAACTCGATGAATTCGAGTCGTCGCTCGACGCCCCACCTCAAATCAGTCCGTTTACTGACCATCAAGGCCCCTCCCGCGGGCATCATGCTTCCAGCAATTTGATGTGACAAGTTTCTCGATGTATCGTGTGTCAAGCGGGACAGGAGTTCGCCAAAAGACGATCACGAGATCACCGGTGAGCACGGTGCGGCGCTCGTTAAGACCCGAGTTCATGCCATGGGCTTCCTCTTTACTGCGCACGGGCCGGTCGAAGCCGGCATCGACGGCTTTATCGAGATACGTGACAGGGAAACCGGACACGTGAGTGGCCGTCTAGTCGCGGTACAGGTCAAGACGATCGAATTGGGACGCTATACTGGAGAAACGGACAGGGCTTCGAATGCCTGTGTGAACCGGAGGATATCGCCTACTGGCAGTCCGGAAGCCTGCCGACCGTTGTGGTTCTTGTTCGGCTCTCAGATCAGACGCTGTTCTGGAAGCCAGTGAACCGCTCCGGGTTCGCCGGAGGTTGTTTCGTTTGAGTCAGATGGCTATCCTCAGCTCCTCCAGGCTGGCATAAAACTGGCTTCGGCTTCCGCCGACGGGATGTTTCCGATCGGCTCGAGCAAGCGGCGATTGTTGAACCAATCGACTCATTCGAGCGTCGCATACTCTACGGTCTCCAGAGACCGCCATGGACCTCGCCGCCAGATCACCTCAGCTTTGTGAGGCCGTTGATCGTCTCGGCGAGGGCGTTGTCGTAGCTGTCGCCGACGCTGCCGACAGACGGCACGAGGCCGTCGCCAACGGGGTGGCGATCGTGTAGTGCCTGTTCCAGCGCATCGAGCACGAAGCCCGCGTCGCGGATCGGCTGACCCGCCAGCCGACGATGCGGCGGGCATAGGCGTCGATGCCGAAGGCCATGTAGACGAACCCCCGTCCACATTGCGACGTAGCACCTGCCCCGGCGAAGGCCGGGGTAAGTCCGAGACCCATAGCAGGTTCGGCCGCAATGGCCTGAACTGTCGGTTGACGTGATCGAGCGGACAGGGTGCGGCCTTGTCGGGGATCGTGGTCCGCACGCGCCTGCCCCGTATCACCCCGCCTAGCCCATTGTGCTCATCAACCGGGCGATCGTGCAGCGGGCGACCTCGAAGCCCTCCCGCTGCATCTGCCGCCAGACCTTGCGCACGCCGTAGACGCCGAAGTTCTCATCGAACACGCGACGGATCTCGTCCATCAGCTCGGCGTCACGCTTCGTGCGTGCCGGCCTGCGTTCCGGCTCCCGTCGCCGCGCGGCGTGAACGTAATAGGTCGACGGGGCGATCGGCAGCACCTTGCAGATCGGCTCGACCCCGTACGCGGACCGATACTGATCGATAAACGCCGTCATGACTTCGGTCGGCGGTCGAGCTCCGCCTGGGCAAAATATGCGCTCGCGTTACGCAGGATCTCATTGGCCTGGCGCAGCTCGCGGACCTCACGTTCAAGCGTTTGAGGCGCTCACGCTCGTCAGTGGTCAGGCCGGGACGCTTGCCGGCATCGCGCTCGGCCCGGCGCACCCAATTGGTGAGAGTCTGCGCCGAACAGCCAATCTTACCAGCGATCGAGGCAATGGCTGCCCACTGCGGAGGAAAAAATTAGGGGCAGTGCGGCAATGTCGGACGATTTGTGGTATGGAAGCGACGGAGTTAGGGGCGCGGTTTGCGAAGGGGGAGAACTGTAAGGGCCTAGCGTATCGCGGTGCGCTGGGGGCGGGCTAGCGTTGCCCCCCAAGCACATGAAAAGCACCTTCGAACCGGAGGTAGTCCTTCTGTGATCGGGGATATTGTGAGTCAGCTCACCGGGTCCCACGAAAACAGTATGACGAAGTCACATACTGAGTGCCGAGCCGCGCGATTGAATAATGGCGCACCCCGGCAGATCGCCTCATTCACCCCACCGTCAAAAACCTATTTGTAAGTGCTGTGCGTCTTGACCTGGATGTTGACGATCTCACCGGCTTTGGTCGCCACGATATCCACATTGCGAAATTTGCCAGGCTGCCCGTGTAGCTATCCAGCGGTGCTTCATCAGCTCTTGGCACACAAGAACCAATCTCGAGACCCACATCGGCTACCCCTCACGACAAGCTGGATGAAGCAGCAAACCCACCTGACGGTCGCAATCATCAGACGACAGGTCATGCAACTGCTATCTGATTCGGGTACGCGTGGATCGCGAGACCATCCGATCACCGATCACCCGTAAAATGTGTATACATCTTTATAAGTGCGCGTTCCCATTGCGCTCAGCCCTTAAAGTCCGAAACTGAAAATTGTGTACGGGTGCCCCCTGCGCGACATATCTAATAGCGGAATAGCAACAGTGATTGGAGGCCCGTCTTTCACCAGTTAGCTCAGCGCGAGCCAATATGCTGGCGAGCATGGAGAGGAGCTTCCTCGCGGGTGACGGGTGCTCCGGTGCTTACTATGTGCTTACTGGGACAAAACGGCATCAAGTGAAACCAAGTTAAGCTGTTGATTTCATTGGCGACCCCGGCAGGATTCGAACCTGCGACCCTCAGATTAGGAATCTGATGCTCTATCCTGCTGAGCTACGGGGCCGATCTGACGTGCCGCGGAAGGCTGCCCTTCGTACTGGTTTGAGCAAGACCACCAGGGCAATACTAGCGCGGCGACGATGCGAACAAAACCTCCGAGTGAAGGTGTAGGGCAGGTGGCGTCTGCCCGCAAGTGAGCAGAGGGGAGCGGTGGCGAAGGGGGCGGTTCTAGGGATCCGCAGCGCAATCCGCGCGCTCATTCTCGCCGGGCTGCTGGTCGGGCCAGTGGCGGCTGCCGAACGGCCGGGATGCAAGCTGGAAAGCGGGCCGGCGCGGGGCGTTGCGAAGGTCATCGACGGGGAGACGCTGGAGCTCGACGACAAATCTCAGGTTCGGCTGCTTGGCGCGCTCGCGCCACAGGCGCTCGACGGGGGTGCCGACGAAGGCGCATGGCCACCCGCGGACGCCGCGAAAACTGAGCTGGAGAAGCTGGCCCTCGGCAAGTCGGTCGAGCTCAGGTTCGCAAGCCGGCGCTCTGATCGGTATGGCCGACTGCTGGCCCATGTGTTCGTTCGGGAGGGAAGCGAGCACACGTGGCTGCAAGAAGAAATGCTGCGGCGTGGATATGCCAGAGCCTACGCTCTCCCCGGAAGCACCGAATGCCTGCAGGACCTTGTGGCGGCGGAGGACCACGCGCGCCGGTCGGGTCTCGGGATTTGGGGACATGCCTCCTATCAGATCCGTCCGGCAGATCGGCATTGGGAGTTGCTCCGCTACCGGAGTACGTATCAGCTCGTCGAAGGCAAAGTCCGGGACGCGGCGAAGGTGCGAGGTCGGATCTACCTGAACTTCGGCGAGAATTGGCGCGAGGATTTCACCATAACCGTCCAGCCGACGAACAAGCGTGTGTTCGACGAGGCTGGCATGAAACTCACCGATTTGAAGGGGCGCCGTGTGCGCGTACGCGGCTGGATCGAGCGGAGGGGCGGGCCGTTGATCGAGATTTATCACCCAAGCCAGCTCGAAGTTCTGCCGGAGTAACAGACTCGATCTTCGACCGTCTGACTGAAGCTAAGGTGGAAACGTAGCAGCGGGCCCCCTTAACCTCTCCCATGGGGAGGGGTCGGCCCGAAGGGCCGGGTGAGGGATTGGAACAGCAGCGATCGCTGGCCCACTCCACCCAAAGGGAAGACCTTATTCCTCCTCGCCCTCTGCTGGCATGTCGATGGTCATGCGTCTGGACGACACGTCGACCTCCGGCACGAAATCTTTCGTGAAGGGGACCATTTCGGTATTGCGACCGTCTCCTAGCCGGATTTCGAGTATATCGCCGGCGCCGAAATTGTGGACGGCGACCACCTCGCCCAGCCGCGTGCCATCCGGCGTGAAGGCGGGAAGCCCAATGAGATCGGAGAGGTAGAACTCATCCTCTTGTGTCGGAGGAAGGCGCTCCCGGCTGACGTAAAGTTCGGTGCCGCGCAGCGCTTCTGCGGCATTGCGGTCCTCCACGCCAGCGATCCGTGCCACGACGCCTTTGGGCGTGACGCGCACGATCTCGATCTCGAACTGCCGCCTGCCGGACTCGTCCTCCAAGGCGCCGTAGGAAGCAATGTCCTCCGGCGCTTCCGTATAGGTCTGGACGAGCACGTGGCCGCGAATGCCGTGTGCGGGGCCGATGCGCCCAAGGAGGATGCGGCCTGATTTGACACCCATCCAACAAGCTCCCCGGCGCGGCGGCCCAGCGGCTGTTCGGCTCAGGCCTGGCCGGCTTCAGCGGCTTCCTTGGCCTTCTCGGCCTCGGCGGCCTCGCGCTCCAGTCGCTTCTTGCCGGGCTTGCCTTTGATCGGATTGTGTTTCGGCGCCCGCTTTATGAGACCGGCGGCATCGAGGAACCGCGCAACGCGATCCGTCGGCTGGGCGCCGACCGACAGCCAGTGCTTGCAGCGCTCGATGTCGAGCTTGACCCGGTTCGGGTCGTCGCGCTTCAGCATTGGATTATATTTGCCGACCTCCTCGATGTAGCGGCCATCGCGCGGCGCCGTGCTGTTGGCGGCCACTATGTAGTAGTAGGGGCGCTTCTTCGCGCCACCACGGGCCAGGCGGAGCTTCACTGCCATTCTGCGTCGTCCTTCTTCTGCGTTGCTTGTGTTGAGCTTCTGAGCGGGACCACCTCTACGGGTGGCCTGCTATGTCCAAAGTGGCTGACTTCATGAGTCCTCCACTCGACGGAGAGAGCGGCGCATCGGGCCGGGCAAGATGCGCGGATAAGGTGGAGCCACGGGCGAAACATCGGATCCGAGGGCACCACCACGCTCAACCCCTCCACGCAAGGGGAGGGGAGTTTGGGTTGGCACCGGCTGTGTGCGTCGGAGCGCCGCTGCGCACCAGATCGTTGGTCGCTAAACCCCGGTCGCCGGTCAAAACATTCCGTCATCCCGGGCCTTGTGCCCGGGATCCAGCCAACAACGAACGCTGGCGCCAATGGTGAGGTGGATCCCGGTGACAAGCACCGGGATGACACTTGGGGAGCAGGTGTCGCCTGTTGGGAAATCATCTGCCAGCGACCCCGAACTACTTCTTCTTCGCCGGAAAACCGGGAAGTCCTGGAAACTTCGGGGCGGAGCCGCCGCCGAGACCTGGCAGGCCGCCACCGAGGCCGGGGAGCCTGGGTACGCCGCCAGGAGGCATGGGGGGCAGCCCCTTCGGCATCTCGCCCCGTTGGAGCTGCTCGACCATCTCGGGCGTCGGCTGGGGCATGCCGCCACCGCCGAACATGCGGGCCAACATGCCCTTGTTCTTGCCCATCGCCTTCATCATGTCGGCCATCTGCCGGTGCATCTTGAGCAGGCGGTTGACCTCCTCGACCTTGGTGCCCGAGCCGGCGGCGATGCGCCGCTTGCGCTTGCCGTCGATGATCTTTGGGTTGCGGCGCTCTTTCGGCGTCATCGAGGTGATGATGGCGTGCTGGCGCTTCAGCAGCTTGTCGTCGAGGTTCGCTTCGGCGATCTGGTTGCGGATCTTGCCGATGCCGGGAAGCATGCCGAGCACGCCGGACATGCCGCCGATCTTCTGCATCTGCTTGATCTGCTCGGCGAGGTCCTCCAGGTCGAAGTCGCCCTTCTTCATCTTCTGGGCGATCTTCTGCGCCTTCTCGGCGTCGATCGTCTGCGCGGCTTTCTCGACGAGGCTGACGATGTCGCCCATGCCGAGAATGCGGCTGGCGATGCGCTCAGGGTGGAAGTCCTCCAGCGCGTCCCACTTCTCGCCGGTGCCGAGCAGCTTGATCGGCTTGCCGGTGACGGCGCGCATGGACAGGGCCGCGCCGCCGCGGCCGTCGCCGTCGATACGGGTCAGCACGATGCCGGTGAGCCCGAGCCGGCCCTCGAAGGCTTTGGCCGTGTTCACGGCATCCTGGCCGGTGAGCGCGTCGGCGACGAGCAGTACCTCGTGCGGGTTCGTCGCGGCCTCGACCTCGGCCACTTCCAGCATCAGGGCTTCGTCGACTGTCACCCGGCCGGCCGTGTCGAGGATCACCACGTCGTAGCCGCCGAGCCGGGCGGCATCCAGGGCGCGGTGGGCGATCTGCAACGGCGTCTGGCCGGCGATGATCGGCAGCGTCGGCACCTCGATCTGCTCGCCGAGGACGCGCAGCTGCTCCTGCGCGGCCGGGCGGCGCGTGTCGAGCGAGGCCATCAACACCCGCTTCTTGTCGCGATTCTTGAGCCGGTAAGCAATCTTGGCGCTGGTGGTGGTCTTACCGGACCCCTGCAGGCCAACCATCAGGATCGGCACCGGCGGTGTCGCAGCGACGTCGATCGGCTGGGCATCCGAGCCCAGCATCCGCACGAGCTCGTCGTGGACGATCTTGACGACCATCTGGCCCGGGGTGACGGACTTCACCACGTCCTGGCCGACGGCCTTGGCCTTCACTTTCTCCGTGAAATCGCGAACGACCTCCAGCGCCACGTCCGCCTCGAGGAGCGCCCGGCGCACCTCGCGCATGGCCTCGCTGACGTCGCTGTCGGTCAGCGCGCCGCGCTTGGTCAGCTTGTCGAAAATGCCGGAGAGGCGGTCGGAAAGGCTCTGGAACATTGCTACCCGTTTCGCTGGCGGGGCGCTCTCTTAAGCACCCGGGACCTTCATGGCCTGGTAATCGATCATGACGTGGTCCTGGTAAGCCTTGCGCTCGGTCAGCCGCTGATACCAGGCCTCCACGTTGCCGAGCCGCGGGCGGGGTATATCGAGTGTGAAATAGCGGTACATGAGCGAACCGCACCCGATGTCCGCTGCCGTCGGCTGGTCTCCCAGAATATAGGAACGGCCTTCCAGCTGTGCATCGAGAATGGCGAGGCGCTCGCCCGCGCGCTTTGCCGCCGCTTCGATGGCCCCCGCATTGCGGTCGGCAGCAGGGGTGCGGATCAGGCCGAGGAAGCAGGTCAGAATGATGTCAGCATAAAGCATCGAGTTGGCCCACTCCATCCACTGATCGGCCAGCGCGCGCTGGCGCTCGTCGGTGGCAGCGAGCTTGCCTTGGCCATGGACCGCTGTGAGATAGCGCACGATGGCGTTGCTCTCCCAGAGGACGAATCCATCATCCTCGATCACTGGGACCAGCCGGTTCGGGTTGAGCTTGCCGAATTCCGGCGTGTCGAGGCCGCCAAACGGTCCGCCGGCATCGATCCGCTGATGCGGCAGGCCGAGCTCGCCCACCGCCCACATGACCTTCTGGACGTTGATCGACGTCTTTCGACCCCAGACCTTCAGCATCTGTTCGCGACCCTTTTCAGACCGGCTCTGGCCAAGCGGCTTTCGATCACTCCAAACGCAAACGCGCCCGCGGGCGAAACTCGCTGGCGGGCGTTGGCCACCCTGGCGGCTCTAGCGCCCCAACCAGGGTAGCGGCTCGAGAACGGAGCCGATCGGAATTTGAGCCGGACCATATGGCGAACAATCGAGGCTGTCAAACGCAACCGAAACAGGGGCGGCCGATCGATTGAGATGTTGAGGATTGAGATGTTAAGGCTCGTGTTCATGGGCTGAACGCGACCTCAATCCTGATTTTGCGGCATGACGCGCAGGATGCGCCCCCTCGCACTATCCGTGGCGACGTAGAGCGCTCCATCCGGTCCCTGCCGCACATCCCGAATACGCTCGCCAAGGTCGGTCAGCAGCTTCTCCTCGGCCGTCACCTGCTCTCCGTCCAGAACCAGCCGCGATAAATGGCGGCCAGCGAGCGCGCCGACGAACAGGTTGCCCTTCCATTGCGGAGCGCGGTCGGCGGTGTAGAAGGCCATGCCCGAGGGGGCGATCGAGGGATCCCAGTAATAGAGCGGCTGCTCCATGCCCTCGCGCCTCTCCGGGATGTCCTGGCCCGAGTAGTGCCGGCCGTAGTTGATGACCGGCCAGCCGTAGTTCCGTCCCTTGCGGACGACGTTGACCTCGTCCCCGCCACGCGGACCGTGGTCGGCGATCCAGAGCTCGGCCGTCTCGGGGTGCAGTGCGGCGCCCTGGGGATTGCGGTGCCCGTAGGACCAGATCTCGGGCCGAGCGTTCTCGCGATCGACGAACGGATTGTCGTCCGGTGCGGAGCCATCAGGATTGATCCGCACGACCTTGCCCCAGTCCCGGGTCAAATCCTGCGCATATTTCATTTGAAAACGCTCGCCGAGGGTTACGAACAGCTTGCCGTCCGGCGCGATCACGATGCGAGAGCCGAAATGCACGTTGCTGTTGAAGGGCGGCAGCTGCCGGAAGATGACGCGCAGCTCCTCAAGTCGGGCCTTTCCGTCGCTCTCGGCGAGACGAGCGCGCGCCACGGACGTGCCGTTCCCGCCGCCCTCACGAGGCTCGGAGAACGAGAAGTAGATGATCCGGCTGTCTTCGAAATCGGGCGCCAGCGCGACGTCGAGCAGTCCGCCTTGCCCTTCGGCGAACACTCTCGGAACGTTTGCGATGGGCTCTGAAAGCCGCCCGTCCCGATTCACGATGCGCATGCGTCCGGGCAGCTCGGTGACCAGCAGGCGGTGACCGGGCAGAAACTGGATCGCCCAGGGGTGGACCAGACCTTCGGCGACCGTCTCGACCGTAACCCTGCTTTCAGGCGCTGCGGGAGCTTTCGTCTGGACGGCTGCGGCGGGGGTCATGAAGGCAAATGTCGCGAGCGTGGCGATCGACATGCGCATGCGTGGCCTCCTGCGATGAGTGCGCAGTAACAACGTCGGGCGACCGGTTTCGTCACGTCGGCTGACGTGGTGGCTCCTTCAGCCAGGGGTGTCCGTGGCCGACCGCAGCAATCCGCTGCACGATGCGCCGTGGCTCGCTGAGCGTGGTGTGCTCGTAGGCGATCGGCACGAGCCGGTCGCGGACGGCGTCAACGAGCTCGCCGGGGTTAAGGAGAAATTCGGGATTGGCCGGCCTGCCCATCCTCTCCTGGCCCAATGCGAACGTCTCGTAGATGAGCACCCCGTCAGGGGCAACGCAGGTGACGATGTCCGGCAGGATCGGACGCCAGAGGTAGTTGGCGACGATCACGCCGGCGAAGGTGCGCCCGCGCAGCGGAAACGGGTTGCCGATCTCCAGATCCGCCTCAATCAGCTCGACGCCGGGCTGGCCCTTGAGGTCCGCAACGCCGGCGAGGTCGCGGTCGATGCCGACGACTTTGTAACCGTGCGCGAGCCCCAGCCGCAGATGCCGGCCGCTGCCGCAGGCAACGTCGAGCACCTGGCCGCCGCGCGGGATCCCGTGAAGAAAGCGCACCACCCATTCAGAGGCGGGCCGCATCTCGGAGCTTGTCGAGGGCTTGGGCATTTCTGTTCCAATTGTAATCCGCACCCGGTCCGCCCTATATGGGACCATGACCAGCGGCGATGCCATCCCCTTCAAGAAGATGAACGGCCTCGGAAACGAGATCGTGATGGTCGATTTGCGAGGATGCGCACGGGTCTTCTCGGAGGAAGAGGCGCGTGCCATCGCCGCCGACCCGCGCACCCATTTCGATCAGCTCATGGTGCTCCACGATCCGCGGTCGCCCCGCACCGACGCATTTGTACGCATCTACAATATTGACGGTTCGGCCGCGGGCGCGTGCGGGAATGGTACCCGCTGCATTGCGTGGGCGGTGGCGCAAGAGACCGGTCGCCGTGATTTCAGGTTCGAGACGAGCAGCGGCGTGCTGCAGACTCACGTAGAGAGCATCGACGACATCACCGTCGATATGGGCGAGCCTCGGTTCCGTTGGGATGAGATACCGCTCGCCGAGCCCTTCCATGACACGCGCAGGATCGAGCTGCAAATCGGCCCGATCGACAATCCCGTCCTGCACTCACCCTCGGTGGTCAACGTCGGCAACCCGCATGCGGTATTCTGGGTGGACGACCTTGACGCTTACGACCTCGGGCGTTTCGGACCGCTGCTCGAGACGCATCCGATCTTCCCGGAACGGGCGAACATCTCACTGGCTCAGGTCACGTCTCCGTCAGCACTCAAGGTGCGGACCTGGGAGCGCGGCGCCGGGCTCACCAAGGCGTGCGGCTCGGCCGCCTGCGCGGCTGCCGTTTGTGCGGCACGTACTGGGCGCACCGGTCGAATGGTCACGGTGACGCTGCCTGGCGGGATGCTTCACATTGAATGGACGGCGGCCAACAGGATCCTCATGCGCGGGCCGGCTAGGCTGGAGTACGAGGGGTTGCTCGACCCCGAGCTGTTCGTGAAGACTCCGGCGTAGGTGCCTGTCATCTTTGCCCATTGTCTGGTCGCAACTTGGATCAGGACGTGGTATCTGCCGTAGCTGGCGGAAAAAAGAACTGCCCGGCCTCCCCGACGAGGGCGGGTGCACAATTCGCATCTCAAAGTTTCGAATGTCCGACCCTACTGTCATCACCCTCGGCTGTCGCCTGAATGCCTACGAGTCGGAGCTCGTGCGCCGGCATGCAGCCGAGGCCGGGCTCGAGGACGCGGTCATCATCAACACGTGTGCGGTGACGGCCGAGGCTGTGCGACAGTCGCAGCAGGCCATTCGCAGGGCGCGGCGCGAGCGGCCAGATGCCAAGGTGATCGTCACAGGCTGCGCGGCACAGGTCGACCCAGACCTGTTTGCCGGCATGGCCGAGGTCGACCACGTCATCGGCAATGCCGAGAAGGTGAAGCGGGAGACCTTTCTGGGCCTGAACCTGGCGAATAGCGAGCGCGTGCAGGTCAACGACATCATGAGCGTGCGTGAGACGGCGTCGCACCTGATCGACGGATTCGGCACGCGCGCCCGCGCCTACGTGCAGGTCCAGAACGGCTGCGACCACCGCTGCACCTTCTGCATCATCCCTTACGGGCGCGGCCCATCCCGATCCGTTCCGGCTGGCGAGGTTGTCGCGCAGGTGCGGCGTCTCGTCGAGGCGGGCTACCTGGAGGTGGTTCTGACCGGCGTCGACATTACCTCATACGGCAACGACTTGCCTGGGCGGATGTCGCTGGGCCGACTGGTCCGCCAGATCTTGCGTCATGTGCCCGAGCTCAAGCGGCTACGCCTCTCCTCCATCGACCAGGTGGAGGCAGACAAAGATCTGATGGACGCCATTGCCGAAGAACAGCGATTGATGCCGCATCTGCACTTGTCACTTCAGGCGGGCGACGACCTCATTCTGAAGCGGATGAAGCGCCGTCATTTGCGGAGCGATGCGATCCGGTTCTGCGAGACGGCGCGCCGGCTCAGACCTGATGTCGTCTTCGGCGCCGATCTGATCGCTGGCTTTCCCACGGAGACCGAACAGCATTTCGAGAACACGCTGCGCCTCGTCGAAGAGTGCGGGCTGACCTACCTTCATGTCTTTCCGTTTTCTCCGCGAAAGGGCACGCCGGCAGCACGTATGCCGCAGGTGGACCGGAAGGAAGTCAAGGAGCGGGCAGCCCGGCTCCGCAGCCTGGGCAGCAAGGTTCTTGCCCGGTTTCTGGAGCAGCAGCACGGCAGCGTCGTCGAGGTGTTGACAGAGGGGGCGAATGTCGGCCGCACGGCCCAGTTCGCTGAAGTCAAACTGTCCGACGAAGTCCCCGCGGGCGCTCTGCTGAGCGCCAGAATCCAGGGAGACGACGGCCAGCGCCTTGCCGGAGAGGTGCTTGCGGGATGAGCATGAAGAAGCCGAAGAAGGGTGGGCTTCTCGATCGCCTGTTCGGCCGCGGCGAGAAGACCGCGGAAGATGGCGAGGCGGACGTCCGCCTGAAAGAGCCCATCTCGCCTTCAGAGGCCGAGGGGCCGCAGACTTCCGAAGAACAGCTGGAATCCAGCGAAACGACAGAGACGGTGCCGCCGGCTGACGCCATGACGGCGGAGGCGGAGGCTCCATTCGAGCAGGCACCGCAGGAAGAAGCGGGAGCCGAGGCGGCGCCCGAAACGCTCGAGCCGCCCACGAAGACGAGCTGGTTCAGTCGCCTCAAGGCAGGGCTGACGAAGACATCGAGCCGCCTGTCCGAAGGCATCACCGGCGTGTTCGCCAAGCGCAAGCTCGACGCGGACACGCTCGACGAGCTCGAGGACCTGCTCATTCAGGCGGACCTCGGATTGGAAACGGCGGCCCGCATCACCGATGCCCTTTCGCAGGGCCGGTACGACAAGGATATCTCCCCCGACGAGGTGCGTGCGGTCCTCGCATCCGAAATCGCGAAGGTTCTGGAGCCCGTGGCCCAGCCGCTTGAGATCAAAGCCGATGCCAAGCCCCATGTGATCCTCGTGGTGGGCGTCAACGGCACCGGGAAGACCACGACGATCGGCAAGCTCGCGGCCAAGTACACCCGTTCGGGCAAGAAGGTCATGTTGGCCGCCGGCGATACCTTCCGCGCCGCTGCCATCGATCAGCTCAAGGTGTGGGGCGAGCGGACGGGCGCGACCGTGGTCGCGCGCGATGTCGGCGCGGATGCGGCGGGTCTTGCCTTCGATGCCTTCACGCAAGCGCGCAAGGAAGGCTTCGATGTCCTGCTCATCGATACGGCAGGCCGGCTGCAGAACAAGCAGGCCCTGATGGACGAGCTTGGCAAGGTCACCCGGGTCTTGAAGAAAATCGACCCGGCGGTGCCCCATGATACGCTGCTCGTGCTGGACGCGACCACCGGCCAGAATGCTCTGGACCAGGTGCAGGTCTTTCAGAAGCAGGCTGACGTCAGCGGTTTGGTAATGACTAAGCTGGACGGTACGGCTCGGGGCGGGATCCTCGTTGCCATCGCAGCCAAGTACCGGCTTCCGGTCCACGCGATCGGTGTTGGGGAAGGCATTGACGATCTGCAGGCCTTCGACGCGGGAGAATTCGCCCGAGCCATAGCGCTTGCATAGACATTATAGTTTTGACGATCAGGGGAGGCATCAGAGCGGGACGATGAGCTGGTTGAGGCGTACCTATCCATTCAACGCCGAGCAGACTGTCAATATTCTGAGTGAGTTCGGGCCTCTGGTGACCATGTTCATCGTCAATGCGATGTACGGGATCAGCGCCGGTACCTGGGCCCTGATCATCACGACCGGGATCGCGATCGTAACGATGCGCAAAGTTCTCGGACGGTTTCCGGCGTTCCCCATCATTGCCAGCAGCGTGACGATCACCTTCGGCTTCCTGACGTTGTTCACCGGCGACGCCATGTGGATCCAGATCAAGGTCACGATCTTCAATCTGTTGTTTGCAATCTTCCTCTTCGGCGGGCTCTGGATGGGGAAGAATTTCTTCCAGTACGTTTTCGAGAGCACGTTCCACTACACGAAGAAGGGCTGGGATCGCTTCACCTTCAGCTTTGCGTGCTTCTTCCTGTTGACCGCGATTTTGAACGAGATCGTGCGCCTTACTTTCGATGACCACACGATCTATAGCTTGCTTGGCTATCAAATGGACGGGGTGAACGTCTGGATCCTGTTCAAAGTCGCGTTCATCATGCCGGTGAGCGGACTATACGCTTGGTGGCTGACCCGTCTGATGCAAAAGTACCGCATTCGGACCGACTCGGGCAGCGTTCCTGGCGACGCGCTCGCATCCGCTGCCGAGCGGATTGGTCGCAAGCAAAGGCCGGCGACGCAAAAGGCTTGAGCCTGCGTCCTGCTGGGTGTCACCCCGCAGTCCCACTGAACGTGAGGTCTTCGTGTCTCAGCAATCAGTAACGAAGCAGGAGCCAGCCCGGAGCGAGCGGGCCCAGCTCCTGAAGCTCGGTCTCGAGGTGGCGCCGATCGCTATCTTCTTTCTAGTGAACAGTCAGCGCGACATCTTCTGGGGTACCGGCGCTTTCATGGTGGCGACGATCATTTCCCTGGTGGTATCTCGCAGCGTGCTCGGACGTATACCGGTCATGCCGCTCATCTCCGGCATCTTCGTCGTCGCGTTCGGCGCGCTGACGCTCATCCTGCAAGATGCGGTGTTCATCAAGCTGAAGCCAACGATTGTCAACGCGTTGTTCTCAATCATTCTATTTGGTGGCCTATTGTTAGGTCGCCCGCTGTTGCGGGCCCTGATGAGCGACATGTTTCAGCTTACGGATCGAGGCTGGGTAATCCTGACCGTGCGGTGGGCGTGTTTCTTCGCCTTCCTGGCAATCCTGAATGAGATCGTCTGGCGAAACTTCTCCGAGAGCTTCTGGATCAGCTTCAAGATTTGGGGGATCATGCCCCTCACGATGGCCTTCGCTCTGGCGCAGATGGGCATTCTCAAGCGGTATCAGGCGGAGCACCAATCCAGCTGACCGTCTCGCAAATTTCGCCTCCTGAAACGCCACATCCCGATTTCAAATTGATTTTTGCGTCTGGTTCAACAATCTTAATCTGGACGCGGATCGTTTCGTGTGGTCATTTCGATTTGCCGGTTGGCAAATCGAATCATGAGCTTACCGGGACCCCCGGTGAGAACACCTGGACAGGATAGATGTCGCGACAATCATCAATGGGCCGGCTTGACCAGTCCCCCATGCATCTCCTGCATCGCGCCAGCCAGTGCGCCAGCGATATCTTCCAGGCAGAAATTGACGGGGACCTGACCCCGCGGCAGTTCGCAATTCTGCTCACGGTGGCGCAGAACGAAGGCCTTAGTCAGACGCATCTGGTCGAACGGACAGGCATCGACCGGTCGACGCTGGCCGACGTCATCCGGCGGATGCTCAAGAAGGGCCTGATCCAGCGCCGCCGCACCCGTGAGGATGCGAGAGCCTACGCGGTACGGCTCACCGATGAAGGCTGGCGCGTTTTGAAGAAGGCCGAGCCGCTTGCGCGCCGCGCGGACGAGAGGCTGCTTTCTGTGTTGTCCGGCGCCGAGAGAGACCGCTTCTTGAAGAGCTTGACCGAGATCGTGCGCTTCCTCGAGGCCGAAGAGGGCCTCCGGCGGGAGGCGAAGTCGGCGTGAGGGTAGCAGGAGCGTGTGCAAAACAGGCAGGCGATGGGAATCGCCTGCCTCGTTGATTTGAACCGATCGCGGTGTCGGCGCGTCAAGCCGCGTTGGCCAGAAGGTTGCGGTCGATCAGCGTTTCGGCGATCTGAACCGTGTTGAGGGCGGCCCCCTTGAGCAGGTTGTCCGCGACGATCCACATGGCGAGCCCGTTCTCGACAGTGGCATCCTCGCGGATCCGGCTGACGAAGGTGGCAAACTCGCCTGCCGCTTCGACCGGAGTGACGTAGCCGCCAGGCTCGCGCTTGTCGACGACCATCACGCCGGGCGCCTCCCGCAGTATGTTGCGGGCTTCCTCGACCGTAATCGGCTTCTCGAACTCTATGTTCACAGCCTCGGAGTGGCCGACGAAGACGGGCACGCGTGCGCACGTGGCCGTTACCTTGATCTTGGGATCCAGGATCTTCTTCGTCTCGGCCATCATCTTCCATTCCTCTTTCGTGTAGCCGTCCTCCATGAAGACGTCGATGTGAGGAATGACGTTGAAGGCGATCTCCTTCGGGAACTTCTTCGGCTCGACCTCCTGGCCTGGGACGTACTTGCCCTTGGTCTGGTGCCACAGCTCGTCCATGGCCTCTTTGCCGGCGCCCGAGACGGACTGGTAGGTCGAGACGACTACGCGCTTGATCGTCGCGTAGTCGTGCAGCGGTTTCAGGACGACCACCATCTGTGCGGTCGAGCAGTTCGGGTTGGCAATGATATTCTTCTTGCGGAAGTTCTGCACCGCCTCCGCATTCACCTCCGGCACGATCAACGGCACGTCCTGGTCGTAACGCCAGGCCGAGGAATTATCGATTACCGTGCAGCCGGTTGCGGCGATCCTCGGAGCCCACTCCTTCGATACGGTCCCGCCCGCCGACATGAGGCAGAAATCCGCTTTCTTGAAGTCGAACTGCTCGAGGTCGAAGCATTTGAGCGTTTTCTCGCCGTAGCTGACTTCCGTGCCGATAGAGCGCCGCGACGCGATCGGGAAGATCTCGTCCGCAGGAAATTGCCGCTCCGCCAGAACATTCAGCATCTCGCGGCCCACGTTGCCCGTGGCGCCGACAATAGCGACCTTGTAGCCCATCTTGCTTCTCTCTGAGAACCGGGCCGGCTCCACTGCCGACCCCGGCCGCACGACTTAGACCATCTGCATCAGGAATCAATAGATCGGCGCGAAAAATCGCGCCACTGGCTGCCGGTGGTGTTGCAAGGCAGGGCAAGTTGCAGTCCGATGATCGGACAACATAAGCTCGGCCTACATCCAAATGGGAGGAATTTGCATGAGCATTTCCGGCGCAGGCGAGCACGGCTCGGTAACTCTCGTCACCGGCGTCAGCCGCGGAATCGGCATGGCCATCGCGCGGGAGCTGGCGAAGCGAGGCCACCACGTCGTTGGTCTGGCGCGCACGCAGCCGGAGGCATTCGAGGGCGATCTCTATCCTGTCGATCTGGCGGATGCCGGGGCAACTGCAGCGGTGCTGAAGGAAATCACGCGCAAAAAGCGCGTCCTGCGCCTCGTCAACAACGCCGGCATCTCCCGGATCGCCGGGGCGGAAGCGACGACGCTCGACGACTTCGATGCCATCATGGCCGTGAACGTGCGCTCGGTGATGCAGTGCATGCAAGCCGTCCTGCCCACCATGCGCGAGGCGAAGTTCGGCCGCATCGTCAACATCGGCTCGCGTGCAGCCTTGGGAAAGGATGGCCGGCTCGCCTATGGCGCCTCGAAGGCAGCGGTCATCAGCATGACACGGACGGTCGCATTGGAGTACGCCGCCTACGGCATCACTGCGAACTGCATCGGGCCGGGGCCGATCGAGACGGATATGATCCGCAAGGGCTACCCGGTCGGTTCGGAGGCACGGACGGCGTTCACGCGCCAAGTGCCGGTGGGCCGCTTTGGCCAGCCTGAAGAGATCGCCCACGCATGCGCCTACTTTCTCTCCGAGGAGGCCGGATTCACGACCGGGCAGGCGCTATATGTCGACGGCGGCGTGTCGGTCGGGCAGGCGCTGATCTGACCCGGGGGACGCAGGGGAGGAAGATCAGGTCAGTTCTGATCTTCCGGCAGCCGTGGCAATGGGAAGAACTCGACGCCTTCGTCGATCAGCTCGCGTGTCTCGTCGGGCGTCGCTTCGCCATAGATGCCGCGCTTTTCCACTTCCTCGTAGTGCATCTTGAGGGCTTCTTCGGCAAAGCGCGGTCCGACGTATTCCGCGTTCTTCTCGACCTCGGCCCTGAGCCTTCTCAGCAGGGCCATGAGCTCTCTCCTCTTTTCCAATGCTGCGGCCGCCTCCGGATTGGCGACCGTGACTTCGCCGGACTTCGAGCGGCCCGTCGAGACATTGGGCGCCATGAGCGCCTTCGACACCTTGGTCGAGCCGCACTCCGGGCAGGTGACGAGATTGCGCCTCGCCTGCAAATCGAAGTCGGTGCTGCTCTTGAACCAGGCCTCGAACGTATGCTGCTTGTTGCACTGCAAGCTGTAGCGGATCATGACTCTCCATCCGAATCTGCTGCAGCCTGGGCTTGGACGATCTCAAAGGCCCGATCGTGCTGGAGCGAGGGTATACGCCTGCGCGCCTCGTCCACCGCATCGACATCGACGTCGGCAAGGATCACCGACGGGTTCTCGCCATCGGCTTCGGCGAGCACCTCGCCCCATGGCGACACGATCAGGCTATGGCCGTAGGTTTTGCGGCCATCTTCGTGCTGTCCAGCCTGAGCTGCTGAAAAGATGAAGCATTGCGCCTCGATAGCGCGGGCCCTGAGCAATGCATGCCAATGCGCCTGCCCCGTGGGCACGGTGAAAGCGGACGGTACCGCAATGAAAACTGCACCCGCCTTGGCGAGCGCCCGATAGAGTGAAGGAAACCGCATATCGTAACAGATCGTCAGGCCGAGCTTGCCCCAGGGCAGATCGGCGACGACGGCCTGGCTGCCAGGCTCGAAACGGCGGCTTTCCCGGTAGCTCTCGCCGCCCGGTAGGTCGACATCGAACATGTGGATCTTGTCGTAACGCGCCGCGATTCGCCCTTCGGGTGTGAAGAGGAACGAGCGGTTGGCGATCTTGTCCGGCTTCACCAAGATGCCCATGGATCCGAGATGCAACCAGATGCCGAGCTCGCGCGCCAGCGCCTGGCAGTGCGCGATGGCCGGATTGCCCTCCTCGCGCCGGGTTTCCACGTACAGCCGGTCGCGATCCCGTTCCATCAACACGGACACTTCGGGCGTCTGCACGTACTGGGCACCCGCCGCTACGGCTTCACGGACCAGCCGGCTCAGCTCGGCAAGATTGCGCGCGACATCTCTGCCCGTGCACATCTGCACGATGCCGGCCCGGAATTTTCGTCCATTCGTTGCGGCGGGCATGTCGAACCCCCCTGCCTGGAGCTAATCCGCGAGCATCCGGTCTAGTTGCCCCGTCCGGTCCAGCGCGTAGAGGTCGTCGCAGCCACCAACATGGGTACGTCCGATCCAGATCTGGGGGACGGTACTCCGGCCGCCAGCCTTTGCCGCCATCTCTTGCCGCAGAGCCGGTTTGCCGGTGACGTCGATCTCCTCGAATGTCACGCCCTTACGCTTCAGGAGCTGCTTCGCCATCACGCAATAAGGGCAGAAGATCGTTGTGTAAATCGTGATTTTCGACATTTCTGCATACTGGTCCGAGCCGCGAGCAAAAGGTAGTGCCCGGGCGTCGCGGGTAAAAGATGTCCTATGAGGAACCATCGCCGCAGTCCTTCACGGCGTGATTATGCTATCCGGGGTGACGAGCCCTAGGGCCAGGACATCGACGCGCGCGGCGCCGGCTCGCTTCAGCACCCGCGCGCAGGCTTCGACAGTGGCACCGGTCGTCATCACGTCGTCAACGAGGACGATAGCGCGATTCTCAACCGCATTGGCCCGTGCGGGATCGACCGAGAAAGCCCCTTGCACATTGCGGCGCCGCTGATCCCGGGTCAGCCCCACCTGGGTCGCTGTTCGCTTCGAGCGCAACAGCACGAGCGGATCCCAGGGAGTGCCCGTGAGCCGATGAAGCTCCCGTGACAAAATAGCCGCTTGGTTGAAGCGCCGCTTCAGTAGACGCCAACGGTCGAGCGGTACGGGGACGATGAGGTCCGCATCCCGCAGCAGCTCGGCCCCGGCTTCGGCGAGCCAGCGTCCAAACAACCGGCGGGCGATGTGGCTGTCGGCATACTTCAACTGGTGGATGAGGTCGCGAAGCACGCCATCGAAGTGGGCAACAGCGCGGGCGCGGTCGTATTCCGGGGGATGGGCCTCTGCCTGGGCCGAGATGGCGCGACCACCGATGTCGTAGGGCAAAGGGATGCCGAGCCGGTCACATAACGGCGGGCGGATGAACTTGATGCTTCGCCAGCACTGCGCGCATAAGGCATCGTGCACTGCGAGCATCCGACGGCAATAGAGGCACGTGGGCGGCACGACGATATCGGCGAACGCATTGGCTGCTCGCTTCGAATGGTGGCGAATGCGCTCGAGGATGGTCATGAGAATTCGGCCCCGGTCATCCTAGGACCGGCCAGCCGCTTTGGGGAGATGGTATCGAGATGAGTTCAACAGATCCGCTCTTGGCGCGTTGGTCGGCATGACCAGTGACGTCCAGCTCTTCGACCTTGGCCTGCTGGCGCGCCGGCGGGATCGTGCCGCCCCGAACTTGGCGGCGCACGATTTTCTGCTGCAGCGTGTGGCGGAGGATTTCGTTATCCGGATCGGGGCCGTGCAGCGCCAGTTCGCGTCGGCGGTGGACTTGGGCGCCCACACCGGGCTGCTGTCCCGCAGCCTTCGGCAGCTTCCCAATGTTTCGCCCCTGGTCAGCGCGGAACTCTCGTGGCAGATGCTCGAGCAGTGCCCGCCGCCGCGGGTCCTGATCGATTTCGAGGCGCTGCCGTTCGCAGACGAATCGCTCGACCTCGTCGTCTCAGCCCTGGTGCTGCAGTACGTGAACGATCTGCCTGGGACCCTCGCTCAGATCCGCCGCGCGCTGAAGCCTGATGGACTGTTGCTGGCAGCCGTCCTCGGCGGTCAAACCCTCCAGGAGCTGCGCGAGGCCTTTTTGCTGGCCGAGGCGGAAGTGGAGGGCGGCGCCAGCCCGCGGATCGCCCCGTTCGCGGACGTCCGCGACTTCGGAAGCCTCCTGCAGCGAGCGGGCTTTGCGCTACCGGTCACCGATACGGATGTGGTGACGGTGACGTACAAGTCGCCGCTGGCGCTGATGCACGAGCTTCGTGGAATGGGGGCCACCAATATGCTGGTGGCCCGCCGCCGCACGCCGTTACGGCGCTCCACCCTCATCCGCGCCTGCGAAATCTATATCGAACGGCACGGCCGGCCTGACGGTCGTGTCCCTGCAACTTTCGAGATCATTACCTTGACGGGCTGGGCGCCGCACGAGAGCCAGCAGAAGCCGCTCCGGCCCGGCTCAGCCCAGGTCCGGCTCGCGGACGTGTTGGGCACGCGGGAAATTTCGGCCGGCGAGCGGGCACCTCTGGCTCCGCCCAAAAAGCCGTAAGGGCTCAGGCCGGCCTGCGCGCGACCAGAATTACTTCATCGAGCGTGAAGTAGAGCGCCCCGTCTCGCTGCTCAGGCCGCAGATATGCGCGCAGAGCCGGGGAGCTGTCGTTCAGTATCGCTTGCAGGCGTGCGATGGTCTCGGGACCGGCGCCCATCCGCTCCGCCCAGGGGGCAAACTCCAGCGATTTCGACAGCTTCTCGAGATGCTCGATCACGAAGCCCGCGCCGACCATCACGTCGCGCCACTCGCCGATCGTGAGGCAGCGGCCATGGCTCGGATCGCGGATCTTTTCGAAGTCGTTGTAGGCATCGGCGGCCGCGCGCAGCGCTTCGGCACCGAAGCCCGGCGTCGTGTTTTCGTCGGGCGCAATGTTGTCAACGAGGCCGAACACGCCACCCGGCTTGAGGACACGGTACGCCTCGGCGACGAACTTCGGTATGTCAGGAAAATGGTGCGGGGCGATGCGGCTGGTGACGAGGTCGAAGCCGCCGTCCGGAAACGGCAAGGCCTGGGCATCTGCCTTTTCAAAGCTCACATTCGCAATGCCGCGGGATTTGGCGAGCTTTTCGGCTTCAGCCAGCATCTCGTCGGTGATGTCACTGGCTGTGACATGGGCGACCTGCGATGCGAACGTGAGCGCCGTGTGGCCAGCCCCGGTGGCGATATCGAGCGCCCGCCAGTGCTTCTCCGGCCTGGTGAGATCGACGAGCCGTTGCAGGCTTTCGCCCTTGGCATGCACGACCGAGCTGACATAGCCCGCAGCGTGGGCCCCGAACTGCTGCTGGACCAGTGATCGCGGCTCAGACATGTCCGACGCACCGCCTACGTGAAGTTGTACAAATACGCCCGGTGAAACCACCGGGCGTCAGGAAGGAGTTGGCTCAACGCCAGGTCCGGACATCAACGAAGTGTCCAGCGATCGCCGCAGCCGCCGCCATGGCCGGCGACACGAGGTGCGTACGACCGAGGCGGCCCTGCCGGCCCTCGAAGTTGCGGTTCGAGGTCGAGGCGCAGCGCTCGCGCGGCTTCAGCTGGTCCGGATTCATGCCGAGGCACATGGAGCAGCCGGCCTCGCGCCAGTCGAAGCCGGCTTCCTTCAGAATTTTGTCGAGCCCCTCGGCCTCGGCCTGCTGCTTCACGAGGCCGGAGCCTGGCACGATCATCGCATAGACGTGCGGCGCGACTTTCTTGCCCTGGGCGATGCGGGCAACCTCACGCAAGTCCTCGATGCGGCCGTTGGTGCAGGAGCCGATGAAGACCCGGTCGAGCTTGATGTCGGTTATCTTGGTCCCCGGCGTCAGGCCCATATACTCGAGAGCGCGCTTCATCGAGGCGCGCTTCGCCTCGTCGGCGACGCTGTCGGGATCAGGCACGACGCCTGTCACCGAGACCACGTCCTCGGGGCTCGTGCCCCAGGTGACCACCGGCGGCAGGTTCGCCGCGTCGAGCTTCACTTCGCGGTCGAAGACCGCGCCTTCATCCGAGTGAAGCGTCTCCCAGTAGCGCATGGCCATGTCCCACGCCGCGCCCTTCGGCGCCTTGGGACGGCCCTTGATGTACTCGAAGGTCTTCTCGTCCGGCGCGATCATGCCGGCCCGGGCACCGGCCTCGATCGACATGTTGCAGACCGTCATGCGGCCTTCCATCGACAGCGCGCGAATGGCCTCGCCGGCATACTCGATCACGTGCCCGGTCCCACCGGCGGTGCCGATCTCGCCAATGATCGACAGGATGATGTCCTTCGCGGTCACCCCTTCCGGCAGCTTGCCGTCGACGGTGATGCGCATGTTCTTGGCCTTGCGCTGAATGAGCGTTTGCGTGGCAAGCACGTGCTCGACCTCGGAGGTGCCGATGCCGTGCGCCAGTGCGCCGAACGCGCCGTGGGTCGACGTGTGGCTGTCGCCGCAGACGATCGTCGTGCCCGGCAGGGTGAAGCCCTGCTCCGGGCCGATGACGTGCACGATCCCCTGCCGGACATCCAGCTCATTGTAATATTCGATGCCGAAGTCCTTGGCATTCTGGGCCAGCGCTTCGACCTGCGTCCTGCTCTCGGGATCGTCGATCCCGCGGCTGCGGTCGGAGGTGGGGACGTTGTGATCGACGACGGCCAGGGTCTTTTCCGGCGCGCGCACCTTGCGGTTGGCCAGTCGTAGACCCTCGAACGCCTGCGGCGAGGTCACCTCATGCACGAGGTGACGATCGATGTAGATCAGGCACGTGCCATCAGGCTGACGGTCGACGATGTGGTCTTCGAAAATCTTGTCGTAGAGGGTGCGCGCCATTCTCGTCTCTTGCTCCCAACTTCGCTGCATTCTGATAGCCGTTCGCAGCGCGGCTGAAAAGCCCGAGTGGCTGTGATCCGTTTGCGCAGCTTGAAGAAAAAAGACCGGGCCACCTGGGGCCCGGTTCTCTAGTCGAGACCGCATCCCGAAGGATGCGTGAAGGCGTCAAAGGGAGGGTACGGCCTTCATCAGCTGTCCGTCACAGCTGCACAACACATAAGCAGCATGACCCGCAAATCAGCAAGCTGCCTACTCGCATGTTTGCCATGCGGGACCCGCATGACCTTGTTTCGAAGCTGCTCAGGTTTTCAAAGACCTGGCCTTGCTGACCAGAAAATCGCGCAAAACCTGGATCTTCTTCGATGTCCGCAACTCCTCGGGGTAAACGAAAATGATCTGAATCCTTGGAAACTGGACATCATTGAGCACCGTAACGAGATCGGTGTCGTCGCCCGTGAGGTAATCCGGAATCAACCCGACCCCGATTCCGGCGCGGATTGCATACTTCAGTGCGACGATGCTGTTGGCCGTGAAAACCGGCACGCGCGGCTCCTGCCCGTCACGGCCGATCGTCTCGAGAGCCCGGATCGCTGATAGGTGCATCGCGGGTGTGCCGCTGTAGGAGACGAAGCGGTGCTTTTCGAGGTCTTCGAGGGACTGGGGGGCGCCGTGCTTGCGCACATACTGGGTCGAGGCGTAGGCGCGCACGCTCATCGTGAACAAGGGCCGGCGGATCAGGTCGGCGTGCTCCGGCTCGCGCGTCCAGATCGCGACGTCGGCCTCCCGCATCGAGATGTCGATCTGATCGTCGTTGAGCACCAGCTCGACGCGGATGTCGGGATAGAGCTCCATGAACTCCCGCAACCGCTGCGTCACCCAGACCGTGCCAAGGCCCACCGGTGCGGCAATCCTGAGATCGCCGCTGGGCTTCGTGGTCGTGTCGGACAGGAGCATCTCGGCTGTCTGCAATTTGTTCATGACCTCGGTGGCGGTGCGGTAAAGCATCTCGCCCTGCTCGGTCAGCACGAGCCCGCGTGCATGCCTGTGGAAGAGCGCGACGCCCAGATCCCGCTCGAGAGCGGAGACCTGACGGCTCACGGCCGACTGGCTCATGCGCAGCACTTCCCCAGCATGCGTGAAGCTGCCGGCCTCAGCCGCAGCGTGGAAGATCCTCAGCTTGTCCCAATCCATGACGTTCCTGGCTACGGTCGCGCGAGCGCGTTCCGGCAGAACCTGACCAGCGGTCAGCGGCGGCATTGCATTCAATTCCTGCAGCTTCAGACGGATGGCTCTTCGCTTGACGCGCGGCCAGCTTGCAAAAGTTTAGCGGCGCAGCTTAAGCTAAATCGGTTCAAAAACAAAGGGGGCGAACAACCCTCCGCCAATAGCTGGCTACCAAGCGGCGATCGAGGCGGTCCCGGCTTGGCCGGCCAGGTAGCGCTCCGCCTCGAGAGCAGCCATACACCCCATCCCGGCCGCTGTGACTGCCTGCCGGAAGATGTCGTCCTTCACATCGCCCGCCGCGAACACGCCGGGGATCGAGGTGGCAGTCGAATCGGGCTTGGTAATGATATAACCCGACGGTTTCATCTCGAGTTGGTTTTTGAACAGCTCCGTCGCAGGCGCGTGCCCGATTGCGATGAATACCCCGTCCACGGGCCGCTCGCTCAGTGTGCCGGTCTTCACGTTCTTCAGGCGCACGCCGGTTACGGTCTTGGGATCGGTCGTGCCGAGGATCTCCTCGACGGTGGTGTCCCACAGCACCTCGATCTTCGGATTGGCGAACAGCCGTTCCTGAAGGATCTTTTCCGCGCGGAAGCTGTCCCGCCGGTGGACGACGGTGACCCGGTTGGCAAAGTTGGTCAGGAACAGGGCCTCCTCGACAGCGGTGTTGCCGCCGCCGACGACGATGACCTCTTTCCCCCTGTAGAAAAAGCCATCGCACGTGGCGCAGGCGGAGACGCCGTAGCCTTTGTAGGTCTCTTCGCTGGGGAGCCCCAGCCAGCGCGCCTGCGCACCCGTGCAGATGATGAGAACGTCACAGGTGTAGATGTCGCCGGAATCGCCTTCGAGCCGGAACGGGCGCTGCTTCAGGTCCACTTTCGTGATGTGGTCCATCATGATCTCGGTGCCGACGTTCTCGGCTTGCGCCTTCATCTCCTCCATCAGCCAGGGACCCTGGATGGGCTTGGCAAATCCCGGGTAGTTCTCGACGTCGGTCGTGATGGTCAGCTGCCCGCCCGGCTGGATCCCCTGGATCAGCACCGGCTTGAGCATGGCGCGGGCCGCATAGATGGCCGCGGTATAGCCGGCCGGGCCGGAGCCGATGATGAGGACTTTTGCGTGCTTCGTCTGGGTCATGAGGCGCTCACGATCTGATCGGTTGAGATGCCCGCCTTGAATGGCGGGTCATGAAGACTCGCAGTTGCGGCTACGTCAACGGTTGCCTTGGCGGAGCCCGCGCCCGCAGGCTCATTCTGACACACAGCTGCTCGGGGCACATCGCTCATATAAGGCGCAGCCCTCGAAGGCTAACGTGCCCCTCGCGCCCCACGATAATGTGATCGTGGATCGTGATGCCCAGGGGCCGCGCGGCCTCGATGATCTGCTTCGTCATCTCGATGTCGGCGCGCGACGGGGTGGGATCGCCGGACGGGTGGTTGTGCACCAGCACGAGGGCGGTTGCCGAAAGCTCGAGCGCTCGCTTCACCACCTCACGCACATAGACGGGCGTGTGGTCAACGGTGCCTTCCTGTTGGACCTCGTCGGTGATGAGCTGATTGCGCTTGTCGAGAAAGAGAATCCGGAATTGTTCGCGCGCCTCGAATCCCATGGCCGCGCGGCAGTAGGCGACGACCTGATTCCATGAGGAGAGGGCCGGGCGCTTGATGATCTCTCCGCGCATCAGGCGTAGCGCGGCGGCCCTGACGATCTTAAGCTCGGTGATGACCGCCTCGCCGACGTCCTTCACCTCTGCAAGGCGGTGCTCCGGCGCGTTGATGACTTCGGCGAAGCTGCCGAAGCGCGCAATCAGGCGCTTGGCCAGCTCCTTCGTGTCTCGGCGTGGAATGGCGCGGAACAGTAAGAGCTCGAGAAGCTCATAGTCGGGCAGCGCGTCGGGGCCGCCCGTCTTGAACCGCTCGCGCAGTCTTTGGCGGTGTCCGACATGGCTCGGTAGCGGCGCCTCGAAGAAGGCGCCTTGCCGGGGCCTGCCCGTGAAGCTGCTTTCATCGGAATTCGACACTGGGCTTGCTCCCCCCTCAGCAAACCCGGCCCCGTCCTCAGCGGCCTGGCTGGTGCAGACCGGCTGGCGAATAGGTGAAGACCTCACACCCGGTCTCGGTGACGCCCACGGTATGCTCGTACTGAGCGGAGAGCTCACGATCCCGCGTTACGGCGGTCCAGCCGTCCGACAGGATCTTCACGTGCGGCTTGCCGAGGTTGATCATGGGCTCGATGGTGAAAATCATCCCCGGCTTGAGCTCCGGTCCTTCGCCTGGGTTGCCATAGTGAAGGATGTTCGGGCGGTCATGGAACACCCGGCCGACGCCGTGGCCGCAGAAATCCCTGACCACGCTGCAGCGCTCAGCCTCGGCATAGGTCTGGATCGCCGCGCCGATGTGGCCCGTCGTATGACCCGGCTTGACCGCGGCAATGCCGCGCATCAGTGCCTCGTAGGTGACATCGAGGAGGCGCTGGGCCCTCCGGCTGATTTCGCCCACGGGATACATGCGGCTCGTGTCGCCGTACCAGCCATCCACGATGAGAGTGACGTCTATATTGACGATGTCTCCTTCGCGCAACGGCTTGGGGCCGGGAATACCGTGGCAGACGACGTGGTTGACCGAGGTGCAGATCGATTTCTCGTAGCCCCGGTAGTTGAGCGTCGCCGGAATGGCCCCGTGATCCATGGCGAACTCGAAGATGAGCTCGTCGAGGTACTCCGTCGTCACCCCCGGCTTCACGTGAGGGACGAGCATGTCCAGAGCCTCAGCCGCAAGCCGGCCAGCCTTGCGCATAGCTGCGAAATCATCCGGGCCGTAGAGTCTGATGCGGCCGTCGCGCTGGTCAGCGTGACTAAGGTCAAGATTGGACATGGAAACTTGCTTTATGATTGAGCCATGGCGCACCCTTCGAATTTAGTGCAAATGGTTCATAGCGCAATGAGCGATCCGTTGCCGGATCCCTATTCCTGAGGGGGAATCGAAATGGTCACACGTATCCTCGCAGCGGCCGCCGCCGCTTTTCTCGCGATGCCTGCTTCTGCGGCGAATTTGCCGGATTGGGACGTCACAGATGTTTGCCGCCAGGACAGTGCGCCTGGCCAGTGTCGTATTTTCGAGGCGCAGGCGCGTAATGCCATTACAGGCAGCTGGGCGGTCCTGCCGACCCAGGTGCAGGACGCATGCATCGCGGCGACCAGCGACCCGGCCGATCATAGCTGGCGGACGCTGGCGGACTGCATCGAGCTGGAGGTGCTGCGGGCAAAGGCGAAGCGGACCATTGCGACCATGGCAACACCGACCGAACCGGAGCCGCCCGCGCCGGCCGTAACCGAGCCGACGACCATTGAGCCGCAAACGATGGAGCGTGCGCCGCAACCCGCGGAGATGACATCCGGCTCCGCTGAACCGGCAACCACTCCGCCTGCGCCGGCTGCCGGGATGGCGCAATAGTCACACGGCGAGCATCGATCTCTCGGGCACCGTGTCCGCGTGATTGCGGTCGGTGGTGTAGTAATTGCCCATCACGAGCACATCGAGGCCGGTACGGAGATAGCAGGAGACGGCGTGCTGCGGCGTCTCGACGATGGGCTCCTGGCGGTTGAAGCTCGTGTTGAGCAGCACAGGCACGCCGGTCAGCTTCCCGAAGGCTTCGATGACGCCGTAGTACCTGGGATTTGCGCTCCGCTCGACGGTCTGAATGCGGCCAGTCCCATCGACGTGGACAGCGGCTGGGATCAGGCGTGCCTTCTCAGCCCGCACCCGCGGCGCGAGGGTCATGAACGGATCAGGCTGGTCGATGTGAAAGAACTCTGAGGCCCGCTCGATCAACACTGCCGGGGCGAAGGGCCGGAACGGCTCGCGGTGCTTCACGCGCGCGTTGATGATGTCCTTCATCTCCAGCCGGCGCGGGTCGGCGAGGATCGACCGGTTACCGAGCGCCCGCGGACCCGTTTCGGAACGCCCCTGGAACCAGCCGACGATCTTGCCAGACGCCAGATCGCGCGCCACCCGGTCGAGCAGTTCGGGTTCGCTCATACGGCGGGCCGAAATCCCCGCTTCCGCAAGGGCCTTCTCGATATCGCTGTCATCGTAGAGCGGCCCGTAAAAGGGGTGCGTCAACTCCATCCTGCGCTCGTTGCCGAGCGTCTGGTGATAGTGCCAGAGCGCACTCCCGAGCGGGGCGCCCGTATCGGAGGCGCAAGGCGGAACCCAGACGCGGTCGAAGCCCGCTTCCTCCAGGACCCGAGCATTGGCGACGCAGTTGAGCGCAACACCGCCGCTCAGGACCAGATTCCGCGAACCGGTCCTGCGACGCAGCTCGCGAGCCATATGCAACACGATTTCCTCGGTGAGCGTCTGCAGCCCGCGCGCAATGGCGCGGTGCCTGTCGTTCAGCTCCTCTCCCCTCTGGCGGGGTGGGCCGAACGCTTCGAGAAAGCAAGGCGTGAAAGGACGAAGCTCACCGAAAGCATCGTAGCTGAAGTATTTGAAGTTCACCTGGTAGCTGCCATCCGGCATCGGCCGGATGAGATTGCGAAAAGCGTCGACATAGGTGTCATCGCCGTAGGCAGCCAGCGCCATCACCTTGCCCTCCTCGGAAAACCCGAATCCGAGGTGCATGGTGACGAAGGTGTAGACCATCCCGAGGGAGTTGAAGATGCCGGTCCGCCAGAGCCGCGTCAGACTGCGACCTTGTCCGATGTATGCGCTTGTCGAGGCATCGTCGCCGTAGCCGTCCATCACGAGCACGGCGGCCTCGTCGAACGGGCTCACGAAGTAGACGGCAGCATGGGAGTCGTGATGGCCGACGTTCACGATCGGCGGTAGTTTCCGTATACCGAAGTAGCGTTTGAATTTGCGGGCGAAGTATGCGTTCAGCAGGACGATGTCGTTGTCCTGCAAGGAGCGCGCGGAGCGGCGGACCAGGCTGAGGCTCCACGGCAAATGACCGACCAGGGCTTGCAGGAAGGTGAGCCGCAGGCGCGAAACGTCCCACGGCGTCGTGATCACGTCGATCTCGCGCAGGCGCTGAGCAGACCCTTCCAAGGCGAGACTCAGGGCGCGTCTGGGGAAGCTTTTGGTGCGCTTCCTACGGCTGAACCGCTCTTCCTCGAGCACGATCGCGGGAATACCGTCCTCGAGAAGCGCCAGGCCGCTGTCGTGGGTGGCTCCGACCAGTCCGAGTATCCGCACCTGATCTCACCATGGCAGCAGTGTGTGGAGGGGCGGCTTCTAGTACGTCATACGACGACCGAAGAGTTCGCCGATGCTGGCGCTTCGCCAGCGAGCGAGCTCCTCGATCGCGGGTCACCTTAGCAACTCAATCTTTCAGTGTCCTTTTGATTCCGGATGCCCGCTCCCGAGCTGACGACGAAATCGGGCGAGCTGCGGAATCTGGGACACTTATCCTCAACTGTGCCGCCCGTGACAGTGCTTGTACTTCTTACCTGATCCGCAGGGGCACGGCGCATTGCGGGAAACCCTGCCCCAGGTCGCCGGGTCCTTGGGATCGATTCGATCCGCGCCGCGCCGGCTCTGCAAGGGTGCGCGACGATCGGGTCCGTTGGCATAGGCCAGCTCTTCCGCCGCGAGTGCCGCATCGGCCATTGCGAGCTCGTCGACGCCTGAGACGGGGTCTATGTGATGAGCCTCCATCGGCGGCAGCTCGGCGGGCTCGAACATCGACTGCTGTTCCTGGGGTGTCGCCAGCTCCACGTGCATGAGCTGTCCAGTCACCGCCTCGCGCATCTTGGCCAGCATGTTCTGGAACAGGATGAAGGCCTCGCCCTTGTACTCGTTCAATGGGTCGCGCTGGCCGAAGGCGCGGAAGCCGATCACCTGCCGCAAGTGCTCGAGCGTGACGAGATGCTCCCGCCACAGGTGGTCGAGCGTCTGCAGCAGGACCATCTTCTCGATGTAGCGGAACATCTCGGGGCCGATGTCGGCCTCCTTCTGTCGAGCCTTGGCGTCGGCCGCCTCGATCAGGCGCTCGCGGATCTCCTGGTCGGCAATGCCTTCCTCCGCCGCCCACTCCACGATCGGCAGGTCGAGGCCGAAGATGTTCTTGACCTCGGTCTGCAGCCCTTCCGCATCCCACTGCTCGGCGTAGGCGTTTTCGGGAATGTGCCGCTTGACCAGCTCGTCGATCACCTCGTGACGCATGTCGGTGATCGTCTCGCTGACGTCGTCCATGCCCATGATGTCGATGCGCTGGTCGAAGATGACCTTGCGCTGATCGTTCATCACGTCGTCGTACTTGAGGATCTGCTTGCGGATGTCGAAGTTGCGCGCCTCGACCTTGCGCTGGGCCATCTCGAGCGACTTGTTCATCCAGGGATGGATGATCGCCTCGCCTTCCTTCAGGCCAAGCGTGCGCAGAACGCCGTCCATGCGGTTCGACCCGAAGATGCGCATCAAGTCGTCCTCGAGGGACAGGTAGAATTTCGAACGGCCAGGGTCGCCCTGACGGCCGGAACGGCCACGGAGCTGATTGTCGATGCGGCGGCTCTCGTGCCGCTCGGTGCCGATCACGTAAAGCCCGCCGGGCTTCGTGATGGTCTTGGCCGGCTTGTTGCCCTTCGCCGGCTCGATCTCGACCACTTCCTCGGCCTTCAGCACGATCTCGCGGTTGCGCTCGATTTCCGCCTTGATCTCCTCGATGCGCTTGGCCTTTTCCTCGTCGCTGAGGCCGGCGGTCTCCTGCTGGATGCGCATCTGCGCGTTGCCACCGAGCTGGATGTCGGTGCCGCGGCCGGCCATGTTGGTGGCGATCGTCACGGCGCCCGGCACGCCGGCCTGAGCGATGATGTAGGCCTCCTGCTCGTGATAGCGAGCGTTGAGGACCTGGTGCGGAACCCCCTTCTTCTTCAGGCGCTCCGACAGCAGCTCACTCTTTTCGATCGACACGGTGCCGACCAGCACGGGCTGCCCGCGCTTCTGGGCCGACTCGATCTCGCGGATGATCGCGTCCCACTTCTCGTCGGCGGTGCGGTAGATCTCGTCGTCCTCGTCGAGCCGGGCGACAGGCAGGTTCGTCGGGATCTCGATCACGTCGAGCCCGTAGATCTCGAGGAACTCGTCAGCCTCCGTCGCGGCCGTGCCCGTCATGCCGGCCAGCTTCTCGTAGAGGCGGAAGTAGTTCTGGAAGGTGATCGAGGCCAGCGTCTGGTTCTCAGGCTGGATCTGCACCTTTTCCTTGGCCTCGAGGGCCTGGTGCAGGCCTTCGGAATAGCGCCGGCCGGGCATCATGCGGCCAGTGAACTCGTCAATGATGACGACCTGGCCGCCCTTCACGATGTAGTCGCGGTCGCGCTGGAAGAGCGTGTGCGCCTTCAGGGCTTGGTTCACGTGGTGAACCACGGTCACGTTCTCGATGTCGTAGAGCGACGAGCCCTTGAGCAGGCCGGCCGCTTCCAGCATCTTCTCGATCTTCTCGTTGCCGGACTCGGTCAGCGATACGGAGCGCTGCTTCTCGTCGAGCTCGTAGTCCTCCTTCGACAGCCGCGGAATGAGCGCGTCGATGGCGGTGTAGAGATCGGCACGGTCCTCGACCGGGCCGGATATGATGAGCGGCGTGCGGGCTTCGTCGATGAGGATCGAGTCCACCTCGTCGACGATGGCGAAGTAATGGCCGCGCTGGACCATCTCATCGCGACTCATCTTCATGTTGTCGCGGAGATAGTCGAACCCGAGCTCGTTGTTGGTGCCGTAGGTGATGTCGCAGGCATACTGGGCGCGCCGCTGGGCGTCGTCCAGCTCGTGCACGATGCAGCCGACGGACATGCCGAGAAACTTGTAGATCTCGCCCATCCACTCGGCGTCGCGTTTGGCCAGGTAGTCGTTGATGGTGACGACGTGGACGCCGCGTCCGGCGAGCGCATTCAGGTAGACCGGCAGCGTTGAGACCAGCGTCTTGCCTTCACCGGTTTTCATCTCGGCGATCTTGCCCTGATGCAGCACGATTCCGCCGATGAGCTGCACGTCGAAGTGGCGCTGGCCCAGCGTACGCTTGGCTGCTTCGCGCACGGTCGCGAAGGCCGGTACGAGGATGTCGTCCAGCGACTTTCCGGCCTTCAGCTGCTGCCGGAACATCTCGGTGCGGGAGCGCAGCTGCTCGTCGGTCAGCGCCTCGAGCTCTGGCTCCAGGTCGTTGATAGCCGCAACTGTGGCGCGATACGACTTGACCTTGCGATCATTTGCTGAACCGAAAATCTTGGTCGCGATCGTGCCGATTGAAAGCATGTGTATCGTTCCTTGCAGGCAATTCCAGCGCCGTGGACGTCCCGGTCATAGGTGCTCGCGTCCGGAAAGGAGCACGAAGCTGACCGGATAGAGCGCAAACAGGGCGCGAGCAGGGTACCGGCGGCCGGAGAATGCCACTCGTTGGGGGAGAGATAAGAAGCCGGGCCCGCAAATGTCAATCAATCGAACGCGACAGTTGGTCGTGCCGCCACTTCGCCGAAATTCCGCCACGTGAGCCAAAGTTAACTTGGCAAAGCCACGAGGCCCGTCTAACCAACGGGCTAACTTGCGTTCTAACCAACGGCGTTCAGGTCGCCCGGCTATGTTCGTGGCTGCCCGTCCGATCATCAACAAGGAACCTCGCACGTGATCTCTAAAGTGAGATTGGGCATCCTGGCTGCCGCGCTGGCGGGTGGGCTTGCCTTCGCCCCGATCCACAGCTCGGTGGCAGACGAAACGGTGGCTACCGTGAACGGCAAGACCATCACGGAAGCCGACATCAGGCTCGCCGAAGCGGAAATCGGCTCCGACCTCGGGAGCCTGCCGGAGGCCACAAAGCGCCGCGTTCTTGTCGAGTACCTCATCGAGAACCAGCTCTTCGCGGAGGCGGCGGAGGGCGACAAGCTCGGCTCCACCCCGGAGTTCGACGGCCGCATGCAGTACTGGCGCCGCCGCGCCCTGCGCGACGCCTACTTCGAGAAGAGCGTCAAGAACGCGGTGAGCGAGGCGGATGCCAAGAAGCTCTACGACGAGCAGGTCAAGCTGCTGAAGCCCGAGGAAGAGGTGAAAGCGCGCCACATTCTCGTCGACACCGAGGATCAGGCCAAGGAGATCGCGGAAAAGATCGCCCACGGGGCAGATTTTGCCGAAATGGCGAAGCAGTACTCGAAGGATCCCGGCACCAAGGACGAAGGCGGCTCTCTCGGCTATTTCAGCAAGGGTCAGATGGTGCCGCAGTTCGAGGAGGCGGCGTTCAAGCTTGACAAGGGCGACGTCTCGGACCCGGTGCAGACCCAGTTCGGCTGGCATCTCATTCAGGTCGAGGACCGCCGCGAGCGTAAGCCGCCTTCCTTCGACGAAATCAAGGACCGTCTGATCGCCTCGATGATGCACCGCAAAGCCCAGCAGATCGCCGCTGATCTGCGCAGCAAGGCACAAATCGAGTACGTCGACCCGGCCATTAAGGAGCAGGTCGAGCGCGAAAAGGTGCCCGGCGCACCGGCTCCGAAGCAGTAGCCGCGGCGAGCTGGCGATAGCAGTGTCAGGGGCCGTCCTCAGGGGCGGCCTCTTCTTTCATGCCTATTGATTTACCCCGTCCGATCTGGTTCGTGGTGGCCGGTTCGGCGTCGCCTGCTCGTTCGAAGCTCGACCGCGTGCTCACGGCTCCTTCGACCTGGTTTGGCGATACCTCGCTGGGAGGTGAGACGTTGGGCAGCACCGCCAAGATTTCCCCGTTTGCGCCGGCAAGCCTGCCGGAGGTTCCCGAGATTGCGGGTGTGCGCTTTGCCACCGCGCAGGCAGGAATCCGCTACAAGGGCCGCACGGATCTGCTTTTGGCCGTCCTCGATCCTGGAACGGTTGCCGCCGGGGTCACCACGCGATCCAAAACCTGCTCGGCTCCCGTCCTCTGGTGCCGCCAGCAGCTCGCGCACGGCCGGGCTCGTGCGCTCGTGGTAAACTCTGGAAATGCCAACGCTTTCACCGGTCGCAAGGGCCACGAGGCGGTAGCGATCACGGCGGAGGCGGCCGCCAAGGCCGTGGGCTGCAGCCCCGAGGAGGTCTACATCGCCTCCACTGGCGTCATCGGAGAGCCGATGGACGCCTCGCGTTTCGCGCACTTGCTGACGGATCTCGCGGCCGCGGCTCGTCCCGAGCGCTGGGAGGATGCGGCCCGCGCCATCATGACCACGGACACCTTCCCGAAACTCGCTGTCCGTCGCGTGCCGATGGGTTCCGGCGAGGTCACGCTTGCGGGGTTCTGCAAGGGCGCCGGCATGATTGCGCCGGACATGGCGACGATGCTCTGCTTCATGTTCACCGACGCGCCAATCGCGCAGCCGGTGCTGCAGCGGCTCGTGGCCTCCAGCGCCGACCGGACCTTCAATTGCATCACCATCGACGGCGACACCTCGACCAGTGATACGGTTCTGCTGTTCGCAACCGGTCAGGCGGCAGGGCGCGGCGTCCCCGAGGTGCGTGATGCAGCCGACCCGGTCCTCGCACCCTTTGCCGAGGCGCTGCACAGCTTGATGCACGAGCTGGCTCTGTTCGTCGTGAAGGACGGCGAAGGCCTGTCGAAATTCGTCACGGTCGAGGTCCTCGGCGCCGAGGACGATCGCGCCGCCCGGCGCATCGCCTTTTCCATCGCCAACTCCCCGATCCTGAAGACCGCGATTGCCGGCGAAGACCCGAACTGGGGCCGCGTGGTCATGGCGGTCGGCAAATCGGGAGAGGCGGCGGACAGGGACCGGCTCGCCATCTGGTTCGGCCCGCATCTCGTTGCCCGAGAGGGAGAGCGCGCGCCGGATTATTCGGAGCCGGTCGTTGCCCAGTATATGAAGAACGGCGAGATCACGATCCGTGTCGATGTCGGTGTCGGGGCTGGTCGGGCGACGGTCTGGACCTGCGACCTGACGCACGATTACGTCTCGATCAACGCCGATTACCGGAGCTGACAGGGCGCCGCGAACCGCCAAACACGAATGGCCAAGCCTCTTCTCCTTGTCGCCGCTGCCGCGCTCGTCGACCGTGACAAGCGGGTTCTCATCACGCGGCGTCCGCCCGGCAAGCCTATGGCCGGGCTGTGGGAGTTCCCGGGCGGCAAAGTGCACGAGGGGGAAACGCCGGAGCAGGCCCTCATCCGTGAGCTGTTCGAGGAGCTCGGCATCGACGTGTGCCCCACTTGCCTCGCGCCGCTGACATTCGCGAGCCACGCGTACGAGGACTTCCACCTGCTGATGCCGCTCTACCAGATCCGGACCTGGGACGGCGTGATCACCCCGCGGGAAGGCCAGGAGATCAGGTGGGTGCGAGTGAACCGGCTCGCCGAGTATCCGATGCCCCCGGCTGATCTGCCGCTGATCCCGATGCTGCGGGATCTGCTTGGGTGAGTGCGCACCCCAAAATAGTCATCCCGGTGCTTGTCACCGGAATCTACCCCTATGCTTGCTCCGGCATCTGGGGTCAGGTTCATCCCGGCGACGAGGCGCCGGGATGACCGGAATTGGACGGTCAATCGGTTCGGGTCGACTGCTCGGCCAGCAAAGTACAGAACTAGTTGAAGTTCTCTCAAGCCGGCGCTATTCTCTCGCACATGCACACCTCACTTCGCATCGCGATCATTCGGCGAATTAGCGCCCCGGTTGCCTAAGGGCTGCCGGGATACGTTTTCGCGCTTTTTCTCCTCATCGCATGTGAAGGATTTCTCGTCATGGCTGCGAATGCCACCGTGTCGGCTCAGTCCGAGCCGCGCGCTTCCGTCCCCTCCTCATTCAAAGCTCTGTTCTACGTCGTGGGCGTTGCCGATCCCGGCCTCCTGCCGCGATTGATCGAGCCCGTCGCCAAGATGGGTCACGTGCCCTCGCGCGTGCATGCATCTCGCGAGTCGGGCGACGGCTCGGAGGTGGTGGTCGATCTTCGCCTAGTGGACGTCAATGCCCGTACGGCCCAGCTCGTCGAGAACGCGCTGAGAGCCACCGTGGGCGTGCGCCAGGTGATCTCCGTGGTCGAGCCGGCCTGACGCGCGATCCTGCTCTGCTCAAATCTTCGTGCTCGGCGGATCGGAGCCGAAGCAAAGCCAATGCCATGGAATAATCCGCTCGGCTCGTGCGTTGACTCCCGGCAGCAACTCCGGGAGGAAAGGTATGAGCAAGGACGAAAAGCGACCTGAGCAGTTGGGACTTCACGAGTTCTTTGCGAAGGACCCGATCGCTGCGGACAAGGCCTTCTTCGGCCGCATCTCGCATGCGGACCGGCGCGGTTTCCTGCGCAACGCAGGACTTGCCACCATGGCGGCGATGGTGGGCGCCAACATCCCCTTCCACCGCAACATGCCGGCGGGGCTGATCCCAGCGGCGTTCGCTGCTGAAGACGTGCTGGTGGGCAAGGACGGACTGAAGCTCTTCAACGATCGGCCGGTGAACGCCGAGACGCCGGCGCACCTGCTCGATGATCCAATCACTCCGACGAATCGTCACTTCATCCGCAACAACGGCGTGCCGCCGGAGGACATGGATCCCGCCAAGTGGAAGGTGAAGATCGACGGCGAGGTCGAGAACGAGCTCAACCTCAGCATCGACGACCTGAAGAACCAGTTCGAGGTCGTCACGATGGCCCTGGTCATCGAATGCGGCGGCAACGGCCGGGCGTACTTCAACCCGCCGGTGTCCGGCAACCAGTGGACCGTCGGCGCAGTCGGCTGCGCGAACTGGACCGGAGTACGTTTGAAGGACGTGCTCACGAAGGCTGGGCTCAAGTCAAGCGCGGTTTACACCGGCCACGAGGGAGCCGACACGCACCTGTCGGGCGACCCGAAAAAGGTGCCGATCTCACGCGGCGTGCCGATCGCCAAGGCCATGGCCGACGACGTGCTGATCGCGTTCCAGATGAACGATGGCCCCATTCACCCGATGAACGGCGCGCCCCTCCGACTCGTCGTTCCCGGCTGGCCGGGCTCCTGCTCGCAGAAGTGGCTCACCCGCATCTGGGTCCGCGACAAGGTCCACGATGGCGAGAAAATGACGGGCACCTCTTATCGGCTTCCGAACCGGCCGGTAGCGCCGGGTGAGAAGGTCGCGACCGAAGACTTCGTGATTATCGAGCGGATGCCCGTGAAATCGATCATCACGTTCCCGGAAAACAACGCCAGCGTGAAAGGCGAAACGGAGGTTCGCGGGCACGCTTGGTCTGGAGATCGGACCATCGATGCGCTCGACATCTCGATCGACTTCGGCGCGACATGGCAGCGGGCCAATCTCGATAAGCCCGTCAATTCGGGCGCGTGGCAGAACTGGCGGGCCAACGTCAAGTTCCCGAAGCCGGGCTACTACGAGGTCTGGGCCCGCGCCACTGACAGCGCCGGTGTCGCCCAGCCGTTCGCCGTCGACTGGAACCCGCGGGGCTATGCCAACAACATGATGCACCGCGTTGCGGTACGCGTGAGCTGAAACGCATTAGCGGGGCGGGCGAGGCGCCCGCCCCTGAACGCAGACTTCCGGAAGGACACATGGTTCGAAAGACTTTTTTGGCCGCGGTCGCCGGCGCACTATTGTTCGCGATGTCGGCTGATGCGGGCGAGTTCGGCCGTCTTGTGGACGGCAAGGGCGCCGAGGAGACCTATTACGCGTGCACAGGCTGCCATTCCGATATGCTCGTCGCTCAGCAGGGGTTGACCCGCGAGCGCTGGAACGAGCTGATCGACTGGATGATCGACGAGCAGGGCATGCCCGAGCTCGAGCCGGAGGAGCGCGAGCTGATTCTGGATTACCTCGCCAAGAATTACGGCCCCGACCGCCCCAACTTCCCCCTGAAGTGAAACTCAGCAACAGAGTTTAAGCACAGGGTCGTGCGTGGTCCGTCGCCGACCGGAGCGCGATGCGCATTTCCTTCCCGCCGCCCTGATGCAAAGTTTCTGCCCGCACGTATGCGGCGATCGCCTCGAAGCGGTTCTTGTCCATACCCGAGGCGACGACGTGGAAGTGATTGCCGCGGGTGGTCCAATGGGCCTGGAGAGCACCGGAGGACCGTGCCGCCGAAACGTGCTTCAGCGCCGACTCGGCGGCCACCGTAATGGTGAGGCTGCACCCACTCGGCCCGCGATAGTGCATGGCGACAATGGTCGATCCGCTCACCTGCACGTTCCTCGCGTCCACGAGCGTGAGCCGGGAGTCCGAGAGATCGAACGCAGCAAGATCACCCATGCGGCCGGTCGAGACGGCAACGACAGGGTTCGCCGGCGCAAGCACATAGGCGTTTCCGGAAAATTGCGCATGCAGGTTGGACGTGACCTCGTCCCAATCGGCCGCCGTTGAAGGTGGCAGAAGTTGTGCCATGGCGAAGAGGGCCGCCGCCACGGCTGCCGCGGCCCCCCCCATCGGAACAGGTCGAACCAACTGCCGCTGCCGTGCTAGCCCTGGATGCGGCTGTACAGCGGCGGGCTTCAGCGCCTGCAGGTTAGCCTTGAGGCTTCTCACTTCGTGAAGCGCGGCGGCAAAGGCACCGTCGCCAGCAAGTCGGCGTTCGACGGCCCTGCGGTCTTCCGCAGGCAGCTCATCATCGGCATATGCGTTGATCAGTTCCCAGTCGCTGGGCTCCAGCGGGGCCATCGGTTTCACTTCGCTTGTTTATGCTTCCGTAGAGGGCGAACGTTCGAGCCTTCGATGATGTCCAGCATGGCACGCCGCGCGCGGCTTATCCGGCTCATCACCGTCCCTATCGGGACGTCCATCACTGCACTGGCTTCTGCATACGTCAGCCCGAGAATGTCAATCAAACAAATCACTTCGCGGTCGTGAGCGGAGAGGCTGTCGTAGGCTTGGCGGACAATCAATGCTTCGACCGGATCTAGGCTCCTATGGGCGGAGGCATGATTGAGGAGTGCTTCTTCTCGCGCATATCCGGCACGAACCTTTTGCCTTCGCCGCACATCGAGAAACAGGTTTTTGAGGACGCGAAACGCCCAGGGCCGCACCTCGTCGGCCTTCCGCGGAACCGCCTTCGACTGCAACGCCCGCACCAGGGCATCATGGACGAGGTCTTCGGCCGCTGCCTTGTCCAGGGTCAAGCTTTGCGCATAGGCAAGCAGTTCCGGGTGCAACTCCGTCAGGTTGCGCTGGTTCGACACGTCGGCTTCAACCTCCCCTCGACCCAGTCGTCGCCCAATGTACCGGAGACCGAAATCCCAACGACCTCCAATCTGCTCCTGGGAGTTGCTCTTCGGCAAGAAGGGTCGCAGGCCGTTGACCGGACGCAACTGGCACGCCAAATCGCTTGTCGAACCGTGTTTCTAGAATCAATCGCTGGAAATGGCCGATAGTCCCAAGTGGCGCGATGTCCGCGCGCCCAGCCTTGAAGACATTGAGCAACTGGCTGCGGAAGCCTGGGAGGCGCTGCCCGCGCATTTCCGCGAGATCTGCAGCGACGTCGTCGTGCGGGTGGAAGAGTTCGCGACGGACGAGGTGCTTCAGCAGCTCGGCATCGACAGCCCCTTCGATCTCATGGGTCTTTACCACGGAGTAAGTCTGGATAAGCGAAGCTTCAGTGATCTGCCGCAGCAGCCGGACATGGTGTTCCTCTATCGCCGTGCCTTGCTCGATTACTGGGCCGACAGCGATGAAACGCTTGGGGATATCGTCACGCACGTTCTCGTGCACGAGATCGGCCATCATTTCGGCTTCTCCGATGAAGATATGGAAAGGATCGAGGCCGCGGCGAAATTCTGATCTTGAGTTTTTCCAGGCCCTTCGATTAGTCGGCTACGCCCGGCTTGCGCGCGATCTCGAGGTAGGCGATTGTGCGCTCGATCGTCCGTCGTATGACGCACCAAAACACGCGGACAACGGATCACGTGGGGTGGGGATGACGTTGAGAGCATCGATCAAGTTCGTGCTTGCTTCGATCGTTGCTGCGGCAGGCGTTGCGGTTACGGCGAGCACGGCTGCGCCACCGACGCCGGAGCAATATGTTTCCCACGTCGGAGGGGAGGCGAAGATCGTTCCGGTCGGCCAGCTCGTCCTCGATAACCGGCGCCTCTATTGCGGCCAGCGGCCGACGGTGCTCGATCCCAAGCTGGACGATTACGGTGCGGCCTATCCAGGCTTCCTGATTCTCAACCCGCGTTTGCTGTCGCGCGTGTCGACGCCGGTAAAGCTCTGGATTCATGCGCACGAGTGCGCGCATCAGTTCCGCGGGCCGGACGAGGAGACGGCAGACTGCTTTGCCGTTCAGCGTGGCCGCCGTGAGGGCTGGCTGACACCCGAAGGGCTCGAGGAGGTGTGCAAATTCATTACACCCGCCCGCAGCACGAGCATGCATCTGTCCGGGTCGCACCGCTGCGAGGCCATGCGGCGGTGCTATGCCGACAAGCGCGTCCGTTGAGCCGCTTGACCGCGGGCACCTTCTCGCGTTTATGAACCCGATCGGACCGCTCTGGAAGCTCGGGGGCGGGGAAAACTCGGCCGAGGGTTAGGATGCAGAAATTCACGACGCTGACCGGCGTGGCAGCCCCACTGCCGATGATCAATATCGACACCGATATGATCATTCCAAAACAATTTCTGAAGACGATCAAGCGCACGGGGCTGGGCAAGTCGCTTTTCTACGAGCTGCGCTATGACGAGAACGGGAACGAGAACCCCGATTTCGTCCTGAACAAGCCCGCCTACCGCAACGCCGAGATCCTGATCGCGGGCGACAACTTCGGCTGCGGTTCCAGTCGCGAGCACGCGCCCTGGGCGCTGCTGGACTTCGGCATCCGCTGCGTCATTTCGACGAGCTTCGCCGACATCTTCTATAACAACTGCTTCAAGAACGGCATTCTGCCCATCAAGGTGAAGCCGGAGGAGCTGGAGAAGCTGCTCGACGACGCCAGCCGAGGGGCCAACGCCAAGATCACCGTGGACCTGGAGAAGCAGGAGATCCGTGGGCCTGACGGCGGTGTCATCTCCTTCGAGATCGATCCTTTCCGCAAGCACTGCCTGCTCAACGGCCTCGACGACATCGGCCTGACGATGCAGAAGGAGCATGCGATCAAGGCCTACGAGGAAAAGGTGGCCGCCGCCAGGCCGTGGGCCTGATCGCGCCCAGAACAGCCGCTGATCTCACTCCTTCATTGGGCGCGGCAGGGTGATCACCCTGCCCGGCTCAGCAGCTGGCCGGTCTCCCAACCGATTAGTGCGCGCTTGCGCGTCACGCCCCAGTGGTAGCCGCCGAGACTGCCGTCGCCCCGCAGGACACGGTGGCAGGGCACGACGAAAGACAGCGGGTTGCGCCCTACGGCCGAGCCGACGGCTCTTGAAGCCGTCGGGCAGCCGATGTGGCGCGCGATATCGGAATAGCTGACAGCACGTCCCATCGGGATCTTGAGCAGCGTCTCCCACACGCGCACCTCGAAATCCGTGCCGATCATCACGATGCGAACCGGCTGCTCCGGGGACCATTGCGAGACATCGAAGATCCGCTCGAAGTGCGGTTGCGTCCGCTCCGGCGCCTCGACGTAGGTCGCCCGCGGCCATCGCCGTGTCATATCGGCGAGAACATCGGCACGTGTCTGCCCCTCGTCCTCGTTGACGAAGGCAAGTCCCGCCAGGCCGCGGCTCGTGACCATCAGCAGCGCTTCGCCGAACGGCGACGCGTGGAACCCGTAGGCGAGCTCCAGCCCGGCTCCGCGCCGCTTGAAGTCGCCTGGCGTCATGGCCTCGTGGCTGACGAAGAGGTCATGCAGGCGGCTTCCGCCCGACAGCCCAACCTCGTGGGCGCATTCGAGCACGCTGGCCGATTCGGCCAGAAGCCTGCGGGCGTGATCCGCCGTGATGGCCTGCACGAACTCCTTCGGGCTTAGCCCGCACCAGCGCTTGAAGACCTTCTGGCAATGGGCCGGGCTCAGGCCCAGATGGCGGGCGAGACGGTCGAGATCGGGCTGTTCGTCCCAGTTTTCGGACAGAAACGCGATGGCGCGCCGGACGATCGCATAATCACGCGTGGGCTCGTCCTGGACGGGGTGCATCGTGTGGAAATCGAGCTGCTGCAACATGGCCCGCCTGTGCATCTGAAGAGTGTATCCAGACTGGATAGTTAAGGCCCCTGCCGCGCGACGGCGACCCGATTCTTGCCGTCACAACCGCCGTCGCCCCTTTAAATGCGCGCGCCGCGTGCGTCGACCAGTGCGCCCTTGAGGGCAGAGGCAAAATCTCGGCGCTCCTCGTCCGTCAGAAATTGCCCGAACAGCAGCTCACGGCCATGCGCCGAAAGCCGCAGCTCCGTGCGCCCATCCGGCCATTCGCGGAGGAGAACGCGCGCCCAGAACGGGTTGAAGTCGAAGCTCTCCTTTCGGCCGCACGGGTGGACGCGGGTGACGGTCACCAGCTCGCGTGTGACGTCGACCAGCTCGAACAGCCGACCTGACCGGTAGTTGAGCTTGAAGGCGATGTAGATCAGCAGGACGTCGAGACCGAGGAACCCGAAGACGGGCCAGGCGCCCATCATCAAAAACATCATCCCGAGTACGAAGCTCACCACGCCGATGATCGTCATCAGAATGACGAATCCGACGGGGCTGAGCGACCGGTGCGGCGTCAGGATGGCGTGGAAACCGGAATCGTGTTGCATTCGCGGGTCATTCTCGGCCATGAAACTTGCCAATTCTAGCGCATCTTCAGCGGAAAACCATGGACGCCAAGGAGAAGTTCTCGAGCTTGAGGCGATCGAAGGCCAAGGCGGTTAAGCCGCGGTCGCGGGCGAAGCTCTCGCCCGATCAGATTCGCGAGATCTTTCGCCGGTTTGCGACGGCCAATCCCGAGCCGAAGAGCGAGCTCGAGTACCACAATCCGTTCACGCTGCTCGTTGCCGTCGTGCTTTCGGCGCAGGCGACGGATGCCGGGGTGAACAAGGCGACGCGGTCGCTGTTCAAGATCGCTGATACACCCGAAAAAATGCTCGCACTTGGCGAGGATCGCTTGCGCGAGGCGATCAGGACGATCGGCCTCTACCGAAACAAGGCGAAGAACGTCATCGCACTTTCGCAGGAGCTGGTGTCCAAGTACGGCGGTGAGGTTCCCAAGGATCGCGAGTCCCTCGAGACCCTGCCGGGCGTCGGCCGGAAGACGGCCAACGTGGTGCTGAACGTCGCCTTCGGCCAACCGACCATGGCCGTCGACACGCACGTCTTTCGCGTCGCCAATCGGACCGGGCTGGCCGACGGGAAGACGCCTTTGGAAGTGGAGCAGCAGCTGCTGAAGATCGTACCGCCCGAATACGCGAGGCACGCCCATCATTGGCTGATCCTGCACGGCCGCTATGTCTGCAAGGCGAAGAAGCCAGAGTGTCCGCGCTGTCTCATCAACGACCTCTGCACCTATCCAGCCAAGACCCTTCCCACCGAGCTTTAATGCTCATCCGGACGCAAAAGCGCCCGGGGTTGTAGGCGTTGCCGGCACCGCCACTGGAATGGCCTCTGTATCGAACGAAAGGCCGTAATCCTCGGCCATGTGCAGCATCGCGCGCTCGGCGAGCGCGGTGATCGTCAGCAGCGGATTGACGCCAAGCGAGCGTGGGATCACCGAGCCGTCCATGACGTAAAGGCCCTCGTGCACGTCGCTGGGCCCGGCCCTGGGGCGGCCATCGAAGACCTGTCCCTTGTGGTTGACCACGCCGTCCGCGCGCTCGCGGGCCACGGTGCACCCGCCGAGCGGATGTGCCGTTGCCGGCTGATGACCCATGAGGGTGCCCGACAGCGGGTTCTTCACATAGCTGCCGCCGACTCCGCCGACCAGCTTCGAGAGGATCGCATCGAGCCGCTGATAAACCGGCTCGTCCTTGGCGCCGGGCCATGAGACCGAGACCCGCTCGCCGTTGAGGACCAGGCGTCCGGCGGAGGTATCGTGAGAGACGGCGAAGAAGGTCTGAAGACGAGCGAATGGTCCTTTGTAGACGCCGTTGATGAGGCTCTGCACGGCTCCGAGGAGCCGCCCGTTCGGCATGAACAGGACCGGCAAGACAGGGGCCAATGCGGACGGCAGGACGCCTTCCTGCACCGTCAGCTCCTGTGCCAGCTCGCCGGCATCGCGCAGCTCGATCTGCCCCGAGACGCATGCGCCGACGCTGCCGGCGACCTCGAACCGCGGGGGATGACCGACCCCGACGGCGTTGACAGGTACATTCGCACCATAGCCGAAGGCGATGATGTCGCCATTCGCGGAGAAGCGTTCGCCCAGCCGTGGCGACAGCGCGAGGCCTTCCGCTTGCGACCGCAAGAGAATTTCCGTCGATCCCAACGTGCCGGCTGCGAGGATGACGATTTCTGCCGATAGGGTGATCTCGGCTTCATTGCCGTTCGACTGGTCCAGGCGCCGGACCTCGATGCGCCAGCGTCCATCGGGATCGCGAGAGAGCGACCGGACCATAGCCTCCGTGAACAGATGTGCGCCATGGCGAACCGCATCAGGCAGATAGGTCAAGGCGACGGTATTCTTCGCGCCGACATTGCATCCCCCGCAGCAGTCGCCGCAGCGTGTGCAGGCCGGCTGCGCGACGCCGGCCACGTTCACTCTTTCCTCGAAGTTGACGACCACGGTCGGCGCGATCGGTTCGGCATCCAGCGTCCGCCCGGCGATCGCCAGCGCTTTGAACTTGGTGTGCTCCGATGCCCTCGGATCAGGCGATGGGCTGAGCCATTGCCGGGCACGGCGGAAGCCTTCGGCGAGCAACCCGTCCTGCGCAATCTGACCGGGCCAGATCTCGTCGGTGAAGACCCGTGAATCGGGCTCCAGCGCCACCCCGGCGTTGACCAGTGATCCTCCCCCGAGCCCACAGCCGACGAGCACGTGCATGTCGTCGCCGATCCGCACGTCATAGAGCGCCGTGTCGCGGCCCAAGTTCATCCGCTTGCCCCGCACCTGCAACTCATTGCGCAAGTCAGGAAAGCGGGTGGGGAACTCGCCCGTCAGGAACTCGCGCCCCCGCTCCAGCACGGCAACGCGCTTGCCTGCGCGTGACAGGCGTGAGGCCGCAACGCCACCGCCGTAACCCGAACCGACCACGATGACGTCATACCGTTCCTTTCGGTGATCGAGACTGCGAGCGAGGCGCGCCATTGGTTCTCCGAGGGTGAAAGAGGTGGTCGGCGGTCGTCGGATATGCTCGATAAATTGGACGATGCTCGGATGAGAGTCGACCAGTGCTCGAAAAGAGGTGAATGATGGCAGTCACCGGAAGATGTATGGCACCTCGTAGCTGAGCTGCGCGTTGGCGAGAGCCGGCGGCGGTGCCGGAAATTTGGTGCTGCTGACGGCGATAACGGCCGCCTCGTCGAGCACCTTCCGTCCGCTCGATCGCAGGACCCGCACGTCCTGCACATCACCGGAATGGCTCACCCTGAAACCGATGCGCACCGTGCCGCGTACGCCGGCGGTCGCTCGCGGTTTCCGGCGCGCCAGCGTCTCGATGACGATCTTGGCGTACTCGTTGGCAACGCCGGGACTGGCTGCGGCGGCCTGCTGGCCTGGCGTGTCGACCAGATCCATTCCCCGGGCGACCGCGCCGCCCTCATCGGCCGATTCGCTCGCCTCCGATCCTTGCGAGGGAGCTGCGGATTGAGGCTGTGGCTCAGCATTTTGCTCAGGCTCGGTCTCGGGCTGCTGGTCGTCAGGCTTTTCGGGCTGCTTGTCAGCGATCGCGAGTGCGATTTCGTCGGGCTCGGGCGGCGGCTCCTCTTGCTTTGTCTCCGGAATGACCAGATCGGGCGTGGGAGCCGCCGGCTGCGGCTCGGGTTTTGTCTCGGCCGGCATCTGATCGACGGCGGCCATGCTGGCCTGCGATGGCGCCGCGCCAGGGGCGGCATCGTCGACGACCTCCGGGGCCGCGGCATCGGCCTGCGCGCCGGCCAGCCGGCTTTCCAGCACTCTTGAAGAGACGATGTCGACGTCGATTGCTTCCAGCTCCTGCCCGCCCGCGCCGACGGAGCGCAGGCTCGGAGCCCAGGCGGCGCCGATCAGGACCAGCACGTGCGCGGAGACGGCCGCCAGCAGGCTCGCCGACCACATCCTGCGCTGCGCAGATTTCGGCAGGCCTTCAGCGGCCGACAGGTCGATCGAGACAGGGTCGGGTGCTGGCGGCAGCGGCACCGAATCCCGCTCTTCACCAGCCGGTTCGACGCTCGGCTCGCTCATCCCCGGTTCCGGAACAATCCTGCGTGATGCGCCTGCCGCAACCTTTACACTAGCGGCTTGCGACTGTCGTGTGGCGTGGCCACCGCACCCACCACATAGCAGGAAAGGTTATCTCGGGTCAGAGCGCGTCCTGCGCGCCCTTAGCTCTTGCTCGCCGCCGTATCGATGGCGTAGGTGGCGCTGAGCTTCTTGGCGGCATCATGCATGGCCGGAACGAATGAGAGCGCCTCCTGCAGGGACATCCGCGCGGCCGGGGCGGAAACGGCAATGGCGCCAACGACCTGGCCGCCGCTTGTCACGACCGGGACGGAGACGCACACCACCCCCTCGATGAACTCCTGATCGTCGACGCCGATTCGCGTCCGATTGATGCGCTCCAGAGCCTCGCTGAGCTTTGCCGGATCGGTGATCGATCGGCTCGTGCAGGGCGTCAGCGGCATGCTGGCGATGGCCGCCATACGCTCATGAGCGGGGAGCAGCGCCAGCAGCAGCTTGCCGATCGCCGTGCAGTGTGCGGGCACGCGGCTGCCCGCCTCGAACCTGAGCGCCAGTGGCCACTTGGCCTCCACCCGATCGAGATAGATGACCTCCGAGCCGGCCAGGACGCCGAAATTGCAGGTCTCCCCCGTCTGTTCGGAGATGGACCGGAGAATGGCATGGCGGCGGCTGCGGGGGGCGGCCGCGGCGAGCGTAGACAGAGCCAGCGAGATGAGCCGCGGTCCTTCGATCAGGCCACGCCTCAGAGGCTCCTTCTCGAGATAGCCCATCTCCACCAGCATCGTCGTGATGCGATGCGCCGTGGGTTTGGTGAGGTGACAGGCGCGCACGAGCTCGGACATGGTCATCGGCTGCTTGGCGCCGGCGATCGCCTCGAGGATCGTGAACGCTTTGCCCATGGCCCCGAGCTGTGTCGATTCGCTCGATGCGGCCGCCTTGCCGGCGTCCGAGCCATGGTCGCGTCCGTCCGATCTCCCGTGCAGGCTGGTCTCGGTGCTCTCGGTCATGATAGGAGCCTTCCGTATGCTGGTTGCGCCAACTATGCGACTGGAATGACGTGCAAATCAACGCAACCCTAAGATCGGTCGTCTGATGGGTATAGAACCGTGAACGGTAAGAGCGGCGTGAGGCCCCAGTCCAAGCTGGCGCCGGGCGGCGAAATGGCCGGCGATCGTTCCAGTCGAGGCGGGCCGCGAGGGCGCTCGATTTCCGCGCTGGCCGACCCGATGGTTCGGAAGTCTTGATCTCGTGAACTATGAGGTCTACGCTTTTTCCGAAATCACTCCTCCACCCCTATCCAGGAATGGCCTATGTCAGACAGTGCTCTGTTCTCCCCGGCGCGGCTGCGCGACCTTAAGCTCGACAACCGGATCGTCGTTTCGCCGATGTGCCAATACTCGGCCGAGGACGGCTCGGCGACGGACTGGCACATGATGCATCTCGGAATGCTGTCGAACTCCGGCGCGGGCCTGCTGATCATCGAGGCGACGGGCGTGGAGCGAGCCGGGCGCATCAGCCCGGGTTGTCTCGGTCTCTACTCGGACGAGAACGAGCAGGCTCTGAAGCGGGTCGTGGATGCCTGCCGCAAGTACGGATCGGCGAAAATCGGCATCCAGCTCGGGCATGCGGGGCGCAAGGCGTCGACCCACCGGCCGTGGCAGGGCACGCCGCCGGGCGGTCCGTTGAAAGAGGGGGCATGGCAGACCAAAGCTCCGTCGGCGATCCCGTTCAACGAAGGCTGGCACGTGCCGCAGGCCCTTACACCGCAGGGCATCGAGGAGCTGATCGAAGCCTTCGTAGCGGCAGCACGCCGGGCGGACCGTATCGGCCTCGATCTCATCGAGCTGCACGGCGCGCATGGGTATCTGCTGAATCAGTTCCTGTCGCCACTGTCGAACAAGCGAGATGACGAATGGGGCGGCAGCCTCGAGAACCGGATGCGCTTTCCGCTCGAAGTGTTCAAGGCGACGCGGGCGGCATGGCCGGAGAGCAAGCCGCTCGGCATGCGTATCTCGGCTGTGGAATGGGTAGAGGGCGGCTGGACTATTGAGGACTCGATCACGCTGGCCAAGCGCCTCAAGGACCTCGGTTGCGATTACATCGACGTGTCCTCAGGCGGCAACCACCCAGGTCAGCGCATTCAGGTCGGCCCGGGCTATCAGGTGCCGTTCGCGGAGCAGATCAAGAAGGCCGTCGGCATTCCGGTGATGGCTGTCGGCATGATCACCGAGGCCGAGCAGGCCGAAGGCATCATCCGCAGCGGCCAGGCGGATTTCGTGGCCATTGCCCGTGCATTCCTGGACGATCCGCATTGGGCGTGGCACGCTGCCTACCGGCTCGGAACTGAGCCAAAATGGCCTGATCAATATCGCCGTGTTGGACCTCAACTATGGCCTCCTGCTAAACGCTATCAGGCAAATGCCTGACGAGAGGAACACCCCCTCGCGAAGCTTCTCCGACTACCAGACCAACCACCGGAAAGAGCACCCATGTACGAGAACCTCGAACTCTATATCGACGGCAAGTTCACGAAGGGGGACAGCGGCGTCACGTCGGATGTCGTGAACCCCTCGAAGGATACGGTTCTGGGCAAGCTTCCGCACGCGAAGAAGGCCGAGCTCGATGCGGCGCTCGCTGCGGCGGACAAGGGCTTCAAGGAATGGAAGCGCGTCTCGGCCTATGAGCGCGCCAAGATCCTGCGCAAGGCGGCCGATCTGATCCGGGCACGCGCGGACGATATCGCCAAAGTGCTCACGCAGGAGCAGGGCAAGATCCTCATCGAGGCACGCCTCGAGGTCCTGGGCGCGGCGGACATCACGGATTGGTTCGCCGAGGAAGGCCGCCGCGCTTATGGGCGCATCATCCCGGCCCGCGCGGATGGCGTGCGCAACATGGTCATCATGGAGCCGATCGGCCCCGTGGCCGGCTTCGCGCCGTGGAACTTCCCGGTGACACAGGCCGTGCGCAAGATCGCGGCGGCGCTGGCGGCCGGCTGCTCCATCATCATCAAGTGCCCCGAGGAGACGCCAGGCTCGCCCATCGCCCTCGTGCGCTGCTTCCACGATGCAGGCGTTCCGGCGGGCGTCATCAACCTCGTCTATGGCACCCCTGCGGAGATCTCCGAGTACCTGATCCCGTCGCCGATCATCCGCAAGATCTCGTTCACCGGCTCGGTCCCGGTCGGCAAGCACCTCAACGCGCTCGCGGCCAGCCACATGAAGCGGGCGACCATGGAGCTTGGCGGGCATGCGCCGGTGCTCGTCTACGATGACGTCGATACGGAGCACGTCGCCAAGCTGATGGCGGCGATGAAGTATCGCAACGCCGGCCAGGTTTGCATCTCGCCGACCCGCTTCTTCCTGCAGGAGAAGATCTACGACAAGTTCGTCGCCAAGTTCACGGACATCGCCAAGAACCTGAAGGTGGGCGATGGCTTCGATCCGGAAAGCAAGATGGGCCCGCTCGCCAATCCGCGGCGTGTGAACGCGATCGAGCAGTTCGTGCAGGATGCGCAGGAGAAGGGCGCCAAGGTCGCCACGGGCGGCAAGCGGATCGGCAACCAGGGCAACTTCTTCGAGCCGACGGTTCTGACCGACGTGCCCGACAACGCCCGCATCATGAACGAGGAGCCGTTCGGCCCCGTGGCCGTGATGCTGCGCTTCAAGGACACCGAGGAGGTGCTGCCACGCGCCAACAAGCTGCCCTATGGTCTTGCCAGCTATGCCTTCACGCGTAACGGCAAGACGGCCACGCAGATCGCTGATGCGCTCGACAGCGGCATGGTCACCATCAACCACCACGGCCTTGCGCTGCCTGAGACGCCTTTCGGCGGCGTGAAGGACTCCGGCTTCGGCTACGAGGGCGGCACGGAGGGGCTGCTCGTCTACATGACGGGCAAGTTCGTCAGCTACATGGGGTAAGGGCGCGGGTTACAGCGTCTGAGATGAGAGGCAGGTCCGTTGGGCCTGGCTCTCTTGCGATTTAGCGTTCCAGTTAACCGCTTACATGAAGCTTCAAATTCACCTTGGGACTAGGTTGTGTGGAGGCAGGCTCTGAACCCGGCCGTACGCTAATTTGGCGGGAAAACGCGGTGGCAGGCGAAGGAAATTTCTCAAGGATTTCAATGGAGTACGTTCCAAAGCCAGGAAAGATCACGTTGGGTGGAATCCGCGCTCCGATAAGAACCATGTCAACGTCGTCAGGCGGTCGTTCGGTCGAATAATGGCCCTCTACCTGAACCATTGTCTCGTGGTCTGGTTTGAGAAGATTAATCGCAAATCGAAATTCTGGTAACCTTGGTCGCAGGGCTACGACCACGTACATAGGTGGCCAAGTCTTGGGATTCCCACCGATATTGATTACTGGACCATAGCCTCCGGCAAGTAGGTATTTTCCCTGATGGTCATGGGCGAAATAGTCACAAAGGATAGCAAAATCTACTTTAAAGGAACCCATGTCACGCCGCTTGCGCGCACACGTTTGAAGTGTGGGAGTGAGTCTGTACTTCCACGACGATTAGTTTATTTGCCGAGTACGGTTCGACGGTTATGTATGGCGTCGCTTCTGTCTGCTCGCTCACCCACTCTTTGGGCAGGACACCAATTTTCGCAAGCAGATACACAGTGGCAAAATAGACCGGATACAACACAGCAGCCAGAAGCATCATCCAGATAAGGTACTCGCGCATCACAAAATCCGTCCAGTTAGCAGTGCAACGTGCAGCACAAGGAGAATCATAACAGAAGTAGTTGCGAAGAGCCACATTTTCCAGGGGAACCTGCCTCTCGATCCTAGACGATGGGCGCGAAGTAACTCGGGCTCGACCTTCAGTAGGCAGAAATGCCATATACTTACATTAAGTATGATACTGAGCAAGCCAATTGCCGCTAGTTCTTGGGACGCATCAGGATTTGCTATGATCCGCGAGATCTTGCCCGCATCTATGATGATGGTAGCGTCGAGAATTATTAAAAATGCAAGTAAATCAGAGGCAGTGGTTTGTGGCATCTGATGGAAATAGCGAGCCACCGCACCAATGATAATAACCAACAACGGAACAAAAATGACTGAGAAGTAGAATGCCACAGCTTTTCACCCCCAAGCTGTGGCTAGAGCGTAGCAGAGCTAAGAGGATATGGGCAATACGCGCAATCGCTCCCAAATTCCTCGGAGGGAAACCCTCACCCCCTCTCCACCCCCAACGCCACTCTGAACCGGTGCGCGATCGTGCCGCCGTCTTTCTTCGGCAGCCGCCACGGGTCCTCTGACAGCGCAATCTTGGCCACTGCGAATGCCGGACCTTGGCCCTGAAACAGGAACTCGGCCAGCTCGCCGACCTTCCCCTGCTCCGTCACCAACATCGTGCGCTCAATGCCGAAGCCGCGGGCGACGGCGGTGAGGTCGACTTTGTTGCCTGTCAACCCGGCCTGCCGACCTGTCTCGCCGAAGTGCTCGTTGTCGAGCACCAGGATGGTGAGGTTCTGCGGGTTCTGGTCGGCGACGACGGCGAGGGAGCCGATGCCCATCAGCATCTCGCCGTCGCCCGTCAGTGCGAGCACGCGGCGTGAGGGCTGGGCGAGCGCGACACCGAGCGCGGTCGGGACTGCGAGCCCCATGCCACCCCAGGAGTAGAGGTACTCGGGGCTGTCGCCCGAGGCGAAGGTGTCCCAGGTCGGACTGCCAAGGCCCGGAACGACGAGCGTATTGCCGCGGCGCTTCAGCAGCTCGGCGACGAAGGGGCGGCGCTGGATCTTGTTCGATCCGGATGCGGAGGTGCCATTCGTGCTCATTTCTGTCCGAACCCCTTGGCGCCGATCACACGCTGGCTCACGAGAACGGCGGCGGAAAGCCGCCCATGGAAGGCGAGGTCGGCGGCCGCCGCGAAGGTTTCGCCGACCTCGGCCGCCTTGTCGACCGGAAAGCACTTCACGCCCATGGCCTCCAGGGCCGGACGCGCGGCCTGTCCCATCGGCACCTGCCACGGATTGAATTCGCCCCACTGCCCGCGCATCGTGACGAGCATCAGGCACGGGGCGTGCAGCGCAGTCGGCAGGCCGAGGGCGTTGATGCAGTTTCCGACGCCGGAAGACTGCATGGCGATCATGGCGCGCTCGCCGCCGAGCCAGCACCCCGTGGCGATGCCGATGCCTTCCTCTTCCGTCGTCAAGGTCACGAGCCGGTGGGCCGGATCGGCCTTGACCATGTTGAGGAGCTGCGTCAGCCCCCCATCGGGAATGGTGCAGACGGTGCGGATGTCGCGCGCCTTCATCTCGCGGAAAACATCCGACGACCAGTGCTCGGAGGCAGTCATGAATCCACGCTCTTGGCAGGGGCCGAAGAAAAGGAGATGGGGATTTGCGCATCCCCACCACCTCAGGTCAAGACCTGCAATCTGCTAGCTACCGTTGGCTGCCCGCTGTCTGGGCCACTGAAACCGAATGGATTTCAGGCTGTGGACTGGCAGGCGCCGGGCGCTCCCGCAAGCCGTAAAGCAGCGCGACGCCCTCGATGTCACCCTCCTGAAGGGTGCGGAACCGCTCCGCGTAGCGATGGTGCATCAGCTGTCCCTCCGACATCGGGTGGTCGAGGCCGATGGCGTGGCCGATCTCGTGCGCCATGGTGTAGCGGACGTCGTACACCTCGAGGTTGCCGTCGAAGCCGATTTTCCAGCGCTGCTCCGGATTGAAGCAGATCAGCGAGCGCTTGATGGGCCTGGGTTCAGCGCTATCCGACTTGTAGGACACGTTCGTGAAAGCCCGCCCGAACGGTTCGAGCTGGGCGCCGATGAGGATGCCAGCCTCGTTCGGATCAGCGATCTCGGTGAAGGTGATATTAGCGACCGACTGCCACATGTCGAAGGCCGCTCGCACCTCGGCCTGGAACGCGCCGCGATCGAGCTTCGATTTCTGGAGCAATGGATCGATCGGACCCATCGTGCTGCAATTGACCGCGTCCGGGGTTTCCGTTCTCGAGCGGACGAACGCGTATGTGACATTGGCTGCCTTCGGCTCGCCCTCCCACGTGCTCCACACGACGTACTCTCCGTCGAGCTTCAAAAACCGGAACCCATGAAGGCTTTGCGCGTTGAGGTTCGCGAATGCAGCGACCAGGGCCGCGATCGACGCGAGGGTGAGACGTATCCTCAATTGATCCCCCAGGTGGCTGGTGCAGGCAACCGCGCAGCCTGGCGGAAACCCGCCGGGCCGCGTCTGTTGGCCGAAGGTAAGCCTTACAACAAATCTTAAAGTTGCAGTGCGCCGCTGGTCAACCTGTCATGGGTTCCAGCGACCCACCGTCGCGATCATTGCTGTCAGCGCGTCCCGGGCGACACGATATTGCTTCGATCGCGCCTGAGCTTGCAGCGTCGCGCCGATTGTTCAAACGGGCATGAATTCAGGCCGAGAGCCGCTCGAGCTCCTCAAGAATGGCGCTGCCCATCTCGGACGTGCCGACCTGCCGCATGTTGGGCTGCATGATGTCGCCGGTGCGCAGGCCGCGCGCCAGGGTCGCGGCGATCGCCTGATCGACAAGGTCGGCCTCGCGCGGCATATCGAACGAGTAGCGGAGCGCCATGCCGAAGCTGGCGATGCTGGCGATCGGGTTGGCCTTGTTCTGGCCCGCGATGTCCGGCGCGGACCCATGCACCGGCTCGTAAAGAGCCTTGCGGCGGCCGGTCTCGTCGGGTGCTCCGAGCGAGGCGGACGGCAGCATTCCGAGCGAGCCGGTCAGCATGGCGGCCTCATCCGAGAGAACATCGCCGAACAGGTTGTCGCACACGATCACGTCGAACTGCTTGGGATTGCGCACGAGCTGCATGGCGCAATTGTCGGCCAGGATGTGGTGCAGCTCGACCCCCTGCCCGTGCTTTTTGTGGGTCTCCGTCATGACCTGATTCCAGAGGACGCCGGTCTTCATTACGTTGCGCTTCTCGGCCGAATGGACCTTGCCCTTGCGCTTGCGGGCCAAGTCGAAGGCGACCAACGCGATCCGTTCGATTTCGTGCGTGGTGTAGATCGTCGTGTCGACCGCGCGCTTTTCGCCGTTCTCCAGCGTCACGATCTCCTTCGGCTCGCCGAAATAGGTGCCGCCGGTCAGTTCGCGCAAAATCAGAATATCGAGCCCCTCGACGAACTCCCGTTTCAGCGAGGAGGCCTCGGCCAGCGCCGGATAGCAGATCGCAGGCCGAAGATTGGCGAACAGGTCGAGCTCCCGCCTGAGCCGTAGCAGTCCCGCTTCGGGCCGGATCTCGTACGGGACATCATCCCACTTCGGCCCGCCAACCGACCCGAACAGGACGGCGTCGGCCTGCTTGGCCTTGGCGAGCGTCTCATCGGTCAGTGGAGTGCCGTACTTGTCGATTGCGGCGCCGCCGACGAGGTCCGTCGTGATTTCGAAGTTGGCCTTGCTTTTCTTTCCGAAGAAGGCGAGCACGCGCTCGACCTCGGCCATGACCTCGACGCCAATTCCGTCACCGGGCAGCAGCAGCAGATTGTGGGTGGGCATCGCTCAAGGAGTCCGTCTGGTTAGGGAAGTCGTGCGCAAACTGCTAGCCCGCTGAACCGGTTTGTGCAAGCACGCACAAGAGCGATGGCGCCCGTCATGACGGACGTGAATTGCAGGCTGCGCGGCCTCGTGGTTTTGTGTCTCCCTCATGGACCAGAGGGCCAAGGAGGAAGATACATGCCTAATTTCTTGAGCCTGGCCTGCAGAGGCCTCGCGATCATTCTCGCGCTATCTCTGACCACGGCGATCGCACCGGCAACCGACAGCGGCAGGTATTCGAAACAGAAGGTCGTCTATCACATCGACGAGGATGGTGGCGAAGGCGACCAGTTCTACCTGCGCGCGCTGAGTAACATACAGAACCATATCAATGCCGTCGGCGCGGAAAATCTGACGCTGAAGGTGGTCCTGCATGGTGACGGCGTGAACTTGCTGAAGGATGCGGTCAGCAATCTGCGGCTGCAAGGGCAAGTGATAAACCTGAGAAACCAGAACGTGTCGTTCCTGGTCTGCAAGAACACGCTCGTGCAGCGGAAGATCGATCCTGAGGAGGACCTGTTCGAGGTCTACGAGGAGGATATCGTGCCCTCAGGTGTTGCGGAGCTGTCGCTCTTGCAGCAGCAGGGTTTCACCTATGTGAAGCCCTGAACCTCCGGCGATCGCAGTTTGCAAGCCCAAATCTGAGTCGGCCCGCGGATGCGCCGTACAATGCAAGTACGGCGTATCCGCTGCTTGTGTCGGAGGATCGCCGGGTCCAAAGTGCGCCGCGATTTGGAGGGAGCATGGCCATGCCCACAGGTGATGTGGTGATCGATCTGGAAGAGCTGGTTGCACGCATTCCCGACGGCGCCAGCATTGCCATTCCGCCGGATTATTCGGGATGCGCCATGGCGGCGGTGAAAGCGCTCATTCGGCGCGGCTGCCGCAACCTGAACCTCATTGGAGTCCCGAGCGGTGGCTTCCAGGCCGACTGGCTGATTGGCGCCGGCTGCGTCGCGAGCGTCGAGGCGGCGGCGATGACGTTCGGGGAGCACGGCATTCCGCCACGCTTCTCGGCGGCGATCCGCGAAGGGCGGATCGCGATGAAGGATGCGACCTGCCCGGCGATCCACGCAGGGCTGCAGGCGGCCGAGAAAGGTGTCCCTTTCCTCCCGCTCCGCGGCATCTTGGGCTCGGATCTCATGAAATACCGGCCGGATTGGAAGGTGGTGGACAATCCTTTCTCGGATGGAGATGATCCCATCGTGCTCATTCCGGCAATTCGCCCCGATATCGCGCTGTTCCACGCCCGGGCCGCGGATCGCCACGGCAATGTCTGGATCGGCGTGCGTCGCGAGCTGATGCTGATGGCCCATGCCGCGCAAACCACGCTGGTTACCGTCGAGCGCATCGAGGATACCGACTTCCTTGCCGACGATGCCATGGCAGCGGGGACGATCCCGGCGCTTTACGTTTCGGCGATGTCGGTGGTGCCCGGTGGTGCGCGACCCGTCGGGCTCGCCGGTGCGTATCCCGCCGATACAGAAGTTCTTTCTGCATACGCGACAGCAGCGAAAACGGAGGACGGGTTTCGGCGCTGGGCGGGCGAAGCCATTTTCGGAAAGGTGCCCGCATGAGCCCGCATTTGTCCGACGCGGTCAGCCGTACGGAGATCATGATCGCCGCGATCACGCGGATGCTGCAGGGGCTGCGCCATGTCGCGGTCGGCAACAGCTCGCCCATTCCGGGATCGGCAGCCCTTCTCGCGCGGGCGCTCTCTGGAGGAAAGCTTCGCGTGTCGCTGCTTGGAAGCCGCACGCACAATGCCTTCACGGACGGCGGACGCGAGCTGTTCGATTGCGCCGCTCAGGGGCGGATCGATGCGTTTTTTCTCTCCGGCGGTCAGATCGACGGCGCGGCCAATATCAATCTTGTCGGTCTCGGCGGTTATCCGCAGAGCAAAGTGAGATTCCCAGGCTCGTTCGGCTCGGCTTATCTCTATCACCTCATTCCGCGGGTGATTTTATTCCGTGAGGAGCACACGCCGCGCACGCTGGTGCCCAAGGTCGACTTCATCAGCGCCGCCGGAACCTCGCCTGAAAACGAATATCGTCCGGGCGGGCCGTATGCGTTGGTTACGGGGCTGTGCGTGTTTTCATTCGACAGGCAACGCCGTCAATTCAGGCTGCAAAGTGTCCATCCCGGTGTCAGTGCTGCCGATGTCAGAGAGGCCACCGGATTTGATTATGCCGCCCCGGAAAACGTGCCCGTAACAGAGCCGTTGGACGACGGAGCACTGGAGCTATTGAGACGCGATATCGCCCTTCAGGTCGCCGAGACCTATCCAGCGTTCGCTGCGAAGACGTGGGGCGTCGGGGTATGACGATCGGCAGGAACAGACGCGAGGACGAGATGCTCACCCTGAAGAACCCGGCACGCGAACGGCTCCAGAATGGAGAGCTCGCCATCGGCATCGGCCTCCGTCAGGCCCGCACCGTGGATGCCGCGCTGGCGCTGAAGACCTGCGGGTTCGACTGGCTGTTCATCGATCTCGAGCACGGGGCCATGGGGCTCGACACGGCCGTGCAGATTTCGGTCGCCGCGCTGGTAGCCGGCATCTCCCCGCTGGTTCGTGTGCCGAGGGGCCGTTATGACCTTGCGGCGAGGGCGCTCGATGGTGGTGCGTACGGAATCGTCATGCCGCACGTCGACACCGCGGAGGAGGCGCGCGAGATCGTATCGCATCTAAAATTTCCGCCGGCCGGCCACCGCTCGATCACGGGCGCCATGCCGCAACTCGCGTTCCGATCGGCACCATTGGCCGAAGCCGCGGCAGCAGTGAATGAAAACGTGCTGATCGTGGCGATGCTCGAAACGCCGGAGGCGATCGCCAATGCGGACGCGATTGCGGCCGTACCGGGCATCGATGTGCTGCTCATCGGCACCAACGACCTCACCTGCGAGATGGGCATTCCCGGCGAGCTGATGCACGAGCGCGTCGGCGCGGCTTATGAGACGATGGTCGCCGCGTGTCGCAAGCACGGCAAGTGGGCCGGTATGGGCGGTCTCTATTCGGAGGAGGGCCTGCGCCGTTACATCGAGCTTGGCGCACAGATGGTGTTGGCCGGCAGCGATCTGAGCTTCCTCATGGCCGCCGGTCAGGCGCGAACCAAAATGCTGCGTGGGATATAATAAATCGGAAAGTCCTAAACTGGTTTACTCACCGCCATTTCCGCGGAAGCAGGAATGCAGGATGCGTTTCAGTAGACATGTCACTGAAGGCCTGCACAAAGTGCCCCTACACTCTCTCTATACCGACGCTGGCTCGCGGGGACGCGAAAGCGTCTCGATGGCGTCGGCAAGGTGCTCGTCAGTGATATTATAGGCACCCTTGGCCAGCCGGATCTTATGGGCCTCACGCAACACGTCGGCATGTGTGTAGCCGGCGGGCGGCTCGAACTTGTAGCAGGCGAGCTCGAGCAGCTGGCCGAGTGGGTCGCGAAAATAGAGCGAATACATGAAGCCGCGGTCCACCTCGCCGGAGTTGGCGAAGCCGCGCTCGCGCAGCCGGGCGGCCGCCTGCGTGTAGGTGGCGCGTGAGACCGTGAACGCGATGTGGTGGACGTTGCCGACGTCGGTCGGATTGGGCCGCGGATCCGGCTGCCAGGACTCGTTGGTGAAAATCGTGATGAGCCGCCCGTCGCCGGGATCGAAATAGAGATGGTTCTGGTCGGGCGCATCGAGGTTCGGCTGCTCGAAGACGAGCGGCATGCCAAGCAGGCCTTCCCAGAAGTCGATGGAAGTCTGGCGGTTGGCCCCGACCAGCGTGATGTGGTGTACGCCCTGGCATTGTATGCGCTGCATTGAACGCCTCCACTTTCAGTTTCTCATGGTCAGCAGCGCCTACGCACCTTCGCCCCGCTGGTCGGCTTCGAATTCCTGCTCGAGACTTCGCTCGAGCTCCACGAGGTCCTGCGGCAGCGGCATGCCATAGGCTTTGAGCTCGTTCAGCTTCCGCTTGATCACGAGGTAGATCTCGTGCCGATCGTCGGGCTGCGTCTCGTTTTCCATCTGGGTGAGCAGGAGACCGAGCTCCGCCTGCACGTCTTCAAAGGCCATGGCACATCCTTCGATATGATCCGCTGCCCCGCAAATAAGAGGTTACACTCTTTAACGCGAAAGGGCAGCGAATGATCGCTCGCTACGCCTTGTCTCAAGCAGCCTCCAGCACCAGGCTGATGCCCTGTCCCACGCCGATGCACATGGTGCACAGCGCCCGCCGCGCATTTTGCTCCTTCAGCTCCAGTGCGGCCGTGAGTGCCAGCCGGGCACCCGACATGCCGAGCGGATGTCCGAGGGCGATGGCGCCGCCGTTCGGATTGACGTGCTCGGCATCGTCTGGAAGACCGAGCTGCCGGGTGACGGCCAGGGCCTGCGCCGCGAATGCCTCATTGAGCTCGATGATGTCGAAATCCGAAATCTTGAGGGCGAGCCGTTCCATGAGCTTGCGCGTGGCAGGCACAGGCCCGATGCCCATGATCCGCGGCGGCACGCCCGCGGTGGCTGCACCCACGACACGCGCCAGCGGCTTCAGGCCATATTTTTCAAGCGCGGCCTCCGAGGCGACGAGCAGCGCTGCCGCTCCATCGTTCACACCGGAGGCATTGCCCGCCGTCACCGTGCCACCTTTGCGGAAGGGTGTCGGCAGCTTTGCCAGCTTCTCGAGCGTCGTCTCGCGGGGGTGCTCGTCCTTCGCCACGACGATCGGGTCGCCCTTGCGCTGAGGAACCGCAACCGCAGCGATCTCCTTATCCAGCCGCCCGTTTTTCTGCGCGGCCGCCGCCCTCAGCTGGGACCTGAGCGCGAAGGCGTCCTGGTCTTCGCGCGAGATCTGGAACTCTTCCGCGACGTTCTCGGCCGTCTCCGGCATGGAGTCGGTGCCGTACTTCTCTTTCATGAGCGGATTGATGAAACGCCATCCGATGGTCGTGTCGAAAATCTCGGCCTGCCGGGAGAAAGCTTCGGTCGCCTTGCCCATCACGAAGGGCGCCCGCGACATGCTCTCGACCCCGCCCGCGATCACGACTTCGGCTTCGCCCGTACGGATCATCCGCGCAGCCTGGGCCAGCGCGTCGAGGCCCGATCCGCACAGGCGATTGACCGTCGTGCCCGTCACTTCCGCCGGCAGGCCCGCGAGCAGCGCTGACATGCGCGCGACGTTGCGGTTGTCCTCGCCGGCCTGATTGGCACACCCGAAGATCACATCGTCGATCGCGGTTGCTGGGACGGAGGGCAGGCGCGCCATCAGCTCCCGAATGACATGAGCGGCGAGATCGTCCGGCCGTACGCTGGAAAGACTGCCACCGTACCGCCCGATGGGCGTCCGGATGCCGCTGACGAGATAGGCTGGTCGCATGAGCTCACTCCAATTTGCCGGGCGCGAATTGCCAGGAGACTAGCCCAGATTGAGCGCCGAGGAACTGATACTGGGGAAGCGATCCGCGGCGCAAGCTAAGGGTCGCCCCCAGCTATGCAGCTGAGGCATGTTGCTAAAGCGCGGTGGGGCGAGCCGCGGACGCATAAGCCTCGACAAGAGCCTTCGCCTCCCGTCGCACGTCATCGACGGTCTTGCCCGGCCTATAAAGCGTCGAGCCGATGCCGAAACCCGCCGCGCCGGCCTTCAGGTAGGCGGCCATGTTGTGCGCCCCGATGCTACCCACCGGCAGCAAGCGCGTGCCCGGCGGCAGGACAGCGCGCAGCGCCTTTACGGCGCTCGGCGGGATAGCTTCGGCGGGAAAGAGCTTCAGTGCATTGGCGCCGGCGGCAAGCGCGGCAAACGCCTCGGTCGGCGTTGCAACGCCCGGCAGGCATGCGAGGCCCTGGCTTTTGGCGGCGGTAATGACGGCGGGGTCGCTATGCGGCATGACGATGAGGCGTCCGCCCGCCCCGGCAACGTCATCGACTGCGGCTGGCGACAGTACCGTACCGGCGCCAATCAGAGCGGCAGCACCAAACCGGTCCGCCAGAATGCGGATCGAGTCCAGCGGCTCGGGAGAGTTGAGCGGCACCTCGATGATCCGGAAGCCCGTCTCGACCAGTGCCGTGCCGACCGCTTCGCACTCGGCCGGTGTAATGCCCCGCAGGATCGCGATCAGCGGACATTCGGAGATGGCGTTATCGAGGTCCATGTGACACCTCCAGAAGGCCTGCGGCACGTGCCAGCAGCAGGTGCCCCGCCACGACACTATGGTCGGGTCCGCGGTGCCAGGCGAAACCAAGAGCTTCGGCCGCCTTTCCGTAGCGGTCCGTCAGCTCGGCACTCCCGAAGATGGTGATGGACTGACCGGGTTTTGCGGCGGCCATGAACTCCGAGCCGATCAGCAGACCGGAAAGGTATCCAGACAGCTCTTCGGCCGGCAGCATCTCGAACAGCCCCAAGGTTCTCACACTGAACAGCTGGTGCAGGAGGCCTCCTCCTGACGTCCCCCGCCGCGCCGCTTCGACGCCCTGCAGGAAACCCGCTCTTCGATGGTCACCGTCCTTCATGAGCCGGCCGAGAATGGTGTGGTTCTTGAGGGCACCGAACACTTCGCCCGTCATATAGGTTGCAAACCCGGTGATGATGCCGTCTGCGATGGTTACCCATTTCGAATGCGTTCCGGGGTGGACGAACGTGGCATTCTGCGTCGACAGCAACGCCATGGCGCCGATGATCTGCGCCTCCTCGCCGCGCATGACGTCCGGCGGCTCACCTTGTGGCATGTGATCGAGCCCGGGAACAAGGTGAACGGTGCCAATGCCGTCGACCTCGAAGGTCGTCAGCGCGGCCGCAATATCACGAAAGCCTGCGGGGCAGCGCACGTACGGCGCCTCGACCCAGCCCTGCCGGCTGCCGATCATGCCCGACATCATGACCGGCAACGGTCCGTGCGCGCTGATCCAGCCAGCGATCTCTGCTCTCATCACATCTGCGAAGGCTGCGTTCTGGACGGCGAGAATGCCCCTCGGACTTTCTGTCTGTGCAAGGATAGTGCTGTCGGCGTCCGCAAGATAGGCGCGGAAGTTGGTCGTGCCCCAGTCGACGGCAATCAGATGCGGTTTGCTCATGCGCGGCCTTCAAGTGTGATCGAGTCGGGCCAGTTTATTCCGAACCCGGCGCCGTTCACCAGCGGCCCCACCTTGTGCGCATGGCAAGTCCCGCGTGAATGGAGCGCGAAAGAGAGTTGGGTCCCACCACCCGTTCTCCTACTGGAGCCTCACGGGCAGGTGCCGACATGGTCAGAAGCACGCCACCGATCACCAGCATCAGGCCGATGCCCTGCGTTGGCACTACCGCTTCACTCAGGAATGCCACGCCGAACAAAACGGAGAAGGCCGGTGACATGACTTGCAGGACGGCTGCCACGTGCGCTCCGGCAAGGTGTACGCAAGTGAAGAACAACGCTGTCGCGCCGATCGCCACCAGCCAGCCATGATAGACGATTTGCAACGCGATCTCGCCCGTGGTGGCGGATAGTTCCGATCGCGGGCTGCCGATCAGGTAGATTGGCAGAAATATCGGCGCGAACAGAGCCAGTGTGATGGCCAATCCGATGGGATCAACGCGCCAACGTTTCACGCAGGTATTGAGAAGGGCCCAGGCAGCCGCCGCAACCGCGAAAATGAGAAAGGCGCTGAACGAAACACCCGGTATTTCGCTGCCGGAACCGAACAGCGCCAGTCCGGCCAGGATCGCAGCGGCGCCGATGAGTCCGGCCCGCGATAGTGCGCCGGAGTGCAGATATTCGAGCCCCAATGCGAAAACCGGGAGCAGGCCGGAAAGCAGCAGTGCGCCTCCACCGGCGGTGGCGTGCTGATAACCTGCAACGAGGAGGCTGTGATAGAGCGGTCCCCCGAGAAGCAGTAAAGCGACGAGGCGCGGCCAGCCGATGGTCAGCCGCACCCGATCGCGAAATGGCGCCACGAGGATCAGAGCAATTGGAAAGCAGCCGACGTAACGCAGGAAAACCAGGCTTATGGGATCCAAGCTCGTTATTACGAGATGGCGCGAAACGACCGCTCCGCCTCCCCAGATCGCGGCTGCAGCCAGACCGCAGAGCACGCCGATCCAGGATTGCCCTTTTGTCCGAATGGCAGCTCGCACGTCCAGGGCGTCTGCTCCTCTTGCATCAAAGGGCGCGCAGTCGAGCGACTGCGCGCTTCGGGAAGGTCAAGCCGCCGCGGCTGCGGCCGAGATCATCACCTCTTCGGAGAAGTGCTCATCTCCGGCCTCCGCAATGAACCGCTTCAAGCCTTTCACGAAATCGATCAGCTCGAGCTGCACCAGCGTGGCGGAGACGGACTCGTCACTGCAGAGCCGGTGCATCGTGTGCATGGCGGCTTCGCTCGTGTAGCCCCAGATGGTTTTGAAACGGGCGTTGGCCTCGTCATTTTCACTGGCGATCCTGTACGTGCCGCCATAGCGGACGCCCTTGATCTCTGGGTCGCCAGCCATCCGGCTTTCGCTGAGGAGGATTTCGCGTGTGGTGAGCCAGTCTGTAAAATCCTCTGGACTCGTCACGCTGTAGCGCCATGACACGACGACCGGTGAGATCATCACCCGCTTTTTCAGCAACTCCTCGGCATGGGCGCCGAGCATGTACGGATTGAACGGGACGCTGAGACCTGTCCGCACTTGGAAGTTGACAGGCTCGGCAACCGGATGATCCGTTGAAGGCCGGCTTTTCATGAAACTGGCAAACGGCACGCTCAGCCCGGTCCTCACCTGGAAATTCACGGGCTCGGTGCTCGGCGCGGACGCCAGCCCGCCGCCGGCCATATGACTTCCGAACGGGACGCTCAAGCCCGTGCGAACCTGCCAGTTGACGCTTTCCAGCGCCGGCGTTTCCGTCGAGCGGCTCTCTTTCAGTTTCTGTGCAAGCCTTCGGCCAATCGATGACATGCTCTCCTCCACTCCGTGTTTGAGATGTCAACCTGTTGGGAAATAGGGGGCGCTTGATGCGCCTCTTGCATCAGTCGTTACGCAAATCACTCGATCGCACTGATGATGTTTCGGCTCAAAAGCTCATCGAAGCCGGCGTGAAACTGGGTTTTGGCCTTGTCCCGACCCACGCGCGGCCCCAGCGTCGCGACGTAATCGGCCTCGATTTGCTGAAAGGGGCGGCCGTCGCAAAGCTCGAGGATGAACCAGGCGCTCGTGTTGAGGTCGTAGACCTCCGGCTCGTCCGGCGTGAAGGCGTAGCAGCGCCCCCACTCCTCGAACCGTCTGAGCACGACGTTCTCAGTTTTCGTGTAGCAGCCGTTGCGGGAGAACACGGAGGTCCACTCCTTCGTTGGTGTGCACGCAGTAGGGATCGGGAGCCGTCCAGCGGCCGTGGAAGGCGTACGCAGTCGCGCGGCAGCCGCCGAAAGTCCCTTGTGTGGCCGAGCATTCGGGGCAGGAGCCTTCGACCGAATTGGAGCGCAGCTCCCGGTAAAGCGGGTGATTCCATGTCTCGACGAATGGCGTGTCGAGAATGTTGCCGTAGTTCACGTACTCGCGCAGATACGGGCAGCCGATCGAGTCGCCCTGCGGGCTCACCGCCGCGTTCTGCCAGCAGCAGTTCCCGTCCCTCGGATGCCAGGACTGCATGAGCTGAACGCCGGGCGGGATTCGGAGGCCGTGCAGCGCCCGCATCATTTCGTCGAGGGAGAGCGAAAGCTCGGACCAATTCCGCTTGGCGCGTCCGAGCGGGTAAAGCCGCAGGACGCCGACCTGATCGCAGCCAAGCTCGGCCGCGAGATCGAGATAGCGCTGCAGATGCTCGTGATTCTTGCGCGAAAGGATGCCGAGAATGGTGACTTTGATACCTGCGGCGCGCGCGTTTCGTATTCCTGCAATTGTTGCATCGTAGCTGCCTGACTGCCCCGTCAGCTCGTCCTGCACTTCGGGGATGGCAGCGAAAAGATCGACATAGAGCCGCCCGACACCGAGCTTTTTCAAGCGATCCGCGCGTGCCTTGTCGATCAGCGTGGCATGCGTTCTCACGGCAACGTAGAGGCGGCGATTGCAGTGGGCGAGAATGTCCTCGAAGTCCGACCTGTGGAACGGCTCGCCTCCTTCGAAGAAAATATGGATGAATTCTTCGGCGACGAGCTCGTCTATGAAAGTCTTCCATTGCCCGGTCGTGAGCTCGGGACGTTTGCTCGAGCCACAGTCCGCGTAGCAAAGCTTGCAGTTCATGCTGCAAGTCTGGGTGACGCAGATCGTCAGCTTGAACGGCTTTTCGAGTCTCGGAACGCGTCTAGGCTCATGTGCGCCGTCAAATCGGACCAGTTCGTTCACCCTCTCACCTCCTTCAGCGTATCCGCGATGTTCACAGGGCCGAAGCCGAAGCGCGGACTCCAGGTGTCGCGCCGCGGGACCAGCAGGTCCGTCCATCGTTGCGGTTCAAGGCCTCGTCTCGATGCGAGGCATTGCATTAGAAGGGCCATCGCCCCGGATGTGAGCGCGGCCGCCGCACTCGTTCCGCTCGTTTCGACAAATCCCGCAGTCTTGGAGCGCGCGCCCCAGATGCGATGGGCGGGTGCACAGATGAGATTTGCGGCGTCTTTGGTTACCGCCCACGGCAGCGGTCCGAGGCTCGACGCCGGAAACGGATCTGGATTTGCGGCAGTGCGATGATGATCGTAACCCGCAGCGATGATCGCGCCTTCGGCCGCTGCGAGACTCGCGAGCGTACTTTCTGCGTAGGCCGGATAGAGTGTCGAGCGGTTCGCCAGGCCATCATCCCGCTCGACCCAGGCATGAATGTCTGCTGGACAGCTTCCGGTCGCGGAGCAGTTGATTTCCAGGGACAGCTCGCCGGAATATTCATGCCAGAAATGATCCGGCACGTAAGGCGGATGAACCGCAATCCTGATCCGCGACAGGGGGCTGCGCGCAAACGGCACGTGATCGGCAATGCCGATGCGCGTACCGCAGAGTTCAATCGTGTGAGTGCGCCCCGGAGAAATGCTCCATCCCGGGTGGCCAGGGTGTGGTGAAACGCTGATTTCGAGAGGCGTTTCTGAGCGATACCAAATTTCCAGCTTGTTTTGGGTCGGATCATCCCGGTGCATGCGCCATGCGAATGACAGCGGCCTGCCCGGTTCAGCTTTGCCACCGAAATGGCCTTCTTCCAGCCCTGCATTTCCGGCACCCACCACGACTGCGCAGGGCAGATCAGACTGCAAACAGCGGTCTGTGAGGTCGGAGATGGCTTGTTCGACTCTAGAACGGCCGTCGTGCGCGCCCGCGTAGGCGCCGATGCTCAAATTCACTACCAGCCCCCGGGCATTTAAGTGAACTGCGCGCGCATAGATGTATTCCAGCGCGCTGACGATCTGCGCCGCCTCGTCGTAGCTTCGCCAGCCGTTCCACACCGGCTCCATTTCCGGCCGCCAATGGCGCCAGGTCGGCAGACCGTTTTCGTCTTCCTCTCTCCAATGATGATCGAGGAGGCCGAGCTGAACGGCGATCAGGTCCGCAGCAGGTGCGACACCGCGAAATCCAGCGACCGGGCTGGCCGCGGCAATGGCGGCCATGACGGTGCCGTGCGCGCCGCTTTGAACGCCGTACCTCCCGAAGTAATTTGCATGTGGGTCATATTCGGCGTCCGCCGCATCTCGCGAGCCGGTCCGGTCGGACGCGGCAATGAGGCGGTCGACGTCGCGCGCATCGAATTCTCGGCCGGTATTCTGATCCCACAGATAGCGAAAGCGCGTTTGCCCGGTTGCAGTGTACCGAAAGCAGGGATGCAGAATGTCGAAGCCGTAATCGATTACGCCGATGACGATACCGCGCCCGTCGATGCCGCTATCCAGGGGAGGTACACCCATTTGCTGCAGGGCGCTGGCGTTGAATGGCTGCGCACGGTTTGCCATGAGGCACTCCGGTGGCTCGGGAAGATCGAGCGGCTGGAGCCCTTGCCTCATGCCGGCGCGGGCTCAGCACGCTCTTGGTACGCAGCACAGCGGTCGTGAAACTATCCCCCGATGCCCCTGCTGTGTTCCCGGGCAATTACCCAGGTGCACGTGCCGGCTTTTCGTGAGAAGTGGTTCAGTTCATGCGCAGGCATAGTCGGTGCGGATGCGCTCATTTCGGTGCGGAAGCTACGCGCCCGGATTTTCTTGGAATGCCGGTAGCCTGGCGTCGATCCCAATGACAGCCAGAGGTCTCGGTTCGGTATGGCTGGTCCGCGCTGAGCGGCTTGCGGCGTCCGTATTCAGGCCATAGGCTCCGGACGCGAGCGGCGGCCGCGCCGTTTCGCGCTGGAATTGTTTTCTCTATGGAGACCCCATGTCCGTGGTCCTTGCCGAGCACCCGGCGGAGGGTGTTCTGCTTCTGCGCATCAATCGCCCCGAGGCGCGCAACGCCCTGAACCTGGAGGTACGCAGGGCGCTCGTCGCCGAGCTCAAGGCTGCTGCCGAAGACCAGCAGATTCGGGCTGCCGTCCTCACGGGCAACGATAAGGCCTTCGCAGCGGGGGCTGACCTGCGCGAGATGCGCGATCTCGGTCCGATCGAGGCGATGCAGCGCGGCACCCACAAGCTTTGGGACGAGATCGCCGCCTTCCCCAAGCCGCTGATCGCCGCCGTGAATGGCTTTGCATTGGGCGGCGGCTGCGAGCTGGCACTTCACTGCGATATCATCATTGCTGGCGAAGGCGCCAAGTTTGGCCAGCCTGAGGTGAAGGTCGGGATCCTGCCGGGCGGCTCCGGAACCCAACGCCTCGTCCGCGCCGTCGGGAAGTACAAGGCGATGCTGATGATCCTGACCGGCGAGATCATCGGTGCTCGCGAGGCGAGCGAAATGGGCCTCGTCAGCCGGGTTGTCGCCGACGATCAAGTCGTCAGCCACGCCATCGAGATGGCCGCCAATATAGCGAAGCTGGCGCCGTTGGCCGTCGAGCTTGCCAAGGAGGCTGCACTGACTGGCCAGGATGCGTCCCTCGCCACGGGTCTCAGCCTCGAGCGCAAGGCGCTGTGGCTCGCGTTCGCCACCGAGGACAAGCGCGAGGGCATGACCGCATTCCTCGAAAAGCGGGCGCCGAACTTCAAGGGAAAATAGAAGATGGCACTGGACCCCAATCGCGAGGATCTCGTCGTCGGCGTCATCGGAACGGGTGCCATGGGGCGCGGCATCATGCAGGTCGCTGCCCAGGGCGGCATGCAGGTCTTTGCCTACGATGAGAAGTCCGGTGCGGCCGAGTCGGCGGTGCAGCACATAAGGCAGATGCTGGACGGATTGGTCGCGAAGGGCCGGCTCGACAAGCCGGGCGCTGATGCTGCCGTCGCCCGTATCGTGATCGCCGATGGCCTTGCGCAAATCGCCACTGCGGACGTCATCATCGAAGCCATCGTCGAGCAGCTGGGCATCAAGCAGGAGCTGTTCGCGACGCTCGATGAGCTGGCCGGTCCCGATACGATCATCGCATCGAATACATCATCGCTGCCGATCACCGCGATTGCGGCGCGCTGCAAACGGCCGGAGCGCGTCGCGGGTATGCACTTCTTCAACCCCGTGCCGCTGATGAAGCTGGTGGAGGTCATCCCGGGCCTGAAAACCGACCCGCAGGTCATCGAGGCGTTGACCACTGTCGCGCGCCGCATGACGCGGGTGCCCGTCGTCTGTACCGACAGCCCGGGGTTCATCGTCAACCACATCGGCCGCGCGTACGTGCCGGAAGCGGCGCGCATCGTGGCTGAGGGCATCGCCGAGCCTGCGGAGATCGACCGCATCATGACCGAGGCGGTCGGCATGCGGATGGGGCCGTTCACCTTACTCGATCTCGTCGGAGCTGATGTCTCGGTGTCGGTGATGGAGAGCCTGTGGAGCCAGTTCTATAGCGAGCCGATGTATGCGCCGCAGCCGATACTGAAATTGCGGGTTGCCGGCGGGCTCTATGGCCGCAAGACGGGAGCGGGCTGGTACACGTATGAGGACGGCAAGCGCGTCGAGCCGCCGCGTCCGGAGCCTCCGGCGGCTCGGCCTCGTTCGGTCTGGGTCAGCCCACGCCACCCGGCCGCCAGCGCCAAGGCAATTGCCTTGCTGCAGCGGCTCGGAGCCAACATCGAGAACGGCAACGCACCGAGCGCCGAGGCGCTGTCCATCGTCACGCCAACCAGTGGCGACTGCAGCAGCGAAATCGTCCAGCAAGGCCTCGACCGCACACGAACGGTCGCGCTCGACACCTTCTTCCATTTCGAGAAGCACCGGACGCTGATGGTGCCGCCTGGGATCGATCCGAGCATGCGAGAGGCGGCACACGGGCTTCTCGCGTCGGATGGTGCCGGGGTCAGCGTCATCAACGACAGTCCGGGCTTCGTGGCACCCAGGATCGTCGCGCACATCATCAACGTCGGCTGTCAAGTCGCGCAGCAGAAGATCGCTTCGCCGAGCGATATCGATTTGGGGGCGAAACTCGGCCTCTCTTATCCTTACGGACCCCTGGAGTGGGGTGATCATCTCGGTCCCGACTGGGTGTTGGAGATGGTCGCAGAGCTGGAGCGCTTCTACGAGGAGCCGCGCTATCGCCCTTCGCCGTGGCTCAAGCGCCGCGCGTTGCTCGGTCTCTCCCTCACGACACCGGACGGGCGGCACTGAGCGTCCCCCCAAGCCCGCAAAATGACATCCGAGGCAAGGCCAATCAGGTGAGCGACTTGAACAAGGACTCGTGGCAGCGGCTGTCCGCTGCCATGCCTATGCTTTGGACTTTGCTGCTGACGCTCTGCGTTGGCGCGGCTGGCGGTGCCGTATTCTTTTTGCTTGGGCTGCCAGCGGCGTGGCTCTCCGGTCCGGCGGTATCGGTTGCCGGCGCGAGCCTCGCCGGGTTCCGCCTGTCCGTTCCGAACCTTGCCCGGCAAGCAGCATTCGTGTTTCTGGGCTCCACGATGGGCGCGACGATGACGCCGGAGACGCTGGCGCTGATGGCGCGCTGGCCGGTGAGCCTGGCAGGCCTGGCCTTTTGCCTCCTGGGAATTATGGTCTGCTGCAGCGCCTACCTGCAGCACGTGCACGGCTATGATCGAACAACGGCGCGTCTTGCGGCGGTTCCCGGTGCATTGCCTTACGTCTTGGCGCTGGCGGCGGAGAGCCGGGGCGACCAGTACCGTATCGCCATCATCCAGATCTTCAGGCTCGCTGCGCTGCTGATATTCCTGCCCAACGTGCTGTCGCTGTTCGGATACGAAGCGGAGTCCCTCGCTCCCAAGACCTCAACTCCGGTGAATTTGCTCGAAGTGGCGCTGATGCTGGTGGGCGGGGTCGCGGGGGCCGTCGTTTTCGCATGGATCAAGGCGCCCGCGGCGAGCTTGTTCGGCTCGATGGTTGCCGCCGGATTGCTCTATGCGAGTGGGACCCTGTCATCGCCCGTCCCGGGCTGGCTGATGCTGCCCGGCTTCCTCGTGATCGGCGCGACGGTCGGCACCAACTTCACGGGCATCGACCGACGTTTGATCTTGGAAACGCTGCTTGCCAGCATCGGTAGCCTGCTGGTGGGCACTGCCATCGCCTTGGCGTTCGCCGTACCCGTCTCATGGCTGCTCGGCCTGACAGTGGCGCAACTCTGGCTGGCCTATGCGCCCGGAGGCGTCGACGTGATGACCATCATGGCGATGGCGCTGGGCCTCGACCCCGCCTTCGTGGGCGCGCACCATGTGGCGCGATTCATCGGGCTAGGGTTTTTCGTGCCTGTCTGGATGCGAGCAGGCCTTTCGCAGGAGGAGCGGCGCGGCTAGAAAACCGCGCCTCTGGCTTTGTCGGCAGAAGGCTATTTCAGGCCGCCTTCTTCACCTCGGCCGTGATCTTCTGGGCGGCGTCGGCGAGATTGTCGGCAGGGACGATCTTGAGGCCGCTTTCGGCCAGGATCTTCTTGCCGAGGTCGACGTTCGTGCCCTCGAGCCGGACGACCAGCGGGACGTTGATCGCCATCTCGCGCGCCGCAGCAACCACGCCTTCGGCGATGATGTCGCAACGCATGATGCCGCCGAAGATGTTGACCAGAATGCCTTTCACTGCCGGGTCGGAGAGGATGATCTTGAAGGCCGCCTGCACCTTCTCCTTCGATGCGCCACCGCCGACGTCGAGGAAGTTGGCAGGCTCCTCGCCGTAGAGCTTGATGATGTCCATGGTCGCCATCGCGAGGCCGGCGCCATTCACCATGCAACCGATGGTCCCGTCGAGCTTGACGTAGGAGAGGTCGTACTTGGACGCCTCGACTTCCATCGGATCCTCTTCGTCGAGATCACGCAGCTCCACGATCTCCTTGTGCCGGTAGAGCGCGTTGGAATCGAAATTCATCTTGGCGTCGAGGCAGAGGAGCTTGCCGTCCTTGGTGACGATCAGCGGATTGACCTCGAGCAGGCTCATGTCCTTTTCGATGAAGAGGCGATAGAGATCGCCGACCATCTTCACGCACTGGCTGACCTGATCCCCCGAAAGTCCAAGCGCGAACGCGATCTTGCGGCCATGGAACGGGAAGTAGCCGGAGGCGGGGTCGATCGACAGCGTTACGATCTGCTCCGGCGTGTCGTGCGCCACCTGCTCGATATCCATGCCGCCGGCCTGCGATGCGATGAAGGCGATGCGGCTGGTGGTGCGGTCGACAAGGGCGGAGAGATAAAGCTCACGCTCGATTTGTGAGCCGTCCTCGACATAGAGCCGCTTGACGACACGGCCGGCCGGGCCGGTCTGCACTGTGACGAGGGTATTGCCCAGCATTTGCTGAGCGAACGTGCGCACCTCGTCGATCGATCTCGCAAGCCGGACGCCGCCCTTGTCACCTGCCGCAGCTTCCTTGAACTTGCCCTTGCCGCGCCCGCCGGCGTGGATCTGCGCCTTGACCACCCACACCGGCCCCGGGAGCTTCTCGGCCGCCGCGACGGCTTCCTCGACCGTGAATGCCGGATGGCCAGTCGGCGTCGGCACCCCGTACTGCCGGAACAGCTCTTTGGCCTGATATTCGTGGATGTTCATTGCACGATTCCCTGTAATGCGAAGTCCGGGGTCATATACGCCGGCTCGCCTACTTCCTGTCTCCCGCGTCGGGGGTTCAGGTCACAGTTCCGCTAGGGAATTGCTCGTAGGGCGAGTCGCTTCTGACAGCAAACCTGTTTTCGATGGCGGTTTCGTTGTGGCGCGTCCTGGGTTCCCGCATCGCGGGAATGATGGGTTTGTCAGGTATTCCTCTGGGCGATGGCCTCGATCTCGACGCGGGCGCCGAGAGGAAGGGCGGCGACCTGGATCGTCGAGCGAGCCGGGAAAGGGGCGACCATGTACTCGGCGTAGACTTGGTTCATGGCGGCGAAATCGGCCATGTCGACGAGGAACACGGTCGTCTTCACGACATGCTCGAAGCCGAGGCCGGCAGACGCCAGGACCTTCTTGAGGTTCTCCAGACACTGGCGCGTTTGCGTGCCGATATCGCCTTCCACGAGCTTGCCCGTCTCTCCATCGATATGGACTTGGCCTGAGAGATAAACGAGCTGCCCGGTGTCAATGGCGAGGGAGTAAGGCCCGACCGCGCGAAGTGGTGCAGCTTCAATCGCCTTCTTTGACATTGTCTACTCCGTTAATCTGAAACGCTGCGGGGGGCCTCGGAACGACAGCCGTCACGTCTCCAGCTTGGCGTCCATGGTAATTTTTGCGTTGAGCACCTTGGATACAGGGCAGCCTTCCTTGGCCTCGTTCGCGGCCTTCTCGAAGGCGGCCTGGTCAGCGCCGGGCACCTTCGCCACGACATCGAGGTGAACCGCGGTGATCGCGAAGCCGCTGTCGACCTTCTCCAGTGTGACTGCCGCCTCGGTCCTGATGCTTTCCGGCGTGAGCCCGGCGTTTCCCAGCTGCAGCGAGAGTGCCATCGAGAAGCAGCCGGCGTGGGCGGCAGCGATCAGCTCCTCGGGGTTGGTGCCGGCATCCTGATTGAAGCGCGTCCCGAATGAATACGGGGCGTTGGTGAGCAGTTTGCTTTGGGTCGAGATCGTACCCTTGCCGTCCTTCAGTCCGCCTTTCCACTCTGCCGATGCGGTTCGCTTCATGTGAGGTCTCCTGTTCAGCCAGGTTGATCCCCCCTTAAGGAAGCTCAGGCTACGAGTTGCGGTGCGATGCGCGTGCAGGCTTCGACCAGACTTTTCACCGAATCGACGGACTTGGAGAACATCGCCTTCTCTTCGTCATTGAGCTCGATTTCGACGATGCGCTCGACACCGCCAGTTCCGATGACGACAGGTACGCCGACATAGAGGCCCCGCACGCCGTACTCGCCATTGAGGAAGGCCGCACAGGGCAGAACGCGCTTCTTGTCCTTGAGGAAGCTCTCGGCCATCAGAATCGCGGAGGATGCCGGCGCATAGTAGGCGGAGCCGGATTTCAGCAGAGCGACGATCTCGCCGCCGCCCTTGCGCGTGCGCTCGACGATCTGGTCCAGCTTCTCCTGCGACATCCAGCGCATTTTCACCAGATCGGGCAGGGGGATCCCGGCGACGGTCGAGTAGCGCACGAGCGGCACCATGTCGTCGCCATGACCGCCCAGCACGAACGCGGTAACGTCCTCTACCGAGACCTTCAGCTCTTCGGCGAGGAAATGACGGAAGCGTGTGCTGTCCAGCACACCGGCCATGCCCACGACGTGGCTGTGCGGCAGGCCCGAGGCCTTCTGCAGGGCCCAGACCATCGCGTCCAGCGGGTTGGTGATGACGATCACGAAGGCATCGGGCGCGTACTGCTTGATGCCCTCGCCGACCTGCTGCATGACCTTGAGATTGATCTCGAGCAGGTCGTCGCGGCTCATGCCCGGCTTGCGCGGTACGCCCGCGGTGACAATGCAGACCTGGGCGCCAACGATATCGGCATAGCTGTTGGTGCCCTTGAGCACACAATCGAAGTCCTCGACACCGCCAGCCTGGGCAATGTCCAGAGCCTTGCCCTGCGGAATGCCCTCCATGATGTCGAACAGGACGACATCCCCCAGCTCCTTGAGGCCGATGAGATGGGCCAGCGTGCCGCCGATCATGCCTGCGCCGATCAGCGCGATCTTGTTACGCGCCATGGGTCTTGTCTCCCTGAACCTGCGATGTCGCCTGAGCCTGCCGACTCGAAAACACGGGCCGCCCCCAAGCAGTCAGGCATCCAAGTCGGTCAGCATCCTGTTTCGAGGTGGTTAGCCGGAAACCGCGGGCTGTTCAAGGTAGACCGCAGATCAGCAGCGGAACTGCAGGCCAGCAGCCGGCGCTCAGCTGCCGAACGAGACCTGCTCGCGCGCCCGGCGACTGTTGCGATCCATGAGATAGGCTTCAGAGCGCATCTCCATCAGTCGAGATGCCGTTCGCTCGAACAGGTCGGCACCATCGCCGCTGACGTAGAGCTGATCGGGCTCGGCTTCGGCACTTGCCACCAGGCACACGCGGTTGTCGTAGAGCGTGTCGATGAGGTTGATGAAACGGCGCGCCTCGTTGCGCCGCTGCGGTCCAAGGATGGGGATTCGCTCGATGAGAAGCGTGTGAAAGGTGCGCGCGAGATGCAAATAGTCGAGCGACCCGAGCGGTTTTTCGCAAAGGTCCGAGAAGCTGAAGCGCGCGACGCCCATGGCCGCCTGCGGCACCCGCAGCGTGCGGCCCTTGATGACCAGGTCCTTGCGTTCACCCCTGGCGTTCCCCGTCAGTGATAGCCAGATCGCATCGAGCTGAGCCCGGGCTGCATCATCGGCAGGGGTGAAATAAAGCTGCTGCCCATTGAGCTTTTCGAGCCGGAAATCCTTGGCAGCAGCCAGCTCCAGCACGTCCATGTGGTCCTCTATGAGGTCCACGAACGGCAGGAAGAGCTGCCGATTGAGGCCGTTCCGGTAAAGCTCCTGCGGTGGCGAGTTCGACGTCGCGACCACCACGACTCCGCTCTCGAATAGCACTTTGAACAGGCGCCCGAGAATCATCGCATCCGCGATGTCGGTGACGTGCAGCTCGTCGAAGCAGAGAAGCTTCGCCTCGTCCGCTATCCGGCGCGCGACGGCCGGGATCGGATCGCCGGGCTCGCTCTTGCGCGCTTGCGCGATCCGTTCGTGAACGTCGGCCATGAAATCATGAAAGTGCACCCGGCGTTTCGGCTCGAATGCGACGCTGGCATGGAACAGGTCCATGAGCATGGTCTTGCCGCGGCCGACGGCGCCGTGGATGTAGAGCCCGCGCGGAGGCGGAGATGAAGCGCCGGCGAAGAGTGAGAAGAGACTGCGCTTCGGCCGCCAGCGGGCGAGCGCTTGCGCCAGTGCATTGAGACGCTCGGCAGCATGGCGCTGTGCCGCGTCCGGCTCGATGCCGCCCGCAGTGATCAGAGCACCGTAACTCTCCAGAGGTCCTTTCAACATCGGCGCTCGGGCTAGCCTGCTTGGATGCAGCGGTCAAGCAGACGAAGGCTCATGCAAGCCCATGCTTTGCAATCGCTGCAGGGAAGGTCAGCGGAAGCCTGACTTGTCGTTTTGCCATCATTCATCCATTTGATTTGTGCACCGCAACAGACCCGGCGAAAGACCGGGCGGTCGCGGGTCACTGCCAGATGGAGGTGCGATCATGAGCGATCACCAGATCTGGGGAGGGGCGATCAGGAAGCTCTGGCCGACGGAGGGGGACAAGTTTCGGGATCATCTCCTGCGGCTCGATGCGGAGAGCCGGCGGATGCGCTTCGCACACGCAGTCTCGGACGCGTTCATCGTGGATTACGCGAGCCGGGTGCATCATATGGGAAGCATCATCTATTGCTTCCTCGATGGGGGAGACGTTCGCGCAGCGGCGGAATTGAGAAAGCTCAGCGCCGTTTGGGGCGAAGAGGCAGAAGCGGCATTTTCCGTTGAGCGACCATGGCAAGACAAAGGCATTGGCACCGAGCTCATGGGCCGCGTGATCCGCGCAGCCCGCAACCGCGGCATCAAGCGCCTCTACCTAAGCTGTCTCGCCGAAAACGGAAAGATGCAGGCGATTGCGCGCAAGTATGATGCAGCGCTTCGCTTCGAGTACGGCGACGTCATCGGCGAGATCGTGCCGAATGGACCGGACTACTTCTCGATCCTCGCCGAGGAAATGGATGATCGCATGGGCCTGATGATGGCCGTGCTCGATCTTCAGAACTGGCGCGTCAAGGCGGCCTGAACGGATGCGGCTGCAGAAATCAGCTGCGGCCGCACACATCATTCGTCAGGCTGGCTCGAAGTATTTCGACCATCCCTGAGGTGAAATACGGCCGGCGACGATCTCGCATGCGCTCTGCTCCGGTATGAAGTGCTTACACGCCTCGCACTTCTCGCCGGCGCGCGGTTCATCCTGGTAGAGCGCCTCTTCCTTGGACACCTTCGTCTTCAGCTCTGCCATCGATCTCTCCAAAGGTGGCGTTTGCTTCGAAAAGTGAAACGCGGCAGTGGCCGCGAGGTTCTATGCCCATCGCTACGGGGCAGCTAATGGCGCGAGCTGATGAAACAGTACCGGGAAAATCGGGAAGAGGCTGGAACCATTCCGAACGCAGACCGGGGCATCAGCGTTTAGCAACCGCCGGGTCGCCCTGGCAATTGATCGAGTTAGCCGATCATGCTCGCAGGAACTCTCCTCGACCGCCGATAACCCGTTCATGCTTCGAAAAATTGATGATTCTGCGCAACACTGCCGAAGAAATACTATGAATAGCGCCGTATAACTTATGATCGATGTCAACAAATTAAAATCGATTGCACATGCTCGCAGAGTTCGAATCGATTCGAATCAATCTGAGGGAGAAAGGATTATGGCAAGGACACCATCAACTTCATCCAAGGCGCCGGCCAAAACTGCGGGGAGGCCCGCAAGCAAGGCTCGCGCGAAGGCCCCGACCAAGAAAACCGCAAAGGCACCAGCTGCGAAGGCTCCTTCCAAGAAGACGGCCGTGAAAGCGCCTGCGAAGCGCCGGGCTCCTGCGAAAAAGCCTGCCGCGAAGAAAGCGACTGCCAAGAAGACCGCTACGAAAAAGAAGAAAGCAGCCTGACCCGGTCTGCTTCTCGTCCTGACCGGGCATCAGGATGACGAACGGACTGGTTTTCCTGCGGCACATGATGTGCTGCACGCATCGGCCGGAGGTCGCTGGAGCGTCTCCGGTCCATTTTTTGTGGAGGGTTCGCGGCGCTAAGTGTCTGCGTGCGAGGACGCGCTCGTTAGCCTATCAGACGCGCCGCTCCACCATCAGCTTCTTCAGCTCCGCAATCGCCTTCGCCGGATTGAGGCCCTTCGGGCACGTCTTGGCGCAGTTGAGGATTGTGTGGCAACGGTAGAGCCGGAACGGATCCTCGAGATTGTCGAGGCGCTCGCCGGTTGCCTCATCGCGTGAATCGATGACCCAGCGGTAGGCTTGCAGCAAGATGGCGGGGCCGAGGTAGCGATCGGAATTCCACCAGTAGCTCGGACACGCTGCCGAACAGCAAGCGCACAGAATGCACTCGTACAGTCCATCGAGCTTCGCCCGATCCTCACGGGACTGTCTCCATTCCTCGCCCGGTGTCGGACTCGACGTCTTAAGCCATGGCTCGATCGAACGGTGCTGCGCATAAAAGTTCGTCAAGTCGGGGACGAGGTCTTTCACCACCCGCATGTGCGGCAGCGGGTAAATGGAGACCGCGCCTTTCACATCGTCGAGAGCCTTGGTGCACGCGAGTGTATTGATGCCATCGATGTTCATGGCACACGAGCCGCACACACCTTCGCGGCAGGAACGGCGGAATGTCAGGGTGGCGTCGATCTCGTTCTTGATCTTGATGAGGGCATCGAGCACCATCGGCCCGCACGTCTCGCGATCGATCCAGTAGGTGTCCATCCGCGGATTATGGGAGTCGTCCGGGTTCCAGCGGTAGACCTTGATCTCTTTCCAGTCGCCTTTTCCGCTCGGCCTGTTCCAGGTCTTCCCCTGCTCGATCGTCGAGTTTTTTGGCAGTCTAAGCTGGACCATTGCCCCTAGTCCTTTTGCTCGGCGAGACATCGGGCCTCGCACCCGGCGCCTGACATGCGAGACTTGAAGGGCGCCTGTCAACAGGTCTATTCGCTGCACGCCGATCGCTCGTCGATACGGAGCTTGTCGTCATTCCACCCTATGCCGGCGCAGGCCGCGAACAAGCGCGGTGAGTTGCTCGGCGACAGACAAACCGGTCTCGACGCACGTCTTCAGGGTGGCGCGCTGCGTGAGCAATCCGTTGAGGCGTTCTTGCTGCTCGCCGAAACCAAAGAACAGCTCCTCGGGCGCATCGATCTCGCCGTCCTCGATGGCCGACATGACGTCGAAGCTGTTTTGCGTGGCGAGCACCAGCATGGACGCGATGTCGTCCATCGATTTTTGATAGAGCCTTGCCTCATCGGGAGTGATGCGCAGGCCATGGACGCCGAACTTGAGCGGCGATGCCGCCGCCTTGCCTTCGCCAGCGAACAGCTTCGGATGGCGCTCGAATCTCCTGAAGATCTCCTGCAGGCCCACACAGCAGCTCTCGAGATCACGCAGCACGGCGTTTGCCTTGCGTCTCACCCCGGTGCGCTCGGAGGTTCGCTCCTGGGCCACCCAGTTCACGGTCGCGATTGACGTGAGGGCTCCCAAGGCGGCCAAGGCCGGCAGCACGGCGGAAAACGGGTCGGGGGTGAGGCGGGTGTCGTCGCCGGGCTTCGAAGCTGCCTTCATGCGTTCCTGCGCCGGTATCATGGTTCAGATCAGCCGAGGGATTCACATTTCTGCTGAATGCACAGCACGAAAAGTAAAAACCGGGTGGTGATGGAGGCGCGCGGAAAGCGTGCTGATCGGCTGAAGCGCCCACGACGGCCGCGCGGTGACACCATCACGGCAAGTACAGGCGCTTGAAAAATGGCGGCGTCCTGACAGGAAGCCGCCATTCTGTTCGAAACGTGCCGGGTCGCCCTCAGTACACGCGAGCCTTCGGCTCGATGTAGCTCACCTCGTTCGTGAGCGTGTAGTTGTGGACCGGCCGGTAATCGATCCGTACCGTCTTGGTATCGTAGTCCGCCCAGACCAGCGTGTGCTTCATCCAGTTTACATCGTCCCGGTTCGGGTAATCCTCCCGCGCATGAGCGCCGCGGCTTTCCTTTCGGTTTTCGGCCGCGACGACCGTAACGGCGGCCTGGGCAATCAGGTTGTCGTACTCGAGCGTCTCGATGAGGTCGGAGTTCCAGATCAGCGATCGATCGCTGACCTTGATGTCTTCCGACAGCTTCCAGACTTCGGTGATCTTCTCGACCCCTTCGGCGAGCACCGGCCCATCGCGGAAAACGGCGCAGTAATTCTGCATCGTCTTCTGCATCTGGAGCCGCAGGTTTGCCGTCGGCGTGGAGCCCGATGCATGACGGAAGCGATCGAGCCGTGACAACGCCAGATCTGCTGCGTCTGCTGGCAGATCCGGCAGGGCTCCGCCCGGCTCGACCGTCTCGGCACAACGCAGGCCGGCGGCACGTCCGAACACAACGAGATCGATCAGCGAGTTCGATCCGAGGCGATTGGCGCCGTGGACCGACACGCAGGCCGCTTCGCCGATGGCCATCAATCCAGGCACCACGTAATCCGGATTGCCGTCCTTCAGGGTCAGGACCTCGCCGTGATAGTTCGTGGGGATGCCGCCCATGTTGTAATGCACCGTCGGCAACACCGGGATCGGTTGCCGGCGAAGATCCACGCCGGCGAAGATCTTCGCGCTTTCGGTGATGCCGGGCAGGCGCTCCGCCAGGATCTTCGGGTCGAGATGATCGAGGTGGAGGTAGATATGATCCTTGTTCGGCCCGACACCGCGGCCCTCACGGATTTCGATCGTCATCGAACGGGAGACGACATCACGCGAGGCCAGGTCCTTGGCATGCGGCGCGTACCGCTCCATGAAGCGCTCGCCTTCGGAGTTCGTCAGGTACCCGCCCTCGCCGCGCGCGCCTTCGGTGATCAGAACACCGGCGCCGTAGACGCCTGTCGGGTGGAACTGCACGAATTCCATGTCCTGCAGCGGCAGGCCGGCACGCAGCACCATCGCGTTGCCGTCGCCGGTGCAGGTGTGCGCCGAAGTGCAAGAGAAGTAGGCACGGCCATAACCGCCGGTCGCCAGAATGGTCTTTTTGGCGCGGAAGCGATGGACGGTCCCGTCTTCGAGGGACAGCGCGACGACACCGCAGCACGCCCCTTCCTGGTTCATCAGCAAATCGATGGCGAAGTACTCGACGAAAAACTCGGCCGAGTAGCGCAGCGACTGACCGTAGAGCGTGTGCAGCATCGCGTGCCCGGTACGGTCGGCGGCTGCGCACGTGCGCTGGGCCGGCGGTCCCTCGCCGAACTCGGTCGTCATGCCACCGAACGGGCGCTGATAGATGCGGCCGTCCTCCGTCCGGCTGAAGGGCACGCCGAAATGCTCGAGCTCGTAGACCGCTTCCGGGGCATTCCGGCAGAGATATTCGATGGCGTCCTGGTCGCCGAGCCAGTCGCTGCCCTTCACGGTGTCGTACATGTGCCAGCGCCAGTCGTCCGGCCCCATGTTGCCGAGAGCCGCCGCGACGCCGCCCTGGGCGGCAACCGTGTGGGAGCGGGTTGGAAACACCTTCGTCACGCAGGCCGTCTTCAACCCGGCTTGCGCCGCTCCGAGCGTGGCCCTTAAGCCTGCGCCGCCCGCGCCGACCACCACGACGTCGAACGTGTGGTCTGTAAGGGGGTAGGCCCGTCCGGTCACTGCGGGTTTGGCAACCCCGGATTCACCTCTCTTGCCGCTCGCATCAGCCATCACATTGCTACCCCAAAGCTCATCTTGAGCACCGCATACGTGCCCGCAAGTCCAATCAGAACCGCAAAAAACGTGTTCAGCATCAGCAGGGCGATCTTGGTGCCGTCCGTATGCACGTAGTCCTCGATGATCACCTGCATGCCGAGCCGCATATGTACGGCGCTCGTCACGATGAAGACCACGAGCAGAATCGCCACGATCGGGCTCGCCAGCGTTTGCCTGACTGTTTGGTAGTCGGCGCCGAAAAGCGTGATCGCGAACCACAGCATGAAGGGCAGGAGCAGCAGGGCTCCGACAGCTGTGAGGCGCTGGCGCCAGAAATGGTCTGTGCCGTCCTTAGCCGATCCGAGCCGGCGGACATTCTTCAATGGTGTACGCATCGTGTCATGCCCCTCCGCCCAGCAGCACCACAGCCCAGATCAACACAGTGAGTGTCACCGAGCCGATGATGGTGCCCCAACACAGGATATCCACGGACTTCAGATCGAACGCGAGGCCGGTGTCCCAGATGAGGTGCCGGATGCCGCCAAGTGCGTGATGAATGAGGGCCCACGTATAGCCGAACAAGATGATCTTGCCGATGAAGGTGCCGAAGAACCAGTTCACCGTCGCGAACTGCTCCGGTCCGCTCGCCGCAGCGAGCAGCCACCAGACGAGCAAAAGGCTCCCAAAGTAGAGCGCCGCCCCGGTGATACGGTGGACGATCGACATCACCATGTTGATGAGCGGCGAAAAGACTTGCAGGTGCGGCGAGAGCGGTCGCTCGATCCGCGGCAGCTCCCGTGCCTTCGCTTCGGCCATGGGGCTCTCCTCGTGGCGCAGATAACGTCGGGGGTCTTGTAGCGCGCGTTCGCCACCGCAGCAATTACTCGAACGGACGCATGCCAGCTCCGCGGCACGGGAATACCTGATCTGGTGTGATGATCTGGAACTTCGCCAGCGCCCGCGGGTCCGACGTCAAGCGAATTTCTCGGCGTGAGAGGGGCGATCAAGGCTGGCGACCGAGTGTCCTTTGCTCGCAGAACCGCGCCGCAAGTCCTGGTTCCGAGCCGAGTTGCTAGCGCGGAATGAGCAGCCAGGCGTCGAGATCGAGCACCACACCCTCCTCGTAGTCCCCCAAATCGGTTTTGTAGGGGAAATCGCTTGCGGCGCGGTTCTTGAGGGCGACCAGTCGGACGCGCAGGGCGCCGAGATCGCTGCGATGGGGCAGCTCCTCCTTTTCCAGAACTTCCGTCCAGGCGTAGATCGTGTCGCCCGCGAAGCATGGGGCCACGTGCCGGCCGCCGTTGATCGCTGCGATGTGATAGGCGTTGGCAAGACCGTTGAACGACAGCGCACGGGCCATCGAAATCACCACGCCGCCGTAGATCAGGCGCCGCCCGAAGCGACCCGCGCTCTCCGTGTGCTGGTTGAAGTGCACCCTGGCGGTGTTCTGGTAGAGGCGCGTCGCGAGCTGGTGCTCCGCCTCTTCGATGGTGATCCCGTCGGAGTGGTCGATGCGCTCCCCTGGTTCATAGTCCCCCCACAGGAACGGCGAGCCCGCCATCTGCATGTCGTAGTCGGCTCGCGCCAGCAGCGGCAATACGTGGCCTAGCGCATCGGGCGCGACGCGCTCGGGCAGATCAGGCACGTGCGCTTGCGGCGCCGGTGAAAATTTGTCCCGCTTGCGCACCATGACCCAGCGGACGTATTCGAGGACCGTCTCGCCATCCTGATTGAGCCCTTTTGAACGGACGTAGACGACACCCGTCTCGCGGCTCGAGTTCTCCTTCAGCCCGATCACCTCGGATTGGGCGCTCAGAGTATCCCCCGGATAGACCGGCGCCAGAAAGCGGCAGTCTGCATACCCAAGATTGGCGACGGCATTGAGCGAGATGTCCGGCACCGTCTTGCCGAATACGGTGTGGAACACGAGCAGGTCGTCGATGGGTGCGCGCGGATAGCCGATCGCCCGGGCGAACATGTCGGACGATTGCACGGCGAAACGCGGGCCGTAGAGACTGGCGTAAACGGCAACATCCCCTTCGGTCAGCGTGCGCGGGGTCGCGTGATGGATCTCCTGGCCGAGCCGGAAGTCCTCGAAGAAGTTGCCGGGGTTCGTCTTGCTTGATGTCATGAGAGCTTCCCAGATGGCGGTGTCAGCCGTTTTCGCGGGCGGCGATCGCCTCCGCGATCTCGACCGTCCGCCGCGCGATTTCAGCATGCAGCAGCTCGACCATGCGGCCATCGACGGTGATGACGCCCTTGCCCTGGTTTTGCGGCTCTGCGAATGCCGCGATGACCTTCCGAGCCCACTCCACCTCGGCGGCCGCCGGGGAAAAGATTTCGTTGGCCGGCGCAATCTGATCGGGGTGGATCAGCGTCTTGCCGTCCATGCCGAGCCGGCGGCCCTGGATGCATTCCCGGCGGAAGCCCTCGATGTCCTTGAAGGAATTGTAGACGCCGTCGAGGACGTCGATTCCATGAGCGCGCGCCGCGGTGACTGCGGCGGACAGCCAGTAGAGCGCAGCGGTCCGGTTCTCGTCGAGCTCCGCCCGGGTCTCCTTGACCAGGTCATTGGTGCCCAGGACGAAGCAGGTCAAGCGTGTCGCCGGATCGCGGGCGGCGCCGGCGATCTCCCGCAGATTGAGAATGCCGAGCGTCGTCTCGATCATCGCCCATACGCTGACCCTCTCGGGTGCCGAGGCGAGAGCCCTCCCGACCTCCGCGAGCTGCGTCGCGGACGAAACCTTCGGCACCAGAATGGCATCCGGTGCGGCCGCTGCAGCCCTGGCAAGGTCCTCACGACCCCACGGCGTATCGAGGCCATTGATCCGCACCACCAGCTCACGTTGGCCGTAGCCCCCGCCCGTGACGGCAGCCATGACCTGCTCGAGCGCAGATGCCTTCGCTTCGGGCGCGACGGCATCCTCCAGGTCGAAGATGACCACATCGGCGGCGAGCGTCTTTGCTTTCTCCAGTGCGCGGGCATTTGAGCCCGGCATATAGAGCGCACTACGGCGGGGGCGAACGGGCATCGCTTCTACTCGCGTGATGTCTATTCCAAGCCGTAAGCTAGTGCAGCGGCGTCAGATTTTGAAAGCCAGAATTTCCTTTTGCGCGGGCAAGTCCGCTTGGCACCCGGAGCACGCTCCGGCACAATGCGAGTTCGGCTGGATGTGTGGAGAAGGTATGGCGGACCTATCAACAGACATCGTGATCGTCGGCGGCAGCGTCATCGGCTGTGCGGCAGCCTACTACTTGGCGCAGACGGGCGTCTTGGACGAGCGCCGGGTCGTTATCGTCGAGAGGGATCCAAGTTTCGCCACCTGCAGCACCGCACGGTCTGCCGGCGGGCTGCGCCAACAGTTCTCTACTCCGGAAAACATCGCCATGTCCCAGGTCATGCTCGACCTGGTTCGCAATTTGAAGGAGCGCTTCGGTCCGGAGGCCGATGTCAGCTTTCACGAGCAGGGCTATCTCCTTCTCGCTTCCGAAGAGGGCGCGGATGTTCTCGCGGCGAATGTCGAGACCCAGCGCGCCCACGGCGCCGACATTCACCTGCTCGATGCAAACGGCTTAAAGGCGCGCTTTCCTTGGCTCGCCACTGAAGGGGTGGCCTGCGGCAGCTTCGGCGCATCCGGCGAAGGCTGGCTTGATCCGGTGAGCCTCACGACGCTTTTCCGGACGGCCGCGCGCGCAGCAGGGGTGGAGTACCTCCATGACACAGTCACCGCGATGGAGGTGAACGGTCAGGCGGTCGAGACGGTTCAGCTGGCAAGCGGCCGGCGCATCGCGTGCGGTGCTGTCGTCAATGCTGCCGGCCCTTCCGGCGGCATCGTGGCCGCTCTGGCGGGCATTCACCTGCCGGTCGAGCCTCGCAAGCGGTACGTGTATGTCGTTGATTGCCGGGACGCGCCGGAGGAGCTTCGGCGAGGCCCTCTCACGGCGGATGCCAGCGGGGTCTGGTTCCGCCCAGAAGGCCGGCTGTTCCTCACGGGAGTCTCGCCGGATGAGGAGAACGAGCCACCAGCGGAGGACCTCGACGCGATCGATTACAGCCTGTTCCAAGAGGAGGTCTGGCCGCGTCTTGCAACCCGGGTACCGGTATTCGAGTCGCTCAAGGTCGTGAATGCCTGGGCGGGATTTTACGATTACAACACGCTCGACCAGAACGCGATCATCGGGCCCCATCCGGAAATTCGTAACTTCTACTTTGCGAATGGCTTCTCCGGACATGGTCTCCAGCAGTCGGCGGCTGCCGGCCGGGCGATCGCGGAGTTGATCGCCTATGGCGAGTTCCGCACATTGGATCTGACCCGCTTCGGCTACGAGCGAATTGCTGAACGCCGGCCGATACGGGAACTCAATGTAATCTGAATGAGGCTCGAATGGCCCGCGTGCTCGCCTTCTCGTCGCAGGTGGTTCGCGGGCATGTTGGCCTTTCCGCAATCGTGCCGGCGCTGCAGCGGCTCGGGCACGAGGTGTGGCCGCTGCCGAGCATTATTCTTTCGAACCATCCCGGCCACCCGCACGCCGCAGGGATGCGCGTCGAGACCGCTGTTCTGGAAGAAGTGGTCGATGCGCTCGACCGAAACGGCTGGCTCGGTGAGGTCGACGCCGTCATTACCGGCTATCTACCGAGTGCCGAACATGCCCGTCTGGCTGCTGTCGTGATCCGGCGGCTCAGGACTGACCGCAAGATAAAGTACCTGTGCGATCCGGTCCTCGGAGACGAGCCGAAGGGTCTCTACATCGAGGCTGCCGCCGCAGCGGCCATTCGCGACGAACTGGTTCCTCTGGCAGACATCATCACTCCAAACCGGTTCGAGCTGACCTGGCTGTCGGACACCCCAATAGAGTCAGATGAGGAGCTGCGCAACGCTGCGCGGGGGCTGGCGCCCGCGACGGTGCTGGTGACCTCGGCGAGGCGCAAGGGCCCAATGCTCGAGAACCTGCTGATCGACGAAAAGGGAATAAAATTCTGCGAGGTGCCTTACCGCGCATCCGTCCCCCATGGGACAGGGGATCTCTTTTCAGCTCTCGTCCTGGGGCATCACCTCAACGGAGCGACCGAAGCATCGGCGATGGCCGCCGCTGCGGCGGGCGTGGAGCAGGTCATTCTGGCGAGCGCCGGCCGTGACGAACTGGCGCTGGTGGCTTCTCAGGAGGCCTGGGTTGCTGCCAAGCCGCTTGAGGTGTCGCGATGGGATGCAGAATGAAGCTCGGGCGGCAGTTGAACGCTGAAGCCGGCGCTCATATTGATTATCGCCGCACAAGCCTGATCAACCTTGAAGGGGCGCATACTCATGAGCCAATTTCCCGAGCACTTGGCAGACCGGTTCCGCCGTTTCAAGTTTCGGCATTTCGCGCCCAATCTCGACCACTACGAAGAATTGGCCCAATATGGTCAGCATCCGGATGTGATGGTCGTGAGCTGCTGCGACAGCCGCGTGGATCCGGAGACTCTGTTCAGCGCGATGCCGGGCGAGCTGTTCGTAGTGCGCAATGTCGCCAACCTCGTGCCGCCGTTCGAGACCTCGGGCACATATCATGGTGTCAGTGCGGCGCTCGAGTTTGCCGCTCTCAATCTGCGCGTGAAGCACATCGTCGTGCTCGGGCATTCGGGCTGCGGCGGCATCAGCGCCTGTCTTGAGGAGTCTGCGGCCCGTCAGTCGGAAGCGCAGTTCATTTCGAATTGGATGGCTATTCTGGAGGACGCGCGCCGCGAAGTGCTCGCAGCGCGTGGAGATCAAAGCATTCCGGAGTTGCGCTCCCGTCTCGAGCGCCTTGGCATCAAGACATCACTGCAGAACCTGCGCAGCTTTCCGTGCATCAAGAGCCTGGAAAGCAAGGGCCGTCTTCATCTGCATGGTGCGCATTTCGAGATCGCGACAGGGCAGCTTGCGGTGTTGAACCAGGGTACGGGCGAGTTCGTCTCGATCTGACATGTTCCGGCGGGGGAGATCGGTCGGGAGGTGCAATATGTCGCAGCTCCCTGATGATGACCAGATTTGCGTTAAGGCATGTTCAGTTCGACCCAGGTCACGTTAAGATTAGTTCATGCCGAGCGGTCGATCGCGGTCAGATGCGGTATAGCATATCGCCACAGCGGTCGTGTTTTTGCCTAAGTATTCGAGCAGGGGAGCTGAGTAAGGGGCATAATCTTGTCACCTATCGAGATGAAGATTTTCGCCTGATCTCATCGATGTCAGCGCCAGTATCCATACGCAGTGGCCTGCTGGCCTGCGCTTGATCAGTGGCGGACTGGAGGATCCCTTCTGCGAGCGCGGAAAGTGAAAATGTTCGGTAAGCCTGGGAGAAGCGAAGCCGAGCCGATGTGCACCTGTGATCCCGATATGAGGCATACCGGCGATCGGACGCTGGAGCTGGAACGAGCCGTGCACGTGCTGCGCCAGCAGCTGGCCAAAGCCGAGTCGGCGCTCGCAAGCTACAAGAAGGGCACCGGTGGGCAGGCGCCATGGCCAACCGATGCTCTCCCGGCAGATCACCAGTCTTCGCTCGAGGCATTTCGGCTCCTTGTCGAGCACATGAGCGACGGCGTACTGATGCTGACGGCCGACGGTGCGATCCGTTACTGCAATGAGGCAGTGGCCCGGCTCCTAGGCTTACCGAAGAACCGTATTCTGGGCCGTAGTTTCGGCGAGTTCGTCTTGGGTGAGCCGAGCCATTTCCTGCAGCGGCTCGTGCTTTCGGACAGCGACAGCATGCAAACGAGCTTGCGTACGCTTTCCGGCACATCCGTTCCCGTCCAGATCTCGCGGACCAGATCGCTGACGATCGATGGTCAGACCCTCTACGGCCTGGTCGTCACCGACCTCAGCCGCCATGTGCTGCGTCTGCGCCACGAGGCCGTCGTCCAGGCCTCGAAGGATGCGATCTATGTGCTCTCGCCGAGCCTGCAGATCGAGACCTGGAATCGCGGCGCGGAGACGATCTTCGGCTATTCACCGTCTGAGATCATCGGAAAGTCTGAGCGCGACCTGTGCCCGCGCTCGGAGCTTCCAGCGCTGGATGACCTTGTCCGCCGCGTTCAGGAGAGCGGTGCCGCGGTGACGGTGGACGCGACCCGTCGGCGAAAGGACGGCTCCAAGATCCGCGTCATTCTTTCATTGACGCCCATTCGGGAGCTCGTCGGCCGGACGATCGGCTATGCTGTCGTCGCGCATGACGTGACCGAGCGGGACAGGGCGGCGCGGCAGCTCAGGGAAGCCATGGCAAGAACGTCCCTGGCGCTCGCCGCGGGACGCATGGGCACGTACGAATTGGATTTCGCCACCAACCGCTGCAGTTGGTCGGACCATGTCTACGCGATCTACGGCCTCGACAAGGCGACGTTCGAGCCGACAATCGAAAACACCTCGGCCCTCATCCACCCAGATGACCGCGAGCTCATTTGGCAGAACCTCGAAGCGGCGAAGTTGAGCGGCTCATTGGAGCTCGAGGCGCGTGTCCGTCATCAGGATGGGAGGTACATCTGGATTCATAGCCGCGGCCTCGTGCGCTACGATGCCCAGGGAAATCCGCAGGCCATCTTCGGAGTCATCGCAGACATCACGGAGCGCAAGGAGGCCGAGCGGAGGCAACAGCTCCTCGTCGGCGAGCTCAATCACCGGGTGAGGAATACGCTCGCCACTGTGCAGGCCATCGCCAGCCAAACGCTGAGGCGGGCCAAAAGCCCCGACGACTTCGTCCCAAGCTTCAGCGAGCGCATTCAGGCGCTGTCCCGCGCCCATACGCTACTGACCCGAACGGCCTGGCAGGGGACCGAGCTCGATGCTCTCATCCGCGAGCAATTGATGCTGGGCAGTGCAGACCGCATCTCCTGCGAAGGCCCGCAGGTCGCGCTCGATCCGCAGACGGCGCTTCAACTCGCGCTGGTTCTGCACGAGCTCGGCACCAACGCGCGGAAATACGGCTCGCTGTCCGTGCCGCAGGGCACGGTGGACGTGCACTGGACATTGGAGCAGGCGGGCGGATCGTCCGTTCTCCATCTCACCTGGAGGGAACGGGGCGGACCACCCGTCACCCCACCGGCGTCGACCGGCTTCGGTACTCTGCTGATCGAGCGCTCGTTGCAGCAGGCCCAAGGCGGCTCGTCGCGGATCTCCTACGACCCCGAAGGCGTGACGTGCGCGATCCGCCTGCCGCTGTCCCCATCGGATGCCGCCGCGAGCGCTCATCACCCTTCGGCTTGACGGAATCAGGCGATTCCCGAGCCGGGTTTTCGCGTCGGCTTTACATTCCCTGATAGTTCGGCCCACCGCCGCCTTCGGGAGGCACCCAGTTGATGTTCTGGCTGGGGTCCTTGATATCGCAGGTCTTGCAGTGCACGCAGTTCTGCGCGTTGATCTGGAACCGCGGCCTGCCGTCCTCGTCGGTGACCACCTCGTAAACCGCGGCCGGGCAGTAGCGCTGGGCCGGCTCGTCGTATTCCGGCAGGTTCACGGAAATCGGAATGCTCGGGTCCTGCAGGACCAGGTGCACCGGTTGATCCTCTTCGTGATTGGTCCCCGAGAAAGCAACATTGGTGAGCCTGTCGAATGTGAGCACGCCATCCGGCTTGGGGTATTCGATGGGCGTCGCCTTCGCAGCCTTGTTCAGGGTCGCGTGGTCCGGCTTGCCGTGGCGGAGCGTGTAGCCGAGGCCGACGCCCGGCAGGATCGTGTTCAGCCACATGTCGATGCCGCCGAGCGCGATGCCGGCAAATGACCCGAACCGCGACCACATCGGCTTGACGTTGCGCACCGGCCGCAGGTCGCGCGCGATCGGTCCCGTGCGGACCAGACGCTCGTAGGCGTCCAGCGTGTCATGCGAGCGGCCATGCTTCAGCGCATCCGAGATGGCATCGGCGGCATGCATGCCGGACAGGATCGCATTGTGGCTGCCCTTGATGCGCGGCACGTTCACCATGCCGGCCGAGCACCCCAGCAGCGCGCCGCCAGGGAAGACGAGCTTCGGCAGGGATTGCCAGCCGCCTTCCGTGATGGCTCGCGCTCCGTAACCGATCCGCTTGCCGCCTTCGAGGTGCGGACGGATGACGGGGTGAGTTTTGAAGCGCTGGAACTCGTGGTAGGGCGACAGATATGGGTTCTCGTAGTTCAGGTGAACGACGAAGCCGACAGAGACCAGATTCTCCCCGTAGTGGTAGAGAAACGATCCGCCGCCCGTGCGATTGTCGAGCGGCCAGCCGAAGGTGTGCTGCACGAGGCCGGGCCGATGCCGCTCCGGGCTGACCTCCCAAAGCTCCTTGATGCCGATGCCGTATTTCTGCGGCTCCCGGCCTTCCCGCAAATTGAAGTCCTTGATGAGCTGCTTGGCGAGAGAGCCGTGTGCGCCTTCGGCAATGAGCGTGTACTTGCCCCTCAGCTCCATGCCGCGGGTGAAGTTGTCCTTGGGCTTGCCGTCCCGGCCGACGCCCATGTCCCCCGTGGCCACACCGATTACCGCGCCGCTCTCGTCCCGCAGTACTTCGGTTGCAGCGAAACCCGGATAGACTTCGACGCCCAGCTCGACAGCCTGCTCACCAAGCCAGCGCACGAGATTGCCGAGGCTGACGATGTAATTGCCGTGGTTGTTCATCAGCGGCGGCATGAGGAAGTTGGGCAGCTTCAACTCGCCCGCAGGGCCGAGATAAAGGAAGCGGTCCTCGGTCACCGGCGTGTCGACCGGCGCACCGCGCTCCTTCCAGTCAGGGATCAAGGCGTCGAGGCCGACCGGATCGATGACTGCGCCAGAGAGGATATGGGCGCCGACCTCCGAGCCCTTTTCCAGCACGACGACCGAAATCTCGTTGCCGTCGGCGAGCGCGAGTTGCTTCAGACGGATAGCCGCCGCCAAACCGGCCGGCCCGGCCCCCACGATCACGACATCGAAGTCCATCGCCTCGCGCGGCGGTAGCTGCTCTGGCTCGCGTGCCATGCTTCAAGGTATCCCAGCAAATGCCTCGACGGGCGCGATTACGGCCCTTGTTTATTCGCTACGTCAAGGGTTTGGCGGTAAATTCGATCGCTGCGCGACAAGAACCCTCGAATTCGTGCCGGTTTGGGCTAGATTGCAGCCATGGAGCATTCCCCAGATCCCCGCCTGATCGCGCTCCTCGCGTGGTATCGCGAGGCGGGCGTGACAGACGCGCTCAGCGACGAGCCGCTGAACTGGTTCGCGCGAGGGGATGCTGCCGTGCTCACGCCCGAACCGGCAGAGCCGGCTGCTGCCAGGTCAGTGAGCCAGTTGCCAGCACCCGAAACCACCTTTTCGGAGAGCTTCCAGATCCCCTCGCGAGGCCCCTCACGTGGGCCGACGGCAGTTCCTGCCCGCAGCTTTGCGACGGTGCCCGCGACCGAGGCTGAAGACTCGGCCAAAGCCGCAGCGGGATCTGCCAGGTCACTCGACGAGCTGCGGGCGGCGCTCGAGACGTTCGAAGGGTGCGCGCTGCGGCAGACGGCCAAGAACTTGTGCTTCTACCGCGGCGCGCCCCAGGCCCGCGTGATGATCATCGGCGAAGCGCCGGGCCGGGAGGAGGACCTCGAAGGCAAGCCATTCGTCGGCCGCGCCGGGCAGCTCCTCGATCGTATGCTCAACGCGATCGGCCTTAGCGAGGCCGACACGCACATCACCAACATCGTCTATTGGCGGCCGCCCGGTAACCGCACCCCCACTCCTCAGGAGGCGATCGTGTGTCGCCCATTTCTAGTGCGGCAGATCGAGCTGGTCCGGCCGGACTTCCTTTTGCTGCTGGGAGCAGCCGCGACGAGGCACATCCTCGGCGGCACGGAAGGCATTCTCCGCATCCGGGGCAAGTGGCGTGAGGTGGAGATCGGCAGCCGGAGAATCCCAGTGATGGCGACGCTGCACCCGGCCTACCTGCTTCGTACGCCAGCCTCGAAACGACTTGCCTGGCGCGACCTGCTCGCTTTGCGTGCACGGCTGGGCGAGGGCAATTCGCCCGATGCAGCGGACGAGGGATCGGCGTAGACTGGCTCTGCAAAGGAGCTGTTCGAGCCATGGCCAGAATCGACGAGACGCGCCCGTTCATCCCGGTCTCCATCGCCGTCCTCACGATGTCCGACACCCGCGCGCTCGAGGACGATAAGTCCGGGGCGACCTTGGCCGAGCTGATCGAGAAGGCTGGTCACAAGCTCGCGGCCCGCGCGCTCGTCAGGGACGACATTCCACAGATCCGCGCCCAGGTGCTGCGGTGGGTCGCCGATCCGGACATCGACGTGGTGATTACGACGGGCGGGACCGGCTTCACCGGGCGCGACGTCACTCCGGACGCTCTAAAGCCGCTCTTCGAGAAGGAGATCGACGGCTTTTCGACCGTCTTTCATTTGATCTCATACGAGAAGGTCGGCACGTCGACCATCCAGTCCCGAGCATGCGCCGGTCTGATCGGGGAGACCTACGTCTTCTGCCTTCCGGGCTCGCCCGGCGCCTGCCGCGATGCGTGGAACGGGATTTTGCAGTACCAGCTCGACAACCGGCACCGTCCTTGCAACCTCGTCGAGATCATGCCGCGCCTCGGTGAGCACCGGAAGAAAGCTGGCGCCTGACCTTAGCGGGCCTCCGCGATGGCGTGCTCCAGCTTGGCCCGCTCGATAGCTGCGATGTCCCGGCTCGCAATGGCGAGGTCGAAGAGGGCGCGGCCAACCTGTCCCGAGAACACGAGAACAAGGCCAAGCATCGCGGCGCCTGTCCCGGTGAGTGGATGAAACACCGGCATCCATGCGGGGATGCGGGCAGCGACTTCAGCCGGCATTAGAGCAACCGCGATGGCCAGTAGTAATCCTGCCAGGAAGAGCAGCCCACCAACTCCGGCGAAGGCGTACGCAATCAGCCGTCCAGTGAAGTAGTCCGCTGGCGGCACGGGCAGCTCCTTTCTCACCGGCGCCTGCCCGGCCCCGACCGGCGCAATGCGGATCGGACCGCGCCCGACCTTGGGGCCAACTCGCTTCATTTCATCGGCGCCGCGATGATCGCTGCGCAGCGGCGGAGGATTTGCGGGCCGCATTCGTGATACTTGATCGGAAAGATTGCCCTGCCGCTTGAGCCGGGAAAGCGCCTCCCGAGCCGCGGCGGCTTCCGGCGCACCAGAGTGATGATCGGTCAAATGGCGATAGAACTGGACGGCGTACTCTACGCGTCCATCCGCTTCGGCGCGCCGGCCCGCATCGAGGACCTGCGCCGCGGTCACCTGCGGCGATGCTTGTACCATCCTACAACCCCTTACTCCGCCCGTGACCATAATAAGACACGTCAACAGAGAATCTGCAATGATTCAGAGGTTTTTCGGAGAGGTGAGCTCGTCAGCAAGTGCGGGGAGGACTCGGCGACCAAAACAAGTGGTGACACGGCGCAGGTCGGCTGCGTCGTCTACGTCGCTTTTTTCGGCAACAAAGCCAATGCGATAGCAGCGCAGGTTGCGCAATGTATCCTGGAGGGCATGGGGGCTCGACCAGCGCACGTCCTTGAACATGGCGATCTCGCGTGGCCGGCGCCTCAGCCCGACGAGCCAATAGCCGCCGTCGGATGCCGGGCCAAAGACGGCGTCATGGCTGCCAAGTGACTTGAAAGCCGCGGCGACGTCCGAGGGGCGAATGCCCGGAACGTCAGTACCGATGATGACGACGGGGCCGGGCGGCTGCAGACGGATCGCCCGTTGCATGCGCCGCCCCAGATCTCCTCTACCCTGCCCCATTCGCGTCAGACCGCGCGGCCAAGTCGGATGAGCGACTGAGGAATCAGGCGTTATGGCCAGTACGGTTTCCCAGATCCTCGATCGCGCCATCCGTGCGATCACGGCTGCTGCAGCGTGCCGGTAGAACCACGTTGCACGCACCGTACCAATTTCGCGCGCCAGCCTCGTCTTCACGCTACCGGCCACCGGCAGTTTCGCCATGATCACCAACCGGCAGCGAAAAGGCGCCGCTGGTCTTCGCGGCGCCTCTGCAGGCAACATTCTCGAGCGGCGCATGCGGGGTCAGGCCGGCCCGAAGTCAGGCGGAAATTGGCTTGTAGGCGTAGCCGCTACCGTCCTTTTCGATGGTGCCGGCGCCCGGCATGCCATAGTGGTAGCCGGTGATGGTGATTTTGTCGGCGATCACCCGGTCGAACATCTTCCGCCGCGTGCTCTCCGCCATCTCAGGGTCCTGGTCAAACGAGGCATGCCAGCCGGGGTTGCGGACAAACAGGGCGGGGAGGTTGGTCACATCTCCCAGAACCATGAGCTGATCGCTTCCGGAGCTCACCAGATAGCTCGTGTGGCCGGGTGTATGGCCATTGCTCGCGACGGAGCGGACCCCTGGTACGACTTCGGCATCGTTTTCGACCTGCCTGACGTTCTTCCATTTGGGGAAGGTGGCCTGAATGCGCTGCGCCAGACCCTGCCGGGCTTCGGGCAGAGTTGCAATCACGCCTTCATCCGTCCAGTACTTGTACTCGCTCGCAGGCACCACGAGCTCCGCATCGGGGAAGACCTGCGCGTTCGTACCCTTCTCCATCAGGCCGAAAATGTGGTCGGGATGGAAGTGCGTCATGATGATGGTCGAGATGCTCTTCGGGTCGATGCCGGCGGCCTGCATGCTTTCCTTCATCAGCAGGCCGGCCGTAGGCGCCATCTGTCCGCCAGTCCCGGAGTCGAACATCACCAGCTTGTCGCCCATCCGGAGCACGGTGATCGTGAAGGTGATCGGCACGTGCGCATCAGTCAGGTTTGCATCCCGTAGCGCCTTCTTGGTTTCCTCCACGCTGACACCCGCGATGAAGTTCGGGTCGTGCGCCTTATGCCAAACGCCGTCATAGAGCTGCGTTACCTCGATATCGCCGATTGCGAACCGCGCGAACCTCGGGAGATCGGTGCTCTGGGCTTGGACCGGATTTATGAAGGCAAGCCGGCCTTTGAGGCCGAAGGCTGCTGAAGCGGTCGCGGCCGAGACGACGAAACTGCGGCGAGACAACAGGGTCATGGCTGCTCCTTAAACGAACTGACCGCGCATTTACTTGGATCACGATAATAGGAGCGTACGCACCTATGCAGGCGAGGAGAAGTCGTCGATGCCGTCTCACGCAGTTTTGAAGGCGCGTGATCTATCGGTATAGCCGGGCAATGGTGTCCGGCGGGACCCTCAGCGCGTAAAGAGCAAGGCAGCTGAGGTTGCGCGCTGTTCGTCGGCCATATCCGTCCCGGCGGTAGCGTGACGCGCTCGTAACAGCGCGCGAGCTGAGCATTGTCAAACGTCTCCAACCAAGCCGCCGGACGATGTCGACATCCTCCATGATGGGCATGGGACGAAAGCCGCCGATCTCCCGATAGAGCCAAGCCGGAAGGAGCAATCCCTGGTCGCCGTAAGGAAGTCTGGCCAGCGCGCAACGCAGCCACACCCCGGCTTCAATGAGCCGAGGTGCCATTCCTGCATCATCGAGCGTGAAGCGGAATGCTGCAGCCGAAACAGGGCGATGATCCGTTTCGATGCCGTCCATGAACGCTGCTGCTTCCGTGTGCCAGCCGGGCTCGAGCACCGTGTCTGCGTGCAGGAAGAGCAGCCATGCCGAGCGCGCTGCTTTTGCTCCCCGCGCCAGCTGGCGACCACGCCCCGCTTCCCCTTGCACGATGTCTGCGCCCGCTGCATCGGCGATTTCGAGGGTCCGATCGGTCGATCCTCCATCGGCAACGATGACCTGCCGAACCACCCCGTCCACCGCCGCCGGCACGAGGGACGCCAATGTGGACGCAAGCGTGGCCTCTGCATTCAGCGTCGGGATGATGACCGAAATCATGGGAGTTCTTTGATAGCCCGGGAGCCCGCTGCCGCCAAAGCACGGTTTTGTTCTTGCTTTGTTCGATTAACTGGATATAGTCGCGTTCCAAGACACCGTTCCGTTGGACGATGCGTAAATGTCGGCTGCTCCCAACAACCCCGCTCATCCGGCTGCAGCTCAGCTCGTTGACGCCGATCGGCGCCGAGGGCGTGGTGCGCGCTCCAATCGCGTGGGCCGATACGAAACCGAGCTTCGCGAGGAATTCGACGACGGCTGGGAAAGCCTGGCCGAGCTGGAGCCCTTCAAGACCCAGGTGCGGATCGAGGTTGCCCGCAGCATCATTGCCAGCAACGACAGTCCCGACATCGGTTTCGACCGCTCCATAAACCCTTATCGTGGGTGCGAGCACGGCTGCATTTACTGCTACGCCCGACCGACCCACTGCTATCTCGGGCATTCGGCGGGGCTCGACTTCGAAACGAAGCTCTACGCCAAAACGAATGCCGCCGAGCTGCTCGAAAAGGAGCTGTCGCGTCCCGGCTACCGGCCGAGCACGATCGCGCTGGGCGCCGTGACGGATCCCTACCAGCCCATCGAGCGCGAGTACTGCATTACGCGGTCCATCCTGGAGGTCCTCGACAGGACCAACCACCCGGTCGGCATCGTCACCAAGTCGGCTCTCGTGACGCGGGATATCGATATCCTGGCTCCTATGGCCGAGCGCGGGCTCGTCAAGGTCGCATTGTCGGTCACGACGCTCGACCGCTACGTCGCGCGCAAGATGGAGCCGCGGGCCAGCACTCCAGCGAGGCGGCTGGAGGCTATACGGCAGCTCAGCAGCGCAGGCATTCCGACCCAGGTGATGGTCGCCCCCATCGTGCCGGCCCTCAATGACAGCGAAATCGAGCGCATCCTGCAAGCCGCCCATGAGGCCGGCGCGCGGGATGCCGGCTACGTGCTGTTGCGGCTGCCCTTGGAGCTCAAGGAGCTTTTCCGCGAATGGCTGGCAACGGAGGTCCCCGACCGCGCAAAGCGGGTGATCGGGGTCTTGCAGTCGATGCATGGTGGCCGGGATTACACATCGCAATTCGGCATCCGCCAGCGGGGCAGCGGGCCCTATGCCGATCAGATCGCCACCCGTTTTCGGCTTGCTCTCAGACGGCTTGGCATGAATGAGCGCGGACTGAAGCTTCGCACGGACCTGTTCCGAAAACCCACAGGCAGTTACAAAGGGCAGCTGCAACTCCTTTGACACCGCCGCGTTGAGCCGTAGAAGCTTGGCTCATGGCGGGGGACGATTCAAAGCCGAGGGCGACGTTCGAGGTGGAAGCCGTGTCGATACGGCTGACCGGAGGGCCCGTGGCAGGCATTGATGAGGCCGGGCGCGGTCCGCTTGCCGGTCCCGTCGTCGCTGCCGCAGTGATCCTCGATCCCGAACGCATTCCTTCCGGCATTGCCGATTCCAAGACATTGGAACCAGAGGTTCGCGAAGAGCTGTTCGCTCAGATCATGGCAACGTCGAGAGTAGGTATTGGCGTTGCCAGCGTCGCCCGCATCGACAGATACAACATCCTCAACGCGACGCTCTGGGCGATGCGGCAAGCCTTCCGGCAGCTTGATCCGAAGCCGCGCGTCGCGCTCGTCGATGGCAACCGGCCGCCCAAGCTCTCCTGCGATACGCAATGCATCGTAGAGGGTGACGCCAAATGCCTTTCGATCGCCGCGGCGTCCATCATCGCGAAGGTGACTCGTGATCGCATGATGGTCGAGTTGGGCCGGGCATTTCCCGGCTACGGCTTCGAGCGCCACAAGGGCTATTCGACCCCGGAGCACTTCGCGGCGATCAACCGCCTCGGCGTAACGAAGCACCACCGCCGCTCGTTTCGCCCCGTCCAGGTCGCGCTCGGCCTCGTTCCGCCGGACGAGCTGGAGGTCGCGCAGCTGCTACCCGGGTTTGATCCGATCTCGGATCAGCCGTGAACTCGCCTTAACCGCCTGTTAACCTTGTCTCCTGAGGATGTCTCCGCGGGCTTTAAGTTGGCTTTGCCTGCGTGCGGTGTTGTTTTGTGCGAGTTGAGTCATGGTGTTGCGTCACCGGGCACGCCCCGGCTTCGATCTTGATTGCATCATCGTCGGAGATTGCCTGGAGGAACTGTCCAAGCTGCCGACGGCCAGCGTCGATCTCGTTTTCGCCGATCCGCCCTATAACCTTCAGCTCGATGGCGATCTGCTGCGTCCCAACAACACGCGGGTCGACGGCGTCGATGACGACTGGGACAAGTTTTCCGATTTCGCCGAGTACGACCGGTTTTCGCGCGCCTGGCTGGCCGAGTGCCGGCGGGTGCTGAAACGCGACGGCGCCATCTGGGTCATCGGCTCCTATCACAACATTTTCCGGCTCGGCGCGGCCCTGCAGGATCTCGGCTTCTGGATCCAGAACGACATCATCTGGCGCAAGACGAACCCGATGCCGAACTTCCGCGGCAAGCGGTTCACCAACGCGCACGAGACATTGATCTGGGCCGGGAGGGATCAGAAATCCCGGGTGACGTTCAACTACGAGGCCATGAAGGCCGGCAACGACGACCTGCAGATGCGCTCCGACTGGCTGTTCCCGATCTGCGCGGGGCCGGAGCGGCTGAAGGACGCCAGTGGGCGAAAGGCCCATCCGACGCAAAAGCCCGAGGCGCTGCTGCATCGCATTCTGCTCGCCACGACCAATCCCGGTGACGTGGTGCTCGATCCGTTCTTCGGTACCGGTACGACGGGTGCCGTGGCCAAGCGGCTCGGCCGCCGGTGGATCGGTATCGAGCGCGACCCTGAGTACGCGCGAGCCGCCAGCGAGCGCATCGAGCGGGTCCGCCCCGTCAGTCCCACCGCACTCGAGACGGCGCGCTCGAAGAGAACGGAACCGCGCGTGCCGTTCGGCACCATCGTCGAGCTTGGAATTCTCGAGCCCGGCTCGCTGCTCTTTGACGAACGCCGCAGAGTGAAGGCCGAAGTCAGGGCCGACGGCACCCTGGCCTGGCAGGGTGAGCAGGGCTCGATCCATCGCCTCGGCGCTGCCGTGCAGGGGAAAAGTGCCTGCAATGGCTGGACCTTCTGGCATTTCGAAGCAGAGGGCCAGCTAAAGCCGATCGACGCACTTCGTGAGATGGCGAAGCGACAGCTGGGACTTTCTGGCAGGCCGGTGGTGATCGCGGCAGAGTGATCGCTGGAACCGATTGAATATGAAGATGAATATGAAGAAGGCCGCCTCGCGAGAGGCGGCCTTCGTGTTCTCGGGGGCTGAAAAGATTACTTCAGGGGCTCGTAGGGCGGCGGAGCGCGATATCCGAACTTGTAGTTCAGGCCGACGCGCACAACAGCCATGCTGTCATCGAAATCGAAGCGCTTCCTGTCGTGCCAGATCACAGAGCTATCCTCGATGTCGTGGAACCGGATCACCCGATCGTTGTCTCCGTCCTCGAAGTCGATCCAGAGCGCCTCTGCCTTGAAGCTGAGGTTCGGAGACCACAGCCACTCGACACCGCCGCCGGCCGTCCAGCCCCAATTCACATCGTCAGAGTCGTCGTGGAAGTCGCTCCACCCCCAACCAAAGGTATCATTCCAATCGATACCTATTCCGCGGTGACCGTGATCCAGCTTCGTATAGGCCGCGCCGCCAGTCGCGTAGACCATAATCCTGTCGTTCGTCCAACCAAGACGTCCCCGGATGGTGCCAAACCAGTCCATCGACCTGTCGTGTTTGAAGCGATGCCGGATGGTCCGGTTGAGCACCGGATCCCACCTCTCGTGGCCGAAATGGTCGTTGTCATCATCGAAGCCGGCCCAGTTGATGTCGGTCTCCACACCGAAGACGACATTCCCGCACTGCAGGTTATAGCCGGTCTGCACGCCGCCGGTGAACGCGTCGTCATCGTTGTCGAACCGTCTGTGGTCCGAGAAGAAATGGTCGCGGTCGTTGAACTCGCCATTGACGTGGGCCCAGCCCAGGTTGCCGCCGACATAGAAGCCTGTCCACGGCCCTGGCGCGCAGCGGTCGACAACAGGAGGCGGCGGAGGCGGCGCAGGCGCGCGGACCACCATTCCGTCGGCCAGCGCCGAGCCAGCGACTGCCACCAGCGCAAAGGCACCGGTCGTAAGCCCCGTAATTCGTTTCATCGATCTGGTTCCCGTTCAAGTGGAGGTTGCAAGCCGATACGCCCCCTATCGAATCCATTTGGCCGGGCATTCTCTTTGGACGCGCGTCACCGGGCCGACCAATGTGCCTCTAGTTAAGTGGCTGATTCGCGTGCAGTGTCCATTAGAGCGCACGCATAAGTTGTAAATGTTGCCGAGAAGCATCAAGCTGCACAGGGAGCGCGGTACGGTGGGACGAAAAAAAGGGGCTGGCACCAGGCCAACCCCTCGTGTCGTCAGCGTGGGAAGTCCAATCAGGCCGCTGCTCTTGCCGGCTCACCGTTGATGACGAGGGCGCCGTCGCGGACCGTCACATGGACCGTCTGGCCGTCCATGATCCGGCCAGCCAGGATCTGCTCCGCCAGGGGATCCTGCACGTTCTTCTGGATCACGCGCTTGAGCGGCCGGGCACCGTAAGCCGGATCGTACCCGCGATTGGCAAGCCATTCCCGGGCCGCGTCGTCGAGCTCCAACTTGATCTTGCGATCGCTGAGCAGCTTCTGCAGCCGCGCAAGCTGGATATCGACGATCGCCGCCATCTCCTCGCGCTTGAGCCGGTGGAAGACGATGATCTCGTCGATCCGGTTCAGGAACTCCGGCCGGAACCGGGTCTTCACCTCGGCCAGAACGTAGGACTTCGCCGTCTCGAAGTCGTCCTCGTCCTTGAGCGAGACGAGGTACTCGGCCCCGATGTTCGAGGTCATGATGATGAGCGTGTTCCGGAAATCCACCGTCCGACCCTGGCCGTCCGTCAGTCGCCCGTCGTCGAGCACCTGAAGCAGGACGTTGAAGACGTCCGGGTGCGCCTTTTCGATCTCGTCGAAGAGCACGACCTGATACGGCCGGCGCCGCACGGCTTCCGTCAGCGAACCGCCTTCCTCGTAGCCGACATATCCCGGCGGGGCGCCGATCAGGCGGGCCACGGAGTGCTTCTCCATGTACTCGCTCATGTCGATGCGCACCATCGCCGCCTCGTCGTCGAACAGGAATTCGGCGAGCGCTTTCGTCAGCTCCGTCTTGCCGACGCCGGTGGGTCCGAGGAACATGAACGAGCCGATCGGCCGGTTCGGGTCCTGAAGCCCGGCGCGCGCACGGCGGACCGCGGTGGACACGGCCTCGACCGCCTCCTCCTGGCCGACGACGCGCTTCGAGAGCGCCTGCTCCATCTTCAGAAGCTTTTCGCGCTCACCTTCCAGCATCTTGTCGACGGGCACGCCGGTCCAGCGCGAGACGACCTGGGCGATATGGTTGGCGGTGACCGCCTCCTCCAGGAACTCTCCGTCGCCGCCCTTTGCCTCGATCTCCGCCAGCTCCTTCTCGAGCTTCGGGATGATGGCGTAGGTGAGCTCGCCGGCGCGCTGATACTCGCCACGCCGCTGGGCCTGCGCCAACTCGTTGCGAGCGCGGTCGAGCTCGGTCTTGATTTGCGCTGCCCTGCCAAGCTTGTCCTTCTCCTGCTGCCAGCGGACCGTCAGCTCCCGCGACTGCTCCTCCAGCGCTGACAGCTCTGCCTCGAGCTTCTGTAGCCGGTCCTTGGAGGCCGCGTCCGTCTCCTTCTTGAGCGCCTCCGCCTCGATCTTCAGGCGAACGATCTCGCGATCGATCGAGTCGAGCTCCTCCGGCTTCGAATCCACCTGCATCCTGAGCCGCGAGGCCGCCTCGTCGACGAGGTCGATGGCCTTGTCCGGCAGAAACCGGTCGGTGATGTAGCGGTGTGACAGCGTCGCCGCGGCCACCAGCGCCGAGTCGGAAATGCGCACCTTGTGGTGCTGCTCGTAGCGCTCCTTGAGGCCGCGCAGGATCGAGATGGTGTCCTCCACCGACGGCTCGGAAACGAACAGCGGCTGAAAGCGGCGGGCCAACGCCGCGTCCTTCTCGATGTGCTTACGGTACTCGTCGAGCGTCGTCGCGCCGATGCAGTGCAGCTCGCCGCGGGCGAGCGCCGGTTTCAGCAGGTTGGAAGCGTCCATCGCGCCTTCCGCCTTGCCGGCACCCACGATCGTGTGCAGCTCGTCGATGAACAGGATGATACCGCCCTCGGCCGCAGTGATCTCCTGCAGAACGGCCTTGAGCCGCTCCTCGAACTCGCCGCGATATTTCGAGCCGGCGATCAGCGCGCCCATGTCGAGCGCCAGCAGCTTCTTGTCCTTGAGGCTCTCGGGCACGTCGCCCTTGACGATACGCTGCGCCAGCCCCTCGGCGATGGCCGTCTTGCCGACGCCTGGCTCGCCGATCAGCACCGGATTGTTCTTGGTCCGCCGCGAGAGCACCTGCATCGTGCGGCGGATCTCCTCGTCACGGCCGATGACCGGATCGATCTTGCCTTCCGCGGCTGCCTCGGTGAGGTCGCGCGTGTACCGTTTGAGGGCGTCGTAGGCCTGCTCGGCGGATGCCGTGTCGGCCGTCCGACCTTTGCGCAGCTCGTTGATGACCTTGTTCAGGGCCTCCGGCGTCACGCCAGCGTCGGCCAGGATACGGCCGGCCTCGGAACTGCGCGCAAGCGCGATGGCGAGCAGCAGGCGCTCGACCGTGACGAACTTGTCGCCCGCCTTCTCTGCGATCTGCTCGGATTGGTCGAAGATCCGTGCCAGCTCGGGCGTCAGGTAAAGCTGCCCCGCGCCGCTGCCAGACACCTTGGGCCGCTTGGCCAGGGCCTGCTCCACGGCAGACCGAGCCTGCCTGGATCGCCCGCCTGCGCGATCGATCAAGCTGGCAGCCAGACCCTCTTCGTCGTCGAGAAGGACCTTCAGCAAATGTTCCGGGGAGAACTGCTGGTGACCCTCGCGCAAGGCGAGGTTCTGGGCGGCCTGGACGAAGCCCTTGGACCGGTCCGTGTACTTATCGAAGTTCATAAGTCCCTCCTCAGCGCGCCCGCTCGCCCAAATCGGCACGAATCGAACGCCGTTCCGTCAGGAATGATACGACACCGTCGGCGGGCCCCTACAGGCACCCCCCGACCCGTCAGCAGCAGATATAGGGTCGCTGCGGCGCGGCGAAAGGGGCAGACCGGCCCTCAATTCAGCACATCTTGCAGGAGATAAACTTGCATCAGGTCAAAAAGTCAGTGGCTCCGGGCGGCCCAACCGATGGAATCCGGTGAGCAAGCGCACACGACCTCACGACCCCGGCGGGATGCTGCGCGCCTGGGGACAACTAAATCCTGGAACTTGAGCAAACGTCATCGGAGCCGGCCACGTCGCCACCGGCACTTCCGTCACTCTGGCTCGGCTACTGATCCTCGGACGCCCGTCTCGATCGACGGTCGTCAAATCCCCCGGACGGCGCTCGTCGGCGCCGGGCTCCCTCGCCGGCTTGCCCCCGAAGCGTCAATTACTCCCCCGAATCGTCCTTGGCGGCAACGCTGCTCGCCTCACCTGCGCCACCATTCGTGTCGCGTCGAGCCCGCCGCACAGGCCGCTTCAGGAACTCAGGCTGGTCCTGTCCAGCGCCTCCGAAGCGGTCACGCCGACGCTGCGGAGCTTCGGTGAGGGACTGCTGAGCAGCTTCGTCGACCTGCGGCGGCTCGGCTGCCTGCGGCTGATGGCCATTCCGCTCCGCTTTCGCACCGTTACCGTTGCGGCTTTCCTGGTAGCGCTCCTGCATGGGACGGCCGCTCTGGTCGAGCCCCGGGCGGCGTGACCGCTCGTCAAAGCGCTGCTGTTGTCCATCCAGCCGCGGTTGCAGCTCGTGGCCGCGTGGCGGCAGAAGATAGCTTTCGCCATCGTCGCCGTCCTCGTCGGAAAAGTCTTCCGGTTCTCCCGGGTGGCGGCCGGTACCATTCATGGCTTCGCCGGACTGCTGAATCGTCTGCTCCCGGAACGCCATGATGATGCGGTTATAGTGCTCCGCGTGCTGGAGATAATTTTCGGCCAGGACAGGGTCGCCGGAAGCCAGCGCATCCCGTGCCAAGGACATGTATTTTTCGGCAATGTGCGACGCCGTCCCCCGGATCTTCACATCCGGACCATTCGATTCGTAGTTACGCGTCAGCGGATTGTGGTGGGCCTTGCGGTTACGGCCGCGACCCCGCCGGTTCTGCTGTCCCTGCCTCATAGTCTCCCAATCTCAACTATGCAGATAACTTCTAGTTTTGGTTTGCTTTACGAGGGGCACTGGCAGCACCGCTGCCAGATGCATCTGCTGCAACAGACGTGCACCATCGCCCCCCACGAAGCAGCGCGCGAAAAGGCATCGCTGCAATCGTTACGTCACTCGCGCGCGCAATCGCGCCGGGTAAATTCTTGTGCTGTTGACATTCACGAAGCTTCGCCAGTCAACCAATCGGGAAAAGGCGCATTAGCGAAACACCGCCGCCACCGTGGCCGCTGGTCCGACCGACCAACTGGCAACCAGCACGTCCACGCCGCTCGTTTCGCTCGGTCTACTTGCGCTCGCAGGTGACAGCCGCAATGAGAACCTCGGCTGTACTGTTGCGCTCACGCTTCTTTCCGCCTGGCCCGACATTAGCTTGTGACCGGTTCGTTTCCAAGCATTTTTCTCTCCGCGATCACTTGAGTGCCCTCCAGGCCACACACCGCTCCACCCCGTTGAGGTCTCGGAATACACGGACGAGAGGCGCTTCGTTTCGAACTCGGATGGAACTCAGCAATTCGCTTACCGCGTCGGATTGACCTTTCCCGACCTCGAACACGGCCCAGCCATTCGGCGCGACCCGGGCCAGATCTGCTGCGATCTCGCGATAGATCTCCAGTCCGTCGGCTCCGCCGTCGAGTGCGGATCGCGGATCGAAATCGCGAACCTCCGGCTCCAATGTCTCTATAATACCTGTCGGAACATACGGCGGATTTGCGACCACCAGGTCAAAGGGCCCGCCGATACCATTCAGAGAGCGTGCATACATCCAAGAGGCACGCGATTGAACTCCATGGCGACGTGCATTGCGCTGCGCAATGTCCAACGCCTGCGGGTCGATGTCGGTTCCGAGTCCGGTTGCGTGGGGGAGCTCTGCGAGCAACGTCACCAACAGACAGCCAGATCCAGTTCCGATGTCGAGAATCCGAAGCGGGGCAGTCTCCGCGCCGTCTTGAGCGCCAACCAAGTCAAGTGCAGCTTCGATAAGCGTCTCGCTATCCGGCCTCGGGTCGAGCACCGCGGGAGAGATCTCGAAATCCCGGCCGTAGAACCCGCGCATTCCAATAATGCGGGAGACCGGCTCGCGTGCAAGGCGCCTTTGAACGAAGCTGTGGAGGAGATCCGTTTGGGTCGCGTCAAGCCGTGCTTCTGGCTGAGAGATGAGCCGTTCCGAATCGCAGCCTAGCGCCGCAGCTACGAGAAGGCGCGCATCGCGCGCCGCCGATTCGATGCCACTACCGCGCAGGCGGCGCGTGGTCTCCTTGATCGCCGCCGCTGCCGTAAGCCTGTGCAACTCGTTATCAGATATGGTTGTGGGCATTGGCCTCAGCAAGCTGACTGGCCTGATGGTCGGTGATGAGTGCGTCGATCAGCTCGTCCAGCGCACTGCCATCGAGAATGGTGTCGAGCTTGTGCAGGGTCAGGTTGATCCGGTGATCCGTCACGCGGCCCTGCGGGAAATTATAGGTGCGGATCCGTTGCGACCGGTCGCCTGAGCCGACTTGGCCTCGGCGTTGGGCCGCCCGCTCATCCGCCGTACGCTGGCGCTCCCGCTCATATATGCGGGACCGCAGCACCTGCATGGCAAGCCGGCGGTTCTGATGTTGAGATTTTTCCGCCGACACGACGACGATGCCCGTGGGCAGATGCGTAATGCGCACGGCCGAATCCGTCTTGTTGACGTGCTGGCCGCCGGCACCGCCCGCGCGCATCGTATCGATACGGATGTCCTCTGGCTTGATCTCGACATCTACCTCTTCGGGCTCCGGCAAAACGGCCACCGTCGCGGCTGAAGTGTGAATACGGCCGCTCGCCTCCGTCTCAGGTACGCGCTGCACGCGATGGACGCCGGACTCGAATTTCAAACGCGCGAAGACACCATCGCCGGAGATCGATGCGATCACCTCCTTGATGCCGCCGAGGTCGTTCTCTGACATGGAGATGATCTCGGTTTTCCAGCCGTGCAGGTCGGCGTAGCGCTGGTACATGCGAAACAAATCGGCGGCGAACAGCGCCGCCTCGTCGCCGCCCGTGCCGGCCCGCACCTCGAGGATGACGCTGCGGTCGTCGGCAGCATCCTTCGGCAGCAGCAGAATACGCAGTTTCTGCTCGAGCTCCTCGATCTTCGGGCGAAGCGCCGCCAGCTCCTGCTCGGCAAGGGCAGCCATCTCCCGGTCCGATCCAGCGTCCTCCGCGATTGCAGTCAGCTCGGCCAGCTCCTTTTCGGCCTTGCGCAGCTCCTGAACCGTCGTGACGATCGGTTTCAGGTCGGAGAACTCCTTGGTGAGCTTGGCGTAAGTCGCCTGGTTGACACCCTGACTCAGCTCCGCCTGGATCACATCCCAGCGCTGGATGAGCTTTTCGAGCTTTTCTTGCGGAACGGAGTTCATTGCGAACGTTGTCGTCTCCCCCTGTGCCCGGCCGTGACCGCCGGCTGCCGTCTGCTCAACAATGAGAACAATTCGCGAGCGGGAGCAACGACCGAGCACGCACTCTCAATTCACATGCTCACAGATTTTGAAACCGCGGCCTGGCCGCTCTGTTGCTCTAAAGGCTCGCTTTCAGGCCAGCTCGACCCCCTCGGCTTTGGCGAAGTCCTGCAAATACGAGCGAATGCTGCCGGACTTCGTCTCTAGCAATTCATCCACGACGCTAGCAACCTTGGCTGCATCGAGCGACAAGATCATCGATTTCACGGGACCGATGGAGGCCGGTGCCATTGAGATCGTCCGGTAGCCCAACCCAATCAAGGCCATGGCATCCAAAGTGCGCCCTGCCATTTCGCCGCAGAGCGTCACCGGCACCCCGTGTCTGGCGCCCGCGCGCACGACCTGCTTGAGCGCGCGCAGTGCCGAGACCGACAGCGGGTCGTACCGATGCCCGACCTGGGCGTTGGAGCGGTCCGCCGCGAACAGGAACTGCATCAGGTCATTGCTGCCCACCGACACGAAGTCGACCTGCGGCATCAACGCATCGAGTTCATAGAGCAGGCTCGGTACCTCGACCATGGCGCCAAGGCGGAGCCTCTCGGGGCGCGGCACGCCGCGCTTCGCGAGATGATCGACTTCACGAGCGATCAGGGCTTTGACCGCCTCGATCTCGGACACTGTCGAGACCATCGGCACCATGATGCTGAGCTCCCGCCCCCCAGCAGCCCGGATCAAGGCCTGGATCTGCGTGCGGAACAGGCCGGGGCGGTCGAGGGAGATACGAACCGCCCGCCAGCCGAGCGCCGGGTTCTCCTCCTTGGGATGGCGGATATAGGGGAGAATCTTGTCTCCGCCGATGTCGAGGCTGCGGAACACCACCGGCTTGCCAGAGGCTCCATCCAGAATCTGCCGGTAGGTCTCCGTCTGCTTGTCCCTCCGCGGAAAGGTAGAGGAGATCATGAACTGCAGCTCGGTGCGGAACAGGCCGATGCCCTCCGCTCCCGATTCGTGCAGATGCGGAAGATCGACCAGCAACCCCGCATTGATGTGCAGATGGATGCGGGCCCCGTCCTTCGTCACGGTCGGCAGCTCGCGAAGGGCTTGGTACCGGCGCTGCCGCCTGGCCCGGAACCGGACCTTGTCCGAATAGGCCGTAACGATATCCGTCGAGGGCCGGACGTGGATATCTCCCCTCTCGGCGTCGACGATGATCGGGTCGCCGGTCGAAACCAGCTCGACGATTCCCCGCGCCTGACCGACGGCCGCCAGCCCGAGGGCTCGTGCGACGATGGCGACGTGACTTTGGCCGCTGCCCTCCTCGATGACGAGGCCCCGCAGCTTCTCACGGTCGTAGTCGAGGAGCTCGGCGGGGCCCATTGTGCGGGCAACCAGAATCGTGTCGGCCGGAAGCTCCAATCCTTCCCGGGCTGCGGTCGTACGGCCGGCGAGAATGCGCAACAGCCGGTCGGACAAATCATCGAGATCGCGCAGGCGCTCCCGCCAGTAAGGGTCGTTCTGGCGCAGCATCCGCGTGCGCGTTGCGTTCTGCACCCGCTCGACGGCCGCCTCGGCGGTCAGGCCTTCCCGCACGGCTGCTTCCATGCGCCGCATCCAGCCGCGATCGTTGGCAAACATGCGGTAGGCTTCGAGGACGTCGCGGTGGTCTCCGGCCTGTGCGAGCGCCTCCGCACTCAGCATCTCGTCGAGGCTGGCACGCAGGCGATGGACCGCCGACTCGAGGCGCTTCAATTCCGTCGCCAGGTCCTCGGCGAGCAGCTTCGTTACCACCACTCGGGGCTCATGCAGCACGACATGTCCGAGCGCGATGCCCTCGGAGATGGGCTCGCCGTGGGCCACGCCGGCGAGCGAGCGACTGATCTCGGCAGCGGCATTCACGCCGGCAACGGCGCCGGAGACGATGTGCTCGGCGACGACCATCGCCGTCGTCAACAGCACCTCGACGTCCTCGTCCGAGTACTCCCGCCGCGTCCTGTTCTGGACGGCGAGCACGCCGAGCACGACCCCGCCCCTCAGGATCGGGACCGCGAGCATCGAGTGATAGATCTCCTCGCCCGTTTCCGGCCGATACGAGAACGCGGGGTGAAGCTGCGCGTCCGGCTCATTGATCGGCACTGCGATCTCGGCGCATCGGCCGACAAGGCCTTCGCCCCGCTTCATGCGGGTATTGTGAACGGCTTCCTTCTTGAGACCCTCGGTCGCGAAAAGCTCGAGCGAGCCGTCCTGGCGCTTGAGGTAGATGGAGCAGACCTCCGCCACCATCAGTCCGGAGATCTGGCGCACGATCTTGTCGAGCCGCGACTGCCCGTCGCCCGGCTCGGCCATGATCTCGCGCAGGCGCCTCAGAATAACTCTGAGCGCAGGCTCCGACGGTAATGTGCGCGGCTCATCCCCGCGTCTGGTCTGCATGGCGCTTGCCGTTCAGTAGTCCATTGCGGACGGCGGATAGCAGGAGGCACGAGGCTTCCGATACCCCGTGGACCTCATCGGCACCTTACTCAAGTCCCGCGCCAGGCGGGCGCGCTCAATCCTTGTCGAGTCCGTAAAGGGTATGCAAGGTGCGTACGGCGAGTTCGGCGTAGGCCGCGTCGATCAAGACGCTGATCTTGATCTCCGACGTGGTGATGGCCAGGATGTTGATGCCCTTTTCGGCCAACGCCTTGAACATCTGGGCCGCCACGCCGGCATGGCTTCGCATGCCGACTCCGATCACCGAAACCTTCACCACGTCCGACGAGCTGTCTATTTCGGAGTACCCGATCGTCTCCTGACATTTACGCAGGACCTCCAGCGTCTTGGGCAGCTCCGAGGCGGCGACGGTGAAGGTCATGTCCGTATGCTTTCCGTCGGAGGACAGGTTCTGCACGATCATGTCGACGTTGACGCTGGCGTCCGCCAGGGGCCCGAAAATGCTGGCAGCGACACCCGGTTTATCGGCCACTCGCCGGATCGTGACCTTCGCCTCGTCCTTTGCGTAGGCGATACCGCTGACAACCTGGCTCTCCACGATTTCTTCCTCGTCGCAAACAATCGTGCCGATGTTCTGCCATTCCGCACCGCCGCGGACCGGCTCGATCGTCTCGGCATCCGCAAAGCTGGACAGCACGCGCGTGCGCATCCGGTGGACCATCGCCAGCTCGACGGACCGCGTCTGCAGCACCTTCGAGCCCAGCGAGGCCATCTCCAGCATCTCCTCGTAGGAGATCCGCGGCAGACGGCGCGCCGTCGGGACGATGCGCGGGTCGGTGGTGTAGACCCCGTCCACGTCCGTGTAGATGTCGCAGACATCGGCGTTGAGCGCGATCGCCAGCGCCACGGCGCTGCAGTCCGACCCACCGCGGCCCAGCGTAGAGATGCGGTTGCGCTGTGGCTCGAGCCCCTGAAAACCCGTTACCACGGCAACCTCGCCTTGCGCCAGCCGCTGCCGGATTTCATCGGCCTGGATCTCCTGGATTCGTGCCGCGCCATGCGCCGCGTCCGTGAGGATCGGGATCTGCCAGCCCTGCCAGGAGCGGGCCGGAACGCCAATCGACTGCAGCGCAATGGCAAGGAGCCCTGCGGTCACCTGCTCCCCGGATGCGACCACGGCATCGTACTCGCGCGCGTCGTGGATCAGCGACATCTCCCGCACCCAGGCGACGAGCTGGTTGGTGTGTCCAGCCATTGCCGAGACGACGACGGCCACCTGGTTCTTGGCATCGACCTCGCGCTTGACGTGACGGGCGACGTTGCGGATGCGGTTGATATCTGCAACGGACGTGCCGCCGAATTTCATCACTACGACTGCCATACGTCTACCCGTTGCGCCAATCACCTCGTGCTCGGTGCCGCGGGGGGCGCGGTACAGAGGCAAGGCAACCGGTGCTTCTCCTCGTTGTCAGCGGAATGGCCCGATCGGGCCGTACTCATAGCGATAACGCACCAGAGCTGCAACCAATGCGGTGTAGCCTTGACATGAGTCACAAGAATGACGCGAGATCCCGGTCATGACATCCGCGCATCCAAGCCAAGCCACTCTGGATCCTGAGGAAATCGATCGTTTTGCCCGTTTGGCGGGCAAGTGGTGGGATCCTGAGGGGGAGTTCCGGCCGTTGCACAAGCTTGGGCCGGCGCGCCTTTCGTTCATCAGGTCGCATCTCGTCCGCCGCTTCGGCCTGCCGGACCGGGGGCTTAAGCCTCTCGCGGGCCTGACGATCCTCGATATCGGATGCGGCGGCGGGCTGATCTCCGAGCCTCTGGCCCGCCTTGGCGGGACCGTGACGGGAATCGATCCTGCAACGGAGAACATCGCGGCGGCGATCCAGCATGCCGAACCGCAGGGGCTCGTCATCGACTACCGGACCGCCCGTGCCGAGGATCTGGTTGAGGAGAGGACCCAGTTCGACGCGGTCGTCTGCTTGGAGGTCGTCGAGCACGTACCGGATCCGCAGGCCTTCATTCGGACCTGTGCCGCTCTGGTGCGTCCTGGCGGACTTTTCATCACGTCGACCATAAATCGGACGCTCAAGGCCTTCGCCCTCGCGATCGTCGGCGCGGAGTACATCCTGCGCTGGCTCCCCGTCGGCACCCACCAGTGGGATCGGTTCGTAACACCGGAAGAGCTGGCGCGCTATTGCCAAGCGGCCGGGCTGCAGCAGCCCGTGTTCGAGGGACTGATCTACAATCCACTCACGGGGCGTTGGTCCTTGGGCCAGGATACGGACGTCAACTACATGGCTGCTGCTGACAAGCCGGGCTCGACGAGCTGAGGCCGCTTGGAAATCGCCTGCATCAGCTTTGGGCGAGCTGAAGGATCCGCTGCACCATCGCACTCTCCGGGCGCGTCAACTCGTCAACCACGGTGAAGTGGTTTGCATTCGGCACGACCACGCACTCGGCCTTCACGCCGGCCGCTGACCACGCCGCCGTGATGTCGAGGCTCTGGCGCAGGAACTCCTGGCTTTCGGCGCCACCGACAGCAGCCACGAAGGTGCGGTCGCGAGGTGGTGGCGGCCAGAGGATCGGGCTCGCCTCCCGCGCTGCCTCCGGCGTAAGCCGCAGTGCCTCGTTGAGGCTCGTCGGGATCAGCGGCGTGAGGTCGAAGACGCCGCTGATCGCATAACCTGCGCGGACGAGATCAGCCGGCGTATCGTGCCGCGACCAGTCCGTCGCCATCATGGCTGCCGCCAGATGCCCGCCGGCGGAATGGCCGACGACGACGGGGCGCTTGGCAGTGCGCCGCCAAAGCGCGACGAGAAACTGGCGCATCTCATCCACGATTTGCGCAATGGTGACCTCGGGGCACAGAGTATAGGAGGGAAGTGCCACCACAGCGCCCCTGCCGACCAGGGCTTCGGCCACGAAGCTGTAGTCGACCCGGTCTCCACGCTGCCAATAGCCGCCGTGGATGTAGGCGACCAAAGGTCCATCCGCGGTGCCTTCCGGAGCTGCGAAGAGATCAAACCGGTTGCGAGGCCCCGATCCGTAGGAGAGGTCGAGCTCGTGAGCCAGCGTCGCCCGCACCCGCGCGGAGTGAGCAGCCCATCTCGCCATGATCTCCGTGTGCTCCGGGACCCGGCGGCGGTTGTTGTATTCGGCCTCGTAGTCGATCTCAGTCATGATTTGCCCCCTCAGGCAGCTTGCACGCCCTGCCGCGCGTCTTCCCGGATCATGTCTGACGCTTTTTCGGCAATCATGATGGTCGGCGCGTTGGTATTGCCCGATGTCATGGTCGGCATGATCGAGGCATCGACAACCCGAAGCCCCGCGATGCCGTGAACACGCAGGCGCTCATCGACGACCGCCATAGGGTCTCGGCCCATCTTGCAGGTTCCGCACGGGTGGAAGATCGTCGTGCCCTTCGCCTTGGCGAAGGCCATCAGATCTTCATCGCTCTCGACCTCCGGACCGGGAAGGAACTCGCGCTTGACGTACTGCTTGAACGCGGGCTGCTCGGCGATCCGCCGAAGCATGCGGATTCCGGCGAGCAACACGTCGCAATCGGTCTGGGACGCCAGGTAGTTCGCAACGATGCTGGGCGGCGCCGCGGGATCGGGTGACGTGATCGAGATCACGCCGCGGCTTTCCGGCCTGAGCTGGCAAACCGAGGCGGTTACGCCCGAGAATGGGTGGAGGCCCTGGCCCGGCCCTTCAGCAGACAGCGGCATGAAATGGACCTGAACATCGGGAACGTCGAGCTCCGGGCGCGAGCGCGCGAAAACGCCGACCACGCCGGCACCGATGGTGAGAATGCCGCTCCGCGAGAAAGCATATTCCAGGCCAGCCCGAACCTGCATCAGACGGCTGTGCCAGACATCATTGAGGCTAGCGGGCAAGGAGCACTCGTAGACGAAGCGGGCCTGAAAATGGTCCTGCAGATTTTCGCCGACGCCGGGAAGCTCATGCAGGACTTCGACACCGGCATTCTTCAGTACGGCTCCCGGCCCGATGCCTGAGACCTGCAGCAGTTGAGGACTGCCGATCGCGCCCGCTGCGAGCAACACCTCCCGGGCGGCCGCCACTGTCCGCGTTTGCCCGTCCCTCTTGTAAACGACGCCGGTCGCCCGCCGGCCATCAAGGGAAATGCGCTTCACCTCGGCGTTGGTGATGATGGCGAGGTTTTTCCGCGAGCGCACGGGGTTGAGATAGCCCACCGCCGTCGAGCAGCGCCGGCCTTTCCACGTCGTGAGCTGATAATAGCCGACGCCTTCCTGGCTGGCTCCGTTGAAGTCGGTCGTCCGCGGTATGCCGGCGGCGACGCAGGCCGCGATGTAGGCCTCGCACAACGGATTCTTCATGCGCACATCGGAGACGCCGAGCGGTCCGCCGGCGCCGTGATACTCATCTGCGCCCCGCTCCTGATTCTCGGCACGCTTGAAGTAGGGCAGCACGTCCCGATACGACCAGCCGGCGTTTCCGAGCTGGCGCCAGGTGTCGAAATCCTGCGCCTGACCGCGAACATAGAGCAGCCCGTTCACCGCGCTGGTGCCGCCGAGAACGCGCCCGCGCGGCCATGGAACGATGCGGCCGTTGAGGTAAGGCTCCGGCCCGGCGCCGAACTGCCAGGTGAGCTTCGGGTTGAACATGGTGCGGAAATAGCCCGCGGGGACGTGCAGCCACGGATTGAGATCCCGTCCGCCGGCTTCAAGCAGAGCCACCCGCACGCCTGGGTCGGCGCTCAGCCGGTTGGCAAGCACGCAACCGGCGGAGCCTGCCCCAATGATTACGTAGTCGAACGTTTCGGCGCCCCCATCAGACTCCATCGTAACCTCCGCGCACCTGATGCCCCCGATCAATGGTCAGCTTCAGGCTTATTACGACTCCTTCGGCCGGAGGGCACGATAGATTTCGATGACCTGGCTGTCGTCCCGGTTGCCAAGGCCGAGCCCGGATGCCGCAACGAACAGCTGATGCGCGGCGGCGGCCAGTGGGAGTCCCATCTTTACGGACCGGCCTGCCTCCAGAACGATGCCGAGGTCCTTGACGAAGATGTCGAGGGCGCTCGTCACCTGGCCATCATCGGCCACCATCCGGGGTCCGCGGTTCTGCAGCATCCAGCTCGAGGCCGCCGAGCCCGACAGGATTTCGTGGGCAAGCTTCGGATCGACACCTGCCTGCTCGGCGAGAGCCAGTCCTTCGGCTGCGGTGGCGATGTGCACGCCGCAGAGGAGCTGGTTGATGGTCTTCATCACGGCGCCTTGCCCGGGCTCCTCGCCGAGATGATAGATGTTCGTGCCCATCGCATCGAGGATGGGCTTGGAGCAGGTGAAGGCTGGCTGCGCTGCACCGACCATGATGGTGAGCGTTCCAGCCGTCGCGCCGGCAACGCCGCCCGACACAGGTGCATCCACGAAGCTCCGGCCGGTGTCCGCCACGCGCTTTGCCATAGCTTCAACGCGACCCGGTGGGCAGGTCGCCATCAGGATCACCGTCGCGTCGGAAGCCAGGACATCAAGCGTGCCCTGCTCAAAGAGCACGTGCTCCGCCTGATCCGCATTGACCACCATCAGTATAAGGTGATCCGCGCCATCGGCCGCCTCGCGCGCACTCTTGGCGCCGTGGCCACCAGCCTCGACGAGGTTCGCAACCGCTTCGGCGCGAATATCGTATCCCACCACCCGGAATTGTTTCCGCACGAGGTTCTGGGCCATCGGCAGCCCCATGGCTCCGAGCCCGATGAAAGCAATCGTCTCCGGCATTTTCGCCCACTTGCTGGTTGGCATTGCACCATTCCGGCTCCCGTGGCAGAGGCCGGATCAATACCAGGAACAATGCACCGGGCACGGCGGCTGCGCTACCCTTTGATCATGGGTCAAATCGCGGCTTCTGTCTCGACATCGAAGAAGTGCAGGCGGTCGGGATTGACGGCGAGCCGCAACTTCTCGTCGACTTTCGTCCTCAAGCTCGGGTCGACGGCTGCGACCATGGTGGCGTTGCCAACGGAGACATCGAGCAGGATCTCCGAGCCCAGCTGCTCGACGACCTCGACGACGGCATCGAAGCAGCATCCCGCTGGGTCGGCCGAGTTGGCGACGCGCAAATCCTCAGGGCGCATCCCAAGGGTCACCTCGCGCCCGACGTGACTGCGCAGTCTTGCGGCGCTCCCGTCAGGCACTCTGAGCCGCATACCGCTATTCTGCAGCCAGAGCTCGCCGGCTTCATCCTGCACCGTCACATTACAGAAGTTCATCGCGGGTGAGCCGATGAAGCCGGCGACGAACTTGTTGGCGGGTGAATTGTAAAGCTCCAGTGGCTCACCAACCTGCTGCACCCATCCATCCCGCATGACCACGACGCGGTCTCCCAAAGTCATGGCCTCGACCTGGTCGTGGGTGACGTAGATCGCCGTCGTGCCGAGGCGATCGTGAAGCTTCTTGAGCTCGACACGCATTTGCACGCGCAGCTTGGCGTCGAGGTTCGACAGCGGCTCATCAAAAAGAAACACCTGCGGATTGCGGACGATCGCGCGGCCGAGCGCAACACGCTGGCGCTGGCCGCCGGAAAGCTGGCGAGGCTTGCGATCGAGGAGTTGCTCAATCCCCAGGATATCTGCGGCTTGCTTCACGCGCTGTCTGATTTCGGCCTTGTCGAATTTCCGCATTTTCAGGCCGAAGGCCATGTTGTCGAAAACGCTCATGTGTGGATAAAGCGCGTAATTTTGAAAGACCATTGCAATGTCGCGATCCATCGGCGGCAAGTCGTTAACGATCTGCTCACCGATCAGGATGTTTCCGGAGCTGGTCGCCTCGAGGCCGGCCACCATCCTCAGCGTCGTCGTCTTTCCGCAGCCCGACGGGCCGACGAAGACCATGAACTCCTTGTCGTGGATCGTGAGATTGACGTCTTTGACCGCGTGCACGCTGTCATAGAACTTGTTGATCTGCTTCAGGACGACCTGCGCCATTTTCCGATTACCTTTACGCGACCCGCTTTCAGCCCTTCACTGAGCCGGTCAGACCCGACACGTAATGTTCGACGAAGAATGAGTAGACGAGCGCCACCGGTATCGAGCCGAGCAGCGCGCCCGCCATCAATGGACCCCAGAAGAACACGTCACCACGGATGAGCTCCGAAACGACACCGACGGGGACCGTCTTCTGCTCCGGCGAGGACAAAAAGACGAGCGCGTAAATGAATTCGTTCCAGGAGAGCGTGAACGCGAAAATTCCGGCGGACAGGATGCCCGGGACGGCGACTGGCACGACGATGTAGAGCATGGCCTGCCAGCGCGAGGCGCCATCGATGCGCGCACATTCCTCCAGTTCCTTCGGGATGGCTTTGAAGTAGCCCATCATCAGCCAGGTGCAAAAGGGAATGAGGAATGTGGGATAGGTCAGGATGAGCGACCAGGGTGTGTCGCCCAGCCTGTAATTTCGGATGATTTCCGACAGCGGAATGAAGAGAAGCGTCTGTGGCACCAGATAGGTGATGAAAATGCCGGTGCCGAGGAATCCGGCAAAGCGAAAGTTCAAACGGGCAAGGGCATAGCCCGCGAAAACTCCGCAAATAAGCGAAATGACCGTGGATACGATGGCGATGAACATCGTGTTCCACAGCCATTTCAGGAACATGGTTTCTTGCAGCAGGTACCGGACGTGAGCGAGCGTCGGCTTCCATGTCCAGAACGGGTTGTAATTTACGGCGTTCCAGGGACGGTAGAGCTCGCCATCCGGCCTGAACGACGTGATCAACATCCAGTAGAACGGGAACAGAAGGACCAGAATGAACAGGAGCAAGGGGAGTCGGAAGTAGACCCAGCGTCTCCAAACGGCACCTTCGATCATGACTTCAGCGGATCTCCACCCTGCGGATGTATAGGAGCTGGACAACGACGATCAGGAACAGGATCGGGAACATTGCGAGCGAGACCGCCGCGCCTTGGCTCAGCAATCCCGTTCCGACGCCGAGTTGATAGGCGTAAGTGGCAAAGAGGTGCGTCGCGTTGGCGGGTCCACCGCCGGTCATCACGTAGACGATCTGGAAGTCGGCAAAAGTCTGGATGACAGAGAACAGCACCACCACCATGGTGACCGGCAGCAGCAGGGGCCAGGTGATGTACCAGAACCGCTGCAACGGTTTTGCCCCATCGATCGCAGCCGCCTCATTCAGGTCCGGGCTGATGGTTTGCAGCCCCGCCAGCAGGCTGATTGCGAAGAAGGGAACGCCGCGCCAGATATTGACGATGATGATGGAGATCATTGCCAAATCGCCATCACCAAGCCAGTTGATCCGCCGGTCGATGATGGAGAGGTGATACATCAGCCAGTTCAAAACACTGAAGGTGGGATCGAACATCCATTTCCAGGCGAACGTGGAAAGGACAGTCGGAATGATGAACGGCAACAGGATGAACGCGCGGACGTAGGCCTTGCCCTTGAAGCTGCGATTGAGCAGCAGCGCCAGCCACAGGCCCAACCCCAGTTTGAATACAGTGGTCACCGCCGTGTACCAGACGGTATTCCAGACCACCCGGTGAAAGATCGGGTCGCCGGCCAGCCGCTGGAAGTTCTCCAATCCGACGAACTGGCCCGGAACGCCGACCCGAGCGTTCGTGACGGCGAGAATGATCCCCCGAAAGAAAGGATAAGCAATGAAGAGCCCCAGGAGGATGGCCGTCGGCAGCAGCAAAACGAGAGCCAGCCAGCGCTCATCCTCCAAAAGCCGCCGGCGTGGTGGCGTCTTGGCGGCCACCGTGTCGGCAGTGAGTATCGCCATATTTCGATCTCTTACGAATACGTGCTGACTGTGATCGCCTCACCTTCGAAGATGGGGCGATCCGAGCCCCAATGCGGGGCCGCGCGCGGCACCCGTCAATGCAGCATCACGACTCGTAGATTTTCTTCAGCTCGGCGTGGGTCTGCTTCACGATGTCTTCCGCGCTTGCGCCTTTGACCGCCTCGGCGAACATGTTGACGATGAGATATTTCGAAAGCACCTCAGCCGACTTGGCATCCGGGGGACCCTTGTAGCCCGGGGTCTGGCCCAGCTTGCCCGCGATGGCGAAAGGCTTCATCACCGGGTTCTCGTCCCACATCTTGTGGGTCTCCCAGCTCGCGGTGCCCGGTGTGTAATAGCCTTTGGCCGTCGTGAACCACTGCTCATAGTTCTGCTTGGCGTGCACGAACTTGAGCAGCTCTTTGGCCGCCGACTGGTTCTTGGAGTAGGACGGCATCACGTGCGAGGTGAACGTGTGGAACCCGAACTGCCCCTTGGGACCCGCCGGCAGTGGCGCATGCCGGATGTCATCCTTCATCGGCTTGCCATCGGCTGTCTGGTACTGTTCGGCTTTGCGCACTGCTTCGACGTAAATCGATCCGCCGTTCAAGGTTGAGCAGATCGTGCCGGATAGGAAGGCGCGGTTGTTGTTGGAGTCATCCCAAGCCAGGCCGCCTTCATCGTAGGCATCCTTCCAGGCTGCGGTCAGGTATTTCACCGCTTCGACCGTCTCCTTCGAATCGAGAGCGACCTTTCCGCTTTCGTCGATCTCGACACCGCCATAGGCCCACATCAGCGGATAAGCAAACGTTGGAGGATCGCCGAACGATTGGCCGAGCGCCTGGCCGATCGGCAGCCCTTTGGCTTTCAGCTTTTTCCCGGCATCCCGGTATTCGTCCCAGGTCTTGGGAAATTCGTTGTACCCGACTTCAGCGAAGGCCGACTTGCGATAGGCATTCATCGCGCCAATGATGGCCATTGGGATGCCCATCCACTTGCCATCGGCGCTGCAGTTGCCCTTCGAGATATCGTAAAAGCCGCCTTGCTCCTTCCCGATCACGTCCGCGACGTCATTCAGATCGACAAGGCTCGCCTTGTAAAGATGCGGGTGGTTGTTGAAGAGCATGATGATGTCAGGGCCTGAGCCGGCTTGAATGGCGGACGTAATGCGCGGCTGCAGGTCGTTGCCGTTCACGGTCTCGAAGTTCACCTTGATGCCAAGGGCTTTTTCTGCCTCCGGCAGCAGCTTCTGCCGCAAGAGCTGATCGCAGGCCGGCACGAAGTCATTCCACCTGAGCCAGTGCACAGTGGTGGTCTGCGCATAGGCCGGCGCCTTTCCGGAAGCCAAAATGGCAGCCATTCCGCCCGCCTTGGCAGTGATTGCGCCGGCGCCGGACAATTTCAAAAAATCGCGACGATGAACTCGCGCCATTCCATTTCCTCCCTGGATTATGCTCGCACGCACTGAAAGTGCGAAGTTTCATGGGTCGGGTTAGCCTCCCGCCGCACAATGTATACTTCAATCTGCGCCCCAATGACACAGTAAATATCGCCAGATAACTTAGGAGAAGAAATATTAGTCAGCAAATTATATGCCAATCATCTTTGAGAACGATTTGACTGGGTTTGCATATTCGGAATGTCTGACTTCCAAGCTGGCCGGTTGTCTGAAAACGAAAAGCTGGTTATCGACGGCCCCGTCAGAACCGAGCCGGGATCGCAGAAAGAATGTACGAGAGTGCAGTCGCCACCCTCTCACGAGAAGCCGTAGTTTTCCGAACGCCGTGCGGAAGCGGGGATCTCGTCTGGCGGAGATGGGGAACGGGTGCGCCCGTCGTCCTCTGCCATGGCGGATCCGGCTCCTGGACCCACTGGATCAGAACAATCCCGGCGCTGTCGAGGCGATACGAGCTGTGGGTGCCAGACCTCCCCGGCCTCGGCGATAGCGCCATGCCGCCGAAGCCGTGGACGCCCGCGACATCGGCGAGCATTCTGACCGCGGGATTGCGACAGCTCGTGTCGCCGGACAGGAAGGTCCACCTCGTCGGCTTTTCATTCGGCGCTCACGTGGCGACGCTCGCCGCAGTGGAGCTGGGGGACTGGCTTGCAAACTTCACGATCATCGGCAGCGCCGCCCTCGGGCTGCCATGGCATTCGCTCGAATTGCCCAAGGAGCGTTCGACGATGTCGGCGGAGGAGCGCCGTGCTGTCCACCGGAGGACGCTGGAAATTCTGATGTTCGCCGATCCGCGCCGGATCGATGAGGAAGCCATCGCGATTCAGATGGAAAACATTGCCAAGGCCCGGTTTCGCTCGCGCGAGTTCGCTGCCACCGACGAAATCCGCACGACGCTGGCGCGTGTGACGGCGCCGCTGCGGGCCATCTGGGGCGAGCGCGATGCGATTGCACGCCCGAGCGTTGAAGCATGCTTCGACGTGCTCCGCCTCTACCACCCGGAGCTGGTGACCCGCACGATTGCCGGAGCAGGCCACTGGGTGATGTACGAGGCGCCGGACGCCTTCAATGCCGCGCTGATGGAGCTGCTCGAGCTTCCGTCAGATCGAACATGAGCCGCGGTGGGGCTATTGTCTGGCGTCTTGCCAGCCCGGTGCCGGTTCCGCCGGATAAGATGCAAGCCCCGCAGCGCGGATGGCCTCGATGCAGCAAGCCTCGTCCTTGTCGGATGCGTCCCCGCTCATACCGGCCGCGCCGATCACGCGCTGATCGGCATCGAGGATCAGCACGCCGCCTGGCACCGGAATGAACTTGCCTTGCGACAAAGCCGACAGCGCGGCCTGGAATGTCGGCCGCTCGGCGAGACGATCCCGGCTGCCGCGACTGGACGTCCCCATTGCGAGCGCCGTCCAGGCTTTTGCCTGGGCAATTTCGCAGCGGAGGAATGCGAGGCCATCCTGGCGCTTGAACGCGACGAGATGACCACCGGCATCGAGCACAGCGGCAGCCATGGGCGCTGTCCCGATCCGGCTGGCTGCGGTGAGCGCACCATCGACGATCCGCTCGGCAAGCTCGAGCGAGATGGAAGCCGGCAGGAGATGCAGCTCATGGCTTACCACGTTATCCTCCCTCAAACGACTTCGACTTCCAGGTTGCCCACGCCATCCACGTGTCCCAGCAGGTGGTCGCCCTTCTTGACCGCTCCGACGCCGGCCGGCGTGCCGGTGAGAATGAGGTCTCCGGCCTTCAGTTCCCACAGGCCCGAAAGGTACTCGATCTGGCTCGGAATATCCCAGATCATCTGGGAAAGATCGCCCGACTGCCGCCGTTCGCCATTGACGTCGAGCCAGATGGCCCCCGTGGTCGGATGGCCGATTTTTTCAGCAGGCACAATGGCGGAGCACGGTGCCGACTTTTCGAACGATTTACCGATTTCCCAGGGGCGGCCCATTTTCTTCGCCATGCCCTGAAGATCGCGCCGTGTCATGTCCAGAGCCACCGCATAGCCATAGACATGGCTCATGGCCTGCGCGCGCGGGATGTTCACGCCGCCTGACTTGAGCACCACCACCAGCTCGATCTCCCAATGAACGTCCTGCGAGGCGGATGGATAGGGAAACCTGCCGTCGATGACCAGCGCATCTGGTGTCTTCATGAAAAAGAAAGGCGGCTCCTTGTCTGGATCGAACCCCATCTCGCGCGTGTGCTCGGCGTAGTTGCGGCCCACACAGTAGATGCGGTGGACCGGGAAAAGCTTGTCCGAGCCAATGATGGGCAGCGCAGGCACGGGCGGCGGGTCGAACAGGAAAGGCATCGGCGTTTGTCCTCAGGCGTATGGCTTGCTTGTAGCCCGGAGCATTAGCAGATCGTCCTGCCCGGGGCGAGACATCCTGCACCGCGCAACTCTGGCCCGCGAATGGCTCTCCGGCATGGATCCCAGGCCGCTCCGCTCCCGTTTGATGCCTGCCGGCAGGGTGGAGTGCCTCTGCCCTGCGCCGGTCAATCCAGGCACAGATCAAAAGGAGAGGACGCATGTTTCTCAGAATTGATCGGCTTCAGGTCGAGATGCCGCTGCCAAAAGACCCTGATCCGGCTGCAGCGGCGGCGGTGAACGAGCTGATGGGCGGGCGGTTCGGCGAGATGACCACGCTCAATACGTACATGTATCAGAGCTTCAATTTCCGGATGCGGGACAAGCTGAGGCCGTTCTATGCCCTGATTGCCAACATCGCCACGGAAGAGCTCGGACATATCGAGCTGGTCGGCGCTGCCGTGAATGGATTGCTTTACGGAGCGGATGGAAAAGGCAGCGTTGCTGCGGGTGATGCTCCGTTCGAGGATATGTTTAAGCAGGCGGGTGCAGGCGCGAACTATCACATCAACGGCCCGCACGGCATTCTGGCGGCCAACTCCCTCGGCCAGCCCTGGCGCGGCGACTATGTGTTCAACTCCGGCAATCTCGTGCTGGATCTGCTACACAACTTCTTCCTGGAGTGCGGTGCGCGCACGGTGAAGCTGCGCGTTTACGAAATGACCAAGAACCCCGCTGCGCGCATGATGCTGGGCTATCTTTTCACCCGCGGCGGCGTGCATGCCCATGCCTATGCTCTCGCCCTCGAAAAGCTCACCGGCGTCGAGGTGAGGAAGATGCTGCCGATCCCGCGCATCCTTGATGCAGAAATTCCGGAATGCGACAAATTCATCAAGGAGGGCAGTCATCGGAAGCTGTACCGCTTCAGCCCCGATGATTACAAGGAAATCGCCGCCATCTGGAATGGCCCAGGCCTCGACGCATCGGAAATCCTCGAGGTCGTCGATGGTCCGCCGCAGGGTGGTCCGCAGTACCAGATGGACGGTGTGCCCGAAGCGTTCATTCCGGAATATCATCCGGAGGAAATCGTCGACATCGCCAAGAAGCTCTACACCGCGGCGGGTGGCTCACAGCCCTGATGAGGCTCCGTCGGACATAGTCCGGTCGCGGTGCGTTATACAAGAGCAGGCGCAGCGGGTCGGGTCGAAGGCGGCCTGCTGCGCATGCGAACATCAAGAGAGCTACTTATTTATGTCCTCGACCTGGACCTGCACGTCTCGCTCCGACCCATTTCGCAGCACGGTCAAGGTAACGGTATTGCCGATCCCGGCCTTCTCGAGCTCCCTGGTCAAGTCGGAGAGCTCATTGATGCGCTTGCCATTCACACCAATGATGATGTCGCCAAGACGCCCGAGCTCGTCCATGCCCTTGAGGCCGGCGCGATCGGCTGCCGAACCCGGCGTCACTCCCTGAATCACGACGCCAGGAGCGCCCAGGCGGGCAGTCAGCTCGACCGGGAAGACGCGAATGCCGATGCCCGGCAGCGGCGCGCGTCCTGTCCGGATCAGCTCAGGCACGATTCGATTGACGGTGTCGACCGGGATCGCGAAGCCTACGCCCGCAAACGTTCCGGACGGTGCGAGAATGGCCGTGTTCACGCCGATGAGGCGGCCGGCGCTGTCGACCAAGGGGCCACCGGAGTTGCCGGGATTGATGGCGGCATCCGTCTGAATCACGCCGGCGATCTCGCGGCCCGATTGGGTGGGGAGCGTCCGGTCGAGCGCGCTGATGATGCCGCTCGTCAAAGTCCGGGACAGGCCGAACGGGTTTCCGATCGCAAATACCATCTGCCCGACGACCAGGTCCGCGGAGGTGCCCACTTTGATCGGCTGCAGGTCTGGCGGCGGGTCGATCAACTGGAGCACGGCAAGGTCGACCCATGGGGCAGTTCCGACGACGCGCGCGGGATGCACCTTCCCCTGATTGATGACGACCCCGACCTCATCGGCGCCTTCGACGACGTGGGTGTTGGTGACGATGTGCCCGGCGCGGTCCCATACGAAGCCGGATCCTGCCCCTGCTCTCTCCAGGGCTCTCCCTCCGGGCCGCTGCGTCGCTTGGTGCGTAAAGATGTAGGCCACCGAAGGCGCGGTTTCCGCGTACACCCTGGTCGCGATCTGTTCACCGGGCGTGAGATCGGGACGCGGCGTCGTTTCCCTTGGCTCTGTGGCGGCGAAGACAAATACGCGCAAATACCGTTCGCCGACGAACAGGGTCGCAAGTATGAGCGCCACCACGATGGCAATGCGCCAGAAGTGCTCTCTCGACGTGACTTCTGCCATGTGGGTTCGCCCCTACTGTGATAACCGAGAAATTCTCACGGCTCTGGCGAACTTCGCGATCGGAGCACCAGCCTGCAGTTTCGCTGTAAACGCGGGTTGCAGTCGATCGTTGCTGCGATCAGGCCCTTACGGCCGACCGGCGGCTTCAGCTTCAGCTTTGCTTTTTTAGCCTTGCCCGCTCCACTTGGACGAGATCGCACAGCACGTCGACCATCGCTGAGAAGTCCTGGTTGCCATAGCCGCGGGCGCGGGCACTGGAGAAGGCCTCTCGCGCCGCCGCTGCGATCGGAACGGGAAGTCGCGCAGCGTTTGCCGCTCCAACGATCAGCGACAGATCCTTGTGCGCGAGATCGATGGTGAAGCCGGGAGTGGTGTCGCCGGCCAGGACCTTGTTCGGCCAGTTGATCTTCAGCTGGCCGTTGGTCGCCGTGGTTCCGTGAATGACTTCCAGCGTCTTTTCGAGATCGAGACCGAACCTCTGAGAAAGGGCCAGGGCCTCCGCGTTGAGCTGGCAGGAGATGATGGCGAGGTAGTTGTTCACGAGCTTGGTCCGGGTGCCGGTGCCCCCGGGACCGCAATGGTGGATGGTGGTACCCATGGCTTCCAGCAGCGGCTTCACTCGCTCGAAGTCCTCAGGCTCCGCGCCGACCATGAACAGGCTTTCGCCGCGTTCGGCATGCCAGGCGAGGCGACCGATCGGCGCGTCGACGGCCCTGAAGCCGCGCTGTTTCGCCTCGGCGTGGAGGCGGTCCGTGGTCTCCGGCTCGACCGTCGAGAGGTCCATCACCAGCGTACCGGGCTTCGCATGATCGAAGATGCCGCCCGGCCCCATCACGATCTCAGTCACTTCCTTGCCGGCAGGCAATACGGTGATGATGATCGAGCACTGGCGGGCGACGTCGGCGATGTCCTTGCCCGCAGTCGCCCCGAGCGACACAAGCTCCTCGACCGGCTCGGGCCGCAGATCGTGCACGATGAGCTTGAAGCCCTTCTTCACGCAATTGGCCGCCATGCCGCGGCCCATCGCGCCCAACCCGATGAAGCCGATCGTTTCGTCTCGCGCTGACATTCCTGAGGTTCCCCCGATCAATCGATTGCCGCACGATTTCTCGCAGGATCATGGCAATCGGACAAGGTCCTAGCCGGCCTTCGGACCAACTTGTCGTCCAACATCAGACGGCTTCGAGGAAGCGTTCGGCGTTGGCGAGGTCGACGGAGACGAGCTGGCTCACGCCCTTTTCAGCCATGGTGACACCGAACAGGCGGTTCATGCGCGCCATGGTCATCGGATGATGCGTGATGACGAGGAATCGAGTCTCGGTCTCCTCGGCCATCCGCTCCATAAGCGTGCAGAACCGATCGACGTTGGCATCGTCGAGCGGCGCGTCGACCTCATCGAGCACGCAGATGGGCGACGGGTTGGTGAGAAACACCGCAAAGATCAGCGACAGTGCCGTGAGAGTCTGCTCGCCGCCCGAGAGCAGGGACAGCGTCGCCGGCTTCTTGCCGGGTGGCTTGGCGATGATCTCGAGCCCGCCTTCCAGCGGATCCTCGCTTTCGATCATCTCGAGCCGCGCTTCACCACCGCCAAAAAGAGTCGTGAAGAGCCGCTGGAAATGACCGTTGACGAGATCGAAGGCATTCTGCAGCCGCTTGCGGGCCTCGCGGTTGAGCTGCCCGATGCCGCCGCGCAGGCGTGCGATGGCAGCCTCCACGTCGGCCCGTTCCGCGTCGAGCTTGGAGTAATGCTCCTGCATCGACTGCAGCTCTTCCTCGGCCTGCAGGTTGACGCCGCCAAGGCGCTCGCGGTCGGCCTTGAGACGTGACAAGATGCGATCGACGTCGGCCAGCTTGGGCAAGGGGGCGCCCGGCTTGATCCCAGCGATATCGAGACATCCCTCCGGTGCGACGCCGAAGGTGTCCCGAATTCGGGCGACTTCCTCGCTGCGCCGCTGGCGGACGGCTTCGAGCCTCGCCTCGACGCGGGCGCGGGACTCTCGCTCCGTGCTGACCGTAGCTTGGGCCGCCCGAAGCGCCTGGGCGGCCTCCCGCTGCGCCACCTCGGCTGCGGCGAGGCGATCTGCGGCCGCTTTGCGCTCCCGCTCTGCCTCAGCCAGCGTATTGAGCAGTTTCTGACGCTTTTCCTCGATCAGCGGTGGAAGCTGGGCGAGCTCATCGAGTTCGGCCTTTGCTTCCGCGAGGCGGGCCTGCAGTGTCCCGATCTGTTGCTCAGCGCTTGCCGCCCGCTGCGCCCATCGCTCACGCTCTGCCGCCGCTTTCGTCTTGCGCTCTGCACGCATCTGCCGCTCGCGCTCGAGTGCGGCGAGAGCCGTGCGGAGCTGGGCGACCCTTTCGCGCGCGATCCTGGCTTGCTGCTGAGCCGAGGCCATGAGCGGTTCATAGTCCTCGCCCGAGCTGAGGTCGCTGAGTTCGTTTTCGACCTCTACAAGCCGCGCGCGGGCCTCCTTCACGCTGGCTTCGGCACGCGCTTTTGCCTCCCTGACGGCGGCAATCCGGCCCTCTGCCTCGCGAGCGGCGCGTTCGAGGGCGTTGAGCTGATCGCGCAATTTTACCAGCCGCGACTGGGTCTCGCGCCATGCCTGCCGCAGCCGGCGTTCATCCTCCTCTGCCTTACGCTGGCGTTCGGCAGCCGCGACGGCCTCCGATGCGGCCGCGGCCGCGGCCTCGCGCGCAGCGGCTTCCTTGTGTCTCAGCTCTACCAGCCGGTTTCGCTCGGCAAGGCGTTGAGCCGCCGGCGTCGGTGCATCGGCAGCGGCGACGAACCCGTCCCAGCGCCACAGGTCGCCTTCCCGGGAGACGAGCCGCTGGCCAGGCTTCAACGCCGGCTGCAATCGTGCCCCGAGCTCGCGCGAAACGACGCCGATCTGCAGCAATCGCCGGGTCAACTCGGGCGGGCCATCGACCGCCTGGGCGAGCGGCTCCGCACCTTCGGGCAGTGGTGCATCATCGGGCGCAGGCTCTATCAGCCTCCAATGCGCAGCGGCTTCGGGTGCGATTGGTGCATCGAGGTCTTCACCCAGTGCCGCGCCGAGGGCCTGTTCATAGCCGGGGGCCACCTCCAGCAAGTCGACGACTGCCGGGTAGGGGGTGTTCTGCGCCGGCGTCAACAGCTTGGAAAGCGTCGCCAACTCCGTGGTGAGCTGGCGCGCAACGAGTTCCGCCTGCCGGCTCGCTTCGCGGGTCCGCCTTGCTTTCTCTGCTGCGGCGGCGACGCGCTCCTCGGCGCCGACCGCATTCGTCTCGAGCTCTGCCGCCTCCAGTGTCAGCTCTCGGACCAGTTCCTGCAGCTCCGTGAGTCGGGCCGCATCGGGAGCTTTTGCCGAAACGTCGCGAGCCTGCGCCGCGAGCGACTCCAGCTGGCGTTCCAGCTTGGCAACCTCCTCCCGTCGCTCCGTCAGCGCGGCGGTGAGGCTCTGCTTCCTGGCTCGTGATTCGTAGGTGCGAGCGGTAGCGTCCTGCAGTGTAGCCTCGATGCGCTCGAGCTCGCTTTGAGCGCTGGCCAGATGGTCCCTGGCTGCCTCCTCCTGCTCGACAGCTTGCTCGATTGCACCTTTGAGCGCGTGCTCCTCCTGCTCGAGCTGACTGATGAGGTGCCGCGCTTCGCGGATCAGACCATCCTCGCGCTCGAGATCGCCGGTAAGCTGCGCGATGCGGCCTTTGAGCTCCAACTCGCGCTCCTTCATGCGCTCCGCCTCGCGCTCGAAGGTTTCCTGCTGCACCTTGATGCGGGAGAGCACGGCAGCGCGGGTGGCCTCCTCATCGCGCAGCGGCTGCAAGGATTGGGCGAGTTCCGCCTCGCGGCGGACGAGCTCGGATTCTTCCTTTACCGCGACCCCGAGACGGGCCATCGCCTCCGTGAGCGCCGCCTCCTCGGCTTCGACCTGAGCCTGCGCCTCCACCCATTGCAGATAGAGCAGCATTGCCTCGGCTCTGCGGATCTCGGACGACAGCTCCTTGTATCGCTTCACCTGACGCGTTTGCCGCTTCAGGCTCTCCATCTGCGCACTGACCTGGCCGAGGATATCGGCGAGGCGTGCCAGATTGGCCTCGGCGGCCTTCAGGCGAAGCTCAGCTTCGTGTCTGCGGCTGTGCAGGCCTGCAATGCCGGCAGCGTCTTCGAGAATTCGGCGCCGTTGCTCCGGCTTGGCGTTGACGATCTCTCCGATCTGTCCCTGCCGGACGAGGGACGGCGATCGCGCACCCGTTGCGGCATCCTCGAACAGGATCTTCACGTCGCGCGCCCGCACCTCCCGCCCGTTGATGCGGTAAGTCGAGCCGGCATCTCGCTCGATCCTACGGGTGATCTCGATGGTGTCGCTGTCGTTGAATTCGGCGGGCGCCTTGCGCTGGCGGTTGTCGAGGAAAATCGTCACCTCGGCCGAGTTGCGCGCGGGCCGCGAGGTCGTGCCGGCGAAGATCACGTCCTCCATGGCCGAAGCACGCATGGACTTGTGCGAGGTTTCGCCCATGACCCAGCGCAGCGCTTCGAGCAGGTTCGACTTGCCACAGCCGTTCGGGCCGACGACCCCCGTCAGGCCCTTCTCGATGAGAAGGTCCGTGGGTTCGACGAACGACTTGAAGCCGAGCAGCCGAAGCCGCTGAATGTGCATCTCTCGCCTTGTCCTCGCACAGCCGCCAAGGCTTCGGTGAGGGTTCCGCGACCGGTGCCCCTATCGGGTGGCGGTGACCTTACCCGGTCCGGAACTGTTGGCCAGCATCGGCTCGACCATCTCCCGTATCTCTTCCATCCCGATCACCGTCTTCACGAGACGGTTGTTGATGAAGAAGTTGGGCGTACCGATCACCCCGAGCGTGCGCCCCCGATCCTTGATCGCTTTGAGCGCATCGATCATGCCTTGATTCTCATAGCAGGCGTCAAACTGCGGGCGAGTCATCCCCACCTGAGCGGCGATCTTGAAGATGGGTTCATGCCGCACCTCCTGGCTCACCCACCTGGCCTGCTGCTCCAGGAATTTGCCGAAGAGCTCGAAGTACCGCTCCTGTGGCGCGCAGCGGAGTGCGATCGTCGCCGCACCCGATTGGAGCCCGATCGGAAACTCGCGCAAGATGAACCGCACCTTGCCGGTGTCGATGTACTCGCGCTTGAGTTTCGGGAACGTCTCGAGGTGGAATTTGCGGCAGTAGGGGCAGGTGAGGGAGGCATACTCGACAATCGTCACCGGCGCATCGTCCCGGCCGAGTGCCATCTCGGGCAACGGGCCTGGTTTCAGCACCTCGGCGAGCGAGGGATTCTGAATGACTTGCCGCGCCGGCTTGGGCGTGCTGACCGCATCGCCGAACGGGTTGAACTCGGGCTGATCGATGCTTGCGCCCGAGCCGGCTGGCACGGCGCCAGTCGCCTGCAGGGCCTCGCCGAGCGACGTCTCGCCCGAGCATGCCGCCAGGGCAAAGGCGGCGAGCAGTACGCCCGCCGCTGCGCTCTGACGTGAGATCGATGGCAGCACCCGTGATCAGCTCTTGAGCAGGGGCTCGATGGCCTTGTCGAAATCGGAGATCGAGTTGCCACCGGACAGACGCTTGCCGTTGATGAAGAACGTCGGTGTCGAGTTCACGCCGAACTGCTCGTTCGCCCGGCGGCGCGTCGCTTCGATATCGGCGAGCAGCTTGTCGTCGCCGAGGCACTTTTCGAAGCTCTCCTTCGTGAAGCCAGCCTGCTTTGCGATTTCGAAAAGTTTCGAGACAGGATCGTTGCGGGTGACCCATTCATCCTGCTTTTCGAACAGCACGTCCACCATCGGCAAGGCTTTGTCACCAGCGCACCGGGCGAGCATCGAACCCGCCGCAGCGAGATCGTCGAGCGGGAACTCGCGGAAAACCAGGCGTGCTTGGCCGGTGTCGATGTACTTCTTCTTGAGCTCCGGCAGCACGCGATTGTTGAAGTTGGCACAATGCGGGCACGTCATCGAGGCGTACTCGACGATGGTGATCTTGGCGTCGGGGTTGCCGAGCACGAGGTCCGGCAATGGACCCGGCTTCATCAGCTCCTCGACGGGGACTTCCGAGGGCCCGCGCCGTTGCGCCAGCGCCGCAGTGATAAATGGAGCCGTCGCCATGGCGCTCAGGCCGATGCCGGCGGAATAAAGCATCAGCGCGCGACGGCTCATGAGGTTCGAGGATTCGGACAAGGCACAACTCCTTATGATCGACGCTATGACGAGGGCCGCCAAAAAGGCAATTTTGCGATCGACTTAATGCAATCTGGCGCTGAACGCCAACTGAATGACTGTCACGGTTGCGTCAACGGTTGGGCCGCGGTTTTGGATGCTGGGCTGCCGGGGCGTTCCCGATGCATGCTGGCCTGCAGTCGAGCCAATGCGTGCCGAAGGGCCGGGTTCTCGATCTTCGCCAGCTCCGGCGGCGTTTCGCCCGCAGCAGCGTCATCTTGCGGCAGCACTGGGGGGCGCCACTTCGGCACCGATTGTCCCGCGATAGGCGCCTGCACGAACCTCAGCTCGGCGACGGCGCGATAGCCGAAGCTGGCGTTGATGCGCTCGATGATCTGATGGGTCTTGTGCTGCAGCTCGATCGCGCGCGGCCCGTCGACGCGCAGGACGAGCGTCGCACCTGGGCGGCGCTCGTTGCCGGGCTCGGTCTCGTCGAAAGCATCGACGCCGCGCGGCCACTTCAACCGTTCAGGGGCGGTGAAGCTCGCGATATCGCTGCCGACGATGTTCGCCCAGTCCGTCAATAGCGCAAGGGACGCGAAGCCATATTTTTCGAATGCCTTGCGTGTGAGCTGCGGAATATAGCTCGAGACCGCGCGGGCAGAGGGCTGCGCGCGCATCCGCGGATTGAGCACCGCCCGCGGGGGCAGCGGCTGGGCTCGGGAGGTACGACTGTTCACGAACGGGACCTGCGCATTTCAATCCGTACTGGCCTTGCTTACCATCTGCAGGATGATTCGCAGGGCAGACGGTGACTTCACGTGAACGCTGTGGCGGAGGAGCAACAGATGCAGCCCGAGCGGGACCGCGACGCGGCCGCTGCTCTGCTCGAATGGTATGACGCTGAGCGGCGCGACCTGCCGTGGCGATCACCCCCGGGCGTCAGGCCTGATCCGTACCGTGTCTGGCTCAGCGAAATCATGCTGCAGCAGACGACGGTCAAGGCCGTTATCACTTATTTCGATCGGTTCCTTTCGCGGTGGCCCACTGTCGAGCAACTAGCCGCTGCGGACCTCGACGATGTGCTCGCTGAGTGGGCGGGCCTTGGCTATTACAGCCGTGCACGCAACCTGCATCGCTGTGCCCGTCTCATCGTGGAGCGCTACGACGGGCGTTTCCCTTCCTCCGAAGCGGAGCTACTGAAGCTCCCCGGCATCGGCCCTTATACGGCTGCCGCGATTGCTGCGATCGCCTTCGATCAGCGCGCAACACCGGTCGATGGCAACGTGGAGCGGGTTGTGGCGCGGCTCTTTGCGGTGACCGAGCCGGTGCCTCCAGCCAAGCCTTTGCTTCGGGAGCTCGCAGCCAAGCTGACACCGAATCGGCGCCCAGGGGATTTCGCCCAGGCCATGATGGATCTGGGCGCAACGATCTGCACTCCGAAGCGGCCGTCCTGCCTGATGTGCCCGCTCAACAGCCAATGCTTGGCCAAGGCGAGGGGAGTTCAGGGAGAGCTTCCTGTGAAGATGGACAAGGGCGAGCGGCCCATTCGATTCGGCGTTGCCTTTCTCGCCTTGCGCGAGGACGGATGCGTGCTCCTGCGCAAGCGCCCCGAGACGGGCCTCCTCGCCCGCATGATGGAAGTCCCCTCGACCGATTGGCTGGAGGATCCGCGCGTTGTCAGCGAGGCCCTCCGGGCGGCCCCCGTGCGGGCCGACTGGTGGCGGGTGCCGGGGCAGGTCGCCCACACGTTCACGCACTTCCGGCTCGAGCTCATCGTCTATCGCGCGGTCGTAGAAAGTGACAGCACACTCACCTTCTGGGCCGATGCCAACCGTTGCCGCTGGGTTGCTCGCCGGGAGCTGGACCGGCAGGCTTTGCCGAGCCTGATGCGCAAGGTGATCGCTCACGGCCTGCGCGAAATGTAGTGACGGCGACCCTCGTCGAGTCGCCAAGCCGCAGTTCGGCGAAGGATGAACTTAGCGGCTCGCCGTCATGACCGGAGCACGCCGCATGAGCTCATCGACGCGGGCACGTTCCTTTTGAAATTCCGCAAGCTGGCGACCGGTGAGCTGCCGCTCCCGGGGGACCTGGATCTGGAGCGGATTGACGAACCGGCTGTTGACCAGGATTTCGTAGTGCAGGTGGGGCCCCGAGGCGAGACCCGTGGCTCCGACATAGCCGATGATTTGCCCCTGCTTGACCTTGACGCCCTCCTTTATACCCGGGGCAATTCGGGACATGTGGCCGTAGGCGGTCTGATAGCTGTTGGCATGGCGGATGCGCACGTAGTTGCCATATCCGCCCTTGCGGTGGGCTTCCTCGACGACACCATTGCCGGCCGCCAGGATCGGCGTGCCCACCGGGGCAGCCCAGTCGATGCCGGTATGCATCCTCGCGACGTTAATAACAGGGTGGAGGCGCATTCCGTAACCAGAAGTGAGGCGCACGAAATCGCCCCGGACCGGCCTGCGCATCAGGAAGCGCTTGGAGTTGTTTCCGTGCTCGTCGTAATAGTCCACGATGCCGTCCGGCGTGCGGAAGCGCCAGAAGCGCTGTTGCTCGCCGCCCGAGGTGATGGATGTGTAGAGCAGCTCTCCCGGAGTGCTGTCTGGGCCGTCATCCTCCTTCACGTCGAAGAAGAAGTCGACCATGTCTCCATGCCCTACACGCCGACGGAAGTCCGTCTCGTAAGCGTGGACACGCAGAATTTGCATGATCTTCTCGGGCGGCACGCCTTCCGACAGTGCCGCATAATAGATGCTCGAATAAAGGCTGGCCGAATGGGCCTTGTCGCTGTCGTTCAGGGTCGCCCGAGCAAACTTATCGTCATTGAAGGGTTGCGCGCTGGCTACGAACTCACCCGCGGTATTCCGGACGACCGTCACTTTGTGCTCGTGCCCTTCGGCAAAGATGCTGAACCGAACCGGCTCCATCTGCTGCGGATCCGACAGCGAAGGTACGAGCGTGACATGCACTTCCTGACCCGGCATCAATGCATTGTCCGGGAACGTCGGCCGTGCCGCCTGCAGCATCGCATTGATCTGCCACGGCTCGGCGCCTAGCCGCTGCAGAATTCGGGCGAGGCTGTCGCCACGGGCGACACGGATAACGCGCACCTCGCTCGCTTCCAGGTCATCCTCGGCGTCGTCCGGATCGGAGACCGATTTGAACAGCACGGTCGTGTTGGGAGCGTCCTCCGCAGCTGGGGCGTCGCCCGCGGCGAGGTCTGGTTCTGCCTCTTGCTCTGCGACGGGATCATCGGGCTGCAGGCTTGGCCGGATCGCCAGGTTCTGCGCCGCTTCCTCTGCACGTGCGACAAGCTCGAGAACTTCAGCCGTATCGAGCTCCTGGCCATCCTCGCCCGGGAGAATACCACCGAGCAGCTCCACGACCCTGACAGAGACGTCCGATCGGCCCTCGCCGGATGCGCCGTCCGCTTCGCTTGATTCCGCCTCGGCAGCGTAGAGCTTCAGCGGGTTGAACGGGGGGATCTCTTCGATCTTATCCGGAGGCACTTCCGACAGGCGCGCGACGATCCGCATGTACGGCCGGATCTGGATGAAGGGTCTGTTGTCGCGCCGGACCTGGACCTGCTCATGGATGATGTGCTTGGCGCCAACGCTGCCGACCGCAACCTGCAGCCGGTCCGATTTCGGAATCGACCAATTGAGGCCGGAGTCGCGGACGATGGCCGGCTGCGGCAGGCGCGCTTCTCTGAACTGCTGGAGCGCCGGAATCACGCCACCGCTCGTGTCCATGCGATCGAGTGAGCCGAACAGGACGACGCCGATGGCCACCGCTCCAACGCCGGCAGCAAGGAAGGTGCTGAGGACCCAGCGGAACCGTCCTCCGCGCCGCGGTTCGTTGAACTCCCTGTCATAGATGTCGGGAACAGCCCTGCGCGCACGGCCCCGATAGACATGCGGCAGCCGCTGCGTCCGGCTTGGAAGCCGTATTGCGCGGGCGCGCCCGACAGGTGCATGGCGCTGCGTGTTCAGCACGCCGGTTCAATCCCCCTTGCCGCCATCTCCGCGAGACCCGGTGCGGTCCCGTTCGATGCTCGACAACCCCTCAGCAAGCGCTTGTCTGCTGCAAAAACCTTGTTGATGTTTCGAGGCGGGCAAGTCAATCGACTTGTTCCGACGTCCGCACAGTGGCCCGCTTAAATGGCGGAACGGCGGCAGCATGAGCGGCAGCATGGCAGAGAGGCCAGATTGCAGCCTGCCACTGGGGGCCGCGGACTCCCTCGTGGCGGCCCAGTCAGGTGCCCCCGCCGAACCTGCGGTGTCTGAACCCTGGGGCCAGGTTACCCCTTAAGACGCCTTGTTTACCGCCTCGGAGCTACTATCTGAGATTAGCGCCGGGAGGCCGTTCGGCCAATCAGCCGAAATTCCGGCGAAGTCTGTTGGGCTCCCTTGAATTTCGGCGCCTCGGTCCCAGATTATTGAGTGGGCGATGCGCCTCTGTGCGCGTCGGCGCCTCCGTCTGCACCGGATGACGGCTCTTGATCCCTCGGAGAAATTTTTCGAGGGGGCTGAATCGGGTGTTGACAGGGACAGGGGGTTCCAGTAGAAGCACCCTTGTTGCGCGGCGCTGACGCCTCGCTGCCCCGGTTGGGGCGCCAACTTCCGTCTAACCGGCGATCTCTCCACCGGTACCGTCCGGAGGGGAAGTCGTTGTCTCGGAAGACCTGCCATAGGTGGGAGGCGCCCGGGGGAACTTTGCTCTTTGACAAGTTAATCGTGAAGAAAGGGAAACGCAGGCGGCGGAGTCCTGGCGGGCTCAAAGCGCTCCTCGTGGGTGCCGAGAGCCAAACGAGACTCTGGCGAGAACTGCGTTTCAAGCCATCACCATGGATGCGCCTGGTGGGAGGTAACTCTTGCCATGGCAGCGTCTTGTGTGAAGGTGCCCGTTACGCAGTGATCCTTGGAGTGATTCCCTCCAAGCCGTCCAGAATCTGAACTCTTCCAACTTGAGAGTTTGATCCTGGCTCAGAACGAACGCTGGCGGCAGGCCTAACACATGCAAGTCGAACGCCCCGCAAGGGGAGTGGCAGACGGGTGAGTAACGCGTGGGAACCTACCCAGTGGTACGGAATAGCCCAGGGAAACCTGGGGTAATACCGTATACGCCCGAGAGGGGAAAGATTTATCGCCATTGGATGGGCCCGCGTCGGATTAGCTAGTTGGTGGGGTAATGGCTCACCAAGGCGACGATCCGTAGCTGGTCTGAGAGGATGATCAGCCACACTGGGACTGAGACACGGCCCAGACTCCTACGGGAGGCAGCAGTGGGGAATCTTGGACAATGGGCGCAAGCCTGATCCAGCCATGCCGCGTGAGTGACGAAGGTCTTCGGATTGTAAAGCTCTTTTGGCGGGGACGATAATGACGGTACCCGCAGAATAAGCCCCGGCTAACTTCGTGCCAGCAGCCGCGGTAATACGAAGGGGGCTAGCGTTGTTCGGAATCACTGGGCGTAAAGCGCACGTAGGCGGATTTGCCAGTCAGGGGTGAAATCCCGGGGCTCAACCTCGGAACTGCCTTTGATACAGCAAGTCTAGAGTCCGGAAGAGGTGAGTGGAATTCCTAGTGTAGAGGTGAAATTCGTAGATATTAGGAAGAACACCAGTGGCGAAGGCGGCTCACTGGTCCGGCACTGACGCTGAGGTGCGAAAGCGTGGGGAGCAAACAGGATTAGATACCCTGGTAGTCCACGCCGTAAACTATGGATGCTAGCCGTCGGCAAGCTTGCTTGTCGGTGGCGCAGCTAACGCATTAAGCATCCCGCCTGGGGAGTACGGCCGCAAGGTTAAAACTCAAAGGAATTGACGGGGGCCCGCACAAGCGGTGGAGCATGTGGTTTAATTC